>Ga0163161_10000021_pt1 | contig 208779 bp, 200 predicted proteins | sample S45metaG_FD_129847 | JGI IMG/M metagenome (GOLD analysis project Ga0163161, IMG submission 129847) | Switchgrass rhizosphere microbial communities from Kellogg Biological Station, Michigan, USA - S4-5 metaG | ecosystem: Host-associated > Plants > Roots > Rhizosphere > Soil | place: USA... | reverse complement strand
GAGGTCTTCGAGTACCTGATCGAGTGCGGGTTGGGGTCGACGCCTGGGACCGCCGCGGAGGTGCTCGACGACGGCGTGCGGCAGCGGATCTCGCCCAACAAGCTGCCGGTTGACCGCTGGGTCGAGATCATCGAGGCCTCCCACCGCGCCGGCCTTCGCTCTACCTCGACCGTGATGTTCGGCCACATAGAGGAGCCGCGCGAGCTGGCCCGCCACATGCGCATCGTCCGCGCTCTGCAGGAGCGCACCGGCGGCATTACCGAGTTCGTCCCGCTCAGCTTCATCCCCTTCAACACGATGCTCGGGCGCACCCACGGCATCGAAGAGATCTCCGCGGCCGAGAATCTCAAGCACACTGCTGCCTTCCGCCTCGCGCTGGGTAGGACGGTCCCCAACTTGCAGGCGAGCTGGGTCAAGATGGGCCTTGATGCTGCGACCGAGGCGCTGCGTTGGGGCGTCAACGACCTCGGTGGCACCCTGATGGAGGAGAACATCTCCCGCATGGCCGGCTCACAGCACGGAGTCCGGCTTGATCCCGAGCAGCTGATTGCGGCGGCCCGCGCCGGCGGCCGCGAGCCCGCCCAGCGCACGACTCTTTACGAGATCGTCGAGACCTATTGACGTAGCGGTTATCGTTCGACAATCGTTTCGCGCACGCCAGTTGGGGGTGGGGGATTTCCTGGTATAGCGGTCTTCTCGCTGCTGGGCTTGGTCGTAGTGCTCGCTGCGGTAGTGTTGGCCAGCTTACGTCCCTGGGAGGCCGACAAGGTTGATCCCCACCTGAGCGTTTCGGCGGGGACGGGAGCCGTCGGAGATGCGGTGGTGGTCATGCCCGACCGGTCCTCTCATCCGGCCGGGACTGGGGGAGAGAGCCTTGCTCGTGCCGTCCCGGTGGCTAAAAAGCGGGTGTCTGCAGCGGGCGGGTCTGGATTCACACTTGCCGTCGCCCAAGGTCGGCCCGTGGGCACCGTCGCAACTCCATCTCCATCTCCCTCTACGCCAGAGCCCGACTCTCCAGCTTCGCCTGAGCCAGCCCCTGCGCCGGTGGTCCCATCGTCTCCCCAAGCAGTCGTCACTGGCGGCGGTAACAGTGCTGGCGGCCCCAGCACGGCGGTGGTCGTCGAACCTAAGTCCGGCTGCGAAGGGGACGAATACGAAGTCACCATCAAGTTCGCGGCAAATGCGATCGCCTCAGACGAAGCCGAAATCGAGATTCTGATCCGGCGCCTCGGCCGTGATGGCAGCGAAAGCGAAATCGAACTCGAAGGAAAGTTCGACGAAGTCGGTGACCTGTTGGATCAGGTTGCCGACGAAGGCGATTGTGTAGACGTCAGGATTGAGCCAGTCAGCGAGGAAGAGTCGGCTGACGGTCCTTCTGAAGCCCCTGTGGTCACAGCGGGTCCTGAAGAAGAGTTGGAGCCGGTCCTGCCCTAGCCGATGCGCGCCATGGTCTTGGAGAGGCAGCGGCAGCCCTTGGAGCTCGCCGAGCTGCCGGATCCACTGCCCGACGCAGGGCAGGTGCTTGTCGCCGTTAGCGCCTGCGGGGTTTGCCGCACGGACCTGCACATCCTCGACGGCGATCTGGACGAGCCGAAGTTGCCGCTCGTCCCCGGGCACCAGATCGTCGGCACTGTGCTCGAGGCCGGGGAGGGTGCCGAGCGCTTTGGGATCGGCGAGCGGGTCGGCGTGCCCTGGCTCGGCTGGACCTGCGGGGAGTGCCGGTATTGCACTAGCGGCCGGGAGAACCTCTGCGACCGGGCGCGCTTTACCGGCTACGACATCGACGGTGGCTACGCGGAGATGGCGGTCGCCGACGAGCGCTTCTGCTTCCCGATCCCGGCGGGATACCCAGATGAGCAGGCGGCACCGTTGCTCTGCGCAGGGCTGATCGGCTACCGGGCACTGCGTCTGGTCGGCGACGCTGAGCGGATCGGCCTTTACGGCTTCGGCGCCTCTGCTCACATCCTCTGCCAGGTCGCCGCTCACCAGGGTCGGCGGGTCTTTGCCTTCACTCGCGAGGGTGACGAGGAGGGGCAAGCGTTCGCGCGGCAATTGGGTGCGGAGTGGGCGGGCTCTTCGGAGGAGGTGCCGCCGGAGGAGATCGACGGCGCGATTGTCTTTGCGCCGGTTGGCTCTCTGATGACGACTGCCCTGCGCGTTAGTGCCAAGGGCGCTCGGATCATCAGCGCGGGTATCCACATGAGCGATATTCCGAGCTTTCCTTATGCGGAGCTGTGGGGGGAGCGGGTCCTCGGCTCGGTTGCCAACCTGACACGGCGGGACGGCGAGGAGTTCATGGCGCTGGCGCCTCAGATCCCTATTCGCACCGAAGTGGAAGTTCGCCCTCTGGAGGAGGCCAACGAGGCGCTTGACTCGATTCGCGACGGAAGCCTTAAGGGTGCCGCTGTGCTTTGTGTTGCGGGGGAGCGGGACCATCCCGGCAGGGGTTCCACTTAACTTTTTCGGTGGGTCGCGGTTGGGCTGGGCGCTCGGGAGCAGGCGACGAAAAAGTACAAGACGTTCCACCCCTGCCGGGATGGTCCCGATTTCAGCGGAAGAGGTCCTCGGCGGGGAGGCGCCGCAGGACAATGGCTCCTGGACCGTCGTCCGTCGTCACGAATCGGTCTAGGCCGCGGACGATCACGACCGGGACTCGGCTGTCCTTGCTGCGGATCAAATCAGCTGCGGCTGCGGCCTCGTCGGCGATAGCGATCATCGTGGCTTCCAGCTTGCGTCCGTGAGCGTCATTGCGGCCGCGCCAGTCGTCTAGTGGGGTGAGGCCAGCGCAGCCGATCGCTACCTCGGTTTGGCCTAGACGCCAGGCACGGCCGAAGCTATCGGCGATCACCACGGCAACGGCAACCGTGATTTCGGCCCGGATGCGACGGGCTGAGGCGTCGGGGTCTTCCGGGAGCAGACAGACGGTGTCCGGTGCGGGAAGGTTGGAGCTGTCGATGCCCGCGTTGGCGCAGACGAAACCGTGGCGGGTTTCAGTGATCAGGATGTTGCGCTCGGCCCGGAGAACTTCGGTGCTCTCCTCGAGGATCAGCTCGACCAGCGCGGGGTCCTTGTCGAGGGCGGTCGCGAGGCGGCGTGCCTCGGCCCCCGGCGTCACCGACCCGAGCTGGCGGACTCTGTCCTCGGCCTTGGAGACGGCCTTCTGAGCGATGACGACTACATCGCCTTCCTGCAGCTTCGTGTGGGTTGCGATCAACTCGCCGAGGTTCGTCCCGGCCTCGATCTCCGGTAGGCCCTCGACCGCGAAAACTTGCAGTTCGCTCATATGCCGAGGGCCTTTGCGGTTCGTTTCGCCCGTCCCGGGTGTTCTGCCAGCACGCGGGTGAGGGCGACCACGTCCGCGGGGGTGTCGAGATCGAGGGCGAGCGACGGCAGCTCCTCGACGGCGTAGGGAACGCCGGCCTCGCGGGCGGCCGCGATGTGGCGGGCGCAGCTGCCCTCTCCGAAAGCGGGACGGATCGCCTCCGGCGGTGCCAGGGCCAGTGCATTGGTGCCAGTTCCGTGGCGATCAGGGACGATGGCGACGAAGTGCTCGGGCATCCCTGTCAGCAGTCGTTCGAGCTCACGCGGGTCGAGTAGCGGGCAATCGCCGGGGAGAAGAACGGCGCAGGCCGCGCCTAGCGACAGCGCGTGAGCGACCCCCGCGAGCGCCGCTCCGGAGTGGCCGCCCTCATCGGGGTCCGGGAGCACCTCGGCCCCGACCCCGACCGCCAGCTCAATTGCCACCGGCTCACTGGTGACGACGATCGTTCGTTCGATCGCCCGGGCTTCGCCGATCGCCTCCAGTACGTCTCCGAGCATCGCGGCGACCACGGCGGCGCGGCGCTCATCATCGATGCCGCCGGCGAGCCGCTGCTTTGCGGCGCCGAAGCGCTTCACCGGTAGGACTGCGGTCGCTTTCAAGCCTCGTCGAGGCTAGCGGCGTAGTCCAAGACGATGCGGCCCACCCGCGCTCGTCCGGCCGCACCTTCCATCAGGGTCGACGCGGCGAGCGTTGGGATCCCCGTTGGCGGTGGATCTGAGTCTCCCTCGTCGACGACCATGGCGTCGATCAGCCCGGTGTAGAGGGAGGCGACGCCGGCTGCGGTCGATGGGCGCCCGAGCGCCTGCATGAAGCGCTCGGTCGGGCCCTTGACAACCTGGCCGGCGACGAAGGGGCTGACCGCGACGACCGGGGCGCTGGAGGCAGAGATCGCCTCGGTCATCCCTGGGACGGCGAGGATCGGGCCGATGCTGATCACCGGGTTGGAGGGGCCGATCACGATCGCCTCGGCCCAGCGCAGTGCGTCTAGCACCTCGGCACTCGGCTCGGCGGAGTCGATCCCGTCCAGTTCAACTCCGCGCACCTCCGGCTCCCCACGGTCGACGATCAGATACTCCTGCAGGGCGCGCGTGCCTGCTGCGGTCAGCACCTTGGTCCGCACCGGCGCCTCGCACATCGGCAGGACGCGCGCCTCGACTTCGAGCCCACGGGCGATCTGGGCCTGGGCGTCGGTGAGGCGACCGCCCTCCTCGAGGAACTCGCGGCGGTAGAGGCAGGCGGCGAGGTCGCGGTCGGAGAGCCCAAACCAGTTCGGCGCGCCGAGCTTGGTCAGCCGGTCGAAGACAGTGAAGCTGTCGTCGCGCAGGCCCCAGCCGCGCTCCTCGTCGATTTCGCCGCTGAGCCAGTAGGTGATTAGGTCGGGGTCGGGGGAGACATGGACACCGAGCGTCTCGATGTCGTCACCGGTGTTGGCGATCACGGTCAGATCAGAGCCGATCTCCTCCTGCATCCCGGCGGCGAGCTTGGCTCCGCCGGTACCGCCCGCCAGCAGCGCGACCCTCACAGTTCGACCTACTCCCAGTGGTCGCCGTCGGGGAGGCCCGTGAGTCGGATTCCCGCGTGGGCCTTGTAGCGGACGTTGACCGAGATCAGCAGCGGGGTCAGCTGCTCGACGATTCGTGCCATCTCCAGTGGGCCGGCGTTGACCGCACGCAGGCCAGGGATCAGCTCGATCAGGCGCGCGACCCGGGCCTTGTCGGCCTTGCGGTCGCCGCAGACCAGCACGTCCTCGCCCAACTCGGCATCGGCGTCGGCAAGCGTCGGGGCGCCGATCGTATGCAGGGCGGCGACGACGGTGACGCCGTCGGGGACCATCTCTTGCGCCTGCTGGGCGGCACTGCCCTGCCAGACGCCGAGCGAGCGGGTTGCCTTGCCGCTGACCGCGGCGGCAAGCGGCACCGTGCAGTCGACCAGGATCTGTCCCGGTTGCAATGCCTCACGCAGGTTGTTGAGGTTCTCCGACTGGGCGCGGAAGGGGACGGTGAGGAAGACGATCTCGGCGCGCTGGGCCGCCTCCTCGTTGAGCAGCCCCTCGATCTCGGCGCCTGGGACCTTCTCGCGCAGCTTGACCGCGGCCTCCTCGGCCCGCTCGGCCGAGCGGGAACCGATCGCGATCGGCGCCCCCGCCTGAGCCCAGCGCAGGGCCAGTCCCGCACCCAGTGCGCCGGTGCCGCCGACGATCGGGATGGTGGGAAGCTCAGCCACGAGCGCGCCAGTCTATGCTCCCGCCCGATGCGGCTGGAGGGACGAAAGGCATTGGTCACCGGCGGGGCGAGCGGGATAGGCACCGCGATCGCCGCGCGCCTGGCTGCAGAGGGTGCCGAGGTCTGGGTTGGCGACATCGACGTTGAGGGCGCCGAGCGGGTTGCTGGGGAGGTCAACGGCCACGCGCTCGAGCTCGACGTGACCGACCTCGAGTCCGCCCGCGCTGCGGTCGAGGCCATCGGCACGCTCGACATCCTCGTCAACAACGCCGGCACCGACGAGTTCGGCTTCTTCACCTACACGACGCCCGAGCAGTGGCAGCGGTTGATCGGGATTAACCTCGTCGGCGTCTTTAACTGCACTCACGCCGCTTTGTCAGGGATGCAGGAGGCGAAATACGGTCGCATCCTCAGCATCTCTTCGGAGGCGGGCCGGGTCGGCTCCAAGGGCTCCGCTGTTTACTCGGCGACGAAGGGGGCCGTCGTCGCTTTCATGAAGGCGATCGCTCGCGAGAATGCCCGCTACGGCATTACCGCCAACTCGATTGCTCCCGGCCCGATCGAGACCCCGTTGCTGATGGGCGCCAGGGAGTTCGGCGAGATCGGCGAGAAAGTGATCGAGACGATGAAGTCGGCAACCCAGATGGGCCGCCTGGGCCAGCCCGAGGAGGTGGCTGCCGCGGTCGCCTTTCTGGTCTCCGACGACGCCACCTACGTAACCGGCGAGACCTTGGGCGTCAGCGGCGGCCTAGGCATGGTCTGATGGCCGAGCCGGGGTCGACGCTTGTTCCTGGAATTGAGCGCAGCGACGAGTTCACGGTCGCGCCACCGCTCGTGACGGACGTTGGTGGCACGATCGGCACCGGCGTGCTCTCGACGCCGGGCATGATCGGGATGATGGAGGGAAGTGCCCAGATGCTCGCCTACGAGCACCTACCGGAGGGCAAGGCGACGGTCGGCTTCGAGGTTTGCGTCAAGCACGTGGCCGCGGCCGCGGCGGGGGCGACCTGCCGGACGCGTGCCATCTTGCGGGAGGTCATCGACGAGCGCAAGCTTCGCTTCGACGTCGAGGTGACCGAAGGCGAGCGCACGATCGGCGTTGGCACCCACGAGCGGCGCGTTGTGGGTCAGGCCGGCCCACCGACCACGTAGCCTCGTCTCGATGAATCCGCTGCCGAGCAACGTCCGCATCCGCGAGGTGGGGCCTCGCGACGGGTTTCAGAACGAGCCGGAGACGATCCCGACGGCGGAGAAGATCCGGCTCGTCGATTTGCTCTCCGCGATCGGCCTGAAGAGGCTCGAGGTGACCTCGTTCGTGCGGCCCGAGGTTATTCCGCAGCTGGCCGATGCCGAGGAGGTTCTCGCCGGGGTGAAGCGGCGCGACGGAGTTGCCTTCTCGGTGCTGATTCCAAACGAGCGGGGGCTGGAGCGGGCACTGGAGTTGCGCGACCGCTTCGACGAGATCAACGTCTTCGTCTCCGCCTCGGAGACGCACAACCGCAAGAACGTCAACCGCACGATCGAGGAGTCGCTGAACGGCCTGGAGCAGACGCTGGAGACGGCGCGCGAGGCCGGGCTCCGTTGCGAGGGTGTTATCTCCACCTCCTTCGGCTGTCCCTATGAGGGCGAGGTTCCGCCGGACCGGGTCTTTGCGATCGCCGAACGATTGGTGGCTGCGGGCTGCGCCGAGGTCGGTTTCGGCGATACGACCGGGATGGCAAACCCGCGCCAGGTCGACGGGTTCTTCACCGCTGCGCGGGAGCGGCTCGGCGAAGTCGAGTTGACCGCACATTTCCACAACACCCGCGGCCAAGGTCTCGCCAACGTATTGGCGGCCCTGGAGCAGGGGATTGACTCCTTCGAGTCGAGTTTTGGCGAGCTCGGCGGCTGCCCGGTGCCGCCCGGGGCAACCGGCAACGTCGCCACCGAGGACGTGGTCTCGATGCTGCACGAGATGGGCGTCGAGACCGGGATCGACCTTTCCGCTTTGGTTGAGGCCTCGCGTGCCGCGCAGGGGACGCTCGGCCGCCCGCTGGGCTCGCATGTGCTGCGGGCCGGGCCCGTCGACTGGCGCGGCTGAACTGCATCAACTTCTCCACCTCGTGGAGGGATAAGTTGATGCAGTTCGGGTGTTGGGGTGAGGCCGAATAGGCTCCGCAACCATGTCCGACTTTCAGAAGGCCCTCGAGGCTGCCCTCGCCGGGGGTCCGCAGCGCCACCACGAGAAGACCGCCGAGCAGGGCAAGTTGCCAGTGCGCGAGCGGGTCGAGCGCCTCGTCGACCCTGGCTCCTTCGCCGAGGAGGCGGCCCTGGCCAACTGGGACAAGGAGGGACTCGGCGCCGACGGCGTCGTCACCGGCCTGGCCACGATCGACGGCCGCCGCGTCGCCCTGATGGCCAACGACCCGACTGTCAAGGCCGGCTCCTGGGGACCGAAGACGGTCGAGAAGATCCTCCGCATCCAGGAACGGGCGCTCTCCCTACAGGTGCCGATTTTTTACCTGGTCGACTCGGCCGGGGCGCGGATCACCGACCAGGTGCAGATGTTCCCCGGGCGCCGCGGCGCCGGGCGCATCTTCCACAACGAGGTGCGGCTATCCGGCCAGGTGCCACAGGTCTGTCTCCTCTTCGGCCCCAGCGCCGCCGGCGGCGCCTACATCCCCGCCTTCTGCGACGTGGTGATCATGCGCGACGGCAACGCCTCGATGTACCTTGGCTCGCCGCGTATGGCGGAGATGGTGATCGGGGAAACAGTGACGCTGGAGGAGATGGGCGGGGCCAAGATGCACACCGGGGTCTCTGGCTGCGGCCACTTCCTGGTCAAATCGGATGAGGAGGCGATCGATCTGGCCAAGCGCTACCTCTCCTTCATGCCAGACAGCTGGCGCGAGGGGCCGCCGGCGGCGCCCGCAGCCGCGCCCGCCTCCGACACGCCGATCGCCGAGATCCTCCCACCCGATGAGAACCAGCCCTTCGACATGCAGTTGCTGCTCGACTCACTGCTCGATGCCGAGAGCTTCCTGCCCGTGCACAAGCGCTGGGCGAAGGAGTTGATCGTCGGCTACGGGCGCCTCGATGGACGCGCGATCGGCGTCGTTGCCAGCCAGCCGAGGTATACCGGCGGCGTTCTCTTCGTCGACTCCGCCGACAAGGCGGCGCGTTTCATCCAGACCTGCAATGCCTTCAACGTCCCGCTGCTCTTCCTCGCCGACGTGCCTGGCTTCATGATCGGGACCGCGGTTGAGCGTCACGGGATCATCCGCCACGGGGCAAAGATGATCAGCGCTGTCTCCGAAGCGACGGTGCCGAAGATCTCGGTGATCGTGCGCAAGGCCTACGGTGCCGGCCTCTACGCGATGGCCGGGCCCGCGTTTGAGCCGGACTGCTGCATCGCCCTGCCCAGCGCCTCGATCGCGGTGATGGGCCCGCAGGCGGCGATCAACGCCGTCTTCTACAACCAGATCCAGGCGATCCCCGACGAGGCCGAGCGCGAGGCGTTTGTGGCGCGTAAGCGCGAGGAGTACGCCGAGGACATCGACATCCTCCACCTCGCCTCGGAGATGGTGGTTGACGCGGTAGTCGAGCCGGCGGATCTGCGCGCCGATCTGATCAAGCGTTTCGCCCTCGTCGCAAGTAAGGACCGTTCCTTCGCCGAGCGCCGCAACCCGGTCACGCCCGCCTAAGGCGTTTTAGGCCTCCAGCGAGCTGGCGAACTCGACGAACCAGTCGAGCGCGGCGGGGTTGGCGAGCGAGTCGCGACTGGCGGCCTTCTCCGGTGGTGTGCCCATCAGGATCCGCTTCACCGGCACCTCAAGCGCCTTACCGCTAAGCGTGCGCGGCACCTCGGCGGTCGCGAAGACCTCGTCGGGGACATGGCGCGGGGAGCACTGGCTGCGTACACGGCGGGCGATCTCGCGGCGCAGTTCGTCATCCAGCTCGGCGCCCTCGCGCAGGACGACAAAGAGCGGCATCCAGCCCTCGGTGCCGGGGCGGGGGATATCGACGACGAGCGCGTCGGTGATCTCGTCGAGCTCAAGTACTGCGCGGTAGATCTCGCTCGTCCCCATACGGATGCCAGAGCGGTTGATCGTCGAATCCGAGCGGCCGTAGATGACGGCGGTGCCGCGCGAGGTGACTTCAAGCCAGTCACCATGGCGCCAGACGCCCGGGTAGTACTCGAAGTAGCTGGCTCGGTAGCGGCTCTGCTGCTCGTCGTCGCCCCAGAAGAAGACCGGCATCGAGGGCATCGGCTCGGTGACGACGAGCTCGCCGACCTCGTCGATCACAGAGTTGCCCTCCTCGTCCCAGGCCTCGACTGCAGCTCCGAGGGCGCGTCCCTGCAACTCGCCGCGGTAGACCGGCAGCAGGGCGACGCCGCCGACGAAGGCCGTGCAGAGGTCGGTGCCACCGCTGGTCGAGAACAGCCAGGTGTCGGTGCCGAGGTGCTCGTAGATCCAGTCAAAGCCCTCTGGAGAGAGGGGGGAGCCGGTCGAACCGACTGCTTTTAGGCGGCTGAGGTCACGGCCCGCGCCGGGCTCGGCGCCGGCCTTCATGCAGGCAGCGATGTAGGAGGCACTGGTACCGAACATCGTGATCCCGGCGCGCTCTGCCAGGTTCCAGAGCACCTCCATGTCGGGATATCCCGGGTTGCCGTCGTAGAGGACGATCGCGGCCCGGGTCAGCAGGCCCGAGACGAGGAAGTTCCACATCATCCAGCCGGTCGTGGTGAACCAGAAGAGCCGGTCACCGCGATGGGCATCGACGTGGAGGTTGAGCTTCTTCAGGTGCTCGAGCAGGATTCCACCCTGCGACTGGACGATCGCCTTCGGCAGGCCGGTCGTTCCGGAGGAGTAGAGAACCCAGAGCGGGTGGTCAAAGGGGACGCGCTCGAAGGTCAGGTCGACCCCCTCGCTGCTACCGAGCAACTCGTCCCAGCGCATCGCGTTGTGCAGGGGGGAGAGATCGGGATCGGGGTCGAGGTAGGGGAGGACGATGGTGCGCTTCAGGTTCGGCATTGCGGCTTGGAGTTGAGCAAGCGTCTCGCGCCGGTCGAAGTCCTTGCCGCCGTAGCGGTAACCGTCGACCGCGAAGAGCACCTTGGGCTCGATCTGGGCGAAGCGGTCGATCACGCTTGCCGGGCCGAAGTCGGGCGAGCAGCTCGACCAGACCGCGCCGATGCTGGCGGTGGCGAGGAAGGCGATGATCGCCTCGGGGATGTTGGGGATGTAGGCGACGACGCGGTCGCCGCGCTCGACGCCGAGCGCGCGCAGGCCGGCAGCGGTCGCTGCGACCTGGTTGCGTAGCTCGCCCCAGCTCAGCTCGCTCAGGTCGCGCAGCTCTGAGGCATGCAGGATTGCTGCCTCCTCGCTGTCCTCCTTGCCGGCAAAGACGTGCTCGGCGTAGTTAAGCCTGGTGCCAGCAAACCACTCGGTGCCAGGCATCGTGTGGTTGCCGAGCACCCGCTCATATCCACCATCGGCCTGGACGCCGAAGAAGTCCCAGATTGAGCCCCAGAAGGCCTCGAGGTCGGACACCGACCAGCGCCACAGGGACTCGTAGTTGTCGAGCTTCAGCCCGCGCTCGGCCTCCAACCAGCGCATGTACTCGCGCAGGCGCGAGCGCTCGACCAACTCGGCGGAGGGCTCCCAGAGCTTCTCGGGCGCCCCGGTGCTCACGCTGCGGTAGCGGTGCTAGCCGCTTGCGCCAAGTCCAGCTCTTGCGGGTCGTGTGAGCAGAGCAGCTGCACCTCTTCGCCGTGCCGTGCGACGAGCTCGCGAAGCCGCTCCTGGTTTGCCTTGCGCCGCTTGCCGTCAGCGGCGTTGAGTAGCTGGAAAAAACGCAAGCCGGGCGGGCAGGCAGGGGGGGAGGTGACCTCGTCGTGATGGAAGTAGGCGTCGCCGCAGTGCAGGAGCCAGCCATCGCCGGTCTTGATTGCCACACCGGTATGTCCCAAGGAGTGTCCCGGCAGCGGTATCAACAGCACCTCGGTGCCGAGGTCGGGCAGGATCCTCACGCCCCCGAAGCCGAACCACTCATCGCCTTCGCCGTCATGCCTGATCCAGCGGGGGTTGTGCTTCCAGTGCGCGGCGAGGTAGCGCGGGCGGTCGCGCAGGCGGGGGTTCATCGCCGCGTCGAGCTCTCCTCCAAAGACGTGCACCTCAGCTTGGGGAAAGTCGGGCAGGCCACCGGAGTGATCGGGGTCGAGATGGGTGGTGACGATCTGGCGAACGTCACTGGCCGCGAAGCCGAGGTCCTCAACCTGTTTCAAGGCCGTCTCGCCGATCTCCGCCCGCGGGCGCATCATCGCGAAGAACGGCCCAAGCTGGCGCGGATTGCGCGTGTCCTCGGTGCCGAAGCCGGTGTCCAGTAGAACCAGACCGTCGTCCGTCTCGATCAGGAGGCAGTGACAGACGACCCTGCCCGGTTCGAAGAGGCCGCCTTTACCGTTGATCAGCCGGGCGCCGTGTGGGCACAGCGTCCCGCAATTGAGGTGATGGATGCGCATGCTGCGGTCGCAGTCTATGCGGGTTTCAGCGCTTCGGTCCGACGTGGCGGTCCATGACCGCGACGGCCTCCCGGCGTGCGATGGAGATGTTCCATGGCCCGTCCTGCCGCCACGCGATCCCGAGCCGATCGCAGGCACTGCAGAAGATCCGTTGGATATCTAGCGAGCGGTTGGTGAAGAGGTAGCGCGGATAGACGTAGGTCTTCTTCGGGTGGCGGATCCTGTTCATCACTCGGCAGCCATCGGAATGGATCAGACCGCGGAGGAGCCGACCTGGATGACGCTCGACGATTCGCTCCTGCCAAGGCTCCAGCGCGATCTTGCGCCTGTGCTTCACGCCGGGACCGTGCTGAGGGAATAGGTGCGGCCAGTGCTTTGAGAAGGAGTAGACCTCGTCCATTTTGTCCTCTTTATGTCGAAGGATGCCGATCCTGTTTGCCGGCATCACCAAACCCATGGCCGCGCTGCACTCAGCGACGATCACCGGATGGGCTCGATCAAGGAAGATTCGGAGGCGGTATACGTCACGCGGATGGGCCGACAACATGCCATCTCCGAGATAGAGACCGAGGAGATATGCGTAGGGATATGGTGGCGCTTCTGGCGCGAACCCCTTACCTCCAGAACACCTTGGGCACGTCCCTCTATCGCGGAATCGTGGGTTTCGATATGTGTGACGGGGTCTGCGAATTCGGGTGCGACCACGAACCCAATCGCTGACCGTACGGCGGTTGACTCCGAGTTCTCGTGAGATCTCGCAGTTGTTTTTACCGGCGTCGGAGAGCTGGAGTGCCCGTTCGACTTGCCAGGCGGGCTTCATGGCCCCGATACGGCGGGTGGGACTCGAACCCACAAGCCCTTGCGGGCAGCGGCTTTTGAGACCGCCTCCTTTACCAGTTTGGACACCGCCGCTTGCTCGGTCATTCTAGAGCTGACACTACGTCAACGGGTGGTCGCAACGACACTCAAACTGGCCGCCGAGCGTCTTTCGTTACAGGCTTGGCGAAGATGCTTAACGAAGTGGCCTACGCCGGCAACGGCGCGGCGTCATCCGGTGGGGCGCCGGCGCCGTAGTCCTCGCCGGAGCCGATCGCGCGCTCCTCCTCGACGTGCCAGTTCTGGTTGAAAGCGTAGAGGGCCACTGCGATCACGACCAGCTGCAGGATCGTGAGAATCACGACCAGCAGGCCGATCACCGTCACCGGGATCAGCGCATCTTCGAACCCGGCCTTGTCGCGGGCGAACCAGCTGTCGGCGCCCGTCGCACAGAAGATCGCCAGGATCGTCGAGAGAGCGGCGACGACGGGCAGGATGCCGCGGTTCCAGCGGGCGACGAGGAAGGCGAAGAACGCGTACAGCACGGCGAAGATCAGGCAGATGATTCCCATGCCGCTGCCGCCGGTCATCAGGGAGAAGCCGGTGACCGTCACCAGCCCCGCGATCGCGGCTGTGGCCGCGAGCAGGAAGACGAGCACGAACTTAGTCGTGACCGACTCGGCCTTCTCCCGATTCGGGCGCCAAAGTTCATAGCCAGGTCTGACCTCTCCAACCGCCACCCGACGATCATAGAATCTAGGCGCGACGATGCTGCATTGGTCGCGCGTTAAGCCCGAAGAGGGCAGTCACGCGGGCGTGGCGGAATTGGCATACACGCCAGGTTTAGGTCCTGGTGGGCTTCGGCCCGTGGGGGTTCAAGTCCCTCCGCCCGCATCATGAATTCCAGTCGGCTTGCCGGAGTGCGACCGGCGCTCATGCCCGGCTAGCATGGCTTCCCTCGGGGCAGTGGCCCAACTGGCTAAGGCACCGGTCTCCAAAACCGGCGATTCCAGGTTCGAGTCCTGGCTGCCCCGTTAGATCTGCTTGGCTCTATAGGTCGCAATCCCGCTCCCGGGCTTGCATACCCAAGGCAGCGACTTCAACGACGCGATGGCCAACGCCAGCGAGGCGATAGACCTTGACGTCGAGGGACTCCGGGAAAACGGGAGGTCAATCGACCGTCGTTCGTCGCAGGGCTTCGCTGCTGGCATGGGAACGCCCGGGCAGTGACGGATCCGCCGACGGCTAACGTAGGGTCAGCGCTAGAAGATGGTCATAAGGAGATCCGGATGAAAAATACGCGCTACGTGAAGAAGGCAACCAGCGGAAGAGGCTGGGATGTGGTCAGAGAGGGCCATCGGCGTGCGACCGCGCACGGCGCCACGAAGGCTGACGCCGTCAAAACCGCGCGAGAGCTGATCCGCCAGGAAGGCGGAGGCGAGATACGGGTTCTGAATCGCACCGGCAAGGTCGTCGACGCGAGCAAGGTTTCGCGGCCAAGGAAGCGGGCCGCGGCGTAGCTCTAAGGATTCCCCGCAACCGCCAGGGCGGGATTTCCTAGCGGGTGCGAAGTCGCATCGAAGAAGAGCAGAGAATTCGCCTCAAGGCGCCCCGAGATGTCGACTTGCTTCGCCAGGAGTTCTTTCTTGGACGCAGGAAGCATCGAGATCGCAACTGGTCGGTCGGGATTTTCGCTCAAAGCCTCGGCTAGATGAGAGTCGTGCTCGCTCAGACTGCTACCGAACACGACAAGGGGGAGGGCCCGTCCTCTCAGTCGCTCGAGAGCATGTGAGAGGTAGACATTGTCTTCGATAGCGGCGAGCTTGTCGGCGGCAGAGCCCTCGGTGACGAGTAGTGGCCGCGCCTCAGGATCGCCCGTGATCGGCTTTCCAAATTGGTCGAGGATGGTGTCGAGATCGGTTTGTTTCAACTTCCAGGTGGCGCCTGAACTGCCCACAACGAGATGAAGGGCCCCGTGGAGGAAATAGACCGGAATCCGGTTGGAAGGGACCGAGGCTCTGGTGGGATCGAACTCACACCGGCTCCGATAGCGGAAGTGGTCCATGAACGGCTCGAAGCCCGCCGCCGCCATCGCCCAGTAGGCGAGCAGGTCGTAGCTCGTCGTGAAGACCCACTCGAACTGCTTCATCGTGTCGCTGATGGTTTCGCGGGTTGCGCGGGGAACGCGATTGAGTTTGAGATGGACCTCTCGCACCGCGTGGACAAGTGCCAGCTGGATGTTGCGATATCGCTCAAGCAAGGGCTTTGTGTCGAGGCCGACCGCATCGTTGACCCTGATCGCAGTCAGAAGGTCGGCGAGCACTCGCTCGAAGTTTTGGGTCGAAGAAAACAGCCTTCGATCCTGTGCAGAGAGATCGCCGAACTTCGCACGGTCATACAGCTTTCGATATCCAAACGGCGCCCATATGTTGATGCTCATCCCGTTGCCGAGCAGCAGGGTGTCCCACTTGTGCGAAGTGGCGATATCTCTCCAGTCGAAGAGCGTCCCGTCGGGCTCCCCTGCCATGGAGAGTATTTAGCAGCCCCAACGGCGCCTGATTTGGCCCCACGGAGCCGTTCGCGCCAAAACGGCGATTCCAGGTTCGAGTCCCGGCTGCCCCGCTCTCTCGACACTGGAACACTTGCGCCGGAGGGCGAGGCGGGGGAGGATCGCTACACCCCAGGCGACCAAGGGAGGACGAGATGGCGGTAGTAACTGTTCAGGAGTTCGAGGTCGAGGAGGATGACCTCAGTACGACCAACTACGACTCTGTCTCAGCGAGACTCAACGCCGAGGCCGATCCGCCCGCTGGGTTGATCGTCCACACGGCGGGCTTCACGGGCAGGGGTCAGTTCCGCATCGTCGACGTGTGGGAGTCGGAGCAGAGTTGGCAGAGCTTCCGCGACGGGCGGCTGGCGGCGGCAGTCCAGCCGCTGATGGAGAGTGGGGAAGGGGCGCCACCGAGCGCCGAGTACTCCTACGAGCTGCATGACTTGATCAAGCCGTAGTTCCGCTCCAAACAGGATGTAATGCGCAAGGGCTCCAGATCCTCCCTGGGGCCCTTGTGTTTGGGTAGAGCCCGAAAGGCCAGGGCCGAGGGGCTTTCGCTGCCTGCCGATAGCACTGTCTCGATCCGGTACGGCAACGTCCACACAGTCCGGCTCAGGGGTGTACAATCGCGTTTACTTTAAACATTGCTGTCTGTCGTTAGGAGCAGCATATGCCTCCCACCTCATCGCCCAATGGCAACGCTTCCGTTTCTCGTTCCAAGGAACTCAGCGATCTGATCGAGCAGGAGCGTCTCCCGGCCGGGCGCGAGGATCTTCTCGAGCCGCCTGTCGCCCACTCACAGCGCGAACGCATACTCGAAGCGATGGCCAAGAGCAGTGCGGAGAACGGCTACGGCGCCACCACGATCTCTGACATCTGCACCGCCGCCGGAGTTTCGCGCGCAACCTTCTACGAGCTCTTCAAGGACAAGGAGGACTGCTTCAACGCTGCGATGGAACTCTCCCTCGCCGATGCGATGGGCACCATGGTCGCCGTCTACTCGCCCGACAAGCCGTGGGCGACGATGGTTCGCGAAGGGACGGCCGCCTTCCTCGAGCTGCTGGCCAGCCGTCCCACCTTTGCCCGCATGGCGATGATCGAGGCGCCTTCCTCGGGCGAGCGTGCCTACCAGTTCTACGCCTCCGGCAAGCGCGTTCTGCAGGCCCTGCTCGAACGCGGCCGCGATGATCCGCTCGAGGAGGAGGCGATCCCCTCGAGCGCTGCCCGCGCCGCGATCTCCGCCGCTGAGTCGCTGATCGTTGGCCAGATTCTTACCGGCAACACGACCCGGCTGCCGGAACTGCTACCCGACATCGTCTACATCACGACCGTTCCGTACCTCGGCCAGGAGGAGGCGCTGCGCCAGGCCCGCGTGGCCGAGAAGGAACGCCCTGCGGCGGACGGTTGAGTTGGGGGCTCAGGCAGGGAGCCCGAGGGGCGAGCGCTGGCGGCCACCTCGCGGGCGCCACCGCCTGCCACCTGAGGTGGTCGCTCGCTCTCAGCGCGAACGGCTGCTTGACGCGGCCATCGACGTTGTTGCCGAGAAGGGCTATCGCGCCACGACGGTCGCCGACCTAACCAAGGCAGCGGGCGTCTCCCGCACGACCTTCTATGAATTGTTCGAAGACAAGGAAGCCTGCTTTCTCGCCGCCTACGACGCTGCCGTCGACGTCCTGGCGCGGCGGATCGCCGCCGCATTCGAAACGCAGGATGCTTGGCCGGATCGGGTGCGAGCCGCCCTGATCGCATTGCTGGAGTCGCTCTCGGCCGAGCCGAAGATCGCCCGACTGGCGCTGGTCGACGTCGGCTCCGCCGGGCCACGGGCGCAGCGCCGCTACCGGGCGGCCCTGCAGCGAATGACGCCGTTTTTCGACGAGGGCCGCGATTTTGTTCCCGGCGGTCGCGGCTTGCCCGCCAACACTTCGCGGATGGCGGTCGGCTCTGTCACGGGTCTCGTCGCCGACGAGATCGAGGCGGGTCGCGCCGATCAGCTACCCAATCTGCTCCCGGAGATCCTCTTCGCCAGCCTGGTCCCCTACGTCGGGCCAGAGGCCGCCGCCAAGGAGGCGGGGGAGAGATAAACGGATTCGTACACCACCCGCTATCATAATGAGACAACCAAGTTTCCAATTCCTTTCCCAGATGGCAGCTATCACCGAAACCCGCCGTGACGTCCTCCTCGAAGCGATGGTCCGAGTCGTCGGTCGCAAGGGCTATGAGGCCACATCGGTTGCCGATGTGATCGAGGAGGCCGGCACTTCCAGGACGACGTTCTACAAGCACTTCGACGATAAGCACGACTGTTTCCTGTCGGCCTACGACATGGTGGTCGAGCGCGTCTTCGCCACCGTGGTAGCCGAATGCGATGGCGAGCAGCCCTGGCTCCCGCGCGTTCGTAAAGGCTTGGCGACCCTGATCGGCATCTTTGCCCGCGAACCGGAGCTCGCGCGGACCGCCGTCGTCGAGGTCGCGGTCGCGGGTGCCGAGGCTCGCCAGCGGCACTGGGATGCCGTGGCCCGCTTCACCGGGTACCTCGAGGACGGGCGAGCGGAGGTCGATCCCGGCGGCAATCTGCCCACGCACATATCGGTGATGGCGATGGGTGCCGTTTCCGGCCTGATCTTCGACGAGTTGGTGGCTGGGCGGACGGCGCAGTTGCCCTCGCTTATGCCCGATCTGCTCTTCGCGATGCTCGTTCCGTTCATCGGGCCAGCAGCGGCGACCGAAGAGATGCGGCGGGCCGTTCAGGCTACCTAGCACCCTCTAAGGCATCCCTAGACAGTCATGTTTATAGTCCTCGCCCTTACTGGCCTTGCGCCGGACGGGCGGTCACGGCGGCTTGCCTGCGTTCGCAAAGGCCCGGTCAGGCAGGCCAAGTGCCAAAAAGCTCTCCACAGGATGACTTCTCCCGCGCCTTCGAGGCAGCTTTCGCTCGACTGCAGGTGGTGGTTGAAGAGGCCTTTGTTTCCCGAGTCGACTGGCCGGATCAGATAGTCGCCGCGATTCGCGCGGGCTTCGAGTTCGCCGCGAGTAATCCGGAAGCGGCCAACCTCCTCACTAACCGGGCCCTCGCCCATGGGCGCAACGGCATCACCCGCTACCACCGCCTCATCGACTACACGGCAAGCCTGCTCGCACCGGGTCGCGATCTCAGTCCCGAAGGGGCGTTATTGCCTGAGATTCTCGAGACCGCCATCGCAAGCGGCATCGCCACCCTCGTGGCCCAGCGGGTCGACCAGGGAAGGGCGAACGAGCTGCCGGCGCTTGTTCCTGATGCGGTCCAGTTCGCCCTGACCCCCTACCTCGGTTCCGACGCGGCCCGACAGATCGCCGTCGAGACGCAAGATTGAGCGGAGAGCGGCGGACGAGAATCGAACTCGCGTCATCAGCTTGGAAGGCTGAGGCTCTACCGTTGAGCTACCGCCGCATACGATTCGTAAGAATGTAAGGCAGCCACGGGGAGTGGCGCAGTCTGGTAGCGCACTCGGCTGGGGGCCGAGCGGTCGCAGGTTCAAATCCTGTCTCCCCGATGCAGGTTCAAGTTCTGCGGCGACGATTGCATCAAGGCTCTCGCCTGACTCCGCAAGGCCGCTCTGGACCGTCGATTTATCTGGGCGACACGTACTGCGCATGCCGATTCGTGATACGAGCGTGATATGGCTCTCGATGGGAGAGTGATATGGCGGGCCCGCTTGGTGTCCGCGAACCGCGAGGCGCATCCGCTTCTCGCCCAGAGGGAGAGCGCCCGGCCGCAGATTCATCGCGAGTCCAGCGCATGGGACAATCATGGCGCCAGCGAGTGCTTCGCCCAAACCAGCCGTGACCCCTGATCCACCGCCCAATCAGCACCGCAGATGAGAGGCAGTCCCATCCAGGCGCACGGCACACCGATTGCACGGCCCGAAACCAAGTACGCGAGAAGCGGGGAGATCCACATCGCCTACCAGGTCTTCGGCGAGGGCGACCTCGACCTCGTACTCGTACCGGGATTCACCACCCACGTCGAGTTGCTCTGGGAGCATGAGCCGACGGCACGCTTCCTCGAAAGCCTGGCCTCCTTCGCCCGAGTCATCAGCTTCGACCGTCGTGGCTCTGGGCTATCCGATCCGGTGACCGACGCTCCCACCCTGGAGCAGCGCATGGACGATGTCCGCGCCGTGATGGAGGCCGCTGGCTCGGAGCGGGCCGCGCTGGTGGGGGTCTCCGAGGGCGTGCCGATGAGCATCCTGTTCGCCGCGACCTATCCACAGCGCGTCCGGGCCCTGGTCTGCACCGGAGGGATGGCGCGCTCCACCTACGCCGAGGACTACCCCTGGGCGCCCCCGGCGGAAGCCCTGGTCGAGTCGGGGCTGGAGCTGATCCTGCCTCACTGGGGTGACGGGTCTTTGATCGAAGTCGCCTTGCCCAGCCAGGCCGACAACCGGGAATCGCGCGCCTTCTATAGCCGACTGGAACGCTCCACGGCCAGTCCGGGGATGCTGACGGCGCTCTTTCAGATGTTCCTCGAACTTGATGTCCGCGATGTCGTGCCCAGCGTCCACGCCCCGGCACTGATCCTGCACCGCTCCCGCGACCGCCTCGTCAATGTCCGCCACGGACGCTGGCTGGCCGAGCACATGCCGAATGCCCGGATGGTCGAGTTCGAGGGCGAGGACCATGGCTTCTGGTACGAGAGCGCCGAGGAGTGGCTCGGTGAGGTGCAGGAGTTCCTGACGGGAGCTCGCGCCGTAGCTAACCCCGACCGGGTTCTCGCCACAGTGCTCTTCACCGACATCGTCGATTCAACGCGCGCGGCCTCCGACCTTGGCGATCAGCGCTGGCGCGAGCTGCTCGAGCGACACCAGCGCGCGGTGCGCGAGGCCCTGGGCCGTTTCGACGGCCGCGAGGTGAAGTCGACCGGGGACGGCTTCCTTGCCACCTTCGACGGCCCGGCTCGTGCGATCCACTGCGCGACGGAGATCCTCCGCTCCTCTGAGGCGTCGGGGATCGGGGTTCGCGCCGGCCTGCACAGCGGCGAGTGCGAGGTGATGGGGGAGGACATCGGCGGCATCGCCGTCCATATCGCCGCCCGCGTCAGCGCTCGCGCCGAACCCCGGGAGCTGCTTGTCTCGCGAACCGTGAAGGACCTGGTGGCTGGATCGGGGATCCAATTCACCGATCGCGGGGCTCACGAGCTGAAGGGCGTTTCCGACACCTGGCAGTTGTATGCAGTCGACGACACCTAACTGCGGCAGGCTGGCGCATGAACCAACGGGCGAGTGCCCTTGGACTCAGGCCGCCGTCTATGCCGGGGCGCTCCCGCGGCTCGCGAGCTGCCCGGCGAGGCGCATCGCCCTGGGCATCCGGCGGGCGACGATCTCGCAACGTGCCAGTTCCGACGCCTCGGATGGAGCTTGTTATGGAATGACGTAGTTGTGTATCGCGACGTCGACGACGTCGGCGGCAGGAAGCGCTGCGACACGCTCCTCGCCCATGACAGCGACCTGGGCCGGCCGAAGTCGGTCCGCTGTGAACCGCTCGAAGTTCTCGCGTGTCTCCCAGACGTTGAAGACTTGGAAGCGACCTTCAAACTCGCCCGCGGAATGAAAGATCAGCCCCTCCGGCGGCTCGTCCGCCAAGCCCAGCTTCTCGGTCACGGCGTCGTATTGATCAGCACCCATCCCCTCAGAGAACCGGGTAATCGTTCCTACCGCCATCTTTCTCCTCTGTTGGCCTGCCGTCGTCGTTGGGCCACTCTACATCGGATCGACGAGTCGGCCAGGCCGGCGCTCGGCAAAACAGGTGGTGCCCGCCTGCGCACTGCACGCCCCGGAATAGGATCGTGTCGATGCCGCAACTGCTGCGGCCAACCAAGGAGGAGACATGCCGACCAACGCTGAGCTGCTGCAGGACACATACGAGGCATTCGGGCGCGGAGACATTCCGGCGGTGCTGGCGGTGCTCGACGAGCACATCATCTGGAACGCTCCCGACGTGCTCCCGCACGCGATCCCGGTGGCCGGTCGTGACGACGCTGCGAAGTTCTTTCAAAGCCTCGCCTCGACTTGGGAAGAGTTCGGCCTCGAGATAGATGACGTTGTTGCCTCCGGTGATCGGGTGTGCATGATCGGCCGAGCCGGCGGCACAATCGACGGAAGGAAGGCGAACTACGGCTTCGTGCACGCCTGGACCCTGCGCGACGGCATCTGCGTTCGCTTCGACGAGTACGTGGATCCCACCCAGCTGACTGTCACCTAGCGTTTAGAGTCCTGAACGTGGACCTCGACGAGGCGCGCGCGTTCTTGCGCGAGAACCATCGCGGCGTGCTTGCGACTCGCCGCGGCGGCGGGGGTATCCAGCAGAGCCCCGTACTCGTGAACGTGGACGGCGAGGGACGGGCGATCATCTCGAGCAGGGAGACCGCCTACAAGTGCGCAACCTGCGTCGCAACCCCTGGGCGCAGGCCTGCGTCTTCACAGATGGCTTCGTTGGGCAGTGGCTCTTCGTCGAGGGCAGCGCCCAGGTGCTCTCGCTGCCGGAGGCGATGGACCCGCTGATCGACTACTACAAGCGCTTCCCGGATGAGAACCCCGACTGGGACGACTACCGGGCGCGGATGGAACGCGAACGACGGGTGCTGATCCGGATCGAGTTCGAGCGGGCGGGTCCGGACCGTCAGGGTTGAACTTTCCGAGAGCCCTGCCCGGCAACCTCAGGATCAACTCAAGCCCTGCCTCGGTTCACTCGCCTTTCGCGCACCGTATCTCGTAGTTGTCCCGATGTCCGCCTTAGCCCTGCATGCCCTTCCCAAGAGCCGGTCGTTTTGCGTTCTAAAGTTCCGGACATGGCTGCGGGGGGGCGCATCGAGGTGGCTGACGCGCCTGACCGTGATCGCTACGAGCTGTCGATTGACGGCGAGGTGGTCGGCTTCACCGCCTATCGCGCACGCCCCGGCCTGATCGCGTTCATCCACACCGAGGTCGACGAGCGCTTCCAGGGTTGCGGACTCGGAGATCGGCTGATCCGGTTCGCTCTGGAAGACGCCCGCGCGCGAGGTCTCGCCGTACTGCCGTTCTGCCCGTTCGTCAAAGCATTCATCGAACGTCATCGGGAGTTCGAGGCACTGGTTCCAGGCACCTACAGGGAGCAGTTCGGCTTGTGAAGCGCTACGACCGCGAGCCCGTCGAGGTGATCTACAACGCGGAGCGGTGCTGGCCGCAAGGTCATTCTCCCCACGCGCTATCCTGGGTTAAGACTAACTACAGAAATTGGACTTCGACATGGCCTATCTCTTGATACCGCTTGATGATGCACTCGTCTTCCCTGGCGTTTCCGCAACCCTGCCGATCGACGTCGGCGAGGAGGAGCGCATTTTCCTGCTACCCCACCACGACGGCGAGTACGGCCGCGTCGGCGTCGTCGCCGAGGTTGTCGAGCGAGGCCGCTCGCGCCGCGGCAGCCCGGCAGCGACCGTGGTCGGTCTTCATCGCGGGCTCGCCGGAGCGGCGATCGCCGGTAAGGATGGCGACGATTCACTGCGCATCGAGGTACAGGAGGTCCATGACGGCCACCCCGACGACGAGCACACGCAGGAGCTGGCGCGCGAGTACCGCGCTGTGGTGGAGGAGATCCTCGAGCTGCGCGGCGACGACGGCCGCATCGCTGCCTTCCTGCGCTCGATCGACGAGCCGGGCGCGCTGGCTGATACCTCCGGTCTTTCCCCCGACATCTCCAATGAGAGCAAGCAGCGGCTACTGGAGACGATCGACGTCACCGTCCGCCTCGAGCTGGCGGTTGAGCTGCAGCGCGAGCGCCTGGCCGAGCTCCAGGTCCGCTCCAAAATCCGCGACGACGTCGAGTCCGGCGCTCAGAAGCAGCAGCGCGAGTACTTCCTGCGCAAACAGATGGAGTCGATCCGCAAGGAGCTCGGCGAGGACGAGGCCGACCTGATCGCCGAGTACGAGGCCAAGATCGCCGAGGCCGAGATGCCCGAGGCGGTCGCCGAGCAGGCCGAGAAGGAGCTGCGACGGCTCGAGCGCCAGGGCGAGCAGTCGCCGGAGAGCTCGATGATCCGCAGCTACCTCGATTGGCTGATCGTGGTGCCGTGGTCGAAGCGTTCCGACGAGCGGCTCGACCCCATCCACACCCGCGAGGTGCTCGACTCAGACCACGCCGGGCTCGACGATGTCAAGCGCCGGATCACCGAGTTCGTCGCCGTGCGCAAGCTGCGTGAGGAGCGCGGAGTGAAGGACGACAGCCGCGCCAACGGCACGATCCTCACCCTGGTCGGCCCTCCCGGCACCGGCAAGACGTCGATCGGCGAGTCGATAGCCCGCAGCCTGGGGCGCGAGTTCGTTCGCATCAGCCTCGGCGGCTTGCACGACGAGGCCGAGATCCGCGGCCACCGCCGCACCTACATCGGCGCTCTGCCGGGACGGATCGTCCGCGCCCTGCGCGACGCCGAGACGATGAACCCGGTGATCCTCTTCGACGAGGTCGACAAGGTCGGCTCCGACTGGCGCGGCGATCCCTCGGCGGCCCTGTTGGAGGTGCTCGACCCGGCTCAGAACCACTCGTTTCGAGACCACTACCTCGACATCGAGGTCGACCTCTCCGAGGTCGTCTTCATTGCCACCGCGAACCTGGTCGACCCGATCCCGGCGCCGCTGCTCGACCGCATGGAGATCATCGCCTTCGACGGCTACACGACCGAGGAGAAGCTGGCGATCGCCAAGGGCTACCTGCTGCCGCGCCAGCTCAGGCGCAACGGGCTCGAGGCGGACGAGATCGAGGTCGACGACGAGGTCGTGCGCAGCGTGATCGCCGAATACACCCGCGAGGCGGGCGTCCGCCAGCTCGAGCGTGAGCTCGGCAAGCTGCTGCGCGGGGCGGCGACGAAGATCGCCTCCGGCGAGGGCGCCAAGCCGATCGTCCTCGACCTCGAGGCAGTGCGCGAGAGCCTCGGCCGCCAGCGCTTCTTCCAGGAGTCGGTGGAGCGCACCGCTATCCCCGGGGTCTCGACGGGCCTGGCGGTGACCGGCACCGGGGGCGACGTCCTCTTCATCGAGGCGACGGCGATGGAGGGCGACAAGGGCCTGGTCCTAACCGGGCAGCTGGGTGACGTGATGAAGGAGTCGGCGCGGATCGCACTCTCCTACGCGCGCTCGCACAGTGAGGAGCTCGGCATCGACCCGCAGGGCTTCCAGCGGGAGTTCCACCTGCACGTGCCCGCGGGGGCGATCCCCAAGGACGGCCCCAGCGCCGGCACGGCGATGACGACGGCCTTGGTCTCGCTGCTCTCCGGGCGACCGGTCAAGCACACGGTCGGGATGACCGGCGAGGTCACCCTGCAGGGGAGGGTGCTGCCGATCGGAGGCCTCAAGCAGAAGGTGCTTGCCGCGCACGCCGCCGGGCTGACCGAGGTGATCCTGCCGGAGCGCAACCGCGGCGACCTCGCCGATGTTCCCGAGGAGGTCCGCGAGGCGATGATCTTCCACCCGGTGATGAGCGTCGACGAGGTCCTCGAGCAGGCGCTCGAGCCGGCCGAGAAGAGGACCGATGTCGCCGCGATGTCGTAGCTGCGCGCCGGTCCCGATTGAGTTGCGGGCGGCGGCGAACCTGCTTGAGCGCCGCTGGACGATGGCGACGATCTATGCCTGCGCCAACGGCGCTGCCCGTTTTAACGAGTTCCGCCAGTCGCTCCCAGGAGTCTCGCCAACGACTCTCTCGGAGCGACTCGAGCAGTTGGAGAAGGCCGGCGTGGTCGAGCGCACACTCGTCCCCGGCCGCCCGCCCCACACCGAGTACCTCCTCACCGCGCACGGCAAGCAACTGGCCCGGGCCGTGACGGGTCTACTCGCCTCACCTGCTCGATAAAGGCGGATCAGGAGTAGCGCTGCCTTCCCGGCGCCGCTCCCTAGCGATGCGAGGTCGCCGCGGAGGAGAGGTGCTCGTGAACGAAACGCACGATCGTCGCGCCCTCGCCGACCGCGGTCGCGCAGCGCTTGATCGAGCCGGCGCGGACGTCGCCCGCCGCGTAGACACCCGGGACGCTTGTTTCGAGCAGGCCGTCCGCACCGGCGTCGGGCCCGGTGAGGACGAACCCGTCGGAGTCGCGCGTGACCGAGTCACCGAGCCAATCGGTGCATGGAGTGGCGCCCAGGAAGAGAAAAAGAAAGGAGAGCGGCAGCTGCGTGCCGTCGGTAAGGGTGACGGCGTCGAGGCGCCCATCGTCGCCGTGCAGCTCGGCGACTTCGCTGCGGTCGCGGACCGCGACGCCGTAGCGATCGAGCTCCGCGATCAAGTAGTGGGACATGGTCTCGCTAAGGCTTGCGCGACGGTGCAGAAGAGTGACTAGAGCGCCCCCTCGGGCAAGCCAGACAGCAGCCTGGGCGGCGGAGTTGCCGCCGCCGATTACTCCCACTCGCTGCCCACCGCAGAGCTGCCCCTCGGGCGGCCCGGCCGCATAGAAGACGCTGAGCCCCTCATACCGGTCGAGATTCGCCACCGGCAGGCGGCGGTATTCGGCGCCGGTGGCCAGCAACACTGTTCGTGCCGCCACCTCGTTGCCCTCCTCGAGTTTGACGACGTGGTGCTCGCCGCCGGGCTCGAGCGCGCTGGCCCGATAGGGCGTCGCCGTGCGGGCGCCGAACTTTCGCGCTTGGGTGACCGCGCGGCTAGTCAGTTCGGTGCCGCTGATGCCCGCCGGAAAGCCGAGGTAGTTCTCAATCCGCCGTGAGGTCCCCGCCTGGCCGCCGAGGACGGTGCTCTCCACCACCAGCGTGTCGAGACCCTCCGAGGCACCGTAGACCGCCGCGCCGAGACCCGCCGGCCCGCCGCCGACGACGAGGAGGTCGACCTCCTCGCGGGGCGCTAGCTCCAAGCCGATCCCCAGCGCCCGCGACAGCTCTCCGTTGCTCGGCCGGCGCAGCTCGGTACCGCCAGGGAGTCGCACGAGCGGGGCATCCCCGGGGTCGATCCGCTCGGCCGCCGCCCCCTTGTCCTCGGCCGGATCGACCCAGGAGTAGGGGAGCCGCATCCGCCTGACGAACTCAAGCAGCCGTCGCGTCTCCTCCGAATCGCGCGGGCCGAGGATCTCGATCCCAACTCCCTGCTGTTGCTGCAGCAGCTCGCGCCGCTGGATGAACGCGGTGAGGAGCAGGTCGGAGAGCGAGCCATCCTCGAAGAGCAAGCGTCTGAGGACTTCGCGATTGACCGCGATGTAGCGCATCGGCTCGGTGACGACCGCCGTGAGGAAGACGGTCTGACCCGAGAGGAGGTTCATCTCCCCGAGGAAGCCCGAGGCGCCGTGGCGGACGATCTCGCGGCCTGCGTCGTCGAGCACTGCGGCCTCGCCCTCGAGGATCGCGATGAACGGGTAGGTCTCGTCGCCAATCTCGAACAGCGTCTCGCCGGTCTTCGCGGTCCGCTCCTCGCCGACCTCGGCGAGCGTTGCGAGCTGCGAATCCGACAGCACTCGACTGACGGAGTCCGGCACCTGGCTATCCCAGCAGCGGCGAGGGCGGGATGTGCGTCTCGCCCTGCACGTTGGGAATTACGAGCGCAAGGTCATCCGCGAAGCACCAGGACCACTCCTCGCCGGGCTCGAGCGAGCGGATCAGCGGGTGGCCGCTGCTTCGTGCGTGAGCGCTGGCATGGCGGTTGGGCGAGTCGTCGCAGCAGCCCACCTTTCCGCACTCCAGGCAGATGCGCAGATGCAGCCATCTGCCTCCGGTGGCCAGGCAATCCTCACAACCCTCGACCGACTCGGGCAGCTCGGTAATCCGAACCTGATCGAGATGGGTGCAAGAGGTCACTCTCTAACCGTAATGCCTTGACAAGGAGTGCGATGATCGAGGGGACCAGTCTTTAGGGTTCGAACACGTGACTGAGCCTGATCCAGACCCTCGAGCCACCCGGGATCGCGAGCCGGTTCGCTTTCTCGTCTTCTCTGCCTCCTCGAGGGCCGACTCGCTAAACCTGCAGCTGGCTCATCTTGCGGCGGTAACCATCGCGGCTAACGGCGGGATCGTCGACTTCAGGCCGATGGCGGACTTCGATACTCCGACCTACAACGCCGACGTGCAGGACGCCGATGGCTTCCCGCCCGGCGCCGAGCAGCTCCGCGACTGCATCCAGACCAACGACGCCTTCGTGATCAGCTCACCCGAGTACAACGCTTCGATGCCGGGTGGGCTGAAGAACTCGCTCGACTGGGTTTCGCGCTTTAGCCCGCAGCCCTTCAACGAGAAGCACGGCCTCCTGTTCTCGGCCTCGCCGTCGATGGTCGGCGGCAATCGCGGGCTGTGGGCCCTGCGGGTCCCGTTCGAGCACCTCGGCGTGCGCGTCTATCCCGACATGTTCTCGCTCGCGCAGGCACACCAGGCCTTTGGCGATGACGAACGACTCGCCGACAGCCGGCTTCAGGAGCGCTTCGACGACACAATCGTCGGGTTCATGGACCTCGTCGAGGCATCCAAGCACTACCCGTGTGCGAAGACGCGCTGGGTCGAGTATCTGGGTGAGCATCCCGACCCAATGGTCGATCGGGTCGAGTAGCCGACGCCGCGTCGGCGTGCCCAGAGCCGCCGCATCCCGACATAAGCACGATCGTGCCCGTGAGCAGAAGCCGTCCCGCGCGACCAGCGCCATCTCGGCTGCCAGCCCTGGCTCCGCGCGAACCAGAGTAGGCCGGCGAGGCAGCAGAGCAGGGTGGCGACGTAGAAGTTGAGCCGCAGACCGAGAATGTGGTGGGCCGGGTCGACGGCATGAGCGACTCCTATCAGTTAGCCGATGCAGATAAAAGGTTTCGCTGGAGGAGTACCACTGGTCGTGCGAAGACGACCTCGAATGGCGCGTCGGGTCCGTAGCGCGCGACAATCAGACGGCGTACACGGGCGACGTGCTCGGTCCCCACTTCGATCTTGTTTGCGAGGTAGTCGATGCCGGTTTGGTTGACCAGCCCCCAGAGCGGACTCTTTTTCGCTGGGAATTTGAACCAGATCTTTTCCAGCTCTGCCTCGGTGTAGGTGGGTGTAATCGGGAAGGGCTTGAACCGCTCCGGGGCGATCAGGTGTTGCTTGAGCTTTTCCAGCATCGCTTCCGGTTCGACGGTGAAGCCGACGTAGATGATCCCCCCGGCAGCTTCGTCGAGTTCATATCCCGCGTAAGTGGACGGGGCGTTTTTGGCTACCCAGCTGCCTTCGATCAGATCTTGGAAGTGTTCGCGGTAGATGTCGCGATATTCCAGCTCGACCTGCTCGGAGGCGCTCAGCGGCATGCCGAACACTTCTTCCTGGGAGGTCCAGCGGGCAACTGGGTCCCCGCGGCGCCAAGCCTGGAGAAGATCTCTGGCGCGGCGGATGATCGCCGCGTGGTCCCCGTTCAGGTCGCGGTCGAGGCCGTAGTAGGCCCGGCTGCTGATGATCTGCCCGAGGTGCCTCACCGGTTCCGCGTAGCTCTTCGGGCAACCGGTTGGGAAGTCGAGTGAGTCTCCCGTCCACCTCCAGACGTTGAGCCTGACCAGGGCCGCGCAGCGCGTCCCAGGGGGAACGGTGACACTGCCGCGAAACGTCACTGGTCCGCTCGTGCGGCCTGAGCAGAACACTCGCCCCCCGGGTTGCGGATGACAGCGCAAGGGTCCGGAGGCGCCGGGCCCTACTGCCTGAGCGGTCTGACTGAACCCGAGCAAGGCCGGTCCCCGCGGCCGCCGGATCCGCAGCGTCACCCGACCGGACTGCACACCGCACCAGACGACGTAGCGAACGACCGAGGGCCCCTCGCTGGAGAGTTTGGCCTCGGTGGTGCAGTCCCGCACTCTCCCACTTGTGCTCGTGGTGTCCGGCGGTGTCGCTTGTGCGCCTACGGAGAGGAAGGCGGCCACGCAAAAGGCCAGGCCTACCGCCCAGATCAAGACACCGCGCCGCATCTTTCTCTCCCTCACGTCGATACGAACACTACGCCCGTGGGAAAAGTTCGTCACATGAATTTCCGCCCGCTTCAACACAACGGGCATGGGATCTCGTCAGTCTTCAGGGACGCAGGCCCTCGAGCAAGTCGACTATTACTGACTCCGAACGCTCTCGCGCCGTGCCGCGGTTCTCGGCCATGGCAACCAGCATCGCCGCCTCTATCAAGGCGCCGAGCAGGATCTGGGCGATCGTTTCCGGATCTTGCGGTGGAAGCTCACCGGCCTCGATCGCGGCGCTTACCAGGGCGAGCACGACGGCTATGCCGAGTTCGCTCGCCGCTGCACGCCAGCCTTCCCAGCCGAGAACAGCACGGCTCTGGGTCAGGCCGATGCGCCGAAACTCTTCGTCGGTCTCGCAGAGGCGCAGGTATGCCTTGGCACCGTCGATGAGCGCTTCAAGTGGGGTCGACGCGCTAGATATACGCAAAGCGATCTGTTCTATGACTCGGGTCTCGCTCGCCTTATAGACAGCGACGAACAGGTCGAGCTTGGTTGGGAAGTGGTGGTACAGGGCGCCGCGGCTCACGCCTGAGCGCTCGAGGATCTCTTCGATTGAGACGTGGTTGTAATCGCGCTCAACGAAAAGGTCGCGGGCAGCTTCGATCACAGCCTCCCGCGCTCCTTGACTGGGACGGCCTCGTGTTTTGAGCGTCTCGACAGCCATGGATCTCACATGTATATTACCGACTATCAGTCTGTAAATCTGTAACGACTGGAGGAGCGAGATGAAGACCTATGTGATTCGCCGTGAGAAGGCCTGGCAGAACCCGCAAGAGCTCGAAGCTGCCGCCGAGCGATCAAAACAGGTCGCCGAGAGCGACTTTCCCGATGACATCCGCTGGATTCGCAGCTATGTGATCGGCGAGCCCGGTGGCACCCTCGGCACCGTTTGCATCTACCAGGCGAGCGGAGACGATGCGGTCCGTGATCACGCCGGGCGGGTCGGGATGCCTGCTGATGAGATCCTCGAGGTCGTCGACACTGTTGTCATCCGACCTGATCCTGAGCCGGAGGCAGCCTCTGCCTGATCGCCACGCCGACCCGGCGAAGCGCGGCGGGGAGCCCCATGAAAGGCTGGACTCCGCGATGTCGGCTCGGCTCAAATACGTCGATCCCAACCGGCGGCCCGGCCTGTTCAGCCGGGTGTACGCCGCGCTTGCCAACACCCGGCTGGGGCGGTTCATGTCGGTCCATCTCGTCTGGAAGCTCGATCCATATTTGATGCGGGCCACCCGGGGGCGCTTGGGCATGGGACTCGTTATGCCTACTGCCCTGCTCGAAACCAGGGGCGCGAAGAGTGGCGCGATGCGGCGCAACGCGGTGATCTACTTCCACGACGGGGATCGGGTCACGATTGTCGCCTCGAAACTCGGCCTGCCAAGCCACCCAGCGTGGTTTCACAACCTTCAGGCGCACCCCGATGTCATCTTCGGTGGCATCCCGATGCGAGCCACGGTGGTCGGCGACGAGGCCGAGCGCCAGAGGCTCTGGGTGCTTGCCGACCGCGTCTTCGCCCCCTACGCGGCCTATCGCAGGGAGGCGGCAAAGGCAAACCGGACGATCCCGATAGTCCAACTCAGTGAACGCGAGTCGTCCTAGGACTGCGAGACCCTTTTGTGGCTGGGTCGGGTGAGGCGCCCCTAATACGGAGCGCCGATGGCTTTGGCCCAGCTCTCGTCGACGTGGAGTTGGCCGTTCTTGTCCGTGTCGACGATCACCACCGTGGCGGGTTGGCGGTTGCCGTTGTCGGGGTCGATCGTTACCGAGCCGGTCCAGCCCGGCCAGCCCTTGACGCCGTCGAGGGCCTTTGTCAGCTTGGCGGAGGCGGTACTACCCGCCTGCTTGGCGCCGTAGGCGAGGAAGTTGAGCGAGTCGTAGGTGTAGGGGCTCCAGGTGCCTGGGTCCTGGCCGAATTCGTTGCGGTATTCGGCCACCTTAGGAGCGGCACCAGCGAAGTCGCCGGGTGCCGGCACACCGACCACGGGACACGCCCGTGCGGCTGCCTTGCCTGCCGTTTCGACGAAGCCGGTGTCGTAAGAGGCGTAATCAGCAATGCACTGCGATTTCACCTGGCCCTGGTGCATCTCCTTGGCGATCAAACCGCCCTCGGGGAAGTAGACCGCTGCGTAGATGACGTCTGGCTTGGCGGCGGCGAGCTTTTTGACCACGTCTGTGTAGGACTTCTTGCCGGGCTGCACTTTTTCGTAAGCGGTGACGGTGACGCCGGTTTCTTCAAGCGACTTCTTCAAGGCTTTGGAGACCGAGACCGTGTAGTTCTGGGTCGGGTCGTAGGCGATCGCGACGGATTTGGCACCGAGCCAGCCGGTCAGTGCCTGTGAGGCAACAGGTGCGATCTGGTAAGTCATCGGTTGCAGGGTGAAGCCGAGCCCGTTGGTCGAGGCATCGGAGGTGAGTCTGATCGGCACCAGGCCGGCTTTGATGTAGAGCGGCAGAGTTTCGACGCCGACGCCGGAGTTGTAAGGGCCGACGATGCCGTCGAGCCCTTCTGCGATTGCAGCCTTTGCCGCCTTAACGCCGGTCGCCGGGTCGGCGGCGTCATCGATCGGGACGACCTCAACCTGTTTACCCAGAATCCCGTCGCCCGCGTTCAACTTCGACGCTGCCAGTTCCGCGCCCTTCAGCATCCTCTCGCCGAGCACCGACTGTTCGCCGGAGAGTGGTGCCTCGAGCCCGAGACGAAATGTGCTGGAGCTGCTGTCTGAGCTGGAGCTGCCACAGCCGGCCGCGAGGAGACCGAGGGTGACGAAGGCGAGTGCCGCGGCGAGTCGGATCCTGTTCTGCACGAGAGGCATTCCTTTCGAGGCACGGTTCGGACGTCGGGACCGGCCGACCATCTCAGGTCGAGCGGTCGGACCCGGATGGGGTCGGGTCGCAGTGAGGCTGTGTGCAACCCGTGGACAGCTCGGTTAGCGTCAGGCCCGTGGCCTCGACCAGCGCTGGGATACTGCTCTTTCGCCTCGCCGGAAACGAGATCGAGGTCTTGCTCGTCCATCCGGGCGGGCCATTCTGGGCGAAGAAGGACGCTGGGGCCTGGTCGATTCCGAAGGGAGAGGTGGAAGACGGGGAGGAGCCCCTCGCCTGCGCGTTGCGCGAGTTGGAGGAGGAGTTGGGCACGCCGTTCTCCTTCGCGCCTGAGGAGCTGACCGAGCTCGGCTCGGTGCGCCAGAAGGGTGGCAAGGTCGTTCACTGTTGGGCCGCACAGGGCGAGTTCGACCCCGCTGGCCTGCACAGCAACACCTTCACCATGGAGTGGCCACCGCGCTCCGGCGTCAAGCGCGAGTTCCCCGAGGTCGACCGAGCGGATTGGTTCGGTGACGAGCAAGCGAAGGAGAAGATCAATCCTGCTCAGGCCGAGTTCCTCGATCGTCTCGCCGCGAATTCATAGCCCAGGCAACGCGTTGTCCATGAATAAAAGGGATAACGCGTTGCACCGCGACCTATACTCGCCGGACGATGGCTGACGGCCCCGAACCTCACTCGACCCCTCCTGGCGACGGGCCATCGGGCAGGCCGCTGCCGCTCTCGGTGCGCCTGCTCGGCGCCGGTGTCCGCAGCGCCCGCAGCGTCAGCAAGGCTGCCGGGATCGACCGGGCGGTGGAGCTCGCCGCCGAGGAGGCGATGGTCGCTGCGGTCGAGAGCGAGGCAGTCGAACGGGCGCTGGCACGGGTCCTGAAAGGCCCGGTCGTCGAAGAGGCGATGAACAACGCCCTGGAGAGCGACGCCGTCAAGCATGCTCTGATCGACGCGCTCGATAGCGAGCTGGTCGACGAGGTCTGGCGGCGCCTGCTGGCCAGCGATGAGGCACAGCGCCTGGTCGAGCGGATCGCCGAGGCACCCGAGTTGCGGGCCGCGATCAGCGCCCAGAGCGTGGGGATGATCGAGGACGTCGGCCACACGATCGGCAGGGGCACGCGGCGGCTGGATGGGACTGCCGAGGGTGTGGTGCGAAAGGTCACCTTCCGCCGCCGTCGTGCTGAGCCCACCGACCGTGCCGGCGCGGTCACCCGCGGCGTCGCCTTCGGGCTCGACGCGCTGCTGATCAACCTCGCCTTCTCCGGCATCGCCGCGGTGGCGGCGCTGATCGCCTCCGCCTTCACCGGCAACGGCAACGGCGTCTCCGACCTCGTATTGGCTGTGGGGACGACAGCCTGGCTGGCGCTGGGCGCCGTCTACCTTGTCGGCTTCTGGTCTCTCGCTGGGCAGACGCTCGGCATGCGCTTCGTCGGGATCAGGCTGGGGGTCGAGGGGCGCGGGTTGCGCTTCGGCCTCTCGGTGCGGCGCCTGATCGGGATGGCGCTGGCAGTGATGGCCTTTGGCCTCGGCTTCCTCGGCATCTTTTTCGACGAACGCCGCCGGGCCTGGGACGATCGGCTCAGCGGGGTCGACGTGCTCTACGAGGGGAACGAGCGCAGGTTCGCACCGTGGTCGCGCCTCGAAGACCACGGGGTGGTTGCGGTAGAGGCCCCCTCAACGACGAAGGCCCCGGAAACCCGGGGCCTTCGCACACAGCATGTTGCCGGGCCGTCTTCTAGCTGACGGTTCCTTCCGGGCCCTCAGAGAGCTTGTAGACGATGATGATCGCCAGGGCGAAGATCGCCAGCGACCAGAAGGGGTAGGCGGGGATCGAGAGAAGCGCGCCGATCGCGTTTAGCGAGGCGATGAAGATCCCGAACCAGCGTCCGAATTCTCCTCCGGAGAAAAGCGAGAACGCGGCGACGAGCTCGAGCACGCCGAGGATCAGTGTGATCCAGCCCCAGGTGTGTAGGCCACTGATGATGTAGGTGGCGTTCTCCGTGAAAAACTTTGAGTCGCCGATCGCGGCGATGCCGTAGATGATGTTCAGCACCCCGGCGACCAGTAGCAGGACGCCGGCGAATACCCACCAGCCACTAAGTGTGCTCTCCTCGTTCATGCGTAGACCTTTCTCTGACACCCAAAATGGATAGAGCGAAATTGATGCTAGGGAGCGGCTTCGTTGTCCGGCAAGCTGTTCCTGCGCGTGGAAATTTTGGTGCTGTTTGTGCTGATCGGTCACGCATCAGATTTCAGCGGGCCACCCACCGTTTCCGGCACCTGTGACATAGCAGGGGGCTCCAGCGGTGGCGCCTCGCAAGCCTGCCTTAGTCGTTGGCCCCGGTTCTTTGGGTCTGTCATCTAGGCTGCACGACTATGGATGCGGTGCGCACGCCGGAGGAGAGCCTGCAGGGGCTGCCTGACTTTCCCTTCGAGTCGAGCTATCGCGAGATCGATGGGTTGCGACTTGCCTTTCTCGATGAGGGGGAGGGCAAGCCGGTTGTCTTCTTCCATGGCGAGCCGACCTGGTCGTTCCTCTGGCGCAAGGTGATCCCGCCGGTGCGCGACGCCGGCTTCCGCTGCATTGCGCCTGACTACGCCGGCTTCGGCCGTTCCGACAAGCCCACCGACCTCGAGTGGTACACCTACGACCGCCACGTAGAGCTGATCTCGAAGCTGTTGGAGGAGCTCGATGTGCGCGATGCCACTGCCGTCGTCCACGACTGGGGCGGGCCGATCGGGCTGCGGCTGGCGGTGGAGCACCCGGATCGCTTCTCGCGCATCGTGATCATGGAGACCGGCCCGTTCACCGGCCACCAGCGGATGAGTGACGCCTGGCTCGCCTTCCGCGACTTCGTCCGCGAGACCGCCGACGTGCCGATCGGGGTGTTGGTCCGGGGCGGCTGCAAGAACGACCCCGGTGACGAGGTGATCGCCGCTTACGATGCGCCATACCCGAACCCCGAGTCCAAGGCCGGCGCGCGCGCCTTTCCACTGATCTTGCCGACCGAGCCCGATGCGCCCGGCGCTGCCGAGGGCAAGCAGATCGCCGATGCCCTGCGCGAGGACGAGCGGCCGACCTTGGTGCTCTGGGCCGATTCCGATCCGATCCTTCCCTTCTCGGTTGGCGAGCGGGTCTCCGAGCAGCTCAACTTTCCCGCTCCGCTTCCGATCGAGAACGCCGGTCACTTCTTGCAGGAGGACGCCGGCGCCGAGATCGGCCGCATCATCGCTGAGTGGCTGTAGCGGTTACTCGCTGGCAGCGGTACGGCTGACCGCGGCCCGCAGATCCTCGCGCGGCTGATCCAATAGCAGGCGCACGCGGCGCGGCGCTCCCTCGTCCTCCACCCAGGTGACCGTTCCCGGCCAGTAGGGGCCGGGTGGGGTACCGGGATGATGGAAAGCGTCTGCGTAGACCCAGCTGCCGGTGTTATGGAGGCGGCCTCCGCTGGGCAGGAGCCACTCAGCATCGCTCTCTTCGGGGCCACCGCGGTGGGTGTGTCCGGTGATTGTGTGCGCGGCCTCGATGTGGAGCCGTCGCGACATCTCGGTCGCTGCGTCGATGCCGCTGCGGGCAATCGCGGCGGAGGAGAGGTCAGGATCGAAGTCGGCCCGGAAGAGGCGATTGAGGAGCCAGACACTGCTCGGGACGCCGGCTGAGACAGCCGCTTTCGCAACAGCCCTGCGGGCTCGCCCGCCTTTACGGTGACGACCGGAGATGGTGCGCCAAGCCCGCGCCGATGGGACGGTGGCGCCGGGCGCGAGGCCGGTCTCGGCGAGTGCGTAGGCAAGGCCGTAGATCGGCCGCAGAACACGCTCGTAATCGGCGGGGGCAGAAGGGTCCGGCGGTTTGCCCCCGGCACGCATGACCGCGGCTGCCGCGACGCACTCCAGCCGCGGCAGGCTCATGTGGCAGTCCATGTAATGGCCGTGGGTGGCGTAGACGTCATCGCGCAGCCAGACGCCCGGGTAGGCGATGCCGAGCTCCGCTTTGCCGAGCCAGGTAGCGATCCGCGTTGCTGGCTCACCCGCCGGTAGGCCGCGGTGCTCGAGCCCGAGCGTGGCGTCGGCAAGCGCCACCTCATCCAGCAAAGGCTCGGCGAGGCGGTGGTCGTGGTTGCCGGGGACGAGGACGATGCGCCGCCCGGCCATCGCCTCGCCCAACTCCTCGAAAAAGGGTCGGACGGTCTCTAGGACTCGTGCCATCGGTAGCTCACGCAGCTCGAGCACGTCGCCGAGCAGGACGAGGCGGTCGGCGCTGCGGATCTCGTCCAGCAGGATCTGGCGCATTGCCGGGTCGCGTCCCAGGTCCTCGCCGTTGGCGCTGCCCAGGTGGAGGTCAGAGACGATTGCCGTACGCATCGAGGTGCAACCTAGCCGGTCGGCTGCGAAGTGCGCCCAGCTTGGATGTCGAGGTGACGGTTGGACGACTCGGTCTGGCTAAATAGCCAGTTCTGGCTAGACTTCGGCCGGATGGCTGGTCTCAGCGAAGAGAGCCTGGCGCCGTGTAACGGCATCGAGATCGCCTACCAGGAGGTGGGTGACCCCGACGGCGATCCGCTGCTGCTGGTGATGGGGCTGGGGACGCAGATGCTCGCCTGGCGCGAGGAGTTCTGTGAGCTACTTGCCGACCGCGGATTCCGTGTGGTGCGTTTCGACAACCGCGACATCGGCCACTCGACCATGGTCGAAGACGCCGGGGTGCCGAAGCGGACGGACCTCTTCCTCGGTCGGCGCTCGACCGCGCCCTACCTGCTGTCCGACATGGCTGCCGACACGATCGGCCTGATGGACCACCTGGGAATCGAGTCGGCCCACGTGGTTGGCGCCTCAATGGGCGGGATGATCGGCCAGACACTGGCGATCGAGCACGCCGACCGGATCCGCTCGCTGGTCTCGATCATGTCGACGACCGGCAACCGCTGGGTGGGCACGCCGACGCTGAAGGCCTTTGGGCTGATGCTTGCTGAGGCGCCGCGGGGGCGCGATGCCTACATCGAGCGCATCGTCAAGACCTTCAAGGTGGTCGGCTCTCCCGCCTATCCGATGGATGAGCCGCAGTTTCGGGAGATGGCGGGGCGGATGTTTGACCGCTCGCACAACCCCAAGGGCGTGCTGCGCCAGATGCACGCGATCACCGCCTCGGGTGACCGAACATCTGCCCTGCGCAAGCTGCGCCTGCCGGTAACCGTGATCCACGGCACCCGCGATCCACTAGTGCGCCCCAGCGGCGGCCGCGCCACCGCTCGCGCCATACCCAACGCCCGCCTGCGCATAGTCGAGGGCATGGGCCACGACCTACCCCAAGAGATCTGGCCGATCTTCATCGACGAGATCTCCGACAATGCCGCCCGAGCGGGTTGGCGAGCGTCGGTCAAGCAGCCCGCCTAAGCCTCAGCGGATCTGCCGCGCAGAGCCAAACGGATGGCTGCCTTTGATGCGGCTGAGAGGACTCGAACCTCCACGGGGTTTCCCCCACGAGCACCTGAAGCTCGCGCGTATACCAATTTCGCCACAGCCGCCGGCCCCTGCAATCTACCGAGTCAGAGGAGCCAGGACCGTGGTCGAGACGGCGAGGGCACCCCCTGGATCCCAGCGTCGCGATCAGGCGCTTCGGGCGGGAGCCCAACCGCCCATCTCGCTAAACTGACGCCTCCTCGCCGCTATCGTCTAGGGGACTAGGACGCCGGATTCTCAGTCCGGAAACCGGGGTTCGAATCCCCGTAGCGGTACTGCTCGTTGCGGTGGTCGAACCGCAGGCAAAGAGAAAGACGGGTAGATCTCCGCACGGCTGACGACCCGGATCTCATCGACCAGCGATTGCAACAGTGCCTTGCGCGTCGGCGGGTCGCCGCCCTCGATCACCTCGCGCACCTCGGCCTGAAGCAGCGCCAGGTCTTCGTCGGTGAGCGGCTCGCGCTCGGCGGGCTCTTCGGCCGCCAGCTCCTCTCGCCGGGCCTCCAGCCCGCGCAGCTTCTCGCTCAGCTCGCCGATCCGGGGCGCGCAGGCCGACTCGGGCATCGTGCCCTCCTCGAAGGCGCGGAAGTAGCGATCAAGCGACTCTCCGATGCGCCGCCGCTCGGTATCGATCCTCTCCAGCTCCGCCTCGCGCTTGGGCTGGTCCGCTTCAAGCTCGGCGAAGGCCTCGGAGATCGCTTCGCGCACCATCGGCTCGCGTTCGAGCACCGCCAATAGCTGTTCGAGGATCGCCTCCTCCAGCGCATCGGCTGGCAACCGTTCGCCTTCGCACGCTTTCTTGCCGTAACGCTGTCGCGAGAAGCACACGTAGTAGCGATAGCGCCCCCCGTTGCCGTTGGCAGAAGCACCCAGGTAGCGCTTGCCGCAGTGAGCGCACTTCACCAGCCCGGTGAGCAGGTACTCGGACTGGTTGGAGCGGCGCAGGGAGATGTCCTCGCTGCGTTCCCCAAGGATCTCCTGAACGCGCTCGAAGAGATCCTTGTCGACCAAAGGCTCATGCGGAGCGGGATAGTGGGTGCCCTGGAAGGACACCTCGCCCAGGTAGGTGCGGTTGCGCAGCATGCCGAGCACGGCGCGCACGTTGAAGGGCTTCCCCTGGCGGGTGCGCAGGCCGCGCTCGGTCAGCCACTTGCCGAGCGCCGACGATCCCTCAAGGCGCTCGGCATAGCGCTGGAAGAGAAGCGGGACAACAGAGGCCTCGGTCGGCTCCGGAACGAGGAAGTGACGATCTCCGTCAAGCCGGTAGCCGAAGGGGATGTTGCCGCCGACCCACTCGCCGCGTTCTGCCTTGCGCTGCATCCCGGCGACCGTGCGTTCGACGATGGTCGCCCGCTCGAACTCAGCGAAGACCCCGAGCATCTGCACCATCATCCGCCCGGCTGAGCTGGCGGTGTCGAAAGGCTCGGTTGCGGAGCGGAAGAGCACCTCGGCGGCGTCGAGCCGCTCAAGGATCTGGGCCAACCCGCGCACCGAACGCGAGAGACGGTCGACGCGGTAGACGAGCAGCAGGTCGAAGCGCCCCGCCTCAGCCTCGCTCAGGGCGCGTTCCAACCCCTCGCGCTCCAGGATCGCCCCCGATGCCTGGTCGGTGAAGCGGCGCACGATCTGCCAGTCCTCCTGGCTCTTGGCGTAGGCGTCGAGTCGTACTGCCTGTGCCTCCAGCGAATACGGCTGGGTTGCCTCGTCGGTCGAGATTCGGGTGTAGGTGGCGATCCTCATCGTGGTCTCCGTCGCGTTCCCGGTTTGGGCGGATGTCCATGACAGCTCGACGTGCGCAAGCAGTCAAGTCCGCCGCTGGAGAGGTAGTCGCGGTAGAGCACGCGCAGCGCGCCCTGGAGCTGATCGGCCTGCTCGCCGTTGCGGCGAACGAGGCGGGCGGGGCGAACGCCGAGCCGACCCGTCGAGCTGGGCTTTCTGCCTGTGTGATCGCGGCTTCGCTTGCGTGGCGGGCCGCCCGTCTTTGCGCTCAGCTCCAACCTCCCTCGTCAGGGGGAGACTCGATCTCGGCCAGCGCCCCGGTGCCGCAGTAATGGCAGCAGGTGGCGATGCGGCGCTTCCTGTAGTCGCGTGCGTTCTCGGGATCGGGGTAGACGATCTCCTCGCAGGCAGGGCAACGCCGGAGCGAGCGGCGGTCGATCTGGGCGTAGAAGTCCTCGGCCCGGCTGCGCAGCCGGGCGATGACCCCCTGTGCCTTGACCAGCCGCTCCGCCTCCTGCTCGCGCCAGGCGAGGTAGCCCTTGCGCAGGCGCTCCTGGGCGGCGCGGGACTCGTCGTCGCGATCGATTTCATATCCGAGCTGCCTTACGTCATCGCCCTTGAGCAGCCCTCCCTCTTCGACGTGTTTGCGCGCCTTGCGTAGCGACGGCACCTCGCCGAAGCGCCCGGCGATTCCGTCGATGCGTTCGAGCTGCTGGTTTCGGTAGTGATCGGCAAGCGCCTCGAAGGCGTGACGCTCGGTCGCGCTTGGTTCCCGCGCGCTCAACTGGGGGACGTGGAGGTCGGCGAACATCCCGGCGAGCGCCGCCAGCGCCTCGCGCTGGACCCGATCCAGCTCGCCCTCCTCTTCCAGGGTGATCGCCAGAGCCGCCGCAGCGTCCCCGAGCAGCTTGATCCCCCAGTCGCGGTGTTGCCAGCGGCGAAGGTGCGAGCGCAATGCTTCGGGGTCGGACAGCAGAAGCTCGCGCTCGGCATCTTCCTCGCGCCGCTGAGCTTGCCAGCGTGCCACCTCTTCGTCGTAGGGACGGCGCGCCTCGCTCAGGGCGCTCAGCAGGTCGACCGGCTCCTCGACCCTGTCGATCAGCCAATGCCGCCCTGCGGCGCAGCGCGGCAACCTGCGAGCCAGGTCGCAGGCGTAGGTGAGGATGGTCGCGTCGTCCCCTGTCTCCCGTCCCATCGCCGCCAGGAAGGCACGGGCACGCTTCTCCGTGGTGGTGATGAAGAGCAGCGCCGGGCAGAAGCGATGGCGCTCGCGCCAGGCTCCGACCTTCGCGTACTCGGCGTAGCCCGCCGCCTTGCGTTTCAGGCGGCGGTGCGACATCGAGCCCATGTCCAGCTCGACGAAGCCGGGTAGCTCGCGCCCCTCGGTGTCCTCGATCTCGATGAAGACATCGGGGGCGATGGCGCGCTTCTCTTTCTTGAGCCGCGTCTCGAACGGCTCGCGTGCGTCGGCCTCGCGCTCGAAGCGGGTCAGCTTGAACCCGGCGGGCAGGCTCCCCTCCAGCGCCACGTAGATCTCGCTGAGCCCGGCGGCGTGGGCGAGGAAGAGCGGGTTGGGCTCGCGACGCTCCCCTCCCCTTGGCGGCGGGCCGCCGCAGGCCATCGCCTCGCCCCTGCGGGTAGGCCAGAGGTGGTGGGGAGCAGAGCCGCGTTCACGGTAGGGACGGGTGCGGCCGAGTAGGCCGTGCTTGGCGAGGCGGTTGCAGCGGTAGCGCAGGGTGCGTGCGGGTACCCCGGCCGAGATCGCGGCTAGCTGGGTCTGGGTCAGCACCCGGTGGTCGGAGAGCAGGCCGAGGATGCGCAGGTCCAGGTCGGTGAGCGCGGGCTCGCGTCCTGGACGGCGCGTCCTGCCGTGGCGGGTGGAGGCATTGCCGCCCATCAGCTCGCGCCGCCTCCTGTCATTTGCGCGCGGCGATAGCCCGCGCGGTCAGGCGGGGCGGGCAAGGCGCAGAAGCGTTGCCGAACCAGCGCCGAGGTGGATCGCAGGCGTCGGGGGCAAGGGACGCGAGCCATGAGGCGGGAGCAAGGAGTAGCGAGAGCCCGTTCGTGCGAGTCAGCGTCTATTGGAGAACATCGATTAGGGATAGAGAGTCGGGCGCGCGAGCAGGGCAGCGATTTCGCTACGTGATGCCGAATTGCGACAGGGGCGGCTTGCCAGTCGTGGTCTGGGCGACTGGCAAAGTCAGAGCCTCGGTTGTCGCAACACGGGTCAAGACGGCTCACCGCCGTTCCTCCTTTTCGATGCGTCACAGATGCGCATTTCACGAAGGAGTAGCTCGACGGCGTGGAGAAGTCAAGCGCTCGATACGGGGATGCGCGGGGATGTATGAACGGGTCCGGTCACGACACCGAGGTCTCCCTCTCCGAGGGGCGCTCCGGCAGCGGGAGACTTGGAAACTCAATCTCGACTCCGAGGTCGAGATCGGACCGAAAGTCGGAGAGCATTTTCCAGGCAGAGTTGATATCGACAGCGAAGGCTTGGGCGACTGTCGCGAGCCGATCTACCGGGGCGGCGGGCGAGCCGTCCGTCTCCCCCTCGGTCGCCGCTTCGACGGCGCCGCGAGACTCGAACCCACCGAAGAAGCGCAGCATCGTCGCCACGTAGTACGCGAACGCGATCAGCTGCGTGGCGAGAGCCTGCATCTCCCTTCGCTCGATCCGCAGGCTCGGCTCTTCCTCGTCCGGGAGTCCGGCGACTCTCGCCAAAACGTCGAATCGGAAGTCCGCGCAGTGGCCCTCGAGGGAGTCCACCGTCAGTCCGTCCGCCAACAGGCGATCCAGCCAGCCGACGAACAAGGTCGTGTGCTCCTCGAGCTCGAAGCCGCGCGCCACGATCTTGGCGCCCTCCACCTTAGCCGCGAAGGAGCGACCGAGAAGGTGGGCGGCGGCGTCGTCGAGCCGCGCCCCCTTTTCGAGCTCGACCAGAGCCCGCGCGGCGCGCACCAGATCGCGAGGAAGACCCCCCGCAACGCAGTGGAGAAGAGCGAGAAACGGGATCGGTAGTTTCACCGTGCGCCGCTCCAGCAGTTCCCGCGCCTTTGCGAACTGCAGATGCGGAACGTGCTGGACATCGTCGAAGGAGCTGTCGAACACGTCGCGTATCGGCAGCCCGCGCCGCTCGAAGACACTCATCGCGTCTTCCGATATCGAGATGAAGAAGAAGCAGTCTGGAACTTTGAAGATGACCTTGATCTCATTGAGGAAGCGGCGCGCGGTGTCCTCGTCCATCTTGTCCATCTCGTCGACCCCGATCCTTACCTCCCGCCGAACCGCGATCTGGCCGAGAAACTCCCGGAATAGGTCGACGATGTCCGGGAGGCTGAGTTGCTGCTCGGCGAGCTCGGTGCTGCCGGTGACTCCCGCTTCGGCACCGATGGGAGCCTTGAAGCCACCCGACCATCCCGACGAGAAGCTCTGCTGAAACCACATTTGTCGCAGGCGGAGCGTGGCGGTTTGGGTATTCCGATCCTCATCACCCACGCCCGCACCATCCAGACGATTACGCCGCTGCCAGTTTCTGAGCGTCTGGGTTGCCAGCATCGCGTAGCCGATGAGGGAGAGAACCACCGCCCAGGCAAAGGGCGAGGAAAGCCAATTGGTCTCGTCGCGCAGTGAGAGGAACATCAGCCCCGCGCCAGCCACGAGGCATGCAAGTCCGAGCAGGGCGCGGTTGTCCGCCAGCAATGCCCATGCGGTCGTGGGGGGGAAGCCGAAGGGGCGGTCGGATCCGCGCATCTCGCGGACCTTGTCTCGGCCGATCACCTCGGCGCAGACTCGGGCGAAGAGGTAGAGGACGAAATCACGCGCGTCGTAGAGCACCGGGGCGTCGACGACGACAGCGAGCGGCGGGTCATCCTTGCGCCGTGTGGAGTCCGCCGCACAGATCGAGCGCATCAACGTGGTCTTGCCCGCACCGCGGGTGCCGGCGATCCCCACGGTGCCACCGGGCATAAGTTTCATCCTCTCCAGCAGGTCCAGTTTCGCCTTGGTCGGCACCTCGCGCTCGGGATCGTCGATCTCCGCCAGGCCGCTGAGATCGGTGTAGTCGAGTTCGGTACTGAAGGCCCGCTCGTCCTCGATGTTGAGTCGTTGACGAAGGGTGCGCAAAGCTGCACCCAGCAAGGCGTGTTCGAAACCCTCGCGTTCGCTGTCTAGACGCTCGATGGCAAGTCGATCCGAGGGCAGGAGCGCAGGGAGGGAGGACAGGAACGCACCGCCTGCGAAGAGCGAGAGAGCCAGAACCTTGAACGCAGCGCTGTAGATGAAAGCGTGCGGCGCCACGAGCAGAATGAGGCCGGCGAACAGCAACGCGGATCCGATCATGCCCACCGCACTGGTTGTTATGAACCCGCCTCTGAAATGATCGGAGGTCCACTCCTCCCGGCGCCTGAGGCTCAGGCGAGCGGCCACCCGCACGCCGAAGTAGCACACCAAACCTGAAACCAACAACCGTATCCCGAGAGCGCGGTCGTCTGACGGATTCGAGGTGAAATGTGATACGGCGATCAGGACGAGGACGAGACCCACGACGCTGATCGTCATTCCGTATCCCGGAAGAGTCGGGGCAGCTTCGACAGCGGCCCGGAGTCGACCGATCGGCGAGCGTCTGAAGCTCCTGCGTCGAGCTTCCGTCTTCTGTAGGCGCCTCCAATCGCGATCTAGGGGCGTCAAGATCGTCGACGCGTCTTCGAGCGCGTACTCGATGACTTCCTGTCGGCTCAGGTCGGGACCTAGCTCGCCACCGTAGTTCTCCAGAGCGCTCCTGAGCACACTTATCTGCTCAGGAGTCGCAGCCTCGCCGCCCCTGTCCATTCGAGTCTTTTCTCCGCCCGCCAAGAATTCCGTGCCCGTACCGCAAGCGTACCCGACACAGGGTGAACTCTAGCCCGTGAACAGACCAAGGACCTCATTTGCGAGGCTGACATCCTGGCGGACTCCCGAGATGGAATCTCGCGCTGCAGTCAGTCGATCTCGATCGCCTCGTTGAAGCCGCGCTCGCGCAGCTCTCGGCGCGCGGGAGGCCGACCCGGTAGCCGCCCGTGAGAACGATGGGATCAGCTTGCTAGGCCGGAGATTCACCGCTTCATTCTGAGGCACATCCCGCGGTAGCGCGGATTGCGGTTCCGCGCCGAAGAGGACGATGGCCTGCTATGCATGACTCGATGGACGGGGGCATCGACAGCACCAATTCGCCAACGGACGGAATTCCTTACGGCACCCTGCTTGAGGACCTGATTGGCCTCGAATCCGAAGAAGACTTCCGGACCCTGATCGAGCAAAAGCCCGAGGTACTCGGGCCCGAGATGCGGGGGTTCCTGGAGCGGATAGCAGAGCACGAGGGGCGCGGCATCTCCTTGCGGCGCCAGCTACGCCTGATAAGCGAAGCCGTCGTCGCTCCAGAGCTGGCATGGCGGTCCTACAGCCGAAAGCTGGCGCGCGACAACGAAATCGGTGCCGAACTCGGCCCCCTGATGGATCAGGCTAACGAGGCACTCGCCAAGGGCCGCCCGGCAGATGCCATCACGATCGCCGAGCCCGCGATCGAGAAGGCCAAGGAGGCGGAGATGGAGCTGCTCGTCGCCACGTTCGAGGCGCAGCGAGCAGAGGGACTTCTGGTCTTGGCGGATGGCGATCGCGGCGCCAACATAGAAGAGGCGATCGCGGGCTTCAGGCGGGCGCTCAGCGGCACGGTTGAGGCCACCGAAGCGGCGAGGATCTTGATGCGGCTCGCGATCGCGTTCGCCGAGCAGATAGGCGGCGATCCAGCCGACAACGCAGATCTCGCAATCGAAGCGCTTCGAGACGCACTGAGTTATCTGGAGGACGACAGCCCACTAGAGCTGCGCGACGACATACGGACGAACCTTGCGAACGCATTGGAGCGACGTGAGCGCGGCGACCGGATCCAGAACCTACGCGAGGGCGTCGACCTCTGCCAGGCCGTGCTCAGCCAGCGAAGCTCAGCGGCCGACGGCGCGCAATGGGGCCGCACCCAGCTGAACCTCGCGGTCCTCCTGCGCGGCCTAGAGCACTACCACGAGGTCCGAGGGGAGGAAGTCGTCGAGGCGTACGAGGCAGTGATTGATGCGCGCGGAGAGGTGCCGGACTGGCAGGTGGCGATGGCCCACTTCTCACTCGGCCGGCGCCTTCGCGAAATTGCGACCGGAGACCCAGAGGGCCAAGCCGCAGCGGCGCTCGAACAACCCTCCGACGAGCGGCTCGCCGAGGAAGAGCGCCTCCGGGTGAAGAACTTGGAACTTGCTCGTCGGCACCTCGAGGAAGCCGTACCGCTGTCAGTCGCGGATCCCGACCCGATCCGGATCGGGCGGATATACGCCGAGCTCGCCGACGTCCTTCACCGTTTGGATGATCTCGACGGGGCACTGGACGAGACGAGACGCGGATTTGCCCTCCTTACGCCACTCCGCTCGCCACGTGACTGCGCGGCCGTCGCCGGGCACCTCGGGCACCTTCTGGCGCTGCGCCAAGAATGGGGCGAGGCGGCGTCTGCTTTCCGGACTGCAGTCGCGTGCGCCGAGTTCAATTTGGACTGCCGGATGAGCCCCGAAGACCGCGAACGCGAGGCCAAGCAGGCAGGGAACCTGACCCGTTGGGCGGCGTTTGCCCTGGCGGCCGCCGGACAGACGATGGAGGCCGCGCTCGTGCTAGAGAATGGACGCACCCGCGAGATGCGCCAGCGGCTCGGGCTTCGCCCCACCGACACCCGCCTCCTCGACGATCTGTCCGAGGAACTGCGCGCTGTCTATCTCGACGCCCTGGGCAGCGCCGTCACTTCGCCGTTGGGGCCTGGACGGGCATCCCGCGGACGCGCACTACAGGAGGCGCTCGTCGCAATCCGAGAGGTGCCGGGCTTCGAGGGGTTCGGCCTGCGCTCCAGCGCGGATGACCTGACGGAGGCGCTCGAGTCCGGGTGGCCGCTCATCTACGTCAACCCGACGCCCTACGGAACGCTGTTGCTGGGGGTCGTCGAGAAGGATGGCGCGCAGGCCGAAGCAGTCATGCTAGAGAGGCCCGACAGCTACGAGGTGTTGATGCGACTCGCGTTTGGCGAGGGCGCGGCGAGGCCGGAGGTGATCGGAACCGACGCGGGCGGCTCCTATCTCCTTGCCGCTTCGGGGCTCGCTGCGGCAGGGCACGACATCCAGCCAGACGTCGAGCACGTCCTCCCATGGTTGGGCCAGGCGTTGGCCCAACCTATTGCGAGCTACTTGGCCGAGCAACACGCAAAAGGTGTGACCCTCGTGCCATGCGGACCCGTAAGCCTGGCACCGCTTCATGCGGCGCCTTGGCTAGACGGGGGCTCCGAGCGGTGCCTACTCGATGAGGTCGACGTCCGCTATGCACCCTCAGCGGTTGTGGGCGCCTCTTGCCTGAGGCGATCACGGGAGAGAGAAACGGTCGCGCCGCGACTGATTGCCCTGGCCGATCCCGACGGAAGCCTCGCTGCGGCGGTTCCCGAGGTGGAAGCAATCTCCTCGGGCTTCCCAAGTGATCGGTCGCTCTGGAAAAGAGGCCGGGAGGCGAGCTGGAGATTCCTGCGCACCCGCGCCCGCGAGGCCACCCACCTCCACATCGCGGGCCACGGGAGCGCTGGTGTCTGGGGCGCCGGTGAGACCGCGCTCATACTGGGCGACGGGCCTGTGAGGCTGGAAGCGCTACCCGAGCTGGGGCCATTGTCGGCGCGGTTGGTAACGATCTCGGCTTGCCAGACGGCGGTGGTCGACATCGGACATCTACCCGAGGAAGGGTTCTCGGTCGGGGGCGCGATGATCGCCGCGGGGACCGCTTGCGCAATCGCGAGCCTCTGGCCGGTCCGGAGCGACACGACCGCCCTTCTGATGATGCGCCTCTACGAGGAGATGCTCGGCGGTGATCTCCGCCCGCCCGAGGCGCTGCGCCGTGCCCAGCTCTGGCTGCGGGATCTGACCGATCCTGCGCTGGCGGACTTCCTGTCGGCCTACCCTTCTCTGGAGGCCGAGTTCAGGCGGCGGGCGGACGCGGGCGATCGCGCCGGAAGGCGAGTGGCCTCGCAACGTGGAGCCACCGAGGAACAGCGACCATTCTCGGGCCCGGACTACTGGGCGCCGTTCATCGCCCTGGGCGTCTGACGTCAGTTCCGCCTTTCCCGGCGCCAGGTGACCACCCCCCGACTCACGCTCCAGCCCGAGAGGGTCCAATGGGTCCACCGGATACTTCTCTACGTCTAACCCAGAGCGATGTACTCGTTGGGGTCGGATGTGCAGGCGATTCAGTTAGGTAGATGCAGGGGTTGATCTTCAGAAACGAGGTATTCCGCCGGCCCGGAGTGCTCCACCCAGCCCGGTTTCCAGACGACGCCGTCGATGAGATTGCTCACGGAGGTTGAGTAGGCGCCGACGAGTCGGATCAATTCGTCCAGGCCGGGGACGTATTCGCCGCCCTCGATCTTGTCGAGACGGGAGCGGGGAAGAGCGGCACGCTTCGCCGCCTCCCGTTGGTTGAGGCCGGCCAGCTCGCGGGCGCGGTAGAGGTTGTCGGCGAAGCGGGCGTGGGCCTGGAAGGGGAAGGGCACCTTGGAGCACGAGCCCACGGTCATTGGGAATCGTCCGGGGTGGCGAGTGCAGCCGAGCCGCTGGGAGAAGCCGCCGGGTCCCCTGCGGCGTGACCGCCTCGCTCGATCACCTCCCAGGCGCCGTGCACGACGATCTCATAACCAGGCCGCCACTCCAGCCCGGCGATCAGCTCGTCCAGCGGCACGCCGAGGCTGCCGGCGAGCCGCAGGGCGGTGTCGACCCGCGGCATGCGCTCGCCGCGCTCCAGCAGGCTGACCTCGGTGCGGTGGATCGAAGCCCGGAAGCTCAGCTCTTCCTGGGAGACATCGACTCGCTCGCGGCAGCGCGCCAGGTTCTGTCCGAAGCGCAGCTTCATCTCCGGCGTGGGGGGTGCCGTGGTTGGTACGCGCCGGCTCATCGCCACTGCCTCCACCGTGCGCCTGTGGCTTGTCGAGGGCCGAGGCAGGTGTAGGGGTGCCCGCAGTGCGGACGCCCCGTACCTCCCTGTGGCCTGCGCCTCGGCCCTCGACAAGCCACAGGCGGCGGCGGCGCGGTCATTTCGATGTCGCCTCCTTGAGGGTGTAGGCGCGCGGGCGCCTCTTTACCTGGCGCAGCTTTCCCGCCTTCGCCAAGCGGGCGAGGCAGTTGGCGACGGCTCCGGCCGAGCGACTGAGGCCCTTGCCGATGGTGGTCGCGGTCAGCGGGGCGTCGTCGCGGTGTTTTCCCCATGTAGGCGAGGACGAGGCCGTCCAGTTCACCCGGGCGAAGGCGCTTCTTTGCCTTGGCGGCGCTCATGCCGAATCGCCTCCTCTCTCGTCGATGGCGACGAGCAGGGCCGAGCAGGCGTTCAGGCCCGACCAGAGGCGCTCGTTGGTCGCCTCGTCTTCCTCGCGCGATTGGCTCTCGCTGGGCGATTCGTTCAGCAACTGCCTGGCTTCGTCGTGGAGCCGCTTCAGGGTTTCCGCCAGGTCGTGCGGCGGGATTGTCAGCTCGAAGGAATCGCGCTCCTCGTCTGGGCTCCAGCCGATGTCGGCCAGCAGGCGGAAGTCTTCGCCGAACTCGATGCCGAGCCGCTCGGCGGTGGCGTAGTCCCTGCTGCGCCCGAGCGCCGTCCAGAGGTCATCGATGCTGTAGAGGTGGTTGCAGACCAGCTCGTAGATGCCGTCGCGCTGGGCCTTGGTGATCGTGGTTGTCGTGGGCTCGGTGCCCCTCCTTCTGGTAGGGCACCGAAGATCTCGCCGCTACTCGCCGGAGTACTTCGGCGAGTAGCTTTCTTCGCGCATCGAAGGCTTCTTCTTCGGTGCCGGGCCCCGGGGCGTTAGCGCGCCGCCGGGGCCGCTATGTCTTGGTCGGCGGGGACCGTAGCTCGACGGGCGCCGGAAAGCGAGCCGGATTGGCGGGGATGCGCGGGGATTGTCGCCAGCCGGGCCGCAGAGGCGCTACCGTGCCAGCGAAACCGACTCAGCGGCGATCCGCGCTACGTGGTTCGTCTTTCTATTCCGTAAGGCAGTGCCAGCACGCGCCGCTCCGACCTGGAAGGTTTCCGCTATGAGAAGGGTGGGGGTGTGGGGTCGTCAGTTCCGTCGCTTTGCTCCTTCGACGGGGCGGCGACGAAGGCGCTGGCGACGAGGCACGCCGCCATGATCGCACTGAAGATCGCCAGGGCGAGCCAGATTGGTTCGGCCACAGTCAAGTCAGGGAGATCGGAGCCGGTCCTGTGGGTCAGGACTAGGGTCAGGGCGCCGACGATGGGGGTGACGCCCGAGAGGACTCCGATCACGCGGACGCCGGTCACCAGGGAACGCTCGAGGGCCTGTTCGCCGGGTCGGAGCAGGACGTAGCCGAGTACAACCGGGACGACCGAGAGGAGGACGACAGTCGGCTCGAGGTGAAGCGCCGCCGACTCCAGGCGCAGGTAGGTGGCCCAGGTCAGGGCCGAGATGGCGAACGCGGCGAGCATGCACCCGAGGATGAAGCCCTGGCGCGGTGCCGCCAGCTTGACTTGCAGGAAGACCCGGTGCGAGGGTGCGCCCCTGAAGCCGAGGTAGACGTGCGCTCGGCGGTCGACGATTTCGGCGACCGATTCTCCGTCGGCTTCTGCCGGTGGCTCCTCCCGTCGGGGCCGCAAACGATGAAACCAGCGTCGTCGCCCCCTGGTGCTTGCCAGCGTCGTCGGCTCACCGTAGTCCATGTAGAAGCCACCGCTCTCGGGCCCGACAAACTGATCCGACGTGACGATTCCCGGGTACAGCTCGGCGAGTTCGGTCATCGACCTTACGGGTGCGCTGTGGTGGCCATGGTCGGCCGTCGCTGCGGCCAAGGCGATCGCCTTGGCCTCGACCAGCTCGACGCTGCCCTCGGGCGAGCGGACATCGAGGTGGTACCGGATTTGGCGGCCGGCGTGGAGGAGGGGAATGGTGACGACCTTTGTGCGCCATGACAATGCGATTAGAAGTCGTTTGCCTCTGTCACGCAGGCGCCCACGCCGGGTCAGACGGGTGCCGCTGTTGCCGTTCTCTTTCGGGGTGCCGAACATGCCTGCGCTCAACGCGCTCAGGTAGGAGAAGGTGATGATCCGGTCCGTTCGCGGAGCTCCCGTCACCGGAGCCCAGAGGATCGTGCTTCCGGCAAGCCGCGCGGCGAGATCGACCGTTTTGGCGATTTCGGTGGCTATCTGGTTCTCGCCTTTACGTCGCTCTTTCTGCAAGGCGCTGGAGAGCCGTTCTTCGAGCTCATCGCCGAGCGCATTGACGCTCTCGGCGACATCCGTTTGCTCAGGCAGGGGGTCTTTGACCAGGGCGGCTAGCTGGAGGCGCAGGTCTGGAGAGAGCCGCTCCGGCTCCGGTCGTTCGTCCTTACGCGCGGCGTTGCGGCCCGCCTCCCATGAATCTCGCTGACGCTTGCTCTCGCCGAGTTCGAGCGTCCGGTCGGCCATCCCCAAGAGGAGGCCGAAGTCAAGGCACCGGATCGTCGTCCGCAGGTAAAGCGACATCGGGTGACCCTTTGGACCGGTCAGCGTGAAGTCCATCAACGGTGGCCACTTTTGGAGCACCGTAATCGGGACCAACACGGTGCCCTTTGCCGCCAGATTCTTCAGCTTCGGGAGGCTCTTTGGCACCTCGAAGTCCACGCCGACGGTCCGCCTGACCGAGCGCATTCCGACGAGCTCGATCGTTTCCACGCGACGGAACAGCCACTTATGGTGGTGAGAATAAGCGTGAGCGCTTTCCCTTCCGATGCGGAACCACTTCGACGCGATGAGCTCTTTCAGGGCCTCTTCCTGAAAGCACCTCCTTACCCGCTCCCTGTCATTAACGATCAGCATGGACGCCCCAAGCCCGGTGCGAATGCTACCTACAGTTAAAAACCCCGTCGTGTACCAACGGTGGTGCTGCGTTTCGGAACGTGGTGAGGTACGACAACTAGGGACTGAGATCGGGACTGCCGAGCGAGATTGAATCGCCAGCGATCTGCGTGACTTGGTTCGTTTTCTGCACCGCTGGGGGAATTCGTGGCCTATATGGGTCTGTATGCCCGGTAGTCGTCGAGCGTCGTATCGTCGGTCGGGGCTATTTCCGTTGCTTCGGAGGGCCTGCGTCCCTGGATTCGGGCCGCCACGATGGGCAGCATGTCGATTTTGCGGGAAACCACAGCGGGATCCTCGGAGCCGTGGACGGATGCGGCTACGGCCATCGCGCTGGAAGTCGGGCGCATGATTTTCGTGCCGGGAAAGGCGCCGCTGTTGACGCAGACGGTTAGGCAGTAGTTATCGCGGGTCGTCGACTCCTGGATGGCGTCGAAGTAGCGCCAGTCTTTGTTGAAGGAGGAGACGGTGAGAAGGTCCGCCTCCGCCTGGAGCTGCATCCTGGTCGCGATATCGGCGAATTCGAAGCACATAAGCGAGGCGAAGCGGACGCCGCGCCAGTCGTAGACCGGAACAGAAGCCCTGGCGTCGGCATGCACGACTTTGGCCGCATCGATCAGTTCGATCTCTTTGGGGCTGAGGTATCGCTTCTCTCGCGGGGGTACGACCAGGCATTCCCTATGAGCGGCGGAGTCCTGGATGGGAATCCCGGTCCAGATGCGGTTGCTGTACTCGCCCCGTGTGACCGCGGGCGTCTCACTCGCTATCACAAGCATCTTCTTGTCCGCAGCACGTCTCATCAGCCAAGGGAGCTGCTGCGGCGGTAGCGACCACTCCGGCAGAACGAGGACATCCGCCTTGTTGCGAGTCGAGATGCCGACAATCGAACGAATCCGCCGGCGAGCGCGCGATGCAATCTCGCCTAGGGTAGTTGCGTCCCCCGCTAGGAGGGCTTCGAGCTGCTTCTCCTCGATCTGGAGGCTGGGAAGGGCGAAGCGAAGCGATGGAATGGCATCGATAGCGGACGCGTCGCGAACGGCTGGTTCGATGCAGGCGGACGCGCTGGCCCAGAGGTCGTTGACCTGATCGTGCTGAACCAAAGGTTGCTGGCGCAATAGGGAGAAGGCGTCGCTCAGCCAATTCCCGCCCTCTTCGGGGCCGTTGACCCAGAGGTGCAAGGCGATGCATATCTCGTGCAGTTGAACGAACCTCACCGAGTCGGGGAGCCCCGCCAGCAACTCCTTCCGCCTTTCCGCGGGGGAAAGCTGGTAGGTCCATTTGGTAAAGGACGTGAAAGCCTCGCGGCCGACCAGGGCTCCTTTCCAGCTCGTGAACTCGGCAAGCGGAGCGGAAACCAGAGACCCGGGTATCAGCCTGCGTTTGCGAAGGCGCTTCGCGTAGCTGACGACGTCCTCCATCTTCACGGTGCCGAGGCTGGTCTCCTCAAAAAGTATCGGGTGTGACTCCTCTAGGAGGTCGAGGTCGGCTTCGCCGAGCGCGACCGCCAGTGCTTGCGCAAGCGCTTGGATCCAGGACGCCCGCAATCCGACCCTGAGGGCCCGACGCATGGCTTGGGTGGCGTCATCCGGGGGCTCGAGATCGTCCACCAGGTGGACGTAGTGAGTGCTGATCTTCTCCACGAATTCAGCTCCTCCCGCCAAGATTCCCACCACGAGAAGATCCACCCAGTGCGGACGAAGAGCGAGAAAGAGGCCGCTATCGATTTCCTCGATGAACGCCTTCAGCCGGGATTCGACCTCCACCGGATCGAGTCCGATTCGCACTTCGTCGACCATCTGTTCGAGTTCTTTAACGAGCTCGCGTGGAATGCGTTCAGGTCGATGGGGTGCCTGCAGGACCGTTCGGAGCCTCCCTCCCCAGTCCGGATCTGGATGGCTCTCGATGTACGGGTCCAGATTGGGGTCCTCTCGGACCGTCTGCTCGTCGTCAGGGTCCTCCTCGTCAGCTTCGGAGCTGCGGCTGTAGGACGTTGACGACTTTTCCAGGCCGATGACTAGATCGGCAACCGCGCTTGTCGCCGGGCTGTTCAGGGTGGGCTCGGAATCGACCGGGATCAGCTCCAGCCGCGACAGGTACGCGGCCGTGCCCTCCGTCATCCCCGGGAGCTCTCGAGTCATCAGGAGCAGGTCGTCGGCGTAGGCGGCCACTCCCTCGATATGCGGCAGCGATGCCAAGTCCCCGCGTGCGAGGTCGACGATGAAGTTGGCCATGATCCGGGAAGAGGGGAGACCCACGGGCAGCGGCGAGGAGGCTTCCGTCAAGAAGGGCCGAGGTTTGATTTCACGGCAACGCGCGGTGTAGCGCGCATGCAGGGCATCGAGCAGTTGCGTGAGGGTGTGGGCTCGTTGACCGCGCCGCCATCGTTTCCCCTTCGCTTTCAAGAAGTGCGAGACGATTGTGCTCGGGGGCGCGGTGGCCGAGTAGTAGAAGTCCCGGAGATCGATCGTGTTGGTGGCCAGAACCTCGCCGGGGAATTCCTTAGAGATTGTCGAAGCAAAGCGCCTCCAGCTCTTGTAGGCGGTTTTGTAGTCGCGGAACATCAATCCCCGCTGGGCGGGCTCCTCGACGAAGCCGGGGTTAAGGCGGTAGCCCTTTATCTCGTCGTCGAGCAGCGGGTCCAGGGTGCGGCCAGCGGTAAGGCACCAGAGGATGGAGGCAAGCCACCAGAACAGCGGGGCCTGCAGGAAGGCGTGAACGTCGGTGACCCCCGCTTTCGGCTGACCCTCTTTGGTGACTAGCTGAACGTTGCGCGGAACGCAGCCCACTCGGATCTCCTGTAGGAGCGGACGAGCCGACGGGGAGTTCAGCCATTTCTCGCAGTCCAGATCCCCGTCGAGAAGGCGGCGCAAGATGGACCGATGCCGCGCCGGCAGCCTTACTGCGGCACGAGAGGAGAGGAATGGGTTGTCGCGGGTGAAGAAGGCAAAGCGCGCCAAGTGGTGGAGGCCCACATCGATCAGCGCATCGGTCTTCATGCTTGAACCGTAGGGGCGGCGCCCGATGTAAACGTCACCCCTAGTCGAAAGACAATTGCGCTCACCAGGCCACCAAGTCGGTCGTCGGACTCCCGGGGATGATCAGGCGGCCGGAAGGCCGGACGACAGACTGAGCCAGGCCAGTTTTGACGGAGACCTTGAGCTACCCTCGAAAGACGAAATCTGGTACCTAGCTACTAGTCGTTCAGCTCTTGTGCCTGATCATCGCGCATAGGCCGATCTCATCGGGTTGAAAAGCTGAGACTCAAGCGAAATTCGTTTGCTGTCGATCCGCGCTACGCGGTTCGTTTTGTGTTCCGTAAGGGGTATTCAGGCATGGCTGCTTGACGGTGGTCGAACCGGTGAGCGCTCGGGAGGCAGTTGACGGTCAATTTACTCCCGATATGTTGCGTCGATGAGCAGCGACCTCATTGCTTGGATCGTCGCGGTTGGGCTCGGCATTGCCGTCGTCGTTTTGGGGTTGCGACGCAATCTCGGTGAAACCACGAGAAATTGGCTGCCACGGTCTGGAGGGGTCCCGGAGCAGGAGACCGGGGTACTGGGGCCATTCGGCGGTGGCCAGGGGCGTCGCCCGCTCTCACCACGGCAAAGGCGGTGGATGTCGGGGGGATTTCTGCTGTTGGGTCTCGCCCAGGCAGCTATGGCGATGTTGTGGGCCAACGACAGGTTGATTCACGCCGTCTTTGCTTCCCTGTGGGTGATCATCGCTGTGGCGTACTTCAAGGGAAAGTTGCCGCTTTCAGCGAATAGGTCTGCCTCCTGAATCGATTCAGCGGCTTGCGCGATGGGCAAGCGAAATCGGGCCAGCACCGACTCGCGCCACGTGGTTCGACTTATGTCTGGCTGGGGGTATGGCCTTAACGGAGAGAGCAGGATCACCCGCATCTCCCAGGTCACTTAGATTCCTCGCCTCGCCGAACGCGCTTGACACCAGCGCTTTCAGGCGTATCTGACCATCGCTGCGGTCGATCTCGACGCGCAGTTGGAAGGCGTCGAAGACGGCGCGGCGCTGCTCGGGGTCGGCCTTGGCGAGCGCCTTGCCGAGGTCCGGGAGGGAGGCAAGCACCGCGGCGGCGTCCTCGGGGTCGACTGCGGTGCTGTCGCGGCGCGCGCCTTCGAGCTGGGCGAGGGTCGCCTGCGCGTCCTCCTGTTTCGGGCGCGGATTCGCTCGCCGACGAGGACGGTGTCAACGCCTCGATTGCGGAGAGCTAGGACTCGATCCGGCGTTCGATCTCGCCGAGCTGGTCGGCGACCCGCTTGCCTTTGTCGCTTTCGCGGCGCCCCAGCTCGTCGGCGAGCGTCGAACTCTGAGCCTGGAGTGAGCGAGCCGCTTGGGACCGAAGATCCGAGTGGCGAAGAAACTGTCGACCACCGGGACCAGGTGGTCCTCGCGGATGTACTGCCATTTGCCGTGGTCGACCGCCTCGGCGGCGCGGTCGCCGTAGGAGGTCCGGAGGCCGAGCATGGGCCGTTTCTGCCCGCAGACGGTGATCGGTAGATGGATCGGTACTGAGCGGCTTGATATCTCCTAAGCTGGCTCGATGGCGAGGGGGAGCTATGGGCAGATCAAAACCGAGATCAAGCCGCATGAAGTCGGTGATCGCAAGCCGACCGCGGCACTGCTTGCCTGGTTTCTCAACGCGGTCTGGCGGTTGGACCTGCCCGAAGTAGACGATGCGATCTGCGACGGCAGCGGCGACAAGGGCATCGATGGAATCGTCGTTGACGATGATTTGAATGAGATCGCGATCTTCCAGAGCAAGCACCGAGAGAAGCACGATGCCGGGCAGGGCGACAAAGAGTTGCGCAACCTCGTAGGGGCAGCTGCTTACTTTCAGACCCCTCAGGCCCTGGATGGCCTGCTGGCGGCAAAGCCAAACGCAGAGCTGGCCAATCTCGTCGGCCGCCTCGACCTCCGTGAGCGCGTGGCTGATGGAGCATCTGTAACCCGCCTGGTCTTCGTGACGAATGGAACGCTCGATCGCGCTGGCCGCGACTATGTCAAGTCGATGGCAACGGCGGCTCCAGAGCTGGAGGTTTGGGATCAGCCTCGACTTGGCCCGATCGCTGCACGCACCCGGGCGCCGGAGCTGCGTAAAGAGAAGATCAAACTCCACGCTTGTTCTGCTCCGACCAAGATGAAGCTCGGAGAGCTGGAAATGGCGGTCGCGATCGTACCGGCGCCTGAGCTAGTTGGGCTGCCGGGCATTTCGGATCTCACCCTGTTCGACCCCAATGTCCGCCTGAGCGAGGGCAGGACGAGAGTCAATCGTAACCTGGCGGAAACGATCAAAGACCCGGAAGAGCACGCTCTCTTTCCGGCTTATCACAACGGATTGACGCTGCTCACTCATGGGCTGGGCGTCCGGGGAAACACCCTCTCCCTTGACGGGGTCACGGTGGTCAACGGTTGCCAGTCATTGCTGACGCTCTACGAGAACAAGGCGCTCGACCTGGCCGATCTGAATCTTCTGGTCAAGGTTGTAGAGGTCGTCGCTAACAGTCAGCTGACCGAGAAGATCACGTTTAGATCAAACAATCAGAACCCCGTCGATATCCGTGACCAGCGCTCCACCGACAACATTCAGCGCGCCCTACAGGCAGAAGTTGAGCAGCTCTATTCAGGCGACTTTGCGTACGCAATTCGCGAGGGTGAGACGCTGGAGGCAACGCAGGTGCTCACGAATCAAGAGGCCGCCCAGCTCTTGATGGCGGTGTATCTACACGAGCCTTTCAACGCCGTTAGGAAGGTCCGCCTTTTTGATACCGACTACCGGCGGATTTTCAGCCGGAAGGTTGATGCGCCAAGGCTTCTTCTCCTGACCCAGATCTCTGACGCGCTGAAGGACGTTCGCTCCAGCCTCCGACCAGACCTGGCCTCCAGTTTTTCGTCGGTCCGCTTCACCTTGGCGTATTTGCTCGGGATACACCTACAAAGGACCGAGGAGGGCTCAGGGCTGCTCGATGAACCGCGGCGGTGGCTGCCCGACCAGCTCAGCGATGTGCGAGCGGCCCTGTCGGAGCTGCTAGGGGAGATCGTTGAGTCGGTGAATTTCTATATCCAGGAGGAAGTGGCCGACAAGGGAGACTCCTTTGACCCAAAGGTGACCTTCAAGAGCCAGGAGGGCGTCCGCGCCGTCGAACACGCAGTAGACCGAGATATCCGGCGTACGATAAAACGCCCAGGAGGAGACGCATTCCTCTTCTCGGTCGAGCCTGCGCCGTAGCTATTTGTCCAGCGCCAGCGTCAGTGCGGGCTCGCAGGTCAGGGGCTTGATCGGTCGACGTCGCCGAGATCGTGGTGTCCTGTTTCGTCCGGGGCAGCGCCGTCATCCATTGGCGGCATTCCGCCCTCTGGAACCTCTCCCTGGTGGCGAAGCCGGACCTCTTGGTGAAGGTCGACCGGAGTGCTGTCCATTACCGCTTTCAGTAGGTCACAAAAGAACCGAGGAGCGGAAAGGAGTTCGTCGGCGTCGTCAACCTTACGAAGCGATGGGTTTGGCCCGTCATCCCAGTCACCTGCGAGGAGCATCGTGGCATCGAACGGACCATCTGGCTTGCGTAGCCTCGCTAGTTGATTCCGCAGGTATACAAATGCGCCCTGCTCATCGAAAAGGTTGGTGCGTACCAAGTAGGCGAAGCCCATCCCGGCCATCGGATGGCGGTCGCGCAGATTCGTAGCCTCGCCAACGGCCTCCTCGTAGCGATTGTTCTTGTTGTTGAGGTACGAGCTGAACTGGGTCTTGCTTGAAACGAGAACGTCAGGGCCGCGCTGCCATGAACTGACGACGACGTCAACTTGCTTCACGTAGAAGCGACCCAGGATGTCTGCGTTGGCCGAGCCGGGCAGTTGGGCACGGATCCTCTCGATTGCTGGACGTACCCGGTGCAGGGAGGGGGGTCTTTTCTCGCCGGCGAACGTCTCAAGACGTTCCTCAAATTCGTCCAGCCGGGTGAGCGCGTCACCCACCGCAGCCTCAGTTGGGGCGAGGTCTGCTGGCAAGGTTCGTGGTCGCTTCCGGCGGGGCCAGACTCCATCCTCCGGAAATCCGGACCGGCGTAGTTCGTGTGCGATCCATGCGTCCAGCGCCTTGGCCACACGTCCGGACTGTTGTTTGGCCGCGTAGCCCTGGCTGATGGGCACATGCAGGAGCTTCCGGGCGAGGTCGTAATCGGGCTGGAAGACCCGCTCACCGTGGCGCTCGCCACCGGCGAGGGTGACCCAAGGGGTGACGCTCGTGTCGGTGTCGGCAAGAATCGCGTCTAGCTGGGAAAGAACATCATCATCAGCCATGCTCCTCAGTCTGTCGAGTCCGGCGGACACGCAGCAAGGAGGCGCCGTCCCGCAAAGCCATGACTTCGTCGGCGGTGAGTTCCATGACTTCCCTGAGCAGGACCCTGTCAACCTCGGCGACGACAGTCCACCAGTCGCCTTGCTTCAGTCGGGCGTCGAAATTGTCCTTATGATTGCTGAGTTTCGACCACGCATCTCGGAGATCATCGGGGGTCGGGACGGGAAGGCTGGCTGCCTCTCGTGGCTCCATCTTGAGAATCCCGCCTCCGTAGGCTCGGCCCAGCGTCTCGGCACCAAGCATCGTCGCTGAGTTGAGTGCCAGCAGAGGCAGTGCCTCTCGTGGTTCGCGCTTGAGCCCGCGCTTAAGTCGGACGCCGTGCATGGAGTTCAGGAAGGTTGCCTCTGAAGTGTTGTTCACGAGGCGGGGGTAGCGATGCGACATGTAGGTGAAGAAGAGGTCCGGAACGGGCACGGCGGGCGAGCGCCACCAAGGATCACGGATCGTGCACTTATAAGCCTCGTGGACCTCGAGCCGTTCGCCCTCCTCGATATAGCGCTTTAGGCCTGCTGAGCGAGCCTTCGGATCTGGGCACAGCAACCAGACACGCTCACCCTGCGCCTTCAGCGTCTCCCAGTGCATTCGGCTGAACTCAAGCCCTTTGAGGTGCTTGGTGCCCGGGGGACTGATTCGCCGCAGGTGCTTAAGGTCGATTCCGTATTTCTTACGAGTGACCTCCGATATCGCGAAGTAGTTGTTTGACCCGGTGACCGAGCCAAGTTCTGGGGTTCCGTACCCGTCTAGACGGGTCATGCGCTTCGAGATCTGTTTGAGGGCTGATCGCGTAGACCTCGGCAGAACGAGGTCCGACCACTTCCCCTCCGCAGCGGGATTGGCGCCGATCGAATCAAGGCGGTGACCTCGATTTAGGTCGACGGCGTCATCGGCATGGATCAGCACGAAGGCATCGCACGGCCCTGAACCTTCGGCTACCACGAGAACAACTTGCTCATCGGCGCCGTGGAACTGCAAATGCTCGAACATGACCAGCGTGACAGCGCCGAAACGCCTTCGTAGCCATTGGCGAACGGGCTCCGCATAGTGGACCGTAAGTAGCTCCGCGGGCGCCACCATTGCCATCCGTCCGTGTGGCTTAAGGAACGATGCGGCATGGACGAGCGTGGGTGCCCAGGAGGATGCGAGCTGAGGAAGCCGGACACCCTGGGCTAGTGCTGCCTGAAGCGCCTTTTGCCGAGTGTCGCCAGAGAATTCTTGATAGCGGACGAAGGGCGGGTTTCCAATGATTGCGTCCTGCCAGCCGATCTTGTCGCCGAACTGCGAGGGAGTCGGGAGGTCGAAAAAATCACTCGCTATGAGCTTGGCCCCAAAGCCTTCATCGGCAAGCAGCTTTTTTGAGCCATCGAGGGAAGGGCGATGCAGATCGACACCGGTGAGCTGCTCCCGAATCGCATCGGGCGAAGCGCCGGCCTTTGCGAGGTTGTGAGCTGCAGAGAGGAGGAAGACAGCCTCGCCGCAGGTAGGGTCAAGGACGGTGGTGTCGGCGTCACGAACGGCCCAGTCCGCGAGGAATTGGGCGATGTCAGGCGGAGTAAAGAATGCGCCACGAGCTTTGCGAGCTTCGATGGTGTCTACGACGCTGGCCGACATCGGTCCGAAAGCTACTGCTTCCATCGGCCGGAATCGAACATATGTTCGTAGAGCCAAGCGAGCCGTACCGAGGAGAGGCTGATGGTGGCCTGGTCCCCTCCCCGGTCGACCCACCCTTACCGCGCCCTTGCCCTCCCGGTACCGGCGGCGTAGACGCGGGGAGCTTTTTCGCCAGCCGGACCTTTTTGGCTTTCGCCAGGCGGGCGAGGCAGTTGGCGACGGCGCCGGCTGAGCGGCCGATTCCAATGGCTACGGCGGTGGCGGTACATGCAAGGCGGGCGGCCTCGAAGCGATCGACGCGCCGGTCGAACTCTGAGCTGGCCCGGGCCTCTTCAGCGCGGCCGTCGAGCCAGCCTTCGGCTTCGTCTCGGAATCGTTTGACGACTTCGATCAGTCCATCGTCAGCTCGACGGTGAAGCGGCCGTCGTTGGGATCCCAGCCGAGATCCTCTAGCAGCCGGAAATCTTCGCCGAACTCAACGGCCAATCGCTTGGCGTTGGCGTAGTCGCGGTCAGTCTCCAGCGCAAGCCAGAGATCGCCGAAGGCGGCGAGGTGGTTGCGGACCTGCTCGTAGAGAGCTTGCGCTGGCCGTCCGTGATCTTCAGGGTGGTGCGGGGCAAGGTGCCCTCCTTTCGGAAGGGCACCGAAGGCCGCCGAGATGCTGCCTAGGATGGGCTTTCGGCGAGTACGGTCTCGCTTGTATCGAAGCTCAGTCTTCGGCGCCAGACCCCGGGGCGTTCCACCGCCGCCGGAGCCATTTATGTCTATGGCGTCGGCGAACTTAGCTCCGTCGCCGCGAATCAAGGCGACTTTTCGGGGCGCGCTCCAGGCGGCTCCTGCGGGCCGACTACGCCGAGCGCCGCTTTCTCGCTTGTGGAGCGAAATCCAGCATAGCTTCCACGGGAAAGACGAGCCCTCCGATAGACCAGGACGCAGTAGCGGTACTGTACGAATGCAATTTCAGGGTTCTCCTGTCCCAGCTGAATCGCCGGAGGCGGTCTTCCAATCGAGATCGCCGCAGTTGCGGAGCTCTCGTCGGGACGCGAAATCAGGTCGAAGGCTTCAAGCCTTATCCCAATCGCTGCGGGGGCGGATCCGGCCGAAGGCCTCAAAGTTGGTGACCCTGGTCTTGAATGACTATTTCTCTCAAGACCCACATTCGCTTTGCGCGGACTGCAAGAGCGAGTGGTCAAAGCTAATTCGCGGTGAGCACTCGCCAGGTCACCTGGTCGGCAGGCCCGCGATTGCCGGTGGGGTTTATGGCACGTACCCTGAAGACGTGCTTGCCAGGGGCAAGACCTCTCACGGTCTTCGGCGAAGTGCAACGTCGCCATGGTGCTTTGTCGAGCTTGCACTCGAAGGCTGAGGCGGGGGGGTTGGAGACGAATTTGAACTTCATCCTCGATCGGGTGGTTTTCGCTGGCGGGTGGGTCCTGATCGTCGCGACCAGTGGCGGGACAGGGCCGGGTGTTGGGGCGCGCCCGGTCTCCGGGCCGGAGCATGAGCCTCCGTTGGGGCCGGAGTTGAGCGTGAGCGGGAAGCTGGAGATGGCGAGGGGGCCCGATCCCCACGATTCGATCGCCCCTTCGGCCAGATAGGTCCCGCAGGAAGATGGGGTGACTAGGAGACCGGCGCTGTCCTCGATGCTCAGATCGAGGTCTCTGACCGGGATCTGCGGCAGCTCTGCGACTTCCAGGATTGGGGGCAGGCCTTCAAATTCTGGTTCGAGCAGGGCTTCGAGCTTGACGCGTGCCCCGGAGCCCGAGGCGTCGAGGAGGATCTGGTAGGCGTTGCTGAGGGCGGTGCCGAAAAAGGCCTCGCCTTCGAGCGGAGCATCGAAACCCGCCAGTTCCAGTGAGACGGTCCCCACCCTGGAAGTGGCCGGGCATGTGGCCGGTTCATCCGTGTCGAAGCCGAATTCGGCTTCGGTGCAAACGCCCAGCGCGGCAGCGGCCGCGGGGTCGACGCGGAAGCCGGGCGGGAATTCCAGCCCCAGCCACCTCACCTCGGCTGGTTCGAGGACTTTGACGCCCGCCGCCCCCGGCAGCCTGAGATCGAGGCCAATGCCGGAGGGGCTATTGGTCTCCTCGCTGGTCAGGGCAACCTGAAGCTCGGGCCCGAAGGGAAGATTGCTGCAGCCGGTGATAGCCCCCATGTTTCCGGCCGAGGTGACGGTGACATCCGGCTGTTCGTAGGTGTTCAGCGCGAGGATGAGCGGGAGGGCCACCCCGCAGTGGGTGGGGTTGGTGAGGAAGGGAGCCGGCGAGGACCCGGGTGGGCGGGGCGGGAGAGTGCAGCTTGCAGCCGCGACGCCGGCACACTCGCCGGGCAGGGGGCGATGGGTGTCGTGACTTAGATCCTCGGGCACGCCCCAGAGGCTCAGCTCGGCACTAGTCACCGGGGCGCTTTGCGGGAACCCTTGGAGGGAAAGGTCGAGGCCGTAGTCGGAATCTGTCCGCAGTCGCACCGGAATTTCGACCGGGGCTCCCACGACCGGGAACGCCAAGCCGAGACGCGCGGTCTCTTCCGCTGTGGGTTCGAGCAGGTAGACCGGTTCCGTCCCCATGAGGTGGGATGGATCACCTTCGTAGTCAGCGTAGATCGTGATCAGGCCGACCTGTGACTGAGGTGGGCATTCGGACGAGTCGAAGTCCTCCGGCGCGCAGAGCAGCCTTCCGAATGGGGCCAGGAAGAGCCCGGGCGGGAGGCCGAGATCCAGTTCTTTCACGGTTTCCGGATCGCCAGATGCACCGAGCGAAAAGGAGACACTCAGGTTCGGGTGCTGCCCGGCCTGTGTCGTCGAGACCGACGTCGTCAGGGAGTCCACCGTTGTCGTTGCCCCCGCCGTGACCGGAATGAGCGCCAGTGCCAGGAGCCAAGCCGCCCAGGCAAGCAAGGCGCGCGCTTTCCGACCGCTCAGGCGCGACACGGCGGGCGCCGGAGGTTTCTCCCTGCTCACGGACCCATCGTAGACCAGGAAAATCCATGGAGCGTCGAATCGGTACACCCCCAAACCACCGGGTGACTTGGCCAAAGCGCAGGCTCGCTTACCTCGGTGCCCTTCGCGCAAGTGGGCGCCGGCAGGCGGCCATGCCTGCCTGCTTCAAGTCCGGCCGCGAATCACCCGATGGCGATATGTGCATCCAGGGATTGAATGGTTGAGGGACGAGCGTGTCCGGCTCGTCTTGTTGCTGGTGCTCCTGGCGTCGCTCGTCGCGTATCTCGTTGCGAGCAGTACCGGTGCCCTGGGTCTCGCTGGCGGCCCCAGCGGTAACACGGTGATATTGGGGAACTGTCCGGTGGCGGGCGCGCCGCCAGCCTCGACCGTCTCTCGCGGGCGGCTTGTCGGTCTTCGCCGCGACATTCGCCGTGTCGTGTCTTTCGACCGCGGCCTTCGGCCCTACGAACTGGGCCCGATCGGTTCGATCGCAGCATGGTCCGACAGCGAACCCGGGACAAGCAGCGCCCTGCCTCACAGCATCAGCGATCAGACCGGTTATGAGATGCGCTGGTGGATGCGAAACCGAGACGACGTGGTCGCCGACGCCTGGGTGTTTGCTGATACGAGCCAGGCGCACGACTTCTTCGGGCGTGCATCCAGTTCCAAGTGTCGGCCGACAAGTACCGCTGTCGCCGCAACCTTTCCCCCGGGTGGGCGCGACCTCGAGTGGCGTAACCCCGACGGCTTTGTGCAAGAGGACCTGTATCTGTTGCGCGGGCGACGTGTGTATCGAGTATCGGTGGTGAAGGGCGGGGTGGGCGGCAGCGCCACGGCCGCAGATCGAGACGCTGCCTTTTTGCTGGTCAACCAGCTCGCCTGCGCCCTGCCAAGCGCTGGCTGCGATGTCTACGAAAGTCCGGCAACGGCTGCGGCAGCGTGACGCGGGCAGCGGCGGGCCGCCAAGCCGAGTGCCGATTCGCACCGGGCCCGGGTAGATTTCTGAGGTCATGACCTTTGAAATCGGGACCCGGTACGAGCGGCCGCCTGCGGAGCCGGCATCGTGGTTTTACGACGTCCTTCGGGAAATTCGAGACGAGCGGGAAGGTGATATTCCGGTCAGGGTCGAGGCGACCACCGGACACCGCGTGGACGGCCTCCTGGTCGAGGGAGACCCGGCGATTCCGCCGGGGCCGCACGGCAAGGTGAGCCTCAACTCGCATGGCGAGGATCTCGTGATCGGCTCTGAGATGGTCGCTGCCTTTACCTTGCTGCCCGGCAAGACCGCGAAGAAGCCCGGCGACTAGCGTCGCGGCTCGCGGGCGGCGCGGCTTGCCGCCTAGGTCGCGACAGCCAGGGATTTCGTGCCGCTGAGCCGAGCTGGGATCAGCAGGGCCGATGCGCAGACCATGCCGAATGCGGCAACCTGCAAAGTTAGGTCGAGCGGATGCGTGGAGAGCGGATCGCCGAAGACGAGAACGCCGCCGACTATCTGGGCGGCATTGGCGACCAGGCCCATCAACCCGATCGTCTCGATCGCGCCACCGCGCTGAAGTGCCGCGGCGGCCGCGTACTGGGCGAGGATCCCGGCTGTCACGATGAGCAGAATCCAGGGTGCGGTCACTGCGATTGACATGTCTCCGGCTCCTAGTAGCCCCTTGACCGCGACGCCGCCGAGGGCGAAGAGGGTTCCGGCAATGACGGCGAGCAGCACACCGCCGTGGCGGGCTAGGCGCCCGGAGCGGTGACCCGTGACGAGTCCCGCGGCTAGCAGTGCCAGTCCACCCTCGAAGCCGAGCATCGCGCCAATCGAGAAGCCGGAGTGGCTGCCGCTGAAGTGAGGCACGGTAAGGACGAGCAGGGCGAGGCCGGAGCCGCCGAGCAGCAGCGCGAACCATTGGCGTCGCTCGACCGGGTCACCGAAGACGCGCTGTGCCATCACCGCGAGGGTGACCGCGCCGCCAGCCAGGACTGCCTGCACGATCGAGATTGGCGCCATCGAGAGGGCGGCGACGTGAACGAGCCAGGCAACCGCTGCGAGGCCCCACCCGGCCGCGAACCAAGGCGACGAAGCCAATCCCCGCGCACTGCGCAGCGGGCTCCGTATGCAAACCGGGTCGGCACGATGGCAGCCGCGGTGCTTGAGCAGCGAGGCGAAGTTCGTCATCAGCGCCGCGACAACGGCGAGGGCGATTCCTAGTTGCACGCGAAAGCCACCACGGTCCCTTATCGGCTGGCAGTGGCCCGTTGCTTAGCTCGCCGTGCAGCTTTCGAGGGCGGCGGCGGGTCTGGCAGTTGCAGACGGCGGCGCGCCCGTGTTACGGCGGATACCGAAGTGCGGCAGGCACGCGCGATCTGTCCGTCGGCCTGGTCGGGGGTGCGGCTGACCTCGAACTCGATCAGGGCGGCGCGGCGAAGTTTGGCGCGGGCGTCGATGGGGCTGTCGCTCGGCGCCGACTCGAGTGCCGCCTCGGCGGCGCGCTCGCGCCGACAGATTAGGCAGAAGAGGCCCTCCGCAGAGTGACTCCAGGCATCGGGCAGCGGCACCGGCTCGCCGTCGATGCGGCCGGTGGATACGCCACAGCCGTTGCATGTCCACTTCTTGGCCAGGTCTTGAGCCCTGCTCATGCGGGCACCTTGCGCCGCCTGCGGCGGTTTCGTTTCCCGCCGGATTTCGAGGAGGCTTTCCCGCCCGATTGCGTCGCCGGCTTCTCACGGGCGATGTGCCCAAGGCTCTGGTCGAACTCCCTGGAGAGGCCGAGGTCGCGGGCGATGCGGCGCATCTCGGTCGCCTGGTCGGTCAGCACGAAGCTGGTCCCGGCACCGCTGCGTCCGGCCCGGCCGGTGCGGCCGACCCGGTGTACGTAGGAGTCGCGGTCGCCGGGGACGTCGAAGTTGACCACGTGGGCAATGTCGGCAACATCGATTCCGCGTGCGGCCACGTCGGTTGCGACCAGCACTTCGACGTCGCCGCGCTCGAAGCGGGCGAGGGCGCGTTCGCGCTGTCCCTGACTCTTGTCGCCGTGCATCGCGACAGCCTCCAGTTCGCGGCTGCGCAGCCGCTTGACCAGCCGGTCGGCGCCGCGCTTGGTGCGGACGAAGACCAGCGTGCGTCCGCCGTCGGGTCCGCGCAGATGTCCGGCCAGGTGGTCGAGCTTGGCGCCCTGAGACTCAACGTGGACGAAGCGGTGTTCGATCTCGGCCTCGGTGCGCTCCGGTGCGGCTTGGGTGTGGCGGCGCGGCTCGCGCGTGTAGGCGGCGGCGAGCTCGCCGGTTGCGCCCTCAAGGGTCGCCGAGAAGAACAGCGTTTGGCGCTGCTTCGGCGTCTGGGCGACGATCCGGGCTACGGCCGGCTTGAAGCCCATGTCGAGCATCCGGTCGGCCTCGTCGAGGACGAGGACGCCGACCCGGTTCAGCGAGATCACCCCGCGCTCGATCAAGTCCTCCAGGCGTCCCGGCGTGGCGACGACGATGTCGGCGCGGCGTGCCGCCTTGGTCTGTGGGCCGAAGCCGACGCCGCCGTAGACGGCAGCGATCCGCAGCTTGCGCGAGCGGGCGATCCCCTCGAGCTCGTCGACGATCTGGCTGGCGAGCTCGCGGGTGGGGGCAAGGACGAGGGCGGATAGCCGTCCCTCATCGGGTTCGATCCGGTCGACCAGCGGGATGCCGAAGGCCAGCGTCTTGCCGGACCCGGTTGGCGATTGGACAAGCAGGTCGTGGCCGGCGAGCGCGTCGCGCACAACCAGCTGCTGGACGGGGAAAGGTTGGGTGATGTCGCGCTCAGCGAGCGCACGCACCACGGCTTTGGAGATGCCGAGGTCGGCAAATGACACGATTCTGTTGCTCCTTCTATGTGCGATTCAGGGGAGATCCAGCGACCCCTAAATGCAACGCAAACGCACGGAGGGAACGGAACCTCTCGGGTGGCGAATGCGCCAAACCCGACTTACTAACCGTAGCAGTCGTGCGGAATTGGCCCTGCAATCCCGCGGTATCCGCGTACACTCAACCCAGCTTGATCGGGTGCCGGTGAGCGAACGGAAGGAGCGGTATGTACGACTACGTGATCGTCGGGGCGGGCTCTGCCGGCTGCGTGCTGGCGGCGCGCCTCTCGGAGGATCCCGACACTAGTGTCCTCCTGCTCGAGGCCGGCCCGCCGGACATCAACCAGAACATCCACGTGCCGCTCGGCTACCTCTCGCTGGCTCGTACCGAGGTCGACTGGGACTACGCCTCCGCACCCGAGCCCAACTGCGATAACCGGCGTGTCTCGCTGCCGCGTGGCAAGGTCCTCGGTGGCTCCTCCTCGATCAACGCGATGGTCTACATCCGCGGCAACCGCCGCGACTATGACGAGTGGGGCGTGCCGGGCTGGGCCTGGGACGACCTCTTCCCCTACTTCCTCAAGGCCGAGGACAACGAGCGTGGTGCTTCGGAGTGGCACGCGGTCGGCGGGCCGCTGCCGGTGTCTGACCAGCGCTCTGGCAACAAGATCACGCCCGCCTTCGTCGAGGCCGGGGTGGAGGCGGGGCTGGCCCGCAACGAGGACTTCAACGGTGCCGAACAGGACGGGGTCGGGATGTACCAGTTGACCCAACGCGGCGGGATGCGGGCGAGCGCCGCTGTCGCCTACCTGCACCCGGCGACGGAGCGGCCCAACCTGACCGTGATGCCCTACATGCACGTCAACCGAGTGCTGTTCGACGGCACCCGCGCGGTCGGGGTCGAGGCAAGTCGACTCGGCGAGGTACAGGAGCTGCGTGCCGAGCGTGAGGTGATCCTCTGCGGTGGCGCCTACAACTCGCCGCAGCTGCTGATGCTCTCCGGTGTCGGCCCGGCCGAGCACCTGACGATGCGCGAAGTCGAGGTCCTGCTTGACCAGCCGGCGGTGGGGGAGAACCTCGGTGACCATCCCGCCACCTACGGCGTTTGGACCACGCCCGAGCCAGAGAGCCTGCTGGCGGCGCTGGAGCCGGAGGCGATGGCCGAGTTCGAGGCCTCCCAGACCGGGCCCTTCGCCTCCAACCTGGCCGAGTCTGGCGGCTTCGCTCGGGTCGGGGCCGGTGCCGAGGCCCCCGACGTGCAGTTCCACGTCGCCCCGATCCAGATCGTCGAAGACGGGATGGGGGACCCGCAGGCCCACGGAGTCTGGGTCTCGCCCTGTCTGCTGACGGCCGAGAGTCGCGGCTCGGTGCGGCTCGGCTCCGCCGACCCGACCGCAAAGCCGGTCGTCCGCAACGCTTTCTACGAGGCCGAGTCCGACATGGCGCGGATGATCGACGCCGTGCGCCTGACCGAGGAGATCTGCACCCAGCCCTCCATGCGGCCCTACTGCGCCGACCCCTTCACGGTGCCTGCCAGTGACTCCGAGGATGCCCTGCGCACCCACATCGCCCGTACCACCTTCGAGGTCTACCACCCGGTCGGCACTTGTGCGATCGGCTCGGTCGTCGATGCCGAGCTGCGGGTTGAGGGTCTGGAGGCGCTGCGCGTCATCGATGCCTCGGTGATGCCGACGGTCCCGCGCGGCAACACCAACGCGCCGACGATCGCGATCGCCGAGCGTGCCGCCGACCTGATCCGTCACGGCAAGGCGCTCGCCGCGCCGGCCGGTGCCGTACAGGCCTGAATGAAGAGCCGCGAGACCGAGGTCACCTCCTCCGCGGAGTCCCGGTAGACCGGCCTCCTACACTTTGTGCGATGTCCTTGCGGTCGCAGCCCGACTCGACTTTCACCCTCTACCGGCGTGGCATCGAGCTGCTGGAGGACGAGGACTTCGAGGAGGCGGCAGAGCCGCTGGAGGAGGCTGCACGGCGGGCGCCGGAGAAGGCCTCGGTGCGCGAGGCGCTGGGCCGCGCCTACTTCCGGTCCGGCCGCTTTGCCGCTGCCGCAGTCGAGTTCAGGGCGGTGGTCGAACGCCAGCAGGTCAATGATTACGCTCACTTCTGCCTGGGCCGGGCGCTGGCCAAGACGGGGGAGACGGAGCGTGCCCGTCACCACCTGGCGCTTGCCTCAAACCTACGGCCCGACCGTCGCGATTACAGCTTCTATCGAGCGATGCTAGGGGCTTAAGCGCTTAAGCGGTCTTGCTTAGTCGTTCGTCGGTTTTGTCGCGGCGCCGCACGGGTAGGGTGGCGACGATCGTCGTGCCCTCTCCTGGGGCGCTACTCAGGTCCAGCGATCCGCCCGCGAGGTTGACGCGTTCGCGCATTCCGGTTAGGCCGAAGCCCTCCGTCCTCACCCGCGGGTCGAAGCCTTGACCCTGGTCGACGATCCGAATCCGCAGCGTCTTGCCGTCCTCGGTTACGTCGACTTTGGCGCGGTCGGTGCCCCCGTGGCGGGCCACGTTATTGAGCGCCTCTTGGACCAGCCTGTAGACGGTGTCCTCGATCTCACGAGACAGCCGGGCCTCGGCGCGGTCGGTGTGATCGTCGAGGTCGACGTTCATCGCGACCTCGACGACGTTGCTTGCGGCGAGGCGTTCGGCAAGCGCCTCGAGCGCGGCGCCGAGGCCAAGCTCATCGAGAGTCGTTGGGCGCAGGTCGGCAATCAGGCGGCGCATCTCGGCGATTGCTCCGTCGACCTGCTCGATCCCCTGGACGAGCAGGCGATCCACTTCCTCAGAGTCGCCGCGGCGTGCGGCGGAGAGAAGAACCCGCAGGCCGGCCATACTCTGCAGCGACTCGTCGTGCAGCTCGCGCGCCCAGCGCCCGCGCTCGCGCTCGGTCGCGGCGATGCTGTCTCGGGTGCGGTCTTCGGCAACCGACTGGGCGGTCGCCACCGCGATCGCCGCACTGGTGGCAAAAGAGAGGAGGATCTCCTCGTCCTCGTCGGTGAATCCGGTATCGCGACCGAGTGGGTCGAGCGCGACCAGAGTGCCGAGGGCCTGACCGCGAAAGATCAACGGAACGAGCAGCGCCGCGACGCCCGTGTCCGAGCTGGCTGGCCGCGCCATCAGGCTCGGACCAAGGTCGTTGACGCGGCGAGGCTCGCGCGCTTCAAGCACCTGACCTGGGATCGAGCCGCGGATTGGGATCCTCGTCTCACTCTCACTGACATCCCGCTCGCCCGCGATCGTGGCAAGGGCCATCTCGTCTCCCTCGCGAAGCAGGATAAGCAGGGAGCGCGCTTCGACCAGCGCCCGGCCCCGCTTGACGACGATCTCGAGGATCCGCTCGAGGTCGGTCTCGCCGCCGACCGCGCGAGAGATCTCGGTCGTCGCTTCCAGTCGGTGTACGGCTCGCTCCATCTCATCGCGGCGGGACTGGACGCTGCGATAGAGGCGCGCGTTGTCCACCGCGACCGCAGTCCACTCGGCGAGGATCACCGCCGACTGCTCATCGGCCTCGTCGAACTCGCCGTCAGCCTTCTCGGTCAGGTAGAGGTTGCCCCACGCGTGTCCTCGAATCACCACCGGGACACCGAGGAAGGTGGTCATCGGTGGATGCCCCGGGGGAAAACCGTAGGAGCGTGGGTGGCGGCCCACGTTGTTGAGGCGCAGCGGCCACGGCTGCTCGATCAACAAGCCGAGGACACCCCGCCCCCGCGGCAGGTTGCCGATTGCGCTCCGTGCTTCCTCGTCGATGCCGTAAGTAATGAAGCGCTCTAGCTCATGGCGGTCTTCGTCGAGCACGCCGAGTGCGGCGTAGCGGGCACCGGTCAGGTCGCAGGCGACCTCAAGTACTCGGCGGAAGACGACCTCAGGGTCGAGCTCGGCGACAAGGCTGCGGCCAACGTCGATCAGATCACGCAGGCGGGGCTCATCGAGAGCGCCGCTGTCGTACCCCTGTGACACCTCTGCTCACCTCCGGGCTAATCCAGACAGCTCATGCTAGCCGGTTACCGATGAGATCGCTTTGATACTCAAACCTTGTTGATATACACAGAATCGCGGGAAAACCCCGATGGCGCAAGTGGCGTAGCCCGCTTAGATAGGCCAATGAGCACGAGCAATGGCCCCCTAGGCGCCGCTAATCTCGTCGCGGTGCCCGAATCGACGCCAGGTGTGGATGAGCAGACGGCGGAGATCACGATCGTCCTCGCCGACGATCACACCGTGGTGCGAAACGCGCTGCGGATGCTGCTCGACGCCGAGGCCGGCTTTGAGGTCGTCGCCGAGGCCGGCGACGCCGACACCGCGGTCCGCTACGTGCGCGGACACAAGCCGACAGTGCTGATCCTCGACCTCAACATGCCCGGCCGCTCCAGCCTCGATGCCGTGCCCGACATCCGCGAGGCTTCACCAGGGACCGAGATCGTCGTCTTGACGATGCAGAACGAGCCCGCCTTTGCTCGCCGCGCCCTGCAGGCGGGGGTGCGGGGCTACGTGCTGAAGGAGGCCGCAGATGCCGAGTTGGTCCAGGCCGTGCGCCGCGCGGCCGCCGGCGATACATACCTGCAGCCGGCGCTCGGTGCTCGCCTTGCCGCCGGTGACGATGCGCGCCAGGCCGACGAGCTGAGCGAGCGCGAGCGCGACGTCCTGCGCTTGATCGCCCTTGGGCATACCAACGCGGAGGTTGCCGAGCAGCTCTATATAAGTATTCGCACGGTGGAGAGCCATCGGGCTCATATTCAGCAGAAGCTGAGGTTGTCTAGTCGCGCTGAGTTGGTTCGGTATGCGCTTGAGCGGGGTCTGGTCGAGACTTAGCTCTGTGCAGTCCCGGCCAGGTGCGTTTACGTGAGCAGGGGGATCACGCAGCGGAACTTTCGAGTGTTGGTGGAGGCGGTGAAGGCGACTTCACCTGACGTAGCGACGGTGACAACTCCGTAGAGGCCCGGCGCTGAGACGACGGGGATGTCCCCTGACCACTCGTCGCCTTTGTCGAGGATCACTCCAGGCTGCTGAGCGAAGGCGGCTAGTTGTAGTGCCTCGGGGAGGGTGCCACCTTGAGCGGCACAGGAGGACGCCGCGGCCGGGGCGCTCAGGGCCGTTTCGCTTGCGGAGCTTTGCCAGCAGGCGCCGGCGAAGGGTTGGGTGTTCGGTAGGCAGCCGGCTTCGTAGCCGTTGACCGTGGTGGCATTAACCGCGTTGACGGCGTTGAGGGCGGTTTGGGCTTCGATTGCGGTTTGTGCGGTGTCGGCTTTTTCGGCGTGAGCGGCGTCCGGCACTTGGCCAAGGCTGAGCTCGTCTATTTCAGCGCCCGTGATCGGGCCCGACTGCTGGGCGCGGAGGGATGAGATTGCCGCCGGACTTAGCCGGTCGATGGCGACTGTGCCTGGTTTCAGCCGGTTCCCGGGGAGCGACTTCACCTTGATTGCGCTGCCGCTGATCTTGGCCTTCTGCGCTGCGTAGACGGTACCCCCGAGCGCTACGAACAGCGCCAATATCGCGATCGCGAATCCGGGCGACGGAAGTCGCTTTCCCTGCCTCATCTTCTCCCCCTTTGACTAGGACGAACTTGCCGCGCGAGCCTAGACCCGGCCCCTGGGGAGGGCAAAGAATGCTGGACGAACGTTCAGCGGTCTGCCGACCGAATCCCAAGTCCGAACCGCGCAGGCCCGCATCCACTGATCGAGGTCAGGGGGCCGGGGCAGGCGCACGGCTTACCGGGGCGGGATACACTCGCCCACGCAAATACGGTCGGTGGTCAAGGGAAGTCCGGTGAGAAACCGGCGCGGTCCCGCCACTGTGACCGGGTCAAGGACGTCGCAGGCGCTTCGGCGCCAGCCACTGGGGAGGACACAGATTCCCCGGGAAGGTGCGGCCTACAAACCCCGGAAGCCAGGAGACCTGTCCCCGGCCAGCCATGACAACCCTCGAGGAAAGGGTGGCTTAAATGCCAAGACTCGTTCCATTCCGGCTGGCCGCCGCGTGCGCGCTGGCTCTCATGTTCACACTCTCGCTCGTCGCTACAGCGACGGCTAAGGGGCCGGTTGCAAACCTGCGCGTGGTCGGCAAGGGCGGCAAGATCCTCGCCGAAGACTCCTTCGGAGTCGCCGGCGAAGCATCGGTGACGACCTCTCCGAAAGCGACCTGCTTCGGCACCGGCACCGGCGGCAGCGGTAAGAAGGTGAAGATCAAGACCGCGACCGCGCTCGGCATGCTGATGCGGGCGGCGGAATTCACCGCCTCGCTGAAGCCGTTGCTGGTCTCCGACCACTTCGACTTCGGATTGGCGCTCTGCGGCATCGGCAGCTCGGTGGCCAAGGGCGAAGCGTCCTGGTACCTGAAGGTGAACCACAAGAGCCCCTCGGTTGGCGGTGAAGCGGTCAAGCTGCACGCCGGTGACGAAGTGCTCTGGGACCTGGCGCCTTCCTTTCCGTATCCGGGTGAGCTTTCCCTGGTTGCACCCGACAAAGTCGCGGCCGGAAAACCGTTCCAGGTGCGGGTCTTCTCCTATGACGAAAAAGGCAAGAAGACGCTGGCCTCAGGCGTGACCGTAAACGGTGCTTCGGGCCCGACCGATGCCGCTGGCAAGGCGATGGTGACCCTTGCGGCGCCGGCGAAGCTGATCGCCCGTGGCGCCGGCGAGATCCCGTCCGGCCGCGAGGTCGTCTGTGTGGGCGGGAAGTGCCCCGGCAGCTCGGGTAGATGACCGCGAGCCGCGGCACGGCGGTCGCGATCGCGTTGCTTCTGGCAGCGCTCGCGGCCGCCGGCTGCGGCTTCGGCCCCGGCAACGGGGTCGGTGACGTCGGGCTCACGGTGACGCGGGACTACGGGACCGTGCCGATGCTTCACCGTGAGCTCGGCGATGTGACCGAATCCGACACGGTGATGCGGGCACTCGAACGTAACGCCGAGATCGGGACCCGCTACGGCGGCGGTTTCGTGCAGTCAATCGATGGGCTTGAGGCGCAGGAGAGCGTCGACCGCTCGCTTGACTGGTTCTTTTACGTCGATGGGGTCGAGGCGACCGTCGGTGCCGCCGACTACCCCCTGCGCGGCGGGGAGTCGGTCTGGTGGGACTACCGCGATTGGAGCGCGGCGATGCGGGTGCCGGCTGTGGTTGGCTCCTGGCCCCAGCCCTTCCTCGACGGCTATGACGGGCGACGACACCCGGTCGCGGTCGAGTGCCTTGGCGGCGGCGCGGCCTGCGCGACGGTGCGGGGGCGGCTGGAAGACGCCGGGGTGATGGTCGCCACCGGCTCTCCCGAGGACGCGATCCGGGTACTGGTCGGCCCCTGGGCGCGTGTTCGGCGGGACCCCGCAGCGGCTCAGATCGAGGACGGGCCGCAGGCAAGCGGGGTCTTTGCGGGCTTCCGGTCCGCCCCAGGTGGCTATGCGCTCGAGGGCCTGGGGGAAGACGGCAAGACGGCACGGGTCTTCGGCACTGCCGCGGGCTTGGTCGCCGCCACTCGGCGTTATGAAGCGCCACCAGTCTGGGTGGTGACCGGGTCGAGCAAGGCGGGGGTGGTGGCCGCTGCCGGCTTGCTCGACGCGGCCGACCTGCGCGACCATTACTCGGTCGCGGTTGAAGGGGGGGAGGAGACGCCGCTTCCGGTTCGATGAGATCGCCGTTTGCCTACATCCCGAGGCCGGGGCCGTTGCAGGCGGCCTCCCCAGCCGCTGCGGTCGCCTACCTGGGCTCGCTAACCGTCTGCGCCTTCCTCTACTCGAACCCGATCGTGCTGGCGGCGACCGGCGCCGCCCTGATCCTGGCCGGCCGTCTCGCCGGGGTCCGCGCAGCGGTCCGCGCGGCGCTGTGGATGGGCCTGACGCTGGCTCTGCTGATCGTCGCCATCAACGCCCTGGTGGTGAGTCGCGGCGATACGGTGCTCGCCCGGCTCGGCGAGTGGCCGCTGCTGGGGCAAGTCGACGTTACGGCCGAGGCGATTGTCGCCGGCGCAGTGCTCGGTCTGCGTGCCGCGGTGGTGATGGTCGCCTTCGCGGTCTACTCAGCCTGCGTCGACCCCGACCGGGTCCTCCGTGCCCTGCGTCCGCTGGCGGGTCGCTCGGCCCTGACCGCGAGTCTGGTCTCGCGCCTGGTGCCTGTGGCCGCGGCCGACGCCGCCCGACTGCGTGACGCAGCCCGCCTGCGCGGCCCGGGCGCGGCCTCGGTCGGACGCGCCCCTCTGGCCCGCCGCTTGCTGGCCGGCTCGCTGGACCGGGCCGTCGACGTAGCAGCGACTCTCGAGCTCCGCGGCTACTCCCTGGACGCCCCGCGCGCCTCGGGACGACTCCGCGAAAGTTTTTCGGGTCTATGGGGCCGAAAATCCTTCGCGCGGCGGTCTCGCCACGACCGCCGCTTCTACGCGATTGGTTCGGCTGTGCTCGTCGTCGCGATTGCCGGCAAGCTCCTCGGCGCCGATGCCTTCGCCGAATACCCGGCGGTCGAGGTCGGCGCCGAACCCGCGGTCCTCATCGTCTCGGCCGCGATTGCCCTCAGCGGACTGGCCCCGCTGCGCCGAAACCAGCGCCGCTCCCAAAGCGCGCTCCGTTTCGGCTCTCAGGGAACCCAAACGGAGCGCGGAGGAGTTCTCTCCCGTGTCTGATCTCGCCACTTCCGCGCGCGCTGCCCCGGTCCTCTCGATCGACGGTCTTACCTACGCCTATCCGAACGCCGGGCAGCCCGCCCTGCGCAATGTCGACCTTCGCTTGGCCCCGGGCGAGTTTGCGCTCCTGGCCGGCCGCTCCGCCTGCGGCAAGTCGACCCTCCTACGAGCGGCCTGCGGTCTCGTTCCGCACTTCCACGGCGGTGAGATCGAGGGCCGCATAGAGGTGGCGGGGATCGACGCGATAGCCAAGGGCCCGGGGGAGCTCGCCGCCGCAGTCGGCTACGTGGCACAAGATCCCGAGACCCAGGTCGTCTCAACCACGGTCGCGGCAGAGATAGGGCTCCCTCTGGAGATGCGCGGAGACCCCCCAAGCTCCCGCGCAAGAGCCGTGGAGGAGGTAGCCCTCGCACTCGCGATCCCCCACCTGCTCGACCGAGCAGTAGACACCCTCTCCGGCGGAGAGCTCCAACGCGTGGCCCTGGCCGCGGCCCTCGTAACCCGCCCGAAGCTGGTGCTCCTCGACGAGCCAACCTCCCAGCTCGATCCGGTAGCGGGCGACGAGCTGATCTGGCTCCTGCGTCGTCTTAACGAGGAGTGGGGGGTGACCATCCTTTTGGCTGAGCACCGCTTGGAGCGCTGTCTAGCCGCCGCCGACCGCGTCATCGCGATGAGCGCTGGCGCGATCGCCTTTGACGGAACGCCACGCGACTTTCTCACCTGGGCACAGGAGTCCGATGCAGCCCTGGAGACCCCTGCTGCGCGCCTTTTCTCTCTCGTCGGCATCGAACCCCTGCCCGTCGGAGTTCGTGATGCGCGCCGAACTCTCACGTCAATGGAGCCTGCCGATAGAAGGGAGGCGGACCCCCTCCGAACGGCCTGTACTTTTTCGTCAACCCGCTCGGGAAAGCAGACCTCCGCCCCACCGAAAAAGTTGAGAGAGGAGGGGGTCCGCCTCCCTTCAAACGCAACCCTTACGGCAACCAACCTCTGGGTCGAGCTCACATATGGCGATACGCCTCGCGATGTCCTGAAGGGCATCGATCTGGACGTGCATCGGGGCGAACGGGTTGCGCTCATGGGACGCAACGGCGCAGGTAAGAGCACATTGCTGAAGACCGCTGCGGGACTGATCGATCCGGTTCGTGGCAAGGTCGAGGTGTCCGCTGGTGTCGCATTGCTGACACAGAACCCCGGCGACTATCTAGTGCGGGAGCGAGTCGGGGACGAACTGCCGGGCGCCGCCGGGCTTACGGCTCTGCAGCTTGTAGGGCTTGAGCACGCGGTCGACGCTGACCCGCGCGACCTCTCCGGTGGCGAGCGACAGCGGCTAGCCCTGGCGATTGCCCTGGCAGGGCGAATGAACGGCGGAGACCTGCCGGGAGTCGTGGCCCTCGACGAGCCGACCCGCGGCATGGACCGCGCTCGCAAGGCCGACCTCGTCGAGTTGATCGGCGACCTCGCCCGCCGCGACGCCGGCCTCCTTGTCGCCACCCATGACGTCGAGTTCGCCGCCGCCTTCGCCGAGCGGGTCGTCCTGCTCGGGGACGGCGTAGTCATCGCCGACGGCCCCGCGACCGAGATCCTCTCCGGCGGCTGGTACTTCGCCACCGAGGTGGCCCGCGTCCTAGATGTACCAGGCGTAATCACTCCCGAACAGGGCGCCGCAGCCCTCCAAACCCCGGTGAGTTCGCCTTTTAGGGGGCATATGGACGGACAAGTACAAACTCACCGTCGGGGGGACGGCTGATGTCCTGGCAACTAACCAGCTTCCTGATCCTCGGTGCGGTCCTTGTCGGTGGCTTTGCCTGGTACGAGCGTTCGCGGCCGCCATCGCAGGTGGTGGCGCTGGTCGCTGCGCTCGCCGCCCTGGCGATCGCCGGTCGCATCGCCTTTGCCGCCTTCCCCAACGTCAAGCCGACCACCGACATCGTCGTCTTCGCTGGCTACGCCCTTGGGCCGGCGCCGGGCTTCGCGGTGGGCGCTCTCGCCGGCCTCGTCTCCAACTTCTGGTTTGGCCAAGGTCCGTGGACGCCGTGGCAGATGGCGGGATGGGGTCTCTGCGGCGTGATGGGAGCGGCGCTGGCGCTCGGCACCCGCAACGCGAGTCGCTTCACCCTCGCCGCAGTTTGCGGCTTCGCCGGGATCGCCTACGGTTTGCTGTTGAACTTCTCGCTAATGGCTACCTACGGTGGAGATCTCTCGATTCAGCGCTTCCTGGTGCTGGAGGCCCGCGCCATCCCGTTCGACCTCGCCCACGCGATCGGCAACGTCGCCTTTGCGCTGCTTGCCGGGCCGGCGATGGTGCGGATGCTGATCCGCTTCCGCGAGCGCTTTGAGTGGCGCACCCCCGCCGTGGCAACGGCCGTGCTCGTGGCGCTATTGCTGCCGGCAGTCGTCCCCGGCTCGGCTCGAGCCGCGATTCCCGGTCGCGCCGCCGATTGGCTTGGATCGATGCAGAACTCTGATGGCGGCTTTGGCTCCTCACCGGGGGATCCCTCGGGCGCCGCGATCACTGGTTGGGCGATGCTGGGGTTTGAGGCGGCGGGTCGTAACCCGCTCGATGTTTCCCGCGGCGGCACTACCCCGGTTGACTTCCTCCGCTCACACATCGACGAAATGAGCAGTAGCGGCGATCTTGCCCGCACGATCGTCGCGCTGGAGGGCGCAGGTGTAGACCCGCGCTCGTTTGCCGGTCACGACCTGATCGACGAGCTGCAGGGGCGCCGCGCCAAGAACGGCTCCTTCGAGGGCTGGCCCGGCACGACCTCTTACAGCGTGATCGCCCTGCGAACAGCGGGCGCTACCGGTGGCCTGGAGAAGACGCTCTCTTGGCTGGGCAACATCCAGAACGACGACGGTGGCTGGGGGGACGAGCCGGGGCAGCCGAGCAACGCCGATGTGACCGCCTCGGTGATGCAAGCGATGCCGGACACCGCCGCAGCCGCACGCGGCCTTTCCTACTTGCGCAAGCATCAGCACTCAAATGGCGGCTTCGCTCTCGGTGGCTCGGGCGGAGTCAACTCCCAGTCGACTGGCTGGGCGGTCCAGGGGATGATCGCCGTCGGTGCCGATCCTGCCGGGATCACATCGGGAGGTGAAAGCGGGCTCGATTACCTGACGGCCCGGCAGGCGAGTAACGGCCACATTCGCTACTCGTCTTCCAGCGACCAGACGCCAGTCTGGGTCACCGCCGAGGCGCTCGTCGCCGTGGCAGGGGAGGCGCTGCCGATCTCACCGCCGCCGCGTGAAGAGAAGAAGTCGGCAACCGGAACCTCAACAGCGGATCGCGGCGGTACGGGTGCGGGAGGAGGCCCACTGTCACCTGCTGAATCGCTGCAGAAAGCGGGCGCTGGTGCCGCCGGCAGCGGCGCTTCATCCGGCGGTACCCCGGCTCTGCCCCCGGCGACCAACCAGGTTGTCCCGGCGCCGGGTGCGGAAGCCGGCGGGTCACCCAAAGGCGAGGCTGGGACGGGACAGGCGTCGGGCGTGCTCGCGTCGCAACCGGTCACTGCGACCGGTACGGCTCCGTCACCCTGGATCCCCATAGGCATCGGTTTGGCCGCGACCTCTCTCGCGATCGCGTTGCCCTGGTGGCTCGGTCGTCGTTACGGCTGGTAGTACATCCACTGCCGTTGACGAGACGAAATGTACGCCTGACGCTCCAAATTTTGATTCATCGGCCGATGAAGTCCGGGGGTGGCGGGTTATGTTCCAACCCGTGGATGTCGAGACCGCGATCAGGACGCGTCGCACGCACAAGGCGTTCGGGCCGGAGTCGCTCGGGCGCGAGCAGATCCTCGAGTTGCTCGAGCTGGCGCGCTGGGCGCCCAACCATCACCTAACCGCGCCGTGGCGCTTTCGCATCGTCGGGCCTGCCACGTTGGGACGCCTCAAGGAGGCCGCGGGGCCGGAGGGCGCGGTGAAGCTCGACCGTGCCCCGACCCTAATCGTCGTCTCCTGCGCGCTCGGCACCGACCCGATCCAAAACGAGGAGGACCTTCACGCCACCGCCGTCGCCTCCTACATCGTCTTGCTCGGCGCCCACGCCCGTGGCCTCGCCGGCTACTGGCGCACGCCCGGCCTGCTGCGTGCGACTGAGGGTCGTGCAGCTGTGGGCCTGCCCGACGATGAGCGTTTCGTCGGCCTCCTGCACCTGGGCCAGGCGCGTCAGGAGAAGGAGCCCCCCGAGCGCCCGCCCGTCGAGCAGTCAACCGTCTTCCTCGACTGAGTCGATGCACTCGCGCGCGCAAGCAATCGAGGGGATCGCCGGCAGGCGTTTCGAGGTCGTCGTCATCGGCGGCGGCATAACCGGCGCTGGAGTTGCCCTCGATGCGGCCTCACGCGGATACTCGGTGGCGCTGCTGGAGCGGGGTGACTACGCCGAAGGCACGTCGAGCCGCTCCTCGAAGATGGTCCACGGCGGCCTGCGCTACCTACAGAACCTCGACCTCGGACTAGTGCGCGAGGCGCTGCTCGAGCGCCAGCTTCTCGTCCAGCTGGCGCCGCACCTTGTCTACCCGACGCCATTCCTGGTCCCCGCCTTCCGCGACGAGCGCCGTCAGCGCGGCCTCGGCATCGGCCTCAACATGTACGACGTAATGGCGACGACCCGGGTTGGACGCAGTCGCCGCGAGATGCGCTCTTCCAAGGAAGCCGACGAGGACTATTACTGGTCCCCCGATCGCCACCGCACGATCGACCGCGACGAGGTGTTTGAGCTGATGCCAGCGCTGGAGTCGCGTGACCCTAAGAACGCCTATCTCTTCTATGACTGTCAGACCGATGACGTGCGCCTGGTGTTGACCGTGCTCGGCGAGGCCGAGCGCTTCGGCGCGACGATGCTGAATGGCGCCGAAGTGACCGAGGTGACGTTAGGGAAAGACGGCCGCGCCACCGGGGTTGCGTTCATCGAGGCAGACTCGGGCGAGCGGATCGAGGTCGAAGCCGACAACGTGGTCAATGCCACCGGGGTCTTTGCCGACCGGATTCGCCCAGAGGAGGTCGTCGAGGAGGAGGACGTGCCGCGGATCTCTCCCAGCCGGGGTACCCACGTGCTGATCGACCGCGCCGACCTCTCGACCGGCGAGGCTGCCTGCATCGTGCCGGCCGGGGAGGGGCGGGCGATCTTCGCCCTGCCGTGGTACGGCCGCACCCTGATCGGGACGACCGACAACGATTTCGATGGCGACATCGATCATCCCCGTCCAGGCAGCGATGAAATCGCCTACTTGCTTGAGGCAGTCAATGAGTTCTTCGGCGTCTCGCTCGGCGAGCGAGACTTGGTCGGAGCCTACGCCGGGGTGCGCCCGCTGATTGCCACTGGCGATCCAAAGAAGTCAGTCGACATTTCCCGCAAGGCCGAGCTTTACGAGACGTCCTCGGGGATGCTGACTATCACCGGCGGGAAGCTGACTACATGGAGGCGAATGGCCAAGCAGACGGTTGACCGGATGGTCGAGCGCGAGGGACGCGAGGCCGTCTGCCACACGGCCGAGATCCCGCTGGGGATGGAGGCGCGGCCGGGGGATCTGGAGGCACCCGAGGGTGTGGGGGAGGAGGCAATTGCACAGCTTGCCTTCCGCTACGGGCACGCGGCAAGGAACGTGCTTGCTCTGGCCCGAGAGGACTCCAAGCTGGCAGCACCGATCGTCCCCGGCCGCCCCGATCTGCTCGCCGAGGCCGTGATCGCCGCCCGACACGAGCAGGCACGTAGCGTCGCCGACGTGCTGTTGCGTCGCACCCGCCTCGGCATCCTCGCCGCGCCGCAGCTGCGCGATGAGGGTCCGGCGCGGGCGGTGGCGGCGGCGATGGGAGGCGAGCTGGGCTGGTCGCGGCGCCAGATAAAGCAGGCCGCCGAGGCCTGGCCCGCGGCGCTGGCTGAAGCCGGTGTCGACCCCGCGGGCTCACCCGTCTAGCCCCTGCAATAACCTGCCGCACCGATGAACAAAGCCGAACTGGAGTCCAAGCACATCGCCGAGTTGCACGCTCTTGCCGCCGAGGCGGGTGTGCCTCGCTACCGGATGCTGCGTCGCGAGGAGCTAATCGAGAAGCTGAGCGGTGGTAAGCCCGCGCGGGCGGGGAGGGAGCCGAGGGCCGAGCGGGCACCGAAACGGGAGCGACCGCCGCGCGGTCGTCGCGAGGGCGCCGCCGCCGATCGCCCGCCGAGGGATCGTCCTCCCAGGAAACGCCCAGCGAAAGAGGCCGCACCCCCGACGCCTGAGCCAGCCACGCCCGCTCCAGAGCCCGCTGCCCCCGCCGGCGAGGCCGAGCGACCGCGCCGCAGGCGCCGCCGCCGCTTCGGTCGCAAGAGCAAGGGCCTCAGCGTCCACGACCTGCTGTTGCCGCCCCCCGGCCGCCAGGCACTCATCTACGGCGAGAGTCGTGCCACCTGTACGGCGCTGCTGCGCGAGGTGGCGGGCGAGCTTTCGGGAGCCTCGAACGGCCCCGATCCGATCGCCCTGCTGATCGACCCTAGCCCCGAGGAACTTGCGGACTGGAGGCGAGAGGCCCCCGACGCCGAGATAGTCGCCGCCAGCAAGGATCGCCACGCCAGCGACGCCCTAGCCCAAGCGGTCCGCCGCGCCGAGTCCGGCGAAGACGTAATCCTCCTAGTCGATTCGCTAAGCCGCATGGACGACGCAGCCTCCGCAAAAGAGATCTTCGATGGCGGCCAGGGCCAAGCCAAAGGCTCTCTCACCGTAGTAGCGGCTCTAGAACGCCAGTCCTAAAAGCTGGGTCCGGCTACCGCCGGTAAGCGATCCGCCGCCAAGACGGCTCTTTAGAGAGCTCGATCAAGTCAGAGCTGCGATCCGGCTGCACGTAGCCGAAGGTCTGGGTGCGGCCGTCGAAGACGACATCAAGCTCGCCCTCCTTGACTCGCTGGTCGAGCCAGGCGCCGCGGAAGACAAGCCGGCGCAGCCAGTGGACGAGGCTACGGTTGGCCGGTCCGACCAGGTCCTCCCAGTTCTCATTGATGTGCTCACCGAGACGCGAGCTTGGCTCGGCGATCTCACCGCTGACGGCGAGATCAAGCAGGTCGTCGAGCTCCTCGGGGCTAAGCCCTTGGTCGACGAAGCCGAGCTTTACCGCGGCTTGCTCGACCCGCTGGCCGAAGTCCTCCTCGTTGAAGGCAAAGCGGAGCTCCCCGTACTCAAGTACGTAATCGGAGCCAGACTCGTAGTTCCCTCTGCGGGTCGTTTTCTTATCCACGGTTGAAGCCCATCAAAGCGCTCGCAAGCCCTGCGAGAGCTGGTGCTGGATCATGCCGATCATCGTAGCCCGATGCCTGTGTGCGCCTGCCGCTGAAATAGCGTTTGCACCTTGATCGACCTGCACTGTCACATCCTTCCCGGGGTCGACGATGGCTCACTCGACCCAGTCGACAGCCTTGGCATGGGTCGTCAGGCGGTAAACGACGGAATCGAGGCGATCTGCGCGACTCCGCACATCCGCCATGACCACGACGTGCGGATTGAGGAGATCGCCGGTCGGGTCGAGGCGCTAAACGAGCGTCTGGTGGAAGAGGGCGTGCCGGTGGTCGTGCTCCAGGGCGGCGAGGTGGCGGAGACCGCGGTCGAGGGGTTGAGCGAGGAGGATTTGAGGCGGGTTGCTCTGGGGCAGGGCAGGTGGATCCTCCTTGAGCCGGCACCGGGACCGCTGAGCGACAGCCTGGCGCGGCGGGTCGAGCACCTGGCCAAGCGCGGCCACCGGGCACTAATCGCTCACCCCGAGCGCCACCTCTCGGCGGATATGTACGAACGGATCGCCGCCCTGGTCGTCGCCGGCGCCCTCGTGCAGGCGACCGCGGATTTCTTCTTGCGAGAGCGGACCGCTGAGGGGATGCGGGCACTGGCCGAAGCGGGCCTGGTCCACGTGTTGAGCAGCGATGCGCATTCCTCACACGGAGGAAGGCCGGTTCACATGCGCGAGGCCTTCGAGCGTCTTTCCGCGCTCGAAGAGGTTGCTCCCCACCTCCGCTGGATGCGCGATATAGCCCCCCGCGCGATCGTCGAGGGTACGGAGCTGGAGCTTCCCTTCGGCCCGTCGGTCTAAGACCTAGTCCAATGACCGCAGCTCGACCCGCTGCGCCAGGTCTTCGACCACCGAGCGCGAGCCGCTGCCAAGGCCGTGGCGGAGGAAATTGGCGGCGCCGGCGGCAGCGCCGGTGCGCAGCATCTCCTCCCACTCGACCCCGGTTGCCATACAAGCGGCGAGCGCGCCCATCATTGAGTCACCACAGCCCTCGCGCGAGCCGCGCTCGAAGCGCGGCGGGATTAGTTCCCAGGCCTCGTCCCCGCGTAGGACCATCGCCGGCTCCTCGGCGCGGGTGACGATTACGGCGGCGGCACCTGCGTCGAGCAGGCGTTGTGCTGCAGCACGCATCCGCTCCTCGGTGTCGACCGGGCCGGTTACGTACTTGGCCAATTCCCAGTCGTTGATCTTGACCAGGTCCGGCCCGCCTTCGAGGGCGCTCTCGAGGCGCGGTGGTGAGAGGTCGACGATGACCGGCGTCCCGTTCGCCTTCACGTCAGCGACCAGGTTGCCGTAGATCTCCAGCGGCAGCGCCTCGCTCGGGTAGGGACCGCAGAGAGCCAGCACGTCGGAGTCGAGAGCCGCGGCGACGGTGCTGGAGAAGAGCTCGTCGATCTCGTGCCGAGAGGGAGGCATGGCGGCGCTCTGGGCGACCGGCTCGCGTTCGCCCCCACGGCGATCGTGCAGGTAGCAGCCGCTGGCCTCGGCGGTCTCTACTAGTCGCAGCTCAACTTCCATCTGCTCCAACAGCGGTCTCAGCACGGTGCCGGTCTCGCCGCCGATGAAGCCGCAGAGGATCGGCTGGGCACCCAACTCGGCGGCCATCCGTGCCACCCAGACCCCCTGGCCGGCGGCATGGACGTGGATGTCGTCACCCCCATCTGCGGTCAGCGGCTCGACCGTGACCGAGAGCATCGGGTGCGGCCCGAAGACAGTCGCCTTTCCCATCCCCAGAGGCTAGCCGCCGTAGATCCAGCGCGAAGTCAGCAATCGGGTGGGGGAGAGATCGCGGGTGGATGGCCTTGGTAGTGCATGGTTGGCCGTACCGCCCTCACTCCACGCTTGCGCCGCCTCTCGGTTGCGACCGTGCTCGGCCGGGAGGTTCCCGTTGCCAAAGGGGTGCGCGCTCGGTTGCTCGGACTCTCCCATCTGGACTGCGACGAGGCAGGTTCTGGTCTCCTTATCCCCCGCTGTTCGAGCGTTCATACCTTCGGTATGCGCTTTGCCCTCGACCTCTACTTCCTCGACGAGCGGCTCTCGCTCCTCACCGTCAGCCGCGAAATCCCCGCACGTCGCGTCGTTTCCCATCGGGGTGCCAGCGCCGTTTTGGAGATTCCCGTGGGCGAGGGGGGAGAGTTTTCGTCGCCGCAGTCTTAGAGGTGGCACATGCTCCCCCAGCGACGAGAGACCGCGAGCTTGGTTGTCTGTGAGGATGACACCCCGACTCTGGAGCTTCTCTGCGACCACCTTGTGGCGGATCGTTTCGGGGTGATGCCGGCGCCCAGCGCATCCGACGCGCTGCGGCTCTGCCGTTACAACCACCCGGACCTGCTTCTGCTTGACCTGAGCCTTCCGGATGCGTCGGGGCTTGACGTGCTGCGAGAGATCCGCGACGCCGACGGGGTCACCTCCCGCTTTGATCCCGGCTTGCCGGTGATCGTTCTAACCGGACGGTCTGCCGAGGCCGACCGCGTTCGTGGGCTCGACTTTGGTGCAGACGATTACGTCGTCAAGCCCTTCCATTACCAAGAGCTGCGGGCGCGGATCGGCGCGGTACTGCGCCGGGGTTTGGGTCATAGCGAGGGGCCTTGTCGGGCCGGGGATATCGTCGTCGATCCGGCGCGGCGGAAGGCCTGGGTCGGGGACCGCGAGGTCACGCTTTCCAACAAGGAGTTCAGCCTGTTGCGTGTTCTGGCCGGCGAGCCGTCTCGGGTTTTCACCAAGCGGGAGCTGCTCGAGGCGGTCTGGGGGTACCGCAGTCCCGCTCGTACCCGCACGCTCGACTCCCACGCGAGTCGTCTCAGGCGCAAGCTTGACCCTGAGCACGGTCGCTTCGTGATCAATTGCTGGGGCTACGGATACCGGCTGATCGACGGATGACCGAGCTGGCTCAGATATTCGCGGGCTGGCCCCTGGCCCTCTCAATGGCTGCCACCGTCGCCGCCCAGAGCCTGCGAAACGGCAGGCGGCGCTCCGCTCTCAACGAGGCTCTTCATGAGCTGCGCCGGCCGCTTCAGGCAGTTGCGCTCGCTGCCGGGCCGCGGGTTGCAGCGTCGGGTGACGATGACCCGATCGGCCTTGCAGCGGCAGCACTGGAAAGACTCGACCGCGAGATCAACGGGATCCCACCGGCGCCAATTTGGGGCGCGGTCGACGCTCACACGCTGGTTCAGGCCGCGGTTGGGCGCTGGCAGGCGAGGGCGCGGTTCAGCGAGGCAACGCTGGAGTTGCGCTGGAACGCCGGCCAGGCGATCGTCAATGGCGATCGCTGTGCACTGGCCCAGGTGCTCGACAACCTGATCGTCAACGCGATCGAACACGGTGGCCCGACGATCGTGGTCGCGGCGCGCCGCCGGAACGGGCGATTGCGGATCGCGGTGGTGGACTCGGGCCGCGCGGCGCGGCCGCGCTCGCGCCGAAACAGCCCCGCAGAGGTGATCACCAGACTCTCGGGTCGGAACCGGCGTGGCCACGGCCTCGTGGTTGTCCGGAGGGTCGCTTCGATGCACGACGGCCGTTTTGTTTTCGACCGCGCGCCGGGGGGCTCGCTTGCCGTGCTGGAGTTGCCACTGGCCGAAGACGACTCCGATTGGGCGGCATGAGCAGGCGGGCTCGCGCGGTGGCCTTCTTGGTGCTCGCGCTGTTTGCGGCTGCGGTGGCGGCGGCGATCGCGGATGGATATGGCTCAAGCGTTGCGAGGGGCTACGGGCCGCTGAGGCAGGTCGTGGTGCTGACGCGCGTCTTGCCTCCAGGACGGCCGCTTGACCCCAAGGAGGTGGCTGCCGCCTTGCAGGTCCGTCGCGTGCCGACGCGCTTCGTCCCCCCGGGGGCGCTGGTCTCTCCGAACGATGCGCTTGGGCTGGCTCCTACCTTGGCGCTTCCGGCCGGCTCTTACCTGCTCGCCGCCCAGTTGCGCCCGCCGCATCGGCCCGAGAGGCGAACTCCTTTGCTGGGTGACCGACGCCGCCCGGTCGAGATCTCGGTCAGCGGTGCCGAAGCGCTGCTTGCCGCGGGCGTGAATCCACAAGGGACGAAGGTAGACGTGGTCGTGACGACCGAACCTGCCGGCTCGGGCCCTGGGCGTACCTACGTAGCCGCGGCTGGGGTGCCGCTTCTTGCGCTGGGTCCGGGGTCAGACGGCCCTGGCCCAGGCGGTGCCTCGGCCGCGACCCTGGGGTTGACCAAACGCCAGGCCTTGCAGCTAATCGCTGCCGAAAGCTTTGCCCGCAAGTTGACTTTGCTGCCAGAGGGCTGAGCATGTCGGCACGTCAGCAACACATCGAGGAGCTCGCAACCTCGCTGCGTTCGCGTTTGATTGAGCGGCGGCGGGTCGAGGCCGCCGCTGGGCGCGTGCCGGCGTTTGAACTGCCCGACGAGGTTCGGAGTCTTGTCGCAGAAGAGGCTGCGCTGTTGGGTGTCGAGGATCGTGCCGCTGTCGAGGCGCGCATTGTGCGCGACACGGTGGGCCTCGGCCCGCTCGAGGAGCTCCTCGCCGACCCCACGGTCGAGGAGGTCATGGTCAACGGCCCCAATGATGTCTACGTCGAGCGTGGCGGGCGAATCGAGCCGGCCGGGGTCTGCTTTCCGGATGAGGAGGAGCTGCGCAACGCGATCGAGCGCATCCTGGCGCCGCTAGGACGGCGGGTCGACGAGCTCAGCCCTATGGTGGATGCGCGGCTCGCCGACGGCTCGCGAGTCAACGTGGTGATCCCCCCGTTGGCGATCGACGGGCCGGCACTCTCGATCCGTCGCTTTGGTGCCAGTCGGCCAAACCCGAGCGAGCTGGTCGACCTCGGCACGCTGACGGCGACCCAGCGCGACCTACTCGAGGAGGCCGTCGCCGGCCGTCGTAGCGTCCTCGTTAGCGGCGGCACCGGTTCGGGCAAGACGACCTTGCTCAACGCCCTCTCCAGCTTCATCGCCCCGGGCGAGCGGGTGGTCACGATTGAGGATGCGGCCGAGCTGCGCCTACAGCAGCCGCACGTGGTGCGAATGGAGAGTCGACCGGCAAGCGTTGAGGGGCGGGGTGAGGTGACGGTGCGTGACCTGCTCCGCAACGCTCTGCGGATGCGGCCGGACCGGATCGTGATCGGCGAGGTGCGCGGTCCCGAGGCGCTGGATCTGCTGACAGCTCTCAACACCGGCCACGATGGGGCTCTCTCCACGGTTCACGCTAATTCTCCGAGCGATGCTTTGAGCCGGCTGGAGACGTTGGCGTTGATGGCGGGGCTGGGGCTGCCTCACGGCGCAATTGCCGAGCAGGTGCAACGAGGGGTTGACCTGGTCGTGCATCTGGAGCGCCGCAGCGATGGTTCCCGGCGCGTCACCGAGATCGCCGAGGTCGTGCGGGCCGCGGGCGCAACCGCGGTTCGCTCCGTCGAAGCCTCGCTGGTGGGATGAACGCCGGGTCCGGCCTGGCGGTGACGCTGGCCGGCGCGGTGGCAGGTGGGCTCGCCGCCGTTGCGGCACGCGAGGCTGTGCTGGCGACTCCCGCATTGGCCGCCTGGGTACGGGTGGCGCTGGAGCCGCTGCGACGCGCTGGTCGCGAGGGATACTCGCCGTCGGTTCCGGAGCGTCGCCGGCTCGCGGTGCTCGGTACGGTCGCCGCGATCCTTGGCGGCTGGTTCGTAGCCGGGCTCACCCTGGCGCTGCCGCTGGCGATTGCCGGCCCCGTCCTTGCGGCAGCCGCGATCAACGCTCGCAGGAAGCGTTACCGCGGCGCGGTTGAGCGGGCGCTACCCGACGTCGCCCTGGCTGTCGCCGACTCGCTCACCGCCGGCCGCTCGCTGCGCGCCTCGTTGCCCGCTGCAGCTACATCGCTCGACGGCCCGCCCGCGGTCGAGCTGGCCCGTCTCGGCGCCGACTTGCACCTGGGCTTGCCGACTATCTACTCGATTGCCGCTTGGCGCGATCGCATGCGCTCACCGCGGGTCGATGCCTTCGCAGCGGCCCTGCTCAGCCAGCGCCTTGCCGGCGGTGACCTTGCCGGATTGCTGCGCCGCTTTGCCGACGGTGCCGCAGAGCGCGATCGGGTCGCGGAAGACGCCCAGGCAGCCACCTCGCAGGCACGCTTCACGGGCCTGCTCGTCGTTGCGATGCCGAGTGGCGGCGCCCTCTTTGCCGAGTTGATCCAACCCGGCTTCCTGGTCAAGGTGCTCGCGGCCCCTGCCTCCGCAGTGTTGCTCGTGATGGCCGCAGCGCTCCAGCTGATCGGCTTTGTAGCGATCCGCCGCCTCTCGCGGGTAGCTGAGTGAAGTCCCCGATAGCCGCCAAGCTCGCGAGTGCCGCCGTTGCGGGCTTGGTAGCGCTCCTTGCCGCGCCAGCAGCGCCCGGCCACCTCTCGCTACTGGTCGCGATTGGCATGCCGCTGGCGGGGTTCTTCGTCCCGGATGCATTGTTGGAGCGACGGGCTCGGCTGCGCCACCGCCGCCGCCTCGTCGCCGCCCTCCCCGACGCTCTCGACCTGCTCGCGGTCGGTGCCGCCTCAGGCCGCAGCCCCGCCGCGGGGTTTGCCGAGGTCGCCCGCTCCGGTGTCGGCCCACTGGCTGAGGAGCTGCGGATGACGGTCGCCGAACTCGAGTGCGGCCGTCCGCTTGCTGAGGCGCTCCAGTCCCTACGGGTCCGTATTCCGGGCAACGAGATCGCGACCCTCTGCGCGGCGATCGAACGCTCACGTCGCTACGGCTCGCCCCTGGCCGACCAGCTTCGTCGTCAGTCCAGCGCCTTGCGTCGCGACCAGCGCCGTCTGGTCGAGGAGCACGCTGCCCGTGCCGCCCCAAAGATCCAGCTGGTCGTTGCCTTAGTCCTCGTCCCTTCGGTCCTACTGATGATCGCGGCCGCTCTGATCGCCAACGCCGACGTCCTGCTCGGTGGCTTCGGCTAGCTCGTTTCGAGCGACTCCTCGTGCATCCTCTTGGCGACGGTTGCCGAGGCCGCTCGGACCGTGTCTAGCTCGGCGGCACTCTCCTTGTGGCCGCTGACATAGCAGCAGAGGACTCCGCCGACCAACTCGAAGGCAAACTTCTTCGGTGCTTCCTCGCTCAGCCAGACAACGAAGGTGGGGGAGAAAAAGCGGCGTAGCCAAACCTGGTCTTGGTCGGAGCTGGCGAAGATCTCGTAGCGCTTGTCGAGCGCCTCGCTCTCCAGCTTGACCCGCTGCTTGGAGCGGCGGAAGGCGTCCTCAAACTTCTCCAGTGAGCGCAACCCGAACTTGTGCTGGCAGAAGAGCTCGGGGAGGTGGGCGGCGCACTCAGGTACTTCGATCAGGCCGACCGTGTAGCGGTAGTAGTTGGTCTGTGTGTTGCCCTCGCTGTCGGTGGTCTCGTCCTCGTATGTATAGAGGGCGAGGATCCCCTCGACGCCATCGGCGAGCGGGCCGGCCAGGGAACGCTCGGCGTAGCGATCGTCGCCCTTGCGCAGCAGTGGCGTCGCCGGCGGTAGTGGACTCCTGCCGGAGAGCGTCAGGCCACGCTGGCCGGCGTAGGTCTGGAAGAAGTCGTCCTCAGCCTTCGAGTCGGCGATCGCGAAGACGACCAGGAGCGAGATCAGGAAGACACCGGCAGCGGCAGCACCGCCGATTGCCGCGCCGAGGAAGACAGCCGCAGCGACGCCCGTGGCGATAACCGCAACCCCCGTCGCGATCCAGGTAGCAGGCTTACGCAGCAGCCGCCGGAAGTGGAAGCCACGCAGGTCGTTGGCGTCATCAGGAGCGTCCACTGGCGTGGCTGAGCTTATCCGCCATATATGGCGAGTTAGCTCAGACACCCCCCCGAGGGGCGGGGGTGGTGGGGATGCAAATGGGGTTGCATGACGGCATCGTGTTGCAAAGTGGGAGAAAGTGGGGTACAGTGCCCGCGAGTTGAAGCCCAGGACCGGGGTGGTGAGGCTCCTCCCACCTCATCACTCCGGTCCTAACTCACTTCCCAGGCCAGAAAGGAACCCGCGGTGGCATTTCGGGGCCTCTACGAGCACAGTCTCGATTCCAAGGATCGCCTCACCGTTCCCTCCAGGTTCAGGGCAGCTCTGTCAGACGGGGTTGTTCTGTCCAAGGGCTTCGACCCCTGCGTCTGGGTGCATACAACCGAGGAGTTCGAGCAGCTCTCCGACCGCTTCCTCTCGCCTCACAGCCCCTTCGGGCGTGACGCGCGTCAGCTGCGTCGTCGTTTCCACGGCGGCTCCTTTGATGAGAAGCTCGACTCCGCTGGCCGCATTCGCGTGCCCAAGCCCCTGATCGAGCACGCCGGGCTCAACGGTCCCTGCGTCGTGATCGGGGCGGGGGAGTACCTGGAGATCTGGAATGCCGAGGACTGGGCCAAGCAGGAGTCCGAGCTCGACGCCTCCGCGCCGGAGATCGCCGAGGGGCTGGCCACGAACGGAGCGCCTGAGTGAGATGGCCGTCCGAGCGCAGCGAGCCCCGTCACCCGCGACCGCGTCCCTAGATCGCGCAAACCTTTTCTTTATGCCGACTGAACACAAGCCAGTCCTCGCCACAGAGCTGACCGAGCTGCTCGCGCCCGAGCCTGGCCAGATCGCCGTTGATTGCACCTTCGGTGGCGGTGGCCACGCGCGACGGATCGCGGCTGCGATCGGGCCGACCGGGACACTGATTTGCATCGATCGCGACCCTGCCGCCGAGGCCCGCTTCGAGTCTTTTGCGGCGGAGGCTCCTTGTGCGACGCGCTTCCTAGGTGCCGATTTCGCGGCAGGGCTTCGCACCCTGGGTGGCGAAGGCATCCACCCAGACATGATCTACATGGACCTCGGAATGTCCTCGATGCAGATCGACGCCTGGGAGCGGGGCTTCTCCTATTCCTATGACGCGCCGCTCGACATGCGCATGGACACCCGCCAACAGCTGAGCGCCGCCGACATCGTCAACGAGTGGCCCGAGTCGCGGCTGGCTCAGGCGCTGCGCCGTTTCGGCGAGGAGCGCTACGCGGGTGGAATCGCCCGCGAGATCGCTCGCCGCCGTCCGCTCGCGACCACCTCTGAGCTGGTCGACGCGATCAAAGCTGGAATGCCGGCCTCGGCTCGCTTTGGGGGTGGCCACCCGGCCAAGCGGACCTTCCAGGCGATCCGGATTGCGGTCAATGGGGAGCTCGATTCGCTCGAGGATGCACTGCCAACAGCCTGGGGCATGCTGCCCCTCGGTGGCCGCCTTGCCGCCATCTCTTTCCACTCACTGGAGGATCGCCGCGTCAAGCGCTTCCTGGCCGAGCGCGCCCGCGGCTGCGTCTGTCCGCCTGAGCTGCCGGTCTGCGTTTGCGGGCGCGAGCCCGAAGCCGAGTTGCTGACCCGTCGCGCGGTCGCCGCAGGTCCCGACGAGGTTGCCGCCAACCCGCGTTCCAAGTCAGCCCATCTTCGCGCCGCGACAAAGATCGCCGAGTACGCCGGGGCTGAGGTCTGATGGCCGTCGCCGCGACCGCACGCAGGGCTGCCGCCCCGGCACGGGCGCCGAGCCGCAAAGCCCCTGTCCGCAGGAAACCTCCCGTGCTGGAGGCTGCCACCGTACGCCCGGCGCCAACCAGGAAGGCCCCGGCTCGCAAGACCGCGCCGGCGCGTCGCAGCACCCCCGCACGCCGTCCCGGCGGACAGCTGATTCCGATCGCGGTCGGCACCGCGACGGCGGTCCGGCACCTGCCCGACTCCAGCCTGATGGTGCGGATGACGAGGGGCCGCGCCTGGATCGGCGTGCTCGGCGTGCTGCTGGCCGGGATCGTCGCGATCAATGTCGTCACCCTCAGCCTTGCGGCTTCGGCCGGCCAGATCGACCGCAACATCGCGGCGCTCGAATCGGAGAACTCGATTCTGCACAACCGCGACGCGGAGCGCTCCGGCGTGGCGCGGGTGCGCCATGAAGCTGCCGCACTTGGACTTGTGACCGCGACCACCGACCAGATCGGCTACGTGCAGGCGAGCTCGAACGACGCCACCGTTGCCGCTCAGCGTCTCGCTGCCGCGGGCACGGGCTACTAGAGGTTTGCGCCGGTGAAGGTGATCGAGCGAAGGATCGGCCTCCTCTTCGCCGCTTTCCTTCTCTGTTTTCTGGTCATCGCTGGTCGCGCCTTCTGGTTGCAGGGCGTCCAGGGCGCGACGCTCGCGTCCGAGGCGATCAGCCAGCAGACCCAGTCGATTCCTCTGCCGAGCCTGCGTGGAAGCCTGTTGGATCGGCACGGCAACCCTCTCGCCTCCTCTGAAGACGCGGCGACGATCTTCGCGATCCCGGCCGAAGTCGAGAAGCCGGCCCGCACGGCGGAAAAGCTGGCACCGATCCTCGAACTTCCCGCTGACAAAGTCTTGAGTGAGATAGCCGCCGAAACGAGCTACGTCGCGCTTGCCCACAAGGTTGATCTGCCAACAGCGGCGCGGGTCGAACGGCTTGGGCTGCCAGGGATAGGCGAGGACCCCGACAGCCGCCGCACCTACCCGCAGGGTGAGCTGGCGGCTCAGGTGATCGGTTCGGTCGGTGCCGAAGACGAAGGATTGACCGGCCTCGAGGCGGGCGAGGAATCGGTGCTGCATGGCACCGACGGAGAAAGGCGGATCGTCACCGATGCGAAGGGCGAACCGATCCGCCTGGAAACCGCGCACGAAGCCGAAGACGGCAGCAACATCAAGCTGACTCTCGATCCGGCGATCGAGGCGAAGACCGAACAGGTCCTGGCCGAAGTCGGCGAAACCTACGCACCGAAGGGCGCGACGGCGATCGTGATGGACCCGCGCAGCTCCCAGATCCTGGCGATGGCCAACTGGCCGCCGGTCGACCCCACCGATCTCGCTAACGCCAGCCCCGAAGACCTGATGAACCGTGCCACGGGCTTCACTTACGAGCCCGGGTCGACCTTCAAGGCGTTCACTGTCTCCGCTGCCTTGGAGGAAAAACTGGTGACCCCGGAAACGACGTTCACGCTGCCACCGGCGCTGCATGTCGCCGACCGCGTTATCGAAGACGCCGAGGCGCGGCCGACAGTGACCCTCAGCGTCGCCCAGATCCTCGCTCAATCTTCCAACGTCGGCGCCGTCACGATCGGGCTAGAGCTGGGCAGCAAGCGCTTCAGTCGCTGGATCGACCGCTTTGGTTTCGGCCGCCCGACGGGCGTGCAGTTCCCCGCTGAGGAGCAGGGGATCGTGCCGGCGTTGGACCAGTACTCGGGCTCGACCATGGGAAACCTGCCGATGGGCCAGGGACTCGCGGTGACGCCAATGCAGATGATGGCTGGCTATGAGGCGATCGCCAACGGCGGCATCTTGCGGCGTCCGCAGTTGATCGAGAAGATCGGCGACGAAACCGTGAATGAGCCAAAGGGCCACCGGGTTATTGATGCCAGTGTCGCGGCGCAGGTACGGGAAATGCTTGAGGGGGTGCTGGCCGCCGGCGGAACCGCATCGGAGGTCAGCGTGCCCGGCTACAAACTGGCGGGAAAGACCGGCACGGCGCAGGTGGCCGAAAACGGGACCTATTCAGAAACTAAGTACGTGGCCTCCTTCATCGGCTTTGCGCCGGCACAGGATCCAAAGCTGCTGGTGGGGGTTGTCGTCGACCAGCCGCAGGGGGACATCTATGGCGGGTCTGTTGCCGCGCCGGCTTTCGGCAAGATTGCGGCTTACGCGTTGCCTTATCTCGGGGTTGCGCCTGAATAGGGGTGGGGCCGCCGGGCACCCCTCCCCAAAACGCGCGGCGGGAGCCGCGCTTGAGTGTTTTGGGGAGGGGTGCCCGGCGGCCTTCCTAGACTTCGTCGCGTGAGATTGGACGCGCTGACCGCGGAGCTTTATGGAGCCCGGACCGTTGGGGATCCTGCCGTCGAGGTGGGGTCTCTTGCTTATGACAGCCGGAAGGTTGGACCCGGGACGCTGTTCTTTTGCGTACCGGGTGAGAAGGCGGACGGGCATGAGTTTGCTGCTGTCGCTGTTGAGGCTGGGGCGGTGGGGCTTGTGGTCGAGCGCGAGCTGGCTTTGGATGTGGCGCAGGTGGTCGTGGCCGATGCGCGGGCTGCGATGGCGCCTCTGGCGGCTCGGTTCTGGGGGGACCCGACCTCGGAGCTTCGGGTTGTGGGGGTCACCGGGACGAACGGGAAGACCACCACGGCGTTTTTGGTCCGGGAGGTGCTCGAGGCGGCCGGGATCCAGTGCGGGCTGATGGGGACGGTGCGGCAGGTGGTCGGCGGGGACGAGGAGGAGGTCGAGCGGACCACGCCGGAGGCGATCGACTTGCAGGCGACATTTCGGCGGATGCTGGACGCCGGGGATCGGGCCTGCGCGATCGAGGTTTCCTCGCATGCGCTGGCCCTGCACCGCTGCGACTCGATCCACTTCGAGGCGGCGCTCTTCACCAACCTGACCCAGGACCACCTCGACTTCCATGGCACGATGGAGGAGTACTTCCGCTCGAAGCGACTGCTCTTCGAGATGGAGCCGAAGGTGTCGATCGTCAACCTCGACGATCCCTACGGCCGCCGCCTGGTCGATGAGTTCGAGTGCACGACCTTCTCCGCCGAGGGCGCCGAGGCCGACTTCACTGCAGGCGACGTCAACTTTGACGTGACGAGCGCCCGGTTCACGGTGACCTCGGGGCCGACGGGACGAAATCCCTCGCATGGGCGAGGATTTCGTCCCGTCGACGGTGAAGTTCGGGTGCGGACTGGGCTGCCTGGGGGGTTCAACGTGGCCAATGCGCTTGGGGCCTTCGCTGCGGCTGTTGAGATGGGGGTCTCACCTGAGGTCGCTGCCGAGGGGTTGGGACGGGCCGAGCGGGTGCCGGGGCGCTTCGAGCCGGTCGAAGAGGGGCAGGACTTCGCCGTGCTGGTCGACTACGCGCACACGCCGGACTCGCTGGATAACGTCCTGCGGGCGGCGCGGCGGCTGACCGAGGGGCGGGTGATCGCGGTTTTCGGGGCGGGTGGGGACCGCGATCGCGACAAGCGACCGAAGATGGGCCGAGCGGGCACGGCAGGCTCCGATCTAGCGATCGTCACATCCGACAACCCTCGCTCCGAGGAGCCCGGGACGATCATCGATGAAGTCGTCGATGGGATCGAGAACGGTGCCTTGTTTGAGGTCGAGCAGGATCGCCGCGCGGCGATCGCTCGCGCCCTGCGGGAGGCCGCAGCCGGCGACACCGTCGTGATTGCCGGCAAGGGGCACGAGCAGGGTCAGGAGTTCAAGAACGGCCGCAAGGTTCCCTTTGACGACCGCGAGGTGGCGCGAGAAGAGCTGCGGAAGCTGGTCGGCGCCGGATGAAGATGAACGCGGCGGAAATCGCTGCTGCGATTGGTGCCGAGATCGTCGCCGAGGGGGGAGTAGGGATGCCGAGGCGGGCGACGATCGACTCTGGCCAGACTGGCCCCCTAGACCTCTTCTTCGGCCTCCGGGGCGAGCGTGTCGATGGTTGCGAGTTCGCATCGGCAGTGGTGAAGGCCGGTGCCTGGGGCGTGGTCGTGCGCCCGGAGTGCCCGGTTGGAATCGATGGGGCGTGGGTTTTCTCCGTGGCCGACCCCTTGGCCGCGCTGCAGGCTCTAGCGCGCGACTGGCGTCGCGCGCTCGGGGCTCGCGTCGTTGGCATCACCGGCTCGGTTGGCAAGACCTCTGTCAAGGACATCGCTCGGGCTCTATTGCCAGGCAATGTGCATGCCAACCGCGAGAACCTCAACACTGAGATCGGCCTGCCGCTCACTGTGCTTGAGGCACCAGAGGGCACAGAGACTCTCGTGCTCGAGATGGCGATGCGCGGCCCCGGGCAGATTGCCGAGCTGGCCTCGATCGCCGAGCCCGAGGTCGCGGTGATCACCAACGTCGGCCCGGTCCACGTTGAGTTGCTGGGCTCGGTCAAGGCGATCGCGGCGGCTAAGGCCGAGGTGCTGACGGCGTTGCCGCGCGAGGGAACGGCGATCGCCCCGGTGGACGCGGGGGTGCTGGAGTCGCATTTGGTCGAGGCACCGAACCTGCTCCGCTTCGGTCCCGGCGGCGATGTGCAGGCGATCGAGAGCCGAGTTGAGAGCGGCGTCACCCACGCCATGATCGATACGCCCAGTGGGCACCAGCTGTTCGATTTTCCCTTTGTCGAGGCGCACAACCTCGAGAACGCCCTGGCGGCGGTCGCCGTCGGCGTGGCCCTGGACGCGCCGCTCGCCGAGATGGCCGACCGCGTTGCGAACATAGGGTTCTCCCGTTTCCGCGGTGAGCGCCTCGAGATCGGCGACGGGATCGTCCTGGTGAACGACTGCTACAACGCCAACCCAGTCTCGATGCGCGCAGCGCTGAGCCACCTTGCCTCGATTGGCGAGGGGAGGCGGATCGCCGTCCTCGGCGAGATGGCCGAGCTCGGACCCGAAGCGGCTGGTTACCACCACGAGATCGGCGACCGTGCCCGAGCTGCCGAGGTCGGGCTACTGATTGGCGTCGGCGAGCCGGCCCGTGACTACGGTCCGGACGAGCTGGTCGGCACGCCTGAGGAGGCGGCTGAGCTGCTCGCCGCACAGCTTGAGCCGGGTGACACGATCCTCGTCAAGGGATCCCGTTCGGCCGGCCTGGAGGTCGTCGCGGAGACCCTGGAGGAGTTGCTCGATGGGTGAAGTCCTAATCGCCGGTATGGCAGCGATGCTGATCTGCATCTTCTTGGGTCCCAAGTTCATCGAGTTCCTGCGGGTGAAGGAGTTCGGTCAGCACATCCGCGAGGAGGGACCGCAGGAGCATCACGCCAAGGCCGGCACCCCGACGATGGGCGGGCTGATCGTCTTCGCCTCGATCTGCGTTCCCTACCTCGTCCTCTCCGATCGCGACGCGCAGAGCTTGGCCGTCTTCGGCGTCGCGATGGGCTGTGCCGCGATCGGCTTCGCCGACGACTTCATCAAGATCGTCAAGCGCCGCTCCCTCGGGCTTTCGGCCCGCTGGAAGCTGCTCTTCCAGGTTCTCCTCGCCTTCGGCCTCTGGTGGGTGGCGCGCCACGAGGTCGGTCTTGAGCCGATCCTCTACTTCCGCATCGGCGACGCCAGCATCGACCTCGGCCCGGTCCTCTACTTCGTCCTCGTCTTCCTCGTCATTGCCGGTACCTCGAACGGGGTCAACCTCACCGACGGCCTCGATGGCCTCGCCGCCGGCTCCTGCGCAATCGTCCTGCTCGCTTACACGGCGATCTCATTCGTCACCAACGAGCAGCAGAACCTGGCGCTGCTCTCGGCCTGTCTGGTCGGCGCCTGTATCGGCTTCCTCTGGTTCAACGCCTTTCCGGCCTCGATTTTCATGGGGGACACCGGCTCGCTCGGGCTCGGTGGGGCGATCGGTGCCCTCGCCGTGATGACCCAGACCGAGGTGCTGCTGATCATCATCGGCGGCATCTTCGTGATCGAGGCCCTCTCCGTCGCGATCCAGGTCTTCTCCTTCAAGACCTTCCGCCGCCGCGTCCTGCTGATGGCACCACTGCACCACCACTTCGAGATGATGGCCTGGTCGGAGACCAAGATCATGCTCCGCTTCTGGATCGTCGCCGCTGTGTGCTCGGGAATTGGGTTCACGCTGTACCAGCAGTCGATCGGGCGATAGCGCTTAGGCGCCGATGGCGCTCTGCATCTCGCGCACGGCGGCGGCCCCGGCCACCTTGAGCGGCTCGGTGCTGTGCAGGGCGCGGCAGAGGACGAAGGCGCCCTCCAGTGAAGCGATCACCTGGATCGCGATCTCGCGCGCACGCTCCTCACCGATACCACCCTGGACGAAGCGGGCGGTCGCCCCCACGATCCAGGCGCCGAAGACGTCGGCGCAGGCACGGCGCAGCTCCTCGTTGGTGCTGGAGACCTCGAGGGCGACCGTGGCGATCGGACAGGCATCGGCGTATTCGGTCTCGATCAGGGTCTGCGCCGCGCCGGCGAAGAACTCTCCGATCCCGGTCACCAGATCGACGTCGGGACCCAGGTACTCGCCTAGCAGCAGGCCGTAGATGACACCCGAGCGGCGGATCGTCTCCGCGCCCAGTTCCTCCTTGCCGCCGGGGAAGAAGTGGTAGAGCGATGCGAACGGAGCACTCGCCTCTTCGATGATCTGTTTCACCCCGGTACCCATGTACCCCTGGCGGCGAAAGAGCTCGCCGCTGCTCTCGAGGATCCGATCTCTGGTCTCACTGGGCACGGTCTGATATTTATAGAGCGATCTATCTAGGAAGTCAACTGGGGAGGATGGGGATGGCTGAGATTGAGTTGGAGGCAGGAGTCATCGAGTACGAGGACAGCGGCGGCGACGGCCCGGCCCTGGTCCTGATCGGTGGCCTGGCCATGGATTGGCGACTCTGGCAGGGAGTGATCGAAGGACTGGCCCCTGACTATCGCTGCATCGCGCCGACGATGCCGCTGGGCTCCCATCGCCGGCCGATGAATCCCGACGCCGACCTTTCCCTGCGTGGCCTCGGCCGCATCATTGCCGAGCTCATGGAGCGCCTGGAGCTGCGCGATGTCACGCTTGTCTTCAACGACTGGGGTGGGGCGCAGACGATGGTTGCCGATGGCTTGCTGGACCGCGTCGGCCGTCTCGCCCTCGTCTCCTGCGAGGCCTTCGACAACTACCCGCCTGGCCTGGCCGGTCAGGCGGCTCTGTTCGCCGCGAAGGCGCCAGGTGGCCTATCGCTGATGCGGCAGACGATCCTGCGCCGTCCCTTGCGGCGGATGCCATTTGTCTACGGGCAGATGAGCAAGCGCGGCGTGCCCGACGATCTGCTCCGCAGCTGGCTCGAGCCGCTGCGCCGCCGGGAGATCCAGCGCGACCTGCGCAAGTACGTCGGCGACGTGCGCCAGGGAAAGCGCGACATGGCGGCCGCCACAGAGACGCTCTCTTCCTTCGACCGGCCCGTCCTCGTGGTTTGGGACCGCGAGGGGAAGATGATGCCGACCGAGCACGGTGTCCGTCTCGCCGAAGCCTTCCCGAACGCCAGGTTGGTCGAAGTTGACGACAGCTACACGCTGGTCCCCATCGACCGCCCGGATCTCCTCATCACCGAGCTGCGACGGTTCGTGCCCTAGCCCCGACCGGGGGCGCTGGCACTCTCGATACATCCTTTGCAGACAGGTCCACCGCCGCCTAGATCGAAGATAGGTCGAGTGAGCGCACCGCCGCCTAAGAAGGTCCGTCCCTCGCTTCCCGAGGGGCCGTATCTGGTCGTCGGTCTTGCTCGCTCAGGTCAGGCTGTGGCGCGGCTTCTAGTCGAACTGGGTGGAGGGGTGCGAGGGGTTGATTCCGGATGTCCCGACGAGGCGGCAGGGCTTTCGGAGGTCGGCGTCGAAGTCCTTCTAGATGCAGACGGACTTGCGCTCCTTGACGGGATCCGGACCGTGGTGAAGAGTCCCGGCGTGCCTTGGGCGGCGCCGGTGATTGCTGCCGCCTTGGAGCGGGGGATCGATGTGGTTGGGGAGTTGGAGGTTGCCTGGCGAGCGATCCCGAATCGGTTTGTTGCTGTGACCGGGACCAATGGCAAGACGACCGTGGTCGAGTGGCTCGGCCACGTCTACCGGACGGCGGGAGAGCCAGTGGCCGTTGCCGGCAACGTCGGTACGCCACTCTCGACGCTTGCCGGTGAGGTCGATCCCGAGGCGACGGTGATCTGCGAGTCCTCCAGCTTCCAGCTCGAGGACAGCGTCGCCTTCGCTCCCGAGTGTGCGGTCTTCCTCAACCTGGCACCCGACCATCTTGACCGGCACCGTGACCTCGACGCTTACCTCGCAGCCAAGCTGCGGATATTCGCCAACCAGGGCAACGACGACATAGCCGTCTACAACGCCGACGACCCGGTCCTTGCAGGTGTTGACCTTGGTGGCTGCGCGCGTCGCGTCGCTTTCTGCCATGGCGCCGGACCCGAGTGCGAGATTGCCCTTGCCGGGGAGACGATTTTCTACGACGGGGAGCCGCTGCTCGGCATCGCCGAGCTCGGCATTCTCGGCGAGCACAACGTCGCCAACGCGATGTCCGTGGCCGCTGCAGCACTCTCGATGGGGATCAACCGCGACGCGGTGCGGGAGGGCCTGCACAGCTTTGCTGGCGTCCCTCACCGGCTCGAGCAGGTCGCTGAGATCGACGGCGTCCGTTTCGTCAACGACTCCAAGGCGACCAATGTCGCCTCGGCAACGGTTGGCCTACGCGCCTTCGAGGGAGGCGTCCACGTGATCCTCGGTGGCAGTGAGAAGGGCGAGCCATACCGACCGCTACTCGATCCGGTTCGCGAACGCTGTGTCGCCTGCTACCTGACCGGTGCCTCGGCTGAGCGCCTGGCCGAGGAGCTCGCGCCGGCAATCGAGTCCGGCGTCGCGTTGCACCGTTGCGACGACCTCGAGCAGGCGGTTGGAAGCGCTGCTGCCGCGGCGAGCTCCGGCGAGACGGTGCTGCTCTCTCCCGCCTGCGCCAGCTTCGACGCCTTCGAGAACTTCGAGGCTCGCGGCGAGCGCTTCCGCGAGATCGTTGGGACGCTGCGCTCGTGAGCGCCCGCGCGCTCACCGGCGGCCGCATCGCCAAGCCCGCCAAGGGGAAGGCCACAAAGGCCAAGATCAAGAGGAAGAAGAAAGCGCGCGCCGTCGCCCACCCGACTGAGTACAACCTGCTGCTCACCGCGACCCTCTGCCTACTCGCTTTCGGCGCGGTGATGGTCTTCTCGGCCAGCTCGACCACCCAGGTGCTCAGCAACGGCAACCTTGCCAACAGCACCTTTTATCTGAAGCGGACCCTGATGGTCGGGGCCGTTGGCCTCCTCGCCATGCACCTGGCAGCGCGCCACGGTCTGGTCGCGATTCGCCGCCTCACGCCGGCCCTGCTTATCGGCTCGCTTTTCCTCCTTCTCCTCGTCCTCGTCGCCGGTTCCAGCGCCAACGGGGCAAGTCGTTGGATCGGCCCCAGCTCGCTGCAGTTTCAACCTTCTGAGCTGGCCAAGTTGGCGCTGATCCTCTACGCGGCCGACCTGCTAGCCCGGGAGCCAAAACGGGTGCGGCACCTCTCTGGCCTGATGCCTGTCCTGCTCGTCGCCGGAGGTGCCTGCTTGCTGATCGTCGCCGAGCCCGACCTCGGCACGGCGATGGTTGTTGCCTTTGCGGTCGGCGCCACCCTGCTCGCCGCGGGTGCTCGCCCGGTCGACCTAGGCAAGATCGCCCTCGGGCTCGGAGCCCTGGCACTACTGATGACCGTGATCGAGCCCTACCGGATGGAACGCCTGACCGGCTTCCTTCACCCGGGCTCGGATACCACGGGAGCAGGGTTCCAGGCCGCGCAGGCAAAGATCGCACTCGGCTCTGGCGGCATCTTCGGCGTCGGTATCGGCAACGGCGTGGGGAAGGCCGGCTTTCTGCCCGAGGCCCACACCGACATGATCTCCGCCGTGATCGGTGAGGAGCTGGGAATGGTCGGCATTTTCGGCGTTGTCGGCCTCTTCTCGCTGCTCGGCTATGCCGGTCTCCGCGTCGCCCAGCGGGCGAGGGATCGCTACTCGAAGCTGCTCGTTGCCGGCCTCACCTCGCTAATCATCGTTCAGGCGACGATCAACCTCTTCGCCGTGATGGGCCTGGCGCCGCTGACCGGGGTGCCGCTGCCCTTCGTCTCCTACGGCAATAGCAGCCTGCTCGTCACCCTCCTCGCCGTCGGCCTGATCCTGAACGTCGCCCGCGGGGGGACCGCCGGCGCTGGCAAACTGCGCGTCGTCGAGGGCGGACGTAACACTGGGGCCCGTAAAAGGAGCCGATCGAGCCGTGGAAAGAGCACCCAGAGTCGTGGTGGCAGCGGGGGGAACCGCCGGACACGTCGTGCCAGCGATGGCCGTCGCCGCCGAGCTTCGGGCTAGCGGCGCTGAGGTCTCCTTCCTCGGCGCCCGGGGCAAGCCGGAGGCTGAGTTGGTGCCCCGGGCCGGCTACGAGATTGACCTCCTCGACGTGCGCGGGATCGACCGGCGGAATCCCCTGCGGGCCGCGGTCGCCGTCGGCAAGGCGTTCGGTGGGATCCGTGACGCCCGCCGGGCGCTGCGCAGCCGCCGGGCCGACGTCGTTCTTGGTGGCGGCGGCTATGTCGCGGGTACCGCGGGGATGGCCGCGGTTCTCTCGCGCATACCGCTCGTCCTCACCGAGGCCGACAGCCACCTCGGGCTCGCCAACCGCCTGCTGGCGGGGCGGGCGCACCGGGTATGCCTCTCCTTTCCGGTCTCCGGCCGCGAAGGAGAGCGCTACCTGGTCACCGGGCGGCCGGTTCCCGAGGCGGTGCTGCGGGCGGACCGCGTGGCGGCTCGTGGCCGATTCGGGATCTCCGCCGAGGAGCGCTGTCTCCTCGTCATGGGCGGCAGCCAGGGAGCGCGCTCGATCAACCTGGCTGCCGTTGAGGCCTTCGCCGAGGACGACGGTGCCGCTCGCCGCGATTTCCACGTCCTCCACCTCTCGGGTTCGCGCGATCACGGGGAACTGACGGCCCGGCTCGCCTCGGCCCCGCGGACCGAGCGCTACACCCTGATCGAGTACGAGCCCGATCTCGGCGACGTTCTCGCCGCCTGCGATCTGGTCGTCGCTCGCTCTGGCGGCTCGATCTTCGAGGTGACCGCCGCCGGCCGTCCCGCGATCCTTGTCCCGTACCCGCATGCCACCGCCGATCACCAGACCGCCAACGCCGCCTGGATGGTCGAGGCGGGGGCAGCAGAGACGATCGAGGACAAAAAGTTGAGCGCCGGGCTGGTGGCGCGGCGAGTCGCCGATCTTCTGGGCGACGAGGAGCGACTCGCCGCGATGTCGCAGGCTTCCGCCGCCCTGGCTCGCCCCGACGCAGCTAAACGCATCGCCGACGAGGTCCTGGCCGCCACCACACCGCCGACGGGACGAAATCCCCGCTATGAACGAGGATTTCGTCCCGTCGGCGGAGGGGGCTCATGAGTTCCGGGGGTTGGGAGTCGCGGCGGCTGCACTTCGTCGGGGTCGGCGGGGCCGGGATGAGCGGGCTGGCGCTGGTCTGTGCCGAGCTCGGTGCGAGCGTGACCGGTAGCGACCGGGCTGACTCCTCTTATATGGAGCGGTTGCGGGCGGCGGGGCTCGATCCCGTCGTCGGCCACGACGCCGCCAACCTGCCCGAGGGCGCCGAGGTAGTGGTCTCGACCGCGATCGGTGAGGACAACCCAGAGCTTGCGCTTGCCCGCGAGCGTGGTATCGAGCCGATCCATCGCGGCGCCCTGCTCGCCGAGCTCTGCGCCGAGAAGCGGCTAATCGCGGTCGCTGGCACGCACGGTAAGACGACGACGGCGGCGATGATCGCCTGGATCTTGCGGGCCCGAGGAAAGAACCCCGCTTTCTTCATCGGCGGTGAGGTGCCGGGTCTCGGTACATACGGCGAGACGGTCAACGCGGGGTGGGGCGACGGCGAGTGGGTCGTCGCCGAGGCCGACGAGAGTGACGGAAGCTTCCTCGACCTGAAACCGGAGATCGCCGTCGTCACCAACGTCGAGATGGATCACCACAGCCACTGGGGATCGCTTGCGGAGCTGCACGAGGCATTCCGCCGTTTCGTCGCGCCGGCAACAGCCGTTGCCCTGCCGGCTGATGGCGAACTCGCCAAGCTGCTCGAGGTAAAGCGGGTCGGCCCCTTCGACGTCGATGCGCCCGGGCCGATTGATCTGGCGCTCGCGGTGCCGGGACGCCACAACCTGCTCAATGCCCGCGCCGCATTGGCTGCGCTCGGACCTACTCAGTTCAACCTCGATCTTGCTGCCGCAACCTTGCGCGACTTCCCCGGCGTGAAGCGACGCCTGGAGCTGAAGGGCTCGCGCGCCGGCACGCGGGTGTACGACGATTACGCCCACCACCCGACCGAGGTTCGGGCCGCCCTCTCGGCTCTGCGCGAGATGGAACCCGGGTGCCTGATCGCGGTCTTCCAGCCTCACCTTTACTCGCGTACGAAGGCTTTCGCTGATGGCTTCGGCGCTGCGCTGTCTCTTGCCGACGAAGCCGTCGTGCTCGATGTTTACCCGGCGCGCGAGGAGCCGGTCGGCAAGCTCGCCGGGGTCAGCGGATTGCAGGTTGCCCAGGCCGCAGCGGAGCGGATGGGGGGAAGGACGGTCCGGTGGCTGCCGGACGCGAAGGGGGCAGATGATGTCCTTGCCGCCATCCTGGACCGAAACCGGGCCGTTGGCCTTGAGGATCAAGTGCTTGTCACGATCGGCGCCGGCGACGTCTTCAGGCTCGGCGAGGCGCTGGTCGGGGAAGACGCGGGATGAGTGCGCCCCTAGCCGGCCTCCAGCCGGATTACCCACTCGCCAGACTGACCACGGTTCGCACCGGCGGCAGCGCAGACTGGTTCGCCCGGCCGGGCTCAGAAGATGAGCTGCTGGAGCTTCTCGCCTGGGCGGGCGAGCAAGGCCTGGCGATCGAGACGATCGGCTCCGGCTCCAACCTGCTCGTCGCCGACGACGGCTTCCGCGGCCTCGCGATCAAGCTGGACGGTGAGCTGGCGACGATCGAGCGCGAGGGCGAGAGGATTGTCTGCGGCGGCGGCGCCCGGCTGCCGAGCGCTTCGGCCAAGGCCGCTGGCTGGGGCCTCGCCGGCCTTGAATTCGGCGTCAACATCCCCGGCACCGCGGGGGGCGCGGTGCGGATGAACGCCAACGCCTACGGTGGCCGGCTCGCTGAGGTTTTGGAGTGGGTCGACGTCCGCTCTGCGGCGGGACGCGAGCGCCGCGCGCCCGAGCAGCTCGGCTTCGTCTACCGCAACTCGAACCTCTCTTCCGGCGAGGTGGTCTCGAAGGCCTCGTTCCGGCTGCGTCCCGACGATCCCGCCACGATCAGAGAGAGGCTCGAGGCGATGCGGGACAAGCGCCGTGAGGCGCAGCCCTCGGGGATCAAGACCTTTGGCTCGACCTTCAAGAACCCCGATCACGCGGCTGCCGAAGGACGCAGCGCCGGCCAACTGCTCGAGGCAGCTGGTTGTCGGGGTCTCCGCCAAGGAGGCGCCCGTTTCTCCGAGAAGCACGCCAACTTCGTCGAGAACAAGGGCGAGGCGACGACCGCCGATGTGCTGGAGCTAATGGCGAGGGGCCGCCGCCGCGTCCACGAGCGCTTCGGCGTTGTTCTAGAGCCCGAGGTTCAGATGCTCGGGGAGGTGAGTTGGCCAAGCGAGTGGGATCTGTGAGGCGGCCTTTGCTTGTCCTCGCCGCCGCGGTCGTCCTCGTCGTGGCCGCTTACCTGTTCCTGCTACGCGGGACCACGGTCGCACCCCGCCTGGTCTCTTCTCGACCGGTCGCCGTGATCGGCAGCGGCTCGGATGCCGTTGCAGTTGCCGACGATGGGACGATCCTCACCTGGCTGCCGCCGCTCGAAGAAGGCGACTTGCCCAAGCTTCCGCTCGATGCCCCCCCCAAAGGGCCCCGACTACAAGGCTCGGCGCTCGAACAGGTCCGTGTTCTGGCGGCCACTCCGCCGGCGCTTTTGCCTTATGTCGAAGGTAGCTACTACGGCGAAAGCGGGGTGGACGTCAACCTCACTTCTGGAATCGAACTGCATTTCGGCGACTCAACTCAGGCCTCGCGCAAGTGGCGAGCCGCAGCCGCCGTGCTCGCCGATCCCTCTATTACTGCGCTTGATTATGTCGACCTGTACGCGCCGAGTCATCCCGCCGTAGGTGGCTCTGGGCATGCGCTTCCACCTCTTCCCTAAAGTCTCGACCATAGGGTTAGGTTGGGGAAACCCTCAACTAAGACTTGAGGTATCTCCACTGCACGATGTTGCACCTCGGTTTGACAGACATCGCCCAATGCCCTACGTTGAGCGCAATTTCCGTAGTTGCAGCGTACCCTTGAACCTTCAAGCATTGCTGTAGCTTCGGACGGAACAAAGGCTCAACTCAAACGCCGACCTCTCAGGTTCGGTGGCTGGAGAAATCGGGAGATGGAATCCACATACCTCGCGGTGATCAAGGTCGTCGGTGCTGGCGGCGGTGGCACTAATGCCGTCAGCCGGATGGTTGACGCTGGCATTCGTGGCGTCGAGTTCGTCGCCGTCAACACGGATGCCCAGGCGCTGCAGGCATGCGACGCCGACATCAAGCTCTCGATCGGACAGGAGCTGACCCGGGGTCTCGGCGCCGGCGGTAACCCCGAGGTCGGGGCGGGCGCGGCTGCGGAGAGTCGCGACGAGATCAAGGAGGCGCTGAAGGGCGCCGACATGGTCTTCGTCACCGCGGGTGAGGGTGGCGGTACTGGTACCGGCTCGGCGCCGGTGATTGCCGAGATTGCCAAGGAAGAGATCGGCGCCCTGACCGTCGGCGCGGTCACCAAGCCCTTCGAGTTCGAGGGCAAGCGACGGATGCAGCAGGCGCTCGAGGGGATCGAGAAGCTGCGCAACAACGTCGACACGCTAATTATCGTTCCGAACGAGAAGCTGCTGCAGGCGGTTGAGCGGCGCACCAGCGTGCTGGAGGCGTTCCGCCAGGCCGACGACATACTTCGCCAGGGAGTGCAGGGGATCACCGATCTGATCACGATCCCCGGCCTGATCAACCTCGACTTCGCCGACGTGCGCACGATCATGCGCGACGCCGGCTCGGCCCTGATGGGCGTCGGCTCCGCCTCTGGCGAGGCCCGCGCCCTCGATGCGGCTAAGGCGGCGATCACCTCGCCGCTGATCGAGGAGTCGATCAAGGGTGCCACCGGGATGCTGCTCAACATCACCGGCCCCGAGGACCTCGGCCTCTTCGAGGTCAACGAGGCCGCGCAGCTGGTCCAGGCAGAGGCCGACGACAACGCCAACATCATCTTTGGCTCTGTCGTCGATCAGTCGATGCGCGACGAGGTCCGGGTTACCGTGATCGCGACTGGCTTCGAGGGCTTCGAGCTGTTGGCCCGCTCGCCGCAGCGGGTACGACGTCGTTACGAGAGCAAACCGCGGATCTCGGCTGAGGACACCGACATCCGTAAATTGCGGGTGTCGGACGACGATATCGACGTTCCGGGTTTCTTGAAGGAATAGGCCTGGGGCGGGGGCGGGAGGGGCCGTCATCAGCCCCTCCTCCCGCCGCTTCGCGGGAGTTCGTGAGGAGGGGCTGATGACGGCCCCTCGTCAACGTGCTCAGGCAATATGCGTGCGCAGCCGCGAAGCTTGATGTCGGCGCCCTCTGTTCGCCAGCTTCAGGCAATAGCCTTGCGCGCCTTGATGTCGCTGCGGACGCCTCTATATGAGAAGCATCTTGAGCTTGGGGCGAAGCTTGTTGATTTCGCGGGGTGGGAGATGCCGGTGCAGTACGAGGGCATTAAGGAGGAGCACTCGGCTGTGCGGACGCATGCTGGGGTGTTTGACGTCTCGCATATGGGCGAGGTAGAGGTTGAGGGGCCGGAGGCGCTTGCGCTTCTGCAGCGGGTGCTTTCCAATGATGTGGCCAAGATTGAGGTTGGAGGAGCTCAGTACTCGTGCCTTTGCAACGAAGAGGGTGGGGTGCTCGACGACCTGTTTGCCTACCGGCTTGGGGGGGACCGCTATCTGATCGTCACCAACTCGGCCAACCATGGGGCCGACCTTGCCTGGCTCGGGCGCTGGAGTCGTGACTTCGACGTCGCTGTGCGCGACGTCGCCGACCGCTACGCGATGCTCGCCGTGCAGGGGCCGCATGCCCGTGGCATCGTCACCGCCGCCCTCGGGGTCGAGTTGCCGCCGCGGATGCGGATTTCCGCGGTGCGGATTGGTGGCCGCCCGGCGCTGGCCTGCGGCACTGGGTACACGGGCGAGGACGGAGTCGAGCTGCTGATCGACCCTGAGGTGGCGCCGGCGATCTGGGCCGAGCTGCTTGACGCGGGGGTCGTGCCTTGCGGCCTCGGGGCGCGGGACACGCTCCGACTCGAGGTTTGCTTCCACCTCCACGGCAACGACTTGACCCCGGATCGCAGCCCGATCGAGGCCGGGCTCGGCTGGTGCTGCGCGGAGGAGACCGGTTTCATCGGCGCCGAGGCGATCGCTGCCGTGCGTCGAGAGGGTCCGTCCGAACAACTTGTTCCCTTCAAGATCGAGGGTGCCGGCATTCCTCGCCAGGGCAACCCGGTGTTGGCGAGCGGCGAGCCGGCCGGAGTCGTCACCTCGGGCACCTTCTCGCCCTCGCTCGAGGTCGGGATCGGGATGGCCTACGTAGGCTCCGATCTCGCCGAGGTTGGCACCGAGGTCGAGATCGACGTGCGCGGCAAGCACCGCCGAGCCCGGATAGCTTCCAAGCCCCTCTACAACAAGGAGAAGTGACGTTGGCCGACGCGACCTACCCCGACGACCTGCTCTACCACGACCAGCATGACTGGGCGCGGCTGGAGGGGGATGAACACGCCGTCTTCGGGATCACTTGGTACGCCCAAGACAGCCTCGGCGAGGTCGTCTTCTATGACTCGCCAGAGGTTGGCGCGACGATCTCCAAAGACTCTTCTTACGCGGAGGTAGAGTCGGTGAAGGCGGTCTCCGACGTGATCGCTCCGCTCTCGGGGGAGATCGTCGAGGTCAACGACGCCCTCGAAGACACCCCGGAGAAGATCAACGAGGATCCCTACGGCGATGGCTGGCTGGTCAAGGTCAAGTTGAGCCACCCGGAGGAGTCCGGCGCTCTGCTCGGGGCCGACGAATACCGCAAGCTGCTGGAAAATTCCTAGGTCATCCCGCCCCCCGGCTTCCGTAGCCTTCACCCGGTGACCCGCTACACCTCTGCGACCCCCGGGGACCGGGCCGAGATGCTCGCCGCGATCGGCGTCGACTCGGTCGACGACCTCTTCGGTCAGGTTCCCAAGCCGTTGCGGCTCGGCAAACCCTTGGCGCTGCCGGAGGGGAAGGGTGAGGCTGAGGTCTTCGAGCGCCTCTCCGCGCTTGCCGCCCGCAACGCGGACGCTGAAGAGCAGGTTTGCTTCCTCGGCGCCGGAATGTATGACCACTATGTGCCGGCGATCGTCGACGCGATCACCCAGCGCTCCGAGTTCCTCACTCCCTACACGCCCTACCAGCCGGAGATCTCTCAGGGCGGGCTGCAGGTCATGTTCGAGTTCCAGACTGCGATGTCGGAGTTGACCGGGCTGCCGATCTCAAACGCCGGCCTCTACGAGGGCCCCTCGTCAATTGCCTCGGCTGGGTACCTGGCGATGGCTGCGACCAAGCGGTCCCAGTTCGTCGTCTCCCGTGGCCTTCACCCGCATAGCCGCGAGACGCTGGAGACCTACGCCGTTGGCTACGGCGCCGAAGTGATTGAAGTTGGGCTGAAAGACGGCGCGACCGACGCGGAGGCGCTTGCCGCCGCGGTCGATGGTGAGACCGCAGCGGTCTTCCTGCAGAGCCCCAACTTTCTCGGTGCGATCGAGAGGGTCGAGGCGCTTGGCACGGCGGCGAAGGAGCATGGCGCCCTGTTGGTCGTCGCCTGCGACCCGATGACCCTTGGTGTGCTGAAGCCGCCGGGAGAGCAGGGCGCCGACATCGCCCTCGGTGAGGGTCAGCCGCTCGGCAACCGGCTCGACTTCGGCGGCCCCTCGTTTGGTTTCTTCTGTGCCACGCAAGAGCAGATCCGCCGCATGCCAGGGCGGATCGCCGGCGAAACCGACGACGCCGATGGCCGCCGCGGTTTCGTCCTCGCCCTGCAGACCCGCGAGCAACACATCCGCCGTGAGAAGGCGACTCACAACATCTGTACCGCGCAGGCTCTGAATGCGCTGGCGGCGATGGTCCACCTCGCCTGGTTGGGGCGCGAGGGATATCTGGAGTTGGGTGAGCTGCTGGTCCGGCGCACCGCCTACGCGCGGGAGCGCCTTGCTGAGGTCCGGGGGGTCGAGCTGCTCCACGACGCGCCCGTGGCCCGCGAGTTCGCCGTGAAGCTCGAGGCGCCGGTCGACAAGGTGCTCGAGTTCTGCGCGAAGGAGGGGTTCGCCGCCGGCTACGCGCTGGCCCGCGACTACCCGGAGTTTGAGAACGGGCTTCTGGTGGCAATCACGGAGCGCCGGACCAAGGCGGAGATCGACCGGCTCGCGGAGCTGCTCGGGGATGCCGTGTTTCACGCCGGGGCCACTGGATACGCCCCTCTTGCCGATGCGGAGCAGGCGCGATGAACGACCCTCGAAATGGCGAGACGCCGATGCAGCGCGAACGGGCGCAGACGATCTATGAGAAGTCGAAGACGGGCCGTCGCGCGGCGACCCTACCGGCTGCCGAAGTGCCTGAGCGCCCGCTCGAGGAGTTGATCCCAGCCGAGCTGCTGCGCGCCGAGCCGCCCCGCCTCCCGGAGGTCGCCGAGCCCGAGATTGTCCGCCACTACAACCGGCTCTCGCGGCGCAACTTCGACCTCGACACCGGCTTCTACCCGCTCGGCTCCTGCACGATGAAGCACAACCCGCGCCTCAACGAGCGGGTGGCGGCGCTGCCCGGACACGCCCGCCTGCACCCGGCGCAGGACCCGCGGCGCGCCCAGGGGGCGCTAGAGCTGATGTGGCTGCTGCAGGAGTCGCTGAGTGAGATTTGCGGCCTGCCCCACGTCAGCCTGCAGCCCTCGGCTGGCTCCCACGGCGAGCTCGCCGGTCTGCTGCTGACCCGTGCCTTTCACGCCGACCGTGGCGAAGAGCGGACCAAGGTGCTTGCCCCCGACACTTCCCACGGCACCAACCCCGCCTCGGTGACGATGGCCGGCTACGAGGTGGTCAAGGTCGCGACCAACGAGCGCGGCGGGGTGGAGATGGACGACCTGCGGGCGAAGATCAGTGAGGACCCCGACCAGGTCGCCTGCCTGATGCTGACCAACCCCAACACGCTTGGCCTCTTTGACGAGAACATCGCCGAGATCGCGGCGCTGATCCACGAGGCCGGCGGGACGCTCTACTACGACGGCGCCAACCTCAACGCGGTGATGGGCCACTCGCGGCCTGGCGATATGGGTTTCGACATCGTCCACGTCAACCTGCACAAGTCGTTCAGCCAGCCACACGGGGGAGGCGGCCCGGGGGCTGGGCCAATCGCTGTGTCGGAGCGGATCGAGCCCTTCCTGCCGCGTCCCCAGGTAGTACGGCGCGAGAGTGACAACGGCGACGGGCCGGTCTTCGACCTCGACCTCGACCGCCCCAAGTCGATCGGGCGACTACGCGGCTTCCAGGGCAACTTCGGCGTCTTCGTCCGCTCCTACGCCTACATCCTCAGCCTTGGTGCCGACGGTCTCGCCGAGGCGTCGGAGACTGCGGTGCTGAACGCCAACTACCTGAAGGCGCGCCTAGCCGAGGGACGCGCCGGCGAGCGCCTGCCGATCGCCTTCAACCGCCACTGCATGCACGAGTTCGTCCTCTCCGGCAAGCCGATGAAGAAGGAACTAGGCCTCGCCACCCTCGATCTCGCCAAGCGCCTGCTCGACTACGGCTTCCACCCGCCGACCGTCTACTTCCCTCTCCTGGTCGAGGAGGCGCTGATGATCGAGCCGACTGAGACCGAGACAAAGGAGAGCCTCGACGCTTTCGCCGAGGCAATCGAGCAGATCCTCACCGAGGCCGAGGAGGATCCGGAGATCGCCAAGTCCGCGCCATACACGACCCCGGTGAGGCGCCTCGATGAGGTCAAAGCGACGCGTCGGCCCGTCGTGCGCCAGCCCCTCGGTTAACTTATACGTTTCAGCGTACGATTTGCTACGCTCTGGCGTAGAAAATGACACGTAATCAACGTACGCCAGGCAGCACGAACCCGTTTGTCTTTGCCCGACCCCTGGCACCTGATGAATTGGTGGATCGCGAAGCGGAGCTCGCTTTGCTTGCCGAGCGACGAGAAGCAGGCGTCAACACCCGCCTAGCTAGCCCTCGTGACTACGGCAAGACCAGTCTGCTGAACCGGGCGATCGAGGATGCAAGGAAGGATGGGGCCGGCGCTGTGCTCGTCGACCTCTATGGCGCCCGGACGCCGGGGCAAATGGCTGCTCAAATCCAGCGGGCTTATGAGGATCTGCCGGCCGGACCGTTCCGCAAGGCCTACGCCGCTCTGAGCAGGCGCGGCGGCAGCGTAGGGCTCCACGTGCCCGTCGGCGGCGCGTCGTTGTCGCTCGGCGCGGGCGAAGCCGGCGAGCGAGCGCTGCTCGACGCTCTCGACTTGCCCTTGCGTCTGCACGAAAGGACTAAGCGCCCAATCCTGGTGGCGTTCGACGAGTTCCAAGCCGTGCTGCAGGCAGACCTCGATGCCGTGATCCGCAGCGTCATCCAGCACCACGGCGGCGGCGTCACCTACGTGTTCAGCGGGTCGCATCCCGGGATGATGCGCTCGCTTTTCGCTGATCGGCGCCGACCCTTCTATGGACAAGCCGCGCCTTTGCAGCTGGGACGGCTACCGCGTGATGTGCTCGCCACCTACATTGAGGATGGATTCACCCGTACCGGACGCGATGTGGGCGACGCTCTGGGCTGGCTGCTCGATTTGGTCGACGGCCATCCTCAGCGGGCGATGCTCTTCGCCTACCTGCTCTGGCGCCACACCGGGGAGGGCGCTGCCGCTGATGACCATGCTCGGGAGGGCGCCTACAATGAGGCCTGGGACTATCTGCAGGGCGACTTTGAGGCGACTTGGGATTCCTTCTCCCGCATCGAGGCCGGGGTCGTGGAGGCGATTGCCTCCGACATACAGAGCCTTACGGGTCGGGTCAGCCGCGAGATCCACGGCCTGCCGGCGGGCTCTGCCGCACCCGACGCGGCGAAGCGACTCGTGGACGAGGGGGTGCTCTTCCGTATCGGTGATGAGGGCAACGTGCTTGGGATCGTCGATCCGGTCTTCGCCGTATGGGTCCGCCAGTGGCGACACTGGCGCTTCGATTAAAGCTCAGGCAGCTTTTGTTTCAACTCGAGCACGGGGGCGAAGAGGTCGCCGTGCTGTTCTATGCGTTTCAGAACGTCGGCAGCTTCGAAGACGAGTGAGCTTGCGTCTTCTTGCTTGACCGCTTGTTCGATCTCGTCCCAGGTGACTGGGGTTGAGACGGTGGGGCGCTCGCGGGCTCGCAGGGAGTAGACGGCGATCGTGGTCTTGCGACGGTGGTTTTGGGACCAGTCGACGAAGACCTTGCCTTTGCGCTCTACCTTTTTCATCTTCGAGACGACCAGATCGGGGGTTTGCTTCTCCAGTAGTTGGGCGATCGCGCGGGCAAGCGGTTTGGTGCCCTGACCCTCCTCCCCGTCAGCCTCGTAGGTGACCGCGTCGTTGTTCAGTGGGGTATAGACCTGCAGTCCCTTCGACCCGGACGTCTTCGGGAAGCACTCGACCCCGAAATGGCCGAAGAGCTCGCGCAGGCGCAGCGCGACGCGGCAGCAGTCGAGTACGTCGGCGGGTGGGCCGGGATCGAGGTCGAAGGCGAGCACCGTCGGCCGGTCCGGCTCCGTCGCCAGCGAGAGCGAAGGGTGCAGCTCGATCGCCGCCAACTGCGCCATCCAGACCAGAGTCGGCCGGTCTTCGCAGACGCAGAAGTCGATAATTCCGGCGTGGGGGCCGGCTTCCACCGCAGCCGTCTTCACCCAGTCGGGTCGATGCTTGGGGCAGCGCTTCTCGAAGAAGGCGGCGTCGGTGTCGTCGACGCCTTCGGGAAAGCGACGCAGGGTCAGCGCGCGGCCCTGTAGGTGGGGGACGATCGCCGGCACGACCTTGGCGTAGTAGTCGACCACCTCTCCCTTCGTGAATCCGGCCTCCGGATAGAGGACCTTGTCGAGGTTGGTGAGCTTCAGCTCACGCCCATCGACCTCGACCTGCTGGCTGGTGGCCACAGGCTATTTGGAGGATTTGGCCTTGGCGCGTTTCTTCGCCGGGGCTTTTTTCGGTGCCGCGGCCCGGCGTTTCTTCGTCGCTGGTTTGCGCGCCTTCGCCTTGCCGCCGCGCTTGCCTTGTACTGCAGCGATGCTCTCCTCTAGTGCCGCCATGAGGTCCGGGGCCTTCGTCGCCTCGCGCTCGTCGCTTTCGGGGGCAGCGACGATCTCCTCGCCGGCTGCCTTGCGTTCGATCATCGCCAGCAGCTCCTCGCGGTACTCGTCGCGGTATACGCCAGGGTCGAAGCTGCGGGTTAGCGATTCGATCAGCTGCTCGGCCATCTGCACCTCGCGTTTGGCCACCTCCGGCTTCTCGGCCGGCAGCACGTCGTCGAGCTCCGAGGGTGACACCACCTCGTCGGCGAAGCGCATCGTGGTCAGGGTCAGCACGCCATCGGCGGGGCGGATCGCCGCCAGGTGCTCCTTGTTGCGGAAGACGAAGCGGGCGATCGCCACCTTGCCCGAGCCCTCCATCGCCTCGGCGAGCAGCGAGTAGGCCCTTCCAGCGCCCTCGGCCGGGCCGAGGTAATAGGGGCTGTCGAAATAGATCGGGTCGATCTCAGTCAGGTCGACGAAGTCCTGTACCTCGATCGCACGGCTCTTTTTCGGGTCGAGCGAGGCCATCTCGTCTTTGCTCAGCGGGATATAGCGATCCTTGGAGATCTCAAAGGCCTTGATGATTTTCTCGTAGGGGACCTCTTCGTCGGTCCCTTCGGCGACGCGGCGGTGGCGGATGCGGGCGCCGTCAGACTCGCGGATCTCGCGCAGCGAGATGCCACGGCGGGCAACCGCGCTGTAGAGCTTCACGGGCACGTTGAGGAGCCCGAAGCTGATCGAGCCGCTCCAGATAGCTCTAGCCATCGGCGTTCACCTACCCGATTCTTCCAGCCACCCACCGGCACCCGCAACTGCTGCCGCCCAGCGAGAGGCATCTTGCGTCCGCCCGCAGGGGTGTCTGATGTAACGGGTGTATATGACCCCCTAAAGTCAGACACGTCCGGTTTTTGGGCTGGAGGGGCCGATCGGTCAGGATGGCCGGGTGCTCTTTGAGTTGTGCGACGTCAGCCTGATCCGCGGCGAGCGCCGGGTCCTTGACTCGGTCAATGCCGGGATCCCGGCTGGGGCGACGGCGATCGTCGGGCCCTCCGGGGCCGGTAAGTCAACACTGCTGCGCCTGCTCAACCGGCTCGCCGACCCCGACGACGGGACGATCTCTTTCCGTGACCGCCCACTCGACTCATACGACCCACTGGCCCTGCGCCGCGAGGTCTCACTGGTGCCGCAGCTGCCGGCATTGCTGGAGGGCACGGTGGAATCAAACATCGAGTACGCGGCGAAGCTGGCTGGCAAGCAGCCCGACGGCGAGCGCTGCCTGCGGCTCGCGGGCCTTGACCCCGAGTTTGCCGAGCGCGATGTCGCGAAACTCTCGGTCGGGGAGCAGCAGCGGGCGATGCTGGCCCGGGCGCTCGTCCAGGAGCCGGCCGTGCTCTTGCTCGACGAGCCGACCTCGGCGCTCGACCACGCTGCCCGCGACGCGATCGAGGCGACGCTGGCCGAGCTGCGCCGCGAGCTGGAGATCTCGATCGTTCTGGTCAGCCACGATCCCGAGCAGGCGCGGCGACTGAGCGACTGGGTGGTCCGGCTCGAGGACGGCAGGGCGATCGAGGCCGGTCCGCTACAGGAGGTCCTCGCGTGAGCACCTCGATCCACGTCTCCGCTGGTCAGGTTGCCGCCACCTTGGCCCTGGTTGCGCTGGCGGCGGCGATCTCCTTCTGGCAGAAAGCGGACCTCGAGCGCGACATCGGAATCGCGGCGCTTCGCTCCTTCATCCAGCTCACCGCGATCGGCTACGTGATCAAGCTGATCTTCGAGGCGGACACGATCTGGCTCGTCTTCGCCCTACTGGCCGTGATGGTCACCTTCGGCGCGCTCACCGCCCGCAGCCGCGCCAAGAAGGTGCCGGATGCCTTCTGGCCGCTGCTGATCGCCCTGGCGACAGCCGGCGCGACCACGCTTGGCCTCGTAGTTGCCCTAGGCGTCTTCGAACCGACAGCGCGCTACATGGTTCCGGTCGGCGGCATGGTGATCGGTAACGCGATGACCGCCTCGGCGGTGGCCCTGAATCGCCTCGGCGACGAGATGGTGGACTCGCGGGGAAAGATCGAGGCGACCCTGGCGCTCGGCGCGACTGCCCAGGAGGCAGCAGCGCCCTTCGTCCGCCGCGCCCTGCGCTCGGGAATGATCACCCTGGTCGACTCGACCAAGACCACCGGGCTGATCTTCTTCCCCGGCACGATGGTCGGCATGCTGCTAGCCGGCGCCAACCCAACAGATGCCGTCCGCCTGCAGCTGATCCTCCTCTACGCCCTGTTGGGCAGCGTAGCCATAGCCGGCCTCGTAGCGACGACCCTCGCCTACCGCAACTTCTTCACCCCGGCCCAGCAGCTCCGCGAGCCGGGTGCCTGACACTGCGCATCTCGGCGTCCTCGGTCGAAGAGCAACTCCCTCCCTCGTCCTTGACCTGCCTGGTCAGGCGCCCGGCTGCCTAGACTCGACCCATGTCTCGCCAGCAACGGCTGACCCTGGTTGCGACGATCCTTGGGTCTACGGTCGTCTTTCTTGATTCGACCGTGGTCAATGTGGCGCTGCCGGCTATTGGCGGGAACCTCGACGCTGGGCTAGCCGGACAGCAGTGGGTGGTTGAGGCCTACATGTTGACCCTGGTCTCGCTGCTTCTAGTCGGTGGCTCGCTCGGCGACCAGTTCGGGCGGCGGCGGATGTTCGTCACTGGACTGATCGCTTTTGGCGTCGTCTCTGCGCTCTGCGCGGTCGCCCCCTCGGTTGAGTTCCTGGTCGCGGCGCGGGCGCTGCAAGGAATCGCCGGGGCGCTGCTGGTCCCCGGATCGCTGGCGATCGTCGCTGCCACCTTCGAGGGCGCGGCACGGGGCAAGGCAGTCGGGACCTGGACGGCGTGGACGGGAATAGCGACCGTGCTCGGGCCGGCTGGGGGAGGGGCACTGGTCCAGGCGCTCTCCTGGCGGGCGGTCTTCTGGGTCAATCTGCCGCTGATCGCGGTCACGGTTGCCTTGACCTTGCACGCGGTGCGGGAGAGTCGTGACCCCGATGCCTTCCGTGGCATCGACTGGACCGGGATCGGGCTCTCGGCGGCGGGACTCGGCGGCCCGGTCTTCGCCCTGATCGAGCAGCCAACCCGCGGTTGGAGCGACCCAGTCGTCTGGGTGTCGCTAATTGCCGGCATCGCCTGCTTCGCCCTCTTCGTCCTGCACGAGGCGCGTGCCCGCCACCCGATGCTGGAGCTCTCGCTCTTCCGCATCCGCAACTTCTGGGTCGCGAACGTGACCACGCTCGCCGCCTACGCGGGGCTGATCGGCGGACTCTTCTTCGTCGGTCTCTTCCTCCAGCAGGTCGCGGGTTATACGCCGGTGCAGGCCGGCTTGGCGACGACGCCGATTTCCCTGATTCTCTTCTTCCTCTCGCCGCGCTGGGGGAAGCTGGCATCGGGGACGGGACCGAGGTTGCCGATGACGGCCGGGCCGATAGTCGGCGGGATCGGCCTGCTCTTGCTCCTGCGCGTCGGTGCGAGTGCGGACTACGTAACCGAAGTCCTACCGGCAATCCTGATCTTCGGCCTCGGTCTCTCAGCCACCGTCGCACCGCTGACCGCAACCGTGCTCGACTCGGTCGAGGAACGCCACGTCGGCATCGCCTCCGGCGTCAACAACGGCGTTGCCCGTGTTGCCGGCCTACTTGCGATCGCCATCCTCGGCGCCGTGATCTCCGCCTACTTTGGCTCGACCCTCGATAGCAACCTCGGCAACCGCCCGCTCGGACCTCGCGCAGAGCACGTCATCTCTGATGCCAAGGCTCAGCCGCTCGCGGTACCGAAAACCAACAAGCTGCCCCCCACGCAAGCAACTCGTGTGAGCACTGCCTCAGCCGACGCCTCGACCTCAGCCTTCCACCTCGGCATCGGCATAGCGGGCATCCTGATGATCGTCGGCGGCACCGTCTCCGGCTTCGGCATCGAAAACCCGCGCCGCAAGATTGAAGCTATTGCCACTCGCGGCGCCGCCCAAGCCGGCGAGTGCGGCCACGGAGCTGAAGCTGACTGTGCGCCCGCAGAGCCGGCAACCGAGCTCGCTTGAGTCCCCTGAAATAGGCTCCCGCTCCGTGAGCGCCCCGATCGTCTTCTCCGGCATCCAGCCCACCGGCCGCAAGCACCTCGGCAACTACATCGGGGCGATCCGCCAGTACGTAGAGGGTCAAGACCGCGGCGACCCGGCGATCTTCTGCATCGTCGACCTGCACGCGATCTCGGTCGCCTTCGACCCCGCCGAACTGCGCGAACGGCTCTACGACACCACCGCGATCTTGCTCGCCGCCGGCCTCGATCCGGATCGCTGCATCTTCTTCCGCCAGTCCGACGTACGCGAGCACACCGAGCTGACCTGGCTGCTCTCTTCGGTCACCGCCCACGGCGACCTCAACCGGATGCACCAGTTCAAGGAAAAGTCAGGCAAGCAGCGTGAGTTGGCATCCGCGGCGCTCTTCTTCTACCCGGTGCTGATGGCCGCCGACGTGCTCGCCTACCGGGCGACCGAGGTACCGGTCGGTGACGACCAGCGCCAGCACGTCGAGCTGATGCGTGAGATCGCCCGTCGCTTCAACGAGCGCTTCGGCGAGACCTTGGTCGTGCCGGAGATGTGCATTCCCGAGGTTGGTGCGCGGATCATGGACCTGCAGAGGCCGGAGCAGAAGATGTCGACGACAGGCGGCACCGAGGCGGGCACCGTGCTCGTCCTCGACGAGCCAGAGACGATTCGCAAGAAGTTCGGCAGCGCCGTCACCGACTCCGGTCGCGAGGTGCGCCGCGCTCCCGACAAGGCCGGCATCGCCAACCTGATCGACGTCTACGCTGTCGCTCGCGGGATCGACCCGGCCGAGGTCGAGCGCGAGTTCGAGGGCAAGGGCTACGGCGACTTCAAGAAGGCGGTTGCCGAGAGCGTGGTCGATCTGCTCGCTCCGGTCCGGGAGCGCTATGCCGAGCTGCGACCCGACGAGGCCGCACTCGAGGCGACCCTTGCCGCCGGCGCCGAGAAGGCCCGGACGATCGCCGTCGGCACTCTCGCCGAGGTCCGCGACCGCATGGGCATCGGCCCATCGCGTTAAGTTGGGACCTGTGATCGCGGAGCGACCCCAATGAGCCATCTCTGGCTCTTCGCGCCGGGAGCGAAACGGAGGCGGTGTTCATGACCGTCGCCGAGCTAGACCTCGACCTCGACGTCTTTGCCGGGCCGTTCGACCTGCTGATGGCGGTCGTCCTGCGTGAGGAGGTGAGCCTGCTCGAGGTCGAGCTGGCCGAGGTCGTCGTCGCCTACGTCGAGCACCTTGAGCGCACCGACGAGCTGGAGCTCGACTTGGCGACCGAGTTCCTCGTCTTGATCGCTTCCCTGCTGGAGCTGAAGTCACGTCTGCTACTGCCCGGGGAAGAGGAGGGGCTGGAGGACGTGACGCCGGAGGAGGCGGTCGAGGAGCTGGTCGCCCGTCTGCTCGAGTACCGCCGCTACCGGGATGCCGCAGCCCTGCTGGAGCAGAGCTTCGAGGCGGCGCGCGGTTACCTCTACCGCTCGGCGCCGCTACCGGTGGAGTTGCGCCAGGTGGCCCTTGAGGCGGCGACGTCTGTCTATGACCCGGACCGCCTCGGCACCGCCCTTGGCGACCTGCTGGCTACACCGCCAGAGCTGAACCTCGACCACATCCGCCCGACCGTCTCGCTGGAAAAGCGCTTGCGTGCCCTGCGCGACGCCCTGCGCAGCCATGCCAGCATCGACTTCGACGAGCAGTTCGGCGACGAGGATCGGCTTACCCAGGCCGTGACCCTCTTTGCCCTGCTCGACCTCTACCGCAAGGGCGAGGCCACCTGGGAGCAGTCCGAGCCATTCGGGCCGATCACGATTCGCAAGCGAGAGAGCCCAGAATGAGCGACCTCGCTCGCACGATCGAGGCGCTGCTCTTCCTCTCGCCGCAGCCCGTCAATGCCCGCGATCTGGCCGAGGCGACCGAGGCAACCGAGGGCCAGATCGCCGAGGCGATCGACCTGCTGCGCGAGGACCTCGCCGAGGGCAAGAGGGGAGTCGTGCTACGCGAGGTAGCGGGTGGCTTCTCTCTCGCCAGCGATCCCAGCAGCGAGGCCGCCGCGCGGCGGCTGCTGGCCAAGCCGCGCACGCCGCCGCTGACCCAAGCCCAGGCGGAGACGCTGGCAATCGTCGCCTACCTGCAGCCGGTAACCCGGCCAGAGGTGGCGCGGATCCGCGGCGTCACCTCCGAGTCGGCTGTGCAGACACTGGCTGAGCGGGGGTTGATTGAGGAGTCGGGGCGCTCGCAGTTCGGGGCAGCAATCTTCAAGACAACCGAGCTGTTCGAGCGGCTCTTTGGGCTGGCCGGGATTGACCAGCTGCCCGATCCTTCGCGATTTGACCCGACTCCCGAGGACGAGCGGGAGCTGCGGGAGCGGCTCTTGAAGGCCGGGGAGCAGCGGAGCGAGCCTTGAGGTTCGGGAGGAAACGGGGGAGGGCTCGCCGGAGCAAAAGCGGGGAGGCTCCGTCGAGCCCTCCCCCGTTTCCTCCTGCGGCGTGAGGCTCGCCAAGTTTCTCGCCCATGGGGGAGTCGCTTCGCGGCGGAAAGCTGAGCTGATCATCTCCAAGGGGCGGGTTACGGTTGGTGGGGAGGTTGTGACTGATCCGGCCAGGGATGTTGGAGCTGGGGATGACGTGAGGGTCGACGGTAGTCCGGTGGGGACTGAGCCTCGGGAGGTTTGGGCTGTGAATAAGCCCGCTGGTGTGGTGTCGACGGCGCGGGAGCCGGGGAGCCGGCCTGCTGTGGTCTCGTTGGTTGATTCGATCGCTCGTCTATATCCGGTGGGACGGTTGGATGCTGACTCGACCGGGTTGTTGTTGCTGACCAACGACGGTGAGCTGGCCAATCGGCTCACTCATCCTCGCTACGGGGTCGCCAAGGCTTACCGGGCGGAGCTTGGTAGACCGCCCTCAGAGGCTGATCTGCGCAAGCTTGCGAGCGGGGTGGAGCTGGACGATGGCCGGACCGCTCCGGCGGAGGTGAGGCGGGTTGGTGAGCGCGAGATCGAGTTGGTTTTGCGCGAGGGCCGCAATCGCCAGGTGCGACGTATGGCCGAGGCGGTCGACAACCGGGTGGTGTCGCTGCGCCGCGTTCGCTTCGGCCCGATCGAACTTGGATCGTTGCCTCAGGGACAGGGGCGCAGGCTCGGCGAGGAGGACATCGCCCGGCTCTGGGAAGATTCGGCCCAGAATGAGTGAGGAGCGACTTTTCGCTGTCCGCGGGGCCGTTCAGGCCGATGTCAACGAGGCTGAGGCGATCCTCACGGCAACCGAGACCCTGCTGCAGGACCTAGTCCACCGCAACGGTCTGACTCCGGAGGCGATGGTTAGCTGCCTCTTCACCACTACGGAGGACCTCGACGCCGAGTTCCCGGCTGTCGCCGCGCGCCGGCTCGGCCTCGACTCGGTGCCGCTGATCTGCGCCCGCGAGATCGACGTCCCCGGCGCGATGCCACGGGTGATCCGGGCGATGGTCCACTACTACGCCCCCCTCAACCACCAACCCGCCCACGTCTACTTAGGGGCGACCCAGGAGCTCCGAGCCGACCTCCACGCCGCCCAGTGATCTGTTCGTTGAAGGGTTATCCGGGCTGGGACCCGGGCAATCCTTCAAACTTGTCCCGATGAGCGTCACCTTTGCTGAGAAGCTTGCCCGCATGCCGGGCTACCAGGCCGGTGTGCCGACCGGGCAGGCGCCTGAGGCGATCGCGGCCGGGGGGATCGCCCAGCTTGCCTCCAATGAGTCGCCCTCTCCGCCGCACCCGAAGGTGATCGAGGTGATCGCCGCCGCCGCCGGGGCGATGAACCGCTACCCCGACCCAGACGCGACCCTCCTGCGTCGGCGGATCGCAGAGCGCTACGACACCGACCCTGCCCGGATCGCCGTTGGCAACGGTTCCTGCGAGATCCTCCTCGCCGCCGCCGAGGCACTCTGCGAGCCGGGGGCTGAGATCCTCTACTCCTGGCCGGCCTTCTCGATGTACCCGTACTTGCCGGCACTGACCGGGGCGCGCGAGGTGCGGGTGCCCCTTGTCGAGGGCGACATTCACGATCTCGATGCGATGGCAGCGGAGGTGACGGCGGCGACCCAGCTGGTCCTTGTCTGCAACCCCAATAACCCGACCGGCACCCACCGCCCGGCGGCTGAGGTAGCGGCCTTCTGCGAGGCCCTGCCGGCTCATGTCACCGTCATCCTCGATGAGGCCTACGTCGAGTTTCAGGCTCACGACGATCCCGACGCGACCGTCGACCTCCTCGCCGAGCTGCCCAACCTGGTCGTCTTGCGCACCTTCAGCAAGGTCTACGGCCTGGCCGGCCTGCGGGTCGGCTACGCGCTCGGCGCACCCAGGTTCCGCGCCGCGCTCGACGCCGTGCGCCAGCCCTTCAGCGTCAACGCGCTCGCCCAGGCGGCGGGTGCCGAGGCGATCCTGCACCAGGACGACGTATCGAGCCGGGTCGAGAGGACGGTCGCCGAGCGCTTGCGCGTCGAGGAGGGCCTGCGTGCCCTCGGGCTCGAGACCTCCGACACTCACGCCAACTTCTCCTGGATCGACCTCGGTGACGGTGCCGAGGCCGACGTGGTCGCCGGCCTGGCCGAGCGCTCGATAGCCGTTCGTCCCGGCACCCCCCTGGGGGATCCCGGTCACATCCGCGTCTCCTATGGCACCACCGAGGAGAACGAACGGTTTCTCGCTGCCCTAGCCGAACTGCTCGACTAAACGCGTCTCACCTGGTACAAAGTCTGGAGATGAAGCGTTCTGCCCACACGATGCGCACCCGCAGCGCCTGCGGTGCCGCCGTGTCCCTTCCTGCTCGCTTCGTCTATTTCTGGCGATTTAGCTAGACGTCCGGCCTGCGGCGAGAGCCGCGAGACATAAGCGTTTTGGCCGGGCGTCGGACAGATTCCGCCTTTGGCGCAGCATCTAGTGCGCCGAGGCCAACCCGGAAGTAGGCTTTTGAGCGTGGAGGAAGGTGAAGGCAAGATGATGATCGGGATGCAGGGCGAGACGCGGGACCGGGTCAGGGACCAGCGGATCGAGCGGATCGAGGAGCTGGTCTCGCCGGCGAAGCTGCTGGAGGAACTGCCCTTGGGTGAGGAGCGGGAAAAAGCGGTCGTGCGCGGCCGCGGTGAAGTTGGCAACGTGCTCGACGGAACTGACGATCGGGTCCTGATCGTGGTCGGGCCATGCAGCGTCCACGACCCCGAGGCGGCGCTGGACTACGCCGGCCGCCTCGCCGAACTTTCTCGCAAGCTGAGCAAGGACGTCTTGATCGCAATGCGGGTCTACTTCGAGAAGCCGCGGACGACGACCGGCTGGAAGGGGCTGATCAATGACCCGCATCTTGACGGCTCGCTCGATGTCAATACAGGCCTGCGGATGGCGCGCCAAGTGCTGTTGGAAGTTCTCGACCTCGGTCTGCCGGTGGGCACCGAGTTCCTCGACCCGATCACGCCCCAATACATCGCCGACGCGATCTCGTGGGGTGCAATCGGGGCGCGCACGACCGAGAGTCAGATCCATCGCCAGCTCGGCTCCGGCCTCTCGATGCCGATCGGTTTCAAGAATCGCACCGACGGCGATATTCAGGTCGCCGTCGACGCGGTGCGTGCCGCGGCGGCGCCACATGCGTTTGCCGGGATCGACGACGTCGGCTCGCCGGCGATTCTCTACACGAGCGGTAACCCCGACGGCCACGTGATCTTGCGCGGGGGGCGCGGGGCACCTAACCACGACGCCGAAGGTGTCGCCGCTGCACTAATGCTGCTGCGCGATGCCGAGCTGCCCGAGCGCGTCGTCGTTGACGCTTCGCACGACAACAGCAACAAGGACCCCGGTATGCAACTCCTCGCTGCTAGCCAGATTGCCGACCAGATTGCCGATGGCAACCGCGACATCGTCGGCGCCATGCTCGAGTCCTTCCTGGTCGAGGGACGACAGGATCTCGGCGACAGCAGCGACCTGGTCTACGGGCAGTCGATCACTGACCCCTGTATCGACTGGGAGTCGACCGTCTCGATACTGGAACAGTTCGGCGCGGCGATAGTGGCCCGGCGCGGCTGATGAGAATTGCCGTGCTCGGCGTTGGCCTGATCGGAGGCTCGATTGGGCTTGCCGCCCGCGGGCGGCTCGAGTGCGAGGTCACCGGCTTTGATCCCGACCCCGCGACCGTGGACCGCGCAGTTGAAGCGGGCGCAATAGATCGCGGCGCGACCTCGATCACCGAAGCCTGCGAGGGTGCCGACGTTGTCTTCTGCGCGGCCCCGGTCGCCGGCCTGACCGAGCTGGCCACCGTCGCGCTGGAGGCTTGCGGCCCCGACACTGTTGTCACTGACGTCGGCTCGACCAAGCGCGACATCGTCGCGGCGCTCGGCTCCGATGAGCGCTTCATCGGCGGTCACCCTCTGGCGGGCGCGGAGACCTCTGGAGTTGAGAATGCCCGCGACGATCTCTTCGAGGGCGCGCGCTGGTACCTGACGCCGAAATCTGCGAGTTCCAGCGGGCTCCTCTACGACCGGCTGCAACGGACTGTCGCCGGGATCGGCGCGCGGGTGCAGGCAATCGATGCCGAGACTCACGACCGCCTGATGGCGACCGTGAGCCACCTCCCCCACGTGGTCGCCAACGTCCTGGTTGCTCAGGCCGCGGCGGAGTTGACGCGCGACTCCGAGCGGATGCCCGAGGTGGGTCCGAGCTTCCGCGACACGACCCGCGTCGCCGGCGCTAACCCGGCGATCTGGGGTGACATCTTCGCCAGCAACCGTGAGGCGGTGGCGGAGGCGGTCGACGCGGTCGCACAGCGGCTTGGCGAGGCGGCCGCGTTGATCCGCGATGGCGAGCGCGAGGCCGTCGCCGAGTGGCATGCAGCAGCAGCAGCCGATAGGCGCCGGCTCTTGGAGACCGAGCTCGCTGGCGGCGAGTTGCGCGAGCTGCGGGTAGTTGTCTCCAACCGGCCAGGCACCGTCGCCGAGCTGGCGCTGGCGCTCGGTGAGGCCGGGGTCAACATCGAGGACATGGCGCTCTACCCGGCAGCGGACATGACCTCCGGTGCGGTCTCGCTCTGGGTGGCGGGTGATGAGCAGGCAACGCGTGCAGAGAGGCTGGTGCGCGAGCTGGGGCACTCGGCCAGCGTCGTCGGTGAAGGCGACGGCGAGTAGCCCGGTGGCAACCCGCTTCGATCCATTGGGCCCGCTGCGTGGTGTCCTCCGCCCCCCAGCGGACAAGTCGATTTCCCATCGCGCCGCGCTGATCGCGGCGATGGGGGAGGAAAAAACGACGATTGAGGGCTACCTCGACTCGGCCGACACCCGCTCGACCCTGGCTGCGGTGGAAGCGCTCGGCGCCAAGGTTGAGGGCGTCAGCACCGACGGCATCGCGGAGATGATCAGTGTCAGTGGGGTTGGTCTGCGCGGTGCGGCCTCGGCCCCAATCGACGTCGGCAACGCTGGCACTTTGTTGCGCCTGCTGCCGGGCTGGCTGGCGGGGCAACCCGTGGGCCACTGGACCCTCGACGGAGACGACTCGATCCGCCAGCGGCCGATCGACCGGATTGCCGAGCCGCTAGGCCGGATGGGCGCCCGGCTGAGCTGCCGCGAAAACCGCCTCTCTCCGCTCGAGGTCGATGGTGCGCCGCTACACGGCATCGAGTACGAGATGCCAGTTGCGAGCGCCCAGGTGAAGTCGTGTCTACTTTTCGCCGGCCTGCTCGCCGAGAGTACGACCTGGGTTGGGGAGCCGCTGCGCAGTCGTGATCACACTGAGCGAATGCTTGCTGCTGCTGGCGCGCGTGTGACCTGGCTAGGGGGCGGGGTGCAGGTGCAGCCCTGCAAGCGCCTGGAACCGGGCGAGCTCGCTGTCCCGGCCGACTTTTCCTCGGCGGCTTTCTTCATCGTCGCGGCGCTGCTCGTCCCGGGAAGTGAGGTGGTCCTGGAAGAGGTCGGCACGAATCCGACGCGGACTGGGTTGCTGCGCGTGCTTGAGCGGATGGGAGCCGACGTTGAGGTCGAGGTAGTGGGGCAGCGCGGGGGTGAGCCTCTGGGGGCGCTTCGGGTCCGAGCCTCGGAACTGCGTGGAACCGAGGTTGGCGGCGATGAGGTCCCCCTGGCGATCGACGAGCTTCCACTAGTGGCGCTGGCCGCTTGCTTCGCCGAGGGTGAGACGACTATCCGTGATGCCGCCGAGCTACGGCGCAAGGAGTCCGACCGCGTCGCCACCACCTGCGAGGCCCTGACCGCGCTCGGCGCCTCAGTCGAGCCGGCCGAGGACGGGATGTGGATCGAGGGCGGCGGCGGCTTGGGGGGCGGCACAGTTCGCTCCCACGGCGACCACCGCATCGCGATGCTCGGCGCAATCGCCGGACTCGCCTCGCGCGAGGGCGTCGAGGTCGAGGGCATGGATGCGGTCGCGGTCAGCTACCCCGGCTTTGAGGCTGACCTCGCCTCGCTGCTGGGTGGCAGCGCCTGATCTACCGCCGGCCATACGCTGCCCCAATGGTCATCGCAGTCGACGGGCCCGCTGGGGCCGGCAAGTCAACCGTTGCGCGTGCGGTCGCTGAGCGGCTCGGCTTCACCTACCTCGACTCTGGGGCGATGTATCGCTGCGTGGCGCTGGCGGCGCTCGAGCGCGGCGCTGACCTAAACGATGAAGTGGCGGTCGGGGAGGTGGCGCGGTCGCTAGCGATTGCGCTCGACGGCGAGCGGGTCAAGCTCGATGAGCGCGACGTAAGTGCAGAGATCCGCGAGCCACGGGTCACCGATGCCTCTTCGATGGTGTCCGTCCATCCGGCTGTGCGGGAAGCGATGGTGGCTGAGCAACGCCGGCTGATTGCCGCCGGCCGCTTTGTCGCTGAGGGTCGCGACATCGGCACCGTTGTCAGTCCCGAGGCGCCGCTGAAGGTCTTTCTCACCGCCTCGCCCGAGGAGCGCGCACGGCGGCGCGCGGCGCAGACCGGGGAGGACTCGGCTGCGGTGCTGGCCGCACAGCGCGAGCGCGACGCTCGTGACGAGACGCGCGAGCACAGTGCCCTGCGCGCGGCCGACGATGCCGTGGAGATTGACACCACGAGCCTCGCCTTCGATGAGGTCGTCGACCGGATCGAGTCCTTGGCTCGCGAAAGGCGGTTGGCATGAGTGTCCCTGGTGACTTCTTGCCGCATAGCGATAAAAAGTTGCCCGGAACGGAGGGCCGGGTATGAGTCGGCTGCCGATCGTCGCCGTCGTCGGCTTCCCCAACGTTGGCAAGAGCACCCTGGTCAACCGGCTCGCCGGCGGGCGAGAGGCCGTCACCCACGCAGAGCCGGGGGTCACCCGCGACCGTAAGCGGGTGGGCTGCGAGTGGAACGGGGTTGCCTTTGAGTTGCTTGATACCGGTGGCATCGACATCGAGGACGAGTCGGAGTTGGCGCGCGACATCCAGCAACAGGCGCGGCTGGGGATTGCCGAGGCCGACGTGGTGATGCTGGTGGTCGACGCTCGCGCCGGTGTGCGCGCCGGCGATGCCGAGCTGGCGAAAACTCTGCGTGGGGCGGACGTGCCCGTCGTCGTCGTCGCCAACAAACTCGACCGGCCCGAGGATGAGCACATGACGGCGGAGCTGAACAAGCTCGGCCTCGGCGAGCCGCTGGGGGTCTCGGCCACTCACGGGCTCGGCAGCGGCGACCTGCTCGATCGCGTGGTTGAGCTGCTGGGCGAGCGGGCGCAGCCTGGCGAGCCCGATGACGCCGTGCGCGTCGCCGTGATCGGCCGCCCCAACGCGGGCAAGTCCTCCCTCGTCAATGCCTTCCTCGGGTCCGAGCGGGTGATCGTTTCCGCTCGAGCCGGCACCACGCGAGACGCGATCGACACCGAGATCGAGGTCGACGGCCGCCGCGTCATCCTCGTCGACACCGCTGGCCTGCGCCGTCGCTCCAAGGTCGCCGGCACGGTCGACTACTACGCGCAGCTGCGCTCCGAACACGCGGTCGAGCGTGCCGACGTTGCCCTGGTCGTCTGCGACGCCTCCGAGGGAGTCACCGCCGAGGACCTGCGGGTGGCTGAGATCGCGATGCGGGCCGGCTGCGCCACCCTGCTGGTGCTCAACAAGTGGGACGTGACCGACACCGATATCGACGACGCCCGCGCCCGTGTCGGACGCAAGCTGCGCCTGCGTCCCGCCGTAATCACCTGCTCGGCGACACGGGGGCGAAACGTCGCCAACCTGCTGCCCAAGGCGCTGGAGCTGGCCGACCGCGCCGGCGAGCGGATACCGACCCCGGAGCTCAACCGCTTCGTCGCCGATGTGGTCGCCAAGACGCCGCCGCCGTCGCGCCGCGGTCGTCGCCTCCGTCTCTACTACGCAGCTCAGGTGGGCGAGCGACCGCCGCGGATCGCGATCCAGGTCAACGACCGCAAGCTGATCAACCGCGACTGGGCCTACCACCTTGAGAACCGCCTGCGCGAGACCTATGCGCTGGAGGGGGTCCCCCTGGTGATCGACTTCGTGCCGCATTCGGGAACCCGCCGCGGCCGTTGAGCCGCCATTGCTCGAAACAACCATTTAGGCTTGGTCAATGACCGAGACCCAACCGCTCGCCGAGGGCGAGTACCTCTTCACATCCGAGTCCGTCACCGAGGGACATCCCGACAAGGTCTGCGACCAGATCTCCGACGCCGTACTCGACGCGGTGATGGCCGGGGATCCGGAGGGCCGCGTTGCTTGCGAGACCCTGGTCAACACCGGTATGGCGGTGGTCTCGGGTGAGATCTCGACTGACGTGCACCTCAACGTGCCCGAGTTGGTCCGCGAGACGATCCGCGAGATCGGCTACGACCACGGCGACTACGGCTACCACTGCGACCACATCTCGGTTCTGGTCTCGCTAGACAAGCAGTCGCCTGATATCGCCCAGGGCGTCGACAAGGCCTACGAGACGCGGACCGAGTCGGTCGAGGACGAGCTCCTGATCGCCGGCGCGGGGGACCAGGGGATGATGTTCGGCTACGCGACCGAGGAGACCGAGGCGCTGATGCCGATGCCGATCCACCTCGCCCACCGGCTCGCCGAACGGCTGGCGGCGGTGCGCAAGGACGGTAGCCTCGACTACCTCGGCCCCGACGGCAAGACCCAGGTCACGGTCCGTTACGCCGATGGCCGCCCGGTGCGGGTCGAGAAGCTGCTGATCTCGACCCAGCACGCCGAGGGCGTCGAGTCGGAGTCGAAGATCAAGCCTGACCTCTGGGAGGCCGTGGTTCTGCCGGTGCTCGGCGCCGAGGCCGCCGGCCTTTTCGACGAGGCCGAGCTGCGTCACCACTTCCTCGTCAACCCGACTGGCAAGTTCGTGATCGGCGGCCCGGTTGGCGACGCCGGTCTCACCGGCCGCAAGATCATCGTCGACACCTACGGCGGCATGGCCCGCCACGGCGGCGGTGCCTTCTCCGGCAAGGACCCGTCTAAGGTCGATCGCTCGGCCGCCTATGCCGCCCGCCACGTCGCCAAGAACGTCGTCGCCGCCGGCCTCGCCCAGCGCTGCGAGGTCCAGGTCGCCTACGCGATCGGCGTCGCCCGCCCGATCTCGCTGATGGTCGAGACCTTCGGCACCGGCAAGCTCCCCGACTCCCAGATCTCCCGCCTGGTCGAAGCCGAGTTCGACCTCCGCCCCGGCGCTTTCCGCGGCTACCTAGACCTGCACCGCCCGATCTTCGGCCAGACGGCCGCCTACGGCCACTTCGGCCGCGAAGGCGACGCCTTCACCTGGGAGCGGACAGACCGGGCTGAGAAGTTGAAGGCGGCTGCAGGGCTCGAAGCGGCTCCTGCCTGAAGCGTTGGTTGGGGAGCCTGGCCGCCCTCCGGGCGGCGTGAGGGAGGCGCCTCCAAGAGGTGTCCCTGCGCTTGAATTAACTGTTCCTTTTTAGGAACGCTTGAGGTATGTTGCGTAAGCGGTGTTCACCGCGAAATTTGGCGCAGGGAGGTCTTCAACAGGGAAGCCTGACCTCCGACAGGGTTCGAAGAGTAAGGAGAGAGCAACGTGAAAGACACGGCGAAGGCTGTGCCCGCAAGATCGAACCCGCGCAAACTCAGCGGCCACCGGACCATTCCCTCGAGCCGCCTCTACATCGCCGTCCTCTCCGCCGCCGTGGCGACTTTCTTTTTGGTGCCGGTCGCCCAGGCGGCAGCGGCACCGGTTTTCAACCAAAACATCACAGGGAACGGCAGCGGCGAAGTCAGCAGTACTGGTGGGATCGGAGCGTTTCCGGGATTTGAAGAATTCGGCAGCCTCTGGGGGGGCGAACCGCCGATCGAATGCAGCTACGCATCGCCAGGTCCCGCGACCGGCCTCTGCGAAGACGAAGTGCCCGTTGAAGAAGGCTTCACGGGAATCGCACTGCGCGCGATCCCGGCCGTTGGCTCCGAATTTGCCGGTTGGGTCCTGACCAACGCAGCCAATGAACCTCTGAGCCCGGAAATCGACTGCAACTCGACTCCGAATTGCTTTGCCCTGGCTGGGTCGGGTTTCTCTGTAAAAGCCGTCTTCTGCACGACAGGGACAGCGCAGGGCTGGGGAGCAGCGTGCAAAGTCGTACTACACGACAATCATCACTTGACGGTCTTCAAGACAGGGGAAGGCACTGTGGTCATCTCCCCGGGGGGGATCGAATGCACTCCCGCCAAAAATCCATGCTTATTTGAAGGGGTCGAATTGGGCGCAGCGGTCATCCTGACCGCCAGCCCTGCAAGCGGCTGGGCTTTCAGCAACTGGGCGGGCTGCGCCGAACACGTCGGTCTGACCTGCAAAGTCAAAATGGGCAACGCGCTCCCGATCAAAGTCACCTTCGTCAAAACCCCGTCGCTGACGGTCGAAAAGGCAGGCTCCGGCTACGGCAAGGTCGCCGCCATGGGCATCAGCTGCGACGAAAATTGCTGGAAAGCCTCTTCGGCGGTCAAAACCGGAAACTTGGTGACGGTCAAAGCCACCCCGGCCAAGGGCTCCGAAGCCGCCGTCTTCGAAGGCGGCACCGGCTCGGCCAGCTCCTGCTCGGGTGGGACCTGCACCTTCACGATCTCCGAAAACAGCTCGGTGAAAGTGAAATTCAACGTGATCCCGACCAAAACGCTGACCGTCAACCTGACCGGCCCCGGCGCCTACAAAGGCAGGGTTACCGGCAAAGGCAAAGGCTCCTACGGACCGGTGATCAACTGCGGTGCAGGCTGCACCAGCCAGACCGAGACGTTCTCCTCGACCGACGAAGTCACACTGAGCGCCTCGGCGCCAACCGGTTACACCTTCAGCGGCTGGAATGTCACAGGCGGCGAACCCGGTGACTGCACGGGCACCAAATCGCCCTGCTACCTGCGAACCGACGCCGACAAGACGCTCTCGGCCGAATTCAAATAAAGCGAGGAGGCAGAGGGACCCAGGTCTCGAAGCAGCTCCTGCCTAAAGCGCTGGGGTAGAGGCTCCTCTCGACGGCTCTCAGTAGGGCGAGCTCGAAAGGGGCGCTTGGCTCAGTCCTTCTTCTCGCGTCGCCCAGAAGCCCCCGAACGCGATTCCCACTGCGGCCGATAGAGCAAGGAAGGTCGGGAATAGGACCGTGGTCTCATACGTGATAAGCCCCTCGGCTTCGAAGGTCGGCGGATCGACGATTCGGAAGAGAATCAGCAGTGCTGAGGCAATGCCGAGGATTGCAACCATCGCGTTGGTCCGGACGGGAAGCTGGGCCTCGGGCATCAGACGCAGTGCGGACACCACTAGCGTCACGCCAACCGTGACCAGGAAGACGAACGGGATATAGGAGAGCGCTTCCCAAGCGCTTTCTGCTGGCCGGGTGCTTTCAATGAGGAAAAGCAGGTTGGAGTTGTTGGAGCCCTTGACGCTGAACCAGTCCAAGAACATGAAGGTAAATAGGAGAATCGCCGAGACGCTCGAGATCCGCTCTCCGGTGTTGAGCCTGCCGAAGTCCATCTCCGCCTGGCCGCTTTAGCGAGCCGGAGGCTGCGGCTCGCCCAAGCCGTGCGTACCGGCCGAGCCGACCCCGGTCGCCTGGTCGACGCGGTGGACCACGTCAGCCGGGCTGGCCACTCCGTAGAAGACGAAGTTGTAGTCGTCGCCTGCTGCGGTGTCGAAGTCGACATCTCCGACCTGCACCAGGCGCTGGTAAATGGACTGCTTGTAGTTGACGTTTTGGACCCGCTCCAGGCGGGTCTCTTGGACCTCGCGGGAGACGATGCCGCGGCGGATGTTGAGGCGGCGGTCGGTGATCGTGTAGGTCGTCGCTACTCGCCTGATGAAGCCGGCTAGCACGGTCACGGCGACGATGATTAGGACGATGAGAAAGACGGTGCTGCTGCTGGCGCCGAAGAGCTTGAAGATCACGCCGGTGAGCGCGGCGATCAGGATTCCCTTCAGGTAGAAGCCGAGGATCGCCCGCCACGAGGGGTGGCCCTGGAAGATCACCCGCTCTCCCGGACTGAGGTTGAGGCCAGGCATCAGGGGGTTCGCCTGCGCTCCCTCACGCAGAACCAGATATGGACGTTCGGTCGCTCCGGCTCACGGCCGCAGCATACCCTCGCCGTCCGCGGTCCTCCATAACGTGAGTCGGTGACCATCGCGAAGGTCGAGCCGCTAACTACTGCCCGCGCCCTGCGCGGGCCGTTCGACTACCGGCTGCCCGAGGCAATGGCTGATCTGGCGGTGGGCAGTGTGGTGCGAGTGCCCTTCGGCCGACAGCGCCTCCTCGGGGTCGTCGTCGGGCTCGCCGACACCTCGGATCTGCCCGCGGAGAAGCTGGCGGAGCCGATCGAGGCACTTGAGGCTGGGGTCCCGCCCGAGCTGGTCCGGCTCGGCCTCTGGGTTGCCCGTGAGTACTGCTCGACCCCCTCGCGGGGCCTTCAGCTCGTGCTGCCTCCAGGGACCGGAGCAGCCGGCCAGCGGGTCCGCTCGCGGTTGGAGCTGCGGGTTGAGATCGCTGCCGCTGGTGAGGCTGCGCTAAGCGGTGGCGAGCGCCTCGGCGTGAAGCAGCGCGCGGTGTTGGAGGCGCTTAGAGCGGGGGAGATGTCGGCGCCGGAGCTGGCGGCAGCGGTCGGCTCCGATCGCTCTGTGCTGCACCGGCTTGAGGGCCGAGGCCTGATCGCAACCAGAAGCTCGCAAGTGCGGCGGCGCTCAGCTCACCCCGACGTGGGTGCTCCCGGGGGCCGCCCCGAGCTACTCGCGGAGCAAACGGCAGCAGTGGAGGGCATCGTCGCCGCGCTTGACGGTGAGGCTGGAGCAGCCCGCGAGGTGCTGTTGCACGGTGTCACCGGCTCAGGCAAGACCGAGGTCTACCTCGCCGCGGTTGAGGCGGCACTGGCGCGGGGAAAGACGGCGATCGTCCTCGTCCCTGAGATCGGGTTGGCGCCGCAGGCGGTAGCTCGTTTCCGAGCGCGGCTTGGCGACCGCTTCGCCGTCCTTCACTCCGCTCTCCCCGACGGCGAGCGCTATGACGAATGGCGCCGCCTGCGCAGCGGCGAGGCAAGCGTCTGCGTCGGCCCCCGCTCCGCCGTCTTCGCACCGCTGCGCGACCTCGGCCTGGTCGTGATCGACGAGGAGCACGACGCCTCCTACAAGCAGGAGGGAGATCCCTGCTACGACGCCCGCGCGGTCGCCCGCCAGCGTGCCGCCGAGAGCGGCGCGGTGCTGGTTGCCGGCACGGCGACGCCGCGTCCCGAGACCTGGCTGGAGCTGCCGCGCCTGGAGCTGCCGCGCCGGGTCGACGGTCACTCGATGCCGCCCGTGCGGGTACTAGACATGCGCGAAGCCGATCCACGCTCGGGCCCCCTGCATCCGGAGACGTGGGGGGCACTGGAGGGTGTGCGCGCGGCCGGCTCGAAGGCGATCGTGATGGTCAACCGGCGCGGTTTCGCGCCCTGGCTTACCTGCCGTTCCTGCGGCAGGCATTGGGACTGCCCGAACTGCGACGTCTCGCTGATCGTCCACCGCCACAGCAGCCGGCTCGTCTGCCACCACTGCGCCCACTCCGAACCGCTGCCGCGTGCCTGTGGAGACTGCGGCTCGACCACGCTTTCCCAGGCCGGCGTCGGCACCGAGCAGGTCGAGGCATTGCTGGCCGAGCGACTGGGGCCGATGCCGGTCTTCCGGCTCGACGCCGACACCGCCAGCGGCCGCGGCGCCCACGCCCGCATCCTCGCCGCCTTCGGCGAGGCGGAGAGCGGCGTGCTGGTCGGGACGCAGATGGTCGCTAAGGGGCACGACTTCCCCGAAGTAACCCTGAGCGCGATCCTCGACGCCGACGCGACCCTGCGCTTTCCCGACTTCCGCGCCGCCGAGCGGACCTTCGCGATGGTCGCCCAGCTCGCCGGCCGCAGCGGGCGTGGCAGCGCTGGCGGTGACGTGATCGTGCAGACCCTGGCGCCGAGTGCGCCCAGCATCATCCACGCCGCCAGCCACGACTCGGCCGGCTTTCTCGTCGAGGAGGTCGAGCGTCGTCGGGCATTGCGTTATCCGCCCTTCTCGCACCTGATTCGGATCGTGCTCAAAGCCGAGTCCGAGGTGCGCTTGGAGAAGGCGGCGCGTGAACTTGCTGAGGCTCTGTCCCCAGCCCTTGCCGAGGACACCGACCTGCTCGGCCCGGCGCCGATGTTCCGTGTCCGCAACCGTCATCGGCGGCGCCTGCTGCTCAAGGCTGCCGACCGCGAGGCGACCGTCGCCGTCGTCCGTGAGACGGTCGAGCGCCTTGTCGCCGATCGCTCCCTCCGCGACGTCGCGATCTCAGTCGACGTCGACCCCCAGTAGCCGGTCCATAGAATTGATCTGTGGACGATCGAGCCGAGACTGAGCTGGAGGAGCAGGAGCGCGAAGAGCTTGAAGCCGAGCTCTTGGAGCGGCGCGAGGTGGCGCTTGCCCAAGTGGTCAAGTTCGGCGACCCCGTGCTGAAGAGCAAAGCATCTCCGGTCCGTGAGTTCGGCCCCGAGCTGCGGGCCGAGGCCGAGCGAATGATCGAGATCATGCACGACGGCATGGGGGTGGGCTTGGCGGCGACCCAGGTGGGGATCTTGCGCCGCCTACTCGTCTTCCAGGCTGGTCACGACAGCGAACCGACCGCGTTTGTCAACCCGGAGATCGAGTGGGCCTCAGACGAGGTCGTTGTTGCCGAGGAGGGCTGTCTCAGTCTGCCTCGGGTCTCGATGGACGTTGAGCGGCCGCTGCATGCCCGCTTCAGTGGGTTCGACGTTGATGGGGAGCCGATGCAGGTCGAAGCCTCTGGGCTGGAGGCACGCGTGCTCCAGCATGAGATTGACCACCTCAACGGGGTGCTGATCCTCGACCATGCACCCCGCGCCCAGCGCAAGGGCGCCCTGCGCGCCTTGCGTGAAGGTGACAGCTACAGCCCGCCGCTGGCCGAGCGGGCGGATGGCGAGCTCGAGGACGAGCATCGCGAGCCTAAGCACACGGCGTGAGAACCGTCTATCTCGGCACCTCGGAGTTTGCCGCTGTCGTACTGCGGCGCCTGGCGGATTCGGCCCACCGGCCGATGTTGGTGGTCACCCCTCCCGACCGCCCTAAGGGACGTGGCCGTCGCACCCAGTCACCGCCTACCGCCGAGGTTGCTCGTGAACTTGATCTGGACCTTCTACAGGCAGAAGACGTCAACGACGAGACGGTGCTGGAGCGGATTCGCGCGGCGGCGCCGCAGGCCGTCGCGGTCTGCGCTTTTGGCCAGCTAATCCGCGAACCATTGCTCTCTGAGTGGCCGATGCTCAACGTCCACCCTTCACTCCTACCGCGCTGGCGTGGCGCCGCGCCGATCGAGCGGTCGATCATTGCCGGCGACGAGCGCACCGGCGTTTGCGTAATGCAGGTCACGGCCGGGCTCGACTCCGGACCCGTAGCCCTCTGCGAGGAGATGGGGATCGGTCCAGAAGACGACTTCGCGGCGCTCTCTTTGAGACTGGCCACGCTGGGAGGCGAGCTGTTGGTGCGTGCCTTCGATCTCCTTGCGGAGGGCAAACTCGAGTTTGCCGAGCAAGACGAGGACGCGGCAACCTATGCCGAGAAGGTCTCCTCCGAGGAGCGCCGGCTTGATCCTGCGCGCCCGGCTGGGGAGCTGGCCAGGATCGTGCGTGCCCTGACGCCGCACGTCGGTGCTTACTTGGAGACCGGTGGTGGCGAGCGGCTCGGAGTGCGCAAGGCGCGGCCGGTCGACGTGGGGGTGAAGACGGGTGAGATCCGCGCCGAGTGGGGGGCGCTGCTGCTCGGCTGCGGCCGGGGGGCGCTGCGCCTGGAGGTTGTGCAGCCGCCCGGGGGCAAGCCGATGGCTGCCGACGCTTACCTGCGTGGTCACTCGCTGCCGAAACTATCGTGATCTCGCCCGCCCGCCTGCTGGCCTTCGAGACGATCCGGGTCACCTTCGAGCAGGATGCCCACACAGAGAGTGCCTTTCGCCGTACGGCCGATGTCCGCCGCATCGGTGGCCGCGAGCGGGCGCAGGCCCAGCGCCTTGCCTACGGGGCCGTGCAGCGGCGCGGCACGATCGACGCGGCCCTCTCGCGCCTGGTCGACCGCTCACTGCGTGACCTCGACCCGCCCGTGCTGGCGGCGTTGCGACTGGGAATGTATGAGTTGCTTTTCGCCGACGGGACTCCCGATCACGCTGCGGTCGACCAGGCCGTAGAGCTGGTCAAGCGGGCTGGTGCGGCCCATGCCTCGGGGTTGGTCAACGCGGTGTTGCGTCGGGCTGCACGCGAGCGCGAGGCGTTGGTCGAGTCGCTGCTCGACGACGATTCGACGGCCGAGACGGCCGCCGTCGCGCACTCGGCGCCGCTCTGGCTGGCCCAGATGTGGTGGAGGGAACTCGGTCCCGAGAGCGCTCGCTCCCTGCTCGCCGCCTGCAACGAGCCCGCCGAGCACGCCTTTCGCGTCAGCACCCTGACCGCCGATCGCGATGCCGTACTGGCCAAGCTGCGCGACGCCGGCATTGACGCAACCCCAGCCGCCTCCGGTGCGCCTTATGCGCGTACCGGAAGCGAGTGGCCCCTAGCGGCGGCGGAGACGATCGTGGTCGACGGCCGGACCGGTGCCGCGGTCCCGGAGCTGGTCATGGCCGGCGAGTTGACCCCCCAGAGCCGGGGCTCTATCGCCGTGGTCGAGTTGCTCGACCCCCGCCCCGGCGAGCACGTTCTCGATCTCTGCGCAGGTCCGGGGATCAAGACCGGCCAGATTGCGGCTCGGATGGAGGACCGCGGCGAGGTGATCTCGGTGGAGAACGATCCCGAGCGGGCAAAGGAAGTCGCGCAGCAGGCGCAGCGGCTCGGTCTACGCAGTGTCACCGTGATCGAGGCCAACGCCGGCGCGGCGGGCATGGCGCCGGGCTTTGACCGGGTTCTTGTCGACCCACCCTGTTCGGACCTCGGCGCCCTTGCCTCGCGTCCGGACGCACGCTGGCGCAAGTCGCCGAAGGCGATCGAGCGCCTGATCGAGGAGCAGGCCCTACTGCTGCGTCGCGGCCTGGAGGCGCTGCGTCCTGGCGGCACGCTTGTTTACTCGACCTGCACGATTTCCCACCGCGAGAACGAGGACCAGATTGCGGCGCTCGTCGCGGCCGCCGAAGCGGGGGAGGTCCCGGCGTTGACCGTCGACGACCTCGGCGCGCTTGCGCCGAGCCTCGCATCGCCGGTCGATTCACGCTGCCTGCAGATCCGGCCCGACCGCGATTGCACGACCGGTTTCTTCATCTGCCGCCTGAGCAGGGATGATGGTCGGGATGAGTGAGGCAGACGACAAGGACCTCGGTCTCATGCGCCGGGCCGCCTGTCCCGGATGCGGTGAGCCCTGGCTGCGCCCTACACAGCTGCCGGGCCGCTTCCGCTGCGTGTACTGTCTGCGCCGCTTTGAGCTCGTCTCGCAGTGTCCGAACTGCGGTGAACACCAAACGATCGCCCGAATGAGCACGACCGAGGACATGACCTGCCAGATGTGTGGGGACTCGATGCTGAGGCCGGTATGAGCGAGCGCATGACGGAGATCATCACCGCGCCGCGGGTCGCGCCCTCGATCCTCTCGGCTGACTTTGCGCGGCTCGGCGCTCAGCTGGACGAGGTGATGGACGCGGGGGCACGGGTGATCCACTTCGACGTGATGGACGGGCACTTCGTGCCGCCGATCACGATCGGGCCGCTGGTTGCCGCCTCGATCGCCGATCAGGTCCACGCCGCGGGCGGGGTGATCGACGTGCACCTGATGATCGAGCAACCCGAGCGCCAGATCGAGGCTTTCGCCGAGGCCGGCGCCGACTCGATCACCTTCCACGAGGAGGCAACACCTCACGCTAACCGCACCCTCTCCGCGATCCGTGATCTTGGCTGCTTGGCCGGCATTGCCCTTAACCCAGGCACCCCGGTCGAGGCGGTGTCGGAGCTGAGCGGGCTCGCCGACATCGTCCTCTGTATGACGGTGAACCCGGGCTGGGGCGGTCAATCGTTCATCGGCGGTTCCCCCAACAAGGTCTTGCGTCTGAAGTCACTGGTCGGCGAGGCGAAGATCGAGATCGACGGCGGCATCGACGCCGAGACCGCGGGCTCGGTCGCTGCTGCCGGAGCCTCACTGTTCGTCGCGGGCTCAGCCGTCTTCGGCGCCGCGGATCCGGCCGCTGCTTACAGCGAGATCGCTGCCGCTGCCGGCGCAGCCTGAACGCGCTGCTCAGCTAGACGCAGCTGCCGAGTGCTGCCGTGTAGAAGCGCAGGTAAGCGTTCCAGTGTTGGTCCCAGTAGCCGTGCTCGTGCTGGCCCGGCCAGGTGTGGGCCGTGAGGTCGGCTCCGGCGGCTTCAAGCGTTTCGTCGAGTTCGACATCAGAGATCAGGAAAGGGTCTTCGTCGCCGGCGTCGTTCCAGATCGGGACCGGGCCGAAGGCGCCAGGATCGGTCCGGATCGTCCCGAGCACGTCGTTGTGTTCGAAGTCTTCGGCGTCGTCGAAGGCCCCGGGGGCGGTGTCTTCGCCACGCAGCCAGAGCGCCGGGGAGTGACCGCCGACCGCGCAGAAGCGGCCCGGGTGCTGCAGCGCCAGGTTGTAGGCGCCGAAGCCGCCCATCGAGATACCACCGATCGCGACCCGGCGTGGGTCGAGGTCGAAGCGACGGGCGACTTGTGGGATCACTTCGTCGACGACATAGCTGCCCCAGTCGCCCGTTTCGCGGTCGTGCCAGTAGCTGTCGCCGTCGTCTTCGGGGAAGGCGACGACGGGCGCGCGCTTGCCCAGTGTTGCCAGGGCCGCGTAGAAGGCTTCGTCTTCGAGGTAGGTGTCGACGGTGCCGCTCTTGCCATGCAGGAAGACCAGCAGGGGTCGCCGGGTGGGGTTCTCGGTCGACCCGGCGGGCTCGACGACGCCGACGTCGAGGTCCCTGTCGGTGGCCTTGCTGTGAACGGTTATGCGGGTCACCTTGGCGCCGTGGGTGTCGGCAGGGCCGAAGACGGTCGCGGTCAAGACCAGGTAGGTGGCCACGATTGCCACGAGCGCGAGCACGAAGGCGGCGGTTCGGCGCCTCCGTTGGACCTGCCTCCGCGAGGGTCGCGCTGGGCTCAAGCTTGCGGAAGCGTAATCGCGTCTTGGTAGCGTGCGCCGCCATGCACCGGCTTTGGCAAGTTGTGACCCGTCCGCTGCGGCGGTGGCCGCGGCTCTCTCGCGCCGCGCTGGTGGGGTTCGGCCTGATCATTGCCATCGTCGGGCTAGCCAACGCCTACGTGCTGCTCAGCGTCAGCGGCGAGGCGACTGGCGACGTCGCCGACGTCCCTCACGAGCAGGTAGCGATCGTGCCCGGCGCCGGGGTTAAGCCCGACGGCAAAATGAGCATGATGCTCGCCGACCGGGTGCACCAGGCCGACGTGCTGTGGCGTGCCGGCAAGGTCGATCGCATCCTCGTCTCCGGCGATCACCACACCTGGTCCTACGATGAGCCGGACACGATGCGCAAGGCGCTCGTCCGCGACGGCGTTCCCGGGCGCGTCATCTTCGAGGACCACGCGGGCTTCGATACCTGGGCGACGATGGTCAGGGCGCGCAGCATCTTCGGGGTGAAGAGCGCGGTAATCGTCACCCAGGGCTTCCACATGCCGCGGGCCCTCTACCTTGCCGAAGCCGCCGGATTGGACGTGACCGGCCTCACGGCTGATCTCCATCCTTACGGCATCCAGGGCGTCAAGAGCGACGTTCGCGAGGCTCTCTCGAGGGTGAAGGCCATCGCCGACACCACCCTCGACACCCCGGCCGTGGGCGGGCCGTCGCTGCCGATTAACGGCGACGGTCGCGCGAGCTGGGGACCGACGCCACCGCCGGGGACACCTCCGGCGGGCTCCCCGGGCCCCTGAGCTCAGTTTTAGCCCCTCGCGATCAAGGCACCAATCACCTCTTGCCACCAGGCTCGCTCCGCCGGGTCGTCGCCGACGCGCTGGGCGCGGCGCTCGCACCAGCCCGCCAGGGAGCGGCGATCACCCACGGCTACCGCCGTGTCCGAGGTGAGGGCATAGCGGCCGTCGACCAGGGCGACGAGGGCGGTGGAGCGGTCGCGGCGGCTGCGCAGGACCGAAGCGACGGCGATGCCGTTGACCTCAGTTGGTGCCGATGGGTCCTTGATCCTGCCGCCTGGCCCGACCGAGAAGATCTGCGGGGCGCCGCGCTGGGGCAGGCGCGGTGGAGCCGGGACGCCGACCGGGCCATCGTGCCAGCGCTTCGTCAGGGCCTCGACCTCCTCACGTAGCTCGCCGCGGACGAGGATGTGGAGCTCGTCTCCCTCGCGCACCTCGGTCGAGCCGCGCGGCGGGATCGCGTGGCCGTCGCGCACGATCACGTTGAGCAGAGCCTCACGCGGTAGGTCTAGTTCTCGAACCAGGTGACCCGCCGCCGCGGCGCCTGGGCGCAGCCGGTAGGAGACGACGTCGCCGCCCATACGGCGGATTCGCCCCGACTCAAGCAACCGCCGCGGCAGGGCGGGTTCACTGGTGGTCAGGCCGAGGCGGATTGCCAGTGGCTCAAAGGTTGCCCCCTGCACCAAAGTCGAGGTGACGACGACGAAGAAGACGATCGCGAAGAGCTCTTGCCCGCCCGCGACTCCCGCGACCACCGGGAAGGTGGCGAGCCAGATCGGCGTCGCTCCGCGCAGCCCGGCCCAGCCGAGCATTGCCCGCTCGCGGAAGTCAAAGGGGGAAAAGGCGGTGGCGATGAAGGCGGCGAGCGGGCGGGCGATGAGGATCAGCACCGCTGAGAGGGCCAGGCCTTCGAGGGCGACGTCATCGAGTGTGCTCGGGAAGACGAGCAATCCGAGCAGGATGAAGAGTCCGATCTGGGCGACCTCGCCGACTCCCTCATGAAAGGCGGCGATCGTGCGCCGGGCCGGCACGTTGCCGGCACCGAGCGCCAGCGCGGTCAGGTAGACCGAGAGCAGGCCGGATCCGTGCGCGACTTCCGCCACGCCGAAGGCGATGCCGGCGATCGCGATCGTCGCCACCGGGTAGATGCCGTCAGTGGGCAGACGAACAGCGCCGAGGGCGCGCACGGCAAGCCAGCCAAGGGCCAACCCGATCGCCGCCCCGACCGCCAGCTTCAGCGCCAGCAGGCCAGCCATGTCGGCCACGCCGTAGCCGGGCTGCTGGATCCATTCGACGAAGCCGACCACGAGCAGCAGCGCGACCGGGTCGTTCATCCCCGACTCGCCCTCGAGGGAGCGGGCGAGCTTCTTCTCCAGCTTCGAGCGGCGCAGCACGGCGAAGATCGCAGCCGAGTCGGTGGCGGCGACTGCGCCGCCGACGAGCATCCCCTCCAAGGTGCCCAGGCCAAAGATCAGCTTCGCGGCGAAGCCGGCGATCAGTGCCGTGAGGATTGTGCCCAGCGTTGCCAGCGAGGCCGCCGTGCCGAGCACGGGCCGGATCTCCGACCAGCCTGCGGTCAGGCCGCCCTCGAAGACGATCAAGACGAGCGCGACGGTGCCGAGGGTCCGGGCTAGCTCCGCGTTGTCGAACTCGATCCCGCCGACTCCCTCCGAGCCCGCCAGCATCCCCAGCCCGAGGAAGAGCAGCAGGCCGGGAATTCGCATCCGGTCGGCGAGTAGGCCGCCGACGATTCCGGCGGCGAGCAGGGCGCCGGCGACCAGGATCAGCTCGGCGTCGTGTCCACCCACCGCGATCCCTAGGTGTTCTCGTCGACGGCGGCCAGGCGCATCTCGAGTTCCTCCGGCGAGCCCGACACCGGCACGTCCTCGGCCCGCTCGTGGGGGCGGCGGTAGATCATGTAGAGCAAGCCGAAGAGGACTCCGGCGGTCAGGGTGAAGCCGATCTCGATCCGGTGGAACTCGTTTTCGACCAAGGGCACAAAGTTCCAGGCGATGAAGAGGCCGGCGCAGGCGATCCAGCGCACCGCCGCCCGCCGCACCTGGCCCTGGGCGACGCTGGCCTGGTTGACCGTGACCGAGCCGAGGTAGAGCCCGGTCCCGGCCGCGACGACGAGCAGTTCGGCGCGGTCGTAGCTGAACTTCTTGCTGAAGGCGATCTGCATGATCTCCGGACCGGCCACCAGGATCACCAGCGCCATCAGCGCCGTGAAGGCGGCGATCCCGAGCAGCACCATCCGCACCGAGCGGTGGAACTCCTCCTCGCTGCTGGGCTCCTCGCTGGTGTGAAGGCTGGTCAGGTGAGGGAGGATGCTGGTCGAGACGGCCTGAAAGAGCTGTAGCGGCGCCCGCGCCAGCATCAGCACGTTGAAGATGAACCCGGCCGCCGATGCACCCTGAAGACCGCGAGCGATCAGCGGACCTGCGTTGAGGAATGCCTGTTCGCTGAACATGATTACCAGCACCGCCGCAGCAAAGCCGGTGCCGTGGGCCATCGAGACGGCCGTGCTCTCGCCCTCGGCTTGGGGTGGGGGAGGCGCCGCGGTTTGTGCCCGGCGGGCAAAGGCGAGCGGCACGACCATCAGGCTGAGGGACGGGGCGGCGACAATGCCGATCGCCACAGCTGACTGCCCTTCGAGCAGGCTGACCGCGACCAGGACCGCAAACAGGGTGCGGAAGCACGACTCGGAGAGGATCAGCGCGGTGAAGAGGCCGAAGCGCTTCTGGCCGGCGAGAAAGCCGCGGGCGAAGTAGCTGGCGGCGTAGAAGAGGACCGCGGAGAAGTAGATCCAGTAGAGGGTTTCGTTGCCCTCGAGCAGGTCATTCTGGATCGGTCCGCGCAGGGCCAGCGCGAGGACGGCGAAGAGCATCGCCAAGCCGACCTGGATCGTTGCGGCGTTTCGCGTCGTGCCGCCGATCGGCTCGCCCTTGACCAGGTGTTCGGAGATGTGGCGGGAGAGCAGTTGTTCGATCGGCCGGTAGAGGGTGGAGATGGTGATGAAGACGGCCGACCAGAGCACCGTGATCTGCCCGTAGTCGTGCGTGGAGAGCACATGGGAGGCGATGAAGAAGTAGACGTAAGTGATCACCCCGGTGAGGCCGACGCCGAGCGCGAGGAAGCTGGCGGTTTTGCCGTAGTCGGCGGTCGCCGAGGCGCCGTTGGAGGCGGCGTCCCCTGGGGCGCCCGATCCTTTACCAGGCAGGCGCATCAGCGCTCGGCGCCGGGCTCGTAGTGCGAAGGCGGCACGTCGAGCGCGAGCTCGACCCGGCGCACCCGCTCGAAGACGCGCTGGGTCATCACCCGTTGGCCGGCGAGCAGATCCCCGATCACGCCCAGCGCGAGCAACTGGATCGCGGCGATGAAGAGGACAGCGCCGAGGATCAGCGACTGGATGTGGCCGGTGCTGTCGCCGTTGAGGACCCAGTCGAGCAGGAACGGCAGCCAGGCAGCCAGGGCGAGGATCGCGACGACGAGGCCGGCCGTGGCGAAAACGCGCAGCGGCTCATAACGCGCGTAGATGCGCAGGATCGAGAGCGCGTTGCGTCGCACGTAGCCACCGGTCGAGTCAAAGAGCCGCGACTCGCGCGTCTGTGGGTTGGTGCCGATCTCGACCCCCTCGACCGCGACCAGCATCTTGCCGGCCTGGATCAGGCTCTCCAGCGTGTAGGTGAAGTTGTCGACGACAAGTAGGCCCAGGGCGGCCTCGCGGTTGTAGGCGCGGAAGCCCGAGGTGGTGTCGGTGATCTCGGTCCCGGCCAGCCGGCTTACCACCCAGCTGCCGAGCTTCTGCAGCGCTTTCTTGGAGCCGGAGAAGTGCTCGATCTGGGCGACCTGGCGGTCGCCGACGACCATGTCGGCTTCGCCGGCGAGAATTGGGGCGAGTAGCTTGGGGATGTCAGCGCCGCGGTACTGGTTGTCGGCGTCGGTGTTGACGATCAGATCGGCGCCGAGCTTGAGGCAGGCGTCGAGCCCCGCCTGGAAGCCGGCGGCGAGGCCCTTGTTGTTGGTCAGGCGGACGATGTGCTCGACACCATTTTCGCGGGCCACCTCGACCGTGCGGTCGGTCGAGCCATCGTCCACGACCAGCAGCTCGACTGTGTCGATCCCGGGGATCTGGCGCGGGATGTCGGCGATCGTTGCCGGGAGGGTTAGTTCCTCGTTGAGGCAGGGTATTTGGACGATCAGCTTCATGACGACGGTCAGGGTATCCGCGCGGTCGGCCCAATAGCCGCTGGCGCGCGGGTCCTGTCGCGGGGTGAGGGGGGCGCTGCGGGCGGGCCACGGTCCGTCCTCGACCCCCCCTCACCCCACGCCACCCGCGCGAGGGGCGTGTGACGAGGTTCCCGGAACCCTGGACTTGGGGGAGTAAGCTTGGACTGATTGACTCGTCAATCGGTTCTATGAATTCGCAGCTCACAGGCACGGATCGGAGCCATCTCGCGCGGGCGCTGGAGCTTGCGGAGGGTGGGCGTGGGCGGGTCAGTCCTAATCCTCTTGTTGGGGCTGTTGTGGTGCGTGAGGGGGGGATGATTGGCGAGGGTTTTCATGCTGAGCTTGGGGGCCTGCACGCCGAGCGGGCGGCTCTTGAGGACTGCCGCACTCGCGGCGAGGATCCCGCTGGGGCGACGATGTACGTAACGCTTGAGCCCTGTGCGCACACCGGCAGGCAGCCACCTTGCACTGAGGCGATTCTCGAGGCCGGGATCTCGCGGGTCGTGATCGCCTCCGACGATCCCAGCGAGAAGGCTGCAGGTCGGGGGCCAGGGATCCTGCGCGACGGCGGGGTGGAGGTCGAGTTCGCCGCAGGCGAGGAGGCAACGACGGCGCGGTTGCTCAACCAACCGTTTCGCAAGCACGCCCGGACCGGGTTGCCGCTGGTAACGCTGAAGCTGGCAATGTCACTCGACGGACAAGCCTCGACTGCGCCAGGCGACTCTCCTTGGATCTCGGGAGAGAAGAGCCGCGCCCTAGTCCACCAGTGGCGTGCCGAATCCGACGCGATAGCAGTAGGCATAGGCACCGTCCTAGCCGACGACCCCCTCCTAACCGCCCGCCCGCCAGACCGTTCCGGTGCGTCTTTTCCCCCTATGGCGGGGGAAAAGCGCACCGGAACGGTCGTGCGGCAGCCGGTTCGGGTTGTCTTTGACCGCCAGGCCCGCCTGCCGCTTGGCTCACAGCTACTTCGCACTCTCGACCAGGGGCCGGTTCTCGTCGTCGTCTCACCGGGGGCAGACGCGTCCAGGACCGCAGCGCTCCGTGAGGCTGGAGCCGAAGTGCTCGTCGCCGAGGGCATCGAAGCTGCGCTAGCCGACCTCGGCCGTCGCAACATCACCAGCCTCTTCCTCGAGGGCGGCCCGACCCTCGCCACGGCATTCCAAGCAGCTGGCCAACTGGACCAGGCCCGGACCTTCATCGCCCCGATCCTACTCGGCGCTGGGGACCAAGACGCATCTCGCGCGGGTGGCGTGGGGGATGGGGGGGTCGAGGACGGACCTTGGCCCGCCCGCAGCGCCCCCCCATCCCCCACGACAGGACCCGCGCGCCAAGAGCCTTTGTCCCACACAGTTCAGACCATCGGCGAAGACACGCTGATCACAGCCCGGTTCAAGGAGTGGTGATGTTCACGGGCCTCGTTCAAGACATCGGCAGCGTCGAGTCGGTCGAAGCCGGTCCGGAGGGCGCGCGCGTTCGTATCGCTACGAGGCTCGTTCCCGAAATTGCGACCGGAGATTCCGTTGCCGTCAACGGCGTCTGCCTGACCGCCACCGCCGTCGATACGAGCGGCTTCGAGACCGAGGCGATGAACCAGACCTTGGAGGTCACAGCTCTCGGCCGCCTGGGGGCGGGCGCCAAGGTCAACCTCGAGCTGGCGATGAAGGCCTCCGAGCGGCTCGGCGGCCACATCGTCCAGGGGCACGCCGACGGAGTTGGAGAGATCGTCTCGGTCGAGGACGACGGGTTCGCCCGGCGATTGCGAGTGGCCCTCGAACCCGAGCTGATCAAATACACGATCGCGAAGGGCTCGATTGCGCTGAGCGGCGTCAGCCTGACGATCGCGGATTTGGGGGATTCTTGGGCTGAGGTTTCCCTGATTCCCGAGACACTGGAGCGGACCAACCTCGGTGAAGTCGTACCGGGGGACGAGCTGAACGTCGAGTGTGACGTGGTGGCGAAGTACGTGGAGCGATTGATGACACCATTCGCTGGAGAGGAGCGGACGTGAGCCAGATGACGAAGACGCAACGGACAGACGGAGCAGGCGTGGAAGCGGGCAAGAGCCCGTTCTCGACGATCGAGGAAGGGATCGAGGAGATACGTCGCGGTCGCATGATCGTCGTCTGTGACGGCGAGGATCGCGAGAACGAGGGTGATCTGGTGATGGCAGCGCAGTTCGCCACCCCTGAGGCGGTTAATTTCATGGCCAAGGAGGCACGCGGGTTGATCTGCCTAGCGCTGACCGCGGAGCGCTGCGAGAAGCTCGGCCTCAACCTAATGGCGGCAAAGAACGAGGCGCCGCTACAGACTGCCTTCACGGTGACGATCGAGGCCGCGGGTGGGGTCAGTACCGGCATCTCCGCCCATGACCGTGCCCACACGATCCAGGTCGCGATCGACCCCAACTCCGGCCCACGCGACATCGTCGTCCCCGGCCACATGTTCCCGTTGCGGGCCAAGGAGGGCGGCGTGCTCGAGCGCACCGGCCACACCGAGGCCAGCGTCGACCTTGCCCGCCTCGCCGGGCTGACGCCCGCCGGGGTGATCTGTGAGGTGATGAACGACGACGGCACGATGGCCCGCGTCCCCGACCTGATCCCCTACTGCGAGCGCCACGGCCTGAAGATGATCACCGTCGCCGACCTGATCGCCTACCGCCGTCGCACCGAGAAGCTGGTCGAGCGGGTTGTCGCCACCGCCTTGCCGACCGAGTTCGGCGACTTCACCGCGGTCGGCTATCGCTCCCTGGTCGACGACAAGCACCACGTAGCGATGGTCAAGGGCGACGTCGACGGGGTCGAGGATGTGCTTGTCCGCGTCCACAGTGAGTGCCTCACCGGCGATGTCTTCCACAGCATGCGCTGCGACTGCGGCGAGCAACTGGTCGCGGCCCTGACTCAGATTGAGAATGAGGGGCGCGGCGTCCTGCTCTACCTCTCCCAGGAGGGTCGCGGGATCGGCCTGCTCAACAAGCTGCGTGCCTACAAGCTGCAGGAGGAGGGTGCCGACACGGTCGAGGCCAACCTCAAGCTCGGCCTGCCCGCCGACCTGCGCGACTATGGGATCGGCGCCCAGATCCTCGGCGACCTTGGCCTGACCAGCATCCGCATCCTCACCAACAACCCGAAGAAGATCGTCGGCCTTGAGGGCTATGGCCTCTCGGTTTCCGAGCAGGTGCCGATTGAGTCCTCGCCCAACGCTCACAACGAGGCCTACCTACGGGCCAAGCGCGACAAGATGGGTCACTCGCTGCACCACCAGGGTCTCGCCCTCGATGAGGAGATGATCCGCGACGAGGATGAGCGTGACGCCGCCGGCGAGGGCGGGGCGGCGGATGGCTGAGTCCGGGGTCTTTCTCGAGGCCTTCAGCGACGAGGAGCGGGAGACGCTGGGTGGGCGACAGTTCGCCGTTTGCGTCGGCCGCTTTTACGAGGACCTCGCCGAACGTTTGCTGAAGGGGGCCCGCGAAGGCTTTGAGATGGCCGGCGTGCCCGCCTCCGCGGTCAGCGAGGTCTCGGTGCCCGGCGCCTACGAGCTGCCCTTCGCCGCCAAGCTGCACGCGACCACCGAACGCTTCGCGGGCATTGCTTGCCTTGGTGTCGTCATCCGCGGCGAGACCGACCACTATGACTTCGTCTGCGCCGAGGCCGCCCGCGGCATCCAGGATGTGCAGCTGGCCACAGGCGTGCCCTGCGCCTTCGGCGTGATCACCTGCGACACGATGGAGCAGGCCCTTGCCAGGGCTGGTGGCGGCAAGCGTGACCAGGGCCGCAACGCCGCCCTCACGGTCGCCCGCATGGCCCTACTGAAACAAGAGGTCAACCCCTACCGCTGGCAAGTCCGCGACGGCTAGCGACCTGTAGCATCCCCGACCCGATGGCCAAGGTATGCCACAGCTGCGGCAAGGGACCGGCGTTCGGCCAGTCCCGAAGCCACTCGATGGTCGCCACCAAGCGGCGCTTCGATCCCAACCTGCAGAAGGTGCGGATCCAGGAGAACGGACGCAAGCTGCGCGCTTACGTCTGCACGCGCTGCCTCAAGGCCAACAAGGTAACTAAGGCGGCCTGAGGCCGAGTTAGTCGGTAGGGGCGACGACGGGGTGCTCGCCCGTCGGCGCTGGGTCGCCCTCGGCCGGCTCTACGTGCAGGCGGGGCAGGATGCGGTCGAGCCAGGCTGGGATCCACCAGGCGTTCTTGCCGAAGAGCTGCATGATTGACGGGACCAGGACCGAGCGGATGATCACCGCGTCGATGAAGACCGCCGAAGCGAGGCCGAGGCCGAAGAGCTTGATGATTCGTTCTTCGCCCAGCATGAAGGAGGCGAAGACGGTGATCATGATTGCGGCCGCTGCGGTGATCACCCGGCCGGTAAGCGCGAGGCCGCGGGTGACGGCGAGCGTCGCGTCGCCTTTGCTTTCCCACTCCTCGTGGATGCGTGACATCAAGAAAACCTCGTAGTCCATCGAGAGGCCAAAGACGATCGCGAAGAGGAAGACGGGGAAGAAGGAGATGATCGGGCCGGTGCCGTCGACGCCGATCAAGCTCGCGCCCCAGCCCCACTGGAAGACGGCGACGATCAGCCCAAACGCCGCGCCGATGCTAAGCAGGTTCATCACCATCGCCTTCAGCGGCACCAGCACGGAGCGGAAGACGATCATCAGCAGCAGCGCCGAGAGCAGCACGACGACGCCGATGAAGAGCGGCAGCTTTTCGGAGATCGCGTCGCCGAAGTCCTCGAAGATCGCGGTGATACCGCCGACGTGGACCGCCGCCCCGGTCTGCTGCTCGATCGGTGGGATCAAGTCGTCACGGATGTGGTTGAGCAGGGTGGTGGTCTCGACGCTCTGCGGGGAGGTCGACGGGTAGACCTGGAAGACCCCCGTGTTCTTGGCTGGGTTGAGCATCACCGGCGTCGTTTCGGCAACGCCCTCTTCGCCTTCCAGCTTTTTGCTGAGCTGGACTAGGGCGGCATCGTCTCCCTTGCGGGGCAGCGCCGCGACGATCTGGAGGGGGCCGTTGAACCCGGGGCCGAAGCCTTCGGCGAGCAGGTCATACGCTTCCCTTGTCGTCGTGCCTGCGGTGTCGGTTCCGGCGTCGTTGGAACCGAGTCGCAGCGACAGCGTCGGCACGCAGAGGAGCAGCAGCAGTCCGCCCGAGAGCAGGGCCGAGAGCACCGGGCGGCGCTGGATCTCGCGGCTCCAGCGAAACCAGCGACTGTCTTCGGCGACGCTGTTGGAGCGTCCGCCCAGGCCAGGAATGCGGAGCCGGTCGACGCGCCGGCCGACGATCGTCAGCAGCGCCGGCAACAGGGTCAGCGCCGCGATCATCGTGAAGAGGACGGCAAGCGCAGCCGCTACCGCGACTCCGACCAGGAAGCTGATGCCGAGCAGCAGCATCCCCATCAGCGAGATGATCACCGTAATGCCGGCGAAGAGGACCGCGCGGCCCGCCGTATCGACAGCGGCGACCGCAGCCGCTCGTGGCTCCAGTCCTTCGTCGAGCCCGTTGCGGAAGCGGGTGAGAATGAAGAGCGCGTAGTCGATGCCGACGCCGAGGCCGATCATCGCCGCCAGCACCGGGGCGAAGTTCGCCATGTCGAAGACGTGGGTACCCAGCGTGACCAGTCCGATGCCGACGCCGAGCGCAAAGAGGGCGGTGAGGATCGGCAGGCCCATCGCCACGGCAGAGCCGAAGGTGAGGAGCAGGACGACGATCGCCGCCGCCAGTCCAATCGCAAAGGAGGAGTCGCCGCCTTCTTCCTGGGTCGCTTCCTGGATCAGCTGACCGCCGAGCTCAACCTGCAGGTTTGTGCCGGCGGGCGCTTGCGCCGTCGCGATGATTTCCCGCGTCTTGGCTTTGTCGAGCTTGTCGTTGGTGACGTCGAACTGCACCGTGGCGTAAGCGATCTTGCCGTCGGCGCTGATCGCCCCCGAGCCTTCGGCATATGGGCTCTTTACTTCGCTTACGTGTGGGAACTTTGCGACCTTGGTGAAGACGCTTTCCATCTTGCGCTGGATCGGTTCCGAGGAGACCCCGCCTGGTGCCTTGAAGACGATCGTCGCGCTCTCGCCGGCTTGTTGTGGGAAGCGGTGTTCAAGCAGGTGGAGCGCTTCGACCGAGTCAGAGGAGGGCAGGTTGAATTCTTCGGTGAATTCGGAGCCCGCCGAGCCGGCGATCGCTCCGATCCCGATCAGGGCGACGATCCAGCTCAGGATCACGGTCTTGCGGTGCCCGGTGGTCCAGGTGGCGAAGCGTCTCATCGAGTGTCGCACCGTAGCGAACCCGGCCGCTGAACTTACGCGGCTGGCCCATCCGGCCCCGGCAGCTAGATTTCGGCCTGATGCCCGACCCTTCGATCGTCCGCTTCCGGCGCGTCATCGGCTCCGCCTACGCCAACCTGGAGGCTCGTCGCCAGGAGGTGAACGACCTCAACGTCTTCCCGGTTGCCGACGGCGACACCGGCGACAACATGGCGATGACGATGCGAGCCGTGATGGAAGAGCTCGACCGCCTCGACGGTCTCGAGATCGATGAGGTCGGGCGAACCCAGCTGGTGCAGGCGCTTGCTCGGGCAGCCCTGATGGGCGCCCGCGGTAACTCCGGCGTCATCCTCAGCCAGATCGTTCGTGGTGCCGCCGAGGAGCTGTCGAGCCGCCCCGGAGAGCTGATCGACCCGGTGTTGGTTGCCTCAGCATTTGCCAGTGCTGCCGACGCCGCCTACGACTCAGTGCGCGAGCCGGCCGAGGGGACAATGCTGACGGTCTTTCGCGAGATGGCGCACTCGATCGCCCGCCAGCTCTCACGCCTCGATGCGGATCAGCAGCGGCTCGATCGCGGCGTCGCCGAAGAGGAGCAGGACGCGATCCTTGCCGAGGTGCTGGAGCGGGCGATTGCCGACGGCCAGCGTGCCGTGGAACGTACGCCCGAGCAGCTCGAGGTGCTGCGCGAATCCGGCGTAGTCGATGCCGGCGGCTACGGCCTGGTGTTGATCCTCGCCGGCGTCGTCGCCGGCCTGCGCGGCGACGGTGCCCCGGTGCCGGAGGTCTCCCACCACGAGGCGCCGCGGCTTAGTCGCCCTCATCACGAGGACAGCCGCTACAGCTACTGCACCAATTTCATCGTCTCCGGGACCGGGTTGAGCGGCCGCGATTTCCTGCCACGCCTGGAGGGACTCGGGGACTCGGTGCTCGTCGTCGGCGACGAGGTGACGTTGAAGGTTCACGTCCACACCGACGACCCCGAGGCCGCGGTGGCGCTCTTCGAGGACGCCGGCAAGGTGACCAACCTCGACGTCGCCGACATGCGCGAGCAAATCGCCGAGCGCCGCGCGCGCCTGAACGGCGGTCGCACGGGTGCCCTTGCGGTGGCGGCCGGCGAGGGGCTGGAGCGCCTCTTTACCGAGTTGGGCGCCCACGTCGTCCCCGGCGGCGAGACCCTCAACCCCTCGACCTATGAGCTGCTTGCGGGCATTCACGAGGTCCCGTCCGAGGAAGTGCTCGTCTTTCCCAGCTCCTCCAATGTCGTAATGGCAGCGGAGCGGGCATGCGAGCTCTCGGAGAAGCCAGCCCGGGTGGTGCCGGCGACTTCCTTGCAGGAAAGCCTGCTCACCCTGGTCGAACTCGACCCGGCCGCGCCGGCGGAGGAGAACGCCGAGCGGTTGGAGGAGGCGCTTGCCGACATCATCAGCGGCGGCATCGCTCCCGCCGCCCGTGATGACGCCCAGGGTCGCTTCCGCCAGGGCGACGCGGTCGGCTTTGTCGAAGACGAGATCGTCGCCTGGGGTGGAGCGGGGTCGACCCTGGCCGAGACGATCGAGAAGCTCGCCGCGGGGGCCGAGATCGTCACCGTGATCGCAGGGGATGGTGCCCCGATTGCGCTTGAGGAGCTCGACACCCACGTCCCCAACGGTGTCGAGATCGAGACCCACGAAGGCGGCCAGCCGAGCTGGTGGTGGCTGCTCGCTGCCCAGTAGTGCGCGCCTTTGCCAGTACCGTCGAGCTAACCCCAACCCAGCTGCGTGATGCTCCGGTCCGTTGGCCGCGGCCGAGTGTCCTTGATGTCTCGCTGCAGGGGCTGGAGGGCGTGGGCCCGAAGACGGCGGAGGTGGCGACGAAGGCGGGGGTTGCAACCGTCGGCGATCTTCTCCTGCGCTTTCCCCACAGCCATCGCGACCGGACCATCGTCCCGCTCGCCAGCCTCGAGCCGGGTCAGAAAGGCACGATCGCCGTCGAAGTCCTCGGCAACGCTTCCCGGCCGTTTCGCCGCCGCGGTCTGAGCATCGTGGGTGTGAAAGTCGGCGATGACTCGCGTACCGTGCGAGCGAGCTGGTTCAACCAGCCTTGGGTTGCCCAGAAGCTCACCGTCGGCACACGTCTTCTGTTGACCGGATCGCTGGGCAAACGGGGGTTTCAGGTCTCGGAATACGAGTTTGTCGCGGCTGGCCCGCGGGTCCTGTCGGAGGGTGAGGGGGGCACTGCGGGCAGTCCACGGGCTGTCCTCGACCCCCCTCACCCTCCGCCACCCGCGGGAGAGGCGGAGCTCGTGCCCGTTCATCCGTTGGCCGAGGGCTTGCGGGCGAAGCAGGTACGGGGGTGGTTGGAGCAGGCGATTGGGTTGGCCCCGAACTTGATCGACGGGGTACCGGCAGCCGTGCGTGTGCGGCACGAGCTCGCAGGCGTTGCGGATGCGGTCAAGGCAATGCATTTCCCCAGGGAGGTTGAGGAAGCGGAAGCGGCGCGCGAGCGGTTGCGGTTCGAAGAGCTCTTCCTCTACCAGGCGATTTTGGCCAGCAGGAAGCGCGCTCATCGAACGGCGCGGCCCGCGCCGCGACTCGGCAAGCCCCGGGAGCAGGTCGGGCGGTGGATCGAATCGCTGCCGTTCGAGCCGACGCGGGACCAGCTTCAGGCGTTCGACGAGATCGATGGGGATCTTGACTCGGGTGAGCCGATGCAGCGGCTGCTGATGGGTGAGGTGGGATCGGGGAAGACAGTGGTTGCCGTGTATTCGATGCTGCGGGCGCTGGAAGCTGGGTTCCAGGCGGTGTTGATGGCGCCGACGGAGACGCTGGCCGAGCAGCATGCGGTGACGCTGGGGAAGCTGTTGGCGGAAGAGGCAACTCCGTTTGCGCTGCTTACCGGGTCGACTCCCGCGGCGAGGCGGAAGGAAGCGCTGGAGCGGCTGGCAACCGGAGAGTTGGGGCTGATTGTTGGCACTCACGCGCTGATCGAGCCGACGGTGCGGTTCGCCCGTCTTGGCCTCTGCGTGGTCGATGAGCAGCACCGGTTTGGGGTCCAGCAGCGCAAGGCGCTGGATTCCAAGGGGGTGGAGGGAACGGTGCCGCACGTGCTGCACATGACCGCGACGCCGATCCCGCGGACCCTTGCGTTGACCGCCTACGGCGACCTGGACACGACCGCGCTGCACGAGCTGCCTGCTGGTCGTCGGCCCGTCAGAACTCGCCTTGTCGAGGAGGGTGAGCGACCCGGGGCCTATGAGTTCATCCGCGGGCAACTGCACCAAGGCCGCCAGGCCTATGTCGTCTGCCCACTGGTGGAGGAGTCCGAGAAGATGCAGGGACGCGCCGCGGAGGCCGAGGCACAGCGACTCGCAGCGGGAGAGTTGAGCGACTTCCTGGTCGGCGTGATCCACGGCCAGATGCGATCCGCGGATAAGGCTGCCGCGATGGAGTCCTTCACCTCCGGCAAGACCGACGTGCTGGTTGCAACCACAGTGATCGAGGTCGGGATCGACGTACCGAACGCAACCGTGATGGTGATCGAGGGAGCCGAGCGCTACGGCGTCTCCCAGCTGCACCAGCTCCGCGGCCGGGTCGGCCGCGGAGAGCACGACTCGATCTGCATGCTCTTTCCCGAAGATGCGGGCGAGTTGGCATGGTGCCGCCTCAAGGCGGTCGAGCGCGAGAGCGACGGCTTCAAGCTGGCCGAGGTCGATCTCAGCTTGCGCGGCGAGGGGGAGGTGCTCGGCACCCGCCAGCACGGCTTGCCGCGCTTCGCTGTAGCCGAGCTACCCGAGGACACACCGACTCTCGTCGCCGCCCGCGATGAGGTGCTAGCCCTCCTACGCCGTCACGGTTCCCTCGAAGCCCCCGAGCTAGGTCCCCTGCTAGGCGCCGCCCGCCGCCGCTTCGGCGCCGGCGCCACCGACCCGATACCACTCTGAGACATGTCCCACACGAAACTCCCCAGCGATTTGCCACCTCAGGGGGTGTCTGACTTTAAGGGGCCATATGGCCCCTTAAAGTCAGACACCCCCCCGGGCAGGGCTTGTTGATGCGGGTGATTGCCGGGGAGTTGGGGGGGCGGAGGCTGGTGGCGCCGCGGGGGTGGAAGGTGCGGCCGACGTCGGATCGGGCGCGGGAGGCGATCTTTTCCGTTCTTGGTGCCAGGGTCGACGGAGCCGCCGTGCTCGACCTTTTCTGTGGCACCGGTGCGCTGGCAATCGAGGCGCTCTCGCGCGGTGCGGCCCGTGCCACGCTGGTCGATCGTGACACCCGCGCGGCCCTCGGAAACGTCGAGAATCTCGGCCTCGCTGAGCGGGTCGAACTAGTTCGTGCCGATGTCTTGGGCTGGTTGGCTGGCCGGTCGGAGGGGGAGGACGCCCCGCGCTTCGATCTCGTCTTCGTCGACGCCCCCTATAAACTCGCCGACCGCGTGGGGCAGGAACTGGATACTCATTTGTCTCGCCTTCTCAGCAAGGGGGGGCGTGCGATCGTCGAGAGCGGCGCGCGCCGGCCACTGCGTATCGATTCGTTGCCACGGCTGCGCCAGCGCCGCTACGGCGCTGCCGACGTCTCCATCTACGGGGAGGACGACTGATGGCCGAGCGTGATGGCACGGTGGTCTGCCCGGGGAGCTATGACCCGGTCACCAACGGCCACCTCGACATCATCACGCGCACCGCCGCGGTCTTCGAGCGGGTCGTGGTTGGCGTCGTCAACAACCCGATCCGCAAGGAGAAGACCCTCTTCACAGCCGAGGAGCGCCAGGCCTTCATCGTCGAGGCGACCTCGCACCTCGCCAACGTCGAGGTTAGGACCTTCTCTAACCTGCTGGTCGAGTTCGCCCGTGAACTGGGCGCCAAAGCCGTGATCAAGGGTCTGCGGGCGATCTCCGACTTCGAGTACGAGTTTGAGATGGCTCAGCTCAATCGCAAGCTCGATCCTGGGATCGAGAGCATGTACGTGATCGCTTCTGCCCATTACAGCTTCCTCTCGTCCACTGGGGTGAAGGAAATGGCGACCTTTGGGGGCGACGTATCCGACCTCGTTCCCGGACCCGTCGCGGCCGCGATGGCAGAGCGGCTCGGCGACAGGTAGGCTTTCCCGGGTGCGTAGGGGAGTGGGCGAGAGCTTGCAAAAAGCCGAGGAAATAACCCCTTCTTCACCGAAGATGCCTCTGACACGTAGGCTTACGACCTGCTGATGGACGTTCTCGTTCTCATAGACAAGCTCGACGATGTGGTTCACAACGCGCGCCCGGTGCCGCTGACGGACCAGGTGCGCGTCGATCGCGAGGAGATTTACGACCTGCTCGACCAGATGCGGGCGACGATCCCCGAGGAGATCAAGCAGGCACGCTGGATCGTCAAGGAGCGCCAGGAGATGCTGGCCGAGGCCAAGCGTGAGGCCGAGCGGATCGTGCGCGAGGCGCGCGAGCAGCAGGCCCGCCTGATCTCCGACGAGGAGGTCACCAAGCAGGCCGAGCGGGCTGCTGATGAGATCGTCGAGGACGCCCGTACGCGTGAGCGCGAGATCCGCCTCGGCGCCGAGGACTACGCCGACGAGATCCTCAACACGCTCGAGGTCAATCTGCAGAAGTTCCTCGCCGCTGTGCAGCGTGGGCGGGATCGCTTGGCCGGGCGGGATGAGGAACCCGTCGCCGAGCTAGACGAGCAGCAGCAGTAGTAGTAGCGCGGCTGGCGCGCGGGTCCTGTCGCGGCGGCCCTCCCCCATGTGCTCGGGCGCCGCTGCGCGGCGCCCTGCGCTATGGGGGACCCCCGCCACCGCGCCACCCGCGCGAGTCGCGCTACTCGTAGACGGCTTTGACTACTGCGAGGTCGTCGGCCTGCCAGGTGATCTGGCCGCCCGACCAGGCGAGGAGGTTTTGAAGCTTCTCTGACTCGAAGACGTCGCCTATTACTAGGGAGCGGGAGTGGTCTTTGACCCGGCGGCAGAGGGCCTGGAGTTGGTCGTCGTCGAGCTCGCCGGTTGAGAGGACCGCGATTACGAGGTCCCAGGGACCGTCGGGGAGGGGGTCCTCCATCCGGGCGAGCTGTACGTCGTCGTAGGACTGGCGGGCGCGGAAGACCATGTCGGGGCTGGCGTCGAGGCCGATCACCCAGGCGTCGGGGTAGGCCTCGATCAGCCGCCTGGTCGTCTCGCCGGTCCCCATTCCCAGCTCGAGCACGCGCTCCGGCGGGAACGCGATCGCCGCGATCGCCTCTTCCTGCAGCTCGTCGTAGCGCGGGATCTGCGAGCGGATCCGCTCCAGGTAGACCTCTGGTGTCCAGTCGAATTGACCCATTCCGTAATCTCGTCGGAGGCATCGTAAGCCCGGCCGAAGCGGAGGAGCGCCAATGTCTCAAGCGATCACGATCATCGACCTCGCGCGGCTATCCCTCTCCCACGGTGAGGGTCGCCGGCTCGACCTGCCCGTTCGCCTGGAACCGCTGGAGTTGGCCGGGCAGACCTACGCCGTCTCGCCGGATGCCATCGAGGTTCGCCTCGACGTCTCCCGGCCCAGTGGCGGTTACGCGTTCCGCCTCCGTTTCTCGCTCCGTATCGAGGGCCCCTGCATGCGCTGTCTGGAGGACGCGGCCTTCGAGACAGAGGTCGACGCTCGCGAGGTCGCCCAGGAAAACACCGAGGATGAGGAGCTACTTAGCCCCTACGTGGAGGACGAGGAGCTCGACCTCGGCCGCTGGGCCCACGATGCCGCCGTCCTCGCTATCCCGGCCCGGTTTCTCTGCCGTGAGGACTGCGCCGGCCTCTGCCCAACCTGCGGTGAGTCCCTCAACGACGCCGACCCAGCCGACCACGAGCACGACCAAGCTTTCGACCCAAGGTGGGCCAAGCTCAGGGAGTTGAAGCTGGACTAGGTGTGAGGAGGGCGGGGCACCCCTCCCAAAACGCGCGGCAGGAGCCGCGCTTGAGTGTTTTGGGAGGGGTGCCCCGCCCTCCCTCCGACCCGCTACCATGCTCCGGCTTATGGCTGTCCCTAAGAAGAGAACCTCGAGCACGCGGCGCGACAAACGGCGCGCCAACCACAAGGCCGGCAAGGCGCGGCTGAACCAGTGCCCGCGCTGTCACAGCCCGCGGCTGCCGCACCGGGTCTGCCCGACCTGCGGCACCTACGCCGGTCGTGAGGTGATCGCCCACAAAGTCGTCGATCCCTCGGCGGCACCCTCAGACGCACAGGAGTGACGGCGGCGGGGCACGGCGTGACCGTGGCCCTGGACGGGTTCGGGGCCGAGCAGGGATTTGGCGTGCTCGCCGAGGGCGCGCGGATGGCGGCGGCGGATGGGATTCGCATTCGTGTCTTCGGTCCACCCGAGGAGCTGGAGCTAGATGGGGCTGACGGGATCGAGATCGTGCCCACCTCGGAGCGGATCAGCAACGACGAGGACCCCGTAACTGCGGTCCGGGCGAAGAAAGAGGCCTCGGTAGTCCGCGCCGCCGCTGACGTCGCCGAGGGTCGCGCCGACGCGATGGCCAGCCCGGGTTCGACCGGGGCGACGATGGCCGCGGCGACCTTCGGGTTGCGGCGACTCAAAGGGGTGCAAAGGCCGGCACTGGCGGTGCAGCTCCCCGTTCCGGGCAAGCCGGTGCTCTTCCTCGATGTCGGCGCCAACATCGAGGTGCGCGCCCAGCACCTGGTCCAGTTTGCCTTTCTCGGTGCTGCCTTCAGCGCGGCGGTGCTTGGCGTTGAGCGTCCCCGCGTCGGCTTGCTCTCGGTTGGCGAGGAGGCTGGCAAGGGACGCGAGGTGATCGTCGCTGCCCACGACATCCTCTCCCGCGCGGAAGGAATTGATTTCGCTGGCAACGTCGAGGGGCGAGACCTGCCGGCCGGCGTCGCCGACGTGGTCGTCACCGACGGCTTCACCGGCAATGTCTCGCTGAAGTTGATGGAGGGAACCGCGAAGACGGTCACCGCCGCGATCCGCGATGCCGCCCGCTCCAACCCGCTGGCCGCGTTGGGAGGACTGCTGATGCGCCCGGCGCTGGGCAGCCTGCGGCGCGAGCTGCATCCGGACACCACCGGCGGCGCGATCCTGCTCGGGTTGCGCGGGATCGCCGTGGTCGGACATGGCAGCTCGGGAGCCGAGGGGATCGCCAACGCCGTGCGCCTCGCGGCCCGCTGTGTCGAGGTCGACGCTGTCGGCCGCACCGCCGCGCTGCTTCGCGAGGGCGATGCCGGCCGCGGTGCGCTCGCCGACAGCGCGGCGTGATAGGAACCCGACGATGACCCGCGAGGAAGTCCTCACCCTAGTTCGCGACCACCTCGCTGAGGAGCTCGAGGTGGACGCCGGCAAGATCGGCGAGGCGACCCGTTTTAAGGAGGACCTCGACGCCGACTCGCTCGATCTCTACGAGCTGGTGATGGAGCTGGAGGACACCTATGGGATCTCTGTCTCCGAGGAGCAGGCGGCGAAGATCACGACGGTTGGCGACGCGGTCGAGTTCGTACTCGATCATTCACCGGCGTGAGCGTCGCGGCGCTCTTAGAACTCCTCGCAGAGCTTCCCGACGGCCTGCGCTGCGAGGCACTGACCCATTCCTCCTGGGCAGAGAACGAAGAGGAGTCATACGAGCGCCTCGCCTACCTCGGCGACAGCGTCCTCGCCCTGGCCGTAGCCGGTGACTTGGTGGAGCGCTTCCCGGAGGTCGATGCGGGTGGCCTGACCAAGATTCACAACCAGGCGGTCAGCGGGGTCTCTTGCGCTGAGGTCGGGCGTCAGCTCGGCGTGCCGGAGATGCTGCGTGCTAATGAGCCCGAGGGGCTGGACGTAGGAATCCCCGCTGAGGTGCTGCTTAGTGGGGAGCGGCCGCTGCCGGAGGCGACTGAGGCGCTGATCGGCGCCTGCTTCCTGGCCTTTGGGTTCGAGCGGATCGCCGCTGCGGTCGTCTCTGCATTCGAGTCCCGTATCGAGCACGTCGCCGAGACCACGATCGACTTCAAGTCGGCCCTGCAGGAGATGCTCGCGCGCCGTCGCTCGCACGTAAGCTACGAGGTGATCGCCGAATCTGGCCCGCCGCACCGGCGGAAATTCGAGGTCGCGGCGATCGTTGACTCCGAGCGGGTCGGCGAAGGGGCGGGCCGGAGTAAGAAGGTGGCCGAGCAAGCCGCGGCCGAGCAGGCTTTGAAGCGCTTCGGCGGTTAGTCGTGGCCGTCGCGTCCGACTCACACGAGAGCCTGTGCGACCAAGGGCCGAGGGACTAAAGAGATGTATCTGAAATCGATCGAGATGAAGGGGTTCAAGTCGTTCCCCGAGCGGGCGAGGCTGGAGTTCTCGCCCGGCGTCAGCGTGATCGTTGGTCCCAACGGCTCAGGCAAGTCGAACATCACCGACGCTGTGCTCTGGGCCTTGGGCGAGCAGAGCCCCGGGGCGATCCGCGGCGCCTCGATGCAGGACGTGATCTCCGCCGGCGGCAAGGGTGTCGGCCAGCGCCGCATGGCCGAAGTCGAGGTGACGATCGACAACTCCGAGGGCCGGGCTGCCACCGAGCTCTCTGAGATCGCGGTGAAGCGCACGCTTGATCGCTCCGGCGACGGCAGCTACCGCCTCAACGGCGCCCGCTGCCGTCTCGTCGACGTGGTCGAGGTGCTCTCCGACACCAACCTCGGGCGTGAGATGCACTCGGTGATCAGCCAGGGCCGGGTCGAGTCAATCGTCCACTCAAAACCGCGCGAGCGTCGATTGTTGATCGAGGAGGCGGCGGGACTGGGCAAGCACCGCAAGCGTCGCCGCCGCGCCGAGTTGAAGCTGCGCGCCGCGCGCGACAACCTCGATCGGGCGCTTGATCTCGAGCGCGAGGCGCGCGCCCGCTTGCGGCCGCTGAAGCGCCAGGCTCAGGCTGCGGAGCTGGGCGCTCGGATCGAGCGCGAGGAGTTGGGCTTGCGCGGACAGCTCGTCGCCGAGGAACTGCGTTTCGGCGCCGACCGGGCCGAGGCTGCGGAGAAGGCAGCCGTCGAGGCGCGCGCGCAGCGGACCGCGATCGAGAAGCGCCTGGCCGAGGTGAGCGAGAAGCGCCGCGCCGCGGAGGAGCGCTTTGCCGCTCGCGATCGCGAGCGCACCCAGGCCTGGGGCGTGCTGACCAAGCTGCGCGGCGACCAGCAGCGCGTCGCCGTCCGCGCCGCCGGGCTTGGCGATCGCGAGGGGGAGCTGCACGCTGGGCTGGACGCGCTGCGGGCCGAGCTCGGCCCGCTGACACTCGATGTCGGCGATGGCGCTGCACCCGGCGAGCGGGCGCAGAAGCTGGAGGAGGAGCTGGGGGAGATTGACACTGGCCTCGCGGGTGCCGTCGATGGCCTCGCAAGGGCCCGCTCCGCGAACGCTAGTGAGGCCGCGCGCGAGGCTGCTCTCGGAGCGGTTCGAAGCGGTGCCGAGCGCGCCTCCCGTCACGCCCGTCGGGCCGAGGGGCTGCTGGGCGAGCGCCACCGCGAGGCCCTGCGCAAGCGCCTCACAACAGGCGAGGAGCTGCTTGACGACGTCCGCGCAGCCGCAGCCGCCGCGTCGGCGGCAGAGGCCGCGATTCGCGTCCGGGTTGGGCGGATCGAGCAACTCGTGGTCGGCGGTGAGGGCGATGGCGATGAGATCGCCGAGGAGATGCGGGCCTGTTCTCAGCGCGAGTACGAGCTGCAGTCAGAGATGACGGCGGCCTCGGACCGGCTGACCGAGGTTGAGGTCGAGGCCGCCCACCTGGGTGATCGTCGTGCCGAGGCTGCCAAAGAGCTGGCCTTGATCGCCGAGCGCCTCGGCGAGGAGATCGAGCCGGCGACCCAGCCCCTGGGCGACGAGGAGCGGGCGGATATCGACCGGCGACTGGAGAGGCTGGAGCGCCGCCGCGCCCAGATCGGCCCCGTCAACCCGCTGGCCGAGAGCGAGTACGAGGAGGCGCGTGAGCACGTCGAGTCGCTGCAGACACAGCGTGAGGACACCGAGCGTGGGATGCACGAGCTGGAGGCGTTGATTCGTGACATCGACCGTGAGATCGAGCGCGCCTTCGAGCAGACCTTCGAGGCGACCGCGAAGAACTTCGAGGAGATGGTCGAGCACCTCTTTCCCGGCGGACGCGGCCGGTTGCGCCGGGTCAGCCTGGGGGCGGTCCGCGACGACGCCGAAGCGGAGGGCCCAGAGGCCGCTGCAGAGGATGATGAGGAGGGAGGGGAAGAACGCGAGGAATTTGGGGTCGAGATCGAGGTCACCCCGGCCGGCAAGTCGACCCGCAAGCTCTCACTGCTCTCGGGTGGTGAGAAGTCTCTGGTCGCGATCGCCTTTGTCTTCGCCGTATTCCTCGCCCGTCCCTGTCCCTTCTACATCCTCGACGAGGTCGAGGCGGCCCTTGATGACGCCAACATCGACCGCTTCCTGCAGCTGATCCGCCGCTTCTCCGACCGCGCCCAGTTCGTCATCGTCACCCACCAGAAACGGACGATGGACGCCGCCGACATCCTCTATGGGGTCAGCATGGGCGGCGACGGAGTGACCAAGGTCGTCTCCCGTCGCCTGCCGCGAGAAGTCGAGGAGGGCGAAGAGGGCGGGGACACCGAGGTGGTCACTGCGGCGGCAGCGCCGCCGCCCTTCGCCGGTTTGGCCGGTGATCCGACTGACGAGCACGGCGATAGCGAGGTCGCTTCCGGTCCCGGCCTGATCGGCGAGGAGCCGGCGGCGTCCGCGAAGCCTCAGAGTTCGGTCGAAGCTGCCTAAGCGCCTGTCTCTAGGACGCACCTCCCTTAAAGAAAACCGAACGTTCCTGGACCAAGGCCCACGCTACGCTGTCCGGCGGGGAAGAAAAGGAGAACGGTGGCCCAAAGCCACATGGACAGGCTCACTTCGTTCGACACCTCGTTCCTGGTCAACGAGAAGTCAAACGGGCACATGGCGATTGGCGCCGTGCTGATGTGCGGCGGTGCGCCGCCGAGCCAGGAGGACTTCGAGACCCACATCCGCAGTCGTGTCCACCTCTTGCCCCGCCTGCGGCAGCGGCTCGTCTTTCCGCCTCTGCGCCTGGGTACGCCTTTCTGGATCGACGATCCCGAGTTCGACCTCATCAATCACGTTCGCCGCGTCAGCCTCCCGCCTCCGGGCGATGACGCTCAGTTCCATGACCTCGTCGGCGAGATCCTCTCGCCGCCGCTCGACCGCTTGCGCCCGCTGTGGGAGTTGGTCCTGGTCGACGGCTTCGACGACGACCGCTTCGCGGTCGTCTACAAGACCCACCACGCGATGGCCGATGGGTTCTCGGCGGTGGATATCGGCGCCCTGCTCTTCGACCCGGAGCCGAATCCAGAGCCCTCGCGGGATGAGGAGCCCTGGAGCCCGCAGCCCTCGCCTTCGAACCTCGACCTCGCCGGCCGGGCCGGCGCCGGCATCTGGGCGACCGCGCGGCGCATGGTGAGCTGGCTCGGGGGAGCTATCCGCCGGCCTCGCCGGGCGGGCAAGCGCGCTGCCGATGGCGTCGCCGGCCTCTGGGAGGTGACCTGGGCGCTGACCAAGCCGGCGCCGAAGGTGCCGCTCAACGTCGAGATCGGTCCCGCGCGCAGCTTCTCCTGGGCCAACTTCCCGCTCGCCGACTTCAAGCTGATCAAGAACGCGCTCGAGGTGACCGTCAACGACGTGATCCTCGCTGCCACGGCTGCCGCCCTGCGCCGCTGGCTGGGCGACCGTGATGTTCCCGCCGACGGCTTGGAGCTGAAAGCGCTCGTGCCCGTTTCGATTCGCACCGTCAACGAGCAGGGCGAGTTGGGTAACCGGCTGACGGCGATGCGCGGGCCCCTGCCGGTTGGTATCGCCGACCCGGTCGAGCGCCTGCGCGCCGTCCACGAGGGGATGGAGGCGCTGAAGGACTCCAAGCAGCCGCTGGGAGCGGAAGCGATCTGGGGTCTCAACGACTGGTTCCGGGACTTCGCGCCGCCTGTACTGCTGAGCCCGACGGCCGCGATCAATTTCTCGACCCGCCTCTTCAACCTGCTTGTCACCAACTTCCCCGGGCCGCAGATCCCTTTCTACCTGCTCGGGCGCGAGGTCGAGGGGGTCTTCCCGATCGGCTTCCTTGCTCGCCGCCACGCGCTGGCGATCGCGATCGTCAGCTACAACGGCAAAGTCGGCTTCGGCATCCTCGCCGACCGCGCCTCGATGCCCGATCTCGAACGGATCTCCGAATACCTGCGCGAGGCCGTAGACGAGCTTCTTGCCGCTGCCCGGATAGCCTCCGCGGGGAAATCGGATGACGACGGAGTGGCGGGAGATATTCAACCTCGGTTCGCGCGAGAGCGCGAACGACTCGGCGGCTGAGAGCCCCGAGCAGCGCCGCGGCGTCTTCCGCCGCCTGCGCGAGAGCCTTTCCAAGAGCCGCCAGGCGCTGACCGAGGAGATCTCGGCCAGCCTCTTCGAGCGGATCGACGACGAGACCTGGGAGCGGCTGGAGGAGGCGCTGATCTTTGCCGACGTCGGCGCCCCGACCACGGCCAAGGTGGTCGAACGACTCGAGCACGAGGTCGAGGCTGGCAGCGTCGCCGCCGACGGCGAAGCCGTGCGCGAGCGCTTGATCGAGATCCTCGCCGAGGTGGCCTCGACCGCGCGCGCCCCGATCGACCTCAGCGGCGAGCCGGCGGTGTTGCTGATGGTCGGAGTCAACGGAACGGGCAAGACGACGACGATCGGCAAGATCGCCTGGCACCTCTCGAAGGAATTCGGCCTCTCCGTCGTCCTCGGGGCCGCCGACACCTACCGCGCTGCCGCCGCCGAGCAGCTCGCCGAGTGGGCCGAGCGCGCCGGCGCCGAGCTGATCCGCGGGGAGGAGGGGGCCGACCCAGGCTCCGTCGCCTTCGACGCGGTCGAGGCCGCAAGCGCCCGCAACGCCGACGTGGTAATCGTCGACACCGCCGGGCGCCTGCACACCCAGAGCAACCTGATGGACGAGCTGGCCAAGGTCCGCCGTGTAATAACCAAGCAACTCCCCGGCGCCCCCCACGAGACCCTGCTCTCAATCGACGCCACCACCGGCCAAAACGGCCTCCGCCAAGCCCAACTCTTCGCCGAGGCAGCCGAGGTCGACGGTGTAGTACTAACCAAGCTAGACGGCACCGCCAAGGGCGGCATAGTCCTAGCGATAGCCGCCGAGCTCAACATTCCTGTGAAGCTGATCGGCACCGGCGAGTCGCTGGAGGACCTGCGCCCCTTCGACCCATCCGACTTCGCCAACGCCCTCCTCGCAGAGTAGCCACTGCCTTAAGCTCCGCGGGATGTTCGACCAGCTCTCAGACCGGCTGCAGGCGACGCTGTCGGAGGTCCGTTCGCGCGGGAAGCTGAGCGAGGCCGATGTCGATTCGGCTATGCGGGAGATTCGGCTCGCGCTGCTCGAGGCCGATGTCAACTTCAAGGTCGTCAAGTCCTTTACGGCGACGCTGAAGGAGCGCTGCCTCGGAGCGGAGGTGCTGGAGAGCCTCGATCCGGGTCAGCAGGTGGTGAAGATCGTCAACGAGGAGTTGACCGGGCTGATGGGCGGCACCGGCAGCGAGCTGGCGATGTCCTCAAGCGGGCCGACTGTGATCCTGATGGCCGGACTGCAGGGATCGGGTAAGACAACCGCTTGCGCCAAGCTGGCCCGCTTTCTGCGTGAGAACGGCAAGAAGGACGTGGCCCTCGCCGCCTGTGACGTCTACCGCCCCGCTGCCGTCGACCAGCTCGTCACCGTCGGCGAGCGCGTCGGTGCCCACGTCTACCAGCAGGGCACCGACGCCGACCCGGTTGAGATCGCCGGCTGGGCGCTCGACCGCGCCCGCGAAGAGCGCCGCGACGTGTTGATTGTCGACACCGCCGGCCGCCTCCACATCGATCAAGACCTGATGGAGGAGCTGGCGAAGATCCGCAAGCGGGTCAAGCCACACGACGTGCTGCTCGTCGTTGATGCGATGACCGGCCAGGATGCGGTCGGCGTCGCCGAGTCCTTCGCCGAGGCGGCCGAGTTCGACGGCGTGGTGATGACCAAGCTTGATGGCGATGCCCGCGGTGGCGCGGCGCTCTCGGTAAAGGCGGTTACCGGCAAGCCAATTCTCTTCGCCTCGACCGGGGAGAAGCTCGAGGCCTTCGATCGTTTTCACCCCGACCGCATGGCCTCGCGCATCCTCGGCATGGGCGACGTGCTCAGCCTGATCGAGAAAGCCGAGCAGCAGATCGACGAGAAACAGGCGCTCGACCTTGAGCAGAAGCTGAAGAGCAACCAGTTCACGCTTGAAGACTTCCTCCAACAGCTGAAGCAGGTGCGCAAAATGGGCCCGCTCAGCAGCTTGCTCGGGATGATGCCCGGCATGGGGGCGATGAAGCAGCTGAAGAACGCCAACGTCGATGAGTCCGAGCTCGACCGAGTCGAGGCGATCATCCTCTCGATGACTCCGGAAGAGCGAGCCAACCCGGCGCTGATTAAGGGCTCGCGGCGCAAACGGATCGCAAACGGCTCTGGGACCAAGATCCAGCAGGTGAACCAACTGGTCAAGCAGTTCGACCAGATGCGCAAAATGATGCGCCACATGGCCTCTGGCAAGATGCCCGACGCGCAGCAGATTGCCCAGATGACGGGGGCCGCGCCGCGCCCGAAGATACGCAGGCGCTAACCTGCCGCAGTCCATATGGCAGTCCGAATCAGACTAAGACGCGTCGGGTCCAAGAAGAACCCGATCTGGCGGATCGTCGTCGCCGATAAGCGCTCGCCGCGTGACGGGCGCACGATCGAGACGATCGGTCGCTACAACCCGCAGACCGAGCCCTCGATCATCGAGTTCGATGAGGAGCGTGCCAAGCACTGGCTCGAGCACGGCGCCCAGCCGTCGGAGGCAGTCGCCACCCTGTTGCGCACCAAGGGCATCGCCGCCTCGGGCAGCTGAGCTTGACGTGACCGAGCTCCTGGAGTTCCTCGTCAGGTCGCTGGTCGAGGACCCCTCAGCAGTTGTGGTCGAGGAGCTGGAAGAGGATGGCGATCTGGTTTACGAGATCACGGTGGCCGAGGATGACCTTGGCCGGGTGATCGGCAAGGGCGGACGTGTGGCTAACGCGATCCGGACGATTGCGAAGGCTGCGGCCGTACGGTTGGATCGACGGGTTATCGTCGACATTCTTGACTGAGGGCGTTTGGGCGGGATCCGGGGTGGGGGTTCCGCTTAACTTTTTCGGTGGGACGGCTTAGGGCTTAGCGCCTCCAAGCGAATCGACGAAAAAGTACAAGACGCTCCACCCCCACCCCGGATCCCGATTGCGAAGCGCTTATGAGGCTTGACATCTTTTCTCTGTTTCCCGAGGCGTTCGACTGGTTTCAGTCGCAGCGGTCGGTGCAGAATGCGTTGAGCCTGGGGAACGAGCTTCGGTTGTTCAACTACCGCGACACGACTCCGTTGGGGGCCGGGCAGGTCGACGATGCGCCTTATGGCGGGGGAGCTGGGATGGTTCTTCGCGTCGACGTTGTTGACGCTGCGCTGCAGGCGGTTTATGCGAATGGGGAGAGGCCGCGGGTGGTGCTGCTTTCGCCGACCGGGCGTCTGCTTGACGACGAGCTGGCCGACGAGTTGACGGCGGAGCCTCATGTGGCTTTGCTCTGCGGGCGCTATGAGGGGTTTGACGAGCGGGTTCATGAGCACTTTGCTGATGACGAGGTCTCGATTGGGCGGTATGTGCTGGCTGGGGGGGAGCTGCCGGCGATGGTGCTTGCTGACGTGGTGATGCGCAAGCTGCCGGGCGCCCTCGGGCACGAGCGCAGCGCCGTTGAGGAGTCCTTCAGCCAGGTGTTGGAGGGGGCGCCCGAGTACCCGCACTACACCCGTCCCGCCAACTATCGAGGGTGGGGTGTTCCGGACGTGCTGCTCTCTGGCGACCACGAGCGGGTGCGGCTCTGGAGGGCCGAGCAGAGCAGGGTGCGAGCGGAGCAGCTCGAACAAGGCCGCAAGTAGGTACGATTCCCGGCACCGCGCGGCGCCCAGTCGGGCCCGGCGGTCTTTTTTCGCATGAGCAGCGTCATCCAAGACATCGAGCGCAGTCAGCTGAGGAAGGGTCTCCCTTCCTTTGATGCTGGCGATCGCGTGCGCGTCCACTTTCAGGTCGTCGAGGGCAGCCGCCGCCGCACCCAGGTCTTCGAGGGGATCGTCCTGCGGCGCCAGGGCTCTGGTGCGCGTGAGACCTTCACGGTGCGCAAGCAGTCTTTCGGGGTCGGCGTGGAGCGGACCTTTCCGCTGCACTCGCCGAAGATCGAGAAGCTGGAGATCGCCGCGCGCGGCGACGTGCGCCGGGCGAAGCTCTACTACCTGCGCGGTCGCATTGGCAAGGCGGCTAGGGTCGCCGAGCGGCGTTGGGGTATCGACGAGGAGTTGATATCCACCCCGACTGCGGCTGCGGAGCCCGAAGCAGTGGACGCCGAGGGGATTAGCCAGGCCGAGGAAGATGCTGTTCAGACCGAGGCCCCTGAGGCCGCGGTGGAGGCGGATGAGGCTGATGCGGCAGCTCCGGAGGGGGCAGAGGAGCCTGGTGCGGAGGCAGCCGCCGAGGCGACCGAGGAGCCTGCGGCAGAGGCTGAGTCGAAAGCTTCAAGTGAGACGGCGGCAGACACGGACGCTGCGGCGCCCGAGGTGGGGGAGACCGAGGACAACGCCGCGGCGCAGGATGCCGAGGACGAGGAGCCGGACAAAGAGTCCGGTGACTCCGGCGGAGACTCGGCCTGAAACTCTCGATCCCGAAACCGAAGACCCGAGGTGGCGGGTTTGTCGAGCTGGTCGTCATCGTCGCCCTGGCTTTGGGTCTGGCGCTTGCGATTCAGGCCTGGCTGATCAAGCCGTACCAGATTCCGTCTCAGTCGATGGAACCAACCCTCGACGTTGGTCAGCGGGTCCTCGTCAACCGTTTCCTCTACCACTTCACCGATCCCGGCATCGGCGATATCGTCGTCTTTCACCCGCCGGCGGGTGCCGATCACGGTTCCGTAAACGAATGCGGCGTTCCGCGCGGGCCGAAGGAAGCCTGCCCACGTCCGACCGCCGCCGAGTCGAGCCAGAACTTCATCAAGCGCATCGTTGCCGGTCCGGGCGACACGCTCAGCGTCAAGGAAGGCCACCCGGTCGTCAACGGCGTCGAGAAGACCGACGAGCCCTACATACGGCCCTCCACCGAGTGCGCTGTCTGCAATTTGCCGAAACCGATCAAGATTCCACCCGGCTACTACTTCATGATGGGCGACAACCGTGGCGAAAGCGATGACAGCCGCTTCTGGGGACCCGTACCCCGTGGATGGATCATCGGCAAGGCCTTCGCCACCTACTGGCCTCCCGATCGCATCGGCACCCTCTAAGACGCCGGCGAAGGGCAAGGCACACCAGCGGCGGCTGGCGCGGACCCGAAAGCTATTCGCCTTCGATCGGGGCCTTGGCAGTCGTCTCGTAGCAGGGGCAGACGAGGCAGGGCGGGGATGTCTGGCCGGACCACTTGTCGCCGCCGCGGTACTGATCGACTACGAGGCACTTTCCCATGCCGACCGCCGCTCCCTGGCGGGCTTGCACGACTCCAAGCAGATGAGCGCTGAGAAGCGAGCGGAGCTCTATCCCTGTGTGCTGCGCGCCGCCGAGCGCGTCAGTGTCGTGGTGAGGAGTGCCCGGGGGATCGACGAACGTGGCCTGCACGTGACCAATATCGAAGCGCTGTCCAGCGCGCTCGAGCGCCTGTATCCGGACGAGAGCGCGACCTGCCTCGTCGACGGCTTCTCGCTGCGCGACTGCACGGTCCCGCACCGGGCCGTGATCGAAGGCGATGGGACCAGTGCCGCGATCGCCGCCGCCTCGGTGATCGCCAAGGTCACCCGTGACCGCTACATGCACGGGGCGGGCCGCGACTATCCGGGCTGGGGCTTTGAGGAGCACGTCGGCTACTCGACCCCTGAGCACCGCGAGGCGATCGAGCGGATCGGCATCTCGCCGCTGCACCGCCGCTCGTTTCAGTCGGTCGCCTACAGCCAACTGGAGCTGGCCGGCTAAAAAGCCCCGCGGATGTGCTCTATGTCGACCGCATGGTCACCGTGGTCGAAGGTGACGCCGACGGCGTCGAAGCGGATCTCGGCGTAGTAGGGCGCATCGCGACGTTCGCCCATCCAGGCTGTGGCGAGGCGGCGGACGCGTTGCTGCTTGCGGTGGTTGACGCCGAGGACAGGGCGCTCTGGGCCGTAGGCCGAGTCGGCTCGTCCGGCCTTGACCTCGACGAAGACCAGGGTGCAACCGTCGCGGGCGACGATGTCGAGCTCGCCGAAGCGAGTGCGGGCGTTGCGCTCGATGATCTCCCACCCCGAGCGTGCGAGGCGGTCGGCCACTAGGTTCTCCGCGGCGCGTCCAATTCGCTGTCGCTGCACGGTCATTGCCAGCGACCATAGGGCTCAAATTCATCTTCGCTGTCCCAGAAGCGTCTCTCGCTCCAGGAAGTTTTCAGTTCGGGCACATTCGCCGCGCCACGCGTCGGATTTGGCTCCCTAGCGTGGTCTCCGTGCTCGCTACGACGCAGACATTCACGCTTGATGGCATCGCCGCCCGTCCGGTCAGGGTCGAGGTTGACGTTCACCGGGGCCTGCCTGCCTTCTCGGTTGTCGGGCTCCCCGACATGGCGGTGCGTGAGGCGCGAGAGCGGGTGCGGGCAGCGCTGGTGAACTGTGGCTTCGATTTCCCTTTGCGGCGGATCGTCGCCAATCTCGCTCCCGCAAGCCTACGCAAGGCCGGGCCTGGGTTGGACCTGGCGATCGCCGCCGCCTTGCTCACTGCTTCGGGCCAGCTCGACCTCGGCCGGCTACCGAAGCTGGCGATGGTAGGCGAGCTCGCCCTGGATGGTTCTGTCCGTCCCGTTCCGGGTGTGCTGGCGATCGCCGAGGCGGCTCGGGAGCGGGGCGTCGAGGCGATCGTGGTCCCGGCGGAGAACGGCCCCGAGGCGGCGCTGGCGGGAGAGATCGGCGTGATCTGTCTGGAGAACGTCGCCCAGCTATCTGCTCTCTCGGCCGGCGATTGGATGCCCGAGCGACCGCAGCCGATGTCGCTGCGGCTGAGTGCCGCCGGGGATGGTCCCGATCTCGCCGACTTGCGCGGCCAGCGTCACCTCCGCTACGCGCTCGAGGTCGCCGCCGCGGGCGGGCACAGCCTGTTGATGGTCGGCCCGCCCGGCGCCGGCAAGTCGCTCGCTGCCAGCCGCCTGCCCTCAATCCTGCCGCCGTTGGCCGCCCCCGAGGCCCTGGAGGTTGCACGCATTGCCAGTGCCTGTGGACGCCTCGGAGAGGAGCGAGCGGGAGGCAGGCCATTTCGGGCTCCGCACCACACGGTCAGCCCAGCGGGGTTGGTCGGTGGTGGCAACCCACCCAATCCGGGTGAGGCGACGCTTGCCCACCGTGGCGTGCTCTTTCTCGATGAGCTCTGCGAGTTCCGCCGCGACACGCTTGAGGCACTGCGGGCACCGCTGGAGACTGGCTCAGTCGCGATCGCCCGCGCCGGTGCCTGGCGGCAGCTTCCTTGTCGGTTCATGCTCGTCGCGGCGGCTAACCCCTGTCCCTGCGGCCGTGGTGAGGCTGACCCCGAGTGCAGCTGCGCACCGCTGGCGGTTCGCCGGTACCAGGCGCGCCTCAGCGGGGCGCTTGCCGACCGTATCGACGTCCTCGCGGCGATCCGCCAGCCCAGTGCCGAGGAGATCGGCGGACCGCCGGGGGAGCCCTCGGCGGCCGTACGAACCCGGGTTGGCATCGCCAGAGAACTCCAGGAACACCGACTCGGATCGGGTCGCTGTAACGCCTCAATGACGCCGGGAGAGGTGCGTGAGTGTGCGCTCGACGAGGGGGCCGCATCACTGTTGGCCGACTCCTACGCGCGGCGGCGGCTCAGCGGTCGCGCTCACGACCGCGTGCTGCGGCTGGCGCGGACGGTTGCCGACTTGGCCAAGGCCGAGACGATCGGTCGCGATCAGATGGCCCAGGCTTTGCAGTTGCGCAGGAGGGATCAGGAATGAGTGAGCCGCAAGCCTGTCCCGACTGCTTGCGCCGCTCGCTGCTGCTCGCCCATCTCGCCCCTTACATCGAGAAGGTCGCCACCGGTACACCCGGATCGCGCTCCCCCGAACTACTGCGACTATCCAACGAGGACCTCGCCGAGGGGGTGGCACCGAAGATTGCGGCGCAGGTGTTGGCCCAGGTCGCGGCTGTGCCGGAGGGCCGCCTTCTCGCCGGCCTGGCTGCGGCTCAGTGTTGGGCCTGCTGCCGTCACGATCGTCGCTTCCCGGTTGGCCTTCATGATGCTGCCGATGCTCCCTGGGCGCTGATCGGACGCGGTGATCCGGCCCTGCTGGACCGACTCGATCCGGACGGCACGGTCACGGTGGTGGGGGCCAGGCGGGCCAGCACCTACGGTCGTGAGGTAGCGCGCGAGTTGGGTCGTGAGTTGACGGCAGCCGGCCTGCTGGTCACCAGCGGACTTGCCTTCGGCATCGACGCCTGTGCGCACCGTGGCGCGCTCGAGGCGGGGTCGACGGTTGCCGTCCTCGGCTGCGGCGCCGACGTCGCCTATCCGGCCTCGCACCGCTCACTCTGGCGGCGGATCTGCGAACAGGGTCTGGTCCTCTCCGAGTTGCCGCCAGGCACCGGTGCCTGGCGCTGGGCTTTCCCGGCGCGCAACCGGATCATGGCGGCACTGGCAGGGATGACGGTCGTGGTCGAGGCCGCGCAGCGTTCTGGGTCGCTGATCACAGCAGATCTCGCCGCCGACCTTGGGCGTGATCTGGGTGCCGTGCCAGGTCCAGTCAACTCGCGCGCCTCCGCGGGCACGAACGACCTGCTCGCCGGCGGCGCCTGTCTCGTTCGTGGCGCCCAAGACGTACTCGACGCGATGCTGGGTCCGGGTGTTCGTAAGGCCGAGCGTGTCGGTTCGCCTCTCGACCCTGCGCTTCTCGGTGTTCTGGCGGCAGTGGAGAGAGGAGAGGAGACCTGTGACGCCGTCGCCGCCGAGCTGGACCTCGGCGGTGGTGACGCCGCATCCGCCCTCGCCACCTTGGAGGCGCTCGGCTATGTCACCTGCTCGCTCGTCGGTGTGTATTCCCGGACGCTGCTCGCGGTGCCCGGTGTCTAGGCCCTAGGCTGCGCGGCATGGAGTCGGAGCGCATCCCGGCCGTGCTCTCGATCGCCGGCTCGGACTCCGGCGGCGGCGCCGGCATCCAGGCGGACCTGAAGGCGTTCGCTCGCTGCGGCGTGCATGGGATGACCGCGATCACTGCGATCACGGCCCAGAACACGGTCGGGGTCGAGGCGGTGGAGTCGGTCTCGCCGGAGACGATCGTGGCGCAGATCGGAGCGGTCGCCGAAGACATCGGTGTCGACGCGGTGAAGATCGGGATGCTGGGCACCGTCGAGGTCGTCGAGGCGGTCGTCGCAGCGCTCAGCTTGCTCGTCGATGAGGTGCCGGTTGTTGTCGACCCCGTGATGGTGGCCGAGAGTGGCGCCGTTCTTCTGGACGACGACGCCCGGGAAGCGCTGATCGTGCGGTTGCTGCCGCTTGCCACGGTGGTTACGCCGAACATCCCAGAGGCGGTAGTGCTGACCGGCGCCAAAGAGCCGTTTTCGCAGGATGACCTCGCCAGGGAGGTGCTGGCGCTCGGTTCGCGGGCAGTCGTCGTCACGGGCGGCCACAGTGAGCGGGTGGTGGATCTCTTCTACGACGGCAGGGAGTCGGTCGAGATCGGCGGAGAACGGCATCCCGACGGCGCGGCTCACGGCTCGGGCTGCACCCACTCCTCGGCGCTGGCGGCCTTCCTGGCACGGGGTGAATCGCCGTTGGGGGCCGCGCGGAAGGCACGCGAGATTGCCTCCGCCGCCGTTGCCCAAGGTCTGCGCGAAATGGGTGCCGGGCCGGGTCCCGTCGATGTCTTCGGCCTTCGTTGAAGGGTTTCCCGGGTCAGGGCCCGGAAAACCCTTCAACCGTCTGTGAGTAGATTTCCAGCATGAGTTCAAACGGCGCCACCACGACGAAGCTTCCCCGCCCACGTTCGAGTGCAGTCTTCGACGGTCCTGACCGGGCTGCCGCCCGGGCCTACATGAAGGGAGTCGGCTTCGACGACGACGCGCTCAGTCGGCCGACAATCGGGATCGCCAACACCTGGGCCGAGGCGAACTCATGCAACTTCCACCTGCGTGGCCTTGCCGAGCACGTCAAGCAAGGAGTGCGGGCAGCTGGCGGGACGCCGATGGAGTTCAACACGGTCGCGATCTCCGACGGGATCACGATGGGGACGCAGGGGATGAAGGCATCGCTGGTCAGTCGCGAGGTGATCGCCGACTCGATCGAGCTGATGGCGCGCGGCTACCAGTTCGACGCGATCGTCGTTCTCTGCGCCTGCGACAAGACGATCCCGGGCGGGGCGATGGCGATGGCGCGGCTCGACGTGCCGTCGGTGCTGCTCTACGGCGGCTCGATCGCGCCCGGGCGCTGGCACGATCGCGATGTCACCATCCTCGATGTCTTCGAGGCGATGGGCGCTCACGCCGCCGGCGATATGAGTGATGAGGAACTGCACGAGCTGGAGGGCGTCGCCAGCCCTGGCCCCGGCGCCTGCGGCGGCCAGTTCACCGCCAACACGATGGCCTGTGCCTTCGAGGCGCTTGGGATCAGCCCCGGTGGCTCGGCGATGGTCCCGGCCGAGGACGACGACAAGGGTACGGTCGCCGAGAAGATCGGTGAGCTGGTGATGAACGTGCTGGCCGAGGACCTGCGCCCGAGCCGGGTGATCACCCACGACTCCCTGGAGAACGCGATCGCCTGTGCCTGTGCCTCGGGCGGCTCGACCAACGTCGTCCTGCACCTGCTTGCCCTCGCTCACGAGGTAGGCGTCGAGCTCAAGATGGACGATTTCGAGCGGATTTCTCGCGCCACCCCGCTGTTTGCCGACCTCAAGCCGGGTGGCCGCTTCGTCGCCACTGACCTTTACCGCGCCGGAGGAGTACCGCTGATCCTCAAGCGGCTGGCCGAGGCCGGCGCGCTCCACGCGGACGCGATGACCGTCACCGGCAAGACGATCGGTGAGGTTGCTGAAGACGCGAATGAGGCTGACGGTCAGGAGGTCGTGCGTCCGCTTTCTGACCCGCTAAAGCAAGAAGGCGGATTGGCAATTTTGAAAGGCAACCTTGCCCCCGAAGGCGCTGTGGTCAAGCTCGCCGGCACCGAGCGCACCAAGCAGGTGGGTCCGGCCCGGGTCTTCGAGTCCGAGGAGGAATGCTTCCGCGCGGTCAAGGACCAAAAGATCAAGCCCGGTGACGTCGTCGTGATCCGCAATGAGGGACCGGTCGGTGGGCCGGGGATGCGAGAGATGCTCCAGGTCACCGCAGCGATCGTCGGCGAGGGCCTTGGGCAGAGCGTCGCGATGGTTACCGACGGGCGCTTCTCCGGCGCAACCCGCGGCCTGATGATCGGCCACGTAGCCCCGGAGGCCGCCAGAGGCGGCCCGATCGCGGCGATTCAGGAGGGCGATGAGATCACCGTTGACATCGACAACCGCCGCATCGACGTCGCACTCTCCGGGGGGGAGATTGCTGAGCGGATAGCCGAGTACAAGTCTCCGTCGTCTCCATTCGGAAGGGGCGTGATGGCCAAGTACGCGGAGACGGTGAGCTCGGCTTCCCAGGGCGCGGTTACCGGCTGAGACCTTGCACGGTGTCACTTACGCGACGTAGATGACGCACCGGTGCGCGGGGCGCCCAGGGATTGAGAACCGTAAGACCTAGCCATCGGTGCGTAAATCAGCCCAAGTTAGACCCCGCGAAGAGGACGATTGCCATCGCACACGCGAGCCCCAGCGCCAGCCACGACCATCGCTCCCGGCGCTCGCGGTCAACGATGGACCCTAGGACCAGGACTGCTAGGACGATGGTTGCCACCGCCCACGGGATCGCCAGCCACAGAGTGTGCGCCGGTGGTGACCCGTCGTCCTCTCGATAGCCGTTGAGAGCTAGTACGAGCAAGGCATACACGGCAGCACAAGCCAAGAGAATGGCGCTGATCAGGGTGCGAACGCCTGCCATTGCCATGGAAATGATAGGTGTCGCTGCCAAATGTGAGGCTGCGATGGTGACGCGCGATCAGCTCGCTTTCTCGGCGAGAAACTCGTCCAATAGTGCGTTGAACCTTGCCGGCCGCTCCATCTGCGGCACATGTCCCGTTTGCTCGAAGATCTCCAGGCGCGAATGGGGGATGCGGCGCTGATAGCTGTGTGCAGCCACGGATGGGATCACCCAGTCATCGGTGCCCCAGACGATCATCACCGGGATCTGAATCTCTTCCAGCCGGTCGCGGGCGTCGTATTCGATCACCGCGTCGAGTGCGTCGGCGAAGCCGGGGCAAGGCACGCCGGAGGCCATCTGCTCCCAGAGGAGTTCCTTGCGCAGCCTATGTGGGTAGCGGATCGCGAAACGGAACATCAGATAGCGGGCGCGGCGATGGGTAACGAAGAAGCGGGCAGCGGCGCTCAAGGGGCGACCGAAGGTGCCCCATGCCTGCGAGGTCGCCTTACCTCGCTGGTGCGGGAGCCAGGTGTTGATGAAGCCCGCAGCGGAGACGAGGACCAGGCGGTCGAAGCGCTCCGGGGCTGAGAGGACCGCCTCGGCCGCGACTAGACCGCCCATCGAGTTGCCAACCAAGGTAACGCCGCTGCCGAGGCCGAGCTTCTCGCAGAAGTCGTGCAGGAGGCGTCCGTAGGCGGGCATGTCGATCGGCCAGGAGGGCATCGGGCTGGCGCCGAAGCCAGGCAGGTCGAGCGCGATCGTACGGTGGGAGCGGCCAAAGTGGGGGAGGTTTTCCAGCCAGGCCTGCCAAGAGCTAGTGATGCCGTGGACGAAGACGATCGGGGCCCCCTCGCCGATTTCGACATAGTTGACCGTGGCACCGGGAAGTTCGACCCGGTGCAGGTGTGGGCGCCAGTCGAGCTTCAGCCAGTCGGGATCTGGATTGCCGTAATCGTCACGCATAGCCCATACGTTCAAGTATGGGTATCTCGCGGATCTGCGGTGGCTGTAGGTGGTCCCAGAGGATGCCCCGTGGCCGCTCGTACTGGCGCTCGACCTCGATCACCGCGCGTGGCGTGGCGATCATGTCGACCGGCAGGTCGTGCGCGGTCATCATCAGGTGGCGGCGCAGGACCTGGGTCGGGTGGACCGTTGTCGCCACGGTGGTGTGGCCGTCGATCTTGCCGGCATCGATCAGGACCCCGTACTCGAGGTCGGAGTAGCCGCCGCCCTTGCCGACTCGGGCGCCGCTGAGATTGACCGCGACGGATCCGCAGAGGACGAAGTCGATCTCCGGCAACTCATCGAGCGCCGTGACCCGGCCGTGTTTGAGCGCACCCTTGATCGTCGCCGCCTCCTTCACCGCACGTTTGGAGAGCTTCTTCGGATCGAGGACGCGGAAGGGATGCGGGTCGCGCAGCCGCGGCACCGCCATCACCACGATCTTGCCCTCTTCGAGAGCGATGCGGCGCGCATAGGTCTGCGGAGAGTCAGGGTTCGCCTTGATTACCCTGGCCCGCTTCCAGACCCGCTGTCCGGCGAGCTTCTCTGCGGCCAGCTTCGCCCCGGCGAAGTTGGGGATGCGGCCCTCGGCCCCAGGAAAGCGGGACACGCCCGCGCGGTCCATTGCCTTCCAGACCTCCTTGCGGACATCGTCCTTGGAGAGCATCGCGGTGAAAGATATCCGCCAGAACGACCGAAGCGTGTGCCTAAACTCCCCACGATGGGGCGCGGAGCCAAGATTGCGATCGTTGCAGCGGTTGCGCTACTCCTTCTAGTGGCCGGTGTCGGCTATGCCTACGACGCCACGCAGAAGGACAAGATTGCCGACGGCGTAACGATCGGCGGAGTCGATGTCGGCGGCATGGACGAAGCTGAAGCGACACAGGCGGTGCGCCGTCAGCTGCTAGGTCCTTTGCGTCACCCTCTGCGCGTCGGCTATGACGGCAATAGCTGGGCGCTGCCGGGCAAGAGCCTCAAGGTCCATGCCGAAATCGACACGGCGGTTGAAGAAGCTCTTGCTGACAGCCAGAACGGCGGTTTTCCCGGCCGTCTCGTCCGCTACGTAACCGGCGGCAGTCTCGACAAGCAGATCGCCGCCGACGTCACCTACTCACAGCCGGCAATCAACCGCTTCGTGCGCCGGGTCGCACATGCTGTCGATCACGAAGCGCAGGACGCGACGGTCGAACCGAGTTCGGACTCGCTCAGCGTCGTCCCGGCTAAAAACGGACGCAAGCTTCGCGACAAACTGCTCACGCGCCAGCTTGAGGCCGCTGTGCTGAATGCCGACGCCGACCACACGATCGCCGCTCGCACGCACTACACCAAGCCGAAGGTAACGACGAAGGAAGTCGCCGCTGCCTATCCCTCTTACCTGACGCTCGACCGCGCCACCTTTACCCTGCGGCTCTGGAAGCATCTGAAGCTGGCTAAGACCTACACGGTCGCGGTCGGGCAAGAAGGCCTCGAAACTCCCGCCGGGCTGTACCACATCCAAGAAAAGCAGGAAAATCCCTCCTGGCACGTGCCGAACTCGGCCTGGGCGGGGGATCTAGCCGGTCAGGTGATCCCCCCGGGTCCGGAGGATCCAATCAAGGCGCGCTGGATGGGGATCTTCGAAGGCGCCGGCATCCACGGCACCGAAGAGGTTGAATCGCTCGGCTCCGCCGCGTCGCACGGTTGCGTGCGGATGTCGATTCCCGACGTGATCGAACTGTACCCCCAGGTCGAAGTGGGAACGCCGATCTACATTGGGTAGAGGCTCACGGCGCCGCGCGGCGAACTTCTCCCAATGACTTGGGGCGAGGCGCTTGCCACATACGACCGCGACCTGATAGGGCGAGGCGCGGCAGAGCGAACTCGTCGCGCCTACAGCGTCGATCTCGGCCAGTTCGTCGCGTGGGCGGGGGAGCGGGTGCCATGTGAAATACGCCATCGCGACGTGCGCCGCTACGCGGCCGGACTCTCCTCAGACGGTGCCGCAGCGGCGACCGTCGCCCGCAAGCTGGCCGCCATCCGCGGGCTCTTCGACTTCCTCGTCCGCACCGAGCGGGTAGGGCAAAACCCGGCGGACCTCGTTTCCAGCCCGAAGCGAGAGGAGAAGCTCCCTCGTGTCCTCTCTGTCGAGCAGATTCGCTCGTTGCTCGAGGGGATCCCGGCCCGGACCCCGCTGGAGTTGCGCGACCGGGCGATGTTGGAGCTTGCCTACTCCTGCGGACTGCGCTGCGAGGAGATCGTCAACCTCGACCTCGGGGCGCTCGACTTCGAGACCGAGCAGCTGCGAGTGCTCGGGAAGGGCTCTAAGGAGCGGATGCTGCCCGTCGGCGAGCCCGCCCAAAAAGCGCTCCGCCGCTACTGCGAGCGCGGCCGTCACGCGCTCTCGGGTGACCCTCGGGAGCAGGCGTTCTTTCTCTCTAAGACCGGCCGCCGGCTCTCCAACTCCGACGTTACCCGTCGCCTTGGGCTCTGGGTCCGTGAGGCGGCCCTGGCTGGGGGAGTCTCACCGCACTCTTTGCGCCACAGCTTCGCTACTCATCTGCTCGAGGGAGGCGCCGACCTACGCACGATCCAAGAGCTGCTTGGCCACGCCTCGATCTCGACCACTCAGGTCTACACTCGCGTCGACACGGCCCGCCTACGCGATGCGTACGCTGCCACCCACCCCCGCGCATGATCCCCAATATGGTGTACGCGCCCATAGAATCGAGCAAAAGGCCATGGAAACAGGCGTAAAAGAGGTGGAGCTGCGCGATCTTTGGCGCCGCTATAAGGACGATGGCGATGCCAGCGCGCGTGAGCGGCTGGTGGTCGCCTACTCACCGATGGTCAAGTTCGTCGCCGGCCGGCTGGGTGCCGGCCTTCCTTCGCACGTTGATGACGCCGACCTGATCTCCTATGGCCTGATGGGCCTGATCGGCGCGATCGAGCGCTTCGAGCCGGAGCGCGGGATCAAGTTCGAGACCTTCGCGATGACCCGTATCCGTGGCGCAATCATCGACGAGTTGCGCTCGCTGGACTGGGTGCCACGCTCGGTCCGCTCCCGCGCCCGCGAAATCGAGGCCGCCCAGGCCAAGCTCGAGCACGAACTGCAGCGAGCGCCCAGCGAGGCCGAGTTGGCGAAGAAACTCGACATCAGCGAGGAAGAACTGCAGACGTCGCTACTGGAGATCGCCAACTCCTCGGTCTACGCGCTCGATGAGCTCTGGACTGTCTCGGACTCCTCCGGCGACCAGGTCTCGCTGCTCGACACGATCTCGGACCCGCGCGCCGCCGACCCGCAGGAGTCGCTCGCCACCAGTGAGGTCAAGGATCGCCTCACCGAGGCAATTTCTTCTTTGCCCGAGCGTGAGCAGCTCGTCGTCGCCCTCTACTACTACGAGAACCTCACCCTGCGTGAGATCGGTGAGGTACTTGGCGTCACCGAGTCGCGCGTCTCTCAGCTCCACACCAAGGCAGTGATGCGGCTGAAGTCCGGCCTCCAGGCTGAGTGATCGCTTTCAGGTCTTAGGCGGTTTGAGTTCAGCCGCTCGGGGTGTACCTTGATTGCGTGGCTCACAAGGCCGCAGATCGGATTCGCAACGTCGCCCTGATTGGGCACCGGGGCTGCGGTAAGACGAGCCTGCACGAGGCGATGCTGTTCGAGGCCGGTGCGGTCGGGCGTCTCGGTACGGTTGCCGACGGGACAACGGTCTCCGATCACGAGCCCGACGAGCAGGAACGGGCGATGTCAATCGACTCGGCGCTTGCTTGCTTTGAGCACGGCGGGCGGGAGATCAACCTGATCGATACGCCGGGGGAGCCGAGCTTCGTCGCTGACGCGATCTCCTCCCTGCGGGTTGCCGATGCGGCGGTAGTCGTCGTCAACGGCGTGATGGGGGTCGAGGTACATACCGAGCGGCTCTGGCGCCGGGCTGATGCAGGCGGACTGGCCCGTCTGGTTTTCGTCAACATGCTCGACCGGGAGCGGGCCGACTTCTTCCGTGCCCTTGACTCGCTGAAGACGGCTTTCGGCCCCCACGTCGTCGCCACCGAGATCCCGATCGGCACCGAGCAGGATGTTCGCGGCGTCGTCGACTTGATTGACCGCAAGGCCTTCGTCTATGAGGGGGTGGGGCCGGGCGCGGCCGAGGAGGTGGAGATCCCGGCCGAGTTGAGCGAGCGGGTCGAGGAGTACCGGGAGAAGCTGATGGACGAGGTGGCGGAGAACTCCGACGAGCTGATGGAGCGCTACCTCGACGGCGAAGAGATCGACCACGATGAGATCGTGCGGACACTCAAGCAGGGAGTCACGGCGGGGCGGCTCTTCCCGGTCACCTGCGGCGTGGCAACGCGCAATCTTGGCACCGGGCGCCTGCTCGAGGCCCTGGTTGAGGACCTGCCTTCGCCGGCTATGCGCGGCGCCGTGGCAGCGATCGGTGCGGGGGGAGAGGGGATCGAGATCGAGCCCGACGAGGACGGGCCGCTTGTTGCCTACGTCTTCAAGACGCTTGCCGATCCCTACGCCGGCCGGATCAACCTTTTTCGCGTCTACAGAGGCACCCTGCGCTCGGACTCCCAGACCTTCGACGTGACCCGGGGTGAGAAAGAGCGGATCGGCCAACTGGGCCAGCCGCACGGCAAGGAGCTGAGGCCAACGGATGAGTTGGGGGCTGGGGACATCGGTGCCGTCGCCAAGCTCAAGGAGGCCCGCGCCGGGGACGTGCTCTGCGCCGGAAACGAAGAGGTCGCCTTCGCTCCCCTGGACCTACCCGCGCCAGTGATGGCCTTCGCTTACGAGGCGAAGTCGAAGGGCGACGAGGACAAGGCGGCGACCGCGGTGCGCCGCCTCACCGAGGAGGACCCGACCCTCGATGTGCACCGCGACGCGCAAACTGGTGAGCAGATCATCGCCGGGCTCACCCAGGTCCACGTCGAGGTGATCGTTGAGCGGATGAAGCGGCGCTTCGGGGTCGAGATTGAGCTGCATCCGCCGCGGGTTCCATACCAGGAGTCGATCCGCGGTCCAGCGAGCGCTCACGCCCGCTACAAGAAGCAGTCCGGGGGGCGGGGCCAGTTCGCTGACTGCCAGATCGAGATCGAGCCGGCCGAGGACGGCACCGACTTGGAGTTCGTCAACAAGATCAAGGGTGCGGCAATCCCGGGCGGCTTCATCCCGGCAGTGGAGAAGGGAGTCGAAGAGGCGATGGCGCACGGCACCGTCGCCGGCTACCCGGTCAAGGGAGTGCGGGTGCGGCTTGTCGACGGCAAGCACCACGACGTCGACTCCTCCGAGATGGCCTTCAAAATCGCCGGCGCGATGGCCTTCAAGGAGGCGATGGAAGCGGCTGACCCAGTTTTGCTGGAGCCGATCGTGAGGCTTACGGTCATCTGTCCAGGAGACGTCGTCGGCGATGTGATCGGCGATCTCAACTCACGTCGCGGTCACCCTCTCGGCATGGAGCCGAAGGGGACCATGACCGAGGTCAGGGCGGAGGTGCCGATGGCCGAGGTGCTCGACTACGCCCCCGACCTGCGCTCGATCAGCGGCGGCCGGGCGGATTTCGAGGTCGAGTTCGATCGCTATGAAGAGGTGCCTGCACATCTTGCTTCCAAGGTGGTCACGGCCGGGTGAAACGCCCCCCGGTGGACTAGGTTTCGGGCGTGAGCCTGTATCGGAGTGATCCAGCGGCGGCAGGGGCCAACGTCCGGCGACGGCGGGTAGTTCCTGTGGAGGAGTCGCAGAGCCGCTTCGAGCGCGCGGTCGTTCGCTTCAACGCGAGCGAAGCGGCTCGCACGGCTGCCGGATTGACGCGCAGCATGGGGCGTCCGCGGGCCTCCGTCGGGGCCGCGGCCGGATCGGCCGACGAAGTGCGGATCACCGTCGCCTGGCAACTCTGCTGGTACCAGTGGGGCGTCGATCTCGCCGATGAGTTACGACCCATCTTCCTGATTGCTAAGGGTGAGGAGGTCGACCAGCTCGACCGCTCGGCGCGGCAGTGGAACGCGAAGGCGGGGGAGGACGGCCGGCTTGCGCTTGGTATCAAAGCGGCTCGCGGAGGCCGAAACCGGAGGACCTCGTGGCTGAGACGTCCGAGAAGCTGGTCGTAAACGTCGACGGCGGCGCTCGCGGCAACCCGGGCCCGGCGGCCATCGCGGCCGTGGTGCAGGGTCCCGGGGGCGAGGTTCTGGAGGAGCACGGCGAACGGATCGGCCACGCGACCAACAACGTCGCTGAGTACAAAGCTCTCCTGTTGGGTATCGAGCTGGCCGTTGCGAGGGGGCCCGCTGAGCTGGAGTTGGTCGGCGACTCCGAGCTAATCGTCAAGCAGGTCAAGGGCGAATACAAGGTCAAGGACGCCAACATGCGCAAGCTCCACGCCGAGGTGAAGGCAGCGCTGCGCTCCTTCGATCGCTGGTCGATCCGCCACGTCCGCCGCGAGCAAAATGCCGAGGCCGACCGCCTCGTCAACGAGGCACTGGACGGGACCGGTGACTGAGCCGATCGATCCCGGCGTCGACATCGGTCACGTCCATCTCAAGGTGGCTGATCTGGATCGTTCCCTCGACTTCTACTGCGGCGTGCTCGGCTTCGAGCTGCAACAGCGCCTCGGCGACGACGCCGCCTTCATCTCGGCCGGCGGCTACCACCACCACATCGGGCTCAACACCTGGCACTCGAAAGGCGGCTCGCCGCCACCTCCTGGCACGACGGGCCTCTTCCATTTCGCGATCCGCTACCCGAGCCGAGCGGCTCTGGCAGATGCCCTGCGCCGGCTGGCAAGCGCCGGGGTTGGCGTTGAGGGGGCTTCAGATCATGGCGTAAGCGAGGCCCTCTACCTCAGCGATCCCGATGGCAACGGCATAGAGCTCTACTGGGACCACCCGAAAGAGGCATGGCCCGTGCCGCAGCCCGGCCAGAAGCTAGAGATGTACACCCGGCCCCTCGACCTTCAGGATCTGCTCGCAGAAACGGAGGCCTGAAGCTAGGAGTCGAGGATCGCTTCGATCAAGCTGGCCCTGAACGACTGGGTGCCGGGAACCAGCTGCGTCGCCGGAGCAGTGTGCGGTCTGTCCGAGCAAGACCTCGCTTCCTCGGAGATGAAGTTGGAGGTGCGCTAGGCCCCTTCGGTGAAGACCTGGGCACCGGGATGGACGGTCGCCGTGCCGATCGGCGCCCAAGCCAAGGCGATAGAGGGAGGGACCGCCATGGCGAAGAGCGCCGCGAGCAACGAAACGAGGACAGTGCGCTTCATTTGTCGAGCCCCCAGTTGTCTCGCTGACCCGGCGACCGTCCACCCGGACCGAGCAACCCTACCAAATATTAGGTATCTACTCCAAGACCTCCGCATAAGGCTAGAATCCGCCCTCATGCGGCTGTAGCTCAGCTGGCTAGAGCGTCTGCTTGCCATGCAGAAGGTCGAGGGTTCGAATCCCTTCAGCCGCTTTTTCGAGAATGCCCTGCACGTGGGCGGGTTGGTTCCGGCGGTGGCAGCCGAAACAAGATCGAACCATCCCCGCATATCCCCTCCATTTCAGGCACTAGTGCCTGAAATGACGCTGATGCGCACACGGATTAGCAGCGATTTCGGCCGATTCCGTCTTGCATTGGTCCCGCAGACGAGGTAGCGGGCGGGCGGCGAGGTACCCTTGCCTTATGGCCCAGGAGCGAATCACCGTCGATCCAAACCGGATGCGCGGCCTGCCCAGCATCCGCGACACCCGCGTCACCGTCAGCGCGGTGCTGGGTCAGCTTGCCGCTGGCGCCAGCGTCGACGAGCTGCTGGCCGACTACCCCTACCTGGAACGCGAGGACGTCCTCGCCGCGCTCGAATACGCCGCAGCCGCTGCGCAGGAGCGCGAGCTGGCAGTGGTAGCTCCGGCAGCGTGAAGCTGCTCCTTGACGCGAATCTCTCGCCCAGGGTTGCGCGACTCCTCAAAGAGGCAGGGCGCGATGCGATCCACGTCGCGGACATCGGGCTGCTGACCGCTACTGACCTCGTGATTCTGCGGGCCGCAGCGAAAGAGGAACGCATCCTGCTCACGGCGGATTCCGACTTCGGAGCATTGCTGGCCTTGGGCTCACTGGCGTCGCCGTCAGTCCTGCTCTTGCGTTCCGCTCGACCATCTGAGCCCGAACGAGCAGGCGGAGCTGATTGCGGCCAACTTGCCGCAGATCGCCGAAGATCTGGAGAAGGGAGCGATCGTGAGCCTCACGAGAGATCGCCTGCGCGTTCGTGAGCTGCCGATCTGAGGTATCGAGCATGGTCGTGAGGTAGTTCAGGTAAGGAGCTAACCGTCTGCAGCCAGTGGCACCAGGTCGCGGAACTCGCTCATCCCGCGGGCACCAAGCAGGTTGAGGACCCCAACGGCGGCACTGCGCGCCACGCTGTCGCCCGAGTCGATCACCGTCGCCAGGAGCGCTTGTGACGGCGGTGCTTTACTCGCCCTTGGACTTCTTAGGGCAGCTGTCGCGCACGAGCGGGTTGAAGTCGTGGATCTTGCCGTTCTGGGCGGTGAGGCGGACGATCGTCCGCGTCTTGGCCTTCGGCGAACAGAGGTTTTCACTGTTGACCAGCAGACCCTTCTTGCCACCCTGCATATTGAGGACGAACTTGCTCACCGGTGCATCGGGAACGGATTCGAAGGTGGTCCTGATGCCGCCGTCGTGCGCCGAGTCGATCCGCCCGACGAGGTTGAACTTGACCTGGCCGCTGAGTGCCACCACTAGGTCCGGCAGCTTGTGGCTGGAGGAGCGCAGGTAGACCGGGCCTTCGAGCGGCTGGTCGAGGAGCGGCGTTATCGCCCTCGCGTGGCCGTAGATCGACGCTTCCGGACATTCGTCTGCCGCAAACTGGACCCTCGTGCAGACGGTGCGGATGTGGCTCTGCTCGAGGAACTCCGAGTGCGGCAGGGATACCACGGCGCGACCGATGTTTGCTTCGCCGGGATGAGCCTTCAGGATGGCCCGCAGTCGCGGATGGGTGCCCCGGTGTGTGCTGCCGAAGAGTCGCGTCTCAAGGCTCGGTTTGAAGCCGAGGCTGGCGCAGCCCCCGACTTGGAAGCGGTCCGAGACATTAGACACCGCGCCCTTATCGGATCTGACCACACTGTCAATCGACATCGGGTCGCAGCTCGTCGGGTTGAGCGTGAAGTTAGCCTTGTCGATATCGACGTGGATCGTGCGGTAGAAGACTGGAACCCCTTCGAGGATCTGGGGCAACGTATCCGATTTGACGGTGATCTGGGCTGTGTTCGGGTCGACGAAGATGCCCGCTCTCACGACGACGGTGCCAAGGTCGAACGGCCCGGCCTGAGCGGGAGTCTTGACGACGAGACTGTAGGGGGCGCCTTTGTAAGGGCCTGACAGGTAGACCGCGGTCGGGTCCTTGTCCGGCTGGGGGATCCAAAGCGGCGACGGGCCCGGTCCGGCGGCGACGGCGGTGACCCCGATCTGGGAGGCGGCGTCGCAGGTCCCTGTCTCCGCTTGGGCTACTGGGCAAAGCGGCACCCCCGCCAGCTTTCCAAGTAGGCCGGGAGGCGTGGTGACGTCGAGCCCAGAGACGTTCTGTTCGCCGTCTTCGCGGGTCAGATTGAGCACGACGGGGGAGAAAGAGCCCGCAACTGGATTGGTGGTCCCGCCGAAGATCTTCGGCGAGAAGCCGCCGGTGTCGCAACCCTGGTCGATCGTCATCGGGCTATCACCTGACACGGGGGGGGTTCCAGACCAGGGGGTGAACTCGGAGTGGGTGAAGTAGGTGGCGCAGTGCGGGGGATTGGCGAGCACCGCGCGGGAGCCGCCTTTGAAGTGAAGCCTGAACTCTTCCAGAGGGACCTGTGGGGTTTCGGTGAAGATCGAGGTGATCTGTCCCGTGACCGGATCTGGATGGACCTCACCGCCGATCTTCACGTGGACGCCAAGTTCGTCGGCGACGAGCCAGATCCGGAACAGGTTGCCGGGCTCAGGAGTGCGCTGGTAGACAGCGCCCTGCAGCGTTTGCGACAGCGCTGGCACGTCGAATTCGGCGGTACCGATCTTCGAGGCATCCGGACACTCTGCGGCCTTATCGGGAGCGCCGAGGCCCACTTGCTCGGCGCTGCAGCCCTGCAGCCCGTCGGCCGCTCCGGAGGCTATCGTCATGCCCTCCGGCAGAGTGACGACGGCGTTTCGCAGCTGCGACGTCGCTAGCCCTTTGACGGTTTCGTCCTGGGGGATGTTGAGAGTCGCGTCCAGACCTGTCGGGGCGGCGGCCTCGCGGCTGGTCGGCGTGACCGAGAGGCTGGGATCGAAGTTGACCAGCCCGCAACCGGTGATCGCGGGCAGCGCCGCAGACGCGGTCGAGACCTGGTCGGGCAGGGCGTAGCTATTGGTCGCGAAGTCGATGCTCAGAGGCCCGCCGCAGCTCGTCGGGTCGCTCAGGAACGGCTTTGGCGCCAAACCACTCGCTCGCGGCGGCGATGCCGACACGTTGACCGCTTCAGCTGACGTCAGCCGCTGTGTGTCGTGGCTGGGATCCGCCGGGACGGCCCAGAGCGTCGTGGTTGCCGAGATCAGCCCGACTGCGGAGGGCACGGCCTTCAGCTCCGCAGTGAGGCCGTAGTCGCTCTCTGAGCGCACCCTGACGTTGATGAAAATTGGATAGACGTAGCCGTAGAATGCCAGCCTCGCCACCGTGTTGGGATCGCCGCTCGGTGGCTCCATGTTGAAGATCGGCTCGGTCAGGGTCCTGTTGAGCGAGTAAAGGCGGAGGACGGTCACGCCCACTTGTGAGTCCTGTGGGCATCCGCCTTTTTCGAAGGCAGTCTCGAATTGAAGGGTGGTGCACTGTGCCACCGAGTTGGGATTCCCGATCAGGCCCGGCGGAAGGGTGACCTTGAGATCCTTGGTCTTCCCGTGCGGAGGTTGGTTTCCGGCCAGGTCCGGTTCGCCATTGGGGTCGGTCTTCAGGGTTACGACCGTGGTGAAATTGGGGTGGGCACCGGCCTGGGTGGTGGACAGCGAGGCGCTGACCGAAGCAAAGCCGTAGTCGCTGGGAGCGGCTTCAGCAGGGACGGCGAAGAGGGCCCAGCAGAGCAGCGCCTCGGCGCTGAGCAAGACGCCACTCAGCTTGATGGCGATGCGGTTGCGTCGTGGGAATCTCACTTGACACCCCCGTGGCCGTTGGCTCTGCGCCGGTTTTTCTTCACGCAGCGTGTCTGCCCATGTCGCTGGACCGGTCGCTTGCCTTTGCCGCAGCGATGAGCTTTGGGGCGGTGTGGCGTGGGGTCCCCCGAGCCCTGGAAACCGGCACTGCCTGCTGCCGGCAAGGCTGCTGGAGGACTCGGCGATCCCTGGCAGGTGTCATCAACGCAAGGCTGGGTCGCTGTTTCCGTGGGGAAGCCTCCTCCGATGCGAGCGTCATAGATCGCCCCCGCAGCCGCGGTGTGATCCTGGGTCAGGAGAGCCTCCCGCGTTCTGAAGAAGACGTCATGGCCGTCGGGTGTCATCCCATAGAGGTAGCTGGGAGCGGAGCTGTGCCCTGAGGAGATCAGCGCGACCCTTCCTTCCTTCCACTCGTAGACATCGACGGTGCCGTTCACATCGCCCGGAACCAAGGCATCGCCAGTCTGGAAGAACACAGCTTCACCGTCGTCGGTCACGTTGGGAATCAGTGCCTGGGCTCCAATGGGCGACTGCACATCCAGGAAGCCAGAATCCACAAGACTTGCATCCGAGCCTGGTGGGGCGCCGATTGGACTGCAGGAGATACAGACCAGACTCCGATCGCCCGCGTCGTAGCGGTAGATCTCCGAGTGTCCACCGCTGTCGTATGAGGTGAGCGATGCGTGGGACTGAAAGACGAGGATTTCACCGTCGGGGGTAGTTCGGGAAGGGTCGTTCTGCGGGCCGATGTTCGGGTTCTGCGCGGGTCCAACGGATTCGACCCACGTCGCCAGGCCAAGTAGATTGTTTTCGTCGAACCCGCGGAGGTCGTTTGGGGCTAGGATGGCGATGAAGCGCACTGTTTCGCCGTCCCAGACGTAGAAGTTATTGGCGCCTTCTTCTGCAACTTCACCCTCGTCGTTTTCTTCTGAGCCGGTGAGTGCCAGGGTCGAGGTGAAGTAGACGTGCGAACCGTCGGCGGAGATATTGGCAACGATCGACCTATTGCCACTGCCAACCGGAGTAGTCGTTTCGGAGTCGGCATCGAAGGCGAAGATTTCGCCCCTCACTGTACTGGGAGCCGCTCGGGGGCGAACGTAGAAAACCGTGTCGCCATTCGGCGATATGCCGGCGAAATGAGGAGTGCCAGTCGCCACTTCCAGTGTGGTGTTGTCGTTACGGCGCTCATACAGTGTCGTATCCACCAGAAAGACCACTGCTGAGCCGTCTGCCGAGGTTCCCTCGTAGAATGTATTGGAGCCCGCGGGAGGGGTTTCATCTCCCGGCAGGAGCGAGGAGACGTGGGTCGTCCCGTCTGAGGTGCGGTCGTAGATGGCGTTGACGGCAGGCTGACCGAAGTTCGTAGGGTCGGTTTCGGACCCGGGGGATTCCGGGGCGTCCGGCTCGAGCTGGAGGTCCGAGGTAAAGAGGAGATGGCTCGCCCCGGACGCTATCCACCTGCCTGTCGCGCTCGGGTCGATTCCTTTGCTGCCCTGGCCGATCAGTTGGTAGCTGCCGCTGGAATCGCGAACGTACGAAGTGGGTTCGTTTCCGAGGGCAAGGCTGCCGTGGTCGTTGCTACTTCCTCCGGTCCTCCAGAACGCGTACCCATGGTCCGTCGAGACCCCACCGGGCAGCGGCAGTTCCGATTGGGCACCGGATGGGCTGACCAGCCGGCTCGTCCAGCCTTCGTTGGTGCGCACGGCCCGGTACTCGTCGATGAACCCGTTGCCTTCGGTATCTGGCAACGAGCCGCCGATCAGATAGATGACACTGTCTCCGCTGGGTGCGGCAAGAGCCGTGGCGAAGGCGTTGGCTTCCCCCACTCCCCCTCCCGCGGGGAAGCCATTCGTGTCCGGAAGGCTGACGAGCTCATAGGCTCGGCTGTCGGGCAGCCCTATCGTTGCAAGCGGATAGGTGGTGAAGGTCCGGTCTTCCCCTTCTTCGTCCACCGTTGTCCCGGTTGAGTTGGTGGCCACGACGCGGAAGTGGTAGGTGGTGGCCGGCTGAAGGCCGGTGATGTCTCGCCCGATCGCGACAGCGCCAGGGCCGGGCCCGAGTTCGTCAACGGGAGTTTTGACAGCATTGATGTAGCCGTTGGCCTGGAAGTCGGCATCGTCGACGTATTCGAAGCGGAAGGTTGTGGCCTGGTTCTGTGGATTTAGCTTGGCCTTGAGCGTCGCGATGGTGTCGCTGACCTGTGATGCGGCGGTGTTCGAGATCGCCGGTGCTGCCGCTTCGGTGGTGAAGGTCCTCTCGACCGAGGTGGCGCTGCCTCCGCCCGAGGGGCGGTTGGAGACGAGGCGAACGTGGTAGAGCTGGGAGCCGGTGAGGCCTTTGACTTCCTGGCTGACCGGGATCGTGGAGGAAGCGGCGCCCGCGTCGGCATCCGGAACAGGGGATCTGACCCAGTTGACGCCATCGGTCGAATACTCGAAGTGGTAGGTGGTGTCGAAGCTGTTGGAAACGACCGTGCCGTCGAATGTCGCCGTGGTCCCGGTGAAGACGGTGACGGGCGCGATGACCGGTGCGGTGTTGAGAACGAAGACGAAGTGGTTGAACAGCCCGTTCGAAGACGATGAGGTGAGGTAGATGTTGCCGCCCAGGGCTTCAGTAGCGACAGCAAGGCCGGCGGAAGTGGTTGCGGTGAGGCCGGCCCCGTGGACGTCGACCCCCACCCCGCTTGAGTCGAGCTCAGGGACCGCGATTCGGTTTTCGTTGGCGCTGTCGAGACCTGCAACGAGCACGTGATTGGGACTGACGGAGGGATCGACGGCCAGATCTTGGAGAGAGCCAGTCCCAAGGGCGGCGGAGAGGGCCGCTGCGCCGAAGCCGGCGTTCACCGGGGTCGGAGTAGAGTCGAACTTCTGGACGCGTTCGTTTTCAGGATCGAGGGCGTAGACGTCGCTTTCGGAGCCGAGCGCGACCTCGCTGGGAGACCCCGTGCTCGCGAATTGGCCCAGGCCCGTGCCACCGGTGCCCGCCTGGCATCCCGTGACGGTGGTGCAGGTTTGGAATTCTTCGGCTGGTGCCGCTGCGTTGACATTCCAGCCGAAGCCGCGCAGGAACGAGATGCCCATGACGATGCCGTCGCTGAGTGCCGGGGCAAAGACGTCGATGCGGCGGTTGGCAACATCGGCGACATATAGATTTCCGGTGGCGGGATCGACGGCTGGATAGCCGATCGCTGCGCCGAAGTTACCGGCTTCGCCTTCGGTGGCGGTGTTCGGGAATGTGCATTCGCTGAACGCCGTGCAGAACTCGAGCGCGGCGCTACCCGTCTTCACGCCCCAGCCGAATGCCCCCTCGAAGACCCCGGCGGCGTTGAAGACGTCAACCCGCCGGTTGCCCTGATCGGTTACGTAGAGATTGCCGTTCGTCTGATCGACGGCGATCCCCCGAGGGTTGTTGAGCTGGCCGGCGCCGGCACCGGCAATGCCTTTCCCGCAATTCGCCGCGACGGTGCAAGTCTCGAACTGAGTGCTGCCGGTCGAGACCCCCCAGCCCCAGGTGCTGACGAAGGCGCCACTCGGATCGAGCCGCTGGATGCGGTCGTTGCCGCTGTCGACCACGTAGACGGTCCCGGCGGGAACTCCGCCGCCACCGCTCTCATTGACCGCAACGCCGCGAGGGACATTGAACAACCCGCCCGTCGTCCCGGAGAGGCTGGAGCCAAACGAGTTGACGAGGCTCTTGGAGGCTACGGCCGCAGGAGCAAAAGAGAAAGACAATAGTGCGAGAGCGCCAAAGAAAAGACCAAGTGGCGCATAGCGTCTCCGTCTCATCCGATTGTCCCTTTCTTACCCTGATCCATGAGGCCGCCGGCTCTTTAAAATGAAGGCTAATAAACGTAACTTGACTTGTCAAGGTACATATATATATATTTTTATAAACCCTTACAAGGAGTATGGGACAACACGTAGCCCCATACTCCTTGCACTAGCGGGCTTTCTATCGAAGTGAGGCCACTCTCATGCCTCGATCCATGCTTTGACTGGTTCGGTGACTACGTAGTGAGCCGTCCAAGTGGAAGTCACTGGGCAAATTTCGCCTTTCTGTTCCAATGAGATGGCATTGGCGAAGAGTTTCGCCGGTTCACCGCCCGTGATGCCCAGTTTGGCTTCCGGAGTTGTAAATGTGCACTTGATGACGGAAGCGCAGACGACTGTTGCACCTGGATTGCCTAGCGTGCTTGCTAAAACGTCCAACACGCCATTGCCGCTCCCACTTGCCGTGATTGCCGCTTTGTACGGAGCTTCTTCGGCGTTGAGGTTGACAACAGTTACCGTACATTCTACGCCTGCTGTGGTTTTACACGTTTTGAACGTTAGATTGGTTATTACCCCAGGCAGTGGGCTACCGGAGGTTGCCGTCGATTCACCTTCAGATTCCGATACTGAGCATTCAACTGTTGCCAAGCTGGTTGTCAGCACGGCTTTAGTTCCTGTTTCCAGTTTTGCTTTGACTTTGGTTCCACTTGTATATAATTCTCCGGCTGGGCACGGGCTTGTATTCACCTTGCACGCTGTCACCGCCGAAGCCGAGCTGGCTCCGATAAACGCCATCGTGGCGATCGCCGCGACCATCGCGAGGCCAAACATCTTCATTAGTTTCATTGGATCTAACTTCCTTCCTCCGGCGGTCGTCCCCGCCGTCGATTAGGGCGCCTGGCACTGGATCGTGATTAGCCAGACGCCGACTGGGTAATCGAGAGCTTGCAAACTCGGTTCGGCGGCAATCGCGCCTCGATGAGTTTTGCTAGCCCGATGAATAGAAATACTAGATTACCAAAGATTTGTCAAGCCAGCAGAATATTAAGCTGATAAACACCTAAGTTTTAGGTAATACCGAGCTATTAAGCGGGATCTAAGGTCCAAATTGAGCCTGACGGTGTACGATATATTTTCTGGGTATGCCCCTGCCAGAAGATAGAGCCCCTGCCGAGATAGAGCCGAAGGCGACCGGATCGGGATTGGATAGCGTGTCGCCGCGATGACGCTTACACCCTGGGGAGAGTCTGGCAAGCTGCGGGACCAGCGGCTGCGTCCTGGGCCTGGTATCCCGCGCGAACGGGTCGAGCGCAATCAGCGGGAGAGGCTGTTCGGCGCGACGGTGGTCGTGACGACGTCGAAGGGATACGGGAAGACGTCGATCGCCGATCTGGTCGAGGTGGCCGGGGTCTCGCGAACCACCTTCTACAAGTATTTCGCCGACAAGGAGGAGTGCTTCCTGGCGACGTTGGACCAGATCATCTCGGCCGCGATGGGCGTCACGGCGAGCCGCGTTCGCCGCGAGGGGTCCTGGGAGGAACGCGCAGAAGCGGGGATGGCGAGCTTCGCCGAGCTGCTTGTGGCCCAGCCGGCGGCGGCGCGCCTGTGCCTGGTCGAGACCTACGCGGCGGGGCCGGAGGCGACGAAGCGAATCGACCAGGCGCTTGCCGGCTTCCAGGAACTAACGGAGTACGCCTTCGAGCAACTGCCGGGGCGCGAGGGGATGCCGGTGGAGATGACCCAGGCGATGGTCGGCGGGCTGCGCAAGTTGATCCACAGCCACCTTCACCGCCACACCGAGGAAGAGTTGATCGACTTGCTCCCAGGGCTGACCGAGTTGGCGCTCTCCTATCGTCCGCCCCCACGGCCGCTGCACACGCCGCCACGACGCCGGCCTGTGTCACCCGCGCCGTCTGCTGAGCAAGTCGAGGATCCCGGAAGCCGGATCGCACGAGCGACCATCGAGGTGATCGCGACGAAGGGCTACCGGGAGACGGCCGTTGCGGACATCGCGACCGCGGCGGGCGTCTCGCTCCGGACGTTCTACGGGTACTTCGACGGCAGGGAGGAGGCTCTCAACAACGCTTTCTACGGTGGCCGTCTGCGGCTGCTGGGGGCCATGCTTCCCACGTTCGAGCGGGAACGCGATTGGCCAGAGGCGATCCGCGCGGCTTTCGACGTGGCGCTCGCCTTCTTCGAGTCCGAGCCCGACTTCACGCGGGTGGCAACTCTAGAGATCTACACGGCGGGCCCGGCGGCCCTCGAGCGCCTCGAGCTGGCGCTCGAGGCGATACAGCCCTTCCTCGAGGGAGGTTTTGAGCGGGCCCCGCAGGTGCCCGCGGTCGCCCGCCAGGCGATCCCATGCGTCCTCTACGCGGTGCTCTGCGAGCGGGTCCGAACTCATGGGCCGGAAGACCTGCGGGAGCTGACGCCACTCGCCACCTACATCGCCTTGGCGCCGTTCGTCGGAGCTGAGGAGGCCTGCAAAGTGGCAAATGGCGAAAACGCTCGCCAGGCGCAAATGCGGCTCAGGCGGAAGCCGCATAGCTGACGCTCTGCGGACGGCCGCCGCCCCGCCTTCATCTCGAGGAGTGATCGCCTCGCGTTCGAGCCCCGAGTCGTAGCGGGTTTCTCGCCGACATATGGGTGCAGTTCGCCCTTCACCAGATCCTGATCGCTCAGATCCGACTGTTCAACCCTGGTTTGGCATGGGCGCAGGAGCACCTGTGTCCGTTGAGAAGGGACGGTGGCGGCGAGCTGTGGATAACGGCGGGCCAGCTTGGCCGCTTCGCCAATCACCAGGGCCGTCTGCTCGGGGGTGATCCTGAGAGTGGCATCGACGCCCAAGAGGGTGTGGGTCAGGTCAGCTCGGGGACCTCGCGCCAGCCTTTCGAGGCGAGCCCCCGCGAGGTCAGGTGGGTGTCCTCCGAGAAGGCGAGGATCGGACCATCAGGGCGACGGCTTCGGCGAAGGGCAGATCGTCGGCATCCTCATCCAACAAGCCTCGGCGGCGCTCGTCGGTCAGTGCTGGCATCGCGTCAACGACGCGAATGTGCGGGCTGTAGTCATCCCACCATGGCGCTTCGACCGACTCGACGGGAACCCGTGCCGCCGAGGCGATGCGGTCCAATTTTACTGGAACCTCCTCGGCGACGTTCGTCGGCACATAGAGGATGGCCGTGCCATATCGCGCGGCGGACAGCAGGCGGGGCCGATACCCCTTGGCGAGGCCGTGCAGCTCCCTGAAGAGGACGCTCGTGTCGAGTAGCTGGGGGAGCGGCAACTCGATCCAGAGCCGCTCGAGCGGAATGCTCGTCACAGCGCTTCGCGGTTGACCCGGATCTTCCAGCATCAGGAAGGATGTGTTCGTTCCTGACGGTGGGTCAGGCGGCCTGCGAGTTCGTCTTGGTTGCCAGGCGTTCCTCCTCCAGAAGGCTCGCTTCTGCCAGCGCGTTCGGTTGATCGCTTAAGCGATCCTCGACGTCCAAGAAGGAGAGAAGCCGATAACTGTCGATGCTTTGTCCCTTGACATCGGTTTTGTGGATCTCCCAGCCATCGCATCCGGTGAAGACGAGGACGCGATAACGCTCGCGAAGGCGGAATTCGCGCATGCCTGCTTCCCGCTCGAAGTCGCTGAGGATCATGGAGAGGAAGATAGCTCGGCCGCTGGCGGACTCGCAGAGACGATCCGGATGGTGGCCTGGCTGTGCAGGGCGGAATCAAACCGCCACCTCGCATTTCGGGCACTTCTGCGCCGAAGTTCCCAAATCGCTGCATATCGGCGCATATCGTTGCGTATTCGTAATCGGGGCCTTCCGCCCCGCCATTACGAAACCCCTGCAAGCTGCTACATGCGAGCCGCGCGGCTTTCGGAGACTGGCGTAATTGCCATGCAGAAGGTCGTGGGTTCGAATCCCATCAGCCGCTTCGATGTAAATCCCCTGCAAATCGGCACCTCGCCTCGCGGGGAAATCGGCGAAATCGATTAGAACCACCCCCTCCAATCGCCTCCATTTGGGGCTAGTTCCCCAAATGACCGGGATGTGAGGCGATAGGCGCCGATTTCGGTCAGCCTCGGCTCGCTTTCCCGCCCCCGTCGAGCTAGGTTCACCCCCGCCAATACACAAACGCCCCGGCGGCGCTACCAACGCCCCGGGGCCGGCACCGAAGCCTGAACTTCGATGCACGCAGAACGCTACTCGCCGAAGTCCTTCGGTGAGGCATCGCAGCGGCCTTCGGCGCCCTACCGAGAGGAGGGGGCACCGAGCCCACGACAACCACGATCACCAAGGCCCAGCGCGACGGCATCTACGAGCTGGTCTGCAACCACCTCTACAGCATCGAGGACCTCTGGATCGCGCTCGGGCGCAGCAGGGACTACGCCTCCGCCGAGCGGCTCGGCATCGAGTTCTCAGAAGACTTTCGCTTGCTGGCCGACATCGGTTGGCAGCCCGACGAGGACCGCGCCGAGTTCGAGTTGACGATCCCGCCCCACGACCTGGCGGAAACCCTTAAACGGCTCCACGACGAAGCCGAGCGGTTGCTGAACGAATCTCCCGACGAGCGTCAATCGCACGCCGAAGACGAGGCAACCAACGAGCGCATCTACTCGGGCCTGAGCGCCTGCTCGGCTCTGCTCGTCGCCATCGACGAGAGGGGAGGCGATTTGGCATGAGCGCGGCCAAGCCAAAGAAGCGCCTCCGCCCCGGCGAGCTCGACGGCCTCGTTCTCGCCCACATGCGAAAGCACGGCGACGAGGAGTCGCTCAGCGCCTCGGCGATCGGCAAGGGACTCGGCCGCTCCTCGGGCGCCGTCGCCAACTGCCTCGCCCGCCTGGCGAAGCAAGGCAAGGTCCGCCAGGCCAAGCGCAAGCCCCGCGCCTACGGCCTCAAGGAGGCAAAGCCGAAGTGAAGGCGCCGCTGTCGTCTGCGGTTTCTCGAGGGCCGAGGCGCAGGCCACAGGGAGGTAGGGGGTGTCCACTTGCGGGACGCTCCCATACCTGCCTCGGCCCTCGAGAAACCGCAGGCGCGCGGCGGAGGAGCTCGCGATGAGACGGCGCGCGCCAACCACCGCTCCGCCCACGCCGGAGATGAAGGTCCGCTTCGGCCGCAACCTGGCCCGCTGTCGCGAGAGAGCCGGCATCTCCCAGGAAGAGCTGAGCTTTCAGCCTCAATCCACCGCACCGAGGTGAGCCTCTTGGAGCGCGGCGAGCGCATGCCCAGAGTCGACACGGCGCTGCGGCTCGCCGGCAGCCTCGGCGTCTCCCTTGACGACCTGATCGTCGGGCTGGAGTGGCGACCGGGCTATGAGATCGTCGTGCACGGCGCCTGGGAGGTGGGCGAGCGGGGCGCCGAGGCTATGGACATTCCCGCCGAGGCTCCGGTTGGCGCCGCGGCCGTAGCGACCTCGAATGGCTCCCGATGAAAGCGAGCTCGCGATCCAAGGCCCCGTTTCCCTTCGAGGCGCTGGCGCGCTTCGCGGACAACCTCTACCGCGCCCGCGAGCGCGCGGACCTCGACCAAAAGGAGGCCGCCAGGCGCGCGGCGCTGGTCCGCTCCCAGCTCGACCGGATCGAGGGCGGTGAATACATCCCGGCTCTCGACGTCCTGATCCGCCTCGCCGGCGCCTACTCGACCTCGGTAGGCGATCTCGTCAGCGGCCTCACATGGCGATCCGGCCGGGTCGAGCGCTCCGGGCCGGCTGGATACATCGTTACGGGCAAAGAGCACTCGGCTAGGCCAGGGGATAAACCAACCGCAGAGACCTGATCCCCTTCGGCATTCGCGCGACCCCGATCACTCTCAGCCCAGGCGCAGACACCACGAAAACGCCCGAGCGGCGCTTGAACCACTCGTGCAGTAGCCGGCCAGCGCTTTCGTTTGCGCGAAAGCACGCATTCGCAAAATGCGCACGCTGGCCTTTACAGGCAGGAAGCCTATTTCCCATCAACTAATAGAAAAAGTTATTTGACCGCCTATCCCGAGGTCTGATCGAATCTCGCGAGAATCGGCGCGCCACGACGAACGCAAGGGAGAGGACTTCGCAATATGACTCGGTTCAACTTAGCTCGATCAAGCAGTCCAAGCTGGCCGAGCCCTAGACGGCAGGTAGTCCCTCTCGAAATCCGGGCCGGGACCTTGGCTGCTCTGTTGGCGACGCTGCTGCTCCTCGGCTGGGCAAATGCCCCGCACGCTCGTGCGGCATGCGAAGGGGAATGCACGCAGGAGCAGGCCGAAACCGGGCTCGCCAATCCACCGAAATGGGCAGAAGAACGCGAAATCCACTTCGAAGCGGGATCGGCAGAAGTGTCTGCCTACACGGCCGCAGAAATGGAAGCCGGCGAAAGCGAAGCCGAAAACCAAGTCGGACCACTCCACTACCGTGAAAGCGGCAAAGGCGTACAGGGCGCACCCAAGGTCTACGTGATCTTCTGGGGCAAAAACTTCGAAACCCTCAAAACAGGCAAAGAAGTACACGAAATGGTCCTAAAACTGCTCGAAGGTCTCACGGGCTCCGCCTATCAAGGCCTGCTCACCCAATACTTCGACTCGACGGGCAACATCTCTTCGACGTTGGCACCCATAGCGGCGTGGACGGATAAAGGCGTTACCGCGCCAGCGAAAGTCACTGAAGTAAAGGCCGAAGAAGAGATCGAACACGCGATCAGCGAAAACAAAGAAAAATCATGGAAAGCCGAACCGTCGGCCCAATTCCTCCTCGTATCCGCTCCCGAATCCACATATGAAACTGGATTTATGGAAGAAAGCGAATGCGCCTACCATTCGGTTACGAAGGAAAGCAAAAACGTCACAAAAGACACCATCTACGGCTTCGTCCCGTATCAGGGCGACTCGCCCTTCGGCAAAAATAAATGCATATCGGTCGGCAACCCCAGCAAAAACCCTGTCTTCAAGACATCGAAGAGCGTAGCGCACGAGTACGCCGAGATCGCAACCGACCCCTATCCTGGCCTGGAAGCCGAAACCTACACCTGGCGATCCCTCACCCACGAAAAATATCCCGAGATCGCCGACCTGTGCCAACTGGAACCCGACTTCGAACTGCCCTCGGGCGGCTACGCCCAGAACCTGTACGACGACCACCTACATGCCTGCGGCCACTCCGACTTGGAACCGCCCTCTGCCTACGCGATCACTGAATCTGCGTCAGGGGTGTCCAACGAAGGAGCAACCCTGGAAGGGACAGTCAACGCGGAGGGGCTGGAATCCAAATACTACTTCGAATATGGCACAAGCAAATCCTATGGGTTAGAAACAGCCGAAGTAAGCATCGGGTCCGGCGTCGAAAATCAGCCGGTCAGCAAAACGATATCGGGCCTCTCGCCCAGCACCACCTATCACTATCGAGTGGTGACCACCAACAGCACTGGCACTACTTCTGGCCTGGACCGGAAGTTCGCCACCGGAACAGGTGGCTCGCCGACTGTGACCACCGAATCGGCGACGGGTGTGGCGATGTTCGAAGCGATAATGCATGGCACCGTGAACCCCAACGGCCTTGCCACGACGGACCAGTTCGAATACGGCCTGACCGAATCTTACGGATCGAGTACGCCAAGCGAAAGCGCAGGCTCAGGCGTTAACGCAGTCGCGAAGGGCTACACGCTCACCCACCTGACGCCGAACAAGACCTACCACTTTCGCTTGAAAGGGTCGAACAGCAAAGGCTCCGGCGAAGGCAAAGATGTCTCCTTCAAAACCCAAGCCCTGGAACCGGCCCATGCGACCTCCGTCGGCTCCGCTGGCACCGGCAACGGCCAGTTTAAACACCCCGCAGGGGTCGTAAGCGACGGTCAGGGCAATATCTGGGTCGTCGACATGGAAAACGGCCGCCTGCAGAAGTTCGACGAAGAAGGCAAATATCTAACCCAGTTCGGCAAAGAAGGCAAAGGCAAATGCGAACTTATACGGCCTAAGTCGGTGGCAGTCGACTCCGAAGGCCACATCTGGGTCGACGACGCCGGCAACTACCGGGTTACCGAGTTCAACGAAGCCGGCGAATGCTTCGCCCAGTTCGGGAAAATGGGCACCGGAGAAGGCCAATTCTTCGACGCGGAAAGCATCGCGATCGACCACAAAGACGACATCTGGGTGGGCGACACCTACAACCACCGCCTTCAGGAGTTCAACCACGAAGGAAAACTGATCAGGGTCGTACAGCCGGCAAGCGGCAAATCCTGTCACATGGAAAACCCCGGCGGCATCACCATCGATCCCGCGGGCAATGTCTGGGTGGTCGACTGGCTCGGGAACCGGGTCATCGAGTTCAACGAAGAAGGCTCCTGCCTTCGAGAATTCGCCTTCAAAGGCGAAGGTAGCGGCGAAGGCCAGTTCAAACACCCCGACGCCATCGCGGTGGACGCCAACGGCTGCGTCTGGATTGGCGACGAAGGCAATGATCGCGTCCAGGTGTTCAACGAAGCAGGCGAATACATAACGAAATTCGGCTCCGTAGGATCCGGAGCAGAACAATTCAACTTCGAATACCCGATGGGCATCCTCTCGGAGGGGAGTGGCGAAGTCTGGATCACCGACGCCAAGAACAATCGTATGGAGAAGTGGACGATCCCGAATCTGAAACCCACTTACTCGAGCACTTTCGGCTCCAAAGGCACCGGCAATGGACAGTTTGAAGAACCAGCGGGAATCGCGGTCAATCCAATCAACGGAAACCTGGCGGTCTCCGATGAAGTGAACGGCAGAGTCGAGGTGTTCAACGAAAAAGGCGAATTCATAAAAACAGTCGGGAAAAAAGGCAGTGGCAAAGGTGAATTCAGCAAACCGCGAGGAGTTGCGATCGACGCTGAAGGAAAAATCTGGGTCACGGATACCGGCAACAACCGAGTTCAGGAGCTCAGCGAAGCGGGCACCTACCTAGCTAAATTCGGGAGCACAGGCAGTGGCGATGGCGAATTCGAATCGCCGAAGGGCCTGGCCGTCGACTCCAAAGGCAACGTCTGGGTCGCCGACAGCGGCAACAACCGAGTTCAAGAGTTCAACAAAGAACTCAAATATCAGCGCAAATTCAGCACAGGTAAAAATCCGGTCGGCGTCGCCATTGACCCCAAAGGCAATGTCTGGAGCGACAACGACGGCGAAACAGGAGCGCTCGAAGAGCACACCGAAACCGGCGAACTGATCCGGAAGATCGTTCCGAGCGGCGAAGGCATCGGGCGGCTGCAGGAACCCAGGCGGCTCGCGATCGGCCTCAACGGAGAACTGTGGGTCCCCGACGCGGCCAACGACCGAGTCGAGGTATTCAACCAAAAAGGCGAATACGTGGCGAAATTCGGCGCCCTTGGGTCGGGCACAGAACAGATGAAATATCCGGTTGCTTTGGCTCTCGACGCGAAGGGGAACGTTTGGATAACCGACGACAACAATCGGATCGATCACTGGATCAGGTAGCCGTGCGGGGACCCGTAGCGATCAAGATCGCGTTTACGGGCGCGTTGACAAGCGCCAAAGCAGCGGTCAGCTAGGGTTTAGCAATCAAGCGTAATCGACTCCAATGTGACAACTGAGTTTCTATTGCTGCCCTAGGATCGCCGATCACGACGTGCCAGGTTCAGGGCGCATGCCAGGGCGAGGCGACCCTAAGCCACATTCAAACCGACAAGCGGAAGGAGGATTTACAGGTGGGGAAAGAGGCTCGTAGACGCATTTGTCTGTGGCTGGCTGTCATCGGCTCGCTCGCGCTGATGTCTTCGTTCGCAGCCCCGGCTGCCTTCGCCTCTGAAGAAGAAGAACTTCCCACGATCGACAAAGAGTCGGTGTCGGGCATCACGTCCACCAACGCGATCCTGGAAGCGCAGATCAGTCCGCATAGTGGAAATGGTGCCGATTATCAGTTCCAACTCGTCACCGATCCGGAAGAATACCCCTCGGAAATTCTCTGTCCAAAACCGCCCTATGGACACGCTTTTTGCGTTGGCGAATATGCCGAAGGTGTCTTGCCGATCCGCTATGTCTTCGAAGAAGCCAAGCCGGTCAGCCTCGACCTCTCAAGCATCGGCGTTACCTTGCAGCCCGGTACCACTTATCACTATCGGGTTCTGGCGGCAAGGTCTGCTGTTACGGAAGATACGATCGAATGGGAAGAACCGACCGTCTTCGGACCCGATCAGACGTTTACGACCTCGAGTAGCGGGGTCCCGCTGACGATCGCCAAGACCGGAGAAGGCACAGTGGTTAGTTCGCCTGCGGGGATCGAATGCATCGGCGCCAAAACCGGAGCCGAATGCCAGGCCAACTTCGAAATCAACGAAATGGTCACGCTGACCGCCAGTCCGGCGAGCGGCTACGCCTTCAGCGCCTGGGCGGGCTGCACGGAACACCTCGGCCTGACCTGCAAAGTCAAAATGGAAAAAGCCAAGACGGTCAAAGTCACCTTCATCAAAACGCCGTCGCTGACGATCGAAAAGGCCGGCACCGGCCAGGGCAAAGCGCTGGCCACGGGCATCAGCTGCGACGAAAACTGCTCGAAAGCCTCAGCGGCGATCAAAACCGGCACCTCGGTGACGGTCAAAGTCACGCCGGCCAAGGGCTCCGAACCCGCCGTCTTCGAAGGCGGAACCGGCTCGGCCAGCGGCTGCTCGGGCGAAACCTGCACCTTCACGATCTCCGAAAACAGCTCGGTGAAAGTGAAATTCGCTGCGAAGCCGACCAAAACCCTGACCGTCAACCTGACCGGCCCCGCCGCCTACAAAGGCAAGGTCACCGGCAAAGGCACGCTCAACGGCCTGACCGGATCGGCGATCAACTGCGGCTCCGGCTGCACCACGCAGACCGAGTCGTTCCTCACCGGCGACACGGTCACCCTGACCGCTGTGACCGGCACCGGCTACACGTTCGCGGGCTGGAACGTCTCCGGCGGAAGCGCTGGCACCTGCACGGCCAAAACCAGCCCCTGTGCGCTGGCGACCGACGCCGACAAAACGGTCGAAGCCGAATTCAAATAGGCGAGGCAAACGCAGGCGAGGAATAGCCGGATGGCCCAGCGGCGCTCTCTGCGCTGAGAATGGCTTTAGCGGAACCCGTGGATTTCGACGAATGATCGATCGACGCCTCCGAACCGCTCGAAAGTCTCCCGTGTTTCTTTCTCTGCATATGGGCTAGTTCCCCACGAATTTCATCCCAGGGGGTGGCGCGAGGCGCCGCTCATCCGTGTAGGGGGTAAGGGGACCCGGTTAGCAGGGGCCCAGAACGCCGGTCCATCGGGCCGGCAGGACAAGGAGAGAGAAATGTCTTCTCGATTGGGAAGACCGGCCTGCCGGCCGGTCGCGATAGCCCTATGTCTGATGCTGAGCTGCGTGGTGACCGCGGTCGCCTGCGCGGCAACGGCCCAGGCCGCGGAGTACAAGATGGTTGCCTGCGCGGCCAGCTCCGGCGCGCCGCCCTACACCACCCAGACCAACACGACCAGCGCCCAGCACCCGAACGGGATCTTCGACTTCGGCAACTACTGCGGCGGGGCGGGCGGCGACCCGCCCGGCGAAGCCGCTTTCATGCGCATCGCAGAGCACGAAGCCTCGGGCAACGCGGGCGAAGGCGCCTACGGGCGGATCGTCTTCGAAACGCCCTCCTACGTCCAATTTCGCTCCGGCGGCGGCTACACCCGCGAGCCCAACGCCTTCAACGAAGGCTGGCGCGCCCGTTTCTGGGGCCTGGACTTCTCCAACAACGGGAACGTCTTCCTCAACCAGGGCGCCGGCCTTGCCAACTCGGGGACCGAACCACTGCCGAAGAAGCACCCGAAGAACGAGCCGAAAATGAAACTTGTCGCCTTGCCCTAGGCGCCCGCCCCCGGGCCGCGCTCACCTGCAGGTCGGGGAGGGCCGCCTGGTCCGCGTTGACGGCCGCTCCCTCGCGGTCTTCCGCACCGCCGCCGAGCTGGGGTTCGCGAGCCAGGCCGACTGCCCCTACCTCGGCGCCCCTAGGTCTTCGCCTGCCCGCCCTCCGCACCTACGCGGTCCGACCTGCACCTTGGCGTGGATTTCTCAAGGCCCGAACTGTTCACTGGCGACCTTGGTCGGCGATGAGCTGGCCGTGCTCGAAGCAGAGGAGGCGGATTCGCTCGGCTCCGGCGGCGGCGAGTAGCTGCTTTCGGGGAGCCGCCGACTCGACCCCGAGCTGGGAGTTCGCAGCGCGGGTGGCTCGACGAGCTCGTTCCTCCGTGGACGAGCTGCTCGCGTGTTGCGGTGACGCGGTGTTCTTGGTCGATGCCTTTGTCGCCGGAGCGGGGCGAATGGGGGTCGCGAGCTTCGGTGCCGGAGGCGCTGGGCAATGCTGCCGGACAGCTTGCGAATGGGCGTGATTGCTTGCCGACCCGCCGACGAGGTCGACACCGTCCACGCCCGAGCCGATCACGCCGGTCAGCGCGCAGGCCGCGAGCGCTCCGGCGCAGACGCCGCCGGCCCGCCCAAGCGGGCTGCTCGCGGCGGCTCCGATGCTTTCGCCCCCGCCGGAGGCGAGCAAGCGGGTCGCGACGTCGCGACCCCGCTCGAGGAATGCCCCCGCCGCGTCGCGCAGGGTGTCGGCTGCGGCAATCAGCTGGTCCAAGAAGCCCCGACCGGGAACCACCCTGGTGCCCGCGAGGCTTGCCCAGGCGACCAGGCCGGCCTCGATCGCCAGCTCGGAGCCGGGCTCCGGCACGATGCCGAAGCGCTGTCGCAACACGCGCAAGGCTGAGCGGAGGTGGCGGCGGAAGGTCGTCTCGCCGCAGCCGAGGACCGCCGCGGCCTCGCGGGTGGTGCGTTCCTCGAAGTAGTAGAGCCCGAGTGCTTGGCGCTGCTGGGCCGAAAGCTTGGCGATCGTCTCCCGAAGCTGGTCGGCCGATACGTTGTCGATCGCTTTCTCCTCGGTGGGGGAGAAGAGATCGCCGCCGTCGACCATCCCTACCTTAGCGGGCAGCTCGGCCTCGTCGATCTTCCGCAGCTCTCGGCGCAGCTCGTCGATCGCCCGGCGGTAGGCGGTGGAGACGATCCAACCGCCGGGGTTGTCGATCTCGCTTCCACGGAACCGCCCCGGCGCTGTTACCTACCTCAAGTCATCCGCTCTCACCCTGTTGGGTGAAAACGGCGGATCAGGGCTAGCAGCGATAATGCAGGGTTATCAGGGGGCGCGGAGGACAGTCGCCTGCTGTTGGAGTTGCAGCCGTCTCCGTCAAACTTAGTCTGGTGCATTGCTTGAACGCGGGAGGTTGATCGCCTTGAAGGCCTCAATGGCTGCCTCAGACGGCCCCACGTTCCAAAGATGCAGACGAGAAGATATTTTCCACGTGTGGGGGATCACAGGGAGAAGACCAGGGATGGCTAGACGTGCCGAATTCTCGGAGCGTCAATACGAGTTGGCAATGAACCTGGAGTTGCTTTCGGGTGCGAAAGCTCCCTTGTTTTCCACTCCGAGTCAGGCGGCCGAGAAAACCTTGGGCTATGACGTGGCCTTGGTTCCAGCATTTCCGACAGTTTGGTCCTTGGTCGGCTATTCGAGCCCGCCGAGCGGCGTAATTCCAGGCTTCGGGGTGCTTGGCCATGACTCCGCTCCAACCTTTGCCGCGAGCCTCTTCATCCAGTACAAGCGGCCGGTGGAAATGCGTGGGACAACCGCCCGTGAGGCCCCTTTGCGGGCCGCGGCAGGCGTCAAGCGTAGTCTCCCCTACTTCCGCTACGGCCTGGCTGAGGAGCAACTAAGGGTCTTGCTTGAGCTCTCTCGCGAGGTTGGCGACCGGGCGGTCGTCTGCTACGCGGCACCAGCGTTCGTCGAACTCGCTGATCTCCATGAGATGCAGGTTCACAGCCACGTCTGCGCCAATTCCAACTTCCTTCCGCTCCCCAATCTTGACGCCGTCCTGGGTTCGGCGACTACGGCAGTTTCGAGTGACGGGCGATTGCCACACGTCTGGACCTACGGCAAGGCCGGGCACGCCGGCCTCCTCTGCTCAGAGCCGCTTGCGATTGAGAGTTGGCAAGGTTCGGAATTGTGGCACCGGGCAGTGGCAAGAGCGATCGAAGGCGGGCGAGAAGTCGGGCCGCATGTAGTAGATCTCGCCCGCGCGATCGAGGGCTGGGAGGAGACGTTCGGCGCTCCGGTGCGCGACAGGTGGGGAGGCATGCCCCCACCTCCTGGGCAGGCTCGACGCCTCCGGTTCGGCCAAGTCCATATTGAGTCAATGGCTGCGTTCAACCTCCAAAACGCGCTCAGACGCCAGGGGATAGGCTGGCTTCTTGCCCTCGCCAGGCCTGAAGCAGACGATGCAATGTCATAGACGGGCGCATAGACCTCAGCATAGTGGGTCACGGGTGTCTAACTCGTCCTTTGCAAATTGGCGAGGCCTGTCTACAAGTGAGCGCATGCTGTGATTCTTGCTCCACCCGCCGCGATCAGCTTCGACTTCTGGCACACGTTGGTGGTCGAGCCCGGAGGGCTCATGGCGGAGCTGCGGCGCGAGGCGGTGATCGATGCGCTCCGCAAACAGGAGGTCAAGGTCGACCAGGGTGAGCTCGAGGTCCATCTGGAGCGGGCTCAGGTGCTACAGGCAGAAGCGTGGGAGCGAGGAGAGCACCTTGAGCCGAAGCACGCGGCGCTGCACTTGGCAGACGCAATCGAAGGACTGAAGGGGCCGGGCCGAGACGCTGTACTCGACGCCTATCTTGGCGCTGGGGCGGCCGCAGAGCTGGAGTTGAGCCCGGGCGCGGCGGAGGCATTGGCAGCTCTCGCTGACGGAGGCGTGCAGCTCGGGATCGTCTGCGATGTCGGGCTGACTGGCTCACACCACCTCCGGAGTATGCTGGAGCGCGCCGGAGTTCTGCGCTACTTCACCGGTTGGTCCTTCTCCGATGAAGTTGGCCGTTACAAGCCCTCGCCTGCGATCTTTCGCCACATGCTGGATCAGTTCGACCTGCAGGAAGGGGCCGTTGTATGGCATGTGGGCGACTTGAAGCGGACCGATGTCGCTGGCGCTCTCGCTTCCGGCCTCGTCCCGATCCGCTATCGCGGGCTCATCGACGACGACTCCGACGGGGTCGAGGCGGCCCTAGTCATCGAGCGCTTCTCGGAACTCCTCCCACTGGCTGAAAGTGGGACCGGACCTCGTTCATCGGTCCACCCCGAGTGAGAGTCCCGGGTACTTCGCGGTAAACGGTGAATCGACCATCGAGCCTCTAGCTGAAACGGTGAGTCAGAGCTTCCGTCAAGTTCTGCATCTCGATATAGGGCTCTGCGGCTGCAAGGTCTTCCCGGTGACGGCGATAGCGTCTGTAGGCGACGATCAGTCCAGTATAGGTAGCCACGTGCAAGGCCTCATCGAGAGAAACGATCTCTACGCGATGATCTGAGTTGTATCCGGCGAGCAGCCGTTCGATGCGATCAAAGCCCCTGTCCGCACCACCGCAATGCGCAAGAGCGGCTTGTGCGAGGTCGAACACCGGTCGATCCAGTGCCGCGTCCTCCCAGTCGAGGAGAACGAGAGAGCCATCTTGGGCGACCACGATGTTGTCGCGAAATGGATCCCCGTGGATCAGCGAACGCATGCCTCCTTCGTTCGCCACGCCCACGGTCCGCGCATGCTGTTGCAGCGCCCATCGAGGAAAAGGGTCGTCACCTACCTGTTCTAGCCACGAGAGATCGGATGGACCGATGCGCAAGGTGGGGGGAACTTCGCACGAGACCTGGGACCGGTGGACAGTCGCAAGAAGGGCGCCCAGCTCGATTAGTTTGGCGTCGCTCAAGGGTCCGCTGTTCGCTCCCTGGACGAAGGGCGTGACGATTACCGGCTTGTTTTCGACGAGATAGGCCCACCGGCCCGTGCGCGTCTTGATTGGCGGCGGCGTTGATATACCGCAGCTTGCTATTTCGTGCAGAAACGCACCATATTTCTCGGCCGAAGCGTAGCTCTGCTTCTCCAGCACCGTGGCGACAAAGCTATTTCGAGGACCGAATAGGAGGTAGCTCGTATTCCTTGCGCCGCCATCGATGTAATGGGGAGATATCGGCCCCAGCGAAAACTCTTGGGCGATCGCGGCAAAGCTGGATTCGGTTAGCTCGGTGTGAAGGACCATCCCGAGGCGGAGCAGACGACGGGTCTGCCGGTATTGGGAAAATGTCCATATCTAATAAGGTACGGCTCGATGTCCATCGGCCGCAAACGATAACTGGGAATTATCGGCAGTGGCCGACGACCTCGCGTCCAGACTGCGAGCGTCAATCGACGCTCAGGAGCAGGTACTTCGTACCTCGCTCGTTCTCAATCCGGTTGAGAACTTCCCCTT
>Ga0163161_10000019_pt1 | contig 216758 bp, 171 predicted proteins | sample S45metaG_FD_129847 | JGI IMG/M metagenome (GOLD analysis project Ga0163161, IMG submission 129847) | Switchgrass rhizosphere microbial communities from Kellogg Biological Station, Michigan, USA - S4-5 metaG | ecosystem: Host-associated > Plants > Roots > Rhizosphere > Soil | place: USA... | reverse complement strand
ATATAATATATTACAATAACGAAAGAATTAAATCAAATTTAAACAAAATGAGCCCGATAAAATATCGAGCTCATTATTATCAAACTTAATTATAAATTTGTCTAAACTTTTGGATGCAGTCTACACGGAGTGGCTTTTTTTTTTAAATTTAATAACTCAAATACAGTATGTTAAAACTATATTTGCCTATCATTTTTCCTACGAAATCAGAAGACTTCACAGAGCGAGATTACAAATCCACACTATCTGTCTCTAACAAAGCTTTGCGTTTTGCTTCTTTTCTATCCTGCTTTCTTTTCTTGTTTTCTCGAGTTATAATTAATGCATGCTGCCTGTTTATATTTAAAGCCCATAATAAAGAAATAAACCAACCAATGCCAGTCCAACCGATAAACAAATTACAAATCAACAAAAATTTGCTGTTTTTTTTATTCCACGAAATTATACTTGGAATAAAATAAACAAATAACAACACTATTCCTGCCATTATTTTTTCAATAGTAACTTCATTGTTCTCGAAAGGAAGACCGCTTAATATCATAATTATTCTTTGAAATTTAAAAAACTTTATAGAGTTACTTACGAGGATTTCTCCTCCGTCGAAATTGACAATAAAATGAAAGCAAACTAAAAGAAAAACTTTGAGTTTTTTGCGACTTTGTGAGCTAAAAACCTCAGAATCTTAGAACCTCAAAAAAAACTATTTCAATAAATACCCCAAACGAATCGATCCGAAAAAATAACCTGTGCTTGTATTTGTAATTTCATTAGGTTCTACTTCTCTACCTCGGTAAATAAAAGAATAAGATAAGTTCCAATTGTTATGACGGTATTTTAAACCAAATTCAGCATTAAAGCGCCAATGCGTTATATCGAAAGTCAACGGGCTTGTGTTATTGAACATACTTCCCTCGATTGTAGCGTCATAAAACTGGTAATTGACACTTGGGATTGCGTAGAAATAAAACTCTCTAATATTGTATTGCGGCTCTGAACTTATGGAAGCATCGTGCAAATTTGAATCGTAAATTGGCATTAATCTCTTGAAACCAATTCGGGCTAAAAGCCCTGTAGAAACTCCCGTAAAAATAGTTCCCAGATTACCTTCTGATTGAAAATGTAGATCTACAAAATCATTGTGTTTATTGGGGAATAATTTCTTTGAGTATAAAGCATGCGCCTGAACGCCAAAAGCATTGTGCAATTGATTTTCCCAACCAAATACTTCTTTATAACCTATAAGATGATGGAAACTTTCTTGTGTTTCTCTCCCAAAAGCATTTGGTCCCATAAAACCCAATTGAAAATCAGTCTTTAAAACAGATTCACTTTTGTAAAAAAAACTTCGTCCGGCCTCGGCAAAAAGATAAGCCGTAAAAGGGCGATCATTTTCGCCAACAGCTTCTGCATTGATAAATCTAGGATTGTAAATATATTGTCCTATTCGAAATTCAGTTATTTTTTTGCTGATTTTTTCGTTATTATTCTTCGACAGAAAACGGTAGAAAATTTCTAAACCATTGGTGTAATACATATCATTTTTAGATGAAGTGTACAAATCATTATCTGTAATAAGACCAATTTCTTTGGTCTTGGCTTGTCCAAAAATCAACGTCGATGATAATATCAGGAACGCAAAAAAAACTTTTTTACTTTCCATCATAATTTATTTTTCCAACAGCGCGCATCTCACGAATAATTCTTTCTTTACGTCTGTTAATATAACTTGAAGATCCAGTGGCTTTAAATTTTCTTGGATTTGGTAATATTGCAGCAATTCCAGCGGCTTGCATTGGGGTTAAACTCGAAGCATCACGGCGGTACCAATGCTCGGTCGCAGCATATGCTCCATAAACGCCATCCCCCATTTCGATACTATTGAGATAAACTTCCATGATACGTTCTTTGCCCCAGATAATTTCGATTAAAACGGTAAAATAAGCTTCTAATCCTTTTCGCAAATAACTTTTTCCCTGCCATAAAAAAACGTTTTTGGCGGTTTGCTGCGAGATTGTACTTCCTCCACGAATTCGGCGACCGCGTTCGTTACTTTTATAAGCTTTTTGTAATGCTTTAAAATCGAAACCATTATGCGTCAAGAAAGTTGCGTCTTCACTTCCAATCACTGCTTTTTGAAGATTCATCGAAATCTTCTCTAGTGGCTCCCAGTCGTGATCGAAGTAAACTTCTTTCCCTGCCATTTTATTTTCGATTGCCCGAATAATCATTAAAGGCGTAAACGGTACCGGAACATATTTAAAAAATACCACAGATGCGATCGAAACTCCAAAAAACCACAAACAAGCTTTTATTAAAAACCATTTTACTTTTTCGCCAAAAGAACGATTGGTTTTCTTCGAAGCTGGTTTTGATTTACTTGCGGTTGTAGTTTTCTTTGGTGCCGGTTTTTTGGTTGCTGCCATTATATTAAATCTGCTAATTCTGTTCCTATTAAACTGCCAATTGCTACGCCCATTCCTCCTAAACGTACTCCACAAAACACGTTTTCAGACAATTGTGTAACAACAGGACTTTTACTATTTCCAACTCCCATTATTCCACTCCAACGGTGTGCAATCTGGAAATCCTGATTTGGTAAAATTACATTTTTAAGTAAATCCTCCAATTTATTTTGCACAATTTTCGTCTGACCAAATTCGGTTGTGTTTTCGGTTTCAAAATCCAGATTTCGTCCGCCTCCAAGCAAGATTCTATCCCCTATATTTCTGAAATAATAATAACCTCGATCTAAATGAAAAGTACCTTTAATATCTAAATTCGGGATTGGTTCTGTAATTAAAACCTGTGCTCTTGCCGGCTGAACGGCTCCTTTTGTCAAAGTGCTCGCAAAACCATTTGTAGCAAAAAGCATTTTATTTGATTTAAAACTAAAATCATTCAAAACGATTTCGACCTGATTTCCTAAATCAGAATATGCTGTTACCGTTTGTTGATTGAGAATTAAAATATTTTCAGAAACAGCTTGTCGCAATAATTCCTGCATCATATTTCCGGTATCAATCTGCGCTTCAAACGGATTAAAAATTAAATAATCCTGAATATTTCCAAACCCGAATCGGTCAGTTTCTTTGGTAAAAACATCGGATTTGAAAAGTGGCTTTAGAATTTCGTTTATAAAAGGCAATTTCGAAATACATTCTCCAAAACCAAGTTCGTCTTCTCTCAAAAACAATTCATATCCGCCGTGAGGTTTAAAATCAATTACAGAATCTCCCAATCTTTTTCGAAGTAATTGCAAACCTTTCCAACGTTTCTCAATCAGGCTGACAACATCTTCCTCTGAATGTGTTTTTAGATCGTCCATAATTTCAGAAAGACTTCCAAAACAGGCAAAACCGGCATTTTTGGTACTTGCGCCTTGCGGCAACATTCCTTTTTCTAACACGAGAATTTTTGCAGCCGGAAACCTTTCGCGCAAGCGTAATGCAGCATGCAATCCTACAATTCCACTTCCTACAATCGTATAGTCAACATTTGTAAACCAATTTTTAAGTTCCCAGTAACTCAATTCCATTTGTCAATTTTTTATAAAAATACTGATTTTTTGTACCAAAAAATAAATTTCAATTTTAAAATTCCAAATTCCAAAACTTAGTTTTAAACGCATTTTTATTTGCCACGAATTCACGAATTTTCAAGTGAATTCGTGACGGAATTTTATCTCAATGTCACACTGAGCGAAGTCGAAGGGCTGGTTTCCTAAAAAAGAGCTTTTCTCAAAGCGTAGAGCAATGTCATTAAGTTAAGCTTTTAAAAAATAAAATTATTGCAAATCAAATCCGTTTTTATCCGCGTTTTTACGAAGTAAATCTGTTTTATCCGCGTCAAAATTAGACGCTGATTTTACTGATTCGCTAAAGCGAAAACGCTGATAAAAACGGATTTCTCTAATTACTTTCTTGATTCAACTTAAACTGTTACGTAATTTTACAGATTTCCCTTAACTTAATGACATTGAGCGTCGGGACGCTTCGGGTGACAAAATGTTTTATAAAAGAGGATAACTTTTAACAATAATTGGGATTTGAAATTTAAAGATTGGAATTTAAAAGTTGTATTTTTAGCCCCACGAATATTAGAATTTTATTATGAAAAAAGTATTATTTACAACCTTAATAATGATGAGTTTAAACGCCATTGGACAAAATGTAATGTCGCCAGAATTGTTATGGAAATTAGGAAGAGTGAGCGCACTTGGACTTTCTAAAGATGCAAAAAATGTTGTTTTTAAGGTTTCTACTCCTTCTGTAGAAGAAAACAAATCGCATTCTAAATTTTACACTATACCTGTAAATGGTGGAAATGCAACTGAAATCAAAGACACGAAAGAGATTTTGGCTGACAAAAATGTTTCGCCAGACGGAAAATTTTTAGTGTATAATGATGAAGTAAAAATTGACAAAGTTTTGGGTAAGGATTATTATCCGAAGTTAGACAAATCAGAAGTTCAGATCTATGATGGTTTAGATTACCGCCATTGGGATACTTGGAACGAAGGTAAATTCAACCACGTTTTTTACAAAGAAAACAAAGAAGGTTCAACTGGAATTGACATCTTAAAAGGTGAAAATTTTGATTCTCCTCAAAAGCCTTTTGGTGGCGACGAAGATTATATCTGGTCTCCTGACAGCAAAAGTATCTTGTATGTTTGCAAGAAAAAAGCAGGAACGCAATATGCGATTTCTACAAACACAGATATTTATGAGTACAACTTAGAAACTCAAAAAACTACAAACAGAACCGAAGGTAATTTAGGTTACGATACTGCACCACAATTTTCTCCAACAGGAAACCTGACTTGGCTGCAAATGAAACGTGACGGTTACGAAGCTGATAAAAACGATATTATTGTTGAGTTTAAAGGAATCAAAACGAACTTAACTGCAAACTGGGACGGAACTGTAGATAATTTTATCTGGAGTAAAGATGGCAAAAATGTGTTTTTTGTAGCTCCGGTTGATGGTACAAAACAACTTTTTACGGTAAATTTTCCGGGATTAACGAGAATCGCAATTCAGGTTCGTCAATTGACAAATGGTGATTTTGATGTTAATGATTTAGTAGGTTTTGCTGGTGACGATATTATTGTTACCAGAAATGATATGAATCACGCTGCGGAGATCTTTTCTTTTAATTTGAAGAAAAACACCTGGAAACAAATCTCGAACGTAAACACAGAAACTTACAAAACTCTGGCACTTAGCAAAACTGAAAAACGTTATGTTACGACTACTGACGGCAAAAAAATGTTGGTTTGGGTAATTTTACCTCCAAACTTTGATGCTTCTAAAAAATACCCAACTTTACTATTCTGTCAAGGAGGACCACAATCTGCGTTGACGCAATCGTATTCTTTCCGTTGGAATTTTTCATTAATGGCCGCTAAAGGTTATGTTGTTGTTGCACCAAACCGTCGTGGAATGCCAGGACATGGTGTTGAATGGAACGAGCAAATCAGTAAAGATTGGGGCGGACAGGTTATGGACGATTACTTATCTGCAATTGACGATGTGTCTAAAGAAAGCTATGTTGACAAATCTCGTTTAGGTTGCGTTGGTGCAAGCTACGGAGGATATTCAGTATTTTATTTAGCCGGAATTCATAAAAACCGTTTCAAAACTTTTATCGCTCACGATGGTGTTTTCAACACGGTAAGTATGTTGGGAACTACTGAAGAGGTTTTCTTTAACAACTGGGATTTTGGTGGCGCTTACTGGGAAAAAGATAATGCTGTTGCTCAAAAAGCATACACAACTTTTAATCCGGCAACTTTGGTTCAAAACTGGAATAAACCAATTTTAATTGTTCAGGGTGGGAAAGATTTTCGTGTACCAATTGGACAAGGACAAGAAGCTTTTCAGGCAGCACAATTAAGAGGAATCAAGAGCCGCTTGGTTTATTTCCCTGATGAAAATCACTGGGTTTTAAAACCGCAAAATGCTCAGGTTTGGCAAGGTGAATTTTTTAAATGGTTAGAAGAAACACTTTAATCCAATAAACTAAGATAAAAATAGCCGTAGATTTTATATAATCTACGGCTATTTTGCTTTTTAGACCTTTGAATTATATAACAGATTAGTGTTCATTTATCTTTTTAAAACAGTTTTTTTTGAATAAATTGCAGTGAATTCCTCATTAAAAAAACTTCCAAATTCTACGATCACATTCTATGGAGAGCAAAAAAAGTTACACAGCGTTAAAAGTCCTCTTCAGTTATGTTGCATTGCTGGCTTTGGTTGTTACTGTGGGATGGTTTTTATATTCTGAAAATGTAGTTTATAATAAATTAGAAGATAAAATTGCATTCGAAAAAACCAAAATTTTAAGAGTCAGTAAATTATTCTCTAATGTTTACAAAACAGAGAGTCTGGCACGAAAAACAATTCAGACAAACTCAGAAAGCGACTTTAAAAGTTATCTTACCGAAACAGATTCCTTAAAATCCAGAATCGATACTTTAAAGCAAATTGTTACTACCCAATATCAAAAAACATTATTAGATAGTGTTACGTATTATTTGTCTGAAAAAACCAAAAATATTCAGCAATTAAAAACTATAAAAAACAAAGCCGACGACGAAGTTTCTGTAAACACGGCGATTGATGAAATTACTAAAATGGAGTTTAAACTCCGAAAGTTAGAACTTCAGGATTTCACTAAAAACCCAAACCAATTAGGTAGTTATCAAAAAAATGTCCTTCAGAAATATGTTGATTATCTCAATCAGAATATTCCGGATGACAGCACCAATACATTAAGCAAACAAGCTTCTGATTCTATTTTGGCAAATTCGAAAAAACTTTTGAGCTCCGTAAAAATGCGTGCTGAAAAGAAAAAAGAATCCTTGAATTTTCAGGAAAACAAATTATTAAAGAATGAAATTGCAATCTCTGAACAGCTTCGAAAAGTGCTTCGAATTATTGAACGAGAAATTATCATTAATTCGATAAAAAACAATTCCTTAAAAGAAAAATCGCTTAAAAAAGTCAACGAAATCGTAACGGCCTCGGCTATTATTGGTTTGGTGCTGACTTTATTTTTCTCTATTTTGATTGTGAGTGATTATTCGAAATCCCAATTATATAAAAAACAGCTTGAAATCGCGAATTTCAAAACTAAGAACCTGCTTAAAAGTAGGGAACAATTGATCTCGACAGTAAGTCATGATTTAAAAACACCGTTGAGTACAATTGTAGGATATTCTGAACTTTTGGGCAATTCTGATGTAAATACGAAACAATCGTATTTTATTAAAAACATCAAAAATTCCTCCGAATATATTACGCAATTGGTTCAGGATTTACTGGACTTCTCTAAAATTGAAGCGGGAAAAATTTCTATTGAAAAAGTTCCGTTTTTATTACCCGAAATTATTGAAGAGGCCGCAAAAAGTATTCAAACGGTTTACAAACAAAAGAACATTGACCTTATTATCAATGTCGATGAAAAACTGAATTCCAGAATTGTTGGCGATCCTTTTAGATTGAAACAAATTCTAAGCAATATAATTGGTAATGCTTATAAATTTACTGAAGACGGCTACATAAGAATTAGTGCTTATATTAGTGATAACGACCAGTTTTTTACAATTACAGTTGAAGACACTGGAATTGGAATCGAAAAAGACAATCAAAAATTAGTCTTTGAAGAGTTTGCGCAAGCGAATGAAAACATCGAAAAAAAATACGGAGGAACTGGTTTAGGCTTATCAATCTGTCAGAAGATAATTTCTATTCTAGGTGGAAATTTACAACTTGAAAGTACTTTTGGAAAAGGAAGCACTTTTAAAATCCAACTTCCTTTATTATTTGATACAAGTCAAAATTTAATTCCTGAAGTCAAAAAACCGATTTCGCGAAATACCAAAAACCAAACTTTTATTGTTCTTGACGACGATATTAATCTTTTGAATTTAACAAGCGGCGTTTTAAAACAAGAAGGACATCATGTACTATCATTCAATAGTGCAATTAAAGCTTTAGAAGCTATTAAAACTACTTCTTTTGACTTCGTGATTACTGATATTCAGATGCCGGAAATGGATGGTTTTGCTTTTCTTGAAAAACTAAAAAATTCTGAAAATAGAATTTATAAAAATCAGCCTGTAATTGCATTAACCGGAAGGACAGATTTAGATTTTTCGGTTTATTCTAAAGCCGGTTTTACAACGGTAATCAAAAAACCGTATTCTCCAAAAGTATTACTGGAAACAATTGGACATATTCTTGAAAATGATGAATTGCCAAATACCGAAATTATAGAAAATGACGAAAATGCGTCGCAGGAATTGTATTCTTTAAAAACTCTAAATGATTTTTTAGGCAACGATAATACAGCTTTAAAAGAAGTTTTAAAATCGTTTATTGAAAGTAGTACTGAAAATTTAACTTTTCTAAAAACTGCCATTAAAGAAAAAAACAAGGACGAAATTAAATCGATCGCTCATAGAATTGCTCCTATGTTTAAACAAATTGAGGCAAGAGAAATTGGTGATATTTTAAAAAAACTGGAGAAAAATGATTTCGAAATTCCTGAAATGAAAAGCATTTTTAAAGATTTAAAAATAAAAACTGATCTACTTTTCGAAGCCTTAAAACAAGAAATAGCTTAATCGATATTATATTGCTTTAGCTTATTATAAAGTGTCTTTCTGGTAATTCTCAACAATTTTGCAGCTTCGGATTTATTGTTTTTTGCTTTTGACAAAGCATGAATAATAGCTTCTTTTTCGTTTTCTGATAAAGAAAAATTACCGTTGCTATTTTGTTGCTTTTGAATCTGAAAAAACTCTGCCGGCAAAACATCGCTTTCGATATAATCCCCTTGAGTTAAAAGCGTAGAACGTTTAATGCAATTTTGCAATTCACGCAGATTTCCTGGCCAATTGTAATTTTGGAAAATTGTAACAACTTCCGGAGAGAATCCGATAATATCTTTATTTAATTGCTGATTGGCTTTTTCCAAAAAATAATCAGCAAAAACCATTAAATCTTCGTCGCGATCTTTTAGCGATGGAGACAAAATAGAAAATTCATTAATTCTATGGTATAAATCCTCTCTAAAATCGCCGTTTTTTACTGCTTCACGTAAATCTTCGTTTGTTGCGGTAATGATCCTTATATCGACGTTAATCTCTTTATTACTTCCAACGGGTTTTATTTTTCGCTCCTGAAGCGCTCTCAACAATTGGATTTGATTTTCGTATGAAAGGTTTCCTATTTCATCCAGAAAAATAGTTCCGCCATTTGCCGCTTCAAAATACCCCATCTTATCACTTATTGCACCTGTAAAAGATCCTTTTAAATGTCCGAAGAATTCACTTGCCGCTAATTCTTTCGGAATCGCTCCGCAATCTACCGCAATAAAATTATTGTTTTTTCTGGTGCTTTGCTGATGAATACTTTTGGCAATAATTTCTTTTCCGGTTCCACTTTCTCCAATAATCAAAACCGACATATCTGTTGGACTTACCAAATGAATGTGATCTAATAATTTCTTTGAAGCAACAGAAATTCCTTTTACAAATTCGTTTTCGGTTACAACTTGTTTTTTATTTGATTTCTTTTCTTTTACCGGAATCTCTTCTTCTGCTTCTGAATTTTTCAAAGCATTGGTAATTACCAATAGAACCTCATCTGGATTGAAGGGTTTCGAAATATAATCAGCAGCGCCATTCTTGATTGCTTTTACTGCTGTATTAACATCTGAATAACCTGTCATCAGGATAACAGGAATATGAGGGTGAGAAATTTTAAATTCTGACATAAGTCCAATACCATCAGAATCAGGCAAACGAAGATCTGTCAAAATCAAATCAAACGATTCGTTCTTGATTGCTATTTTTGCTTCTGCAGCAGAGAAAGCAATTGCTACTTCGTATTCTTTTTTTATTAGAAATTTCTCTAATAATTTACAGAACGAAATATCATCTTCTATCAGTAATATCTTTGGCATTTGTTTTTAGGGACTTTTTTGCTAAAATAAGACTAATAAAATTGTCTTTTCATAAAATTATGCAAAAAAAAAGAGATTGCTATAAGCAATCTCTTTTTTACCAAAAACATAAATCTAATTTCACCTAATTATATCTTCAACCAGTTGCCATTGACATCTGAGTACACAGTAGCCTTCTGGTCACCAACCGATATTTCTAATTTGTATTCTTTTTTTTCGTTAACAAACGCTTTGTCCAGTTTTGCACCGGGATAGGCAGTTTGTAATGCGGTTTTTACAGCAGCGGGTACAGCATCTGCACTAACTTCAGTATATTCGGCTTGAATAGAAACAGTCATTTTTGCTTGCTCAGGAGCTGTCGTCGTACTTGCGTAACCTGACAAACTTCCCAGAACGATCGCTGCTGATAAGATTAACTTTTTCATAGTGCTCTTTTTAAATTATTTTTTAATGATGTTTCCCGAAGCATCTGTAAATACAGTATACTTTTTGTCACCGCTTGAAATTTCAAGTTTATACTGATTCTTTTCGTTTTTATACGCTTTTTCAAGTTTAGTATTCGGAAAAGATTTTTCGATAGTCGATTTTACTGCCGCCGGAACAGCATCTGCAGTAATTTCAGTGTATTCGTCCTGAATATTAACAGATTTTACCATTGTAGTTTTTACCGCAGGCGTGGTTGCCTGAACTGATAATCCTCCAAGGATGATTGCAGCAGATAAGATTAGTTTTTTCATAATAAATAGTTTTTATAGTTAGTTTAAATTATTTCTTAAGAATATTACCTGAAGCGTCTGTATAAACAGTAGATTTTTCGCCTCGAACAATGATTTCAATTTTATACTCTTTCTTTTCGTTTACATATGCTTTTTCAAGTTTTACACCCGGATAAGCATTGTCAAGAGCTGTTTTGATTGCTGCCGGAACAGCGTCTACTTCTTTATATTCGTCCTGAACATTTACTGATTGCAACACTGTATTGGCTACGACAGTATTCCCTGCCTGCATTGACAAACTACCTAAAACGATAGCTGCCGATAAGATTAACTTTTTCATAATAATATTTTTTAAGGGCAAGCCCTGATTATTTTTTAATCCAAGATCCATCTGCGTTAGCATAAAGAGAACCAACTTTGTCTCCTACGGTAACCTCTAATTTGTATTCTGACTTAGCATTTTTGTATGCTTTAGTAAGAACTGCATCCGGATATGCTTTTTTAAGCGCGTCTGTTACTGCAGCTGGAACTTCTTCTAATTTAATTTCAGTGTACTCTTCTTGTACTGTAATTGTTTTTACGATTGTATTTGAAATTGGAGAAGTCGATGCAAATGATGTTAAACCTCCCAAAACGATTGCGGCTGATAAAAATAAATTTTTCATGATAGTTGTATTTTAGTATTGTTAATTTAAGTCTGATATTGCTAATTTGAATCTTCACGAGAATCTGTTTAGATTAATTAATTGATTATTTTTTAATCCAAGATCCATCTGCGTTAGCAAAAAGATTTCCTACTTTGTCACCAACTGTAACATCTAATTTATATTCTGATTTTTCGTTTTTATATGCTTTTGTAATAACTGCAGTTGGATATGCTTTTTTCAAAGCTTCAGCAATTGGAGCTGGTAATTCTTCCAATTTAATTTCTGTGTATTCGTCTGATACTACAATAGTTTTTACAATAGTGTTTGTTATTGGAGCTGTTGAAGCAAATGAAGTTAAACCTCCTAAAACAATTGCGGCTGATAAAAATAGATTTTTCATAATAGTATATTTTAATTATTTAATAGTTTGTTTACGCTTTAGGTAATGAAATTATTATGCCGTTACTTAAATATGATGCACTAAACCTATTAAACCCTTATTATTAAAGGCTTTAATTAAAAATGCTATAATCTGAAATTTCAAAAAAGTGTGTAATACTCTGGAAAAGTGTATAAAAAGTATACACTAAAAGTGTTTACCGGAAAGAAAAGTGTAAACTTGTGGAGTTAAAATATGGCGTAAAATAAAAAAGGCTGTCAAAAAATTGACAGCCTTTTTATAATTATTCTATTGGATTCATTTTAAAAGTATCCATAAACGCAGTTGTATAATCTCCTGCAATATATCTTGGATCATCCATTAATTGTCTATGGAAAGGGATTGTAGTTTTCACACCTTCGATTACGAATTCATCCAAAGCTCTTCGCATTTTGCTGATAGCTTCTTCACGAGATTGTGCTGTTGTAATTAACTTAGCAATCATTGAATCGTAATTTGGCGGAATACTATATCCTGAATATACGTGAGTATCTAAACGAACTCCGTGTCCACCTGGCATATGAAGCGTAGTAATTTTTCCCGGTGAAGGGCGAAAATCATTATAAGGATCTTCGGCATTAATACGACATTCGATTGCGTGTAATTGTGGCAAATAGTTTTTTCCTGAAATTGGAATTCCGGCTGCAACCATAATTTGCTCACGAATCAAATCATAATCAATAACTTGTTCTGTGATTGGGTGCTCTACTTGAATACGTGTATTCATTTCCATGAAATAGAAGTTTCTGTGTTTATCCACAAGAAATTCTACTGTTCCAGCTCCTTCGTATTTAATGAATTCAGCAGCTTTTACAGCAGCTTCTCCCATTGCAGCACGCAATTCGTCAGTCATGAAAGGTGAAGGTGTTTCTTCAGTTAATTTTTGGTGACGACGTTGTACGGAGCAATCTCTTTCAGAAAGGTGACATGCTTTTCCGTATGAATCTCCAACAACCTGAATTTCGATATGACGTGGTTCTTCAATAAGTTTCTCCATGTACATTCCGTCATTTCCAAATGCAGCAGCAGCTTCCTGACGTGCACTTTCCCATGCTTTCAATAATTCATCTTCTTTCCACACAGCACGCATTCCTTTTCCACCACCACCAGCGGTAGCTTTAAGCATAACCGGGTAACCAAATTCTTTAGCTAATTTTTGTGTTTGTTCGAAAGATTCTAATAATCCGTCAGAACCTGGTACACATGGAACTCCTGCAGCTTTCATTGTAGCTTTTGCAGAAGCTTTATCTCCCATTTTATCAATCATTTCAGGAGCGGCACCAATAAATTTGATTCCGTGCTCTTGACAAATTTTAGAGAATTTAGCATTCTCAGAAAGAAATCCGTATCCTGGATGTATTGCGTCTGCATTTGTAATTTCTGCAGCAGCAATAATATTTGACATTTTCAAATACGATAAGTTACTTGGAGGGGGACCAATACAAACCGCTTCATCAGCAAACTTAACATGTAGACTTTCTGCATCGGCTGTAGAGTAAACTGCTACAGTCTTAATTCCCATCTCTTTACATGTACGAATCACACGAAGTGCAATTTCTCCTCTATTCGCAATTAATATTTTTTTAAACATCTTATTTTAATTAGATAATTAGACAATTTGATAATTAGATAATTTTAGATGATTAACAAAATTTCTATTGTGAATCCTTCTAAAAACTAAAATCTAAAATCTAAATTTATTTATGATGGATCAACTAAGAATAAAGGTTGGTCAAATTCTACAGGAGACATATCGTCTACAAGAATTTTCACAATTTTACCTGACACTTCTGATTCGATTTCGTTGAATAATTTCATTGCTTCAATTACACAAAGAACATCACCTTTTGCAATAGTACTTCCTACTTCAGTAAAAACTGGCTTGTCTGGAGATGGTTTTCTATAAAAAGTTCCGATAATTGGAGATTTTATAATAATAAATTTAGAATCTTCAGCTGGAGCCGCCGCTTCACTATTTACATTTACAACAACCGGAGCAGTTTGTTGTGGAGCAACTGCTTGTGGCAACGCAGCCTGAGCTGGTAATTGTTGTACATAAGTAGTTTCAGCTACATTTCCTTCTAAAGTTGTTCTGATAGTGATTTTCACATCATCCATTTCCAACTTTACTTCTGCAACTCCCGAATTTGCTACAAATTTGATTAGGTTTTGAATTTCTTTTAAATCCATAATGATTTGTTTTTAGTTTTAATTTATTTCTTATCGTAAGCCCATTTTAAGTAAATAGATCCCCAAGTGAATCCACCACCAAAAGCAGCAAAAATAATATTATCTCCCTTTTTTAATAAGTGTTCAAAGTCATTTAACACTAAAGGCAAAGTTGCTGAAGTAGTATTACCATATCTTTCAATATTCATCAATACTTTTGACTCTTCAAGCTCCATTCTACCTGCAGTAGCATCTATAATACGTTTGTTAGCCTGATGTGGCACTAACCAGTTAACATCATCTTTAGTCAAATTGTTTCTTTTCAAAATCAATTCGCTTGCATCTGCCATATTAGTTACAGCATATTTAAAAACGGTTTTTCCGTCTTGTATGATATTATGTTGTTTGTTTTTTACGGTCTCTTCAGTAGTTGGTAATAGAGAACCTCCGGCAGAAATTTTAAGAAAATCGCGTCCTACACCATCGCTTCGTAAGTATTCATCTTGTAAGCCTAAGCCATCATAATTTGGTTCAAATAAAACAGCTCCTGCTCCATCACCAAAAATAATACAAGTTGCTCTGTCTGTATAATCTACAATTGATGACATTTTATCGGCACCAATTAATAATACTTTTTTGTATCGCCCTGACTGCACATAAGCTGCAGCAGTTGACATTCCGTATAAGAAACTTGAGCATGCCGCTTGTAAATCATATGCAAATGCATTAGTGGCTCCAATTTCTGTTGCAACATAAACTCCTGTAGAGGCTACCGGCATATCTGCTGTAGCTGTTGCCATTATTACCATATCAATCTCTAACGGATCAATATTGGCTTTTGCTATTAAATCCTGCGCTGCTTTTATCGCCAGAAACGATGTTCCTTTGTCAGCATCTTTAAGAATTCTTCTTTCTTTAATTCCGGTACGAGTAGTAATCCATTCGTCATTGGTATCGACCATTGTTTCTAAAACTTTGTTCGAAAGTACAAAGTCAGGAACATAAGCTCCAACAGCGGTAATTGCGGCTGTGATTGTATTCATTATATTCTATTATTTCGTTTCAAATATCACTATTTGAAAAATTTTTAAAAGACTTGAAAATTACAAAAAAAAACGAAATGAATTTGTATGCATTTTCTTAAAAAAAGAAAATAATAACCAACAAAAAAAACTCTCACTATGTGAGAGTTCTAGTATCATTTACAAAAACGTATTAAGCAACCGCTACAGATTTATCGATAACAACTTGCCCTCTGTAATACATTTTACCTTCATGCCAGTAAGCTCTGTGGTATAAATGTGCTTCTCCAGTAATAGGACATGTAGCGATTTGAGCTACAGTAGCTTTATAATGTGTTCTTCTCTTATCTCTTCTTGTTTTCGAGATTTTTCTCTTAGGATGTGCCATTTTACTATATTATTTATCCGTTAATAGTTTCTTTAATTTGTCCCAACGCGGGTCAATATCTTCTTCTTGTTTACTCTCTTCTTTTTCTTCTTTGACTTTTAATTCATTCAGTTTTGTTAAAGCTTCACTTTGTAAAGTACCATCTTTCACTCCTGGATGAACTCGTTTTAGCGGTACCGAAAGTGCAATCATTTCATAAATGTATTGTTCTACATCTATTTCATGCTCTCCATGTGGTAAGATCAACAACTCTTCGTTATCATTATTGAATTCATCTCCAAAGCGAACAATTAATTTCATTTTCCCTTTTATAGGAAGATCAAAATCTTCACCTGTCAGATCACAAGGTACATTTACGGTTCCTTTATGTTTGAATTCCAACTCTAACATGTTGCTTTTCTTATCTAAAACTAAACTCACTTTGATATCCGAACTTTGAAATTCGTCATAATCAAAGTTCTCAAAGAACGTGTTACTTATTTGATACTCAAAATGGTGTTTTCCTAGCTTTAATCCGATGAAAGGAATTAAAAATTCTTTTGTTTTGCTCATTTCAACATCAATTTGACCAATTCATATCTAAAACTCAGATACCTGAATTGGGGTGCAAAGATATAAAATTATTATAAAACTAATAATCTTATTCACCTTTTTTTGTTTATAACTGTTTTTCTTTTATTTTAAGAGGTTTTTGACTAATCTCCTCATACTGATTACGCGAGTTAAAAATATCAATCGCAAGATAAATCGCTTCTTTAAATGAATTAAAATCTGCCATGTCTTTTCCAGCAATATCGTATGCTGTACCATGATCCGGCGAAGTTCTAATCTTATTTAAACCTGCTGTATAATTAACTCCTTTTCCAAAAGACAATGTTTTAAAAGGAATTAATCCCTGATCGTGGTATGTTGCTACAATAGCGTCATATTTCTCATATTGACTGCTTCCAAAAAAGCCATCGGCAGGAAAAGGTCCAAAAACCATAGTTCCGGCATCAAATATTTTCTTTAAAGTTGGCTTCAAGATCAAATCATCTTCTTTTCCTATTACACCACCATCACCTGCATGTGGATTTAATCCTAAAACAGCAATTTTGGGTTTTACAATACTAAAATCCTGAATTAATGATTTTCTAACCGTTTCAATTTTTCTCGTAATTAATTCTTCTGTCAAATGTGAAGAAACTTCACTTAAAGGAACATGATCTGTCAATAAACCAACTCTTAGATTATCCTGAACCATCATCATTAAGGCATTACCTTCTAATTCCTGATCTAAATAATCTGTGTGCCCCGGAAATTTAAATCCTTCTGACTGAATATTGTATTTATTGATTGGAGCTGTAACTAAAACATCAATTGCCCCATCTTTTAAAGCTTTGGTCGCTGCCACGAAAGATTTTACAGCATATTCTCCAATCTTCTCATCGTTTTTACCTAAATTAATATCAACACCTTCTTTCCAAAGATTGAAGACATTTAATTTTCCCGGCAAAACCTGATCTAATTTATCAACTCCATGAAATTGAACTGTCGAAGTAAAACTCTTCTTAACGAAAGAAAGTATTTTGGCATTTGCAAAAATAACTGGTGTACACATTTCCAACATGCGTGAATCCTCGAATGTTTTAAGTATAACCTCGCTTCCAATACCGTTTAAATCTCCAATTGAAATTCCAACAATTATATTTTCTGCTTTTTTATTCATGAGCTCAGCTTATTTATTACTAATTTTGATGTGCAAATTTAGTAAAATAAAACAACAATGTTTACAGGAATTATAGAAACCCTCGGAAGGATTCACGAAATACAAAAAGATCAAAGCAATCTTCACATAACTATTGATTCTTCTATCACTAATGAATTAAAAATTGACCAAAGCGTTTCGCACAACGGAATATGCCTGACTGTCGTAGCCATAAAAGATTCATTTTATACCGTAACTGCTATCGACGAAACCATTTTGAAAACAAATATTGGAGACTGGAAAACCGGTGACGTCGTAAATCTCGAAAGAGGAATGAAACTGGGAGATCGCCTTGACGGCCATATTGTTCAAGGCCATGTGGACCAAACCGGAACCTGTATTAAGATCGAAGAAGCAAACGGAAGCTGGAATTACACTTTTGAATACGACAAAAACCTCAGCAATATTACTATCGAAAAAGGCTCTATAACCGTTAACGGAGTAAGTCTTACAGTTGTAAATTCTAAAACAAATGAATTTAGCGTTTCAATAATCCCTTATACGTATGAACATACCAATTTTAAGGATTTCAAAATTGGCACTAAAATAAACTTAGAATTTGATGTAGTCGGAAAATATATATCAAGACTTTATTCTATAAATAAATAAGATCAGAAATCAGATCTCATAAGAAAGCTTCAATTTATATTGAAGCTTTTTTTATTACCTTATTTTTTTGTTAAAAAATAAATAAAATACTAAAAATCAGATAATTAAATAAAATAACTTAAATATTTACTTACTTTTATTGTGTGCTTTTTTATTATGTATTTAATCCCTAAAACCACACTCCATGAAAAATCAAATCATAGACAATAGTCCATTTATTGTCGAAACTCAAAACACCTGCCCTTACTCAAGCAAATCCCATGTCCCGATAAATTTTGACGATCCATCGTTTCATGAAAATCCAGAACTGATATTTCAAGAACTAAGAAATACAGCTCCAATCCAAAAAATCATATTAGACGATGGGTTTCCTGTTTGGTTAATTTCTAAATTTAACGATGCAACTGAAGTGTTACGCGACCCAAGATTTATCAAATCCCCCAATTCTTTAAGAAAATCTGACAACGACCCTTTAAAAGGAAAAACAAAACGAGCAAGTCCAACCTATGTACTACGAAGATTTCATATGCTTGCCAGCGATCCACCAGATCATACCCATTTACGAGGTTTTGCACAAAAAGCGTTTACTCCAAAACTCATTGCAGCAATGCGCCCCCGAATTCAACAAATCACCAATGAATTAATCGATAAAATTCAAGCCAACAAGAAATGTGATTTTATTGACGATTTTGCTTACCAACTGCCTATTATTGTAATTGCTGAATTACTTGGTCTACCTGTTGAAGATCGCGAAAAACTCAGAAACTGGTCTGATGTATTAATTGAAGTTCAGGTCACTGAAAAAAACAAACAATCTATCGACGAAAGTTCAGAAGCTTTTGTCAACTATTTAAGTAATGTTTTTGCTTTACGAAGAAAAAATCCTGGAGAAGACCTAATCAGTGCATTTTTAAAACTAGAATCAGCAGACGATCATCTGACAGAAAATGAACTTTATGCAACTATCTTTCTGCTTATTATCGCAGGACATGAAACTACCGTTAATTTAATCAGTAACGGCATGCATTCTTTACTATCCCATCCGATACAATTGATTCTTCTAAAAACCAATCCCAATTTAATACATTCTGCTGTCGAAGAAATGTTAAGATACAATGGCCCCATAATAAATTCAACAATGAGATTGGCAGCTGAAGATATCGATATTAATGGAATAAAAATTAAAAAGGGAGAAGGTGTATTAGTAATCTTTTTATCCGCAAATCAAGACGAAACCAAATTTGACGATTCATTACGTTTTGATATAACCCGGAAAAAGAACAAACATCTTGCTTTTGGCTATGGAATACATTTTTGCATTGGGGCACCACTGGCACGTTTAGAATGCGAAATTGCCATAAAAACTATTCTAGAGCGGCTTCCCAATATAAAACTCGACCCCACAGCAGATTCTCTCGAATGGCGTGCCAGCAACATAATACGAGGATTAAAAAAGTTTCCTGTTGTTTTTTAATTTCCCAACAACATAATAGAACACAGTAAAACAACATTGAATATTTCTCTATTTTTTCTACAAAGTCGTTTGACATAAAAAAGGCTTCAATCTAAATTGAAGCCTTTTTTATTTTATTTCTATATATAAATACAGTACCTAACGCTAATCCCGCTATCATCAAAAAAACCAGATCCTGATCAATTGGAGCACCACCGGTAACAGGCGTATCATCGGCAGCATTAGTTTCTGCGGTTCCCGCACCTTTTGCCGTTGGATGTGGCATATCACTTGGTCCGGCGTAACTAAAATCAACCAATAGCAAAACAGTAGCTAAAAAAATAGTTCTTATTATTTTCATAATTATAACATGCTATAAAACAAGCATAAAGTATTAAGTTAGACTTGGGGTCTTTTGTTGAAATTTCGCACAAAACCATGATTCACAGCGACATTCCTTGACAAATGTATAAGTTTTTTATACAAATGCAATGTTTTAAACAAAAAAAAAGCCTCATAAATTTATGAGGCTTTTTGTGGTCCCACCTGGGCTCGAACCAGGGACCACCTGATTATGAGTCAGGTGCTCTAACCAGCTGAGCTATAGGACCGGTTTGAGGATGCAATATTACTACTATTTTTAATTCACTCCAAATATTTTGAGACATCATTTTTATTTAATTTCAAATAACAACAGCTGTTATTAAGAACTTAATTGATTTTCAACGTCTTATTTAAAATAAAAAAAAGCATATTTCCTTACTGAATTTCCTGACAAAGCTCAACTAAGACGCCATTTGTGTTTTTTGGATGCAAAAAAACAACCAATTTATTATCTGCTCCTTTTTTTGGCACTTCATTAATCAATACAAAACCCTCGTTTTTTAATCTTTCAATTTCAGCATATATATCTTCCACATCAAAAGCGATGTGATGAATTCCTTCTCCTTTTTTCTCTAAAAATTTAGCAATTGGACTTTCTGGATTGGTTGCCATCAAAAGTTCAATTTTATTTGTACCTGTTTGAAAAAAAGAAGTCAAAACACCTTCACTTTCTACTCGCTCTTCTTTATAAGAAGGAACTCCCAAAAGTTTTTCGAACAATACGTTTGCATCGTCCATGTTTTTTACTGCAATTCCTATGTGTTCAATTTTATTTACCATCTCATTAATTATATTAAGACAAAAATACTATTACTAATTATTGATTGATATAAGTATTAAAATAACCACACTCTGCAATTACATCCTGATAATACTTTGTATCTGAATATTCTTTTTTCAACGCTTTGAAACCATTCCATGCCGTGAAATTGATTTTATCATCTTCAACACTCCACCAATTGGTTACGTTGTTATATTTATTGTTATAAAATTCGTTTCGTTCACATTTTGACAATAAGTAAACACATTTTGCTTTTTGCTCCTTTGTTGTTGCCGCTTCAAATGCTTTTTGATAATACATTTTAGGAAGATCACAATTGGTAATCATTTTCTTCATAGAATCTCTAAACGAATATGGACTGGAACCATAACCTACAATACTTATTTCGTAAAAAGTTCTGCCGTTTCCAAAATGAGAAATATTATAGAAAGCATTTCCTAATAACAAGCTATTTGTATAAACATCTTCTTTTTGAGCCAATTTATCCTGCATCGTTTTTATTGTATTTAAAAACTCAAGCTGAGAATATTTCTTTTTCTGATAAGCCGCATGTTCGCAATCATGACAATCTTTAATATTTCCGTTAAACGGATTTCCTAAAAACTGATAATCCTGAACAGAATCTGTTTGTTGAATAAAAGCAATTGCTTCAGGAATCTTGTTTTTAAAAGTTGCCTGAACTGCTTGGAAATTATTAATATCTTTCAATTTCAAACTGTAAATTCCGAAAGCGATTTTCTCTATTTCGGTTTTATTTGGCTTAGCCAAAAAAGTTTTCATATCCAGTAAATCCTTTTCATTGTCATAAAACGAATTTCCTCCACTCCAATAATATGGATTTGAATGCGAATCTCCGCCAAACAATTCCACCATAACTGGATTTCCTTTTGCTTTATAGAGTGCTGCCAAATAATTCTTGCTCCACGAAACGGCATTTTGATAACGAAACTCCTGGTCTTTATATGTTTTTGGAAGTTCGTAATACAGCCAATTTAAATCTGCAAGAATTGTTTTCTCGTTTTTATCTGTCAGTTTATCAATTTTGCTCATATTATTTACAAAACGAAGCAATCTTAACTGATATCCTGCCAATTCTGTTTTAGGCAAAGTTTTCTCGGCTTTATTCAAATTAATATCTGCGTTAGCGAAATCTCCTTTTAAAGTTTGAAGATATCCTAATGAAATATCCCATAAATATGGCTTTTCTGTATTTCCGGCAGCAGCAATTTTCGAAACTAAGTCAAATGCTTTTTTGTCAAATTTGGCTTGATTTTCTGATTTGTTCTCGGCAACTGTTTGTGCTACCGAAGGCGCGCTGTAATCATCCGGATTTGTTTTTACCGCAAATGAATTATTTATATTTTGCTCTTGTTTATTTATCAGCCTTGTCAGCAAATAATTCAAATGTTCACTTTTAGGATCTAATTCGTAGATTTTTTCAATCGCTTGTCTTTCATCTTTATAATATCCGTGAACAGCCCAAAGTGCCGCTTTTTCTTTATTATTTTTTGCCATTGCTAAAGACTTAGTCCAATCGGTTTCATTTTTTGGATGAAAACTATATGCTGTAACAATTCTCATTTCCGGACATTTGTCAAAAACCTGCGCATACAAATAATTAGACGTTGCATACTTTTTTTGCTGGTAATTAATTCCTGCTACATACGCCAATGCACGATAATATAAGGTGTTTTTAGGAACCGAATTTTCAGTTTTATTAAAAAATAAAATCGCTTTTGGTTTGTTACTACTATAAAAATAAGCTTTCATCGTTAGAAACCAATATCTGTTTTTCAAGAATGAATCTGAGGTTGTATTGTAAACATTTTCAATAGACTGAATCATTTTTAAATCTTTGAAAGTTTTTGCCACAACTGGATCATAACTCCAATACTCATCACCTATTGAAACCGTCTCGATCTTTTGAGCCAAATACAAAAACTCTATAAAACTTTTTACTTTGGCATCTTTCAAACTTATTTTCTTTCCCCATTTTAGAGAAGTCTGATTTTCTTTTTTGTTTTTATAATAAACATGTAGCTGTGTTATTTCGGTTTTGTTTGCCGAAACTTTATCTTTTTCAGCATAAGGATTTGCAGTTTCGTCTCCAATCAAAAAATGACTTACTGTTGCCGCATCAACTTTACCTTTCAGGTAATTCTCCCAATCTGATTTTATATCTTCATTAAATCTGGAATTATGCTCTCTGTCAAAACCAATTCCGTAAAAAATAGCGCCTGACAAAAAAAGAGGCGAATACGATTTATCAGCAAATGTTTCCGGTGTAAAATTCGAATTATACCCAAAATAATCCCAATCATCACCATCGGCGCAAGCATAGATTATTCCGTAAATAGAAAGTAACGTAAAGCTAGAAACAAGAAATAACTTGCTTAAAAATATTCTTTTCATAGTTGTTTAAATTGAATTCGTCTAAATCGTAAAATATAATTTCTTTTGGTTTTTGAGCTAAATTTCCGTCTAAATTGTCTGCCATTTCCAACAAATCTTCGGGTGAAATTGCTTCTAATTTCAGTAAATCATTCTCTTCATAAAAAACACCGTTTTTATAATTAGATTGTTTCACTTTAAAAAAAACAGCGCTTATCTGCTCAAAATTTTGATCTTTTTTTAGTTCACTCAAACTTATTTTAGAGCGTAAACCAATTACTTTTTGATTCCTAATATGAACTGCCCAGGAATATATTGGTAATGCCAAATCAAGATGCAATGGATATTTCTTTAAGCTTTTGAGATAACGTTCTGCAATTTTATGGTCGTAAATAGAATTTAAAGAATCCGCAGCAATTGTTCCCATATTGTAATACATCAAAACTCCGGAATCGACATTTGGGATTTTCGTTTTCTTGAAATACTTTACCTGATGCAATCGAATTGTCGCCGAAAGTTTCTTTTGCGAAAGCTTCTTAAATCGCTCAATAAATTTAAGATAATTGTCTTTGCTTTTTAAAGTCCAGTCACAATCAATTTGAATTTCATTGCATTGAATTTTATTCTTACCATTTATCTCTTCAATAAAAGAAAATGTCTTTTGAGCCAGATCATCAATATCCAAATCAGGCAACAACATGACTTTATTTTGTATAAAAACAACCGGAACAATAGTAAAATTATTCACGCTTTGCTGAAAACGTATCGGACTTATAGGAATAGGCTGCTGATTCTCGGGATGTAAACCAATGTCAAAATAGCGAACATAAAGTTTCCTGACATCATTATCCTTTAAAACTTCTGTTTCTTTTTGAGATAATTTAAAGATGGTTTTCCAATAATAAAAGGCAATTATTGATTTTTCACTTTTACCGCAACTTATCAGTAAAAAAACTAATAAAGACCACAAAAACCTTTTTATCAAAACTAAGAGAAATTAAATTTAAGCTCAAAAGTAAGAAATTATATCATCCTGACGATTTCAAATTCAAAAAAACAGCTAAACTCAACAGCTAAATATCCTAATAAATGGATAAAAAGTTTCAATTAAAGCAAATATAATCGTTATTTTGTGCAATCAAATTCAAAACAATTATGTTGAAAAACAACTTTAAATATATCCCATTTTTATTGCTATTTTTAATGATAAGCTGCGCCAAAAGAGGCAGTATCACTGGTGGATTAAAAGATACTTTACCACCTGTTCTAAGAGCCAGCATGCCTAAAAACTATACCACGGACTTTAAAGGCGACCAATTTGTTTTGACATTTGATGAATTTGTAAAACTTAAAAACGTAAACAAACAGCTTATCATTTCACCTCCAATGAAAAATGAGCCGCTGATTTCGCCAACCTCAGTAAGCAAGATCATAACGGTAAAAATCAGGGATACCTTGCAGCCAAATACTACTTACAGTTTTAATTTTGGTCAAAGTATTGCAGACAATAATGAAGGAAATGCGTTAAATCAATTTAAATATATTTTCTCAACAGGTTCTTATATTGATTCTCTTTCGCTTAGCGGAAAAATCAAAGATGCTTACACTAAAGATGTAGACAATTTTGTATCAGTAATGCTTTATGAAGCAAATGACAAATACAAGGACTCTGTAGTATACAAGGAACTTCCAAGATATATTACGAACACTTTGGATAGTACGCGCCTTTTTAAATTAGAAAATTTAAAGGCCGGAAAATATCTATTGGTTGCTATGAAAGATAAAGGCGGTAACAATAAATTTAATCCTAAAGATGACAAAATAGGTTTTATTAAACATTTTATTACAGTACCAAATGATACCGTTTTTGAATTAGAATTATTCAAGGAAACACTTCCGTTAAAAACACTTAAGCCAATACAGGCTTCAGGAAACAGACTTTATCTTCCGTATGAAGGAAAACAAAATTTCAAATTAATAAAACCTAAGATTGTTTTAAGAAACAATACCGAAGTTTTGGAAACTATTGTAACCCAATTTCCTAAAAAAGACTCTTTGCAGGTTTGGTTTAAACCTATAAAAGTTGACTCGCTAAATCTGGAAGTGACTGCGCCAAAATATGATAAAAAGTTTTCTTTTAAAATTAAGGATCAGAAAAAAGATACTTTAAATATTACGGCAGTACAAAACGGAACCATAAATTTTAGAGACCGATTTACATTAGAAACCGCTACTCCATTAGTGAAGTTTGATAAGTCAAAAATCAAACTGATTAATAAGGATTCTGTGGCTGTAGATTTTACTACAGAATATGACGAATTTGATCAAAAACTATATGTAGATTTCAAAAAAGAACCGCTTCAAAAATATCATTTCCAGTTTTTACCAGGTGCTTTAACAGATTTCTACGACAAGACAAATGATACTTTATCGTACAAATTAACAACTAAAGAACTTGAAGATTACGGAAATATCATTTTGAATTTGAAAAACGTAAAACGCTTTCCTATACTTGTTGAGTTGACCAATAAAAAAGGGGATGTAGTTCTTGCCAGTCAATATTCTGAAGGCGAAACCAGACTTGTATTTGATCTTGTTGAACCTAACTCTTTTACAATTCGGGTTGTTTACGACGATAATAAAAACAAAGTATATGATGCCGGAAACTTTTTAAAGAAAGAGTATGCTGAAGAAGTATTTTATTACCAGTCCGAATTTGATGTCCGAGCTAATTGGGATCGGGACGAAACCGTCGATTTGAGTATTCAGTACAATCCTGAAGTCGAGAAAAAACAGGATGCCAAAAAGAAAAAAGAAGAAGAAAAAAAGCGAAAAGCTTTCTAAATCTTAATATTGCTTAACAACGAAATATGGAAAATAGTCTGATTGAAAAAGAAAACTGGCTGACAAGAAACTGGAAATGGTTTTTACCTTCAACTCTGTTTTCCATACTTCTAATTGTACTTTTACTTACCACAACTTCTAAAGAAAATATAATCGATATTACTCAGGCTTACGCTGATAACTTGCTTTTTGAAGAAGCAATTAAAAAAGCGAATGAAGATTCGAAAACTATCGAAAACATTGGAAAAATTGAGCCAATCGATAAATTAGCAATTCTGGAAGGAAATATTGTTTACTCAAACAATCATAATACCGTTAACGCATCCATAAGAATCAACGGAACAAAAAACAATGGTAAACTAGATATTTTCGCCATAAAAAAAGGAGCGAAATGGGACTACCAGAAAATTTCCATTCGCACTAAAAACCCCAATAACGAAATTGTGATCTCAGAAAAACTTTAAAAAACCTATCAAACCGTTATTAAAAGTCAATTCTAAACAAATCTTTATCACTCAGGAAATCGAGTTTTTTTCGGGTTTCCAACATTACATTTTTATCTAATTCAACCACAAAAACATTTTCTGTTTCTTGTGGTTCAAGAATATAATTTCCTAAAAAATCAACCACTTGCGAATGTCCAATATGTTTGTAATTGTTAGCGTCCAAACCTATTCGATTTACTCCGACTACATAACTTAAGTTTTCGATTGCTCGGGCTTTTAGCAAAGAATCCCAGGCATTTGTTCGCACTTTTGGCCAATTGGCAACATATAAAAGCAGATCATAATTTTCGACATTTCTCGCAAAAACCGGAAATCTAAGATCGTAACAAATCTGTAGACAAATCTTCCAGCCCAGATAATCAACAATTACTTTTTGAGTTCCGCCTGTATAAAATTTATCTTCACCCGCGAGCGAAAACAAATGACGCTTGTCATACTGCTGCATTTCCCCTGACGGAAAAACAAATAACATTCGGTTGTAATAATTTCCGTTTTCTGTAATTATCAAACTTCCTGTCACGGCACAGTTTTTCTGTTTTGCCATAGCTTGCATCCATAGAACCGTTTCTCCTTGCATAGTTTCTGCAACTTCTGAAGCATTCATGGTAAATCCTGTCGAAAACATTTCAGGAAGAACAATCAAGTTTATACCTAAATCGATTTCATTTATGATCGATTCAAAGCTTTTTCTGTTTTTGGAAGCGTCTTCCCAATAAAGATCTGATTGAATAAGTGCGATTTTCATCTTTCAAAAATACGAATTTTCAGCCAAATTTTATTTTACAATTAAAAAGCACATTCTGCAAAAAATTCTCAAAACACCCTTAGAAATGGCATCTATTTTAGATTATAAAAATACTTCAGGAAAAAATATTGCAAAAAAAATGCATTTCATGCAAAAAAAATGCATACGTTTAAAATAAATATATATATTTGATCGCCAATAAAAACCAAAAAAAACATGAAAACCAAAGTATTATGAAAACAAAGCTTATTTCATTAGTGTTCATTGGGGGAATGATTTTCTCAGCAAACGCAAAAGAGGCTGCTTTTAAAAAGCATCTTTTTGAACAAAAAAGCAGTCAGATTGAAGTTACTGGCCAGATTATAGGTCAGGACGACGGAATGCCAATTGCCGGAGCAACTATTTATGCAGAAAGCAATAATAAAATAGTAACAATATCAGATGAAAACGGAAGATTTAAATTAAACGTTCCCGAAAACGAAGCTCATGTTATAGTTTCCTACATGGGTTACGAAACCTTATCATTTGCTTTAATTAATACTTCAAATTTAACCATTAGATTAAAACCTGCAGAAAATGCTCTGGAACAAGTTGTAGTTACGGCACTTGGGGTTAAAAAAAGTACTAAATCTATTGCATATGCTGTAACGGAACTTAAAGGAACTGAATTTACAAAGGCGAAAGAAACCAATATCGCCAATGCATTAGTTGGAAAAATTGCTGGTGTAAACGTGAGCAGTACCGCAACAGGTCCAAATGGTTCCACCAGAGTTGTAATTCGTGGTAATGGTTCCTTAAACGGAAATAACCAACCCATGTATGTTGTAAATGATTTACCAATTGACAATACTCAGCTTAACCTACCGGGTATTGGCAATGGCCCGGGATCTACAAGAATCAACGTTGACCGTGGTGACGGAACATCGGTTATAAATCCTGATGACATTAAAACGATTACAGTTTTAAAAGGTGGAACTGCCGCTGCACTTTATGGTGCAAATGCCGCAAACGGTGTAATCTTGATTCAGACCAAAAGAGGTGCGGCTCAAAAAGGAATTGGAGTTGAATACAATACTTCATTTACTTTTGAAACGCCATCGATCATACCAGATTGGCAGTATGAATATGGTTCCGGAGCAAACGGGAAAAAACCAACTACACAAGCAGAAGCTGTTGCCGCAGGACGCTGGTCTTGGGGAGCAAAAATGGACGGAACAAATGTGATCCAGTTTGACGGAGTTGCAAGACCTTATGTGGGACAAAAAGATAATATCAAGAATTTCTACGAAACAGGAACAACTTTTATAAACTCTATCGCTTTGTCTGGAGGAACGGAAAAAGCTACAGGACGTCTTTCTTTTTCAAATACAGACAATCAAGGTGTTGTACCAAATAATGATTTCAATCGTAAAAGTGTAAACGTTGCCAGTAATGTAAACCTAACAGATTGGCTGAAATTTGATGTTGTCGCACAATACAATATAGAAAAATCAAACAACAGAGTTACGGTTTCAGATGCTGAAGCAAACCCAAACTGGGGAACTTACATGATTGCCAACACAGTTGATATTAGAAATCTTGCCCCAGGTTATGATGCAAATGGTGTTGAAGAAGCATGGAATCCGGTTGCGGTGGCTACAAACCCATATTTTGTAGTAAATAAAATTAAAAACAGCGATACTAAAAATCGCTTTATCGGAATGTTGAATGTAAAAATGAACTTTACGCCCGATTTATTCCTTCAGGGTAGAATTGGACAAGATTTTACAGATTATGATTTCTTCGGATACATCCCAAAAACAACTTTAAACAATCCTGTTGGATATGCACAAGGTTCAAGAGTTAAATTATCAAACCTGAACTCTGAGGCGATTCTTAATTATGGCAAGAAAAACATCTACGGAAATTTCTCTTTAAACGCTTTATTAGGTGTTAACTCCCGCACCACTTTAAGAGATGAAACAAGAGTTGAAGGTTCTGGTTTTGTACTGGATGATTTCTACGCTTTAAGCAATTTATCAACATTGACTTACAGTTATCCTTACGGAAAAACAAAAACAAACTCTGTTTACGGAGCTGTAGATTTAGACTATAAAAACATCGTATTTTTAAACTTTACCGGACGTCAGGATTGGTTTTCGACACTTTCAAAAGATAACAATACGGTGTTTTATCCCTCTGTTGGAACAAGTATAATAGTTTCAGATATCTTAAAAATGCCGGAATTCGTTTCCTTTGCTAAACTTAGATCTTCTTGGGCTCAGGTTGGTGGTGCAACGCCAGATCCTTATGCATTAAACCAATCGTATTCAATGGTTCAGGGCGGACATAATGGTCAACAATTACAAACTCCAACCGGTACAAGAGTTCCTAACTCAACTTTAAGCCCGTTAACTTCTACAACTTTTGAAGTTGGAACTGATTTAGGATTTTTCAACAACCGTTTAAATCTTGATTTTGCATACTACAACCGTGCAACTACAAATGATATTGTCGAAACTACAATTTCTAATGCTTCCGGAGCTAGTACAGCTTTATTGAATCTTGGTAAAATGAGAAATGAAGGTGTCGAAGTTTTATTAAGTGGAAAAATCATTAATTCAGAAAATTTCTCTTGGGATGCAAGTTTCAACGGATCTTACAACAAAAACACCGTTGAAGCACTTACAGATCAGTTAAACTCAATCACGATGGCAACTTCTGTAAACGGATATGTTACAATTACAAGTGATGTTGGTCGCCCTTACAGTATCATAAAAGGATACAAACCTCGTGTTGATGCTAAAGGAAATACAGTTTACAATGTAAGCGGCGGTTCTGCAACAATTGCGCAAGGTCCACTTGAAGAATTAGGTCAGGGAGTTCATCCTTGGGCAGCGGGAATTAGCAATGAATTCAAATACAAAAATATCTCATTCAGCTTTTTGATTGACGGTAAATTTGGCGGAAGCTTATATTCTGGTACTGATTTGTACGGAACTCGTATGGGTTTAACAAAATTAACTCTTGAAGGTCGTGAATCTGGTTTACCGATTAAAGGTGTTGATACAAACGGAAATCCGGTTGATATGGTTATTGCACCGGAAAACCTTAGAACTTATTATGACGGTTTAAGAAACATTTCATCAACATTTGTTTACGATGCAAGTTTTATAAAATTAAGACAAGTAATTATTGGATATCAATTACCACTTGAAAAATTGAGAGGATTATCAAAACTTCAGGGAGCTTCGATTTCATTTGTGGCAAGAAACTTATTCATTCTTTACAAGAAAACGCCAAACGTAGATCCGGAATCTGTATTTAGTGCCGGAAATGCACAAGGTGTAGAACAATTTGGAGTGCCAAAAACCAGAAGTTTCGGTTTAAGTTTAAATGTCAAATTTTAAACTCACTTAATTAATTTTTAAATTAAAAGACATGAAAAAGATAACCATATTATATATCACAGGAATACTTTTAGGAAGTATGACCGCCTGTACAAAAGATTTCGAAGAGATCAATACAAACCCAAATGTTGTTGAAAAACCAAATCCGAATTTTCTTTTCAGCAGAGCACAATTGGATGGTTTAAATAATAATTACTTTTTTACCAATATTTTGGAATGCGGAGGAATGCTGCAACATTATGCTACGTATAAAGAAGCTTCTGGTGTGGGAGATAAATATTTAAGTAATGAAGTTTATTTTTCTGCCTATTTCAACCAGATTTATCCAACGGCGCTTAATGAAACTCAAATCGTAATTGATGCCGTAAAAGACAATGCAAACGACAGTAATAAACTGAATATTGCCAGAATCTGGAAAGCCTATTTGTATCATAGAATTACAGATTTGTATGGAGACATTCCGTATTCTGAAGCTGCAAAAGCAACTAGCTCACAGATATTTCTTCCAAAATATGATTCTCAGGAATTCATATACAAAGATTTATTGAAAGAATTGGACGAAGCTGCAACGGCATTAGATGCTGCGAAACCAAGTTTTGGCAAAGCCGATTTTATCTACGATGGTGATGTCGCAAAATGGAAAAAATTCTCTTATTCTTTAATGCTTCGTTTGGGATTGAGATTAAGTAAAGTTGATCCTGCTTTATCAAAAACGTGGGTAACCAAAGCTATTGCGGGCGGAGTTATCCTTAACGGAATTGATAATGCAATCATGAAATATACGGATGGACCAAATGATTTCAACAGAAACCCTGTTGGTTTTGATGCCAGAAGACAAGATTTTACGGCAGGTTCATACGGTCAAAAAAATGTTGAAGGCGGAAAATTAGCCAAAACATTCATCGATTTATTACAATCCACAGCCGATCCCAGAATTAGTGTTTATGCTGGAGTTTGGCAAGGAACAACCCAGAACACAAGTGCAGTAGTTCAAAAAGGTTTTCCTAACGGAATTAAAAACGCTCCAACACCAGTTGAACAGGCAACTTATTCAGAACCTAACCAAAGCACTATTTTTAAATTCGATGCGCCGCTTGTGCTTTTAAGCAATGCCGAAACTAATTTATATCTAGCCGAAGCTGCCGTAAGAGGATGGTACACAGGCGAAACTGATAAAGATTTATACGAAAAAGGAGTTAAAGCATCTTTCCTAAACATGGGGATTTACGGTGCAGGTTATACAATTGCAGATGCAACGCCATATTTAACACTAAATCCATACAATACAGGCGGATCAACAGAAGCCAAAATGAACCAAATTCATACTCAGGTTTATGTTGCTTTGTTTGTAGACGAACAAGAAATTTATGCCAACTGGAGAAGAACAGGATATCCGGTTTTAGTACCTGTAAATTTTCCTGGAAACGTTACAAACGGCACAATTCCAAGACGTTTGAAATACTCAACCAGCGAATATTCAGTGAATTCAACTAACTTAGCTGAAGCGATTAAACGTCAGGGCGAAGATACTTTCACAACAAAAATCTGGTGGGATAAATAATAATTAAGAGTTAAAATGTGCCTTTAGGCACAAACTAAAAACCATTAATCATTAATTGGGATAAATAAAATACAAAAGATAAATGAGCATTTTAATTCTTACGGCATGCATTGCGTTTTTAATCCTACAGATAGCCTGGTTTAAAATCAATCCGTTTTTAGCCTTTATCATAACAGCTTTATTAGCAGGTCTATTTTTAGGCCTGCCAATAGACACTTTGTCACAAACTGTTCAAAAAGGTTTGGGCGAAATGTTAGGATCTATCACTTTGATTATTGTTTTCGGAACCTGTATAGGTAAACTTACCGTTTCCTCAGGCGCCGCCAATGTCATTGCCAAAACAGTTATGGGATGGACAGGCAAAAAATACGTTCGCCTTGGCTTAATGATTACCGGATTTATTGTTGGGATACCTCTATTTTATAGCGTAGGATTTGTTTTGTTAGTTCCATTAATCTTCTCAGTAGCCCATCAATTTAAGCTTTCAAAAGTATATCTCGGTATTCCAATGCTGGCATCGCTTTCAGTAGCACACGGTTTTTTGCCTCCACATCCGTCTCCAATGGCTTTAAGCAGTATTTTAAAGGCAGATATTGGACTCGTTTTAGTTTATGGAATTATAATCGCTATTCCAACTATTTTTATTGCAGGATTATTGTTTTCAAATTTATTGAAGAACATCAAAACCGAATCAGATCATGAAATTCTAAATGTCGAAGAAGTTATAAACGAAGGAAAACAACCCAGTTTTGCATTAAGCTTATTCTCTGCCTTATTTCCGGTTTTCGGATTAACGCTGACTTCGACATTACCAATGATTTCTAAGAACGAAACTTTAATAAGCATTTGCAAAACTGTTGGAGAACCAAGCATGATTATGTTGATTTCTCTACTGATTTGCACCTACACTTTAGGAATCAGAATGAACAGAAGCATCACATCCGTAATGGATGATTATGCCGTTGCAATAAAAGATGTCGCTTTGATTGTTCTAATTGTTGGTGGAGCCGGAGGTTTAAAAGAAGTGATGATCGTAAGCGGTGTAAACGAAACTATTGTAGCCTCCTTAACACAAACAAACATTCATCCGTATTTATTGGCATGGATAATGGCGGCAATCATACGCGTTTGTGTTGGGTCTGCAACAGCGGCAGGATTAATGACTGCCAGCGTTTTATTACCTTTATTACAAACTACCGGACTTGATCCAAACCTCTTAGTTTTATCTGTTGGAGCCGGAAGTTTAATGTGCTCACACGTAAACGATCCAAGCTTTTGGATGTTCAAAGAATATTTTAATATCAGCCTAAAAGATACTTTCAAATCATGGACCGTCATGGAATCCTTAGTATCTGTTTTAGGAATCATTTTCGTTTTTATTTTAAACTCTATAATACATTAATATCATGAATTTATTACCACAAGAAAAATTTGAAACTCTTGGTTTGTCTCTTCCGCCGGCGCCTCAGCCGCTTGGTATTTACAAACCCTATTTAGTTGATGGTAAATATTTATACCTTTCAGGTCATGGGCCTGTTAATGACGACAAATCCTTAATTATTGGCCGCATTGGCGATGATATGGATATTGAAGAAGGAAAATCAGCAGCAAGACAAGTCGGACTAACAATGCTTTCTACAATTGTAACCAATTTTGGAAGCCTGAACAAAGTAAAACGTGTTATAAAAGTACTTGGAATGGTGAATTGCAATGGCGATTTTCTAAGACATCCCTACGTAATAAACGGCTGCAGTGAATTGTTCGCAGAAGTTTGGGGACAAGAAAACGGAATTGGCGTAAGAAGTGCCGTAGGAATGGGATCTTTACCAGATAATATTCCAGTTGAAGTTGAAGCTGTTTTCGAATTATATTAGATTAAAGAATTTAGCCCACGGGTTTGACGGATTTAAACAGGTTTACACAGATATTTTTTTTCGCCACTCCCGATAGCTATCGGGATTCACGAATTAGCACGAATTATTTTTACACATCGAATTAGTGAAAATTCGTGAAATTCGTGGCGGAAAAACTAAACACACAGTTTATAAATCATTTTAATCTGTGAATCCCGATAGCTATCGGGAGTGGCAAAAAGAAACCTATATAATCAGTGGCAAAAAACCAAAAATATGAATACAACACCACAAACAAGAATTGCAACTTTCGGAGAATTATTACTTCGGATGAATGTTGCCGATGGAAACCGATTTACGCAAGCCAATGAAATAAAAATTCATGTTGGCGGCGCCGAAGCAAATGTTTGTGTTTTACTTTCTCAACTCGGCATTCAAACCGATTATATTACAAGATTACCCAAAAATGATTTGGCGCAATTGGCACTAAACGAACTTCAGAAATACAAAGTAAATACTTCAAAATGTGTTTATGGCGGAGAACGGTTGGGATTGTATTTTGTCGAATCCGGAAATCAAATCCGACAATCGCAGGTTATTTATGACCGAAGTAATTCTTCGTTTGCAACCATTCAAAAAGATCAGATTAATTGGGATTTGGCTTTCGCCGATGTTAATCATTTTCACTGGTCAGGAATAAGTCCGGGAGTTTCACTTGAAGCAGGTTTGGCTTGCAAAGAAGCAATCCTGACTGCACATCAAAAAGGTTTACCGATTTCTTCTGATTTTAACTTTCGATCAAAATTATGGCAATACGGAAAACATCCTTCAGAAATTATGCCTGATTTACTTCAATACAGCACAATCACCGTTGCTGATCTTGATGCGATTGAAATTTATTTCGGAATAAAAACAGATCAAAACGAATCTGATGAAAATCGTTTTCAGCAAACATTCGAATTATTAAAAGTAAAAATGCCTTTTCTAAAAACCTTAGCAATGAGTTTTAGAAAATCGGACGGACCGGCACATTTATACAAAGGATTGTTGCTTCATGAAGGGAATTTTTATCAGACACAAGAACATAAAATAAACGTCGTAACAGACCAAATTGGTTCTGGAGATGCCTTCAACGCAGGATTATTATACGGATTATCCAATAAATTATCCGGACAGGAATGTATCGAATGGGCAACTGCTTGTGGCGTAATCAAACAAAGTATACACGGAGATTTTGCGATAAGCAGTCTCGACGAAATAAGTCATTTTATTAAAAACGGCTCAAGTAATAGAATTAATAGATAAAATAAGAAAATGTACAGCATATTAAAAACGCAAGGTGTACTTCCGTTAGTAACACAAATCAACATTGAAACAGCCCAAATAGTCTTGCAATCAGCGGCTGATGCTGGCATAAAAATTATCGAGTTTGCTGCTCGTGCAGATGATGCTAAAGAAGTTTTTAGTCAAATGATTGCTTTTAAAAAAGCGAATAATCTGAATGTTAAAATAGCTGTTGGATCAATTCTAAGCGTAGATGATGCTGAAACGTTTCATCTTTTGGGTGCAGATTGTATTGTTTGTCCTCACACCGATTTGGAAATTGGAAATTACTGTTTTAAAAACAACATTTACTGGATTCCCGGAGCCGCAACTTTGAATGAAATACTTCAAGCCAATAAATTAGGTGCCGAAATTGTAAAGCTTTTCCCAGCCGATAAAATTGGTGGTCCCGGATATGTAAAAGCAATTAGAGCTCCGTTTCCGAATTTGAAAATTATGCCAACAGGAGGTGTAACTTTAGAAGAAAGCAATTTAAAATCCTGGTTTAAATCGGGAGTTGTTTGCGTGGGAATTGGTTCTAATTTATTTTCGAAAGAAATGCTTTTGAATTTAAGTTATGAAGAATCCCTGCAAGCTTTTCAAAATTTAATTGAAGTGGTAGAAAAAACAAGAAAGTAAGTTATGCAAAACAATTGGTGGAAAATTAATTCCGAAATCCGCATTGATACGCCATTTTTAGCCGTTTACGAAGATCGTATTCAGCTGAACATCGAGCGCCTAATTGAAGCTGTAAATGGTGATACTCAAAAATTGAGACCACACATAAAGACGCATAAAATTGGTGAGATTCTGGATTTATTTAAAACCTACAACATCAACAAGGTAAAATGCGCCACAATTTCCGAAGCCGAACTTGCTGCCATACACGAAATTCCAGACGTACTTCTCGCCTATCAACCCGTTGGAGTTAAAAAAGAAAGATGGATTTCATTAATTCAAAAATATCCGAATGTTGCTTTTTCGACAATTGTTGACAATTTTGAATCGGCGAAAGCCTTAGATGAAAGTGCCAAAAAAAACAATTTGAAACTTACGGTTTATCTGGATTTGAATACGGGAATGAACAGAACCGGAATTTCGATTCACAAAAATTGGATTGCCTTAATTGATGAAATTGTTAAGCTAAAAAACCTTCATTTTTCGGGGATTCATATTTATGACGGTCATTTAAAAGGCGATGTCGAACACAGAACTGCAATTGCATCAAATTTATTTTTTAGCATAAATGAAGAAATTGGAAACATTCAGAAAAAACTGGGCTACGAATTAAAAATTGTCGCAGGAGGATCGAATACATTTCCGTTTTATGCGACTCAAAAAAATGTAGAATGCAGCCCGGGAACTTTTGTTTTCTGGGATTCTAATTACCAAATTCATTTACCGGAACAAAATTTCGAACCGGCATTGGTTATTGTTGGAACCATTATTTCAAAACCAACTTCTTCTACTTTTTGTATTGACATAGGATACAAAGCCGTAGCTTCTGAAAACCCAATTGATAAGAGATTGGTGATCTTAAATGACGAAAATCTAATTCCGATCGCACATTCAGAAGAACATTTAATTATAGAAAACCAAGGAAAAAACGAGTATGCTATTGGCGACACGATTTATGCCCAGCCTTATCATGTTTGCCCAACTTGTGCACTTTACGATTCTGTTCAGGTTGTAAATAATGAACATCAAATTTGCGATCAATGGCAAGTTGTTGCCCGAAGCAGAAAAATTAATATCTAGCAGCAGAAAAAGTAGAATAAAGAAAAAAGAATAGAAAATAGAGCGAAGAAGAAAGAGAATAGACCTCATAATAACACTTGTAGAGAACCTCCGAGCCTTTGGACCTTTGTACCTTAAAAAAAATACTATGTTTATAATAGACGCCCATTTAGACCTGAGCATGAATGCGATGGAATGGAACAGAGATTTAAGAAATGATGTACCTACTTTACGCCATCTTGAAAAAGGAATGACGGACAAACCGGATCGCGAACGTGCAACAGTTTCATTTCCTGATTTGCGAAGAGGCAACATTGGTATTGTAGTCGCGACTCAAATTGCAAGATTTGTAAAACCGGACAGTATTATTCCGGGTTGGAATTCTCCTGAACAAGCCTGGGCGCAAACTCAAGGACAATTGGCGTGGTACAAAGCGATGGAAGAAGCCGGTGAAATTACAGCAATCACAGATAAAAAATCATTGCTAAAACAAATTGATTTATGGAATGACGGAACGCCAAACGATAAAAAACCAATTGGTTATATTTTGAGTCTTGAAGGCGCCGATTCTATTATTGATGTTTCATATCTCGAAAAAGCGCACCATTACGGATTACGCGCGATTGGTCCTGCACATTATGGTCCGGGACGTTACGCAAACGGAACAGATGCCACCGGAAAAATGAATCAAAACGGTCTTGATTTATTAAAAGAAATGGAACGTTTGAATATTATTCTGGACGCAACCCATTTGTGCGATGATGCTTTCTGGCAAGCTTTAGATCATTATCACGGACCAGTTTGGGCAAGTCATAATAATTGCAGAAGTCTGGTTGATCACAATCGTCAATATAGCGATGAAATGATTCAGGCTTTAATTTCAAGAGGAGCAGTTATTGGCGGTGCTTTAGATGCTTGGATGTTAGTCCCAAATTGGGAAAGAGGCGTTTCGACTCCGCAAGGTACCAATTGCAATCTTGAAACCGTTTTCAAACACATGGATCACATTTGCCAATTGGCTGGAAATGCCGATCATATTGGTATAGGTTCTGATCTTGACGGCGCTTTTGGTATAGAACAAGGTCCGTATGATTTAGATACAATTGCTGATTTGCAAAAACTGGTTTTGATCTTTAAAAACAACGGTTATTCTGATGAAGATTTAGATAAAATCTTTCACCAAAACTGGATCAATTTTTTAATAAAAAACTGGGATTAACTAATTATGAGAGTCTGCAAGGAATACCAAACTTATTTTTTCGCCACGAATTCCTCGAATTTACTCGAATTTTTATCTTGAAACTGTTTAAAAACTAGCCGCAAATTGCACCGCCTTTTTTGATCTGTACAATCAAAATAATTCGGGATAATTCGAGAAATTCGTGGCAAACTTTTTAAATAAAAACTAAACTGGGAACTGCCTTTTTATATGATTGTAATTTTTCGTCGTAAGGATCAACTTCCGTGACAACGTAATCAACCTCAGATAAGTTGGCAATTTTCATTTTTAGAACCGTATCCAGTTTTTCAGAAATAGTCAAAATAGCTGTTTTCTCAGAAGCCTGAATCATTGCTTTTTTAACCTGAACAGTTTCCCAATCAGAATCTGAGAAACCGCCTTCGATATCAAGAGCATTGGTTCCTAATATTAATAAATCAACTTTAATATTTGCCAACTGATTGTAGACATCACCGCTCACACACATTTGGCTGTAAGACGAAATGCTTCCGCCAATCATGATAATTTTAACATTGGGTTTATCCAGAAGTTCCACCGCCGATAAAACGGTAACGGTAAAAATGGTCAGATTCAAATCGTCAGGAATCAAACGGATAAATTCTCGAATTGTAGTTCCGCCGCCAATTAACAAAACCATACCATCATGAAGCAAACCTAGAGTTTTTTGCGCAATGATTTGTTTGGATTCACCTGCATAAGTTTGATTATTAGTCGAAGAATGGTGATACGCTTTTGTCATCGCACCGCCTTTTACTTTAATCAATAAAGATTCAGATTCAAGTTCATTAATATCACGTCTCACTGTATCTTCTGAAACAAATAATTTAGCCGAAAGCGTTTCAAAACTCACACGAGTATGTAAGTTAATCTCTTTTAAAATAAGATTTTTACGTTCTTCCTTGGTGTAATTAACCACTTCATTATCATTATTCATGCGAATTCATTTTTAGTAAGACAAATGTAAACAATAAATGCAATATTATTGCGAAACAAATTATAACACAGTGTAATTAAAAAGTTAACTCGGCTATTTTAAAGACTTTTATACCAAAATAAGTTTTGCAAAAAAAATGCAAACTCAATTACAAAACCTAAATTTGTTTAACGAACCAAGAAAGCAACCATGCAAAAAAGTATAATCCTTCTTTTAATATTCTGTTATTCTTTTGGAAATGCTCAAACTTCCATCACAAATAATTCGATTATTCCACAGCCCAATTCATACAAAGCAACCGGAGACAGCATTCGTTTAGACGGACAAATAAAAGTTGTTTTCGAAAAGAATAAATTCAGCGCCAAAGAACAAAAAACAGCCAACATTTTTGAGTCAGCTATAAACTCGAATACAGCAAATAAAAAAAGCAATATTGAAGTTTTATTTATTACTAAAAATCCATCAACTTCATTAAAAAAAGAAGCCTATAAAATAAATATTACGTCAAAAAAGATAACCGTTATCGGAAGTGAAGAAGGATTATTTTATGGAGTTCAGAGTTTGATACAGCTTTTACCGAATAAATTTAAAAATCAGGAAATAAAATTGCCTTGCGTAACTATCGAAGATGAGCCGAGATACAGCTATCGCGGGCTTCATCTCGATGTTTGCCGACATTTTTTCTCTGTCGATGTTATAAAAGATTTTATTGCACAAATGTCCAGCTATAAGTTAAACAACTTTCATTGGCATTTAACAGACGATCAGGGATGGAGAATTGAGATTAAAAAATATCCAAAACTAACCGAAGTAGGTTCAAAACGAGCACAGACCTTGGTGGGGAATAAATTCGAAAGATTTCCTTATTTTTTTGACGGAAATCCATACGGAGGTTCTTATACTCAGGAAGAAATCAAAGACGTCGTAAAGTTTGCTGAAGAACATTATGTAAATATTATTCCGGAAATCGAAATGCCGGGTCATGCAACTGCGGCTGTAACTGCTTATCCAAATTTATCTTGTTTTCCCGATCGTCCTTATAAAGTTATTGAATCATGGGGCGTTTTTGAAGATATTTTCTGCGCAGGAAAAGAAGAAACCTACACTTTTCTTGAAGATGTTTTGACAGAAGTTATGGATTTGTTCCCAAGTAAATATATTCATATTGGCGGAGATGAATGTCCAAAAACAAGATGGAAAGAATGTCCGAATTGCCAGAAAAAAATCAAAGAATTAGGATTGAAAAACGAACATGAATTACAAAGTTACCTCACAACAAGAATAGAAAAATTCCTGAATGCAAACGGAAGACAAATTTTAGGCTGGGATGAAATGCTCGAAGGTGGATTAGCTCCAAACGCAGCGGTAATGTCATGGCGAGGAGAATCCGGTGGAATTGCCGCTACAAAACAGAAACATTTTGTAATCATGAATCCAGAGCAAGTTTTGTATTTAGATTACAATCAGGGATATTCGCCAAATGAACCTTTAACGGTTGGGCGATTAATTACGGTTGACAAAATCTATAATTACAATCCAACCCCAGTTGATAGTTTAACGGTTGAGGAACAGAAATATATTATGGGCGTTCAGTCTAATCTTTGGTCAGAATATTTGACAAGTCCAGCGAAATTAAATTATCAGCTTTATCCTAGAATGTTTGCTTTAGCAGAAATTACCTGGACAGAACCTCAAAACAAAAACTATAACAATTTTGTTTTAGACAGAATACCGCATCATTTAGAAAAACTGGAAGCGCAAAAAAGATTATATAAAGTTCCAACGCCTTTTGGTGCAAACGAAACCGCATTAATTGCATCAAAATATGTTTTAGATTTAAAACCAACCATCAAAAGCGGACAAATTTTCTATACAATCGACGGTTATAATCCTGATGAAACTGCAGAACTTTATGAAAAACCTGTAACTATAAATATCCCAAAAGGTGAATTCAGAACGATCAAAACAGTTCAGATTAGCCAAAGTGGAAGAAGAAGTTCTATCAGTAAAATATTGGTCAGAAATCCGGAATTAAAATCGGCTTTAGCCATAAAACCAACTAAGAAAGGTTTAAAATTCGATTATTATACCGGAGCATTATTCCAACAAGTTCAGGATTTAGAATTAGCAAAACCTGTTAATTCAGGCATTTTTGAAGGCGCAATAAGCAGCGAAAAATGGAAAACGAAAACAGAGCGTTATATTGGCTTAAAATTCTACGGATATATCTACATTCAGGAAACGGCAAATTATACCATTTCGATGCTTTCAGACGACGGATCGAAGCTTTTCATTGACAATGAATTAGTAGTTAATAATGACGGTATTCATTGGCTAAACGAAGCGTACGGAGTTACAAAACTTGAAAAAGGTTTTCACAAAATCAACATCAGTTATTTTGACCAAATTGGAGGAACTACTTTAACGTGTTTTATTCAGCAGGAAGGAAAAGAAAAACAAGAAATTAGTGCTTCACAACTGTACTACGAATAAGAGCATAAAAAAAGCATCAGCCGCGGCTGATGCTTTTTTCTATTTTAAACTAAAAGTGTTTTTTATATTATCCTTTCAAACTTGCAGATAAATACTCACGGTTCATACGTGCGATATTTTCAAGTGAAATTCCTTTTGGACATTCAATTTCACAAGCTCCTGTATTTGTACAGTTACCAAAACCTTCTAAATCCATTTGGTGTACCATGTTTAAAACACGATCAACTGCTTCAACTTTACCCTGAGGTAATAATGCATATTGAGATACTTTTGCTCCAACGAACAACATTGCTGATCCGTTTTTACAAGTTGCAACACAAGCTCCACAACCAATACAAGCTGCAGCATCGAATGATTTATCTGCATCATGTTTGTTAATCGGAATTGTATTTGCATCAATTGTATTTCCTGAAGTATTTACCGAGATAAATCCTCCTGCATGTTGAATTCTGTCAAAAGAACTTCTGTCAACAACTAAATCTTTAATTACAGGGAAAGCTTTTGCTCTAAATGGCTCGATAAAAATCGTATCACCATCTTTAAACATACGCATATGCAACTGACAAGTAGTTACTCCTCTGTCTGGTCCGTGTGCTTCTCCGTTGATGAATAATGAACACATTCCGCAGATTCCTTCACGACAATCGTGATCAAATGCTACTGGCTCTTCTCCTTTGTTGATTAATTGTTCGTTAAGAACATCAAGCATTTCAAGGAAAGACATATCTGGTTCGATTCCGTCGATTGGGTAATCAACAATTCCCCCTTTATCTTGGGCGTTTTTCTGACGCCATATTTTTAATGTAAGTTTCATACTGTTTTAGTTTGAAGGTCATAAAGTCGAAAGTCGAAAGCCATTAGACTTTAAGACTTTAGTCTTTTGACTAATTGCTATTTGTAGCTTCTTTGTACTAATTTAATGTTTTCGTAAACCAGAGGTTCTTTGTGTAATACGGCATCACTTGGTTTTCCTTTGTATTCCCAAGCTGCAACATATGCAAAGTTTTCGTCATCACGAAGTGCTTCTCCTTCTTCTGTTTGGTATTCTTCACGGAAGTGACCTCCACAAGACTCATTACGGTGTAATGCATCTTTCGCGAACAATTCTCCTAACTCTAAGAAATCGGCAACACGTGTCGCTTTCTCTAATTCCTGATTAAATTCGTTTGCGCTTCCAGGAACTTTTACATCTTTATAAAACTCTTCACGTAAAGCAGCAATTTCTACGATAGCTTCAGACAAACCTTTAGCATTACGAGCCATACCTACTTTATCCCACATAATTTTTCCTAATTTCTTGTGGAAATAATCTACAGAATGAGTTCCTTTATTATTGATAAATCTATCGATTTGATCTTTTACTTCTTTTTCTGCTGCTACGAATTCTGGCAAATCTGTAGAAATTTCTCCCATTTTAATATCCGGAGCTAAATAATCTCCAATAGTATAAGGTAATACGAAATATCCATCAGCTAAACCTTGCATCAAAGCAGAAGCTCCAAGTCTGTTTGCTCCGTGATCAGAGAAGTTAGATTCTCCAATTGAGAAACATCCAGGAATTGTAGTCATTAAGTTATAATCAACCCAGGTTCCACCCATTGTGTAGTGAACCGCAGGGTAAATCATCATTGGTGTTGTATAAGGATCTTCGTCAACGATTTTGTAATACATCTGGAATAAGTTTCCGTATTTACTTTTCACGATTTCAGCTCCTAATTTAGTTACCAAAGCCGCATCGTTAGCATCTAAACCTTTTACGAAAGCTTCTTCAGTTCCGTAACGTTTGATCGCTGCTGCGAAATCCAAGTAAACAGCTTCTCCGGTTTTGTTAACACCAAAACCAGCATCACATCTTTCTTTTGCAGCACGAGACGCAACGTCACGAGGTACTAAGTTACCAAAAGCAGGATATCTTCTTTCTAAGAAATAATCTCTCTCAGCTTCAGATAAATCAGTTGCTTTTTTCTTTCCTTCACGAATTGCTTTTGCATCTTCTTGTTTTGCAGGAACCCAAATACGACCATCATTACGCAAAGATTCAGACATCAAAGTCAATTTTGACTGATGATCTCCTGAAACCGGGATACATGTTGGGTGAATTTGTGTGTAACAAGGATTTGCGAAAAATGCTCCTTTTTTATGAATTTTCCAAGCTGCTGTTGCATTACTTCCCATAGCGTTTGTTGACAAGAAAAATACGTTTCCGTATCCTCCAGAACCAACTACTACTGCGTGAGCAGAATGTCTTTCTATTTCTCCGGTAATTAAGTTACGAGCGATAATACCTCTCGCTTTTCCGTTCACGATAACAATGTCAAGCATTTCGTGACGGTTGTACATTTTCACTTTTCCACGACCAATCTGACGGTTCATTGCAGAATAAGCTCCTAACAATAATTGTTGTCCCGTTTGTCCTTGTGCGTAAAAAGTACGAGAAACCAAAGTTCCTCCAAATGAACGGTTATCTAATAATCCACCATATTCACGAGCCAATGGAACTCCTTGAGCCACACACTGGTCAATAATATTAGCAGAAACTTCAGCCAAACGGTGAACGTTTGCCTCACGTGCACGGTAGTCACCACCTTTTACAGTATCATAAAATAATCTGTAAACGGAGTCACCATCACCTTTATAATTTTTTGCAGCATTGATACCTCCTTGTGCAGCAATAGAGTGCGCACGACGAGGTGAATCCTGAAAACAAAATGCTTTTACGTTATATCCCTGCTCAGCCAAAGTAGCCGCAGCTGAACCTCCAGCCAAACCTGTACCAACAATGATAATATCTAAATTACGTTTGTTTGCAGGGTTTACTAAATTAATATGATCTTTATAATCTGTCCATTTGTCCGATATTGGGCCGTGTGGAATTTTTGAATCTAATGCCATTATAATTTATATTAATTATTGAAATGATGAAATAATGCGATTATGATGAAAAGTGCAGGTACTATAACCGCAAAACCATAACCTATTTTATTTAAAAAACGAGAATATTTATTGTTCATCCCTACTGATTGAAGAGAAGAACCGAATCCGTGCCAAAGGTGAAATCCTAACAACACAAAAGCCACACAATATAATCCTGTACGAATTGGATCGTGAAACTTATGAACTAACTCTCCATAATACCTTGTAGCATCTGGTGCAGTACCTGCAATATATTTATAGGTAACTTCAGGAAACCAAAAATCATAGAAATGCAATCCTAAGAAAGCCAAAATAACCAACCCAGAAATAATCATATTTCTTGAGCTCCAAGAAGCATTAGCCGCTCCATTGTATTTTGCATAAGCAATTGGTCTAGCAGCGCTATTTTGAGCAGTCAATACAAATCCCATTACGAAATGAAAAATTACTCCGATTGCTAAAACAGGTTGCATTACATATTGAATCAGCGGATTGTATCCCATAAAGTGAGAAGCTTCGTTAAAAACATCTTCACTAATAATAGAAATGAAATTTAAGGAAACATGCAGCGCTAAAAACGTGATTAAGAATATTCCCGAAAGAGCCATAGCCACTTTCTTTAAGATGGAAGCATTCAATAGTGCAGATTGTGCCATAAGTGTTTAAGTAGTTTGTTTTAAAAAATTAGACAAAAATAAAGCAATTAGACATGAACTACAACCATTTCGTTGTTATTTATAATGATTTTAAAGAGCTTTCATCAATTTTATTGCAAATTATTTAAAAACAATAAAATAGAAATTATTCGCGAGCCATTTTAACTAAATCTTGTTTTTTATATAATTACCAAATTGCTACTTTTCTCCCCGTTTTGACTTGTTTTTCTCAAAAATAAAGTCATCATGAATTTTATTGAGCGAAAACAAGTGAATTTTAATAGCATAATTTTACCTTTATCGGCTTCAAAAAAAATCAGAATGAAAACAGGAATCGACGCTATTTCTTTTGACGTAGCCAACATACATTTACCCATAAAAACTTTGGCAATTGCCAGAAATATTGAACCCGAAAAATTAGAGAAAGGTCTTGGATTAATTAAAATGACTTTACCAGACGTTCATCAGGATGCTGTGGTTTTTGGAGCCAATGCTTTAACCAAACTTATTCTTGAAAATGAAATAAACTTAAGTGAAATTAGCCGGATTTATGTTGGAACCGAAAGTGCAATCGACAGCTCGAAACCAATAAGTTCTTTTTTAATTAGTTTAATGGAACAAAAATTCGGAGAAGATTCTTTAGCCGAATGTGATGTAGTCGATTTTACATTTGCTTGTATTGGCGGAGTTGATGCTTTGCAAAACTGTATTGATTTTGTAAAACTAAATCCAACCAAAAAAGCAATTGTTGTTACAACTGATTTTGCAAAATACGATCTTAATTCAACTGGAGAATATACTCAAGGCGCGGGAGCACTTGCAATGTTGATAACTTCAAACCCAAGAATTATTGCTTTTGACGAAAATTGGGCTACAAGCACAAAAGGTGTTTTCGATTTTTTCAAACCTTACAGAACTATTTCTAAAGAAACCATTACACAAAACGAAAATAATGAACCGTGGTTTGATAATTTAGAAGCTCAAATTGAAATTCACAAAGACCAACCGGTTTTTGACGGTCAATATTCGAATCAATGTTATATGGACCGAACCAGAAATGCTTACTTCTCGTTCAAGAAACTAAAAAATACTACTGAAACTTTATACAATTCCTGGAACAGCATCATCATGCACCTTCCCTATTCTTTTCAAGGCAGAAGAATGTTGTCTGAAATTTACACTTTAGATAATGCCGATAAAATTATTGCAGAAAACATTGAACCGGCAGATTATCAAAACAAAATCAAGGAAGTTGGAAAATCTGATGAATACAGAAAGTTTGTTACCGAGAAATTACAACCCGCAGAATTGGCTTCTTCTTTAATCGGAAACCTTTACACAGGTTCCATTTTCATGGGATTATTATCGACTTTGGCTCATTATTATGACACCAAACAAGAAATTGCCGGAACTAAATTTGGTTTCCTGGCCTACGGAAGCGGATCAAAATCGAAAGTTTTTGAAGGAACAATTCAACCAGAATGGCAATCGGCTTTAGCCAAAGTCAAACTTTTTGAAAATCTGGAAGAAAGTATCGAAATTGACTTTGAAACTTACGAAAGCCTTCATAAAAAAGAGCAAAAACAAAGCGTAAGAACTCCTAAAAACGAATGGGTTTTGGATCGAATTGAGAAAGAAATTCCAAATTTAATTGGGGCGAGATATTATAAATGGATTGGATAATTAAATTCCAAATTCCAATAAATAAAAAACCGAAGCTTAACGTTTCGGTTTTTTTTATGCCTTACTTTTAATTTAACCGCAAAGCGCGCAAAGATTTACGCAAGGTTCGCCAAATTTTACACTGCTAATACACATAAAGCTTTGCGAACTCTGCGTTTTTTTTTAGACATTACACAGATAAAATGCTTTGCGTTCTTTACAGCTAAATAAAAAAATCAATCCTTCTTATGTTGTTCCGTATAATTCTGATTTCCTTTAATCGCTTGATCCTGTACATTCATTCCGTTTGACATTCCGAGCATAAAAGCGGTTATTATTAAAATTAATTTTCTTTTTATCCAATACAGAAGTGGTCGCTTAGATTGCTCTAAGCGTGTTTTATTTTTGTGTTTATACATTTTGAAAATGATAAATGATTAGACATTATTTTATCATCGTATGCGTTGAAGCGCATAAATACTTAGAAAAAACTAAGCGCTGTATAAACTTCTATAATAATTGTTTGAAGTGATTATTTCATTTACAAAAACTGATTCCTGTAAAAATGAATTTATTTTTTGATGAAGAAGTATTCGTGTTTTTAGAAAAACTCGAATTTGAAGAGTAAAAATCGCTGCAAATTGAAGAAATTTTATAGGAACTAAAAACGAGATCTTAATTGAAGAAACAAATCGTTTAAAGGCATATAAACGAGCCTTTTTAAAATCTAATTCTGTCTTTAGAATTACATAAGAAGATTGATAATAATCGGCAGATTTTGATTGAGAATCTAAAGTAGCATCACTCGCAATCACGACAAAAGCGAGAAAGAGCGAGATTAGATATTTTAGGTATTTATTCAATTTGTAATTTTTACTGTTTTAATTCAGTTTTCATTTGTTCTGCCAAAGATCTAATTTTCTGATCACTCATCAAATAGAAATTAGCTTCTGCGAACCATTTATTAAAATTTTTTATATCTTTTTTAATATAATAGGCTTGCAAAATATTATACGCATTTTCAGCATTATAAGTCTTATCTGCGCATTCTTTAAACACTTTACGACAAACATTTTCAGCATCTTCTAAATTACCGTTTTTAGTTTCTGCATAAATCAATTCCTTATTAGTGTAAGCGTCAAGTGGATCTTTCTTTAAAGCCAACTTCAAAATATCTACTGCTTTTTGATATTGCTTTAAACAATTATAAGAAAAGGCAAGTTCTGTTCGAAGTCCTTTATATTCAGCATCTAATTTTTGAGCTTTTTCAAGATATTCCAACGCCTTTTCGCACTCATTCCAGCCATTATACATAAACCCCCACTGATAAAGTCGTGCTACTGAACCTTCGCCTGTTTTATAACTTTCAAGCCAATCCGGAACTTTCTCAATATTCAACTCTGCAAATTTTGACTCAGGAAGAAATGCTATCAGATTATTATTTGGCTGTAATCTATATTTCATCGAACCTTTGACTTCCCTTTTTTTAGGAATAAATTTACCCGTTGCATCAATTTTAAAATTTCCCTCATAATCAAACGTCAATCCTGCCTGAGCATCGATATATATAAATCCATACGGATAAGAACCTGTACTATCTGCAGGAAACGCCACCCACTTATCTTCACTTTGGACAAATTTCTTATCAAACTGAAGACTATTTTGAGCACAAATATTCAACGAAACAACTAAAACAAGCAGAATAAAAATCTTATTCATATTTAAAATTATCGATTAGCAACTAACGAAACAGCCTTTTTCAAATTCAAATATATAGATTTCAACGGACTTCTCTACTATCGTTCTTACAAAGCAACAATCCCAATCCCAAAGTAAAAACCACACAACTCAGCAACATATAAACTCCGTCTTTTAATACAAAAAAGGAAAAACCAATTGCAAACGAAGCAATAATAACCATAGAAGCACTTACTGTTTTTGTTTTTATAAAATTCAAAGCGTGCAACGAAAGTCCAATAAAAAGCAATGACGGACCAACAATTACAAAAGGATACAAAATCGCTGGCGTATTAGTAATTTGAAGACTTAATTCTGCTCTGGCAAGATCATCATTGCCAAAACTAGACATAATAAAATCAATCGTACAAAGACCAATATGAGCAATAATCCCTAAAGTTGTAACAACAGAAGCAAGAGAATTTAATTTGTTTTTAGGAAAAACATAATTAAAAGAAAATAGTAAACAAGCTCCAATTAAATTAAACCAATGCGCAAAATCGATTGGTTTTTGAAAGTTGGGCAGAACTTTAGAAAAAAGTAAATAACTGATCAGAAAAAATAATAATCCAAGAAGGCAAAGTTGTTTTGTTGTCATAATTAATGTTTTAAATTGATGAAACAAAACTAATAAGAGAATCTCTCGTAAACTCCAATTTTACAGGCTTTGGTACAAAACCTATTGTTTTAGGTACGAAATTATAATGCTAATAAAGTTTCTTTATAATTCTTAGAAACCGGAAGTTCTATTTGAGTCAGAATAATGGTATTTTGATTTCTCCAAGACTTAAAATGTGCTGGATTTATCAAATGCGATCTATGAATTTGAACTAAAAAAGAAAAATCTTCCTGAACTTTTTTGAGTGAAGACCGAATTATTTTGGAATGAAGTTTTGCGTTTTCAAGATAAAAAATCTCGACATAATTTTGAGCATTAGAAACACAAACCAAATCGGCTTTTTTGATTTTTAGAACATCTAATTTATTCTCTCCTTTAATAATTATAAAATCTTCTTTTTGCGGAATCAGCTTAATTAAATATCTCCTTGCCAAAATAATGACCGGAGTTAAAATCAAAGCAACTTTGATAAAAATCGTATAGAAAAATTCAGAAAGACTATAACCGCCATTTAAAATCGGACTTTTATAATAGGCATAAATTCCAATTAAATAGATAATATAGAAGACGATGAGAAATCCTGTTTCTAAACCGAGATTCCATTTTGATGTTTTTTCGAAAACCTTTTTTTGAAGAATAGCAAGAATACCATAACACAAAAATGCCATTATACTAAAACCAAAACTTATTAAAAACCAGGCTCTAAAATTTATAGTACCATCATCAAAAGGTTTTATGATGAAAGCAAAAACAAACAACCAGACACCAATTAGCAAACCAACTATTAAATGATGTTTTATTTTCGGATTCAATTCTTTCATCTTTTCTTGAAGCAATTAATTAGTATACAATATTAGACTTTAATTCAACTTGCTTCAAGTAAAACTCAGCTGTTTTTTTCACTTATTTTTAAAATCAACAATTACATTAAAATCACAAAAAAGAAAGAAATTACTGTAAACTTATATTAAAAAAAGAAAAAGATTGAAGATTATTAAAAAATCAATTAGAATCGAAAGGTTTCTTTTTTGTAAGTATTTATTTAAAAAAGTAATTTGTATTTTTATCAAAGTCGTATCCGAAAAACTTATAGAGTAGGAAAATCCAAAAAAACTTATTTATGAAAAACTTACAAAAATTGTCAACACAAAAATTATCAAAAGAAGAATTGAAATCAATTAACGCTGGTGGTAATGGTGCACCCTGCTATCCATGGCCACTATGTAACGGTCAAGAAGTCACTTTTTATACACAATCATGTGATTGGTATTTATACAAAACATCAACAGGTAGTATCTGTATGGAATATGGAGCGGTATAACAACAAATCGTCCATTTTTATCAAAATAATATCTGAAAAACTTATAGAATAGAAAAATCAAAAAAACCTTATTTATGAAAAATTTACAAAAATTATCATCACAAAAATTATCAAAAGAAGAATTGAAATCAATTAATGCCGGAGCTGTAAACTGTGTACCATATCCAATATGTGCCGGTGACGAAGTTTCTTATTACGGAAGAAACATATGCGGTTGGTATTTATTCAGAACAGCAACAAATAGTATCTGTATGGAATACGCACTATAATAACCAACATAATTATCAATTAAAACTGCTATTTTGTAATAGCAGTTTTTTTTATGTTCTATCTTTTATGGCTGGAAAGCTCACTTATAAATCGTAAACTTATTATGTGATAATTTAAAACCGAGATTTTCATAAATCAATACATTCTCAACTCTTCGGCGATTTGTCGTGACTTCGATACTTTTCAGGTTATTTTGATCTGCATATTGCATAATCTCATTTATCAATTGTCGTCCAATTCCTTTTCCGCGGTGATTTTGATGAATAAAAAATTCCTGAATTTCGCCAACTAATCCGCAATGATGAAGGAGATTTTGTGTGTGAAAACTAATAAATCCTAAACCTTCATTTTCATTTTCTGCCAACAAGTAAAGATTATTTTTATTCGAAATATTTTCATGGAATATTGTAGCAAATACTTCAAAATCTAATTCTTCATTTTCAAGTTCGCAAATTGCTTTGTACACAAAATCCAGGTCTCGATTTTCGACTTTTCTTATTTCAATTTTTGATTCCATAAACTTTTATTCTTTTTGAAAATACTCTTCTAAACCTAGACGCTCAAATTTAACCTTATATACTTTAACGTAATTATTCCATTCTTGTTTATACTTTTCATTATTATAAACAGAAGCGGCATAATCAACAATTTCTTCACTAAAATGATTTCCAAAAACAGCATCTAAATTGGCTATTCCAGCGTCAACAATTCGTTTTAAAATTGTTAATTTATCTTTTTCATTTTCTTTACAGACTTTATCAAGCCATAATCCTTTGCCAATTTTTACATATTCTTCGAGCAAACGATCTGTTATAAATTCAGAAGGAACATCAGTAATATTCGGTTCATGTTTACCGTTTTTAAAAGTAGTTAAAATCAATTCTTCCGAATAAAATTCATGTGGAATAAGCGAAATCAATGTTCCGCTTTGAGCCGCTTTCAAACAAAGTTCTTTAGTGATAAACTGACTTGGAATTTTTTGAATCGCAAAACCATCTTTTTCAACTAATTTTTCGCAGAGTACGGGCGTAATAAATTCCGGATTGACAAATGGCAGCGCATGAAATGTAATATTCAAAGCCAACTCACATAATTCTTTGGTTTTATGTTGAAGCGGAACCAATTTTAAATCTCGATAATTTGACTTTACTCTATTTTGCCAATATTCATAGGTTTTGGCTGGCGGATTATTTTGTTTTAAAACTAATTCGCCATTTTCTAATTCACGTTTTAATTCCTCAAAAGTTCCGATTAACGAATTCTCGAGATGTTTCCGTAATTCGTTTGAGATAATTTCTTCTTCGCTTTCATCATCATATTCGCAACTATTTTTAGCGTCAAAATCATCCGCTCGATCATTATAATAGAATAAAGCATTTTTTCGCTCTGCAAAAGTCGTGTAATGATCTTCGACTATAAAAACCGGAGCTTCAATAGTACCCGAACATTTAAAATTACCATGATTATAAGATGTCATCACAACTTCCTGAGCTTTGACATTTCCGTTTATTTCAACATATGAACCTCCTAATAGCATACTTTGACAAGTAACATTCCCGTTTATAAAAATATACGGACCATAATCTCCTTCGGCATTTATGATGGTTCCGTTTGCGGAGAGATTTCCATTTATTAAAACACCTTCAATTCGTATTTTTTCGATTTCATTTAATGGAAGATTTAATAGATTCGAAAGCCATTTTTTCTCTTTATCTTCATAAAGATCCAAATAAAAGTCACCTTCAAAATATACATCATCATTTGAAATTAAAAAGAAATCCTGATCTTCCCATTCTTCAAAATAATCAAATCCTTCATGATCCAAAAGAAATGGATATTGCAATTTGACATCTTTGATCGTAATTAATTTAAAACTTGAATTCTGCATTTTATTTTTTTTTATTCTTCTATTATTTCTTTTGACTCTCTCTGCAAAGTATTGCAATTGCGATAAAAACAAAACTTAGATAAATCGCAATTGGAAACCCGAGACCTAAATCATGCTTGGCAATATCATCATAAAAAGGCAAGACTTCCAATGTTATTACTGTCAGAATTGGCAATAAAAATAACACCCAAAATGCAACAAAATTATCCGGAAAAGAAAACAATCGTCTAAGAATAAAAAACAACAAAAACCCGGTTGTCGTTAACGGAACTACAAACCATGCCCAACCCGATTTGATAACTGCCATAATAAGGAGTCCAATTGCCATCGTTATAATAAAACTTAGCAAACTCCCAAAACAGAGATAAAAGAATGTTGCCAAATATTCTCCTGATTTAACTTTTGCAAAGAATTGTACCAGTATAAAAGTCAAAATTACTACGGTACCAAAACTAGTCATCAATCCGCGATCGTTTCCTGTGTCGATTATAGATGTAATAAACATCCAAACCCAAATAAGAGATAGTGAAACCAGCAAAAAAATGGCACTTTGTTTACGGGTTAAATGCTTAACTTCTGTATTTAATTTCATCTTTAATGAATATAAAATTTACTCTAAAACTATCGGTTTTATGCTTTTTCTATTAATAACGCCATTATCGGCAAATATCGATCTTTGATAGAGGTTTCTATTTGACCTACTTTTACAAATCCGAATTTTGAATAAAAATTCTCAGCGTTTGGTTCTGAATTGAGAACTACTTTCTCAACTTGAATATCTTGTAAACGAATTAGAAAATCATTCATTAATACTTTCCCGAATCCTTTACCAATAAAATCAGGCAAGACAAATAAATTATCGAGTTTAATAGTATTTTCACTTTCGTGGAAGAAGGAATAATATCCAATAATCTGATGGTCAACAATTAAATTGTAGACCGAATTAGTTTCGATATATTCTTTTGAAACGGTTAAGAATTGTGACCAATTTTCGATTTGCTCGTTTGAATATCCCCAATATGCTTTTGACTTTTTGGTTATTTCGGTTAAGATTTCGTGATCGTTTGGACTTGCTTTTAGTATGGTCATTTCTGTCCAATAATTTATTTATAATTATCTAAAATTTTAATTCATATTCTAAACCCGACAGTCCCGAAGCCTCGGGATTAAAAACCTGTCGGGTTTAAGGAATCGTCAGAAAAATCATGTTTTTACAATATCGGAAACAATTTACAAAATGTATCTTACAAACCGAGACTTGTTTTCTACTAAAACCAAAAATGTAAAAGAATTTTAAATATCTTTGAATTATGAGCACAGCACCAAAACCTAGACACATCGGGAGAAACATAAGCCGAATCAGAGAGCTTAGAGATATGAAACAAGAAGCGCTTGCCCAAGCAATTGGCGTAAGTCAGCAAACTATTTCTACCATTGAAGGAAGCGAAAGCATTGACGACGAAAAACTTAAATCAATTGCCGAAGCTTTGGGCGTTACGCCTGAAGTAATAAAAAACTTTTCTGAAGACGCTGTTTTTAATATTATTGGAAATACATATAACGACAATGCTTCCTCTGCAATTAATTTAGGTTGTACTTTCAATCCGTTTGACAAACTTCTTGAAGCTTTTGAAGAGAATAAAAAACTTTATGAAAGATTGGTTGAAGCTGAAAAAGAGAAAGTTGCTTTTTTAGAGAAACTGTTGAGCGAGAAAAAATAATTTCTACGAAAGATATATTTATAAAAAAACCGAAGTTTTATGGCTTCGGTTTTTTTTTATCACTACTTAATTTATTATTCTTTTCCTTCTATTTCCATGTTAAAGTGCCATGGATGTTCGTACCAAACACTTAAATCTTCGAGAGTGGTTTTATTTCTAACTTTAGAATATCCTGAATATCCTGTTTGGAAACAGAATCCAGAACCGTTACTTATATCTCCAGAACTACCTGCCGTAATTCCTAAAGATTCACCATCTACCAAATACCAATAAAAAACATATTTTTTTCCGGCTTCTAATAAAAGATGCTGGTTTTGCAAATCAAAAGAAATAAAACCACCACTAAAGTTTGCCGAAACACTAGTTTCTGTAGACGCAATAGTTTTTTTATTTTCATCTCTAATAATTAATTTTAATTTCACCTCTCCCCAATACGGAGTGTGCGTCTCATCGTAATGAAAACCTTCTTGAAGATGAATACCAAAACGTGATGGAACTAAATCCTTACTTAGCAACACGGTTTGTCCTGTCCCAATATTTCTGTCAAATGGCAGAATATCTGGGGCATCGGTTCTATTATCTCCTCCAAACCATTTGTGAGCATTAGAATCAGTGCATGATTCATACTTATTTACATCCATATGTTCTAACTTAACCTGATACGTTTTTTCTAATCCAGATTCAGATTTAACTATGAAAGTTACGGGAGAAGAATAATCCTTAATATTTTTTGGATCTGGCGTAATTGAAGCAGATTCTGAAATTTTTAAATCAACATTTAAATTTTTAAAATCAATAAATTCAGGTAATCGTTTGGTGATAATTCCTGTTTGCTCATCAATTTTGACATTTGTTATCAAATATTGATCATTGATTTTAAACTCTAAAACAGTATTTTCTGTACTCAAAATTTCTTCTGAAACACATGAGATCATTAAAAAAGTAACAAATAAGAAAGTTGTAAAGCGAAGTAATTTTGTTTTCATTATTTTAAGCAATATTGTTTTTGGTTTATTTTTATATAAAACTGTTACTCTTGATTTCAAACAAATGATCTAACATCTGTAAATTAAACACAATTTTCAAGATTAAATGCAAATGTTGTTATTTATGAATTAACTTCTTTACGGAAAACCACATCTTGCAAAAAAAATATTTCTTATAAAACCAAGTTTGCGTGAGGGATTGAGGCGGTATCTCCCGATTTAGAAAAACAAGACTTTTTAGCCGTAGTTTTTGTTAATCGGGAATATAGCCGATCCCGAAGCTTCGGGACGACCCGGAGGGACAAGCCATTATTAAGATTCTAAGATTTAAATTTCGTCTCAATCATACAACCACATTTGCTTAATCAACCTTTGTGTCAATTGTTAGTGAGGTTGCTTCATTCCTCGCAATGACAAGATTGTGTAAAGATTTTGCGCCTTAGCGTCTTCGTGGCAAAACCAAAACAAATAAGAAAACTTTAATAATCCTATTTTGTTCTACTTCTTCAAAAATCACTAATTTTGAAATTCGAAGTTCAAAACTCACATTATTATGAAATATCATCAAATAAACAGCGCTCTTTTTGTAAAAAATCGCAGAAAATTCACGGCAGAAATGAAACCTAACAGTGTTGCCGTTTTTAACTCAAATGACATTTATCCAATTAGTGCTGACAGTACTTTGCCGTTTGAACAACACCGAGATATTTTTTATCTAAGCGGAGTTGATCAGGAAGAAAGTATCTTGCTTTTGTTTCCGGATGCGCCTTATGAAAGCCAAAAAGAAATTCTTTTCCTAAAAGAAACCAGCGAACACATCGCAATTTGGGAAGGTGAGAAACTGACTAAAGAACGTGCTTTTCAGGTTTCAGGAATTAGAACTGTTTATTGGCTCCAGGATTTTCATAAAGTCTTGAACGAAATGATGACCTATGCAGACACAATGTACATTAACACTAATGAACATTACCGCGCAGTTGTTGAAACTGAAACTCGTGAAGCTCGTTTTGTAAAATGGTGGAAAGAAAATTATCCTGCACATAATGTCGCAAAAAGCAACCCAATTTTGCAACGCATTCGTTCTATAAAAGAAAGCGAAGAAATCGATTTGCTTCAACACGCTTGTGATATTACAGAAAAAGGTTTCCGCAGATTATTGCCGTTTGTAAAACCAAATGTTACAGAATATGAAATCGAAGCCGAATTGATTCACGAATTCATCCGTAACCGTTCTAAAGGTTTTGCTTACACGCCAATTATTGCTTCGGGAAACAATGCAAATGTTTTGCATTATATCGAAAACAATCAACAATGTAAAGCCGGAGATTTGATTTTATTGGATGTTGCGGCAGAATATGCAAATTATTCGAGCGATATGACGAGAACAATTCCGGTTTCGGGAAAATTCTCTGAAAGACAAAAAGCAGTTTACAATGCAGTTTTGAAAGTGAAAAATGAAGCTACAAAAATGTTGACTCCAGGAACGCTTTGGAAACAATATCATATTGAAGTTGGTAAAGTTATGACTTCGGAATTACTTTGTTTAGGTTTAATTGACAAAGCCGATGTTCAGAACGAAAATCCGGAATGGCCAGCGTATAAAAAATATTTCATGCACGGAACTTCTCACCATTTGGGATTAAATACGCACGATTACGGATTGCTTCACGAACCTATGAAAGCGAATATGGTTTTTACGGTTGAACCTGGAATTTATATTCCGGCTGAAGGTTTTGGAATTCGTCTCGAAGATAATGTTGTGGTTCAGGAAAAAGGAGAACCTTTTAACCTAATGCGTAATATTCCGATTGAAGTGGACGAAATCGAAAGTTTAATGAACTCATAATTTCAGCATGAAAAAGATTTTTCTATTTGCTTTTCTACTGGTTTTAGGAAACACTTTTGCTCAAACAGAAGGTTTTTCGACCAACAATGATTCAAGTAAAACTTATTATAAAACATTCGGAAAAGGTGAACCGCTTTTGATTATCAACGGTGGTCCGGGAATGAATAGTAATGGTTTTGAAAGCATGGCTAAAACATTGGCCGAAACTCAGGAAACTATTATTTATGATCAACGCGGAACCGGAAAATCGGAATTGAAAGAGTTGAATTCAGAAACCATTTCGATGAAAATAATGGCTGATGATATTGAATCTTTAAGAAAGCACCTGAATATTAAAAAATGGAATATTCTGGGTCATTCTTTTGGAGGAATGCTGGCTTCGTATTATGCCACAATTTATCCAAATAGTATCAATAAGTTAGTTCTTTCATCGTCCGGCGGAATCGATTTGACTTTGCTGAAAACTGAAAATCTTATTGAAAGAAACCTGACTAAAGTCGAGAAAGATTCCATGAATTACTGGAATGATAAAATCGAAAAAGGCGATACTTCTCACGAAGCACGTTTGGCACGCGGAAGAGCAATGGCACCGGCATATGTTTACGATAAAAAATATGTTCCAATTATTGCAGAAAGACTTACGCAGGGAAATTCTAAAATAAACGGATTACTTTGGGACGATATGCAGAAAATCAATTTTGACTGTAAAGAAAAGCTAAAAACCTTTAAAAATCCTATTCTTATTATTCAGGGAAAACAAGATGTTATCAGCAATCAAATTGGTGAATTGGCGAATAAAACTTTTCCAAATTCAAAATTAATTCTACTTGAAAATTGCAGGCATTATGGATGGCTTGATGCAAAAGAAAAGTATTTTACGGATGTAAATTCCTTTTTAAAATCATAAACCAAACGGCTTTCAGAAATGGAAGCCGTTTTTTTTAGCAACTAAATTTAATTGGTAAAAGACAGAAAAAAAGTTCGTCACGACCCGAGCAATAGCGAACAGGCGTAGCAATTTCACAAATTTTCACGAATTAATACGCTTGTAATTATTCTAATCTACTTTTTAAAGTAAAATTCGTGCAATTGGATTTTTAAAGTTAAGTTGATTCGTGTAAATTTGTGAAATTCGTGGCAAAAAAACTTCGTTGCCACTACAAACTTTTACAATAAAATATCATTTTGAAAACACTTCTATATAAAAACACAAAAATCTCTTATACTGATTCAGGCGCAGGAACTGCAATTGTACTGCTACATGGCTTTCTGGAAAACAAAAAAATGTGGCAGGAATATGTTAAGTTGTTTTCAGAAAAACATCGTGTAATTACCATTGATTTATTAGGTCACGGTGAATCTGATTGTTTGGGATATGTTCATTCAATGGAAGATAATGCAAATGCTGTTCACGAAGTTCTGGAACATCTAAAAATTGAAAAAGCAACTATTCTTGGGCATTCTATGGGCGGATATGTTGGTTTGGCTTTCGCCGAATTATTTCCAAACAACATCCAGAAATTAGTTTTGCTGAACTCGACTTCTAAAGAAGACAGCGCCGAAAAGAAATTAAACCGAACTCGCGCCATTAAAGCCGTTAAACAAAACTATGTGAATTTTGTAAGCCTGGCAATTGGCAATTTGTTCAGTGAAAACAACAGAACCCGACTGGCAAATGAAATCGAAAAAGCAAAAGTTCAGGCTCTAAAAACTCCTCTGCAAGGAATTGTAGCTTCGCTTGAAGGAATGAAAATCAGGCAAGACAGAGAAGCGCTTTTACACAAAAATCTTTTTCCTGTTTTATTAATCTTAGGAAAAAAAGATCCTGTTTTAAACTATGAAGAAAGTCTTTCACAAATAGAAGATACCACTGCCGAACTTGTTTCTTTTGAAGACGGACACATGAGTCACATTGAAAACAAAGAGGAATTGAAAATTATTCTATTAGAGTTTTTTCAATAAATTTAGAAAAATACTAAAATCAAAAAAGGCCATTTCAAAATAATTTTGAAACAGCCTTTTTCTCATTTGTGGGGGCAAAATTAAAGTTTAAAATAATGTCTTTACTTTGGCTAAACAAGATTCGCTTTTGTTGAACTTATAATCAAACAAGCAAAATCTTTACCATCTTCAGACCTATTTATAATTTGTATTTGATTTCTTTATATAATTAAAATATTGTTGCTTATGATTTTTAAGGAACGGCAAAGATATTTTTAAATATCATAATAGCCCAATTTAAAAAGCTAAATATAACTACTTGAATCACTTTTATTTACACCTTAACATTTCTTTCCTATTAAAGAAAATAACACAACAAATCTTAATGAAAAAGAAGGTATATCTAAAAAAAATAACAATCTAATTCGGATAATTAAATTATTTTCTTCGCATTTTATAAAAAAACTGAGTTTATAAGATAGCCTTCAGTTATAAAATCGGTTTTTCTCCTTCTAAAAAAGAATCAGTTAATCTATTTTTTCTTCAAATGGAGTATTTACATCAAAGATTTCCTTTAACAATAATGCAATTTCTTCCAGATAATTATCTAAAATTTCTTTCCCAACTATCATGTTCAATTCTTTTTCTTCTTTAAATCCAAAAGGTAAAAAACCAGATTTTAGATTCTTAAATGAAATAATCCCGACTTCAACAGGAATATCTCGCGCTTCTTTTTCAAACATAAAAGCATACGCCAAAACCTGAATTATTTTATCATTTTTAAGCTCTTGAGTTAATCCGATCCATGATTTCAAGATAACGTTTGTCTTTTCGACTTTTCCGGTCTTATAATCAATAATTCTTATTTTTCCGTTGCGCAACTCAATTCTATCAACATTTCCTTTTATAAGAACCGGAAATGGCAAACTTGGGTGACTTAATTCTCTTTCAAAAGTTTTTTCTAAAGCTATAATTTGAATTGCAGCTCCATTCTTTATTTCTTCCAATTCCATTTTTAAGAAATTGGAAATGTTTCGTTTTGCAACTTCAAATGCCAGAAGATTACGCCCTTTCTTAATTTCTCCTTCTTTGTAAACTAATTTAAACTGTTTCAAAACCTCATCTTCCAATAATTTAAAACAATTTGAAATATCAGTTTCTGAAATAAATTTACCAACAAAAGGATCATATAAAGCTTTTAAAGTCTCGTGAATTATAGTTCCTAAAGTGTTTAAAGCGATGTTTTCTTCAACCTCTTCAACCTCACGAATTCGAAGTATCTTTTGAAAATAAAAATCAATCGGATTTCTAATATAACTGGTTAATGCAGAAGGTGAAAAACCGGCAACAGCAATTTCTTTCAACCGTTCCATCACCGCCTCTGATTTCGGAATTACCATAGGCTGGTATGCCATTGTTGGCAAAACCGGATTGTAAATATCAAAAGTAAGGTTATGCTTTTTTTGCTTTTCAACTTCAAGCTGCGTTATAAAACGACTTCGTTCACCAGCATCCAATCCATCATTTTCAGTATTATAAATCAAATAAATGTTCTTAGCTCTTTGCAATAAATGATAAAAGTGATAGGTATAAATAGCATCTTTTTCTTTGAAAGTTGGCAGATCTAATTCACGTTTCACATCATAAGGAATAAATGAATTTTGAGATTTTCCTGCTGGAAATTTCCCTTCATTCATTGAAGTAACAATAACGGTATCAAAATCAAGGACACGACTCTCCAAAACTCCCATAATCTGCAATCCATGCAAAGGCTCTCCTTCAAACGAAACTTCGGCCACATCAATAATCTGTTTGTAAATCGCATGCAGTGTATCAATGTTATCAATATAATGATGCTGAGAATAATAATTAATTAGCTTATTGATAACTTTGAAAACTGAAAAAACAAAAGCTTTGGCAATTTTCTCTTCTTCATTATCATTGCTGAAATTTTCCTTTATCAAAAGTAAAAGAGTCGAAATATTTTCTAAAACTGCCATCGATCCATTCTCCCACTTTAGGAATAATAAGCCAAACAAAGTCGAAGGACTTGAATTGAGTTCAAGAATTCGATTATGTGTAATAAATGTGTAGTTATTCTCTTTGATGATCTTTACCAAATTACTTGCATTTGCATAAGGCTCTATCAAAGGATGTGTCAAAATATCCAAAACATCTTTATAATAAAAAACATAGCTATCGCCTTTACGAGAAAGCGCATTAGTATGCATCTTAAATAATTTTGCAATCAATATTTGCGATGGATTATTTTTTCCTGAATATCCCATTGTTATATTCAACGCTCCAACCGAAGCCGGTAATGAATATAAAATTGGCATCAATAAATTTTCCTCTCCAAGAACAATTGCAACTTTATCTAAAGATGTTGATGGATCATTATTGATTATATTTTCAATAATACTTCCCGCCAGTTTTGCCTGACCAATGGTTTTTGGCGTTCCTATAACCTGAATATTCTTAGATTGCGAAAAATCATCTACAATCCACTCAAACGGATTTGACTTATAGTGCTTCCAGCTTTCTTTAAAACGACGAACAAAAAGCCCCGCATCATGATAAGGATCATTTAGAAAAGTTTGATCTACATCCCAATAAATCTTTGCCAGGTCCAAAGCCAACAAATGCTGCACAATTCTTTCTTCAGCCGCATTTAAAGCATTAAATCCAGCAAAAATAAAAGTCCTGTTTGAAACAGTATTCGAAAAATGATTCAAGTTATTTACAGCTTCTCTATAAATTAAACCTTGATACCCAATTGCTTTATTCAGCAAATGATTATACAGTGAATCATAATACAAAGGCAAAAGTTTCCAGAAGTCTATATAATTTTCCAAAAGCTTGGTTTTATCTTCGACTTCAATACCCCACTTTTTAATATCTTCTATATCTTTCAAATAAGACAAAACATGTGAAGGCTCTAAAAGATAACGATCAATCTCATTAAAATCCTGCAAAAGAGTTTTGGCCCAATTTGCAAACAATTCAAATGACTGTTGATGCTGTTTTTCTGTAACGGATAAATAAACTTCATAGAACTCAAACAGAAGTTCAATCGAATCTACGGATCTAATTGATGCTACATCCTGCACAAAATCTTCAATGCTGACAATTTCAGGTGCCAGAATTGTTTTTTTAGTTTCATTTTTCAATGCTTCTATCAAAAAAACTTTAGCTCTTTTATTTGGTAAAATAATAGTTGTATCAGCAAGTTTAGCCGAATAATCCTGGATTACGACAGCAGCAATTTTTTCGAGAAAAGTAATATTTATCATTTGATAAAAATAAAAAAAGCCATTCAATTAAGAATGGCTTTTAGTATTTATTTAGAAAGTAAATTAGATTTTACCTTGGTATTTAGAACCAATGTGTCTAATTTCTGTTCTTCTGTTTTGTGCTTTACCAGCAGCAGTTTTGTTGCTTCCAATTGGTTGAGAAGAACCAAATCCTTTAGAAACTAAGTTCTCTGGATTAACTCCTCTTTCAATTAATGCATTCATTACAGCAGCAGCTCTGTCTTCAGAAAGTTTTTGATTCAATTTAGCAGAACCTGTACTATCAGTGTGTCCTTCAATAGAGAATTTCGCGTTTGGATAGTTTTTAAGGATTTCTTTAATTGCATCTAATCTAGCTGGAGTTTCTTTGTCTCCTGTTTTGAAAGTAGCTTTACCTGAATTAAAGTAAACTGCTCTTGCTTGAACTTTAAGATCTTCTAAAGCTTCAGTAGTTACTTCAGGACAACCTCTGTTAGAAGCAGGACCGTAAACTGTAGGACAATCATCATCTTTATCAGCAACACCATCTTTGTCAGCGTCTAAGAAAGGACAACCACCATTTTCTTTAGGACCAGCAACTGTAGGACATTTGTCATCTTTGTCAGCGATACCATCACCGTCAGTATCAGGACAACCTTTTAAAGCAGCTAAACCAGCAACATCTGGACAAGCATCATCTTTATCAGCAATTCCGTCTCCGTCAGTATCAGGACATCCGTTTAATGCAGCTAAACCAAATACATCTGGACAAGCATCACTAGCGTCAACGATTCCGTCTCCGTCAGTATCAGGGCATCCGTTGAATTGTTTTAAACCAGCAACATCTGGACAAGCATCATCTTTGTCATAGATTCCGTCTCCATCAGTATCTTTACCTCCGAATTTGAAAACTAAACCTGCAGTGTGTTGAAAGTGAGATGGAGCGTCTGGAACACCAGCAGCATCTTGTCTGTCTCCACTAACAGCCCATTTGTATTTTGTAGCAAGTTCAAGACCAATTGCATCTGTAAACCAGAAAGTAACACCAGCACCTGGGTTAACTGTTCCGTAGCTACTGTCTCCGAAGAAAGTATAACCTCCCCCAACAGATAACGAAGGATCAATGATTTTAGATTTGATTATTTCTTGGAAGCTATACTTTACAGCAGCATCAATACCATAATACATCAAATCTCCAGGATTAGTTACAACATTACCTCTTGAATCATGCCCAGGAGCAGTTGGAGCAAAAGTAACATATTTATCAATTTTGTTTACAGACCCTTGTAAACCAACAGAAAAACCATGTCCAACATATCTATTTACACCAATGTAAGATAATGAAGGAAGGATGTTCCAGTTGTCTTTTACAGCGAATGGCTGAGAAAAGTGTTGATCAAAGAAACCGCTTCCGGCACCAGAACTGGTTCTTGTATCAACTGCATTAACTCCAAATGAGATAGCCCATGGATTGTTACTGTCTTGTGCGTGAGAACTTAAACCCATCACCATCATCACAGCAACTAAAAGTTTGTTAAGATGTTTCATACTTAATTTTTTTAATTACAATTTAGTTAATTACAAGCAAAAGTAACACCAAATTTTTTAAATACAAAATGAAATGTTAAAAAAAACCTACAAAAATTCCACCAAAGTGGGAATTATATAACTTTTAACATTTGTCCCACTGATACAAAGGCGTTTATAGCCTTGTCTAAATGTTCTTTTGTATGCACTGCAGACAACTGAACTCTGATTCTTGCCTTTTCTTTTGGAACAACCGGAAAAAAGAAACCAATAACATAAATTCCTTGTTTCAAAAGTTCGTTCGCCATCGTTTGTGACAATTTTGCATCATATAACATAACCGGAACAATTGCCGAGTCACCATCAATAATATCAAATCCGGCTTTTTTCATCCCTTCCTTAAAGTAGTTGGTATTCCACTCTAATCTATCTCTTAATGTAGTATCTTTTTCTAAAAGTTCAAATACCTTAATAGAAGCTCCAACAATTGCCGGCGCCAATGAATTCGAAAACAAATACGGCCTTGAGCGTTGGCGTAACAATTCGATAATTTCTTTTTTTGCAGTTGTATAACCTCCCATTGCACCGCCCAAAGCCTTACCAAGAGTTCCTGTTATAATATCAACTCTTCCCATGACACCTTTTGCTTCAAGCGTACCTTTACCGGTAGCACCTATAAATCCAGCAGCGTGACATTCGTCAACCATAACCATTGCATCATATTTATCTGCCAAATCACAAATTTTATCTAAAGGCGCCACAAGACCATCCATAGAGAAAACTCCATCCGTAACAATTAATTTAAAACGCACTCCGGCTTCATTAGCTTTAATCAGCTGTTGTTCCAGGTCCTCCATGTTGCTGTTTTCATAACGGTAACGAGCCGCTTTACACAAGCGAACACCATCTATAATAGATGCATGATTTAAACTGTCTGAAATAATAGCATCGTTCTCTCCTAATAAAGGTTCAAAAACTCCACCATTTGCATCAAAAGCCGCTGCATAAAGAATAGTATCTTCTGTACCATAAAAATTGGAAATCTTTTTCTCCAGAGTTTTATGAATATCCTGCGTCCCACAAATAAAACGAACTGATGACATTCCGAAACCATGTGTATCCATAGCATCTTTAGCTGCCTGAATCACTTCCGGATGAGAAGAAAGCCCTAAATAATTATTAGCACAAAAGTTCAAAACCTTTTCTCCTGTAGAAATCGTAATTTCAGCATCTTGTGCAGATGTTATAATACGTTCTTTTTTAAAAATTCCATTTTCTTCAATAGTTTGCAACTCACTTTGCAAATACTCTTTAATTTTACCGTACATTTTTACATATTTAAAACGTTAAAAATTAACTACTTAGCAAAACTTAAGCTACGTTAATCCTTTAACATCTGATTAATTTTTTCACAAATTTACTACATCGATTTCTGTTCCTATATACACTAAAGCCTTTTTTAACACTTTGTAACCCAAATCTTCAATTGCGTCCTGATATTCCTGAAGCTGCTGTGTATATTTCGAATTAGCCGCTCCGGTTTTATAATCTAAAAGATAAGCTTCATTATCCTTTGTTAAAACAATTCGGTCCGGTTTTAAAATCTTGCCTTCCTTTTGAACTATTGTCTGCTCATTTAAAATGGAATAACTCCCATCAAAACAAAGACTCAATTCAGCATGATTTACAATTTCTTTCAACGTTTGTAAAACCTGATCAACCTGATCAACTTTAACCAAACCATTCTCAAGTGCTTTTGTAACCGCCAAATCAACATCTGATTTATCTTTGACAAAAGCCAATATTTCATGCACAACATTTCCATAAGATATCGCTTCCTGCTGATGTGTTCCCCACATTAAAGCCTCTCTCTGGGCAATTTTTATATTCTTTGGATTCAAAACATCCGAAACGACAGGAATCGGTTTTACTAAATCTACAGTTTTACCCCGCATTGAAAGCCTGGTTTTATTTCCAAAATCATATTCCAATCTTTCAGAATCATAAACTCCCTCACTCATTAAATATTTAATAAAGAAGGAAGCCATATTATTAGGAAACTCTCCATCCTTTCTTTCTTTTAAGGATTGAGAAATCACATACAACTGTTCTTCAGCACGAGTTAACGCAACATACAAAACATTAATATTATCCAATAACTCTTCTTGCTTTTTCAAATTAAAAACTACCGAAGCGCTTTCTCCAAAACCTTCAACGGCACTACTATTATCAATTAAAGCCTTTGGAATATCTAAATTAGCATCTTCAGTATCAAGCCATAATTTATCTTTTGGTTTTCTATTATAATCTTCTTCTGCAAAAGGCATAATAACCACAGGAAACTCCAAACCTTTCGATTTATGAATTGTCATAATTCGAACAGCATTGTTTCCTTCGGGTGACGGAATACTAAATCGCTCACCGTTTTTATCCCAAAAATATAAAAAATCAGCTATTCCTGCCTGATTCCTAATATCTCTTTCTAAAACAATATCCAGAAAAAATTGAATATATGCATTACCTTCTGCCGGAAGCACGAACTTCGAAATGATAATTTCAACCGCTTCGTACAGTGATTTTTTACGAACATTTTCAAAAGAAAGTGAAACATCAAATGTCAAAAGCCATTTTTCAAAATCAGCTTCAAACCTTTTTGACATTCCCATTGCAATAAAGTCATGGATTGGCATATTTGTTTCTTTGCGAGTTGCCAGAAAATGCAAAAAATTAGCTTTCGATTCTAAATCGGCACTATTATTTAGATACTTCAATAAATAAACAATTAACCGAACTTCTGTCGCATTTTGAATCATCAGGGTTTCCGAAGACAAAAGCGGAATATTCTGCTCTGTCAAATAATTGGCTATCGCAATTCCCTGATCTCTTTTTCGAGTCAAAATCACGATATCTTTATACTCAAAACCTTCACGAACTACTTTTTGAATTGTATTTAAAGTTGCCAGAACATACAAATCTGACTTCTCTATAACTTCTTCTTCATCGACATCACTTTTTTCAATTATTGGAAGAAAAGAAATATTGACATAACCGCCTTTTTTTGAATTTGAATTCTGGAAACTATGATTTTCATATAAATCTTTATAATCTTCATTTGAAAATTCTACTGAGATCAATTTAAAGAAAGCATTATTAAAATCAATAACCTCACTATAACTTCGATAATTTGTATCTAAATGTCTAACTATTTTTTCATGATTAAAAAAAGAAGATTCCTCCTTTCCTAATTCGATAAACTGTTCAGCCTTACCTCCTCTCCAGCGATAAATAGATTGCTTAGGATCTCCAACTATCATCAAAGTCCCTTTGTTCCCAAAATCATCTTCCCCAGAAAGAGAATTATGTATCAAAGGAATCAGGTTTTGCCATTGCATTTCTGAGGTATCCTGAAACTCATCGATAAAAAAATGACGATATTTTTCACCTAGTCGTTCATAGATAAAAGGTGCCGGCTGATTCTGAATTTCACGATGAATGATCGCATTAAATTCAGATATGGATAAAACATTTTGTTCTGATTGAATTTTAGCCAACTCATTACTCACTGTATTAAGGAGTGAAAGCGGCGTTATATTTTTCAGAAAGGCTTTATAAAAATCTCTTTTTTCAAAATTTTTATAGATTACCTCCAGATTTTGAAGCAATTCCGGAATTATGTTTTCGATTAAAGCCTTGTCTTTTGCCGTTTTATTAATCGCAATATCATCAAATTCATGAAAGGTTTTATTTCGAGGATTAAATTTTCCATCACGAATACTTTCTAAATGATTTGGAAAAGTCCCTCTGGAGAAAGATTTTAAGTCGATACCATTTTTATCAATTAAAGAAAGTGCTTCTATTGCAAAATTTTCATTTTCAGATTCCAAATCTTTACACAGAATCAGCATTTTCTTTTTTATCTCAACAAACTCTTCAATCGATTTGTCTTGAAAATGCAAAATCTCATTTCGATTATTTTCATTCAAAACCAATCTCCCTGTTTCCAGAATCTCACGCGAAACATCCCAACTTTTATCATCGTCAGTTTTCTCCATTGTGAAATCGATCAGCAATTTTGTCAAAGTTTCATCTTGTCCCGCCTGAGCAATAATTGCATCAACGGCTTCTATCAATAAATTTTCTGTATCCAATGTAACTTCAAAAGTCATTGGCAAATTTAGATCGTGAGCAAAAGCACGAATTACTTTGTGTGTAAATTTATCGATTGTAGAAATATCAAAAGCAGCATAATTATGAATAAGATGCTTGATGATACTTTGAGATTTTGTTTTGATCTTAATTACAGAAAGTCCTGTATCATGAGACAAATCCTCCATTAAATCGACCGCTTTTGCAGAAGGTTCTTCTTTTGCAAATTCAGACAGACTCCCAACAATACGGCTTTTCATTTCATGAACCGCTTTATTAGTGAAGGTTATTGCCAGAATATTTCGATACGCATCGTTTCTTGGAGAAGAAAGAATAATTTTTAGATATTCTTTAACCAAAGTATAGGTTTTTCCTGAGCCTGCCGATGCATCATATATAGAGAAAGACGGACTTTGCATAAGTTTGGTTTTTCGTACGGTAAAAATAACACAATAAATATTAAATCCCAATTATGTAAAATTCCAAATCCGAGTATCTGCGTGCAGTAAATGGTAAATCTCAATAATAAAACTCCAAATTCCAATTTCTATGTGCGGTAAATGCTAAATTCTAATATCTGCGTGCAGTAAATGCAAATCCTAAATAATATAAAATTCCAAATTCCAATATTTGAAGCGTTCATTGCTACAGATATTGGAATTTGGAATTTATTTTTTGGAGTTTTTTTTTAATTTATGCTGTTTTTGGGAATGCTCTTTTATTGAACACTAATAAGATTCCAACTCCTGTTGAGATCGCCATATCAGCAACATTAAAAATAGCATTAAAGAATGCAAAATGTTTACCTCCAAAAACTGGCAACCATATTGGCAGGTTCCCTTCCCAAATAGGAAAATAAAACATATCTACTACTAAACCATGAAACCATGATCCGTATGGAGTTGGCGAAAAAAGTGTCGCCAGGTTATGTGTGCTGTCATCGAAAATTACTCCGTAAAATACTGAATCTATAATATTTCCTGCTGCGCCTGCAAAGATTAATGCAATCGCAACTATTAAATAAGTAGAATGACGCTTTTTTATAGTATCAGATAACCAATATCCAATTCCAAAAACAGCAAAGATTCTAAAAACGGTCAAAATCAATTTTCCATACTCTCCGGGAATCTTTGTTCCCCAAGCCATTCCTTCATTTTCAATAAAATGAATTCTAAACCAGTCAGCAATAACAACTTCTTCACCTAAAACAAAGTTTGTTTTTACATAGATTTTCGAAAGTTGATCAACAATTAAAACTAAGAATATCAGGAAATACGCGTTTCGTAATGTCATTTTATAATTTTTTTGATGCGGCAAAAGTAACAATTTAATCAAAAAAAACGCTCCCTAAGGAGCGTTAAATATTTTGTAACAATAATATATTATCGTTGCAAGTTTTTAGCTTCGATACTCATTGTAGCATGAGGAACAATTTTAAGCCTTTCTTTGCCAATTAATTTACCTGTTACTTTGCAAATACCATACGTTTTGTTTTCAACACGGAATAGAGCATTTTTCAAATCGCGTATAAACTTCTCTTGTCTGATTGCCAACTGTGAGTTAGCTTCTTTAGACATTGTTTCGCTTCCTTCTTCAAATGCCTTAAAAGTTGGAGAAGTATCATCTGTTCCGTTATTCAAATCGTTCATGTAAGCACTTTTTATTAAATCCAGATCGGCTTGTGCTTTTTGTATTTTAACTTGAATTATTTCTTTGAACTCTGCTAAGTCAGCATCAGAGTATCTTGTAATTTCATCTATCATGGTATATATTTTATTTTGAAATTAATATCATTGTTTTAATATCATCAAATTCAATTTCTGTGCCGTTTTCTAATGCGTCAACAAAAATTAAATCTTCTGTTAATGTCTCAGACTTAATATAGTCTTCATTTTTGAGAATCGCTTCTTCTAAGATACCGCTTCGTTTTATTTGAACTTTAATTTTATCAGTAACTTCAAATCCAGAATCTTTACGGATATTTTGAATTCTGTTTACTAATTCTCTTGCGATACCTTCGTTTTTCAATTCTTCAGAGATTGTAATATCAAGCGCAACTGTAATTCCGTTTGAATTTGCAACCAACCAACCTTCAATATCCTGCGATGTTATTTCGACATCTTCTAATGATAAAGTTACATTATTTCCAGCAATAACAATATCTAACGTCCCTTGCTTGTCTAACTGGTTGATCTGATCTGCAGAAAAAGATTGTATTTCTTTGGAAATCAAGCCCATATCTTTTCCGAAACGCGGTCCTAATGCTTTAAAATTAGGCTTAATTTGTTTCACCAAGATACCAGAATCGTCGTCTAGAAGTATGATTTCTTTAACGTTTACTTCTGCTTTTACAAGCTCAGAAATAGCTTCAATTTCAGCTCTCTGATTTTCGTCAAGTACCGGAATCATTACCTTTTGCAATGGCTGACGCACTTTAATCATTTCCTTTTTACGAAGCGATAAAACCAAAGATGAGATGGTTTGCGCTTTCTGCATTTTGCTTTCTAACGTTTTATTAACAAAGTTTTCGACAAATTTTGGAAACTCAGCCAAGTGAACACTGCTATATTGCTCGGTTTGTGTCGAAATCGTTAAATCGCGATACAATTTATCCATGAAAAAAGGAGCGATCGGAGCGCTTAATTTACTTATTGTCAATAAACAAGTATAAAGCGTTTGATAAGCTGCAATTTTATCATGTGCGTATTCTCCTTTCCAGAAGCGACGACGACATAAACGAACGTACCAGTTACTCAAATTCTCCTGAACAAAGTCAGAAATAGCCCTTGCTGCTTTCGTAGGCTCATAATCCTGATAACATTCATCAACAAATTTTATTAACGTATGTAATTCAGACATGATCCATTGATCAATCTCTGGTCTTTCGTTTAACGGAATTTCCGCTTCAGCGTATTTAAAACCATCAATATTGGCATATAACGAGAAGAATGAATAAGTATTATAAAGCGTTCCGAAGAATTTACGACGAACCTCAGCTATTCCTTCAATATCAAACTTCAAGTTATCCCAAGGATTTGCGTTTGAAATCATGTACCAACGTGTGGCATCAGGACCGTATTCTTTTATTGTTTCAAAAGGATCTGTTGCATTACCTAAACGTTTCGACATTTTTTGTCCGTTTTTATCCAGAACCAAACCATTCGAAACTACATTTTTGTACGCTACTTTATCAAAAACCAAAGTTCCGATTGCGTGCAACGTATAAAACCATCCACGAGTCTGATCGACACCCTCTGCAATGAAATTTGCAGGAAAATCCTTATTCTCGTCGATTTTATCTTTATTCTCAAAAGGATAATGCCATTGGGCGTAAGGCATTGCTCCTGAATCAAACCAAACATCAATTAAATCACTTTCGCGTTTCATTGGTTGGCCTGAAGCCGAAACTAAAGTTATTTGATCGACTACATTTTTATGTAAATCAATTAAATCATAATTAGATTCAGACATGTTTCCGATTTCAAAACCCTTGAACGGATTTTCTTTTTGAAAACCTGCTTCGATAGATTTTTCGATCGCATTGTACAATTCTTCAACAGAACCAATAAGAACTTCTTCTTTTTTATCTTCTGTTCTCCAAATTGGCAACGGAATACCCCAATATCTAGAACGAGATAAGTTCCAGTCGTTGGCATTTTTCAACCAATTTCCAAAACGTCCTTCACCAGTAGACTTAGGCTTCCAATTGATAGTTTCGTTCAGATCGAACATTCTATCTTTTACATCGGTTACTTTAATAAACCAAGAGTCTAGGGGATAATATAATAATGGTTCATCAGTTCTCCAGCTGTGTGGATAACTATGTACATATTTTTCAACCTTAAAGGCTTTATTTTCTTCTTTTAATCGAATAGCAATTTCAACATCTACAGAACGCTCTGGCGCCTGACCTGCATCATAATACTCATTTTTCACATATTTACCGGCAAGATCTCCTAAATGTGAAGTGAATTTTCCTTGTAAATCTACTAAAGGAACTGCTGTTCCGTTTTCGTCCAGAACCAACATTGGCGGCACTTCCGGCTTAGCTTCTTTTGCAACTTTAGCATCATCAGCACCAAAAGTCGGAGCAGTGTGCACAACTCCGGTTCCATCTTCGGTAGTAACAAAATCTCCGGCAATTACTCTAAATGCATTTTCAGCATTTTGATAAGGCAATACGTACGGTAATAATTGCTCGTAACGAATTTCTACTAAATCAGCACCTTTTGCTTCTGCTAAAATTTTATACGGAAGTTGTTTGTCGCCATTTTTTACTTTGTTAAAATCAGCATCATCTTCGCTTGCGAAAAATCCTTTCCCGAATTGTTTTCCAACTAAATTTTTAGCCAAAACAACATTTATTGGCTCAAAAGTATACTGATTGAAAGTTTTTACTAAAACGTAATCGATTTTAGGTCCAACTGTCAAAGCAGTATTTGATGGCAATGTCCAAGGAGTTGTCGTCCAGGCAAGAATGTGAATATCTCCAAAACCTTGTAAAAAGCTTGGCAAAGTTTCCGGCAAAGTTTTGAATTGTGCTACAATCGTAGTATCTGTAACATCACGATATGCTCCAGGCTGATTTACTTCGTGAGAAGACAATCCTGTTCCTGCTTTTGGAGAATATGGCTGAATCGTATATCCTTTGTACAACAAACCTTTATCATAGATTTGTTTCAAAAGCCACCAAACAGACTCCATATATTTTGGCTTATAAGTAACGTATGGATCTTCCATATCTACCCAATATCCCATTTTTTCGGTCAAATCATTCCATACGTCCGTATAACGCATTACGGTTTTTTTACACGCTTCGTTATATTCTTCAATAGAAATTGTTTTACCAATATCTTCTTTTGTAATTCCAAGTTCTTTCTCAGTTCCTAATTCCACAGGTAAACCGTGAGTATCCCAACCAGCTTTTCTTTTTACCTGAAAACCTTTTTGAGTTTTGTAACGACAAAAAATATCTTTAATCGCACGTGCCATCACGTGGTGAATTCCCGGTAATCCGTTTGCTGAAGGCGGACCTTCAAAAAACACGAAAGGCTCTGCACCTTCGCGAGTAGTTACACTCTTTTCAAATATATTTTCTTTCTTCCAAAAATCAAGTACTTCTGACGCTACTGTTGGCAAGTCAAGTCCTTTGTATTCAGTAAATTTTGTGCTCATTTTATCCTTTTCTTAAACGAGGTGCGAAAGTAAGGAATTTTGAGGAAAATAGATAAAAGATGACGTAAAAAAGAGCGATGTCACGAAATTTCAAGTATATTCCGCAAAAAAATAGTGCTCTTTTTTAAAATCTAAGAGAAAACCTCCTTTAAAACCTCTAAAGATTTAGGTTTTTTGAATCCATCTAAATGAAAACTGTAGTAATCAATCAGTATTTTTAACAGAATTTGCCTTTCTATGACATTAAAAACTTTTTGATCGTTCTCGAACTTCAAATCAATTAGCTTTTTAAACAAATTTGTCTCATGTTCTGTAAGCGCACTTAAACCATGAAAAGGCACAAAAACACCTTCGATCATCTCAAAATAAGGCAAATCAGCTTCTGAAACATCGGGATAAAAACCCAAATACTTAGTGGCTTCTAAAAGCAGAATTAAATGAAAATTAGAAATCTCATTATGATGGTCAAGCCAAGTTAAAGCAGTTTCTAAAAAAACAAAAAGTGATTCGTTCTTTTCTTCTTCCTGAATAGAATAATGCAACATCTCAGAAAGAAACATTACCATCGTACTTTTTACCAAATCAGTATGAATACTCTGAAAAGGAACTGCGGTTTTAATTTCCTTGAAGTTTTCTAATGTCCCTTTGTTTTTATGTACTGCCTCTATTTCAAGAATAGACAGCGGCTGAAAATAAGCAATTTTCTGACTTGCTTTTCGGCTCGAAAAAGCGTCACGCACAAAATAGGACTTCAAGCCATTTGAAAGCGTGAAACACTTAACGATCAAACTTTTCTCCTGAAATTTTAATGCCGAAATTACTATTGCTTTGGTTTTGACAAGCACTATTAGATTATTAGATTGTTAGACTTCTTAGATTATTAGACTTTTGATTGTAAACTTTTGACCATATAAATTCATTAGATTATTCACATCAAACAATTATCTAATTACAGTAACCAGATTATCTAATTATCATTACTTTTTTGACTTTGGTTTCACTTCCATCCTGCGCCGAAATAAAAACCATATAAACTCCCGAAGCTACTTTATATCTTCCAAAAGCAGTTGTATCCCATTCTATCGTTCCACCGGTTGAAGTGGTTTCATAAACCAAATTACCTTCAATATCTGTGATTTTAACATTGGCTTTATCAATTAATCCGGCTACTTTCACAGTTCCTGAATAAGTTGGACGAACAGGATTTGGATAAATATATACATTGTTCAAATCTTCATTTGCCTGTGTTGCTATTCCTTTAAAAGCAATCATTCCTTTGTCTGTTGCAATAAAAACTTCACCACTCACACTATTAATTTTAATATCATTTATAGAATTACTCGGTAAAGGAGAATTATTTATAGTAAAATGATATTTTGTCTCCTGTCCATTTGGCGACACCATAAAAACCCCTGAATCAGCTGTACCAATCCATTTATTATTAGATCCATCTACCACAATCGATGTAATAAACTGCTCGTAAAGTAATTCCTGAGGCAGATTGTCTTCCATTATAATAATTGGATTTGCTTTTAACTGACCTTCAGTTTGAAAACTACCAACATTAGACAAAACTCTCAACCCTTTTATAGTCCCTATCCAAAGCTGATTTTTAGTATCAACCGCCACAGATCTAACATCTGTTGTTGGCAAATTTCCTGAATCTGCACCTAAAGTTATTTTTTTGAACGTGTTTGTACTTTCGTTAAAAGCAATCACGCCATCTCTATTAGTAGAAATCCATTTTGTATTATTCTTATCAATAGCGATGTTTGAATAACTAACATCTTCTGCTTTCGCTAAAACTGCACTTGTAGCATAACTTTGCCATTGTCCATTGGTTTTTAAGACCTTTAAACCATTATTAACCCTACTATTGGTTATCCAAAGATTTCCGGATTTATCAAAAGCATTTCCATTAATCCTGACATCTATATAATCCGGTCCGGCATAAGTAATACTTTCCAGACCACTGTTTTTTTCATTATACAAAAAATTAGGCATATCATCTTCTATCTTTACTAAACCTAAAAAAAAAGAACTTGCATAAACCTGGTTTTCATTTTTAGGATTGATAAGAATCCGTGTTATCGATTTTGCATCATAAACTTCTGAATAAGGAATATTCAACCAACCCGAAGAAGTATTGTATCTGCTAACACCATAAGTATCCAATGGATATGGATCATAAGAAGTATTATAATCACCATAAACCGTCCACAATACATTTGGAGAAACATCTAACGAAAAAATATTATTTCGAATTGGTCCCGTTGGTGTATTTTCTGTAAAGGTCGAAATCCCTGCAAGTGTTGAGGAAAACAACCCTTTTTCTTTTGTTCCGATATAAATTAAATCACCAACAGCTGTTGCGCAACTAAAATTTAAATTATTGCTTAGAACCTGAGTATTTGTAATTTGACGACTCAAAATCATTTGATTATTATAAACGTAAACCGAATTTGGTATCGTAATAAACAAGTTATGATTCCTGGCTCTCATATCTGTAGAAGGTTGTGGAAGCTGTAAAAAACCAATAAATATATTAGAGTTAAACCGATGAATATATCCCGCTGAATTTATAGCAATTAGCTCTGTATCTAAAGCTTCGACACTTGACCAATCTCCAGAATTCACAAGAAGCCATTGTTGGTAATCAACCAAATTTGGATTTGTACTATCTGCTTTTCTAATTCCACTTGAAGTAGCTGCGTAGATGAATCCATTAAAAAAGGTAGTTTGTTTTACGCTAATTTCTGCGCCATTATCTCCAATAAAATAAGTATCTCCAAATTGCGAAGTCGTTAAATTGAATTGTACTATTCCAAAATCGCACGAAACATAAAGCAAACCATTATGTTCCATAAAATGATTAATTTTTTTAATGCTAGGCGATAATTGTTTATTAATTATATCGACTACTTTCAACATGCTTCCGTCGGTTTCATTGATTACAATCATCAAACCATTTTCATAACCAACAATAGTTTTTTTGAATGTTTCACTATAATAAACCGCCGAAATAGTCTGACCGGAAAGTCCATCAACTGTCGTAGTTGTTTTGAGGAGATTTGTTGCTGAATTTTTAGAGAACAAAGCATTCTCTGACGCAGCAAAAACTGTTGTCGCAGATTCTGAGATATCTTTTATTTCGTTAAACGAAAAATAACCTTGCCAGGACAATTTACTTTGAGCGAAATTAAACTGAAACAGCAATAGAAATAAAATATACAGAAAGCTTCTCTTCATCATTTAATGTATTCGGATAGACAAATATACTACAAACGAAAGTATTTGATTTTTGTTCTTCTTTAAAATAAAAATCATTTTCTTTCTATATAGATTCGCCACGAATTCACGAATTATTCTTTTCTTAAAGAGGAACAAAAATATTCGTGAATTCGTGGCGGAAAACAAAAAAAGCCTTCATCTTTCGTTTCCGATAGATGAAGGCTTCTTAAAATTTGATTTATTATTACACTACACCTTGTGCAAGCATAGCATCGGCAACTTTAACAAATCCGGCAATGTTCGCTCCTTTTACGTAGTTTACATAACCATCTTCACCAGCACCATATTTTTTACATTGATTGTGAATTCCAACCATGATATCTTTTAATCTTAAATCAACTTCTTCACTTGTCCAGTTTAGACGAATTGAGTTTTGCGTCATTTCTAATCCGGATGCAGCAACTCCACCAGCGTTCGCCGCTTTTCCAGGAGCAAATAATACTTTATTATCTAAGAATAATTTAATTGCATCAAGAGTAGATGGCATATTTGCAGCTTCAGTTACGCACAAAACACCATTATCTATAAGTTTTTTGGCATCATCACCATTTAACTCATTTTGAGTTGCACATGGAATCGCAATATCAACTTTTACCTCCCATGGACTTTTTCCTTTATGGAAAACAGCGTTTGGATATTTATGAGTATAAACTTCAGCTCTGTTATCACCAGTTGCTCTCATTTCTACCATATGTTCAATTTTCTCACCAGAGATACCTTCTTCATCATAAATATAACCATCAGGTCCTGAAATAGTAACTAATTTCCCTCCTAGTTCATTTATTTTTAAAGCAACACCCCAAGCAACATTTCCAAATCCTGAAATTGCTACTCTTTTTCCTTTTATTTCATGTCCAATAGTACGTAACATTTGGTCCGTAAAATAAACAACTCCATATCCTGTAGCCTCAGGACGTATTAATGAACCTCCGTACGCAAGTCCTTTACCGGTTAAAACACCGGTAAATTCATTTCTGATTCTTTTATATTGACCAAATAAATATCCAATCTCTCTTGCACCAACACCAATATCTCCTGCAGGAACATCCAAGTCTGGACCAATATGACGGCATAACTCAGTCATAAATGATTGACAAAAACGCATTATTTCTCCGTCAGATTTTCCTTCCGGATCAAAATCAGATCCTCCTTTTCCACCACCCATCGGAAGTGTTGTAAGACTATTCTTAAAAACCTGTTCGAAAGCTAAAAATTTTAAAACTGATAAATTTACAGAATGATGAAATCTGATTCCGCCTTTGTACGGTCCAATTGCAGAATTCATCTGAATTCTAAAACCTCTGTTTACAATTATCTCTCCTTTATCGTCCACCCACGGAACTCTAAATATTATAGAACGTTCTGGTTCAGCAATTCTTAGAAGTAAATTTTTACCATCGTATTTTTTTCTTTCTGCAATAAATGGAATTACCGTTTCTGCAAACTCTCTAACGGCTTGAAGAAACTCAGGCTCGTTTGGATTCTTTGACTCTACAAGAGCCATAAACTCATTTATTTTTTGTTCCATTTTGAAATAAATTATTTTATTTTTTTGCTCAATTATGTATTCCGAAAATTTTTAGAGAAAACGTTTTCGTAATAACACACAAAGATACAGTAAATTGTTATTTTTTTACATCTGGACTGTCGATTTGTTTATTTTTCAAACAATAATTAAAATAACATTTACCCTTTTAAGTTTACATCAATTTAACATAGTTAAAGTTAGTAAATTAAGTATTTCATTACTTATTTTCTAATAGCCTAATTTAATATTTTGAATCGACCATGTTTTTTATATATTTGCCTTGATTAGAAAGCCCAAAACTATGCTCAAACCAGTAATTATCACATTATTTGCCATCTTTGGCATACCTACTATTGCATTTGCCCAGTCCGATTTAGCACAAGAAGTAGGAATAGTATTCGGACCTGTAGTTTTTCAGTCTGACTACGGTCAAAGAAATAACTTTGACACAAACATCGGAAATACTGGCTTTGGAATCGGACTTGTCCATTTTTTAAATTTCTCAGCCAATAACAATAGAGAAAGTTTTTTTACAGAACACTTTAAAGTTAGATCCGAATTATCTTTTAACAAAACCAACTTAGAACATTTTGGTTATTGGGTAGAAAGAGAAAAATTCAAAAACCTTGTACAACACCTTAGAGCAATGCACGGCAGCTCAAGCGTAGTAAACCTTGGAGCTCAATTGGAGTATTCACCGTTTATGAAAATTCATGATTTCGAAAACACAATAGGTGGCGTTAGCCCATATGTAAGTGTAGGATGTCAGGTGAGTTATTATTCGGCCAAAGTCGATTCCAGATTAGGTACTTTAGGACTTCCTGAAAATACTTTTCCAAAATATTTAACTCCTTCTGATGGCCGTCCATATGGTTTTTCTAGCGAAAGCGGTGTCGTAGCGTCTATAACAGCAGGTGTCGGAATTCACTACAAATTGACAAAAATGAACGATCTGATGTTCGAAGCCCGTTATCAGGGATTCAGTTCTGATTGGATAGATGGTTTAAATCCTAACAAAGATCTTTATAAAGAAAACAAATCAAACGATTCTCAAGTTTGGTTTAATGTAGGGTACATTATGTACTTAGAATATTAAAGAAATTCCAAAATAAAAAAAATCCCAAATTCCAAAATCATTGAGATTGGAGTTTGGGATTTTTTATTTAGTGATTATTTTTTAAGCTAAAGCTTGCTCTAAATCTGCAATTAAATCTTCGGCATCTTCAATACCAACGCTCAATCGAACTAAATCATCGGTAATACCAACTTCTGCTCTTTTATCTGCCGGAATAGAAGCGTGTGTCATCAATGCTGGATGATTTGCCAATGATTCAACTCCGCCAAGCGATTCTGCCAAAGTAAAAACTTTTAATTTCTCTAAAAATGCAATAGAATCTTCTTTCTTCCCAGATTTAAAAGTAAATGAAACCATCCCGCCAAAAGCTTTCATTTGCTTTTTAGCAATTTCATGAAACGGATGATTTTTTAAACCCGGATAATAAACTGTATTTATTTTTGGGTGATTACTCAAGAATTCAACCACTTTTTCTCCGTTTTCACAATGTCTTTGTACTCTTAACGAAAGTGTTTTGATTCCTCTTAAAACCAAGAAACTATCCATTGGTCCAAGAGTTGCTCCCGTTGCAAATTGCTGAAAATGCAATTGATCTCCTAGAGCCTCATCTTTAACAATTAAAGCTCCCGCAATAACATCAGAATGCCCACCAAGATATTTTGTAGCAGAGTGCATTACGATATCCGCTCCAAGATCAAGAGGTTTTTGCAAATATGGCGTTGCAAAAGTATTATCTACAGCAAACAAAATATTATTGGCTTTAGTAATTTTTGCTACTTCTGCAATATCTGCCAACTTCATCAACGGGTTTGTTGGTGTTTCTACCCAAACCAATTTTGTGTTTTCGTTGATTAATGATTTCAATTTTGCGATATCAGTCATATCAACAAAATGAAATTTAATTCCTGAATCTTTATAAATTCTGGAGAACATTCTATAAGTTCCTCCGTATAAATCATCCATTGCAATGATTTCATCTCCAGCCTTAAACGATCTTAAAACACAATCTGTTGCTGCCAAACCTGATGAAAAAGCCAATCCGCGAGTACCATTTTCAATACTTGCCAAAGCATTTTCTAAAGCTGTACGAGTTGGATTCGACGCTCTGCTATATTCATAATCCGCCAAAGGTTTCCCCGGACTCGTTTGAATAAATGTTGAAGTTTGATACACCGGAGGCATAACCGCCCCTGTACTTGGGTCATGATGTTGACCACCATGTATTACTTTTGTATTGAATTTCATATAGTTATAAATTTTTAATACTTAATTGTGGTACAAATTTACCGTTTAATTTATTTTAATCCTGACACAACTTCTTACCTTTGTATATAATTAACACTTTTTGATATGAAACACTTAACTATTTTAGTCTTTTTGTTTTTAATCTTGACAAGTTGCAACAAAGGGCTTTCATTTGAAAATGAAACATTTGAAAAAGAATCTGCTATCCCTTGCAAAAGCGATTGTCCAAAAATCACCATCGATGTTCCCATCGCAAAAAATACACCGATAGTAAAAGACAGCATCAATAAAAAAGTTTTTGCAGTAATAAAAGAAATTGTCTATTTTGGAGAAGACCCGTCAAAAGCAAATGATTATAAAACATTGGCAGAATCTTTTATTACTTCATATGAAGAAATGCATAAAAAATTTCCAAGTGAAACTTTTGGCTGGGAAGGAAAAATAAAAGGCGATGTCGTATTTAATTCCGATCAGATTCTAAATATAAAAATTGATCATTATACCTTTACCGGTGGCGCTCATGGTTATCAGGGTTTCCGATCTTTACTATTCAATCCTAAAACAGGAAAAACCATTTTTAGCGATCAATTGTTTAAAAATGAAAAAGAATTTAAGGCTTTCGCCGAAAAAGAATTCAGAACAAAATACAATATCCCCACAAAAGCTAACATTAATGCAACAGGTTTAATGTTCGAAAACGACAAATTTCAATTGCCACAGAATATTTTTTATACCGATGAAGGCTTGCTTTTATATTACAACTCTTATGAAGCAGCTTCGTATGCCGATGGCCCAAAAGAACTTTTATTTCCTTATGATAAAGTCAATAAATTTTTGAAATATCAATAACTTTAATCTTAATGTGAAGTTATAATTCGGCTAAAGCCAAAAAACAAAAAAATCATCGAATTAGATGCACAGCTGTGCATCTCTACAGAAAACCTTTGTCTCTTTGTTCCTACGAACCTTTGTACCTTATTTAGCCCCTTCCTGAAAATCATACTTCATCTTTCTTAAAATCCTTAACGCTTCTTTAAACGACAAATAAATATTTCCAAATGGTTTCAGAAGTAATTTTGCATCAATCAGTTTTTGTTTTGCATCGTCAAAACCATTCAGATAACAAATCATAAAAGTTGAGGGAAGATTTTCCAAATCTTTTAATTCACGTTCTGATAAAGGAATTCCTTTTTGTAGTTTTTGCAATAATGCCATATTAGAATTATAAATATGATAGAGCATTTTCCGATTGAATTCCGGAGGTTGAAAAAGCATTTCACGGTCAATTTTATAATATCCGTTGTCGAAAAAATGAATCGTTTGTTTCTCTAAAGGATAATAACTCGTTTTATCATTTAGCCCCAACGGAACATATTCGGTTATTGTAAAACTATCATCATCAAAAACTATCGTAACAACATCTTGGGCCGAATAAAAAAGTTTAATTTGTTCGTTGATTAACTCAATGTCAACACGAGATAAAAAGGTTACATCTCGGGATTTTTTAGGAACTCCCGCCCAGCAAATCACAAACAATTCTTTAAAAACATAATATTTAGGCGACATATCTTTGTGCCTGAAATTCATAAAATCGATAACGCCGTCCAATGTATATTGAATGCTGTTTCTGGAACTATTTTCGATGCCGATTACAGTTTCTGTATTCTGATAGTTTTTTTCGATTTCACCTTCTTCTACAGGAATCGAATTACTGCCACGTCGTACAAAAACACTATTAGCGATTATAGTATGAATTCCTTTTTTGAAATAGGAAATTTTACTTTTGGGTTTAATCGTTACCAATCCAATTACTTTATCTTTTGGAAGATTTGGAAATGGTACATTCTCATACTGAATTTTAGGCGGATTCTCCAAAAAAGCATTGACCAGATTTTGGATTCTACTATCGTCAAAAAAGTCATCACCAACAATTTCGTTATCCTGATCTTCTACCCCAACCACTATATAAGAATTATTGGTTGGGTTTGAATTGGATAATGCGCAAATGTGTTTCAGAAATTTCCCTTTTCCTTCACGCGAATGTAAATTCAACTGCCTTTTTTTGTCATAAAAACTGCTCTCATCATTATGAGCCAGGAGATTTTTTATTAAAAGGCGCTTGTTGATCATCTTTTTAGACTTCTTAGATTTTTAGACTTCTTAGATTGTTGGACTATTTGATTTTCAGATTCTAAATTTAATCTAAAGATCTAACTTTCTAAGAAGTCTAACAATCTAATTTTAGATATTCTTTTTAACAATCGTCGACGACGCTTGCGCTGTACTCATCACAACCAAATCGGCAATATTTACGTGATATGGTCTTGAAATCACAAAATGAATAATATCGGCAATATCTTCTGCCTGTAGCGGATCAAAACCCTTGTAAACATTTGAAGCTCTTTCGACATCACCTTTAAAACGTACTTCGCTAAATTCGGTGGCAACCATTCCCGGATGAATCCCTCCAACACGAATTCCAAACGGATTCAAATCAATTCGCATTCCTTGCGTGATTGCATCAACTGCATGTTTTGAACCACAATATACATTTCCGTTTGGATAAACTTCTTTTGCAGCCGTTGATCCAATATTAATAATATGTCCTGATTTTCTTTCGGTCATTTGCGGAATTATAGCTTTAGAAACATATAACAATCCTTTTACATTAATATCAATCATCGCATCCCAGTCATCTAAATTCCCCGTTTGAATTGGATCTAAACCGTGGGCATTTCCGGCGTTATTGATCAAAACATCAATTGTCGAAAACTCCTCAGGTAAATTATTAATACTATCAAAAGCCGCATTTTTATCGCGAACATCAAAAGATAAAGAATGCACTTCTGTAAAAGCCGAAAGTTCTTTTTCTAATTCAGTTAAACGATCAATACGTCTTCCGCAAAGGACAACTTTATAATTATTTTTAGCCAGTATTTGTGCGGTTGCTTTTCCAATTCCGCTTGTGGCACCAGTTATTAAGACTGTTTTTTTCATTCTTATTTATTTTTCAAGTTTTTGCCACAGATTAATTAATCTTTCAACTTCTGAAATCTATTAATCTGTGGCAAATAATTTTATTTTTAATTTTTCCACTCTTCTAAATTCAACACCATATTCAAAGCAGTCCAGGTTTCTCCATCAACTTCTCTTATCAGTTTTTTATCCGGATTAATTGTGAAGCCCACTTTCTCATAACATTTTATAGCGCCAATATTAAAATCGAAAACATTCAATTCAACATTTCGTTCTTTTCTGTTTTTAAGAATATATTCAAGTAATAGAATCACCATTTGTTCACCGATTCCTTTTCCTCTTTGATTTTTATCCATAATCAGAATGCGCCCAAGTTTTGCAGAATCATCTTTAAAATAAATTTCGCAGTGACCCAAAGTACTTTCCCCAGAAACATTAACAAGTCTAAAAGCAATTCTATTTTCATCAGAAAGTGTTTTGTCAATTTGTTCTTCGGTTAGCGGAAAAACAAATTCTGGTCCAGCAAATTGCATTAAATCTTTTGCATTTTTGATGGAATCTATCAATTCCGAATAATATTGTTTTTCGAATTTTTCTAAGTGTATCATTTTTCAGAATACATCATTTATGGCACATCGTCTCCCATACTTTCTGTCCAGACCGCAAACCAGTCTTCTTTATCCATTTCTAACTCAACAGCTTTCATCAGCGACTGAATTCTGGCAATATTTACAGTTCCCGCAATCGGAATTACTCCTGCCGGATGTTTTAAAATCCAGGCCAACAAAAGAGTATCAGACCCAAAACCATATTTTTGAACCAATTCGGCAAATAGTTTTTTCAAACGACGTGTTTTCTTAGTGTCTTCTCTAAAAACTGTTCCAAGCGGATTCCATGACAATGGGCGAATTCCGTGCGTTTGCATATAATCTAAACTTCCATCTGTCATCGCTTCAAAATGAGTAGCTGAAAATTGCACCTGATTATAACTAACTTCTGTTTTCTGACGAATCAATTCGGTTTGAGAACTGGTGAAATTTGAAAGTCCAAAGTCAATAATTTTCCCTTCAGATTTTAATTTCTCAACTGCTTCTGCAATTTCATCTGCTTGCATCAACGGACTTGGTCTGTGCAATAAAAAAACATCAACATAATCTGTTTTCAGCTTCTTTAAAGATTCTTCAACAGACCAAATAATATATTCTTTAGAATAATCGTAATGTTTGATTTTGTTCTCCGGGCGATTTTCAGCAATCATCTGAATACCGCATTTGGTAATTAATTGTAATTTTTCGCGTGCAATTTTGCCGGCATGAAATGCCTTTCCAAAATCAGCTTCGGTGGTATAAGCTCCGTAAATGTCGGCGTGATCAAAAGTTGTAATTTTGTTTTCGATACAAATTTGTATCATGTTTTCCATTTCCTTAAGTGTAAGGTTTTTATCCCAAACACCCCAATTCATAGTGCCCGAAATTATAGGCGATAATGCTGTTTTACTCATGGTTTTATTGCGTTATTTTTGGTAATAAATATGCTTTTCTAAAGCATAATCATCAAAGTTCTTAAAAATATAAAAATAGATTCCCAATTCGTCCTTAAAATTAGGTCTTTGGTCGAAGTTTTAACCATTCTTTAACATCTTACTTCTCAAAAAATATTCAATTTGCACTCTCAAAAGTAAGGCATAAAAATCAACGTTTTAAAAAGGTTTTAAAAATATTTATATGGAAGAAAATACAACGACTTTAGACATTAGAGCGATAAATGAGAGAATTGAAAGAGAAAGTGCTTTTATAGACCTTCTTACAATGGAGATGAACAAAGTTATTGTGGGCCAGAAACATATGGTCGAACGTTTACTAATTGGACTTTTAGGACAAGGGCATATTTTGCTTGAAGGTGTTCCCGGATTGGCAAAAACTTTAGCAATAAATACTTTGTCACAAGCGGTTCAGGGTTCATTCAGTCGTATTCAGTTTACTCCCGACTTATTACCTGCCGATGTTGTTGGAACGATGATTTATAACATCAAAGCAAACGAGTTCTCAATTAAAAAAGGGCCAATCTTCGCTAATTTCGTCCTTGCCGATGAGATTAACCGTGCTCCGGCAAAAGTTCAGTCAGCACTTTTAGAGGCGATGCAGGAAAAACAAGTAACTATTGGCGACACGACTTTCAAACTTGATCGTCCGTTTTTAGTACTTGCAACTCAAAACCCTGTTGAGCAAGAAGGAACATACCAACTTCCGGAAGCGCAAGTTGACCGTTTTATGCTTAAAACCGTAATTGATTACCCAAAAATGGATGAAGAACGCTTAGTAATTCGCCAAAACTTAAAAGGATCTTACGAAAAAGTAAATCCTGTAGTTTCTGTAGAACAAATTTTACGCGCACAAGAAGCTGTTCGTGAAGTTTACATGGACGAAAAAATCGAAAAATATATTCTAGATATTGTATTTGCTACTCGTTATCCTGAGAAATACAAACTTGCAGACTTAAAACCTCTTATTAGTTTTGGAGCATCACCACGTGGAAGTATTAATTTAGCTAATGCAGCAAAATGTTACGCTTTCATTAAACGTCGTGGATATGTAATTCCAGAAGATGTTCGTGCAGTTGTACATGATGTTTTACGTCACAGAGTTGGTATTACTTATGAGGCTGAAGCCGAAAACATTACTTCTGTAGACATTATCAACAAAATCGTAAACGAGATTGAAGTACCTTAAAAATTTGTTTAATGTTTCAAGTTTCACGTTGCTGTAAAGCCAACTTGAAACTTGAAACTTTTAAACTTTAAACAAATAAAATGGATACAAAAGAGCTTTTAAAAAAAGTACGGAAAATAGAAATCAAAACGAAAAGATTGAGTAATCACATCTTTTCGGGAGAATACCACTCTTCATTTAAAGGGCGCGGGATGACTTTTAGTGAAGTACGTCAATACCAATATGGCGACGACATTCGTAACATCGATTGGAATGTAACTGCACGCTACAATGAAGCCCACGTAAAAGTTTTTGAAGAAGAAAGAGAGTTGACCATGGTTTTAATGGTTGACATTTCGGGTTCTGAAGGTTTTGGTTCAAAAAGCCAATTTAAAAAAGACATCGTCACCGAAATTGCGGCAACGATGGCTTTTTCGGCTACACAAAATAATGACAAAATTGGTTTAATATTATTCTCTGATAATGTAGAGTTGTATATTCCGCCAAAAAAAGGTCGTTCACACGTTTTGCGTATCATTCGTGAATTAATCGAATTCGAACCAAAAAGCCATAAAACAGATGTTGGAGCTGCTTTAAAATTTTTATCAGGAACTCAGAAAAAGAAAGCAATCGTTTTTGTGATCTCTGATTTTATGTCTGAAAATTACGAGCAGACTTTAAAAATCGCTTCTAAAAAACACGATATTACGGGTGTTCGAGTGTATGATATTCGTGAAGAAAAAATTCCGAATTTAGGAATGGTATCTATGCTTGATGCCGAAACCGGAAAAATTCAGCTGGTTGATACTGGTTCGAAAACAGTACGAATGAATTACGAAAAACACTATCACGACAGAGTAAATTATTTCAAAGATATTTTCAGCAAATCGGGTGCAGGTGTTGTAAACACAAGAGTTGACGAAAATTACGTAACCAAATTGCTTGGCTATTTCAAATCGAGGTAAATATAATTTTAGAGTGCAGATTTTAGATTTTAGATTAAAAAAAAGATCTATAAATTAATTTCTGCTGAAGAATTACAAATAAAAAATCCGCTTAAATCCGCGTCATCCGCGTGCCATATTAAGCATTCGTTTTAGACTAAAATCTGAAAACAAAATCAAATGAAATTAAAGTTTTACATATTTTTATTTTTACTCTCCTCTTCTATTTTTGCACAGCAAAAACAAGTTGAGACCAGTATTGATACTACAAAAAATAAAATTGGAGCCGAATTTAAGTTAACGCTTAAAACGGTTGTCAGTTCAAAGTCGAAAGTTGTTTTTCCTAAACTAAAAACTATCGGACAACTTGAAGTAATTCAGTCGTATCCAATTGATACAGTGAAGAAAAACGACACTTATGAATTGATCAAAAAATATGGTTTAACGCAATTTGATTCCGGAAAATATACTATTCCGAGCATTAAGATTTTAATTGACAAACAGCCTTATTTATCAGATTCTATTCGTATTGAAGTTGCCAATGTAAAAGTCGATACGTTACAACAAAAGATGTACGATATCAAAGACATTACTGCTGCTGACAGCGGAATAGGAAACTGGTGGATTTATCTTTTGATTTTTATTGTTATTCTTGCCATTGGAGCTTTTGTATATTGGTTTGTTAAAAAACGCCAATTGAAAAAAATCGAAGAAGAAGTTTATAAAACTCCTATCGAAAAAGCGACAAGTTTGCTAAACAATCTGGAGCAAAAAGAACTGGTTCAAAAAGGCGAAATCAAAGAATACTATAGTGAATTAACAGATATTGCGCGTAACTATATCGAAGAAGCAATTCATATTCCAGCAATGGAAAGCACAACATCTGAATTGATTCAGGCGATCAGAACCGCTTCTACCAAAAAGAAAATGACGCTTACTCCTGAAACTGTTGAGAATCTGGAACGCGTTTTACGTCAGGCGGATTTAGTAAAATTTGCTAAATCTAAACCTCTGGAATTTGAAATTACCGAAGACCGAAATAAAATTCAAAGAGTAATTCTGACACTTGATAATGCGATTCCAACTGAAGTTCCAGCTGAAGAAGAAGACCAATTATTAAACGAAGCTCAGAAACAAAAACAAATTAAGCAACAACTACTTAAAAAACGTAATAAACGTATTGCAATTGCTGTAGGAACTGTAGTTTTCTTAGTATTTGCTACAACGACATTCTTTATTGTTACCAAAGGTTTCAATTACGTAAAAGACAACCTTATTGGTCATCCGTCTAAAGAATTATTAGAAGGAGAATGGGTAAAAAGTGCTTACGGAAATCCTGCCATTCTTATTGAAACTCCAAAAGTTTTAAAACGAATGGATACTCAAAAATTCTTGCCAAAAGAAACAATGGCGCTAATCAAAGAGATGCAGCTTTTTGTTTATGGAAGTATGATTGACAATTTTTATGTGGCAGTTTCAACCAGTAAATTCAAAAATCCTGTAGAGCTTGATTTGGCAAAAGCCTTAGAAGGATCTCTAAAAGTAATCGAAGCTCAGGGGGGACAAAATATTATTGTAAAACAAGAAGATTTCCAAACCAATCAAGGTATTCAGGGATTAAAAGGATACGGAACAATGACAGTCTTAAATCCGGTTGACAAAACAAGTTCAAAAGCATATTATGAAATTTTGCTTTTCAAACAAGATCAGGGATTGCAACAAATCGTGATTTTACATCAGGAAGGCGATACTTATGCAAATGATATTACAGAGCGCATTTTAAATTCTGTTGAACTTCAAAAAGCGAGCAACTAATGAATAAGATAACTTTTTTAAACCCGGAATTTTTTTGGTTGTTCCTATTAATTCCTATTGCGATCGCTTGGTTCTTTTGGAAACGAAATCAGCAATCACCTACTTTAAAGATGAGTTCGACGCAAGGTTTCAAAAATAGTGAATCGCTATTGACGAAATTAAAACCTTGTTTATACGTTTTTAGAATTATTGCCTTATGTTCTTTAATTATTGCTTTAGCAAGACCTAGAACAGTTGATATTAGCAGTCAGACTAAAACCACAAAAGGAATCGATATTGTTCTTGCAATTGACGTTTCGGGAAGTATGTTGGCAAAAGATTTAAAGCCAAACCGTATGGAAGCTTTAAAAAGAGTAGCCGCAGATTTTGTTGGAGAAAGACCTAATGACAGAGTTGGATTGGTTTTATATGCCTCAGAAGCTTATACAAAAACTCCGGTTACAAGTGACAAAGCTATTATCTTAGAAGCGATAAAAGGAATTAAATATGATACGGTTTTACAAGACGGAACCGGAATTGGAATGGGATTGGCAACTGCTGTAAACCGTCTTAAAGACAGTAAAGCAAAAAGCCGAGTAGTAATTTTAATGACGGATGGTGTTAATAATGCCGGTTTTATTGAGCCGGAAACTGCATCAGACATTGCGAAACAATACGGAATAAAAGTTTATACCATAGGAATTGGTACTAACGGAATGGCAGAATCTCCATATGCTTATGCTCCAAATGGAGGATTCTTATATAAAATGCAAAAAGTTGAAATCGACGAACAATTAATGAAAAGCATTGCTCGTAAAACCGATGGAACTTATTTTAGAGCAACAAGCAACGACAGATTAGCCGAAATATACAACGCAATTAATAAATTAGAAACTACTGAAATTCAAGAATTAAAATTCTATGATTATGACGAAAAATACAGAGGTTTTGTTTTATTAGCAGCCTTTTTATTATTGTTGGAAGTAGGTTTAAGAAATACGGTTTACAGAAGCTTTATTTAAAATATATTAGTCGCAGTCACAGTTTTACAGTTTACAGCTGAAAAACCGAGACTGAAAACTGCGACTGAGAACTAGAATCAAAAAATGGAATTAGACGAAAAAAAATATTTATATCTTTTGTTATTACTCCCAATTGTGGTGTGTGTTTTCCTTTTCAATATGTATTGGAAAAGAAAAAAACAACGCGAATTTGGTGATCTCGAAATGGTAAAAAGACTGAGCCCTGAGCGTTCTGTTTTTAAACCTGTATTAAAATTATCGGTTGTACTTTTGGCACTTGCCTGTTTAATTATCGGATTGGTAAATCCGAAGATTGGGACAAAAATGGAAACGGTAAAACGCGAAGGAATAGACATTGTTTTTGCGGTTGACGTTTCTAAAAGTATGCTTGCCGAAGATGTTGCACCAAGCCGTTTGGAAAAAAGCAAACAACTGGTTTCTCAAATCATCAATAACTTAGGAAGTGACCGAATTGGAATTGTAGCTTACGCAGGAAGTGCTTTCCCGGTTTTGCCAATTACATCTGATTATAGCGTTGCCAAAATGTTCCTGCAGAGTATGACTCCGGATATGGTTTCATCACAAGGAACTTCACTTGATGAAGCAATACGATTGTCCTCTACTTATTTTGACGAAAAAAGCAAAACAAGTAAACTTTTGATTCTGATTTCTGATGGAGAAGATCATTCTGAAGGTGCTTCGGCTGCTGCAGAAGAAGCCAATAAAATGGGAATGAAAATCATTACGATTGGTGTTGGAACAGAAAAAGGAGGAACAATTCCGTTAAAAGAAAATGGTGTAGTAAAAAGCTATCAACAAGATCAAAACGGACAAACTGTTATTACAAAACTAAATCAGGAAGGCTTAAAAACCATTGCAAAAGCGACAAAAGGTGGTTATGTATATGGTGGAAATACTAAAGAGGTTTTAGAATATATCAAAAACGCCTTAAACAACATTCAGAAAACTGAATTTGAAGCCACTCAAATGGCCGATTTTCAATCGCAATTTCAATGGTTCATTGGCTTTGCTTTCTTATTATTGTTTGTTGATATTTTCCTTTTAGAAAGAAAAACAAATTGGATAAAAGAATTGAATTTATTTAACGAAAAGAAATAATAAAGTTAGCCGCTAATTACCTGAATTTACACGAATAAAATTATTTAAACACAAAGAATTAACTAGTGATAATTGGTGTAATTTGTGGTAAACTAAAAAACATAAAAAATTAGAATGAAAAATTTACTTCTTTATATTTTACTAACGTTTTCTTTAGCAGTTTCGGCTCAGGAAAAGGATAAAACATTGCCTGATGCCAATGAAGAATATAAGCAGAATAAATTTGTTGATGCAGAAGCTAATTATAGAATTTCAGAATCAAAATTTCCAAAACGTGCGGCTGCTCCTTATAATTTAGGAAACACTATCTATAAACAAAATCAGGTTTCAGAAGCTAAGTTTGCTTACGCTAAAGCAATAAAAAATGCCAAAACAAGACCTGAGAAACATAAAGCATTCCACAATTTAGGAAATGTTTTTATGAAAGAGAAAGATTATACGCAGGCAGTTGAAGCTTATAAAGAAGCATTACGAAATGATCCAACAGATGACGAAACACGTTACAACTACGCTTTAGCGAAACAAAAATTAAAAGAAAATCCTCCGAAAAACGATAAGAATAAAGACAAAAACAAGGACAAGGATAAGGATAAAAATAAAGATAAGGACAAGGACAAAGACAAAGACAAGAATAAAGATAAAGACAAGGATAAGGACAAAAAAGACGACAAGGGCGACAAAGACAAGGATAAAAAAGATGGTAAAAACGATCCGAAGAAAGATGATAAATCAGACAATAACGGGGAGCCAAAACCACAGCCTGGCGGGATCTCTAAAGAACGAGTTCAGAATTTATTAGATGCCGTAAACAACGAAGAAAAGAAAGTTCAGGATAAAGTAAACGCTCAAAAAGTAAAAGGATCTCCTAAAAAAACTGAAAAAGACTGGTAAATAACGTTGAATTGTTTAATCGTTAATTTGTTGATTTAAATCACTTCAAAACCGATTAAACAATATTTCACCGATTAAACGGTTAAACTAAAAAACAATTAAACAGTTAAACAAAAACTGAAAACAATTTAATGAAAAGATATTTAATTCTATTACTATTCACTTTTCAAGGGCTTTTGGCTCAAGTTCAATTTGAGGCAAGAGTAAGCAAAAACACGCTTGGACTGAACGAAAGATTACGCGTTGACTTTATGATGAATGTTGATGGAGACAACTTTGATCAGCCTTCATTTGAAGGTTTTAGAATCGTAGGTGGTCCAAGTCAGCAAATAAGTCAATCCTGGGTAAACGGAAGAAGTTCTTTTCAGAAAATATATTCCTATATTTTACAACCTAACCAGAAAGGAACGGTTTATATCAAGCAAGCCGCTATTGAATACAACGGTCAGATTTACAAAACATCGCCTATAAAAATCGTTGTTACAAATGCCGTTGCACAAGAAAGAGATCCTAACGATCCTAGGTCTCAAGGATCTTCTAACGGAGATGAAATGCTGAATCTTGTAGCCGAAATTTCAAAAACAAGTCCATATGTAAATGAACCTATAACAGTAGTTTACAAACTGTATTTCAACAATATCAATGTTAATGGCTTTAAAGAATTGGCTAAGCCAAAATATAACGACTTCTGGAATCAGAATATCGATATCAAACAATTGACCCTTGAGCAAGGAACTTATCAAGGAGAAAAATGTTATTATGTAATCCTGAAAAAGACCATTCTTTATCCTCAAAAATCAGGCAAGCTTACTATTGAACCACTTTCGTTGGAAATTGGCGTACAAATGCCAACAAATCGCCGCGATATGTTTGGTCAAATGATTTTAACTGATGGAAGCAAGGTTGTTTCTGCGGGTGCAAAAACCATCAATGTAAGACCTCTTCCTGAAGCTTCTAAACCGGAAGGTTTTACCGGAGCGGTTGGTAAATTTGATTTTACGGTGACACCTTCTAAAACTACCTTAAAAAGTGGAGAAAGTATTGATTTAATTGTTAGTGCCTCAGGAAATGGAAACATGAAATTGTTTACTTTGCCAAAACCTGTTGTACCTAATGCACTTGAAATGTACGATCCGGTTCATGACGAAAAAGTGACAACTTCACTCTCTGGAATGTCAGGAAAAATCACGGATAAATACACAATTGTTCCGCAATACAAAGGGAAGTACGCTATAAAACCTATGGTATTCTCTTATTTTGATTTGAATACAGGAACTTATAAAACTATAACTTCAAAAGAAATTATGGTCGATGTTCTTGACGGACCAATTCAGGCAGAAACAAATGCAACGGCCGCTAAAAACGTGATTTCGAAAACAGAACAATTCAAATACATCAAATCAAAAACAACATTAACAGCAATTGCTAAAAATGATTTTTATGGTTCTAATTTGTATTATGCCTTGTTATTTTTACCGTTTGTAATTTTACCAATTATTATTTTGGCTAAGAAGCGAAAAGAAGCAATTGATGGCGACGTTACCGGAAACCGTATTAGAATGAACAACAAACTGGCGAAGAAATATTTATCTGAAGCTAAGAAACAAATCAAGAACAAAGAGCCATTTTATATCGCTTTGGAAAAAGCAATGCACAATTTCTTAAAAGCAAAATTGCATCTTGAAACTTCAGAAATGAGCAAAGACAATATTCGCGAGTTGTTATTATCAAGAAATTCAAATCCTGAAACAGTTCAAAATTTCATTAATTTGACTGAAAACTGCGAGTTTGCACGCTATGCTCCGGCATCAAGCGCTTCGATTCAGCAGGACTATGATAAAGCTATTTTGATAATTTCTGAACTGGAAAAACAAATAGTTTAAATTTTAACCGCAATTTATTTTACCGCAAAGTGCGCTAAGAAAAGTAATTTAGATTGTGTAGATTTTAAGTTCACAAAGTTTAAAAAATCAAACCCGACAGGTTTTATCCCGAGGCTTCGGGACTGTAGGTTTAAAGAAAATAAAATGAAACATATAGTATATCTTTTTTTATTAATCACACAGGTTTTCTTTGCTCAAAGCAGCTTTGAAAAAGGAAATGCATTGTACCAAAAGGGACAATATCAGCAAGCTGTAGATGTTTATGAAAGTATTATTAAAGATGACAAACAACAATCTGCTGAGTTGTATTTTAACCTGGCAAATAGTTATTACAAATTAAATAAAGTAGCACCTTCGATCTATAATTACGAGAAGGCTTTAGTTTTAAAACCTCATGATGCGGAGACTTTGAACAATTTAAAATTTGCCAAAAAACTAACAATCGACGAGATTAAAGAAGTTCCCAAAGTAGGTTTTGCAAAACTGATTCAGAACTTTACCGGTATTTTTAATTATAATACGTGGGCAAAAATCTCTATTGGAATCGCCTTTGTATTTCTATTGACTTTTATTGGGTATTATTTTTCACAGCTTTCGCTTACCAAAAGAATCTATTTCATTGGAATGTTTGTGCTTTTGGTTGCTTTATTGTTAAGTGTTTTTGCCGGAATGTCTGAGAAAAGCCATTTTGATAACGATCGTCCTGCAATTGTATTTTCAGAGTTAAGTGAAGTTCGCAGTGAACCTCAAAAAGCTGGTGCAGCAATTTTCTTATTGCATGAAGGCGCAAAAGTTTACGTTATGGAAACTCTTGGAAGATGGACAAAAATCGAACTAACTGACGGAACTGAAGGTTGGATCGACGGTACAACAATCAAAGAAGTAAAATAGAAATCGTTAAATTTCAGAACATAAAAAATCCCAAATCCCAGTATTAAATTGGAATTTGGGATTTTCTTTTTAGCTTTTGTTCTAATTTACAGCATCCACCAATCTAATAAACTCAGCTTTGTAACCATCTTCGTCGTTTGATAAACCAGATTTTGCTAATTTCTTTATATCAGAACTGGAACTGTTTGCTATAAATTTTGAATCTCTTAATTTTAATCCAAACCAGGCAACAGCGGTTGTAAATTTAAAGTCAGAAGAACTCTGATCTAACGTAACTTTTTTATTGTCGATTGTACTCACCATTTCAATACTTTTATCTCCGTCAGGTTTTTTATATCGAAATTTAATCGTCGCCAATTCATCACTATTTTCAGAATCATTCTTATTTACTTTTGTGTATTTTAAATCTGAAGCCACATAATCACTTTCAACACCAGTCGGAATAATTTCATACAAGGCCGTAACTGTGTGACCGCTTCCTAATTCGCCTGCATCAATTTTATCATTTTTAAAATCCTCAGCATTTAATTTTCTGTTTTCATAACCAATTAATCGGTAAGCCTGAACGTGCTTTGGATTAAACTCGATTTGTATCTTTACATCTTTCGCTATGGCAAACATCGAACCTTTAAATTCCTTTCCTAAAAAACGATTGGCTTCCTGAATATTATCGATATAAGCGTAATTTCCGTTTCCTTTATCGGCCAGGATTTCCATTTTACTATCCTTGAAATTCCCCATTCCGTATCCTAAAACCGTTAAGAAAACACCTGATTTTCTTTTCTCTTCAATCAGTTTCTCCATATCATCATCAGATGAAGCGCCTACATTAAAATCACCGTCTGTCGCAATTACAACCCTATTATTTCCTTCTTTTATGAAGTTTTGCTCAGCAAGTTTGTAAGCTAATTCAATTCCTTCTCCTCCAGCTGTACTTCCACCCGCACTTAAATCATCAAAAGCATCCATAATTGTTTCTTTTTCATCTCCCGAAGTTGGCTCTAAAACAACGCCGGCTGAACCCGCATAAACCACAATTGAAACTTTATCCTGTGGACGAAGCTCTTTTACCAAAATTTTCATCGATTCCTTTAATAACGGAAGTTTATTAGCTTCATCCATTGAACCAGAAACATCAATTAAAAAAACAAGATTTGAAGCCGGTAAATTAGTCATTGGAACATTTTTTCCCTGTAAACCAATTTTCAATAATTGACAGTTTTTATTCCACGGAGAATCACTTAATTCGGTATTAATCGAAAACGGATGCTGTCCTTCTGGCTGTGGGTAATTGTATTTAAAGAAATTCATCATTTCTTCGACACGAACAGCGTCTTTAGGAACTTTTTGTCCTTCATTAATAAAACGTCTGATATTGGTATAAGATGCATTATCAACATCAATAGAAAAAGTAGAAAGAGGTGATTTTTGTGGAGACTCAAAAGGATTTTCTTCAAGTCCGGCATAACTTTCAGTGTTAGGATCTGAAATATTTTCTTCTGGAAGTTCATCGGTAGAAACAACCGTCATATCCATTGCTTCAGCAGCAGAATCTGCATCTCCTTTTTTACAGCTGGACAAAACAAGAACAAGGAATGCGATCAAATAAAAAGCTTTATTTTTCATTTAAAATAAGTTTTAGAAATTAGTGAATGATTTACTCTCAAATAACGACCAGCATTCCGGATGTACTAGTGAAGATTATCTGTGATTTTCGGCAATCCAAATTTGATGCCAGAAATTTTGATAAATATTCTATTACTAAAATAATATTTTAACTGTGGGCTATTTTATCCTATAAGTGATATAAGAAAATTTAAGCTATACACCTATTTAAACTAAAATGAACTTATATCACCTATAGGCTTTAAAACTAAAAAGTGTAGATTTTTAAAGGTGTTACGCAATAATCCAATTTTATATCAGATTCAAAGACATCTTCAATTTGATTTTCGGCTTCAAAGAAAGAAAGACCAATTTTGATGGTTTCGGGTTTACATTCTGCTAAGAATTTATCGTAAAAACCTTTTCCGTAGCCAACTCTATTTCCAAAAACATCAAAAGCCAGAAGCGGTACAAAAACAACATCGATAGTTTCTGACGGAACTGGCAAACCATTTACAGGTTCTGGAATATTATATTCGTTCTTTTTGATTTTGGTATTATCGGTCAATAAAAAATGAGACATTCCGCGAGTGTTAAAATCACTTTTCGAAACCACGATTTCTTTATCTTTTCCTGAAAGTAAGTGTAGAATATATTCGGTATTTACTTCTTTTTGTTCTTCGATAGGCAGAAAAACATGATAATAAGTTTTATCCCAAATTGGCAAACTGATTAAATTATTGGCTACAGCCAAACTCTGTTCTTCGATATCATCTTCAGTAAATTCTTTTCGAAGACTTTTATAGTGTAATCGTAATTCTTTTTTATTCGTCGGCATTATCAGGGCTATTTTTAGACATGTGGTAAATTGCGTCGCCTTCGTACACAATTGGCGAATGATTAGCATTGATCACAAAACCATCATGAGGTGCTTTTACTTTTTGTTCAAATTTACCAAAAGGATCTGTTATAATTGCCAGAATAGTTCCTTTGGTCACAAAACGTCCAATTCTATTATAATCATGTAATAATCCTGAACATTTAGCGCGCAGCCAAACCGAGTTTTTAATATAGATCGAAGGATCTTCGGCTTCTTCAACAATATGTTTTGGGTCAAGCATTTTTAGATAATCCAGTAAACGCTTCACTCCCATTACACCTTCATTCGCAATCGAATCATTAATATCTAATGATTTTCCGCCTTCAAAAAGAAGCATTTTTACATTTGCTTTCTCACAGGTATTTCTAAAAGAACCATTAATATTTTTAGAATAAAGTGTAAACGGCGCATTAAAAACATCCGCCAGAAGCTTCAATTCCGGATTATTTTCTGTCACCCTTATTTGCGGAGCATTAAAACGGCTTGCGCCTCCGGCATGAAAGTCGACAGCATAATCAATAATCGGCAAAACTTGTGCTACGATATGATAAGCAAATCTACTTGCCAAAGAGCCTTTTTTGCTTCCGGGGAAAACACGATTTAAATCTCTCCCGTCAGGAAACTCACGAGATTTATTGACAAAACCATACATATTGATAATCGGAATACAAATAATAGTTCCTCTCGCGGGGCGATTAATTTTTTTGCTGATGATCTGCCTAACGATTTCGACACCGTTAATTTCATCACCATGAATTCCTGCGGAGAACAAAACTACCGGACCTTCAATCTTAGAACGGCGTACAATAACCGGAATATTAAGTTTTGTAGTGGTATGCAAACGAGCAATTTCGACGTTTATCGTTTTGCTTTCTCCGGGCAAAACTGCTTCATCAAAAATAACCAGGGGCGTATTATTTTTCATATAGAATTATAAAATCTAAATATAGAAATTATTCTTTTGATTTCGTAAATTTGAAACTAAATCAATGTTAAGCTTTTTTATAGAAATCGGAATGGTTTTTGAAAAAGCATATCAGTTATCTTCAGAAACAAAACAGAATGCAAAAACCGTCCTTAGATCTCCAAATCCAAACCTTGCCGGACAATCCTGGCGTGTATCAATATTATGATAAAGACGGAAAGATCTTGTATGTTGGAAAAGCAAAAAATCTTAAAAAAAGAGTTTCCTCCTATTTCAATAAAATTCACGATACTGCCAAAACGAATGTCTTGGTCAAAAAAATTGTAACTATAAAACACATCGTCGTTCCCACAGAAACCGATGCACTTTTATTAGAAAACAATTTAATCAAAACCCTGCAGCCACGTTATAACGTATTGTTGCGTGACGACAAAAGTTATCCTTGGCTTTGTATTAAAAAAGAGCCATTTTCGAGAATATTTTCGACAAGACGAATGGTCAAAGACGGATCAGAATATTTTGGGCCTTATACAAGTTTCAAAACTGTACATACCATTCTGGATCTAATCAAAGAATTGTATCCGTTGCGAACCTGTAATTTTGATCTCAGCAAATCAAATATAGAGTCTGGAAAATTTAAAGTTTGTCTGGAATATCATATTGGCAATTGCAAAGGTCCGTGCGAAGGCTTGGAATCTCTCGAAGATTATCAAAGACAAGTTGATGCGATCCGCGAAATTCTGAAAGGAAATTTCAAAGAAAGCATGAAAGATTTTAAACGTTTGATGACGCAATATGCACAGGATTTGCGTTTTGAAGAAGCACAAAAAATAAAAGAAAAAATCGAAGTTCTTGAAAATTATCAATCGCGATCTACAATCATAAATCCGAAGATCACCAATATCGACGTTTTCTCGATTGTATCTGATGAAAGTGCGGCTTATGTCAACTTTTTGCAAATATCACACGGCTCAATTATTCGTTCTCATACTTTAGAAATAAAGAAAAAGCTGGACGAAACAGACGAAGAATTATTAGAATTGGCAATTATTGAACTTCGTGAACGCTTTCAGTTATTATCCAAAGAAATCATTGTTCCGTTTGAAATTGATTTGGGTGAAAACATCAAAACAACCGTTCCGCAGCTTGGCGACAAAAAACAAATACTAGATTTATCGATTCGAAATGCAAAGTTTTACCGAATTGAACAATTGAAACAATTGCAAATTGTAGACCCTGACCGACACACCAATCGTATCATGGCACAAATGCAAAAAGATTTACGTTTGCCTGTTGAACCCCGACATATCGAATGTTTTGATAACTCGAACATTCAAGGAACAAATCCGGTTGCCGCCTGCGTAGTTTTTAAAGACGGAAAAGCGAGTAAAAAAGATTACCGCCATTTTAATGTAAAAACCGTTGAAGGTCCTGACGATTTTGCTTCGATGACCGAGATTGTCTATCGCCGTTACAAAAGATTATTAGACGAAAAAGAACCTTTACCACAACTGATTATTATTGACGGTGGAAAAGGACAGTTATCTGCTGCCTTAAAAAGTATCGATGAACTGGGTTTAAGAGGAAAAATTGCAATCATCGGGATTGCGAAACGACTCGAAGAACTTTTTTATCCCGGAGATTCAATTCCGCTATATCTCGATAAAAAATCAGAAACTTTAAAAGTCATTCAGCAATTGCGAAATGAAGCGCACCGTTTTGGAATCACGTTTCATCGTGACAAACGAAGCAAAGCTGCCTTGAACTCATCTGTCGAAAGTATTCCGGGTATTGGCGAAAAAACCATGCTAACGTTAATACAACATTTCAAAAGTGTTAAAAGATTGAAACTAGCATCAGAAAAAGAAATTTCGGATGTGATTGGAGTATCAAAAGCCAAAAAAATTGTCGACTTTTACAAAACCAACTAGCCATTAATATGCGCCTAATCCAGCTGTCCATTTCAAACACTCAGTCAAAACAATTTTTTTCTACTTCAAAAAAAGGAGCTTCTAAAGTCGCTCTTTTTTTGCAGGAAAAAATATCGTTTTGTCACTCGCAGTTTTCCATTTCCATCTGGGGCGTGACAGCCGTTTTTTTGACACTTTTAGTATTCAGTTCACAAAAAACATTTTCACAAGATAAAAAGCAAGACAGCATCAAACGCCCAAAAATTGGTTTGGTTTTAAGTGGCGGTGGTGCCAAAGGATTTGCTCATATTGGTGTTCTAAAAGTTCTCGAAGAAGCCGGAATCAAAATCGATTATATTGGCGGAACCAGTATGGGATCTGTAATTGGAGGACTTTATGCTTCTGGCTATAACGCCACGCAAATTGATTCTATTTTCAAAAAAACCAATTTCGACGACTTAATAAACGACTATATTCCGCGTTCGTCTAAAAACTTTTATGGTAAAAAAAATGACGAATTATATGCCATAGTTTTACCGTTTAGCAATTTCAGAGTCGGAATTCCGGAAGCACTTTCTAAAGGAATGTACAATTATAATTTACTGAGCAGCTTAACTCGAAATGTACGTCACGTTCGTGATTTCAATAAACTCCCAACGCCATTTTTATGTATTGGTACGAACATCGAAACTGGTGAAGAGGTCTTGTTAAACAAAGGAAATCTGGTTCAGGCAATGATGGCAAGTGCTGCGTTTCCTTCGTTATTTACTCCGGTAGAAATTGACGGAAATTTATTAGTAGACGGAGGTGTTGTCAACAATTATCCTATAAAAGAAGTGCGTAATCTTGGAGCCGACATTATTATTGGTGTTGATGTTCAGGACGATTTAATGAATCGTAAAAATCTAAAAAACGCTACTAGAATATTGGTTCAGATTACCAATCTACAATCGATTGATAAAATGAAAAACAAAATAAAAGACACTGATATCTATATCAAACCAGATATTAGAGATTATGGCGTAATTTCATTTGACAAAGGCGAAGAAATAATTAGAAAAGGTGAAGAAGCCGCTTTTGCTGTTTATGAAAAAATAAAATCACTGTCCAGTGAAGAAACCTTTTATAAAAAACCAAAGCTAAAAGTCAGTTCAGATACACTAGAAATCAAGAAAATAAACAGTGAAAAACTAGACAATTATACTAAAGAATACATCAATGGTAAATTGCGTTTCAAACCCGAAAGCACTATAACTTATGACGATTTAAAAACCGGAATCAATAATATAAATGCAACTCAAAACTTTAGTACAATTTCTTATTGTCTTCAGCCCGACGGAAATGCAGACGATCTTGATCTTGTACTGAAAGAAAACCCAACACAGACTTTTTTGAAACTTGGATTGCATTATGATGGACTTTATAAAAGTGGAATTTTACTGAATCTGACCCATAAAAAAACATTCCTTAAAAATGACGTTACTTCACTTGATATAATTCTGGGTGATAATTTCAGATACGATTTAAATTATTATGTCGAAAACGGCTTTAATATTAGCTTTGGATTCCGATCCAGATTAAATCAATTTAACAGAAACGTTACGACAAGTATAAGTAACTTAACTGGTGCAAACCCAAACGTAAATCTAATAAATGTTGATTTTCTTGATTTGACCAATCAGGCCTATTTTCAAACCATATTTGTACAGAAATTTTTGATGGGTGGTGGTGCCGAATATAAGTATTTAAAAATAAACTCACCTACTCTTTCTAACACAGAGAACATTATTGACAAAAGTAGTTATCTAAGTTTCTTCGGATATTTAAAATATGATTCTTTTGACAACAAAAACTACCCACATTCAGGATTGTATTTCTCCACAGATTTACAAACTTATCTCGCATCATCAGATTATACGAAGAAGTTCAAACCTTTCTCTATCGCAAAAGCCGAAATTGCTTTTGCCAAAACAGTATTTAGAAAAGCCACCATTAAAATTGGTGCCGATGCAGGTTTTAATATCGGCAGCGATAGTGTACCATTTTTCGATTTTATACTAGGCGGTTATGGCTACAACAAAATCAATAATTTCAATTATTTTTACGGATATGATTTCTTAAGTATTGCCGGAAATAGTTTTATAAAAACGGACATTACTTTAGACTATGAGATTTTCAAAAAAAACCATGTCAATTTTTCAGCCAATTTTGCCAACTTAGGCGATGATATTTTTACCACTGTAGATTGGGTTTCAATGCCTAAATATTCTGGTTATGCTGTAGGTTACGGATTAGAAACCATTATTGGTCCAATTGAAGTGAAGCAATCATGGTCTCCGGAACTTTCAAAAAGCTTTACTTGGTTTAGTATCGGATTCTCTTTTTAATGCCTGCGAAAATTGTTGCCACGAATTTCGCTAATTTACACGAATAAAATTGGTGAAATTCGTGGCAAAAAAAACGCGTACAACATTAATCATTTTAATCCCTGCAATTTATGGTACATTTTTCAACACATAGCGCTCTATTAACTAATAATGCAATAAAAACTCCCTATTTTTATACTCTATAAAATTTATATCAAAAAAAATTGAAATATTTTAGGTTTATAAATGATATAATTTATAATTTTACTCGATAAAAATTACGACATTTGTTATAATGAAAACAAAATGGACAGGTTTATTAGAGTATCTTCAATTCCTTATCAAGAGAAATCCTGAATAAAACTACCGAATTGAGATAATTAGTCAATTACACAATATTGAGCTAATTATCTGTTCACACAATTCAAATTTTTCGAATTATCTAATTTAAAATTATCTAATAGAAAAGCCATGCCATTATATCATAAACTTGGAGATTTTCCTCAAAAAAGACACACCCAATTCGAAAAACCTAACGGAGGTTTCTACTACGAACAATTGTTTGGAACCGAAGGTTTTCACGGACATTCGTCATTGTCTTATCATGTTCACAGACCAACACAAGTAAAAGAAATTTTAAATTCTTATTCGGTTGAACCAAAAATTGCAATCGGAAAAAACATAAAATCATTACTTTTTAAAGGTTTTGAATTAAAACCTGAAAATGATTTCCTGGACAGCCGTAAACCAATGTTAGTTAATAAAGACTGCATCATTGGATTGGCAGCGCCAAAAGAATCACTTAGAAATTATTTCTACAAAAATGCCGATGCAGATGAAATGCTTTTCATCCATAAAGGAAAAGGAAAATTAAGAACCATGCTTGGGAATATTCCTTTTGAATATGGCGATTACTTAATTATTCCAAGAGGCATTATTTATCAAATAGAATTTGAGACTGAAGAGAACAGACTATTTTATGTAGAATCTTATTCTCCTTTTTATACACCTAAACGTTATAAAAACCAATCAGGACAACATTTAGAACATTCGCCATTTTGCGAACGCGATTTTATTTTGCCAAATGAATTGGAAACACACGACGAAAAAGGTGATTTTTTGATTAAAATCAAAAAAGAAGGAATGATTCACGAGGTAGTTTACGCCACACATCCTTTTGACGTTGTGGGTTGGGATGGTTACAATTTCCCATACGGATTCTCGATTCATAATTTCGAACCAATAACGGGACGTGTTCACCAACCGCCTCCGGTACATCAAACTTTCGAAACGGCAACTTTTGTCGTTTGTTCATTCTGCCCTAGACTTTACGATTATCACCCGAAAGCAATTCCGGCACCATACAACCACAGCAATATAGATTCTGACGAAGTACTATATTATGTAGATGGTGATTTTATGAGCCGTAATAATATAGAGCAAGGTCATATCACTTTACACCCAAAAGGAATTCCGCATGGTCCCGCACCAGGCGCAATGGAACGCAGCATTGGTCATAAAGAAACCCAGGAATTAGCCGTAATGGTTGATACTTTCAGACCGCTTATGGTAACTGAAGAAGCTATGGGACTTGATGATGGTCAATACTATAAGTCTTGGACGGAGTAAGAATTAGATAATGATCTAACCGCAAAGTTCACAAAGACTTTACGCAAAGATCGCCATGATTACTTTGCGAACTTTGCGATTTTTACTTAGCGAACTTAGCGGTTAAAAAACAAAACCTAAAAAACAACACTTCGGTTTTTCCAAATAAACGATTAGCCGATTAAACAAATAAACATCATGTCAAAAGAAGTAAAATCAGTAGAATACGGATTAGAAAAAATCTTTGAAGGAGCACAAGATTTCCTTCCTTTATTAGGAACAGATTATGTAGAATTCTACGTAGGAAATGCAAAACAATCGGCGCATTATTACAAAACAGCTTTTGGATATCAGTCATTAGCTTACGCAGGATTAGAAACTGGAGTTAGAGATAAAGCATCTTATGTTTTGAAACAAGACAAAATCAGAATTGTTTTGACAACTCCTTTAACGCAGGATTCTCCAATTCATGCACATCTTCAAAAACATGGCGACGGTGTAAAAGTTGCCGCACTTTGGGTTGAAGATGCAAGAAGTGCTTATGAAGAAACCATGAAACGTGGTGCACGTTCGTTTATGGAACCAACTGTAGAATCAGATGAATTTGGAGAAGTTATTCGCTCCGGAATCTATACTTACGGAGAAACTGTTCATATTTTTGTAGAAAGAAAAAACTATAACGGTGTTTTCTTACCAGGTTACAAAGAATGGAAATCAGACTATAATCCAGAACCAACCGGATTAAAATATATTGACCACATGGTTGGAAATGTAGGCTGGAATGAAATGAATACTTGGGTAAAATTCTACGAAGACGTTATGGGATTTGTAAATTTCCTATCCTTCGACGACAAACAAATCAACACTGAATATTCGGCATTGATGAGTAAAGTAATGTCTAACGGTAACGGAAGAATTAAATTCCCGATCAACGAACCAGCCGAAGGAAAGAAAAAATCACAAATCGAAGAGTATTTAGATTTCTATGGCGGACCTGGAATTCAGCATATTGCCATCGCAACAGATGATATTATTAAAACGGTTTCTGATTTAAAATCAAGAGGTGTAGAATTTTTATCAGCTCCACCTCACACTTATTACCAAGCGATCCCAGAAAGATTAGGTGTTCACATGGACATGATGAAGGAAGATTTAAACGAAATTGAAAAACTTGCCATCATGGTCGATGCCGATGAAGATGGATATTTATTACAGATATTTACGAAGCCTGTTCAGGACAGACCAACGCTTTTTTTCGAAATTATTCAACGAATGGGAGCAAAAGGATTCGGTGCAGGGAACTTTAAAGCCCTTTTTGAGTCAATTGAAAGGGAACAAGAATTGAGAGGAACATTGTAAAATCGTAAAATTTTTACATTATACAGAAGAATTCTCTGTAAAATGATGATTTTTATGCAAATGTTATGTTAAACTTGCCTTTTGCTATTTCTTTTTTGAACTTTCTATCTATCTTTGCACTCGCAAATCAAGAAGGGGTGGTTTCCTTCTGAATTGATATAAATTTCATAATTTATAGTTTTTTGGTTAGTTAATAGCATAAAAACTCAGTCATTCCTTGACTGAGTTTTTTTGTTTTGGTACATTTGGAATAGAATTTGCATTTATTTATCTTTATAATGAAATGTAAAAATTGTACTATGAAAAAACTAGTTCTACTTATATTAGTTCTCACGACACTTGCTTTTGACACTCAAAAAGAAGATGCTTTTGGCACTGGAGAATACTTCAAATTTAGAATTCATTACGGAATTATAAATGCAGGATATGCCACTCTCGAAATTAAAGATGCAACTATAAACAATAAAAAAGTGCATCATGCAATAGGAAAAGGTTACACAACCGGAATGTCAAAATTCTTTTTTAAGGTCGAAGATCTGTACGAGAGTTATTTTGACAAAGAAACCGGAACCCCTTATCGATACATTCGAAAAATTGACGAAGGCGGTTATACAAAAAACCAAGAAGGTATTTTTGACCCATCAGAAAATAGGGTTTTAGTAAAAGATTACAAACGTAAGACTGAAAAAACAATTATAACTACAAATAATGTACAAGATATTGTTTCGTCATTTTACTTTTTACGAAATCATCCAAGCATTGACAAACTCAAACCCGGAGAAGCCATCACAATTGACATGTTCTTTGATGACGAAATCACAAAATTTAAGTTAAAATATGTAGGCCGTCAAGATATTACGACTAAATTTGGCACCGTTTCTACGATGGTCTTTAAACCACTTGTGCAAACAGGAAGAGTCTTTAAAGAAAAAGAAAGTTTAACACTCTGGATCACAGACGACGACAACAAAGTCCCAATTAGAATCAAAGCAGATCTTGCCGTAGGATCCCTTAAAGCAGATCTCGACGAATATAAAGGATTAAAAAATCCATTTAAAGCAAAAAAATAATGAATCTTACTGATAATTCAGAATCAATTTTAAAAGAAATTGACCTTAAATTCCAAGCTATAAATCAAAAAACTGATGTTCAATTAGAGGGATTACTTTGGTCAAAACCAATCACCTATTGGGATTACATTCAAACTGACGCACTTTTAAATCTACAGATACAGCGTACTACTCTTCCTGACGAAATGGTTTTTATTATGTATCATCAGGTTAACGAATTGATTTTTAAAATGATTTTGTGGGAAATTGATCAAATTGCCGACACGCAAAATATTCAGGTTGATTTTTTCAGCGAAAGATTATCAAGAATTACTCGCTATTTTGACATGCTTACCAATTCTTTCAGTATTATGGAAAACGGAATGGAAGTAGATCAATATATGAAGTTTAGAAATACTTTGACTCCGGCAAGCGGTTTTCAGAGTGCACAATATAGATTGATAGAATTTGCTTCGACAGATGTTATCAATTTAACAGATCGCAGATATAAAGCAAACTTTGACGAAAATACAGATCTGGAAACCACATTTGAACATTTGTATTGGCAAGCTGCCGGTAAAGATTATCACACAGGAGAAAAATCATATTTACTTCAGGAATTCGAAAACAAATACAAGGAGCAATTTTTGAGACAAATATCTACTTTTAAAAGTAAAAATATCTGGCAAAAATTTACGCAATTACCAGAAGAAGATCAAAAAAATGCTTCACTAATTGAAGCAATGCGTCATTATGACAAAACTGTAAACATTACTTGGGTAATGCAACACCTTAATACTGCAAGAAAATACATCTTAGAAAGCGGAAAAGGCAACGGAGAAGCTACCGGTGGCAGCGATTGGCAAAAATATATGCATCCAAAATACCAAAGACGCATCTTTTTTCCTAAATTGTGGACCGAAGAAGAATTGTCCAATTGGGGAAATGAAACAACCACTTAATTTCCTGAAAAAATTTAAAAGTTTGAAAAAAGCATTCGTACTTATAATACTATTATTCTCTGTTATTTCATGTAATAAAACAGAGGAAAAAGTAGAAACTAAGATTAGTAAACCAAAGACTAAAAAAGTAGAATTTGGATTTAATTACGCTGACTTTAATATTGTAAATGACACTATAAAAAAAGGAGATTCTTTTGGTTCTATTATTCAAAGCCAAAATATTGGAGACAAAAAAGTCTTTGATATTGTTGAACAGGTAAAAGATTCTTTTGATGTTAGAACTATTCGTTACAACAAACCTTACACAATTCTTCGTTCAAAAAATAAAACAAACAAATTACAGGTTTTCATCTATCAACCTGATGCATTAACTTATTATGTAGTCGATTTAAGAGACAGCATTGCTAAGGCGTATAAAAAAGTAAAACCGGTTACACTAAAACGCAAAATTATCGGAGGCGTTTTAAAAAGCTCTTTGTCTGAAACTCTAGGAAATGAAAGTGTAGAAACAGCTCTTGCCAACCGAATCACCAAAGTGTTTTCATGGTCAATTGACTTCTTTAAACTTAAAAAAGGAGATCGTTACGGATTAATTTTTACCGAGCGTTTTATCAACGGAAAAACTTATGATGGCGTTGAAGATCTTGAAGCTGCATTTTTTGAATATAAAGGGAAAATCGTTTATGCTTTTCCGTTTGAGAAAGATACTACTTCAGGAAAAATAGAATACTATGATGATGAAGGAAAAACGTTGAAAAACTTTTTCTTAAAAACACCTATTAAATTCAGCCGAATCACATCAAGATTTACAGCAAACAGATTTCATCCTGTACAACATACCTGGAAAGCGCATAAAGGAACTGACTATGCCGCTCCAACCGGAACTCCAATTTCAACAACGGCTTCCGGAGTTGTAGAAGCAACCGGATATACGGCAGGAAACGGAAACTTTGTTAAAGTAAAACACAACGGAACTTATTCTACCCAATATTTACACATGTCCAGAATTCTTGTTCGCCGTGGACAACGTGTAACTCAAGGACAAACTATTGGATTAGTTGGAAGCACAGGTCTTGCAACCGGACCTCACGTTTGTTATCGTTTCTGGAAAAACGGTATTCAGGTTGATGCACTTCGACTTAACTTACCAACAGGAGAATCTTTGACAGGATCTGACAAAAACCGTTTCTTAAAACAAATGGAACCTTTAAAAAGAGAATTGGACAGTATTGGGAATTTGTAAAAACCCTTTTGTATTTATAAAATAGAAATAACATGAAAAATACGCGCATTAAAGATATTCTTGATGAAACTTTTTCAGAGTTAAAACTTTTTTACAGAGATACTAATCTTCCTGAAGATTTAATTGCGCATTACAAAATTGGACAAATAATAAAAGAAAGAAGCTTTACTGATATGAGTTATATTGGCGGAGGTCTTTCTGGAAATTTGAGATATTTAATTGCAAGTTCTGAAGCTCGGGATTTATCTAAATTCAATCCTGATTCAGTCAAAAACGGACATTCGCTTTTGGATGACAATTCCTTTTTCAAAGTATTGGACATTCAGAAAATTAAAAACAAAACGCAAATTTTTCTTCTAAACATACCCGGAAATTCTCTTCCACTTTTTAAAAATTCCACTTCAAATCTTGAAGAAGAAATCACAGAAAAAGCCAGACGAAAATTTATTGATAAAGTCGATTCGGCTTTAATACCAGAATTACAAACAGAGAACTGGAAAGATAGAACTAAACTTCCACTTGGAATGGACGAAAATGGTCAATTATTTTTTGATGATTCAACTATAAAAATTGAAGAACCAAAAAGGATTGAAATCAATAAAACCGAGAAAAAAATCGAGATTAACAAAAAGCCGTGGTGGAAAATTTGGTAATTACTAAAACAACATCACTTAGAATATTGCTTTCTAAATTCTGATGGATTGATTCCTTTATGTTTTCTAAAAACTTTATTCAAATGGCTTTCATCTGAAAAATGCAATTCATCTGCAATTTCATTGATACGCATATCACTGTTTAAAAGTCTGGCTTCGATCAATCTTAATTTGTAATTTGAAATATACTCCTGAAGCGTTTCGCCAGTTTGTTTCTTAAAATACTTTCCTAAATAATGAAGTGAAATATTAAAATGTTCACTTATTATATTTGCTTTCAACTTCTTTGGATCATAAATATTTTCCTGAATATAATGCAATATTTCAAGAACCATCTCTCCGGTTGTTTCTTTAATATTCTTCGGAAGTTTTAAAGCAATGTTTCTTGCAACAACAGTAATAATTGCATTAACGATTTGCTCCGTAATTTTTTGGTGGTAAATCTGCTGATTACTTTGTTCGTTAATAATACTCTCAACCAGTGATCCAATTAAAGGTTTGTCAATTTTATTTTTGAGAATACATCCGGGACGATGACTTGCATTTTGAAGAATATATTCCATTCGCAACACCGTTTCACTTTGTCCGTTTTGAGAATTTGCCTTGATATAATATTCGTTAAACCGCAGAAAAAAGAATTTCGTTGGCGTTGAAATTTCAAACGAGTGAACATCTTGCGGCGTTACCAGAAAAAGATTTCCTTTTCGATACTGAAATTTATTATTGTTTATAATCTGAGTTCCGGTTCCGTCGACAATATAAATCAATTCAAAGAAATTGTTTCTCCGAATTGTTTTCGGAAACTGTTCTAATTCCTTAAAATCAACTTCAAAAGGATGATATAAATTATTATTTGTCATACTGCTAAAATACAATTTTAGTACCAATTAGTACAATTTTAAGCGAAAGCTAATCTCCTAATTTTGTTTCAGATAACAACTAAAAATTACAAAATGAAAATACTCTTAATTGGTGCAAACGGAACAATTGGTAAAATACTCGAACCAGATTTGGCAAAGAATCATGAAATTATTTCGGCCGGAAGAAACAGTGGAGATTTTAGAATCGATTTATCGGATTCAAATTCGATAGAAAAATTATTCAAAGAAATTAAAAACATTGACGCTTGTATCTGTGTTGCCGGAGATTGCTACACGGGAGATTTACTTTCGCTTGACGAACAAAAAATAAACATTGGCATTAAAAATAAATTGCTTGGACAAATAAATCTGGTTTTAATTGGACAAAAATACTTAAACGACAACGGATCATTTACACTTACTTCTGGTAAAATGGGAGATAAACCGGTAAAGAATAATACAGCAAAAGCAATTGTAAATGGAGGAATTAACAGTTTTGTGCTTTCGGCTTCTCTTGAATTAGAAAGAGGAATTAGAATAAATGCGATTAGTCCCGGAAAAGTTTCAGACATTCCTTTTGACGTTTTAATTAACGCTTATTCAAAAAGTATCAATGAACCAATAAATGGAGAAATTATTAAAGTAAACTATTAAAATTTAAAAAAATGAAAAATTCAATTGCTATTCTATTCTTGCTTCTAGTTGTAAATTCAGCTATTGCTCAAAAGCCAAAACAGTCAATGAAAACAGAATTTTTAGGTTCCTGGGCTCTGGTTTCTGTTGAAAATACAGATTCAAATGGAACTAAAACATTTCCATACGGAACAAATCCAAGAGGCACTTTATTTTTTGACGAAAAGGGCAATTATGCTATTCAGATTTATAAGAATGAAAGAGCCAAAATAGTTTCGGGAGATAAAAACAAATGTACTCCTGAAGAAAATGCAGCGATTGTACAGGGAAGTAATTCGCATTTTGGCAAATATGAAATTAATGATATTGACAAAACTATTATTTTCAAAATAGAAACGGCATCATTCCCAAATTGGGAACAGACAGAACAAAAACGCTCCTATACGTACATCAATAATCTATTAGAATATGTTGTTGTGAATACCACACAAGGCGGAAAATCTGTTACGGCAAAAGTTGTCTGGAAAAAACTATAATCACAAAACCAGTTGAAAAACTGGTTTTTGTACTTTTTGAAGGAAAATTTGGCGACATTTAAAACAACATCACTTTGCAACATTAGATTCTCCCCACGAATCCATCAAAAATAAAATTTCTTTAAGAGAACGACCAAGCTCTGTTAACTCGTATTCAACTTTTGGAGGAACCTGATGATGTACAATCCGATTTACCAAATTATCTTTTTCTAATTCCTTCAGTTTTGCAATAAGCATTCGTTCAGAAATGCCAACGAGTCTGTTTTTCAACTCACTATATCTAAGCTTCTCTTCGTTTAAAAGAAACGTTAGAATATTAATTTTCCATCTTCCGCCAATCATTGCCAGAGTAAATGCAATCCCACAGTTTTCTTTCCAATAAATCTCATTTAGACTATTTGTCGAATTTTCCTTTCTAACATCCATACTTACTATTTTGTTTGTACCATACAATTATGTATGTATCTATATTATTGCAAGTTAACAAATATCTTTGTTATAATAAAAATTAGAAAAATGGAAACAATTAAAACAGCAATTCACTGGTTAAGTTATGCATATTACTTATACATATTCGGATATGCTTCACTCTTCAAAGTCTTTCAAAAAAAATCTATGATGCAAAGCATGCTTTCTTTAGGATTTAATAAAATGTGGACAATTGCGATTGGCACCTTAGAATTATTTGGCGTTATACTAATCGTAATTGGACTCTTTCAGCCATACTATAAAAATGCCGGTATCTTATTCTTATTACCATTTGCAATTGGAGCATTCACTACACACATGGCGCATCAGGAATACAATCATTATTATAACTCTTTAATTGTATGCATTTTAACAGTCGTTATATTAGCAACAGATAAATCTTTTAGAATAATACTATAAAAAATCCAGTTTCAATTTGTTTATCAAAATAAAAAAGTCAAATCATCAAAATCTATATAATTGTTAATGAAAATATTCAGTTCTAAATCACAAAAAACGTTTTCGTAACTAATTGTTATATAATTGTGAAGCTTAAAGCTATTAAAAGTTATTTCAGTATTTTTGTGTTTTTATAACCAAATTTTCAATTAAAATAAAAAATGGCTTTAAACACAACAAACCCAACCGGGACTGAAGCGTGGAAAAATCTGCAAAACCACTATAACGCAATTCACGAAACTACGATACAAGAATTGTTTCAACAAGATAATGCTCGTGTTGAAAAATTCAATTTACAATGGAATGATTTTTTAGTAGACTATTCTAAAAACAATGTTAGTCAGGAAACAATCTCTCTTTTATTAGAACTGGCAAATTCAATTGGATTAAAAGATGCGATAGCGCAATATTTTGGCGGAGAAATCATCAACCAAACCGAAAACAGAGCTGTTTTGCATACTGCTTTGCGTGCTCCAGAATCAGCAGTTATAAAAGTTGATGGCGAAAATGTAATTCCAGAAGTTTACGAAGTAAAAAACAAAATCAAAAAATTCAGCAGTGAAGTTATTTCCGGAGAAAGAAAAGGTTTCACCGGAAAAGCTTTTACTGATGTTGTAAATATAGGAATTGGCGGTTCAGACCTTGGACCAGTTATGGCTGTTGAAGCTTTACAATTCTACAAAAATCAATTAAACTTACATTTTGTTTCTAATGTTGATGGCGATCACGTTAACGAGGTAATCAAAAAATTGAATCCTGAAACGACTCTTTTTCTGATTGTTTCTAAAACTTTTACAACTCAGGAAACTTTATCAAATTCTGAAACTATAAAAGAATGGTTCTTGAAATCAGCTTCTCAGGAAGATATCGCTAAACATTTTGTGGCGGTTTCAACAAATATCCAGAAAGTAACAGAATTCGGAATTAATCCGGACAATGTTTTCCCAATGTGGGACTGGGTTGGAGGAAGATTCTCTTTGTGGAGCGCCGTTGGATTGAGCATTAGTTTAGCAATTGGTTTTGATAATTATAACGAATTATTGAAAGGCGCTAATGAAATGGACGAACATTTCAAATCAGCCGAATTTGACGAAAACATCCCAGTGATTCTAGCTTTATTAAGCGTTTGGTACAACAATTTCTTTGGTGCCGAAAGTGAAGCTTTGATCCCTTACACACAATATCTACAAAAACTAGCTCCGTATTTGCAACAGGCAACTATGGAAAGTAACGGAAAAAGTGTTGGCCGTGACGGAAAACCTGTGAACTATCAAACCGGAACTATTATCTGGGGAGAACCGGGAACAAATTCACAACACGCCTTTTTCCAGTTGATTCACCAAGGAACAAAATTAATCCCAACTGATTTTATTGGATTCGTAAAACCTTTATACGGAAACGAAGATCACCATGATAAATTGATGTCTAACTTTTTTGCTCAAACCGAAGCTTTAATGAATGGAAAAACTGCAGCACAAGTTCAGGCAGAATTTGACAAACAAGGCCTTTCTGCAGAAAAAGCATCTTATTTATTGCCGTTTAAAGTTTTTACAGGAAACAAACCAACAAACACTATTTTGATTCAAAAACTGACTCCAAAAAGTTTAGGTTCACTAATCGCTTTATACGAACACAAGATTTTTGTTCAGGGTGTTATTTGGAATATTTTTAGTTTTGATCAATGGGGAGTTGAACTAGGAAAGCAATTAGCCAACTCTATTTTGGACGAAATAAATACAAAGACTGTTAAGAATCACGACAGTTCGACTTCATTTTTACTAAATCACTTTTTAAAACACAAATAAAAACTTTCGCAAGAAAGTTTTCTTAACAAACTGAAACGCCTTAATTCAACGCAAATTAAGGCGTTTTTTTCGTATAAATATACCATTTCAATTATCTAAAACACCTATAATTGCCAGTTTAGACCTACAACACAGGTAGTATTATTACGATTTTAACAAAAAACACATCTTAAAATTCAAAAAAAGATTATTTTTTTTACTTAAAACAGAAGAAACCATTTTAATACGCAACACAATAGACAAAATTAGTTTTTCTTAACATTTTGATAACATTATCTGATTTTAATGTTATAATTTTGCCAAAAACAATAAACTAAATAACAAATGAAGACAATGAAAAATTGGTTACTTACTGGACTGTTGTTCATGATAGTTTCGACCGCATTTTCTCAAGGAAAAATTTCCGGTACTATTACCGACGGTGTGGCTTCACTACCGGGAGCAAACGTTGCGATCAAAGGATCCTCGGCTGCTACTTCTACAGATTTTGATGGTAAATTTACTATCGATGCTACAACTAGCACAGGAGAAATCGTTATTTCTTACTTAGGTTACGAAAATCAAACTATCAAATTTGCTGTATCAAATGGTGCAACTACAAATTTAGGAAAGATAGTTTTAGTATCTAATTCTAACGAATTAAGTGAAATTGTGGTTAAAAGCAGTGTAATAGATATTGCAAAGGACAGAAAAACTCCTGTTGCAGTTTCTACAATTAAAGCTGCTGAAATTCAAGAAAAATTAGGTTCTCAGGAGTTTCCAGAGATCTTAAAAAGTACACCTTCTGTGTATGCTTCAAAAGCAGGTGGTGGATACGGAGATTCAAGAATTGCTATTCGTGGATTTGACCAAAAAAATATTGCAGTTATGGTTAACGGTGTGCCTATTAACGACATGGAAAACAGTGCTGTATTCTGGAGTAACTGGGCTGGTATCTCTGATGTAACTTCTGCAATGCAAGTACAAAGAGGTTTAGGAGCTTCAAAATTGGCTATTTCTTCTGTTGGAGGAACTATCAACATTGTTACAAAATCTTCTGATGTAAAAGAAGGTGGATCAATTTCTTCTAGTTTTGGTAATAACAACTACTTAAAAGCGCAAGCTTCTTACAGTACTGGATTAATGAAAAACGGACTTTCTGCTTCTGTTTTATTCAGTAGAACTGCTGGAGACGGATATGTTGACGGAACTAAATTTGAAGGATACAACTATTTCATGGCTTTTGGATACAAAATCAATGATAAACATAGTTTAGAATTTACATTTACAGGAGCGCCTCAATGGCACGATCAAAGAACTACTTCTCCACTTTTAAGTGATTTCTTAAAATACGGAAGTGACGGTAAAACACCAAATGTAAAATACAACTCTGATTGGGGAATGAGAAATGGTGAGGAATATAATTTAAGAACAAATTATTACCATAAACCTGTAATGTCTCTTAACTGGGATTATAACATCAACGAGACTACGAAATTATCTACAGTAGTTTACGCTTCATGGGGACGTGGAGGAGGAACTTCATCAAATGGTGGTATTAGAGGTGACAATCCATACTCAACTAACAACAAGTTAAGAACAGCTGATGGTCTTGTTAATTTTGATTTAATTCAAAATTGGAACACAGGTCAGGCAACAACTTTAGGAACAAGAGTTCCTGTAAACGGTCAATACGAAAATAGTGCCGATTCAGGACGCAGCAGCGCTGGAGTTATCAATAACACAGCAGGTGTTTCACAAATTGCTTCTGTAAACTCTCACAACTGGTACGGAACTGTTATCAACTTAGATAAAAAACTTACTGATAACTTAACTTTAGATTTTGGAGTTGAAGGAAGAATGTACCAAGGTATTCACTTTCAAAACTTAATTGATTTATTTGGAGCTGATGTTTACAAAAACACTGCTAACAAAAACAATAACCCTGAATATTTCAGCACAACTTATGCTGCAAGACCAAGTGGAAACCCATTTATTAGCACAGATTACCAAGACAGAATTAACTACTGGAATGACAGTAAAGTAAACTACTACGGAGCTTTTACTCAATTAGAGTACTCTATTGGTAACTTAACTGCTTTCCTTCAAGGAGCTGTATCTCAACAACAATACAAAAGAATTGACCACATGAAATATCTTGCTTCAGATCCTCTTTCTGATACTGCCTTTGAAAACATTACAGGTGGAGACGTTAAAGCTGGAGCAAACTACAACATTAATGACCACCATAATGTATTTGCAAACGCTGGTTATTACTCAAAACAACCGTTTTTCAATGCAGTATACCCAAACAATGCTTCAATAGTAAACCCGAATCTTACAAACGAAAAAATAAAAGCAATCGAACTTGGTTATGGTTTCCGTTCAGGAATCTTCAATGCTAACTTAAATGCTTATTATACTACTTGGGATGACAGATTTACAACTGCACTTGATCAAGCATCAACTAATCCTAGCGGATATTACACTTTCCAAGGCGTTAATGAAATACATAAAGGTATCGAACTAGATGTTACAGCCAGACCAATTGACAAGTTAAAATTAAACGGAATGATCTCTGTTGGTGACTGGACATATAAAGGTACTGCTACAAGTAGTCGTTTTGATGTTAGTAATAATCCAATTAGTGGAGATCAACCTTTATACCTTGATGGTGTAAAAGTTGGAAACAATGCTCAAACTACAATGGCGGTTGGAGCAGCTTACGAAATCTTAGACGGTCTTAATGTTGATGCTAACCTAAACTACTCAGAAAAGTTATACGGAAATATCGATGTATCTAAATTTGCTGCTGCAAACAACAAAGGTGCTATGGAATTACCAGGTTTTGCAACTACAGATGCTGGTGTATCTTACAAATGGAATATTGCTCCAAAATTAGGTGCTTTAAACTTCAGATTAAACGTGAACAACGTTTTTGATAAAATCTTCATCAACGAATCATTCACAAATATTTTTGCAGATGATAATCTTCCTGTTGCAACTGGACAACCAGCTGGCTCAAAAGGAACTTATGCTTCTAATGGACAACTTTACAACGGAGTTGCTACTGCAAACAAAGTTTACTTCGGTTACGGAAGAACTTGGAACTTTAGCTTACGTTACGATTTCTAAGAATTTAGAATCTTAATAAATAATAAAAACGGCATTGACTTTTAGTTTAATGCCGTTTTTTTATACCCTTTTTTGCTATATTTGTTTTAACAAAAAATCTAGTTTATGTACCATTTTCTACAAAAATTCCATTCGGGTTGGGCTTACTTAGCTTTATTACTTTTATTAATTGCAGTCGTAAATGCTATTATCGGATTAACTTCAAAGAAAGAGTTTACAGCCAAAGATCGTAAAATTGCTCTATTTGCTTTAATAGGCACACACACTCAATTATTGATAGGTTTAATACTCTATTTTGTCTCTCCTTTAGGAAAAGCAGCTTTTGGACAAATGTCTAATGCAGAACTTAGACTTACATCATTAGAACACCCTCTTATTAATATTATCGCTATCATTTTGATAACCATCGGATGGTCAAAACATAAAAAATTAATCAATAGCGAAGCTAAATTTAAAACTTTTGCTATTTTTTACGGATTAGGATTATTGCTTATATTAAGTAGAATCCCGTGGAACCTATGGTTCTAAAAAACCAATTAAAGCCCTAAAATTCTAGGGCTTTTTTTATCTCGGCATATTATTTGTACAAACTCCCCAAGTCTGAAAAAAAATAAAAAATGAGAAATAAAAAACATATTTTACTCACAACACTTACTATAACCTTTTTAAGTTGTTTTACTTATGTCATAAGTCAGACAAAACCAGTAATCGAATCTAAACCACCTCAGGATACGGTAAAAACAATAAGACCCAATTTAATTGCAATACCAACTGATTCTGTTTTTACGGATAAAGGTTTAAAATTAAAACCATACAAGAAAAACGCTCATGCCTCCTACTATGCTGATCGTTTTAATGGTAAAAAAACCGCAAACGGAAGTAGATTCAGTAACAGTGCTTATACTGCTGCACATAAAAAACTTCCATTTGGAACAAGAATAAAAGTAACAAATGAAGCTAACGGAAAATTTGTAATCGTAAAAGTTACCGATCGTGGACCGTTTGTTAAAACAAGAGAACTTGATTTATCGAAAAGAGCCTTTATGGAAATCACCAAAAGCAAAGGAAGTGGTGCCATGAAAGTGACAATTGAAACAATAGTAGAATAAAAAAATCCCGTCTTGAAATTTCAGGACGGGATTTTTCTTTTAAACAAACTTTCTAATACTCATTATAATTCCAGTATGGATTCCTTCATGGTAATTGTTAAAGCTCAAAGCTCCCTCAATGTCTTTTAATAAAAAACCCATGCTTGTTAGATATTCCGTATAAGTAACGAAGATGTTATTCGCATAATCTTTTTGAACCTGATCTAAAGTCGAAGAAAGTAAGACTCTAATTTCGTCAACTTCGGCTTGTGACACATCCCTTTCCGGTTTGGTTCCTTTTCTATACTTGGCAATAAACTCTTCGGAAACCATCGTTGGTAAACCTGACAATTTGTAGATTAAAACCTGTTGCGAAGAGACACAATGCGCGATATTCCAAATTAAATTATTAGTAAATCCCTCTGGGATCTTGTTCAATTGTTCTAATGAATGATTGTCTAAAACCTTCAAAAGAATTTCTCTAATGGTTTTTTGTACTTCAAAAACTGAATTCATAATTTTATTTTTTTTCTAAAATTAGGCATTTTTAACTTTTAAATGAATTTTCTTTGTAGTCTCTTAAATTAAAAATTATGAACAAAATATATTACTTAGCTTCTTGCGATACTTGTCGAAAAATCATCAAAAGTCTGCCAAAAGATAACAATCTGGTTTTTCACGATATTAAACAAAATCCGATTACGGAAGCGGAACTTGAAGAAATGTATCAACTTGCCGGAAGTTATGAAGCTTTATTCAGCAAAAAAGCGCAATTGTACAAATCGATGGATTTAAAAAACAAGTCTTTGACGGAAGATGATTATAAGAAATATATTTTAGAACATTATACTTTTATAAGTCGTCCGGTTTTTATTATTGATGAAAAAATTTACATTGGTAATACGCAACCTGTAACCTTACAGGTTCAGAAAGCTTTAGAAAAATAAAAAGTTAGCCACAAATTTCACGAATTTTCACGAATTATTTGTTGAGCTTAAAAGTTGCCACAGATTAAAAAGATTCTCACAGATTGGTAAAATCTATAAAGTCATTTAATCTGCGGCAAAAGAGAAACAATGAATTCGCACTAGTTAAATTTGTGTAAATTCGTGAAATTGGCGGCAAAAAACTTTAAAACCATTTGCTCTGAACAGATTAGACATTTTACATCTAAACACAGCAAACTTTTATTTATCTTTGCGCCTTTATACTCAATTATATGATACAATCTATGACAGGGTTTGGCAAAGCTTCTTTGCAATTGCCTACAAAAAAAATTACCGTTGAAGTAAAATCCTTAAATAGTAAAGGTTTGGATTTAAACGTAAGAATGCCGTCGCTTTATCGCGAAATGGAATTAGGTTTAAGAACTCAAATCTCGACAAAACTTGAAAGAGGAAAAATTGATTTCGGAATTTACATTGAAAGTACTTCTGAACAAACTTCGACTAAAGTAAATGTACCTGTTGTAAAAAACTATATCGCTCAGCTTAAAGAAGTTTATCCTGACGCTGATGAAACTGAATTAATGAAAATGGCCGTTCGTATGCCAGATACGCTAAAAACGGAACGCGAGGAAATCGATGAAAACGATTGGGAACAAATTCAGGTTATCATTGAAGAAGCGCTACAAAACATCTTAACTTTTAGAAAAGACGAAGGCGAATCTCTTGAGAAAGAATTCAATCTTAGAATAGGTAATATTCGTCAATATATGAATGATGCTTTGGCTCTTGATCCAGAACGCGTTCAGGCGATAAAAGACCGTTTGCAAACTGCAATTTCAGAATTACAGGTTAATGTTGATGAAAATCGTTTTGAACAAGAATTGATTTATTATTTAGAAAAACTGGATATTACTGAAGAAAAAGTTCGTTTAACAAATCACTTAGACTATTTTTTAGAAACCATAAAAGGTACTGAAGCTAATGGTCGTAAATTAGGTTTTATTACTCAGGAAATGGGTCGTGAGATCAATACAATGGGTTCAAAATCGAATCATGCTCAAATGCAGAAATTAGTCGTGATGATGAAAGATGAATTAGAAAAGATTAAGGAACAAGTTTTGAATGTTTTGTAAACGCATTAAGCTTTAAAAAACCAAATCGAATAAAAGCTTAAAGCATATTGCTTGAAGCCTAAAGCATACATAATGAACAAAGGAAAATTAATTGTCTTTTCAGCACCTTCGGGATCGGGAAAAACAACTATAGTAAGACATTTACTTGGGAAAGAAGATTTAAATTTAGAATTTTCGATCTCAGCGGCTTCACGCGACCCACGCGGAGAAGAAGAACACGAAAAAGATTATTATTTTATTTCGTTAGAGCAATTCAAAAAACACATTAAAGCCGAGGAATTCCTGGAATGGGAAGAAGTTTACCGCGATAATTTTTACGGTACTTTAAAATCAGAAATCGAAAGAATCTGGGCTTTAGGAAAAAACGTGATTTTTGACATTGATGTTGCAGGCGGATTGCGTATTAAACACAAATTTCCAGAACAAACTTTAGCCGTTTTTGTAAAACCTCCAAGTGTTGACGAGCTAAAACGCAGACTAAAACAACGTTCTACTGAAACTGACGACAAAATAAACATGCGTATTGCAAAAGCTTCTGTTGAACTGGCAACTGCTCCACAATTTGACACTATCATAAAAAATTATGATTTAGATACTGCTAAAGAAGAAGCCTACCAATTGGTAAAAGATTTCGTAAATAAAGACTAGAAACTTCGTAAATCAATACTTTTTTAGATAATCAGCCGTTAGCTTTGATGTAACCCATATTAATATTTGCATTATGATTAATTTATTTGAAATAAAAAGGAACGAGAACTACATGAGTATTGTTATTCTTGTAATTAGAATATCTATTGCGTCATTAATGATTTCTCATGGATTATCTAAGTTAAACATGCTTTTAGCAGGAGGTGAAATCCAGTTTCCTGACCCGCTTGGAGTAGGAAAAACAGCTTCGTTAACCCTTGCTGTTTTTGCAGAAGTAATTTGCTCCTTCTTTATTTTTATTGGCTTAGCCACAAGATTGGCTACTTTGCCATTAATAATTACAATGCTGGTAGCTGTGTTTGTTATTCATGGTGCTGACCCAATAGATGTAAAAGAGATGGGAATTCTATATTTGCTGTTTTATGTGCTTCTTTTGGTTACCGGAAGTGGTAAGTTCTCTATTGATTACTTGATTTCAAAAAAGAATCGCTACTAAAGTATTTTAATCCTACATCATAATTTGAATATAATAATTGCAATTTAAATTATGAAAAAAGCTCTTTTATGAAGATAGGTCTTTATTTCGGAACATATAATCCAATTCATGTTGGCCATTTAATTATTGCCAATCATATGGCAGAGTTTGCCGATTTAGATCAGATCTGGATGGTCGTTACGCCACATAATCCGCTTAAAAAGAAAGCTACTTTATTAGACGATCACCAACGTTTAGAAATGGTTTTTCTGGCAACCGAAGATTATCCAAAAATTAAACCTTCGGATATTGAGTTTAAATTACCTCAGCCTAATTATACGGTAAATACTTTAGTTCATTTGCACGAAAAGTATCCAACTCATGACTTTTCATTAATTATGGGTGAAGACAATCTTAAAACGCTTCATAAATGGAAAAACTACGAGGTGATTTTAGATCATTATGATATTTATGTTTATCCGAGAATTTCAGAGGAAGAAGAAAATATCGAATTAAAATCACATCCTAAAGTTCATGTAATTGACGCACCAATTGTTGAAATTTCATCTACTTTTATCCGAAACAGCATAAAAGAGGGCAAAAATATTCAACCGCTTTTACCACCGAAAGTTTGGGAATATATTGATCACAATAATTTTTATAAGAAATAAAAATCATTCCGTAGGAATGTCTGCTGGGTAGAACTAAATTTAAATTATGTTTATACGTTCCGTAGGAACGTTTGATTAACGGTACGGATATCCTGTATCAATAAAATCAGGTGTCCTTACAGGACACAGCGCAAAACGACACTACTTTTTTACCGATGAGATATTCCTACGGAATATAAAATATTGGTGTTTATGAAAATTCCTTTTTCCTCGAAATGAAAAATAGTGCAAAAAAAGCCTGAATTAAAAATTCAGGCTTTTTCATGTTTTTACGCTTCAATGTTTATCTCGTTTTTAACTCTCGCTCTAATATCACTCAAAGATTGATCTACTAAAAGTTTTCCGTCTCTGAAAACTTCTTTCAATTCCCCTTGTTTTTCTTCTTCCCAAGAAACATTATCGGTTAAATGATAAACACCATCAACTAAATCAATTTTCATTAATCCTTTAGCCGATTTTTTAGTTCCGTCATCTGTAATCGGATCCTTAAAAATTGCTCTTCCTTCACCGTCAACTTCTCCATATGTTGCTTTCATGGCAAAACCAAAAGTATCTCTGGTATTGTATTGGTATGTAAAAGAACCAATTCCTAAAACAACGTTTGTAGAAGCAAAACCTTTTTCTTTTAATCTTTCTGCAATTTGAATTGCTCTTGCTACCGTGATACTATCACCGTAAATAGCTCCAATTTGAGGAACAAGCTCTTTATATCCTTTTGCATTAACTTCGCCTCCAAAAACATCCCAAAGAAGCTCAATTACACCTTTTTTCTCTTCTTGTGTTTTCCCATTCGGATTTCCGCAGATAATATCAACCGGATCACCACTATCAGGACGAATTACTACTTTACCTTCTCTTGCAACAATATCTTCTTTTAATCGAGGTAAATAATCCGTTAAAACCTTCCATAAATCCCAGGTATCAGAAACGATAGAAACAATTCCTTTTGGATAAACTTCGGTAATTAATCTTTTAAATGTTTCACATTCTCCTTCAGTCGTTCCCATACACATTACAGAATGCTCTGTTGCGGCAACTGAACCTGCGATTAATTCTGTATCTGAATTGGCATTATAATATTCTTCGAAAAAATCAATTGCGGGAATCGTATCTGAACCTGTAAAACTCAATAAATGTCCAGCTGCAGAAGTTATCGCTGCTTCGATTCCGCCCATTCCTCTCATAGAGAAATCGTGCCCCTGCCAGTTTACAAAATCAGGAACAGAAGAAGTTTCCTCAGCATATTTATCTAAAACTTTTCTATACTCTTTTGCTATTGTAGCCGAGTTACAAGGAAGCCAAATAACTGCAGAAAGTAATGTTTCGAAATAATTCGTCAGCCAGAAAAATTCCGGTATCGTATTGTACATCGTAAACATTGGTACTCTCAAAGGCACACTTGCTCCTTCTGGCAAGGCTTTAAAAACCATCGGGATATATCCTAAATCGTGTAAATCTTCGATATGTTTTGTCCCAACCTGGTTTTCGCCCAAATAATTATTGATTCTTCGTGAGTATTTTTTAACTACTTCTTCTTTTGGCTGTTTGAAAAAATCAGCATCAAAATCGTGAATAATATATTTTTTAATAAAATATTGCAATCCAAAAAACACCACCTCATCAAGACCTTCAATTCTTGATTTTCTTGGTGTCCAGTTAGAATAAACTAATGTTGTTTTGTCCGGATATTGTCTTCTGTGGTCAACTTTGTAACCGTCTGTTAATAATAGTGGGTTCATATCTTTTAATTATTTAAATTCTCGTAAATTTTGGGTTTCAAAGAGATCCACAAAGTTTATCACAGAGATTCGCCAAGTTTTAATTTTCTTTGTGCTGTTTTGTGTTTTTCTTCGTGTGTCTTTGTGTAATTATTTAAGCTTTCATCAACTGATAAACTTTTTCATAAATCGAATCAAATTCAGCTGCCAGTATTAAATATTGCTCACTCCATCCATTCTGTATCGAAATCTCCTGAAGAGTTCCTGTAGGCAAAAATAATAGTTGAAAAAATTCTAATCCTGCTTTATTTTTTTCTTCAAACAATATAGAGTTTAAATTTATTTCGGCAATTAATTCTTCTGATGAATTATAATTTGTCCACCTTAAATCTGTATCATCTGTGATTTTCATCTTTATAGTTTCAATTATTTCTTTCATCTCTGTCCTATTTTACCTCTATTTATTTCTTCCTTTTTCGTTTGGATAAAAACTTTGCACTGCCTCACTTTGCCAAAACTCTTTTGTTTTTATATCGATACAAGTTAGTTTTCCATAAAAACCGGCTCCGGTATCTATATTCCAGACATTACAGCCTTGCATTGGAATTTCAACATTGTAATGAAGTGTTGGCGTGTGACCAATGTAAATTTCATTAAAAAGCAATAATCTTTTAGGATAGGAAAGCGAATCTTTTTGGATTCTTTTATCCATCGTTAAAGCCATTTCCCAAAGTGTTCGATCCCAACTAAAATTGCTTGCATAATGTTCTTTTTCGGGGCCATGCATTGATGAAAAACCAGCGTGAATAAACAAATTATTATTTTCATCTACAAAGTAATCCTGCATGTTTTCAAAAAAATTACAATGTTTTTCTTTTTCGAAAGAATCAATATTCTGATAACTTTCGATGGTTGATTTTCCTCCGTGCACAAACCAAATATCATTTATGTCATCATTCTTCAACCATTCATGACACCAAACATCGTGATTTCCTCTTATAAAAATACAATCTTGTCTTTGAGATAAACCGATTAAAAAATCAACAACTTGCGCTGATTCGCTCCAACCATCGACATAATCGCCAAGAAAAATAAGTTTGTCAGTTTCTGTTATCTCAACTCTCTTCAACAATTGAACTAAAGCTTGCAAACCTCCGTGAATATCTCCAATAACTAAAGTTCGTTTCATGATAAAAATATCTTTTTGTAGTAAGTTCTACAACTAAAAAGGAATTCCTTAATTGTTATTTAAATTTAGCGTCGAGTTTCAGATCCAGATTAATTAAAAAATCTTTCCCGAATTTATCGTTTTCTAACTCTTCATACAAAAACGAAGGCAATACTTTATCACAATTTTGTTTGTGACTTAAAATCGCCATACACAAAGCGGCAACAGTATCTGTATCTCCGCCATAATCAATGCTTGTTTTCAAACAATCTTTCATTGATGTTGCTTCAGATACAATTTTTATAACGGCTTGTGTTGTTGGATAACCATGCATATCAATTGGAGAAGTAATTCTATAATTCTCATTTTCCTTCAGCGTTTCATTTAAAAACGGAATCAAAGTTGATCCATCACCCAAATTATATTTAAAATAATGAACTGCCAAAGCGATACGTTTCGCACAACTAATTCCTTCAATGGTAAGATGAGAAGTCTTTGCCTGAATTTCGCAAAACTCCATCAATTGATCTATATTTTTTAAATAACCAATAGAATATGCTCGCATTGCAGAACCGTTTCCGTTACTGCCATTATCGATTATTTTGATAAAATCAGCTCCATTTTTACTGGCGTCTAAAGCATTATAAACTCTATCAGAATATCCTCGTCTTTTATCTCTATGAAAAACTTCGACAAACTTATCCGCAACTTTAACTTCATTCCAATTTTCATCTTCTAATAACAATTCCGAAATCGCAATTGCCATTTGAGTATCGTCTGTATATCTTTTGTAAATCTCCGTATAAAGTCCGTGTTTATGATATTGAGTCAAGTCGTTGTTTTGAGAAATAAAATCTAAATCCCGAAATTCAAAACCTGCTCCGTATGCGTCGCCTATTGCTGCTTCTAGTATCATAAGTATTATTTTTGGTTGTTAATTTGAATGGGGAATTCTATTTAAGATTTAAACTCTATGTATTTTGCCGGAACGTTATCTGTCAACCAAACATTATTCTCCGACAAATAAAATTTAAATCCATCTCTGTGCATCGCACCGCTTCTTACGGTTAGAATTTGAGGAACTCCTCGCCTGCTTCCTACTTTTATGGCCGTCTCTTTATCTTTTGAAAGATGCACATGCTGACGGCTCATTTTTTGTAAACCTTCTTTTTTAATACTATCCAAAAACTTTCCAACGGTTCCGTGATATAAAAACTCCGAAGGTTCTGCTTCGCCAAGATTTAATTCAACCGAAATCGAATGTCCCTGACTTGCTCTTATTTTCGTTTTATCATCGTTAAAAGCAAAACGTTTTTTATCATTATTTTCTACAACGTAATCTAAAAGTTCCGCAGTCATTTGATTTTGACTACCTTTTTTATTGCATTTTTCAATTAATTCATCAACATCTGCCCAACCGTTTTCGTCTAATTTTAATCCGATGGTTTCCGGCGAATGTCTAAGTACCAAACTCAGAAACTTGCTTACGCTTTTTGCTGTTTTTTCATTCATGATTTCCTGATATTTTAAGTTTCTTATTCAGTTCTTCATCCTTAAAAAGGAAAGGTTTTTCAGCAGGAATCATCAGCTTTTCTAATTGTTTATTCTGAACAAATTCATATTGTTCTTTTACAAATTCTGAAATATCTTCGATGAGTACTATGTCTTCTTTTGCGAAAGACTTTATAAAATCATCTCTTAAACCAATCTGAATAGCTCGTCGTTCTAATTTATTCCCGTAAGGATCATGATCTGGATCCCATTGTAATCTTACTGAGGATGTTTTAACTTGTGTTTGCCATTCTTCGTGGCTCATTTCGAGCGAAGAACTATAAGAGGAATAAACCGCATTTTGTAAATATTTATTGAATGCCGAAATTTTAAGGTGAATTGCCAGTACAGTTTCCTGTCCTTCTTTTGTTCCCCATCCGTTTCTGTACATCATCCACAAAAAATTTGGTTTGATCCACGTCATTCTGTCCAGGCTAAATGCTCCGCCAAAATATTGATTTTTTGCAGCAAATTCGCCTATTTCTTTTCGGTAGGATTGATAGACTATTATTTCTTCCTCGTCATATTGAGCCATAATGTGATAGCCAGATTTTGGCCATTCTACAATTTGCTCATCGTATTTTTTAAATTCTATTTTCATTTTGTATTGTACACAATATCTTCATTGTGTTATTTTTAATTTTAAACAGTTGATTTATCTAAAAATCATAAACTGTTACTTCTATATTATTTTCAGAAAGTGTTTTGAGAATAATAGGCTCTATCATCTCCCACTTTCCGCCTGCTAAACCACAGCCAATTCTTGGCATATGAACGCTGGCATTATTTTCTTTTGCGAACGAAGCTACTTCTTTCAAGCCATCTTCAATGGCATCATATCGTATTGGAGCATTTCCGTTTTCATCTTTATTGATTTTATGTTGACCAATTAAATTTGCTACCCAAAGATCTTCTTCTACCTGAACAAACTGAACTTTACCCAATTCAAAACCATCCTTTGATTTAAACCATTCTCTATATTGATTTTCTGGTTTTTTCCATCTTTTAGAAATGGCCATAACAAATCCTTTTCCCCAACCTCCAATATCATTACAGATATGCACAATTACTTTATTATCTTCTGATCGAGGAGATGTTGCATCTCCTTTTGTATATTGAATATCTTTCATGTGTTTCATTTATTTTAATCAAACGTTCCTACGGAACGTAAATACAACACGACAATTATTTTTCTACCGATGAGATGTTCCTATGGAACAGCAAAAACTCGTGTTTACACTTTCTTATTTCCGATCTATTCTTTCTAAAAATTATAAACTGTCTATTTCATTTTTTTTAATTTTAAAGACAGTCTTTCGCACAAATCATCAATATCATTTTTTCTTGCTAAAGCATTAATCCACTTTTGCGGAATATTATCAATTCCGTAATACATTCCTGCCAAGCCTCCGGTAATTGCTGCAGTTGTATCAGTATCTCCTCCTAAATTCACTGCTTTTAAAACAGTTGCTTCATAAGTATTCCAATTCAAAAAACACCATAAACTGGCTTCTAAACTATGAAGAACATAACCAGAAGAGTAAATTTCATTTTCAGGATATTCAGCTATATTATTTTTTAAAATCCTATCAAACAATTGGATTTCAACAGCATTAAATTCCTTATCACTTAAAAAATCAGAAACTATCTTTTGCATATTCTTATATGCCTCAATTTTATCAATGTTATTTAAAATTTCTAAGCAATAAACAACATAAATAAAACAAGCAAATACTGATCTAAAATGTGCGTGAGTAATAGAGGACACTTCTTTTACTTTCTTATAAATAACTTCGATATCCTTTTCTTCTTGCAGATAAAAAACTAAAGGCAGAATTCTCATCAAAGAACCATTTCCGTTGTCTTCTTCATAAAAACCACCACATAAATGAGGCTCATATCCTTTTGCTATATTTTGAATTGCATGTCTCGTCGCTATTCCAATATCAAAAACTTGTCCATGTGGCGTCCATAATTCTGTGCTATACCATTTTACAAAATTCCTCGCTATATCCTTTAAATCATAACCATTACTCAAACTTTCTGCTAAACAAAAAGCAAGCGAACTATCATCGCTCCATGTTCCCGCTGGCTGATGATGTGTTCCAAAGCCAATCATTTCACAAACAGGATTTTTCTTGAGATAAGATCTTGACTCAAACTCTACAGGAACACCCAAAGCATCTCCAACAGCCAAGCCAAATAATCCTGATTTAACTTTATACTCAAAAATGCTTTCTATTATATCATTATAAATCTTGAAATTTTCATCATCATAACAAACAAAAATGACTTTTTCTAATTCCTCTTTATCTTCAAAAATAAAGATTGCATTCAATGCAATTTCTGCTGCTAATTCTTTAGGAAATTTATAGATACCTGTACTTATATTAGGAAAAGCAATTGTTTTAATATCATTTTCTACCGCCAATTCCAGAACTCTTAAATAACAACTTAACAGCAATTCCTCTTCGAGACCTTTACCTCCATTCCAAACCGGACCAACGGTATGAATTACATATTTTGAAGGCAAATTACCAGCTGTTGTAATGACAGCTTCTCCAACTTTGCATCCACCTTGTTTGTTTCGAATCTGGATGCATTCGTCTAAAATTGCTTTTCCTCCTTTTCTGTGAATAGCGCCATCAACTCCGCCTCCGCCAAGTAAAGAAGTATTGGCTGCATTTACAATTGCATCGACCTGGATTTCTGTTATATCGGCTTTGAGAATTTCTATTTTCATAACCTATTACTTCAATTCATCCCTAACTTCCATCAAAGCAAAACCCAAAAGATTTAAACCTTTCCACTTCACAGGATTCATAACATCTTTATGATCACCAGCCATTCCTATTCCCCAAATTGCATCTACAGGACTTGCTTCTACTATAACTCTATCATTTGTATTTAGCAAAAAGGTTTTTAACTCCGGGTTCTGACTGAATTTATGATAATTCCCTTCTTTTACAATGTCAAATCTGGCGGCTAACCAAAGTGTTTCATTATAATGCTTTACTTCTCTTCCTAACTTTTTGGCTTCGGCGGGAGAATTGGCTTTGAGGATTTTTGCTAAAACAACATCATCTTTAAATAATTCGGCTTTTTTCGCCATCATCCAATGTTCGGCAGTTTTGTAAACTACATTATCAACTTCAAAAGAGCTTAGCCACCATTGACTGAAACAAGTTTTAGAGATGCTACCGTCTTTATTGGGCTGGTGTCCCCAGAAAAACAAAAACTTACTTTCTGAGGCTATATTTTGTATCGTATATTTCATTTTTTCTATTTATTGAAACAAAGAAGTTATCTGTTTAAAATCTTTTGAATCGGGTGAAAATGATCCGTAGATTTCCTTAAACTCTGTTGTTAAATGTTCAAATTCATACTCTTTTTCGATCTGATCCATACAGGTTACAACCAAATTTCTTTTTGCATTAAAACTATAAGCTGTATCCAACTTTAAACTATAATTTAAAAAATCATAATCTAAATCGCCGGTTCGTAACTCTTTCTGAAAATCGTTGAAAACGCAGGTTTCTTCTTCGTTATTTTTTAATTTTAATTCTCTTTCATTAGCCATCCATCCACTTCCATGTCGGGTTGAATAACTTCTGGTAACGTAATAGACTTCTACATCTTCTATTTTTAATTTCTGACATATTTCATACGCATTTTTTGATGTTGTATTGGCATAGGTTACATTCGGGAAAACACCATGATCCATGTCGAGTAAAATTCCCTGGCTTCCTTCAAAAATCAGGTTTTCATAGTTGCCTAAAAAACTGTAATCACTGATATTCCATTTTATTTTATCAATGATTTCCAGGTAATGATCGACTTCTGCATCAATTTCACTTTCATTTAAAAAACCGTAGTAATAAGCGATTTTTTGCAGTTTCTCTAAAAGCATTTGTCTTGGCGCAATTAAATCTATGGCGAAAAGTTTGTACTGACCTTCGTTGCGTTTCATTGTCGCTCCAACGCCTTTTCCGCAAGTTCCGTGATCCAGGTTTCTAACATTATTTCTGTTTTGCCAAACATCAAACGGAGTTGTTATTTTCGCTAAAGGATGAATATGAAGTTCAACATTTCCGCCTTTTGCTTCCAGTTCTTCTTTTTCATTGAATAAAAAAACGGGATGAATCGTGCAATGTTCGCTATAATAAGAAGGCAAACCGCGAAGTGCTCCGCTGGCAAAACTCGAATGAACGTGTTTTTTGCCCTCAATCATGACGGTATGCGCCGCTTGCTGTCCACCTGAAAACCGAATAACTATAGACTCAGGATTTTGCTTCGCCAGAAAATCTGTTGTAATTCCTTTTCCTTCATCACCAAATCCTAAACCTATAACTATTTGAGCTGTTTTCATTTTGTAAAATATTTTTTAAGTTCTTTCAACTTAAACTTTAGAAAAAAACTTTGCGACTTCGCGACTTTGCGAGCAAATTTCACGCTAGTATTAAAAAAACTTAAAAATAATAATCTCGCAAAGTCGCAGAGGCGCAAAGTTTTTAAAGCATTTCTATATTATCTAATCCGTCAAGCGGAATTGTTCCTAAACCTGACCCTGAACTTTTATGTGTATCGCAAATGATTTTCTTGATTACATTCGGGATTTCTTTGTGATCTTCTATAGACAAACAATTTTGCCCCAGTAATTCTTTCCACGCTACATTTGCTCTTACCGCCTGATCAGAATGTAATACGCTGATATGATACACTTCGTAACGTTTTTGGGCTTCTTTTAATAATTCAAGAGACGTATACGTTTGCTGTCCTGAACCCATAATTTCTTTTATGGCAGATCCCGGAAGCGTTGGCAAATTTGGTTCGTCACCAACGGTAAACAATAATCCTTTTTGACCTCTTTTTTCGAAAGCATCTGTTTTGGTATGAAAAGCGGCAAAATACCACGCCAGAAGATAACTTTCTCCCGCATTTCCTCCGCCTCCGCCTTCAATATAAGTTCTGGTCAGCCACATATCCAGTTCTTCATCTCCAGATTCAAATTGTCCAACCTGTAACGGAAATCTGTCACATTCGTGATCTCCAATTCCTAAAAACAAAAGTGCCGGATCCGGAACACCACCCTGAATAATTCCGCCCATTAATTTCGGAAGTCCTTCTTTGATCAATTCATGCGGAATATGTCCCATACTTCCTGTAACATCCAATCCTAAAATAATCGGAACTGTATTGGGGTGAACTTCTGAATCTCTGGCTTCACGAAATGTAATACCGTTCGGGTTCATAGATTCATGTGCCATTCCTAATTGATTTTGCACGAAAATCTCACTTGCAGATTTAAATCCGTAACCTGCTTCTTTTGCTCTGCTCAAACGAGCGCCTAAGTCATATCTTGTACCTCCCATAACTAAAATGTTTTACCAAATAAATATTCGAATCTCTTTTTTGTCACTTCAAACTGAATATTTAAATTTCTGATTGTTAATGATAATTCCATATCTTTTTGCACAAATGCTTCCGGTTGAAAGTCAGCAAAAGTCAAACTATTCTTGTCAAGCGGACTAATGTCGATAAGGCCTTCCTGCTCTCTTTCGAGTCTTTTTATTTTAAGTTCGATATCTTCAACTCGACGTCTGTAAATTAATTCAGAATCTTCACCAATGGTTTTGGCTCTGTCTTCTCTAATCTGATCATTGTTTCTTTTTAAAGACTCAATAAATCTTGGTTTTAAATCATCACTCATGTCTTTTGTGGTTTTGTTTCAGTTTTTTTTTTATTTCAGGTTTCAAGTTGCGCGTTGAACTTGAAACGGTTAATAGCTTTTTGTTTTGTTTCAGGTTTCAGGTTTTTCTTGTTTCAGGTTACCGTATAGAACGTGAAACCTGAAACTTGAAACCTTTCAACTTAATTTAATATTTCTTCAAATTGTTTAAAATTTGATTTTTTTTCGGAATTGTCAAATACTGCAAAAACTATTTTTTTGAAAGCACCTGCATATTTTTCTGCAATAATTTTTTTGAATAATTGTGCTACATCTTTGGGTTCATTTCTAAAAACACCGCAGCCCCAAGCTCCCAAAATCAATGTTTCGCTTTTTTGTTTTAATGCAATTGCCAAAACTTTATCCATTCTGTTTTTTAAGACCTTTTCTGTTTCAGCAATTTCTTCTTTTCGGTTATGCTGCAGCATCGCGCCTTTGTTTGGTGCAGGTGCTGTAATTACGTCTGCGACAAATGGTTTTTCAAAATAATCTCCATTATCATCGTTCCAAAACAAAACATTCGGACTATAAATCATGTAATCTGAATATAAAAACGAAGATTGATTTCTATTAAAATCGTACATCGCTTTGTCTTTGATCTGCGTTTCATACAGGTTTGAAGATCTTGCCAGACTTTCTTCCTGAGCCGAAGCGCCTCCTAAAAATCCACCGCCCGGATTTTTTGCAGAAGCAAAATTCAGAACACAGATTTTACCGTTTTTCTCTTCTGCAATGGCTTCAATTGTAGAACAGTTTTTGGTGACAATTTCTGTTTCAAACGTATTTGAAATTGGCGTTTTCAGGATTGCATCCCAATCGTTTGGCGCAATTGTAAACGTATTTTGTATCGATTCTTTGAGTTCTTTTTCTATAACTACCTTTTTTCCTTTGTATTCATAAAAACCATTTTTTACGATTTCTAAGGTTTTATTGGCTATTTCTACTCTATAATTTTTATTCATAATTCTAATTTTACAACCTCAACCATTTCGTTGTCAAAATCTTTAAAAGAGTTGGTTGTAAATATTTTGTCGAAACAATCTAAAACTTCAAATCCTTTGTTGAAAATTCCGTGGCTTACGGCTAAGTATAATTTTCCAGCATTTTTCTTTTTTAATTCTTCGGCTAGACCGACAAAAGTTCCGCCGCCATCACAAATGTCATCTACAATTAAACAATCTATGCCGTTTAGATCGTCTTCGTATACTTTGAAACCAGATAATCTTCCGGTTTTTACATCTCGGCTTTTGCTGCATTCTACCACTTCAACGCCACCTAAAAACTCAGAAACTTTGTAGATTTTTTTAAGAGCACCGCCATCAGGAGAAATCAATTTTACGTTCTCGCCAATTACTTTTAAAACTTCCTGAATAAAAGTATGATTCGGAATCACTTCGCAGTTGTTTACCAATGCCGGAGTTACCTCAGAATGTGCATCAAAAACAAAAACTTTACTTAATTGAAGTCCGTTGATGATATCTGCATATACTTTTACAGAAAGAGATTCCCCTTTTATCATCACACGATCTTGTCTTGCTGCCGGGAAATACGGAATAAAAAGATCGATTATTTTAACATCCATTCTGCGCAAAGCATCTACCGTGATACACAATAAACCCAAATCATTGAATGAATTTAAACGGTGTGTGATCGTTACTTTTTGAGAAATATCAAAGTTTGGATCGATTTTAATGTGTGGTTCTCCGCCAGAGAAAGTAAAACTTTGAAAATTGATTTGTTCCTGATTTTGAAAAGGAGCGAATTTTGGGTCTAGGTTAAGTATCATAGTTTTATAGTTTGCGTTAATTATACGCAAATGTAGAATTAAATTTTAAATAAACAATTTATTTTGTGTAAAAATTACGCAAACTTTATTTAGAAGTGAAAGCCTTTATCTGTTAACTCATTGTATTTCAATTTATTAAATCGAAATAATTTAGCTGGACGTCCACTTTTTATAGGTGAAAATTTTTCTGTTTCTTCTAAAAATCCATAACTGAGAATTTTTTTTCTAAAATTTCGTCTGTCAATTTCTTTCTCCAAAATCGTACAATAAAGGTTTTCAAGATCCGAAAACAAGAATTCTTCCGGAAGCAAATCGAATCCGATAGGTTCATAAGTGAGTTTTGCTTTTAATCTTGAAATTGCTTTTTCAAGGATTATATTATGGTCGAATGCCAAAGAAGGAATTGCATCAATTTTACACCATTGTACTCTTTCGGCATCAGTATCAGCTTTTATCTCCAAGTTTGAAGCATCGACTAAAGCATAATACGCAACAGAAATTACACGGTTCCTGGAATCCCTGTAAATATCATCGCCAAAAGTATAAAGCTGCTCCATAAAGGTCAATTGCACATTGGTTTCTTCATGCAACTCTCTTATGACAGCATCGCTCAAGGATTCGTCGTGCTTTACTAAACCACCCGGTAAAGCCCAATATTTATCGGCAGAGCCAAATTGCTGCTCTATTAAAAGCACGTATAAACTATTATTTTTATAACCAAAAACAATAGCATCAACAGCAATTCTTATATTTTGAAAATTTTCCATAATTTTAAGAGAAAAAGGTTGCCACGAATTTCACGAATTAACGCGAATTTTTTTTGCTTAGCGAAAACTATAATATTAATTCGTGAAAATTTGTGGAATTCGTGGCGAAAAAAAATTCGCGACAAAAAACTACATTCGATTTCCCAAAAACAACTTCAGTTCTTTAGAAATACTATCGAAAAAAGAACTTTGATTGTTGTTTTTAGCCGTTAATAAATATACAAATTCCTCTGGTACATGGAAACTGTTCCATAATAACTGTAATTTATTCTCTTTAATATATTTTCTCGCATTACAATTCCAGGTTATAGCAACTCCAGAATTCTTAGACAGTAACTCCAACATTTCAGACTCTGATGGAATAATATAATTAGGAACCATCGATGGTCGTTTTTTATTGAAGGCATGCAGCCAAAATATTTTTATATGAGAAATTCTCGCATCATGGCAATACCATTTCTGTTCATTGAGCCACTGTTCTATTTCTGTAAATTTATCTGCTTTTAGTTTCTGACGAAATTCTGTTGCCTCCAAATTCATCGGGGCAACCATTATCAGTTTAATTTTTCCGACGATTTCATAAATGGTATCAAACGTATCAAATCTTTTTGTCGTGATTGCAAAGTCAAGTTTTTTTGAATCTACAAGTTCAAAAAGTACATCGTTTTCGGCAAAGGTAAAATCGATGAAATCAAACTTGGAAATTAAAACACTTCCGCAACTATTGAATAAATCTTTTGAGATTCCAACGGATATTAATCGAACAGAATCCTGAGCTTTTGCCCTAAAACTGTTTTCGACATTCTCCAGACGATCCAGTGCATCAATAATTAAATTATTGAGTAACTTAGCATATTCGGTTGGTTCTACGCCTTTTGATTTTCGATTAAATAATTTATTCCCAACATGAGCCTCCAACATTGATATCTGCTGACTTACAGCAGGTTGACTCATAAATAATTCCTTCGCGGCAACAGAAAAATTTCCGTTTTTATAAACCGCTTTAAATGTTCTGTACCATTCGAGATTTACCATGACATAAATATATTTATAACAAACATAGTTTATTTTATTTTTACTGATATCACTTTAGGCGTAAATTTGACAAAAATTTAAACTTATGAAAAAAATAGCATTACTTACGATTATAGCATTCTCAGCTTTTAGCACATCAGCTATAGCTCAAAAATCAACAAAAAAAGGTATGAAAAAAGTATTATTTGTTGTTACCAGTAACGATAAACTGGGCAATACAGGAGAAAAAACAGGATTTTGGTCAGAAGAATTTGCTGCACCTTATTATGAACTATTAGATCAGGGAATCGAAATTACAATTGCGTCACCACTTGGAGGTCAGCCGCCAATTGATCCAAAAAGTAATGATCCGGCATCAGCAACCGAAGACACAAAACGTTTTGATGCTGATAAAACATTACAGGAAAAATTAAAAAACACACATAAACTTTCGACTATTAATCAAAAAGATTATGATGCCGTTTTTTATCCTGGAGGTCACGGTCCGCTTTGGGATTTAGTCGAAGATAAAAGTTCTATTGCTTTAATCGAATCTTTCTACACACACAAAAAACCGGTAGCTTTTGTTTGTCATGCTCCCGCAGTTTTGAAAAACGTAAAAGTGAATGGCGAATTTTTAGTAAAAGGTAAAAAAGTAACCGGATTTACAAATGAAGAGGAAGAAGCGGTAGGTTTAACCAAAGTTGTTCCGTTTTTATTAGAAGATGCTTTAACTAAAAATGGTGCTAAATTCTCTAAAGGTCCAAACTGGGCACCTTATGCCGTTGAAGACGGACTTTTAATTACTGGACAAAACCCAGCTTCATCAAAACTAGTAGCAGGTAAATTATTAGAAAAATTAACTAAATAAGGTTCTAAGTCGCTAAGATTCTAAGGTTAACTCCTTTAAAAAAACTTAGCGACTTAGTGCCTTAGTGGCTAAGAACCTTAAAAACAAAAAAAAATGCTAAACTTTGAATTATACAATCCGACGAATTTAATCTTCGGAAAAGGACAAATTGAAAAACTTTCGACTTTAGTACCAAAAGATGCTAAAATTCTATTGGCTTATGGTGGTGGAAGTATTTTTAAAAACGGAGTGCACGAACAAGTAATCAACAATTTAAGAGGTTTTGATATTGTTGAATTTGGCGGAATTGAACCAAATCCGCATTTTGAAACTTTAATGAAAGCTGTTGAAGTTATTAAGGCTGAAAAAATTGATTTTATTCTGGCTGTTGGTGGTGGATCTGTTATTGATGGCGTGAAATTTATTTCGGCAGCTGTTAATTTTAACGGAAATCCGATTGAGATTTTGCAAAAGCGAATCTTGATTAAAGAAAATGCAGTGCCTTTTGGAACTGTTTTGACTTTGCCTGCAACAGGAAGCGAAATGAATTCAGGTTCTGTAGTTACTATTGCAGCAACTCAGGAGAAACTGGCTTTTGGCGGAAGCGCATTATTTCCAAAATTCTCTATTTGTGATCCTACAGTTATTCAATCATTGCCAAAAAGACAAATTCAAAATGGTGTTGTAGATGCCTACACACACGTAATGGAGCAATATTTAACGTATCCGCATGAAGGTTATTTACAAGACCGAATTGCCGAAGGAATTTTACAAACCTTAATTGAAGTTGGTCCTAAAGTAGTAGAAGACCCAACGGATTATGCTTTGGCTTCAAATTTTATGTGGAGTTGTACTATGGCTTTAAACGGATTGATTCAAAAAGGTGTTCCGTCTGACTGGGCAACTCACATGATTGGCCACGAATTAACAGCTATGTACGGAATTGATCACGCAAGAACTTTAGCTATTATAGGTCCGAGTTTATATAACGTAATGTTTGAAACTAAAAAAGGAAAACTGGCGCAATACGGAAGAAGAATCTTCGACTTAACTGGTTCTGATGACGAAGTTGCTAAAGAAGCGATCAACAAAACGGTTGAGTTTTTCCATACTATGGGAATGGATACTAAACTTTCGCAATACACAGATGATTACAGCAAAACAGCTGATTTTATCGTGAATCGTTTCGACGAAAGAGGCTGGAAAGGTTTAGGCGAAAATCAATTGGTAACTTTAGATAAAGTAAAATCGATTGTTGAATTAAGCTACTAATAAATAAAATTCCAAATTCCAATGCTCTTAACTGTGTTATTGGAATTTGGAATTTCTTTTGATTATTTAAATCAAAAAAGGCGTTCTTAAGTTATTTAGGAACGCCTTTTTAAAATACTAAAACAAAACTAACTAACTCAATTTTCATTAAACTCATTTAAAATTCTAATTTATAATCAGTTACAACGTAATAACGCAATCGTTATTGTGTAAATAGTAAAATATTTTTTTATTATTTTAAAACCCCTTGAAAACCATTGTGATTAAAGGTCTTTTATAAATTTCTTAAATGAGATTTTGTATTATTACTACATTATTAAGTACTTTTGTTTTAAATTATTAAAATAATGAGTGAAAATTTAAAATTTGCAGTAATTGGAGGAGGAAGCTGGGCGACGGCAATTGCAAAGATGTTATGCGTAAATCTATCCGAGATTGCGTGGTATATGCGTAACGACGCTGCAATCGAGCACATTCAGAAATACAAACACAATCCAAACTATTTAAGTTCAGTCGAATTCGACACTAAAAAACTTAAATTAACCAATAATATAAACGAAGCGATTGAATATGCCGATTATGTAATTTTTGCTATTCCATCAGCTTTTCTTGATGCCGAATTGAAAAACATGACGGTTTCATTGGCAGATAAAATTATTTTCTCGGCCATTAAAGGTATTGTTCCGGAAACTAGTTTAATTGTTGGAGAACATTTTCACATTCAATACGATATTCCATACTACAATATTGGCGTTATTACAGGTCCATGTCACGCAGAAGAAGTGGCATTAGAAAGACTTTCTTACTTGACAATTGCGTGTGGTGATCCTGACAAAGCCCGTATTGTTGCTAAATCTCTTTCCGGAAATTATATCAAGGCCAAAATCTCAGACGACATTATTGGTACTGAATACGCTGCAATGCTTAAAAATATTTACGCAATTGCTGCCGGAATTGCTCACGGTTTGGGTTATGGAGATAACTTTCAATCGGTTATGATGAGTAACGGTATTCGTGAGATGAAAAAATTCATTAGAAAGGTTCATAAAATGAAACGTAACATCAATGATTCAGCTTATTTAGGCGATTTATTGGTTACAGGATATTCCGTATTCTCAAGAAACAGAATGTTCGGAAATATGATTGGAAAAGGCTACACGGTAAAAAGTGCGATGATGGAGATGAGTATGGTTGCCGAAGGTTATTATGCTACCAAAAGTGCTTATAAACTAAACCAGGGTTATGGCGCAAAAACTCCAATTATCGACGCTGTTTACGCTATTCTATACGAAGGAAAAGACGCTAAATCTGTGTTTAAGAAACTTACTGAGTCTTTGGATTAAGAGAAAAGATTATAGAATATAGAAAATAGAAGAAGGAATATAGACTTTTGTTTATGAGATAAAAAAGAGCCAAGATCTAATAATTTAGTCTTGGCTCTTTTCTTTTAGATTCCACTAGAAAGTCTATTCTATTTATTCTATATTCTATATTCTATATTCTATATTCTATATTCTATTCTCTATATTCTTTTATTTTACCATTACGCCCTCAACAAAAAGAATCGGCACCTCTTCAGTATCGTTCTCGTTGATTAGGTTTGATTTGAAAATGAATTTCTTATCGTAAAGTTTATTATCGATGAAGAATGTCACCATAAATTCATTATTTAAAACCAAAAGACTTTTTTCTATCATTTCGATTTTTACTACTGAAACTGCCGGAACTTCAACAAAGGCGTGACGTAAAACAGATGTTTTTTTCATTTCGCCATCGATAGTTCCAAATGCTTTTGAAACTACCATAACGCTGTCTAAATTAAAGTCGCTATCGTTTACAAGATAAGCGTACCACACTTTTTCCATAAAATCGTCGCTCCATTCCTGAACAGCGGCTAGAAATACGTTTTCTACTTCTGGGATTATTATATCTTTTTTCATATGAGTCAAAAGTTTAAAAGTCAAAAGTCGAAAGTCCCAAACTTTGAGACTTTCGACTTTTGACATTCGACTTAAATTATATATTTGCTTTGAATTGCTCTAAGAAACGAACATCATTTTCGTAGAACATACGAATATCACCAATTTGATACAATAACATCGCAATACGCTCTACTCCCATTCCGAAAGCAAAACCGTTATATTCGTCTGGATTGATGTCGCAGTTTTTAAGAACGTTTGGATCAACCATACCGCAACCTCCAATTTCTAACCAACCGGTTCCTTTTGTGATACGGTAATCAGTTTCGGTTTTTAAACCCCAATAAATATCAATTTCGGCACTTGGTTCTGTAAACGGGAAATATGATGGACGTAAACGGATCTTCGATTTTCCGAACATTTCTTTAGTGAAATAAAGTAAGGTTTGTTTCAAATCTGCAAACGAAACGTCTTTGTCAATATACAATCCTTCTACTTGATGGAAAATACAGTGCGAACGTGACGAAATAGCTTCGTTACGAAACACACGTCCCGGAGAAATAGTACGAATTGGTGGTTTGTGATTTTCCATATAACGCACCTGAACTGATGATGTATGCGTACGCAACAAAACATCAGGATTGGTCTGAATGAAAAATGTATCCTGCATATCACGCGCCGGATGGTATTCCGGTAAGTTCAATGCAGTAAAATTATGCCAGTCGTCTTCGATTTCCGGACCTTCGGAAACGTTGAAACCAATGTTGGCAAAAATATCTATAATTTGATTTTTAACAATCGAAATCGGATGACGAGAACCTATAATAACCGGTTCTGCCGCACGAGTTAAATCACCAAAAACTCCTTTTATTTCTTCTTTACTTTCCAGCTCTTCCTGAATAACTCTTACTTTTTCTTCAGCAACAGCTTTTAAAGTATTTATGACTTGTCCGAAATCTTTTTTCTGATCGTTTGGAATATTTTTGAACTCGGTAAAAAGTTCTTTTAACAACCCTTTACTACCTAAATATTTAATACGGAATTGCTCTAAGGATTCTTTATTTTTATCATTAAAGGCTTTAGCTTCCTCTATATGCTGTTTTATCTTGTCTATCATTTTCCTTCAATAATTGAGAATACAAATTTACATAATTTGTTTCAAGTTTAAAGTCTAAAATTTAAAGTTTCCTTTGCAAGCTGTGATATTCCTTCACAACTATTTTATCAGACTTATTTTGCTTTCTATTTCTTGTACTTTTTTGAGCCAAAAATCTATTCCATCCTGATTCTTAACGATCTCTTTTTTAAAGTTTGCCGAAATAGCATTTAATTTCCCCCAGTTTCTCTGATTGTCTTTGTCATGTTCTAATTTGGTCTTGGGTTCTATTCTGGTTCTCCAAAAATCAATATTATTGAGATAGTTTGTTTTTAAATCCTCAAAATATTCAATTAGTTTTTCTTTGGAATTAGGAATGTATCCCGGACCGCTGCAACCGCAGGAATGAAAAGTAATTCCAACGGAATATAAACTTTTCAAATGTTCCCATTTTTTCAAATCATCCTTTTTTGGTGATTCAAAATCAAGTCCCATATTCGCCATCAATTCGCTACATTCAGGGCATTTTGCTTCCTGAACCGATTGGCTTCCTCTTTTTATATCATTTATAAGCCTTCTTTTAAATGTTTTGCGACAATTAAAACAAGCATAATGAGGTTTATAAGCGACCATTGCATATCTACACATTTCTTTCCTGTTTTATTTTTTTAGAAATCTAAAAATACTTACTCAATAAGTTTTCTTTCTAAAAAATAATTCACAATCGCTTCTTTCATTAAAACTGATTGTTCTCCTGCTTTTAGTGCCGGTAATTCTTCTTTTACTTTATAATGTGGCCATCCTTCGGCATCAAAAAAATCGAATTCATAAAACCCATAAGGTTCCAATAATCGGCAAATAGCGATGTGCATCAGGTTTAATTTTTCGTCTTTCTTGAATTCTCGGTGTACTTTTCCGAGTTCCTGAACTCCAATTAGGTAAATTATGGCATCTAAATCTAAGTCTTCTCCTTGCGAAAATTGATTAGATAGTATATCGACGAGCTTTTCCCATCGCTCTTTTAGTTGTGTATCTCTGGACATTTTTATAATTGTGAATTATGAGTTATGAATTATAAGTTCAAAAAACATAAAATTTAGTTTGCAAAGATACGGACTTCAAATCCAAAGACCTAAAATTAAAGATTTGCCTTGTTGTATTGAAGAAATTGCCCACAGATAAAGCGGATTTAACGGATTGACGCTGGTTATTTTTTGGTTATCTTTTGGTTTTGAACAAAAAATTAAAACCTTAGAACCTTTGCAACTCTGAACCTTTGAACCTAAAAAAAGATATATATTTGCGCCTCAATAAAATCAAGGAAAATATGAGTTTTTTAGACATGCTTTTTGGAGCACTTTTGGCTTACAGTTTATATAAGGGAATTAAAAATGGCCTTTTTGTAGAAGTGGCTTCTTTTATTTCTTTATTGTTGGGGATTTATATTGCCATTAAATTTTCGTCTTTCATGAAAGAAATCATCATGAAACATGTTTCCTGGAATCCAAACACGATTCAGGTTACGGCTTTTATTCTGACTTTTATTTTAGTGGTTATTGGTGTTTATTTCTTAGCCAAAATCCTTACCGGAATTGCCGATTTTGCTTTTCTGGGATGGGCGAATAAACTGGGCGGAGGTTTTTTCAGAATCTTAAAAACAATCCTGATCCTAAGTATTTTTATTGCCCTTTTTGAAAAAATAAACTTCAATGAAACTTTTGCGAAAAAAGAAACTTTAGACAAATCTATTTTCTATAATCCGGTCAAAAAAGTGGCCGCTTTTATTTATCCTTCAATCGAAAAATGGTACGAGGAATTTAAAGAAAGCCAAGCAGATAAACCTAAAGAGGAAACTAAAAAGGAAGAAACTACAGAAAGTGAATAATTAAGTCCCAGCGGGCAATGTCATTAAGTTAAGAGGAAATCTATAAAATTACTTAGCAGTTTAATCAAGAAAGTAATTAGAAAAATCCGTTTTTATCAGCGTTTTCGCTTTAGCGAATCAGTAAAATCAGCGTCTAATTTTGACGCGGATAAAACAGATTTACTTCGTAAAAACGCGGATAAAAGCGGATTTGATTTGTCATCCTGAGCGATTCCAAAGCTTCGGGATCGCTCAGGATGACATTAGTTTTCAAAAGAATTACCAGTTTATTTCTAAACTTTCTCCTTTTTTCAACGTTATATTTTGTTTTTTATCTCCGTTAATTAAAGTTGTTTTTCCTCCAAGCTTAGAGGAAACGACCACTTTCTTTAAAGTTTTATTTTCCCAATTCATTTCGATTTCAAATCCGCCACGAGCACAAATTCCTTTTACAGTTCCGGTTTCCCAAGCGTCTGGTAGAGCGGGTAATAATCTGATTTCGTTTTCGTCAGATTGAACCAACATTTCGGCAACAGCTGCGGCTCCACCAAAATTTCCATCGATTTGAAATGGCGGATGTGCGTCGAATAAATTCGGATATGTTCCTCCACCTCTTCTTGGTTTTTCGGTTTTCTTTCCGTCAGGATCAACATATCTTAATAATTCTCTGAACATTTTGTAGGCACGATTTCCGTCCCAAAGTCTTGCCCAAAGATTAATTCTCCAGCCTTTTGACCAACCGGTTGTTTCATCCCCTTTTATTTCGAGTGTTTTCTTAGCAGCTTCGGCTAAATCCGGCGTTTTTAATGGTGTAATATGATCGCCCGGAAAAAGTCCGAATAAATGCGATTGGTGACGGTGTTGTGGTTCTTCGTCATTCCAATCGAAATACCATTCTTGCAGATTTCCTTTTTTACCAATTTGGTACGGATGAAATTTCGAAAGTGCCACTTGAAGTTTTGCTCTGAAATCGGCATCGATATTTAGAACTTCTGAGGCTTTGATTGTCTTCTCAAAACATTCTCTAATCATTGCCAAATCTGCGGTTCCGCCATACATTGTTGCTCCAATAAAACCGTCTGGCGCGATAAATTTGTTCTCCGGTGAAGTAGATGGCGATGTAATTAGGTTTCCATTTTTATCTAAAATCATCCATCCTAAAAAGAATTGTGAAGCTCCTTTCATGATTGGATATCCTTCATTTTTTAGGTAATTTTTGTCTTGGGTAAAAACATAATGTTCCCATATATGTGTGCTCAGCCAAGCGCCGGATAGTGGCCAACAAGCCCAACTTGGATCTTCTTTTCCAAATTGTCCAACCGGATTTGTCATTGCCCAAATATCAGAATTATGTGCTGATGCCCAACCTTCATTGACTCCGTAAAAAGTCTTTGCCGTAACTTTTCCTGTTACCGAAAGATTTTTAATAAAAGATAAAAGCGGCAAATGCATTTCTGAAAGATTAGTGTTTTCTGCCAGCCAATAATTTTCTTCAAGATTGATATTCATCGTGTAATTACTGCTCCATGGCGGATTTAGATATGGATTCCAAATTCCTTGTAAATTTGCCGGAACGCCCATTGTTCTGGAACTGCTTATCAGCAAATAACGTCCGAAATTGAAATACAGAATTTCAAGATTTTTATCTTCTTTACCATCAGCGTAGCGTAATAAACGTTCATCTGTTGGTAAATCCGGTGCGGTTGTTTTTCCTAAATCTAAAGTAACACGGTTGTAGAATTTTTGATAATCGGCAATATGAGATTCTTTTAATTGATCGAATGGTTTTGCAAATGACTTGTTCAGGTTTTGCAATGCAATTGCTACGTCGTCTAAGCCTTCTGTTGCTGGATTTTTGTCAAAACCATTAAAGCTTGTTGCAACAGAAACATAAATAATAGCTTCTGTCGCATCTTTTAAAGTTAATGTTTGTCCGAAACTTGTAATTTTTCCGTCCGTTTTTTTAATTTGGACTAAAGTGGTAAATCTTGTTCCTCTTTCTTTTATGTCAAGATATTTTGGTAAAACAGTATATCCCGGATTTTCATGAATTGGCGCAGAACCAGTCATTCCCAAAATATTATTTCTTACTTCAACATTTGATTTTAGTAAGCTCTTTAAATTAATATCAAAATTTAAAGCTCCTTTATGATCGCTTGTCAATTTGATGACCATAATTTGATCCGGAGCCGAAACAAAATATTCACGGGTATATTTTATGCCGGCCATTTCGTAACTTACTTTTGATATTGCATTCGAAATATCCAGTTCGCGATGGTAATTTACAGCTTTTCCTTTTTCGGAATTATTAATTTCTAACGTTCCTAAAGGCGCAAATGATTCGGAGTTTTTACCCTGAATTTTTTTATTGAGTTCCTCTGCCAGTTTATAGTTTTCGTTTTTGAGTGCTTCACGAATTGCTGGAATATTTTTGTAAGCTTCGGGATTCATTTTTGCATTTACAGGTTCTCCTGACCAAAGTGTGGCATCGTTCAAATAAATTTTATCTGAATTTGCACCGCCAAAAACGGTCGCTCCCATTTTTCCGTTTCCTAGAACTAAACTTTCTTCAAAATATTCAGCAGGCTGATTGTACCACAAAACATGATTGGATTGTGCCGTAATGTTTGTACAGAAAGATGTTATTAGTAAAATGAAAAATGATTTTATGAGATTTTGATTCATTTTTTGATGCGTTTTAATGTTAACGTTCAGATGTTCCTATGGAACATTATTACGGGTGTTATTTCTTGTCAACGGATTTCATCCGTTGTTACCAACCAATTGTTCCTAGCGGAACATTTTTTAGTGCAATCCGAAGAACTTTCACAATTTACCTTTTACTTTTTACAAATTAAAATTATTTACTAACCTTATATGTTTCATTTGCTGTAATCATTTCCCAATTGTCAGTTCTGAAAGGTGATGCCGGGAATTTTTCTTTGTTGAAAAGATTAATTTCTGTATCATCATCTGCCCAACCGTAATGAACGGCAACGGGATTTTTTACTTCGTCGCTGGAAACGATTATTTTGTTGTCTTTTATTATCGCTTTCGCGGAATGAAAAACTTTGTCAGCACCAGCGATTTCAAATCCTTTTACGTTTAGTGAATTGTCCGAAGTTGATAATCCGGAACCGATATTATTGAACGTAAGAATGATTTGATTTCCTTTTATTTCCTGAGATTTATAAGTTGGTCCGCTGTAAACTTGCTTTTTATTATAAACATTATTCAATGCAATTGCCGCCAAACGCAATCCAACGTCTTGTTTGTTTGTTGGATGAATGTCTTTTGCATTACCAATATCCGTGGTTACAGCCATTCCGGTGTTTGGTAGTTTTAAAGTTTCGGTTTGTGCTTCACGTAATTCTGCCCAACGGCTTCCCACTTTACTGTTGCCATTGAATTCATTGAAAGTTGATAATTGTACGAAGTAAAAAGGAAAATCGCCTTGTTTCCATTTTGTTCGCCAATCTGTGATCATTAACGGAAATGCTTTTTTGTATTGTTTTGCGCGCCAAACATTGGCTTCGCCCTGATACCATAAAATACCTTCGATCGCATAAGGAACCAATGGATTTACCATTGCATTGTATAATAACGATGGATAACTGTTTGGTGAAACTGCAATTTTTACTTGCACTACATTAAATTTCCAAAGTCCTTCAAGAGGAATATTGTTGTCTTTAAACTGAATTTTCAGATCGGCTGGATCGCCATAAATTCCGCCGCCGCCCGAGTAATCTGCAATTCGAACTGAGATTACATTTTTTCCTTCTTTTAATGTTCCTGCGGGAATTTTATAAACTCTTAAAGCTTCCCAACTTTTATTGGTTCCAACCTCAACTCCATTTACGTATGTAATATCTTCGTCGTCAACTTTTGCAAGATGCAAAACGGCTTCGCTTTTTGCTTGTTCAGCAGTTAAAGTAATTGTTTTTCGCATCCAGACCACACCATCAATATTGCCTATTTGTTGGTTTTCCCATAATGATGGTACTTTTATTTCCGGCCAATTTTTATCATTAAAACTGAATGCTGCAAATTGGTTTTCGTTTTCCATAGTAACATCAAAACCCTGAACTTTCTTTATATTATCTAAAACTGATTTTTTATAGACTTCAAAAACCGCATCTATATTAACTTGAGGAACATCGGCAATCATGGCTTTAAAGTCATTGCTTTTTTCGAATGCTTCGCGACTTGTCCAGGTTTCTACATTTGTTCCACCCCAGGATGTGTTGATGATTCCAATTGGGATTTTTAATTCGGCATATAATTTCTTGGCAAAATAATAGCCCACAGCGGTAAAATTTCCAACATTTTCTTTGTTAGAAACTTGCCATTTTCCTGCTTTTAAATCTTCTTTTGGCAATCCGCTTAAATCTTGTGCGACTCCAAAATGACGAATCATTGGGTAATTAGAATCGGCTATTTCTTTTTCGGAATTCTTAGTTTTAAAAACCTGAAATTCCATATTTGATTGTCCGCTGCAAATCCAAACTTCTCCAACCAAAACATCTTTTATGATGATTTTATTTTTTCCTGTAATAATTAATTCAAATGGTCCACCCGCTTTTTCAGCAGACAGTTTTATCATCCATTTTCCGTTTTTATCGGCTTGAATAGTTTTGATTTGTTTGTTAAAATGAACCTCAACTTTTTCATTGGCATCTGCAAAACCCCAAACCGGAATTTCTTTGTTGCGCTGCAATACCATTCCGTCAGAAAACAACAAAGGCATTCGCACATTTGCACTTGCCATTATACTGAATATCAGAAAAATAAATATTATATATTTTTTCATTTTGCCTGTTTTAAATTGTTTTAAACCACATAAGTGATATAAGTAAACATAATATCTATTAAGCTAAAAACTTAAATTTACTTATATCACTTACATGGTGAATTTAAGTTTTTTATTGTAATCCTTCTTTCAAAGCGGTTAATGCCTGAGTATCAAAAACAGTATTATTGCTTCTGTCAAAGATTCCGAAACCTTTGTCACCAAGACTTCCTTCATCCCAATAAAAAGGCAATAAACCATTTGCTTTGGCTTTTTGTACCACCGTTTTTAAATAGTATGCTCTTGAAGCTAAATGTAAAGTTAAGGTATCGCCAGTTAAAGTTGTACGACGAATGGCGCCAAATTCTCCCAACAAAACCGGAATTCCTTTGTCGACAAATTGAGTTTTCATTAGTTTGAAGTTTTTCTCTAAATCTGTTTCTTCTCCCCAATTTGCATTTCGTTCTGTATCTGTTGTTGAGTGATAATTTGCTCCCCAATAATAGAACATTTTTCCCCAGGTTTCGTCTTTGGTTAATCCGGCAAAATTCCACGGAGAATAATAATGTACTTCAACCATCATTCGGCTTGTTGCTGAATCTGTCGGTAAAGTCAACATTAGTTTATTTGTTTTCTCAATGTCTGTCGATGGCCCCTGAACTACTAAAGTACGATAAGCGTTTTTTCCTCCGGTAGAACGAACTGCATTTATAAAGGTTTGATGATAAGAAGTTAAAACTGCCATTTGTGTAGCATCTTCAACCGCTGGTTCATTTGCACTTGCAAAAAGTAAATGTTCATCAAAACCGCGTAATTGTGTTGCAATTTGTTCCCAAAAAGCTTTTTGTTTGGCATTGTTTTCAACTTTTTTGGCTTCGGTAATGTTGTTTTCCAACCAACCGCCGTCCCAGTGAATATTTACCAGAACATACATATCGTTATCTACACAATATTGCACCACTTCTTTGACTCTGTTTAACCAATCGGCTTTGATTTTGGCTGTAGCCGAATTTTCTAAATATTGATTCCATGAACACGGAATTCTAATCGCATTAAATCCGTTTGCTTTTACTGCGTCGATTAGTGCTTTTGTAACTTTTGGATTTCCCCAGGCAGTTTCTCCTCCTGTTGCTTCCATTGTGTTTCCAATATTCCAACCTAGTTTTATTTTTGCGCCTAGTTGTACCGCAGTGCTGCTCATTCCTGAATTATCTGCGGCAATTGGATTTGTATTATAACTTGGATATAAACCAACAACAGCTGCTCCTACTTGTGAAACTGAAATCTGAACCGAAGGAGCTTCACTTGAATTTAACGTTAAAACAGCCGTTCTTACTTCGGCAGTTGTATTCTCAGAAGCGATTACTTTAACCATAACTGATCCTGTACCTCCTGTCGACTGACTTAATTGTAGCCAGTTTGTGTTAGAACTCGTAATGGTCCATGTTTTGACATTTGCAGTTACCTTTATTACAGCTTCGCTGCCTTTACTAACAAAATCAATTTTATTAGTATCTACAGTCAACGTTTTTTGGGCCGTTTTTGCATCTTCTGTATCTTTCTCTGAACTGCAAGCCCAAATACTAAAAAAAGGCAAACATAAAAGAGCACTATACAGGTAACATTTTACAATAATTTTCATTTTATTTGATTGTTACCGAGATTTCTTTTTTGATATCTCTTGAAGAGTTTCCTAACTTCAAAGTGTATTTACCTGGTTCAACAGTCCATTTTTTAGCTGCTACATCATAATATGCTAATTCTTTTACCGGAATCTTGATCGTTACTGTATTTGAACTTCCTGCTTTTACCAGTATTTTTTGGAATCCTTTTAGTTCTTGTGCAGCACGGGTAATTTTTGAATCTGATTTTGAAGTGTACAATTGAACTACTTCTTTACCATCGACTTTTCCTGTGTTTTTTACATCTACAGAAACTGAAATTGTTTCGTTTTGAGCATACGAAGCTTTGTCTGATTTTGCATTATCAAAAGCAAAAGTGGTGTATGATAATCCGTATCCAAAAGGATATAACGGTGCAATATTTTTAGTATCGAACCAACGGTATCCTATTAAAATTCCCTCTGCATAGTTTACAGTTTTTCCACCTGGGAAACTATTTGTTGCATGCGCAGGTGAATCCATAATATTTTTAGGCATTGTCCACGGTAATTTTCCTGATGGATTTACTTTTCCTAAAATTACATCTGCAAGAGCGTTTCCTCCTTCTGAACCATTAAACCAACTCCAAACCAAAGCTTGAGTTTTTTTGCTGACTGCATCAATATCAAAAGGTGCTCCGGCAATCATAACAACAATAGTCTTTGGATTAACTGCCAATACTTTCTGAATCAATTCTTCTTGTCCAAATGGTAATTTTAAGTTTCTACGATCTGAAGCTTCTGTTTCATAATCACGATTTGAACCTGCAAAAATAATTGCAACATCAGATTTTTTAGCAGCTTCTACGGCTTCTAATACTTTTGCCGGATCTAATTGATCGATTGTTACGGGACCATTTAGGGTAATATCTCCTAATTTCCCTTTGTTCTTAACATCATAACGCTCTAAATATCCTTCGGCATAATTAATTTTTATGGATGATGGCAATCTGTTTTTTAAACCTTCAAGCGGTGTAATTTCTCTCTTTGTTTTTACACCTGCACCAAATCCGCCAAGGGCATTTTTCTTCGTTGCATTGTTTCCAATTACAGCGATAGATTTTACTCCGTCCAGTTTTAATGGCAATGCATTATTTTCGTTTTTCAATAAAACGATGTCTTCTGTTGCAATTTTGTAAGCATCCTGATAATGTGCTTCTGTCGAAATACTTCCTTTTACACGGTCTTTACTTTGGCTTCCCATCGCTTTTACCTGAAATAAAGTGCGTAAAATTCTTTTTACGTGTTTATCCAATTCTGCTTCTGAGATTTCTTTGTTTTTTGCTGCGGCGATTAATTTATCGGCAAGAAAAAATTCGTTGAATGGTTTTGGAGTTCCCATTTCAATATCCAAACCACTTTCTAAAGATTTTACTGTAGAATGTACCGCTGCCCAATCTGAAACTACAACGCCTTTGAATCCCCATTCGTCACGTAATATTTTGTTTAACATATAATCGTTTTCACATAAATATTCACCTCTGAATTTGTTGTAAGCGCCCATTATGGCATAAGCGTGAGCTTCTTTTATTGATGCTTCAAAAGCTGGAAGATAAATTTCACGAAGTGTACGTTCATCAATTTGTACATCAACAAAATCACGATTTGTTTCCTGATTGTTTGCTGCAAAGTGTTTTACGCAAGCCATAACATCGTTGTCTTGTAAACCAACAATTAATGGCACTGCAATTTTTTTGTTCAAAAACGGATCTTCAGACATATATTCATACGTTCTTCCGCCAAGTGGTGTTCTCACCATATTGATTGCCGGCGAAAGCAGCATATCTTTATCACGAGCACGCAATTCCTGTCCTACACTATTTCCAAAAGTATATGCCATGTCAGCATTCCAGGTTGCAGCCAAACCGCCGCCTGCAGGATAATAGGTTGCAAAATCATTTGTTAATCCTGCCGGAGCCCAGTTGTCACGAGAAATTTCTTCACGAACTCCTAACGGTCCATCGGCCATTTTTAGTTCCGGAATTCCCAAACGTTTTACACCGCCAGATGTGAACATGCTGTTTCCGTGTAACATTCCGATTTTTTCTTCAAGTGTCATTTGAGAAACCAGTTTGTCGATTTCGGCATCAAATTCTGATCCTATTTCTTTGCCTTTGTATTCTTTCTGAACGGAATCAGAAGTATCAGAATCTGAACTTTGTGCATCTTTTTTACATGAAGTAAAAGCTGCAAAAGCTATCGCTAGTGAGAGGTATATGATTTTGTTTTTCATGCTTAATAAATTTATTTTTAGTTTTTAGATCGTTATTTTTAGGATTTAAAGTTTACAAAATTCAATAAGAAAACATCATTCTCATTGATTTTAAAATCTTTACTAAATCTCCCTTTTGTATTAATTGTATTTTTTTTTAGTTGCAATCAAATTGCATTATCTCACATTTATTTTCTTGTTCAGAAGAATATTATCCGAAGCATCTCCGATTTGAATTTCAATACTATTATTTTCTAACTCAAATTGTTGTTTTGCGGTATTCCAATATTCCAGATCTTTTGCTTTTAAAATTAGGGAAACATTCTTGGTTTCTCCGGCTTTAAAGAAAACTCTCTGAAATGCTTTCAATTCTTTTTCAGGTCGTTCTACTTTTGACTGCAATTGTTTTACATAAAGCTGAATCACTTCGTCTCCGTCTTTATTTCCCGTATTTGTAACTGAAACCGTGACTTTTAGTTCTCCATTTTTAGTGATTGTTTCTGAACTGGTTTCGATTGATTTGTATTTGAAAGTCGTATAACTTAAACCGTGACCAAAAGCATATAATGGTTTTCCTTTGAAATACATATAGGTTCTGCCATTTCGAATATTATAGTCTAATAACTCCGGCAAATCAGTAATATCCTTAACCCAGGTTTGCGTTAATCGTCCGGCGGGATTGTAATCTCCAAATAAAACATTGGCCAAAGCTGTTCCTGTTTCCTGACTATTTTGCGTCATATGTACAATTGCCGGAACGTGTTCTTGTGTCCAGTTTATGGCATATGGAAAACTGCTAATCAAAGCAACAACAGTTTTAGGATTTGCCTGATACACTACTTTTATCAAGTCTTCTTGTTCTAAAGTTAACGATTGGCGATCTACGGCTTCTTTTCCTTCACTTGGAACGGGACAATTTGCCCAACCTGCATTACAAACCGGATGATTTCCGACAATCACAATTACAGCATCGGCTTTTTTAGCGATTTCTGCTGCTTTGCCGTCAATGTTGTTTTTAGCGTAAAGAATTTCAATATTGTTTCCCAATTTATTTTTAATTCCCTGTAAAGGAGAAATAATATAAGGTGGCGTTCCGCTGTACCAATCCAGAAGCACTTCATCAGCGTGAAGTCCGATTACGGCAATTGTTTTTAATTTGTCTTTTTGCAAAGGCAAAAATTGAGCATCATTTTTAAGTAAAACGATTGATTTCTGAGTTGCTTCTAAAGCAATTTTTTTATGTGCTTCGGTTTTCCAGGGATCGATGGTATCTTTTTCTGTTCCAATTTTCGAATACGGATTTTCTGTTGAAGCATCCAACATTCCAAGCTGAATCATTACTCTGTAATCACCGCGAATAACAGCATCAATATCTTTTTCTTTTAAATATCCATGCGAAAGTGCACCATAAATTGCTTCTGTATATTCATCTAAAAACTGATTGATTCCCGCTTTAATTGCGGCAGCTGCTCCAAGATATTTGTCTGCATAATATTTATGATCTGAAAGTAATAATTTGAATGCGCCTCCATCTGTGCAAATAATTCCGTTTTGCCCCCATTCTTTTTGGGTAATATTTTTCAGCATTGGATGTACCATTGCCGGAATTCCGTTTACTTTATTGTATGCTGCCATATAAGCTCGGGAACCACCTTCGACAACGCCTTTTTGAAAAGGTAAAGCATAATATTCCCGCCAAAGCCTTTCGTCGAAATCAGATGATGTATAAGTTCTGCCATCTTCATTGCTATTCGCTAGAAAATGTTTCATTAACGAAGCTGTTTGCCAATATTTAGGATTGTTTCCTTGTAGTCCTTTTACAAAAGCAACAGTCATTGTTCCGTTAAAAAAAGCATCTTCGCCATAACTTTCTTCGGTACGACCCCAACGCGGATCTCTTGCAAGATCAGCATTTGGAGCGCGAACAACTAATCCGCCACGATGGTATTTCTGGAATGCATAACGTGTTTCATAACCTTCAACCTGTGCAACTTTTTGAAGTAAATCAACATCCCAGGTTTCTCCCAAACCATAAGCCTGAGGAAAAGTGGTTGTTGTAACGGGTTGTTTATTTTTTCCGCCCCATTCTCCCGGTCCGCCAAGCGCCAAACCGTGCAATCCTTCTACATGTCCCGTTCCTAAAACTCCCAATCTTGGTATTGACGGATTGGTGCTTAAAGCCTGAACTTTTTCATCGAGCGTCATCAAAGACAACAAATTATCAATACGCTTTTCAGTATCTAATTTAGGATCCTGAAAAGGATATTGCTTTTGCTGTGCCAATATTAAATTGATCGACAAAAGAAAAACGATATGCAGAATGAGATTTTTCATTTAAAAAAATTGTGGTTATTTAAACCTGACAGGTTTAGAATTTTTATAAATTATATTTTTGAAATCTAATCGTTGTTTTAATAAATACCTAACAGGTTTTGAAAACCTGTTAGGATATCTATAAATTATAGTTTCTTGAATCTAATTGCTGTTCCTCCAGCGCCGCCTAAATGTAATTTTAGTGAATCTGAAGCTTTAACGGTTTTCTTTGAAATTGCTATTTCAGCCGGATTATGTGTTTCATCTGTTCCTACAGCGTCAGCATAAATTTGCGCTTCGTAAGTGGCATTTGGGTCTAAAAATGATAAGGCAACATTTACGTCTCTCGCTTTTTCGTTTGTAATTGTTCCTAAATACCAATCGGCGCTTTTTCTGTCTTTACGAGCTGTTGTAATGTACTCACCAATTTTTCCTTCTAATACTTTTGTGTCTTCCCAATCTGTTGGAACATCTTTTAAGAATTGTAAAGCTGGTTTTCCTTCGTAGTTTTCAGGAAGATCTGCCATCATCTGGATTGGTGCATAAATCGTAACGTATAATGCCAATTGCTGCGCTGCCGTTCCGTGCACTCTTTTTCCCGGATATCCTTGTTTTACTTCAACATCAAAAATTCCCGGTGTAAAATCCATTGGTCCTGAAAGCAATCTGGTGAAAGGAATAATCGTCAAATGATTTGGCGGATTTCCTTCACTCCAAGCGTTGTATTCTTGTCCGCGCGCTGCTTCTCTCGAAACCATGTTCGGGAAAGTTCTGCGTTCTCCCGTATCTTTTATCGATTCATGATATAAAACTGCTAAATCATATTGCGCTGCTTTTTCTAAAATATATCTGAAATAATTTACTCCAAATTGTCCGAAGTGCATTTCTTTCATATTTAATTTAGAACCTACGTGACCAATTTTAACCGAGTGAATTCCTAGTTTTTTGTATAAAGCAAAACCTTCGTCAACTTCTTTTAAATAGTTAATTAAGTTTGAACCTGTTTCGTGGTAACCAATCAATTCTACGTCTTTTTTCTTTCCATATGCTACTACTTTTTCTAAGTCAAAATTATCTGCGCTTTTTGTAAAACTAAACATATGCATATGGTTTTCATACCATTGTGGTGTCCAGCCTTTGTTCCAGCCTTCGATCAATAAATGATGGAATCCTTCTTTTGCCGTAAAATCAATATATTCTTCGGCGTGTTTGGTTGTTGCGCCTTGTTTGTCGCTTTCCCAAAAAGTGTATTTTCCAATGTGCATTCCCCACCAGATTCCAAAGTATTTATAGGGTTTGAAATAACTTGCCGTATTTTTTAATTTATTTGGATCATTTAGATTTAAAATCAAATATGAAGTAATTAAATCTCCTGGAGTTTCACCTATCTGAAGTGTTCTCCAAGAAGAAGTAAACGTATCTTTTACACGAACTTTTACACCATCAGACCAAGGCACTAAATCAGATTTAAGTTGTGTTCCGGTTGTGTTTACCAAAGTCATACTCGCAAAATCTACCAAATTTGCTTCGTGAAAACTCAAGGCTAATCCGCTTTTGCTTTCTATTGTAAGTGGCGTTAAAACTGTATCAAGCGTACTTACGGGAGCATCTTTAAAAAGATATTCGTCACGGTTTTCTCTGTTTGCCGGAATCCACCATGCTTTTCCATCTTCTTTCAGGTTAAAAGTCGTTTTTTCATCCATAATGAAAATACTGTCTTTTACATTTTGCTTTGGATATACATATCTAAAAGCAATTCCGTCATCAAATGCACGAAACTGAATTTCTAGCTTGCGTTTGTTTCCGCTTTTTTGCTGTAATTGAACAGAAAGCTGATTGTAGTGATTTCTGATATTTTTCTTTTCTCCCCAAACTTGTTCCCAGGTTTCATCAAAAGTTGATTTTTTGACACTTTTGATATCAAAATCAGAACTTAAATTTTCATTTCCTTTTAATAAAAAACCCATATCTGATGGTGTAATCACTTCGGTTTTTCCGTGTGAAACAGCATATTTTGGAGCGTTTTTTACTAACTCAAATTTAATTTTATTTTGCCCGTTTGGTGAAGCCAACTCGTAAGCATTTTTATTTTTCTGACTGTATCCAATCGAAACTGAAAGGATTAAAGCGGGAAGAATGAGGTAATTTTTCATGATATTTTTCTTAATTCATTTTTAATAAATCGGGTGTTGCTTATGATGCTTTCACCCGATTTAGAAACTCAACAAAAACTTATTTTTATCCCTTGTTGGGATTGTTTTTTTTGCCACGAATTACACAAATTTTCTCGAATTTAATATGTGTAGTTTGTGTCTGTTTTTTTTGCCACAGATTAAAAATGATTCCTTTATTTTCTGTGTCTGTTCTTTTTTGCCACGAATTACACGAATTATCTCGAATTTAATTTGTGTCTTATTTTTTCTCGCAGATTTTGCAGATTCAGCTGATTTTTTCTAATCTTTTTAATCCTTTAATCTGTGGGTATTTTTTTGCCACGAATTGCACAAATTATCACGAATTTTAATTAGTGGAAATTAATGCAATTCGCGGCAACCTTTTTTATTTTATCCACTCTGTTTTTAGAGTCGTTTTTCCTTGAAATGGGTTTGAAGTTACGTCAAAATTGTTTCCGTTTTTGGTCACTTTTATTTCTTGCACTGCATCTCCATCAGGTAAAAATACTTTGGCTGTCGCCGAAGTTGTTTTATCACTTGCGTACACTTTTAAAGTCAATTTACTCCAATCCATGTCTTTTGTAGATTGTGCCAAAGCGATGTGAGGCAATGCAGTTCCGTCTTTTACTAAAACTACGATTGGTACTTCACCTGCTTTGATTTTATGCCATCCAGATTGGTATACTTTTTTAGTTTGGTAATCAATCCAAGTTCCTTCCGGAAGATAAACGTCTCTTTCTGTAACTTCCTCAAAAAGTGGTGCAACTAGCATGCTTGAACCAAATAAATATTCATTGTCTACCAACCAAGCCCCCGGATCATTTGGATATTCTACAAATAAAGCACGCATCATTGGTAATCCTTTTTGAGAACTTTCTTTTGCCTGAGCGTAGATATATGGCATTAATTCGTAACGCATATTATCTGCTTTTCTAAATCCTTCAAGGAAATCTTTACTGTATAACCAAGGTTCGCGTGGAGGTTCACCGTGGCTTCTTACGTGTGATGTAAACATTCCGAAAGGTGCCCATCTTCTGTATAAATTCTCTGGAGATTTTGTTGCAAATCCTCCTACGTCATGACTCCAGAAACTGAATCCGCTTAGTCCTAATGAAAGTCCGCCACGTAATTCTGCCGACATTGCTCCGTTTGAAGTTTCGGCATCTCCACCCCAATGTAACGGGTAACGCTGAGATCCTGCCCATGTACTTCTTGCCCAGATTAAAGTATATCCTTTTTCTTTCTGAGTAATTTCGGCTACAGCCTTATTGTATCTTAATGGGTATAAATTGTGTTCGTAAAAACCTGTTCTTCCTGAATGGTAAATTCCGTCCGGCGGAGCTGCTTCTCCAAAATCTACTTTGAAAACTGAAACTCCCTGATCAAATAAATGTTTCAGTTTTGCCTGATACCAAGTTACGGTTTCAGGATTTGAGAAATCCAAAACAGCATCTTCGTACGGAAGATTTCCTTTGCGGTCTCTTACGGCTAAGTTTTTGTCCATGATTTCATTAAACAAGGTATTCTTTGGTGAGAAATAAGGCAATTGCCATAAACACACATGAAAACCATCGTCTTTAAGATCGGACATCATTTTTTGTGCATCCGGAAAACGGTCTTTCGAAAACTCATAATTATTTCTCCAATCTACATCAAACCAACCGGTATCAAAGTGAATTACATCTGTTGGGATTTTATATTTACGTAGATCTTTTGCTACTTCTCTTCCTTCTTTTTCAGAGAAATAAGTGATTCGGCTCATCCAGAATCCAAATGACCAAAGTGGTGGCATTGCTGCTTTTCCGGTTAAATCTGTGTATTGATCTAAAACGTCTTTTGGTTCTCCGATGAAGAAAAACAAATCGGCTTCGTCATCTCCAATATACATTTCGTTGGCACTTGAAAAGTATCTTCCAAAGTCAACTGTAATTGGTGTTGAATGGTGCATGAAAACTCCGTAACCACGACTGCTCATATAAAACGGAACTGGTTTGTACATCGTTTCATTCTGGATTCCGTTTGCATCATCTGCCCATAAAACTACTTTTTGTCCGCGTTTGTTGAATTGTGTGAATGATTCTCCACAACCAAATATTTTTTCGTCCGGTTCTAGGCTAAAAGCTGCTCCCATACTTCTGGAATAATCGCTGTTTCTGCGCACATACGAGAACGGAAGTGTTGGTGTATACGTGTTTTTAAAATCAGAATCATGAAGTGTACTTGTCAATAATTTTCCTTTTTCATCGTAAATTTTTACGTGCCAAGGTTTTGTCAAAATTTCTACAACTCCATGTTTGCTGGTGTATTTATAACCGCCTTCGATTTTAGTATATTTCCATAATTCAGGATGATTTGGCGCAACGCCATTTACCAACATTAGGGATTCTTTTTCAGGATGAAATTGTGGTCCCGAAGTAGTTTTGATTCGAATTGTTCGATCAGAAACAAACTGAATCTGAAACGGCAATTCCGGTGAAGCCTGATATTCCGTTGTTGGAAATTCGTTTGCTGCAACACTATCGGGTTTCATCATCATGTTGTTGAAAGCCTGACGCGTTTTATAATTGTATCTCAAATATTTTATCGTTCCTTTTCCTGTTGCCGGATCAAAACTTTTTAGTTCATCGGCAAAATAAAAAGTGTTCAGATAATTCTGAAAATCTTTGCTAATGTCTATCGGAGCATTAAGTACATCTGCGTTCTGAATTTGTGCGGACGCTTTTGGCGAAAGCAATAATCCAAACATACAGATTGAAAACAATGTGGTTAGTTGTGAGTTTTTCATTTGTTAATTTTATTATTTCCTTTCCTGCAAGGTTTTCAAAACCTTGTAGGTATTGTATTGGTCTATTCGATGTGTTAATTATACCTACAAGGTTTTGAAAACCTTGCAGGAATAGCGACGACTTATTACTCTGCTGTAATTACGATTGTGGCTGGTTTTAATCCATTCGCTTTAGCGGTTAATTCTAATCTTCCTGTTTTATTATCGGATTGAACAACTACCAAACATTTTCCGTTAAGAGCCGTATGTTTTGAACCTTTGTATGATTCGTGACTTACGGGATCTCCGCTGCAAACTCCAACAATTTTTCCGTTTCCTTTTAAGGAGAAATTGATTTCGTTATTGGCATTTGGAGCCAAAGTTCCTACCGCATCCTGAATATCTACGGTTACAAATGAAAGATCATTTCCATCGGCTTTGATGTTACTTCTGTCTGCTGTCAATTTTAATTGCGATGGATTTCCGGCTGTTTTAATTTCGGTTTCCAGAACTGTTTTTCCGTTTTTACGAGAAATCGCTTTTAGTGTTCCCGGTTGGTAAGGAATTCTCCACATTACGTGTAAATCATCTCCTTTTTTACTTCTAATTCCAACTGATTTTCCGTTAAGGAAAAGTTCAACCTCATCCGCTTTATTATAATACGCCCAAACATCAACTGTTTGACCTGCTTTCCAGTTCCAATGCGGGAAAATGTGCAGAACGGTTTTGTCTGTCCATTCGCTTTGGTACATATAATAAACGTCTTTTGGGAAACCGGCTAAATCGACAATTCCGAAATACGAACTTATTGATGGCCATTCATACGGAGTTGGTTCTCCGATGTAATCGAAACCTGTCCAGATGTACATTCCGGAAAGGAAATCGTATTTTTTAATTACTTTCCAAGTTGCTTCGTGTGTAGAACCCCAAGGTGCCTGAACCTGATCGTAAGCTGAAACGGTATTGCCCGGATTTCCACCTGTAAATTTGAGATCCCATCTTACCGGCCATTTTTTAATAGTATCTGAAACGGCATCATAATAACCACGTGTTTGTAATCCCGAAGTAGTTTCTGTTGCGATGAAAGGAATTCCAGGGAAATTTTCTTTATGATGTGCATAAGTTTGGTGTGCATAATTGTATCCTATAAGATCTAAAACTCCAGATTTTGCAAGGGGATTAAACTGCACATTCTTTTTTTCGAATTGTAACGTTACGTCATCAATATTCATATTTACCGGAGGATTCATTGCTGCGGTAAGTGGACGAGTTTTATCATTAAGACGTACTATAGCTGCTAATTCTTTGGCAATTGTAACTCCTGTTTCATTCCATTGTTCGGGAATTTCATTTCCAATACTCCATATAAAAATACTTGGATGATTACGGTCACGAAGCAATTGATCTGTTAAATCTTTTTTGTGCCACTTATCCCAGTCGTTTGCATAATCGTATTTGGTTTTGTTTTGTTTCCACATATCAAATGCTTCATCCATGACAATGAAACCCATTTTATCACAAAGATCTAAAAGTTCCGGAGCGGGCGGATTATGAGAAGTTCTGATTCCGTTTACGCCCATTTCTTTCAGAATTTCCAACTGACGTTCGATCGCACGTGTATTGATTGCAGAACCTAGCGGTCCTAAATCGTGATGCATACAAACTCCTTTTATTTTTACTTGTTTTCCGTTTAAAATAAAACCTTTATTGACATCAAACTTAAAATCTCTTATCCCAAAATTGGTTTTGTATTGATCTACAATTTTATCATCTACCGAAATTTCTGTAACTGCTGTGTACAATTCAGGTTTTTCTACAGACCATAAAACTGGTGTTTCAATTTCTGCTTCTACATTTAATAATGTGCCACTTTTTGGAGTAAGCGTTATATATTGAGTGGCTGATGTTACCTTTGTATCTTCTTTATAAATAGTAGTTACTAGTGTTAATTTTTTTGATTCTGAATGGTCATTCTGAATTCGGGTTTCAATATTCACCGAAGCTTTTTCGGCAGTAACTTTTGGTGTTGTCACATAAGTTCCCCATTGTGCAACATGTAATTTATCTGTGGTTTCGATCCAGACATTTCTAAAAATTCCTGATCCTGAATACCAACGTGAATTGGGTTGTTTTGAATTGTCAACCTTTACAATAATTTCATTGTTTTTTTCTCCGAAATTTAAGTACGAAGAGATTTCATATTGAAAGCCAATATATCCGTTTGGACGTTTTCCTAAATAATGTCCGTTTATCCAGACTTCGCTGTTTTTATAAACTCCATCAAAGACAATTGATATAATTTTATCTTTATCAGAATCACTTATTTTGAAAGTTTTCTTATACCATCCTAAGCCTCCATTAAGTGCTCCGCCTCCATATCCGGCAGGGCTTTTTTCATCAAACTGTCCTTCGATACTCCAATCATGCGGAATATTTAAGGTTCTCCATTTGGTTGAAGTTCCAATGGTATCTTTATCAATTATGCTATCATTAAGATGAAAACTCCAATCTGAATTAAAAGCGATTTTTCTCGAAGAAAAAGCTTCTGTATTTTCTTTATTGCAACCAAAAATTGCAAAAAATACCAAAACAGTCAGTGTTTTTAAAAAATTCAAATGTTTCATTTTTTCTTTTTTGATGTGATCAATTATAAATTTGCCAATTACTGTTTCAAAAAAAATCATAACGTCATATTATTATCTTTCATCATTTTTTTGTTTTTACTTTTAAATTCATAAAAACATATTTTGGCAATACCAAAAACTTTTAATTAAAGTCATCTCTAGAAACTGTCTTTTAAAATTTAATGTATTTATGAGGCAGTATTTCTAGAGATGACTTTTAGTTATTTTCAAAAAGCACTTTTTGTTTATACATCTTTAAATTCATAGAGTCTTTAAAAAATGTAAAACCGAGTACTTTTTGTTCCAGCTAAATCAATATCCCGGTTGGAATATAATTAATCTTTTGGGACCCAATTATCGCTATATTCTTTTGATATAAAATTAAAAATTATAAACTCTGCTTTACTTTTATTAAAAGCAGCAATTTGCATAGTATCTTCTGTCAAACTGATAATTTTATAATTAGACCAATCAGAAACATCAGCAGCAGCACTGGCGCTCTGTAAAATTGCAGCATTTGTCAAGGTTAACTCATGTTTTGTTGCATCAAGAAAATAGGTACCATGTTCAATACCTCTTGTAGTGGTTAATGCATGATTTACTGTTACAAACGGTCCTCCGTCTAAGCTAAATGTCATTGAGCCATAATCTCCGGCAGGTGTTATCCATTGATTCCCTTTCCAATCCGGTTCCCATATCCAACACAAACCAGCATCACCTGTACATTCTTTTTGCCATCCGAGTTTGTTTCCAGAAAATGCTACTGGTCCCACAAAAAACTTTGAAACTCCGTCTGCATTTAAATCTAAATACCATGTTTTTGATTTTCCTACTCCTACTCCTCCAGATAAAGCAGTCCAAAGCGGATCATTTACATAATTTAAGTTATTATCTGAAACTGTAATAGTTACTGGATCTAACTCAACAATACCTCCGCCGGTAACTGCAGAAACTTTTATCGTATAGTCACCTTTAAATGCATATTTTACTATTTGTGTGCCTTTGTTCGATTTTCCCGTAACATAATCCCAAGTAAGTATCACTCCAGGAGTTGTGTTTTTCAGTATTACCGTATTTCCACCTGGATCAGCTACTAAGTCCTGAGTAATTTCAAAATGTATATCCGATTTATTAGTCGGTGCGTCTAAAGCATAAGTTTCAGGCGAACAAGAAGATACTAACATTGCTATTGATAACATCAAAAATGATGTAACTAATAATTTAATATTTTTCATTTTTTTCATTTTTTAGTTAAAATTACCAACCTGCATTTTGTTTTAAAACTCCTCCAGACAATGTAATCTGAGTATTAGGAATCTGCTGCAATCCTTTTGTTTCCATTATTTTTGCTGCTAAAATTGTTTTTGTTACAGGAACCCCACCACTTAACAAAGTTGTAGTTTCGGCAATGCTTGAAGAAGCTTTACCAATTCCCTGACGCAATAAATCCCAATATCTTACTCCCTCAAGAGAAAACTCTAAATATCTTTCTTTCAAAATATTATCCTGATTTACTGCCAGAGGTGTAAAATTTGTTTTATAAGCTCTTCTTCTAACATCATCAAAATAAACCTGAGCATTTCCACTTCCTAATTCGGCTGCCATTAACAAAACATCTGCATATCTTAAAACGACATAATCCTGAAATTGACTGATATCCCAAAAGGCACTTCCCATTGCAATAGGTAAATCCACTCCGTCTTTATTCACCATTGGCGCATATTTCTTGTTGTAGTAACCCGTATATTCTCTTTGGCTATTTAGTTTATTAAACTGGATACCTTCTTCTGCAATTCCAATCATACTTGCTGTACGTCTTGTATCTGTAGCACTATAAGAGTTCCATAATTTCGAGTTTACTGTTACTCCCCAACCACGTCCGTATGGATAAGAGGAGAATTCTCTCATCCCAAACATTACCAGCCATTGGTTACCATCACTGTTTCCGTTATAATCACTAGTATAAGTATATTTTATAGAGAATACGGTTTCTTTATTACTCTCTCCTGCATATTTATCAACCGAAGCTGCTGGCCAAAGCGTTGAAAAATCGTCTACTAAACCATGACCACTAGAGGCAATAACATCTTCTAAATGTCCTAGAGCCTGTGTTTTAGTTACCACACCTGCTAAATCTGTTTTCCCATAATATCCTGTATAATATAAGTAAACACGCCCTAGTAAAGATTTAGCAGCCCATTTTGTAATACGTCCGCTTGTTGTAGCGCTATATGCCGTTGCCGGTAAATTGTTTGAAGCAAATACTAAATCTTCTGCAATAACTTTATATACATCGTCCGGATTGGCTTGCGGTATATTTTCAGAAGAAGCAACTGTTAACAATGGCACATTACCCCACAAACGTACCATTTCAAAATAAAGGTAAGCTCTGATAAATCTAGTTTCAGATGTATAGGTATTTTTTAAAGCTGTATCTCCTCCCCATTCAATTTGATCCATTTTAGATAAGAAAATATTACAGCGATAAATTGCCTTATAATAAGCAACCCAGTTAGAATTAAAGAAATCTACATCTGATGGAGAGCGGCTGGTATCAAATTCATCAATGGCAGCATAACCGTAACCATCTGAATTACCTGTTCCTCCAAAACAATCATCAGAAAGTACTTCACTTATCACCGGGATACCCATTCCTGAAGCACCTGTTGCAACTTGCAAACCATCATAACATCCGACTAATGCAGTAAAAGCATCTTCTTTTGTTTTGTAAAAACTTGTATCTGTTAAATTTGTGATTGGTTCTGTATCTAAACTACAAGATCCCAGTGACAATAAACTAAAACAGAAAATATATAAATAGCTATTTTTCATTTTTTTAATTATTAAAGTTTAACATTTAATCCCATCATGAATGTTCTTGGTCTTGGGTAGTATCCTACGTCAACTCCAGACGAAAACTTTTGATCATCATTTGAGGAACCAAATCCTATTTCAGGATCCATACCATTGTATTTAGTGAAAGTATAAAGATTTAATACAGAGAAATAAATTCTGAATTGACTCGCAAAAAATGTTTTAGGTTGTTTCACTTTAGCTAAATCAAATCCTAAGGTAACAGTGTTAATTCTCAAGAAATCACCATCCTGAATATACAAATCTGAAAATTGTGTGAAGTTTCTGTTATCCTCAGTTACTCTTGGAATTGTGTTCGATGAACCTTCACCGTGCCAACGATTTAATATTGCTGATGTATAATTTCCGTAAGCACCTGATTGGTCTCTATACGATTGTACAATTTGATTTCCTGCAACACCATTAGCATTAAGAGAGAAATCAAAAGCTTTATAACTGGCAGACAAAGCAAAACCATATGTAAAATCAGGATTAGGGTTTCCAATACGGGTTTTATCAGTAGAATCTATTTTGTCATCTCCGTTTACGTTTTGGTAAATCAAATCTCCCGGAACTGCAGTAGGCTGTAATACAACACCGTTTGCCGATTTGTAGTTATCAATTTGTGCTTGATTTTGAAAAACACCTCCTGTTTTATATCCCCAAAAATAACCTAACGGTTGTCCGTTTTCTGCTCTGTAAAATTCACCAGAATTAGCATAAAGTTCATTGCTTAATCCGTGAATCATACCATCTGCAGTAGGAATTTGACCAACTTCATTTTTATTATAAGCACCGTTTGCACTAATGTTATAATTAAAATCTCCAATTTTATTTTGGTAATTCAAGCTCAACTCTACTCCTTTATTTACTACATTTCCTCCGTTAATATATGGTGCATCTGCACCTGCAGTAGCTAATACTGGTGCTAAAATTAACCAGTCTTTATTCGTTTTTTTGTAAACATCAAAAGTTACATTTAATGCATTATTTAAAAATCTGGCATCAAAACCAAGGTCAACTTGTTCTGAAGTTTCCCATTTCAAATTCAGATTTGATAATCTGTCAGGATATGCACCTGGTGTAAGAACACCTTCTTTATCTCCAAAAATATAATTTGTGGTATTTGATTTTATAGTCGATAAATATTGAAAAGCTCTTGCGTTCTGGTTTCCTACTTGTCCCCAGCTTCCTCTTAATTTAAAAAAGTTTATTACTCTTGAATCTTTCAAAAACTCTTCATTTGACACAATCCAACCAGCAGAAACTGATGGGAAGTACCCCCATTGATTTTCCGGAGAAAAAACAGAAGATCCATCCATTCTAAAGGTTGCATTTAATAAATACGTTTCTTTATAGTTATAGTTTAATCTTCCAAAGTAAGACATCCTTTTAGTTACTTGTTTACTTCCTCTCATTGACATTTTTGCACCATCTTTGTTAGTCGTATTGTCAATCCATGCATGTTCTAAATCTTTAAAAATCACATCAGAATTTGTTGCACTAACTGATGTTCCATCATAATTGATAAAAGATGTACCTAACATCGTTTCAAAATGATGATTATCAAAAGCGCTAAATTTATATGTCAATAAATTATCCCAAGTAATGGTTTTACCTTTATTCATGTCTTGAGAAACTTTATCAACCTTATTATAGGCATAAGTTGACAATTGGTATATTGGAGAATAAGAGTGTCCTTCTCCTGCATAATAGTCAAGCCCCAAAGTAGTTTTAAATGTTAAATTTTTTATAGGCTCAATCTGCAGGTAAACATTCCCTAATAGTTTTTGATTGTTACTTTCTTTTTGATTATTATAGACCATAGAAGCATAAGGATTAGCCACGCCACCTAACCAAGGTTCTTTACTATTTGAAGTATCAAAATAATTACCATTAGCATCATACATTGGCAGTAAAGGTGTTACCTGAAAAGCACTTCTTAGAGAGTTGTTATACTGATTACCAACACCAATTCCGTTTTTATTGATGTAAGCAAAGCTCAGATTCTCACCAAATGTAACTACGTCTTTGTATAATTTATGCTCTGAGTTGAATCTAAAATTATAACGTTCATAGTTTGAAAGGTCCGGACCTCCTACAACTCCTTCCTGTCCCAGGTAAGATAACGATGTAGAATAAACCGAAGTATCTGAACCGCCTGAGGCACCGAATGAGAAGTTTTTAGTCGCGGCATTATCAGTCAGTACTTTATCCATCCAGTTGGTTCCAGAACCCATAGCAGCAATTTGAGCATTTGTAAAATATGGAGTATTACCAGAGTTTACTCTCGCTTCATTTAGCATAGTAGCGTATTCAGTTGCATTTAATAAATCAACTTTTCTAGCCACTGATTGTACACCGTAATATTGGTCAAAAGTAATTTTCCCGGCAGCTCCTCTTTTCCCTTTTTTTGTTGTTACTAAAACAACTCCATTTGAAGCCTGTGAACCATAAATTGCCGCCGAAGCGGCATCTTTTAAAACTGAAATAGACTCAATGTCTGAATTGTTTAAATAAGAAATATCTCCTGTCAGGATTCCGTCAACAACATAAAGCGGGCTGGTTCCTGCAATAGATCCTACTCCTCTAATTACAACATTCAAACCTTCTCCCGGCTGACCTGAAGTAGAGGTAATTTGAATTCCGGCTGCCTGCCCTTGAAGGGCTTGCAATGCATTTGTAGTATTGGTTTTAGCAAGATTCTCTCCACTAACCTGTGTAACAGCGTTCGTTACAAGGGTTTTCTTCTGTGAACCATAACCAATAACGACAACCTCTTTTAGGTCAGCTGCTTCTGTTTGTAACGTAACATTAATCGTTTTTTGAGTTCCAACAGTTACACGTTGCGTTTTAAATCCCATAAAACTGATAACAATGACGTTGCCTGTTTTTGCTTCCAATTTAAAATTTCCATCGAAATCTGTTGATGTTCCAATCTTGGTACCTTCAATTAGCACTGTAGCACCCGGAATTCCCATAGCATCTTCTGCTGATTTTACATTTCCGCTTACAATCTGGGATTGCTCCTGTGCAAAACCGGACTGCATCGTAAATAAGCTAAGCAACAGCACCATGCAAAACTGGAGCATTGTTGGTTTAATACAATAATTGCTTTTCATAATAGTTAAGAATTGGTTTAAATTATAGTTAGTTATTTTTTGCTTAATATGCATTCGAAATAATCTGTTCGAATAATTCTTGTCTTCCACTAAGTGGTTGAGGTTCTCCACTTGCACGGGCAATTTTGCTAAGATCTTCGAGAGATAATTCTCCGTTTTCGAACTTTGCTCCGTTTCCTCCGTCAAATGAACTGTAACGCTGTGTGCGTAATTTTCTATAGTCTGTATTTTGTAGTATCTGATCTGCACAGATTAATCCTCTTGCAAAAACATCCATTCCTGAAATGTGTGCAATGAATTTATCTTCTAAATCGATTGAATTTCTTCTCACTTTTGCATCAAAGTTTACACCTCCGCCTTGAATTCCTCCACCTTCAAGGATAACCAACATTGCTTGGGTAACTTCCTGAAGATTTATTGGAAACTGATCTGTATCCCAACCGTTTTGGTAATCTCCTCTGTTTGCGTCGATGCTTCCTAACATTCCTGCATCAACGGCAACTTGCAATTCGTGCTCAAAAGAATGTCCGGCAAGTGTTGCGTGGTTTACTTCAAGGTTTAATTTGAAATCATTTTGAAGTCCGTATTTATTAATGAATCCTAATGAAGTTGCTGCATCATAATCGTATTGGTGTTTTGTAGGTTCCATTGGTTTAGGTTCGATCAGAAAGTTCCCTTTAAAACCTTCTTTACGAGCATAATCTTTACAAGTATTTAAGAATCTTCCTAAATGGTCCAATTCTCTTTTCATGTCTGTGTTTAACAAACTCATGTATCCTTCACGACCTCCCCAAAAAACATAATTTTCTCCGCCAAGTGCAATCGTTGCATCAATAGCAATTTTTGCCTGAGCTCCGGCATAAGCCACAACATCAAAGTTTGGGTTTGTTGCAGCACCGTTCATATATCGAGGATTGCTGAATAAGTTTGAAGTTCCCCACAACAATTTAATTCCTGACTCTTGTTGTTTTTGTTTCGCATATTCAACCATAGTCTGAATACGAGTTTCAAATTCTGCCAATGTTGGTGCATCATCTACCACATCAACATCATGAAAACAATAATAAGGCAAACCAAGCTTTGTCATAAATTCAAAAGCGGCGTCCATTTTGTCTTTCGCTCTTAAAATGACATTCTCATTTTTATCCCAGGAAAATGTTTCAGTCGAAGCTCCAAACGGATCTCCTCCTGTGTTACATAACGTATGCCAGTACGCCATTGAAAAGCGCAAATGCTCTTTTAATGTTTTTCCCGCAACGATACGATTTTCATCATACCATTTAAAAGCTAGTGGGTTATCACTTTCTCTTCCCTCGAATTTTATTGTATCGATGTTTTTAAAATAAGATTGTTTAGTTGTGCTCATTATTATTGTTCTATTTTAATTTGACTTTTCCATTGTTGATATAAATCCTGATATTGACTTGTCAGGATTTTATTAGGTTCTATTCGGTCTAAACATTGCAATCCAGCGAAAGCTTCCTCCAGCGAATTGTAATATCCAAACCCAAAAGCAGCGCCTCTTGCAGCACCTTCTGCTCCTGAAGTATTGTATAATTCTAAAGTTGTTTGTGTAGTATTGGTGAAGATTTCTCTAAAAACCGGACTTAAAAACAGATTTGAATTTCCTGCTCTCACCACCGTTCCCGAAACGCCAACTTCTTTCATCACATCAAAACCATAATTCATGGCAAACACAATTCCTTCACAAGCTGCGCGCACCAAATGTGACGGTTGATGAATATTGAAGTTTAAATTCTGGATTCCCGATGTCGCATTTTTGTTATTGAAAATACGTTCAACGCCATTCCCGAAAGGGTAAAAACGAAGTCCGTTACTTCCGGCTTCTACTTTTGCAGCTTCGGCATTTAGTCTTTCGTAGGCAATTAAATCAGTTCTGTCAACTGACATGATTTTGCGTAGCCATTGGTATAAAATCCCAGAACCGTTAATGCACAACATTACTCCGTTGCGTTTCTCGATTTCAGTATTATTGACGTGTAAAAAAGTATTGATTCTGTTTTGTTTGTCGTAAGCATCCTGATCGCTTACGGCATAAACTACTGCCGAAGTTCCGGCTGTTGTTGCAATTTCTCCAGGTTTCAAAACATTCAATGACAATGCATTGTTGGGTTGATCTCCTGCTCTGTACGTTATTTTTACATCAGGATTTAATCCTAATTCTTGTGCAATTTCTAAGTGAATTGTTGCTTGAATTCCAAAATTTGAGACAATTTCCGGAACGATATCAGATGATAATCCCATTTGAGAAAGAATTTCAGTTGCCAATTTTCCTTCTGAAAAGTTCCAAAGTGCGGCTTCTGATAAACCTGAAGTACTAATTTGAGCTACTTTTGATAATTTCGCAGCAATAAAATCACCAGGAAGCATCATGTATTTTGCTTTTGCGAAAACTTCGGGCTGATTGTCTTTTACCCATTTTAGTTTTGAAGCTGTGAAGTTTCCAGGACTTCCTAAAATTTGCTGCTGACAATTTTCAGCACCCATTTTAGTATAAATTTCATCTCCAATAATTGCGGCGCGGCTGTCGCACCAAATAATTGAAGAACGAACGGAATTTAAATTTTCATCCGTCAAAACCAAACCATGCATTTGATATGCGATTCCTATTCCAACAACTTTCTTTAGATCAATATTAGATTTTGAACCTAATTGTTTGATTCCGTCTTTAACAAATTGCCACCAGGATTCCGGATCTTGTTCTGCCCAGCCAAATTTTGGAGCAACAATTGGCATTTCAAAATCAGGAACACTAATTGCTCCAATAGTTGTCCCTTTCTCCGCATCAAATACAGATAATTTTATTGAAGAGCTTCCTAAATCAATTCCTAAAAAAAACATTTGGTGGTATTTTAAGTTAGTCATAGATTTGTCCTTTTTCAACTTATAGTCAAACTGAACTTATCTTATGGTTATTTTGACTACAAGTGTAAAACATTTTTTCTATATTAACAAAATATTAGGTTTATTTTTTTTCAATTCTAATTATTCAATCTCGATTTTTATGAATACATCAAAAAAACCCGTAAAATGTTATAAAAAAATATTGAAAAAATAACGTTTTAGCGATTTGACAATCAGTCATTTAAGGATAATTATTTAAAAATCTTATTTTTAAGGATATCACAACCATCTGATTGTCAGAAAATTATTTCGTTAATAAAAATATAAATCTTGTAACAAGACAACTATTCATTTTATTTATTTAATTTGTCAAAATTTAAATAACATATGGTTAAAAATGTAGCCGACGATTCTGCTTTAAAAAGCGAGCAAACCGCAATGAATGCGATCACAATTGACTGTGTGATATTTGGATTTGATAAAGGAAGCCTCGAAGTGCTTCTGGTACAACATGGAGAAGGAATTAGTAAAGGAAAATGGGGTCTTCCGGGAGGATGGATCTACAAAAAAGAAAGTACTGATAATGCCGCACATCGTTTATTGAATGAACTTACAGGTCTTGATAATATTTACTTAGAACAATTGAAAGCGTTTGGAGATCCGGATCGTTTCCCGCTTCGACGCGTTATTACGATTGGTTATTATGCCTTGGTAAAACGTGAAGACTACAATGTTAAAGCTGGTTTTACGGCATCAGACGCAAAATGGTATAAGATCAATAGTATTCCGGATTTGATTTATGATCATAATGAAATTTTGGCTTATAGTTTAAAACATCTTCGTAACAGGGTTCGTCAAGCGCCGCTTGGTTTTAATCTTTTGCCTGAAAAATTTACTTTATTGCAATTAATGCATTTGTATGAAGAGATTTTAGGAATCGAAATGGACAAATCTAATTTCAGACGAAAAATTCTGCACATGAAACTATTAGTTGCATTGGATGAAAAACAACAAGACGTTTCGCATAGAGCTGCCAAATTGTATAAATTTGATCCGGCAATTTATAAGAAATTGACCGAGAAAGGATTTAATTTTGAATTTTAATGACATTTTTACCTTCTAAAAATACTTCTAAAGCTTCTGCCAATATCACTTCAAACACAAAATCAGTTATAGAAGGCATTTCGATCGACTGCGTTATTTTTTCTTTTGATAAAAAAAATCTTGAGGTTCTTTTAGTACATCATGCTATAGGAGAAAGCGCCGGAAAATGGGGAGTTCTTGGTGGAAATCCGGAACTGGAAGAAGGTATTGATCATGCTGCACTGCGAATATTATATGAACTCACTAGTCTTGATAACATCTATCTGGAGCAATTAAAAGCTTTTACAGATCCTGATCGTGTAAGGAGCGAGAGAGTTATAACTATTGGATATTACACCTTAGTAAACCGTGAAGATTATAATATTAAGGCCAGCGTTTCAGTATTTGAAGCTAAATGGTTTAAAATTAATGAGGTTCCTAAATTAATTTTTGACCATAACGAAATTCTCGAATTTAGTTTGATGCAATTGCGCAATCGGGTTCGTCAGGCTCCTATTGGTTTTAACCTTTTACCTGAAAAATTCACCTTGCTGCAATTAATGCATTTATATGAAGAAATATTAGGAATCGAGTTGGATAAATCAAATTTTCGCAGAAAAATTCTCCACATGAAATTATTAGTAGAACTCGATGAGAAACAACAGGATGTTTCGCATAGGGCTGCCAAATTATACAAATTTGATGAGGCGATTTACAAAAAATTGACTGAAAAAGGATTTAATTTTGAATTTTAGATAAAAAAATGCCCAAAGAGTTTCTTCGGGCATTTGTCTGTTTATTTTTAAGGAATACATACGATTATTACATTACAATAACCTCCTACAATTCCCGGAAACTTAGACGGATCTTCGGTTCCGGAATTCGCTGCAATTCCATTTCCGCTAGGGCAAATAGAAGTTGGTACGCCATTTCTGGGACCACAAACTGTTCCTAATGTTCCGCCTTTAATGTTTTTTAATTCTTTTTTAGAAAGTCTACCAAATTTTTCTGTCAGCCTTAGGGTTAATTTTTCCATAATTTATTGGGTTTAATTGTTAGTAAAAAAACAGATATTATCTTTTCTCACTTGTAAATCCTGCGCACAGATTTTAATGAGAAATGATACTACAAAAGCTTTAAATCACAAGTTAATCATGCTTATGGTTTAAATGACTACAAGTATAACTATATTTACTTAAACCGACAATTATTCTCACAAAAAATACAGATATTTCAAACAAAACCAACTTAAGATCTTTTTTTAATAAACAACGAATCAAACCCTCTCCATAATAAAAACATTCACTAAGTTTTTGATCTTAAACTTGTAATTCATTATGAACAATTTACCCTCATTTTAGAACTTTAAAAACAACTTTCTGTCTGCAAAATTCAAAATCGGGCAACTACATTCCAGAATCCAAAACTTTGCGCTATCTTTGCGCCTTAATAACATGCTCTAAGGCAATTGCTCTAGCGCAAATTTATACCCTGAAATTACTTAAAACTCGTTTAGAGAATTGACATATTAAAATGAAGAAGATACGTAACTTTTGCATTATTGCACACATTGACCACGGTAAAAGTACACTGGCAGACCGATTATTGGGCGCTACACAAACCGTTACAGCTCGTGAAGAAAAAGCACAATTGCTTGACAACATGGACCTGGAGCGCGAGCGTGGAATCACCATTAAGAGTCACGCCATTCAAATGGAATATACTTATAAAGGCGAGGAATATATCTTAAACTTAATTGATACTCCTGGTCACGTTGACTTTTCATACGAAGTTTCTCGTTCGATTGCTGCCTGCGAAGGTGCGCTTTTGATTGTTGATGCTGCACAAAGTATTCAGGCACAAACGATTTCTAACTTATATTTGGCTTTAGAGAATGACTTGGAAATCATTCCGGTCTTGAATAAAGTCGATTTACCAAGTGCTAATCCTGAAGAAGTTAGTGATGATATCATTGATTTATTAGGATGTAAATTGGAAGATATTATTCATGCTTCAGGGAAAACCGGTTTTGGTGTTGAAAATATTTTAGCTGCCATTATCGAAAAAATCCCACCTCCATCAGGAAATGTTGATGAGCCGTTACAAGCTTTGATTTTCGATTCACATTATAATCCATTCCGTGGAATTGAAGTTATTTTCCGTGTGAAAAACGGAGAGATTAAAAAAGGGCAAAAAATTAAATTCATGGCCACAGGAAATGAATATTTTGCCGATGAAATTGGAACTTTAAAATTAAATCAGGTTCCTAAAAATGTTATATCTGCTGGTGATGTTGGTTATTTGATTTCTGGAATTAAAGAAGCCAAAGATGTAAAAGTTGGAGATACTCTAACGGATGCTAAAACGCCAACTACTAATATGATTACAGGTTTTGAGGATGTAAAACCAATGGTATTTGCCGGAATTTATCCTGTTGATACTGAAGATTATGAAGATTTGCGTTCTTCTATGGAGAAATTGCAATTGAATGATGCTTCGTTAGTTTTTACTCCTGAAAGTTCTGCAGCTTTAGGTTTTGGTTTCCGTTGCGGATTCTTAGGAATGCTTCACATGGAAATTATCCAGGAACGTTTAGAGCGTGAGTTTGATATGACTGTAATTACTACGGTTCCTAACGTTTCGTATTTGGCTTATACCAAAAAAGATCCTGAAACTCCATTTGTTGTAAACAATCCTTCTGACTTACCTGAACCTTCTCGTTTAGACAGAGTTGAAGAACCATATATTAAAGCTACAATCATTACAAAAGCTGATTTCGTAGGAAACGTAATGAGTCTTTGTATCGAAAAACGTGGTGTAATTACCAATCAAACGTATTTAACGACTGAAAGAGTTGAATTGAATTTTGATATGCCATTGGCAGAGATTGTATTTGATTTCTACGATCGTCTTAAAACGGTTTCTAAAGGTTATGCTTCTTTCGATTACTCTCCTATTGGAATGCGTACTTCGAAATTGGTAAAACTGGATGTTCTTTTGAATGCTCAAACGGTTGATGCACTTTCGGCTTTGATTCACGAGGACAACGCTTATAACATCGGTAAAAAAATGACCGAGAAATTACGCGAGTTAATCCCGAGACAACAATTTGATATTCCGATTCAAGCTGCAATTGGAGCTAAAATTATTGCTCGTGAAACTATTAAAGCACTTCGTAAAGACGTTACCGCAAAATGTTATGGTGGAGATATTTCGCGTAAGCGTAAACTTCTTGAAAAACAGAAAAAAGGTAAAAAACGTATGAGACAAGTTGGAAACGTTGAGATTCCGCAAGAAGCATTTATGGCTGTTTTGAAATTGAACGATTAGATTTGTTTTAGAGGAAAGAATAAAGAGTAAAGAATATAGATTAAACCCGATGACTTATGTTATCGGGTTTTTTGTTTTTTATGCTGATGGTTTGGTAAAAGACCAACCAGCCAAAACGAGATCATGAATAACTTGATTTGTTTCAGCACCATCTTTCATTGTATAGATTCCATAGTTATTTGTGTAAGTTTCAGTCAATTTTGGAGCAATCAAAACTGCGCCAATAAAAATTCCGAAAAGTCAAAAAACAATTGAGAAAGGATTAAAACCGAAAAATAAGTAAATTATAAAAATTAAAACAAATGCAGATATTCCCAAACTAACCCAATTTGCTTTGCTTTGTGTTGAAATATGAACTTGTTTACAAGATGAGCATCGTGGTACTCCAATTGTGATTGCTGAATATTTTACAGATCTGTAAACAATAAGATTTGTTCTGTCATTAGTTGCATAAAGAGCTACAAAACAACAATCATTCAAGCTTTCCATTTTTGCTTCTCTACAATAAGTACATTCTTTTTCAAGAGGTTCAAATCTCTTTTCGTATTCATTGAAAGTGTAGTTATCGATCATATAATTACTTTAAAACTTAATAAATAGTATTTGTATTACTTTTCAAAAGTACCTTTTCCTATTTTAATAATTAAAAAAATATTTTAAAAATATCAAAAACTGTATCTTTTGAATTTCCACAAAAAACTTAGAACCTCAGCAACTCAAACCCTCATATTATTGGCTTTTTTGTTTTTTATTATGTTCATTCTTTGTCGACGTAGATTACATAGACTCACTGCTGTGCGTCTCTACGATCACAGATTGTGTATTGTTATTGTGCGTAATCTATATGCGAATCGTATTGTAGAGGCGCACAGCAGTGCGTCTCACGCAAAGTATTTCGACAAAGAATTGACAATTGTGAAGATATAAATTGAGGATAATTTTTAACCCATAAATCTGTCCTAATTTGGGACAACTTTTTTATTTCTTTAAACTCTGAACCTTTGTATCTTTGAATCTCTGCACCTATAAAAGAAAAAAATGGACGAAACCCCAAAACGATTTGACCGTATTGTCGCAATTCTGATTCAATTACAATCTAAAAAAATTGTAAAAGCACAAGAATTGGCTGATCGTTTTGACTGTAGTTTGAGAACGATTTATCGCGATATCCGAACCTTGGAAGCATCGGGAGTACCTATTTATAGTGAAGCCGGAGTTGGTTATGCATTAATGGATGGTTATAGATTGCCGCCTGTAATGTTCACGCGCGAAGAGGTAAGCAGTTTTATTGCCGCCGAAAAACTAATGCAAAAATTTACCGATCCTTCTCTTGGGGCGCATTATGCATCGGCGATGTATAAATTGAAATCGGTTTTAAGGGGTACTGATAAAGATTGGCTTTCGAATATTGAATCTAAGATTTTAATGCAGTCTCAGGAACCTTTATTTCATGATAATTCGCCAAATACATTGGCAGTTTTATTTGAAAGTATTGCAGAGAAAAAACAGATTCTTCTATCGTACAAAACCATCGAAGCGCAAGAAGCTAGCAAAAGAAACATCGAACCTGTTGGTGTTTTTCACGATCACAATAACTGGTATTTTCTAGGTTATTGCCATTTACGAAAAGATTACAGACAATTTAGAACAGACAGGATTCAGGGAATTCAGAAAACAGACTTAGAGTTTACTATTGAACATGATTCTCTAGAAACCTATTTGGTCAAGTCAGAAACTATTCCAACAACTAAGGTTAGAATTCTGGTTTCTAAAAAAATTCTTAATCACCTTCGATACGAACAGAAATATCATGGCTACGTTTCTGAAAAAGAAGTTGGAGACGAAATCGAAATGACTTTTATGTCACGCAATGTTGAAGACGGATTCTCCCGTTGGCTTTTGATGTTTGGAGATTATGCTACAATTCTGGAACCTGAAAGTCTTAAAACCAGAATCTTGGAACTAATTGAAACGTACAAAAAAAGATTAATATGAAAAAACCCCAAGGATGAAAGTAAGTTCATCTTTGGGATTTTTTCGATTTATTATTGTGCTTTTACTACATTATAAAAATTATAATCTGTATTTGAAGCATCTGTAATACCATTATTTCTTCCAATGGTTACAATTTGTCCTCTGTGATAAGTGCCATGATTTACTACTTGTAATAAGTAATCTGAAACCGGCAACTCACATTGAAACCAGGGATTTTCGATTTTAATGGCTTTATATAATTGTTCGTCTGATAATGATGATATAAACTCGGATAATTTAGCCGATGTATCTAATAAACCCTCAAATATTTCATTCTTATCTAAATCAATACTTTCTTTCCTTTCAGGCAAAACAGTTTCGGATATTATTGATAACCAATATTGCTCTGTTTCCCAAATATGATTAAGTGTTTTAATAATGCTCGAATAACTCGAAGCAACTTCTTTATGCAACAACTCGTCAGATTTTGGTGTTAGCCAATTCACAAATTGTTGATTTACCCATAAATTGTAGGCAGCATAATTTGCCATTATTTTTTTTAAACTCATACTATTTGATTTAAATTATACTTGAATGAATTAATTTGATTCATTAAAAAACATCTTGATTATTATTCTATCTCTCCCAGAAAAAAGGAGGCTCAATTCCTAAAGCTCTTAAATAAACATATCCTTGTCCGCGGTGATGAACCTCATTATCAACAAAATACAAAATATTCTGGATTACCGGAAATTCATATTGACCAAAAAGATTAAAGGTTTCATTAAAATCTTCAATAGACAATTTCTCCCAATATTTATTAATTTCTGCTGTTGCCTGATCCCATTTTTCAAGATATTGTGCTTTGAAAATTAATTTTTCAGTTCCTTCTGTAAATGGTGCAGTTTCTTTAGTTACAATTCCTTTAAGTCCAGGAACTGCAATAGCCAAAAGTTCATCTGCCAATTTAGAGAAAGGTCTCATTCCTCCTATCGAAAATTCAAAGAAATCTTTTTCAGGAAACAATTCAATTACACGACGTGTTAGGGCACGGTGACCTTGCCAGTGTATCAACAAATCTTCAGGAGTAATTACTTGTGCTGCTAATGTTTTCATAGTTTTAAAGTTTTATATTTTTTAATACTTCAAAATTATTAAGGGTCGGTGACAACAGTTTGTCAGTAGGAAATAAAAAAATAAAATATTTTTATATTTCCTACTGTAGAGGTCCACAGCAGTGCGTCTCACGCTACGTAACCCCATTTAATTCAAGTGCGCTAAACCCGACAGTCCCGAAGTTTCGGGATAAAAACATATCAGGTTTGATCTGAAACGAAATCCTATATTTTCAATTCTTCAAAACAAACGATTCGTATCTCCAAATTTAAACAATTGTGTTCACTTTATTGTTAACATACAAATACCCATTTAAACACACAAAATATTATGTCTAATAATTGTGGTTACTGGACGTGAGATGCACAGCAGTGCATCTCTACATCGTATCTCTATGAACATAGGTATCAATAAAATTACGAAATTAAAATTTGTACCTTTGCAGCTTAAAAACATTGGAACTTAGAAAAAATGATCGAAGATAAAAATCCGCAACGTACCAGTATAGCGCAATTAGGTGAGTTTGGCCTAATTGAACATTTAACCAAAAATTTTGATGTTACTCAGGAATCTACTTTAAAAAGCATCGGCGATGACGCTGCTGTTCTTGATTTTAAGGATAAGAAAGTAGTTGTTTCTACTGATTTATTAATCGAAGGTGTGCATTTTGATTTGGCTTATATGCCTTTAAAACATTTAGGATATAAATCTGTCGTTGTAAACCTTTCTGATATTTGCGCTATGAATGCCAAACCAACGCAAATAACGGTTTCTGTAGCCGTTTCTAATCGTTTCCCACTAGAAGCATTAGAAGAATTATTTGAAGGGATTACACACGCTGCAAAAGAATATAAGGTTGATGTAATTGGTGGTGATACTACCTCATCTCAAAAAGGACTAATTATTAGTATTACTGCTATTGGTGAAGCTAATGAAGAAGAGATTGTTTATCGAAACGGTGCAAAACAAACCGATTTGCTTGTTGTTACAGGTGATATTGGTGCTGCCTATATGGGCTTACAGGTTTTAGAGCGCGAAAAACAGGTTTTTCAAGTGAATCCAAACAGTCAGCCAGATTTAGATATGTACAGTTATTTAATCGAGCGTCAGCTAAAACCTGAGGCTAGAAAAGATGTGCGTACTTTATTGCATGCTCTTGAAATCAAACCAACTTCTATGATCGATATTTCGGATGGGTTATCATCTGAAATTATTCATTTATGCAAACAATCAAAAGTGGGTTGTAATTTATATGAAGATAAACTTCCGTTAGATCCTCAATTTATTTCGACTTGCGAAGAATTTAATATAGACAGTACCACTGTCGCCATTAATGGCGGTGAGGATTATGAATTACTTTTCACTATTGACATTAATGATTTTGATAAAATAAAAGGAAATCCAAACTTCTCTATTATTGGTCATATGGCAGACGAAAGTGAAGGAATAAATCTGGTTACTCGTGCAAATACCCAAATTCCGTTGAAAGCTCGCGGTTGGGATGCTTTGTCTGAATAACCTTTTGTACAAATTCCAAAATAAAAAAATTCCAAATTCCAATGGCATGACTAGCACAATTGGAATTTGGAATTTTTTATTTGATTTTTTCTCTAGAAGAGCCCTTTACTTTTAGCTTCTTTTACCAATTCATCATCAGAACCGGTTTTAATTTTCAGCAATTCTTTGAGATTTATTTTACGTTTTTCAATTGCATTTAAAGAAATCGGAATATACTGCGGCATTGCATGATGCTCTGTTCCTTTGGACAAATGAAACAAAATTTGCTTGTCAAACTGATCAATTTCTATTGAATTATGAGGAGATTGATTGACCATTTTTACTACTGATTGGCTGTAGTATTTGTCATTCTTCATTACTTTATCAAACGCAAAAAGCAACTCATCAAACGTAAGATCATTTTTTATAATCAAACCATTTGGGCTTATGGTTCGTATAATTGTTTTAATTTTTAGCAATTCAGTATACATTGTCAGTAGAATGATCTTGCAATTGGGCATTTTTTTCAAGATCAGTTTTGCCAGATCTTCACCTGAGAAAATATCTTTTTCTTCATACGACGGCATACTTATATCCAGAAAAGCGACATCGAAATTTGGGGTTTCAGGCTCTTCCAATAAATCATAAGCTGATTTACAATCGTATGCCTGCGAGATAAGAAATTCATATTCTTTAGGGTTATATCGCGTAATAGCATTTTTATATCCCTCAATAATAAAAGGATGATCGTCAACTATTAAAATATTTCGTTTGGCAACTTGCGAAACTGGGGCTGTTAGGTCAACTGTCATTTTTTTGTAGGTTTATTTTTTGATCAATTGGGACTTTAATTATGAGAATTGTTCCTTCTCCTTTGGCAGATTTTATCGTAACTGTACCCTTACATTCTGCTGCTCTGTATTGAATATTATGCAATCCTATTCCGTTCTTCGTTCTTTTGGTATTAAAACCAACTCCATCATCTGAAATCGAAAGAATCAAATGATTTATCTCGCTCTTAAATTCCACCTCAATTGTACTTGCTTTTGCATATTTATTACAATTTTGCAGCGCTTCCTGAATAATTCGGTACAAATTGATTTTGACCATGTTCTCGACCAATTCCCATTTAATATGAGAATCAAATGAAGTAATCAGTTTTGAATTGTATGTATTTTGTTGATTTTCAAACAATTTGTTTAAAATCGCAACAAAATTATTAATTAATTCTGATTTCTCCCGATTTAAATCATGCGAAATTTCACGTATATCTTCCTCAATATGTTTAAGTTCTGCTAAATACTTCTTTCTTTTGGGCGCCGCGTGGGCTTCATCCAATTTATCTAAGCTATCCAAACTAATTCTGACTCCAAACATTCTGCCTAAAACACCATCATGCAATTCCTGAGCAACTTTCTTCTTTTCTTTGATACGAGTCATCTCGATATCATTTTGCTGCGAAATCATCAAATTATAAATATCCTCGTTTGCAATTTGTTGTTGTTGCTTAAAAAGTAATTCTCTATTTTTAGCTTGTTGTGTTTTGTAAACATAGAAAAATAAACCTATTAAAGTACAAATACTAAAAACATAAACTAAAGTTTTATTCTTCTCTTGGAGGTTTGAGTTTTCATCCTTTATTTCATTGGTTTCATATTCAATACGGGAGAATTTCTCTCCCATTTTGCGCTCTTCTTTCAGCAATTTCTCATTATATTCGATATAATCTTTGGAATAACCCGAAGCATTCTTATGATCAACAATAGCAATTTGCTTAAGTGATTCTAATATATTTCTTATTGTATTTGATTTTTTGGATAAAACTAGTGCTTGCTTCGAATATTGAATTGCCCTAAAGGTATCTTTCTTAAAGGCATAATACTCCGACAAATGAATTTTATTTAATATAATTCCAGGCTCAATTTTCAGACTGTCCCTAATTTTCAATGCTCTATAAAATTGCGATGGTAAATCTGTAAAATCTTCCGATTTAAATTTAGAATAGGCTAAATTATCTAAAAGTATTGCATAAAGAGCTGTATTACCATTAAACAAATCTTTTTGCTCCAAACCTTTCTTAAAATAATTTTTTGCCTGATTAAAATTATGCATGTTTAAATAAACATACCCAATATTATTTAATGAAATTGCTTTTAGTTGAAACTCTAATGAAATTGATTTATCATTAAGCATAGACAATGCCTTATTGTGATACTCCAATGCTTTGTCATATTCTTCACGCTCATTATAAATGATTCCCAGTAAATTGTAACTTTCATAAAGCTCTTTACTTACGTTTTTCTTCGTTTTTAAAATCTTAAGCGCTTTAAAAACAGTGATCTCACTTTCAAAAAAATCTCCTTCATGCAGCTGCAAATCTGCTTTAGCAATAAAAGTTTTGACAAGATTAATATCATCATTAATTCCCAAATATATTTTTTCTGCTCTAAAATAATTCAAAAAGGCACTATCAGAAACCATTTCTGATTGATAATAGTCGCCCAAATAAGTATAAGCTTTAGCAATATTGGATGAATCTTTACTACTAATTGATCTTTCTAAAACCAGTTTAGATATTTTTTTATAAGATTTCCAGTCACTCATATTATAATAGCGATTAGCAATTTTAAATAAATTGGCTCTATTAAGAGAATCATTTTGCTGATCTATAATTATATCAAATGCTTTCTGATTATATTTTTGTTTATAATGAAAGGGTAAATTAATATCATTTGCCAATGATAAATAGATAGAGAGACTATCTTTTGAAGGATTTACATTTTTCTCTTTCTTAGGTTTATTGGTACAACCAAACAGGACAAAAACTAAAAACAATAATATCTGAGAATATTTTTTCAAGGTATGTCTTTGATTTTTCTCAAAAATACTAAATCTATAGACACAAAAAAAGGTTGCCAAAAACTGACAACCTTTTATTTATATTTTTATATTTCTCTTAGTCTACTTTTACTCTGGATTTTGTCAATTGACTGTCAAGAGCAAAACCTTTTATTTGACTTGCATCTGAGTATGATTCCTTGGATGCATTAGAAACAAAGTCTCCTTTTCTACTTACTCTTCCATTTCCGCCATCTACACCAATACTTATTTCGATGTTTCCTGCAATTGATCTGTTTGTTTTTTCTGGAGTTGCGAATGAAGTTGCTACCATTATTAAAGAAAATAATCCGAATGTTAAAGCTGCTTTTTTCATGATTTGAGGTTTTAAGTGATTGATTTAAAAGTTTTGGGGTATCATCGCTGGGTGCGAATCATGGTGTAAAACTAACACTACAATCGAAAAAAACGTATATGAAAAAACAGGTTTATGGTAGAACATGCCCAATTGATAGTCAATGGACGTTAAAAGAATGTAATTACCTAATTTTTAGACTTCTAAATAATTTCCCGCTGCAAAATCAGCAATAATTAAATCTACATTTGATTTATAGGTTTTCGAAAAAGGAATCTTTTTCGAAGAATTTTTTATGTAACAAACTGAGTTTCCGTTATGAATTCTCGCAATATAATTTCGATTGATAATATAACTATTATGAATTCGAATAAATGGATACTCTAAAACACTCTCAAAATGTTTCAATGTTTTAAAAGCTGTTATCATTTCGCCTGAATTTAAATAAATATCGGTCGAATTATTATCAGCTTGGAAATAAGAAATATCTGATGAACAAATATAACGATAATCACCGTAAGATTTTACACATATTAAAAGTGACTTTTCAACAATTTGCGAAGTTTTTTCATTCGCAACTTTTAAAGGAGTCGTTTCCGGATACGTACTTACAACATTGACCTCAACAACTTCTTTATTCAATTTAAGTATACTTTTGAGCATGTCAATTGTTGATATTGGCTTTAGGACATAATCAAAAATGCCATACTGAATAGCATCAAAAGCCCATTCTTTTTTTGTAGTAGTAACAATTATTTTAGGCAAAACTGACAAATACCGGTGTAGCTCATTGATAAAAGCGAGCGATAAGTTACTGGATAAATCAGTGGGATCTATTTCCAGAAAAACAAATGATGGTTTGTGTTCTAAAACCAGATTTATCCCTTCTCGATAATTCGTCGCCGATGCGACAAAAGTTAATTCTGAAAAACCTTCTGCAATTGTTTTGGTCTTCAAAATACTTTCCACATCATCGTCAATTATAATATACGGATACTTTTTCAATATTAGCTCTTGTTGATTTTTCATGAATCCACGACAACTGTTCCTTTAGTTTCATCAATACTTTTGAAAAATTTTACTTTTAATATATTTTCGGTAAATAAAATTACGCAATTCATTTATCTAAACTTTTCAATGTTAATACATTACCAACAAATGTTAAAACATAAAGCTGAAATGCAAATTTCATCGACAAAATACACATTTTTGAATTAAAAAAATCCCAAATTCCATAAAGGAATTTGGGATTTAATATCATTTTATATAAAAATTTACATTTTCATCAACCAGTTTTTCATAGAAACCTCGTTTTCAATAATGTCTTTCAATTCAGAAATTTTTACACGATCTTGTTTCATTGTATCTCTATGACGAATTGTTACAGTTTCGTCTTCGATCGTTTGGTGATCTACTGTAATACAAAACGGCGTTCCAAGAGCATCTTGTCTTCTGTAACGACGTCCTACAGCATCTTTCTCATCATAAGCCACACTGAAATCCCATTTTAAATCTTCGATGATTTTTCTGGCGATATCCGGTAAACCGTCTTTTTTAACCAATGGTAAAATAGCTGCTTTTGTTGGTGCCAAAACAGATGGCAATTTCAATACTGTTCTTGTTGAACCATCTTCAAGAGTTTCTTCTTGTAATGAAGTTGCAAAAACAGCCAAGAACATACGATCTAAACCAACTGAAGTTTCTACTACATATGGCACATAGTTTTCATTCAACTCAGGATCAAAATATTGCAGTTTTCTACCCGAATATTGTTCGTGTGCTTTTAAGTCAAAATCAGTTCTTGAGTGTATTCCTTCTAATTCTTTGAATCCGAATGGGAAATTAAACTCAATATCTGCAGCAGCATTTGCGTAATGCGCTAGTTTTTCGTGATCGTGAAAACGGTAATTTTCTTTTCCTAACCCTAATGATAAGTGCCATTTAAGACGGGTTTCTTTCCAGTGATGGTACCATTTCATTTCTTCTCCCGGACGAACGAAAAATTGCATTTCCATTTGTTCGAATTCACGCATACGGAAAATGAATTGTCTTGCAACGATTTCATTTCTAAAAGCTTTACCCGTTTGAGCAATTCCAAAAGGAACTTTCATACGACCTGATTTCTGAACGTTTAAGAAATTCACAAAAATACCCTGAGCCGTTTCCGGACGTAAATATAAATCCATTGCAGAATCTGCAGAAGCACCAAGTTTAGTTCCAAACATTAGGTTGAATTGCTTAACATCTGTCCAGTTTCTTGAACCGGTTTCAGGATCAGCAATTTCTAATTCTTCGATTAAAGCTTTTACATCCTGAAGATCGTCAGTCATACCTTTTGCAAGCCTTGATAAAATTTCTTTATATTTTGAAAGATATTCTACAACGCGGGCATTTGTGGTAACAAATTCTTCCTCATTAAAAGCATCACCAAAGCGAGCTCTTGCTTTTTCAATTTCTTTTTGAGCTTTTTGATTGATTTTTTCAGCAAATTCTTCTACTAAAACATCAGCTCTATATCTTTTCTTTGAATCTTTATTATCAATTAACGGATCATTGAAAGCATCAACGTGGCCTGAAGCTTTCCAGGTTGTTGGATGCATCAATATTGCAGCATCAAGGCCCACAATATTCTCGTTCATCTGAACCATTGATTTCCACCAATATTCACGGATATTCTTTTTTAACTCGACACCATTTTGTGCATAATCATACACTGCACTCAATCCATCGTATACTTCGCTTGACGGAAAAATAAATCCGTACTCTTTTGCGTGCGAAACCACATTCTTAAATATATCTTCTTGTTTTGCCATAGTGATGCAAAAATATAAAAAGTCCGTTTAAAAAAAAGAAAAATAACAAAGATTGCAGAATTGATTTCGTTATTTTTGTAACTAAATTCTTTCTATTTGTGTTTAAATTTATAATTGACCTCTTTTTTCCTAAAGTTTGCGCCGGATGCCATACTGTTTTAGTTACAAATGAAACTGTTTTATGCACCAGCTGCCGCCATGAAATGCCTCTTACTCAATATCATTTAGATCCAAAAAATGAAGCTGTCAAAAAATTCTACGGCAAAATTGAAATCGAACACGCCTCGGCTCTTTTGTATTTTAATAAAAAAGGAATCGTTCAGGAACTTATTCATAACCTGAAATACAAAGGACATGAAGAGATTGGAACTGTTTTGGCGAATTGGTACGCCGAAGATTTAAAAGAATTGAATCTGGAAACGCCTTTTGACATTGTAATTCCTGTTCCGCTTCATCCCAAAAAACTAAAAGAAAGGGGTTATAATCAGGTTGCTACTTTTGGACGAACCTTGTCTGAAGGATTACATATTCCATACAACGATTCTATTTTATATCGGAAAACATATTCCAAAACACAATCAAAAAAGAATCTTGCAGGAAGGGCCGACAATATCGAAAACATCTTTGATTCCTACGTTTCAGAAGAATATCAAAACAAGCATTTTTTAATCGTTGATGATGTTCTTACAACCGGCGCAACGCTTGAAGCTTGCTCTCGTGCATTATTAAAAATTCCGGGAGCAAAAATTAGTATTGTTTGTATGGCTATAGCGAATTCATAACCCTTTTAGAAAATTCCAAAAAATAAATTCCAAATCCCAAGTTAGTTAGCCTGTAGGTTTTACGGATTAATCGATACAGTTAATAAACGATTCTAATACAGAAATCTGTGTAAATCCGCTTAATCCGTAAAATCCGCGGGCAAATTTAATTTACTACGATTTTCTTAACTGTTCTGCGATCTCCATCGATTACCGTTACCAAATAAATTCCTGAAGACACATTTGACAATTGGATGTTTTGATTAAAATTAGAAGTATTATCAAAAGAATTCGAATATACTTTTTTACCTAAAATATCGTGCACATAAACCTGAACTCTATTTGTGGCATCACTTTCAAATTGAATTGTAAAGCTTCCTTTATTTGGATTTGGATAAAGAACAAAATCTATTGTATTAAAATCCGGTGTTCCTAAAGTAAAAGTTTGAGTACAAATATTTATTGAAGCAGAATTTACTGTTCCAAACATTCCCGAAACAGCGTCACGAACTCTGAAAACCCAATTCCCTTGTGGATTTTGACCATTAAAAACACTCAAAACATCAACCGGAAGCACAATTTGTGAGGTTGTTTTACTACAATCTAAATTTGTTCCGTCATCATCAAACTGTGCTATTAAGGTAGAAGCTACATCTGTACAGGCTTGATTAAATAAGCGAACAATAGTTCCTTGTGGATTTACAACCTCAATTTCCAGATCAGAAAGTCTATCGTGTGTTACATTTAATGAAACATTTACATCTGTGACAACTCCTGTTGACGCAGGCACTGTAACCGTTTTTGAAGTAAAAGTACTCGAATATAGAATACTGAAAGGATTTCCAAAACTATATGTATCGCAAGTTGTTACTGAGGTATATCCTACTGCAAATGCTGTTGTATTTAATGCGTAATAAATATTTGATACTGGTGCGATCAAAATTCTACAATTTGTTGAAGAAGGTACACTCGTAGGAAGTGTTATAACTTCTGAACCATCATTTGGTGTATTTGCCGCCAGAGTTATAGGGAAAGTCAATCCTCCATCAGTAGATAATTTTATATTTACAGTAGACGAACCAAACAAGGTATTTGTATTATTTACACTCCAGGTAACTGTTTCAGTTAATCCTTGATTCCAACTTAGATTTTTATCTGCGTGTGAGGTAACAGCAAACGGTCCCGCAAATGAAGCAACAGTAACAACCATTTCATCTGTATTGGTTTGTGCTTTTCCTAAAGCAGCATTATCACGTCCTGTTAATGTAAAATTCAGTGTTCTTGCAATAGATGAAACAGATTCCCAGGTAGTTGTCAGTTTATTTTGTAATACTGAACTATAGGTGGGCATGTATCTAATTGGTGAACTTACAGGCGGTAATGATCTAAACAATGGCCCGTCGGGTTTTGTGGCATATGCAATACTAGTACTTTTATCTGTTGTGATTGCACTATCATTTTGCTCCCAGGTATAAGTAATAGTATCTCCCTCAGGATCTGAACCTGTACCGGTTAAAACAAATGCAGTACTAATTGGAATTGTATAGTCTGAACCTGCATTGATTATTGGTGGATTATTAGTTAAAGCAGTACTAACCGGACAGTTTTTTGTAGCAAGATTGTCCTGAATTTGAGAAATACTGGCATAAGCAAAATAATCATCTGAGTTATTCTGAACATCATAATCTGTTACTCCTGCATAACCCATAATAGTCGAACCACTTCCTGGCTCAACATTAGTTCCGGTACCTTCAATAGAATATGAAAAAGTATGCGTTGCGCCTAATTGATGTCCCATTTCATGAGCCACAAAATCAATATCAAAAGTATCTCCTTGTGGTTTTTTGTCAGACGGAGATGTATAAGCACTTCCTTTACCAATCTTATTTATTGCTGGCGGACTAGCGCAAATACAACCTATACAGCCCGCATTTCCTCCTCCTCCAGAAGCACCAAACAAATGCCCTATATCATAATTTGCTTCACCAATCACACTTGTTAAATTATTTTGCACTTCAATATTCCATACTTGATAATCACTCGTTCCCGGATAATCTTTTGTACCATCACTTGCACTCGAGTAAGGATCTGTAACTGAATTAGTATAAATAATAGCATCATTGTTTGCTATCAAAATTAATTTTACTGCCAGATCTTTATTAAAAACACCGTTTACTCTGGCCATAGAAGCATTCATACCTGCTAATGCTCCGGCTTTTGTTCCTCCAAAAAATGTAGTATATTCACCTGTACAAGACAATGCTAATCTTAGAGTTTTAAAAACTTTATTATTTACGGTTGTTTTTCCTGTCTTATTGGTTGAATTACTATTAGATACTAAATCTTTGATTCCGCAAACTAATCGCGAAGTTGAAGTGATACTGCTATTAGACGTAAACAGTACATAACCTGTCTTGTCATCTTGATTTTGCTCTATAAATTCTGTTGGTTTATCTGCTCGAAGTACCATCGTTTGCATTCCGATAGGTGCTACACTAAAGTGGATTTTAGCCGTTTTATCATCTAAACCAGTTCCTTCATAAGCTCTGATTTCCGGATATTTTGCTTGTAATTCCGGTTCAAAATTTGAAGATTCCCAAACCTGAAAACGCTCTAAAACACCTTTAGCATTTGGAATTGTAATTTCTGCGGTACTGCTTTTTGAACTTTTATCTGTTGTAACAGAAAGTTTTGCTTTTAGAAAATCCGAGTTTAGCTTATAGTACAATTTATCCGAGTCATCAGAAATTCCTCTTTTACTAAGAGACGAACTTGAGCTAACTTTTTGCCATAAATCATCGCTTTGAGCATGAATTTTCACACTACAGAATATAATCAATAAAAAAAGTAATTGTTTTTTCATACTTCAGGGGCGTTTAAAGTTCAAAATTAAACGAATTAAATTAAATTCTTACATAAATACGACATTTAATGCTTTTTACTCGACGAGTAAACTCATTTTCACAAAAAGTAATAGAATCTCGTCAAAAATCAATTAAGCAGAGTACCAAATTTGAAATAGATAGTATAAATTTGCACCATCTTAAATTATTTGTTTTGAAGCTCTTTCATTCTATAAACGATTTTCAGTCAACCAAGAAAACGATTTTAACTCTTGGTACCTTTGACGGCGTACATATTGGTCATAAAAAAATTCTGGAACGAATTACTCAAAATACTGAAAACGGAAAATACGAAAGTTTAGTACTTACCTTTTTTCCGCATCCAAGAATGGTTTTACAAGAAAAATCAGAAATAAAACTCTTAAATACTATTTCTGAAAAATCTAAACTTCTGGAAGCTACCGGAATTGAAAATCTTGTTATTCATCCGTTTAATGAAAGTTTTTCAAGATTAACTGCCGAAGAATTCGTGCATTCTATTTTAGTAGATCAATTTCATATTCAGAAAATAATTATAGGTCACGATCATCGTTTTGGAAGAAACAGGACAGCAAATATTGATGATTTAATTGCTTTTGGAGCCGAATATGGTTTTGAAGTAGAGCAGATTTCAGCTCAGGAAATTCAGGATGTTTCTGTAAGTTCGACAAAAATTAGAAAAGCACTCAACGAAGGAAATATGGCTTTGGCCAATGATTATCTGGGTTACGATTACTTTTTGACCGGAGAAGTTGTAAAAGGTAAACAATTAGGACGAACTATTGGTTTCCCAACGGCAAATATCCAGATTGAAGAAGATTACAAGTTGATTCCTAAAAATGGTGTTTATGTAGTTAAAGCCATTATTGATCAACAGAAAGTTTTTGGAATGATGAATATTGGTTTTAATCCAACAGTAGACGGGCAAAAACAAACCATTGAAGTAAACCTTTTTGACTTTGACGCTGATATCTATGGTCAAAAAATCGAAGTTTCGTTGTTAGAATATCTTCGTGAAGAGCAAAAATTTGGTTCGGTAGATTTATTGAAAGCACAACTAAATCAGGATAAGATAAATGCTTTGACTTTTGTGAGCCAACTTTAAAAAATTACATCTTTTATTTCTTAAAAATTCTATATAATACTTACGGGCAATGTCATTAAGTTAAGCTTTAAACACAATCTTGTCAGGCTGAGCGTCCCGACGCTTCGGGAGAAGCCCATAAGTAACTCGACAAAGAAAATTTTACCACATCCCGAAGCCTCGGGACACAAAGAATTACGCATCCTGAAGCCTCAGGACGCAAAGTTTTGTGAATTACACTTTGCTCTAAGATCACAAAGGGATTGTGTTTAAAAAAGCTTAACTTAATGACATTGCCCAGCGGGACTACACTACTTCGGTATCTACATTATTTTAATCATTTCCATTATACACTTTTTACCCTTTTTAAATCATCGTAGTTGTTTTTTTAGTAAATTTGACATACAGATCTCTGTTTATCAAATGTTTACTATTAACTTCTTTAAAAATAACCACCATGAAATTACCTAAAGAAATTACCAACGGTTTTTTGATATTCCTCGGAATAGGAATTTATTTTTTATTGATGAACGTTTTAGGTTTAGCTCATTTGTTCTATCTACGTGTCCTTAACGTGTTTTTTATATTTTATGGCGTAAACAGAACCATGAAAATGAACCTGCATGAAGGAGAAACTAATTTTGTCTCAAATGCTGTTTCTGCAATGGCAACCTCAGTAGTTGGTGTGGCTTTGAGCGTTTTTGGATTATTGGTTTATAGCTATGCAAGAGGTGGAGATGCTTATGTAAAAACATTATCTTCAACTTTTATGTTTGGAGGAAATCCTTCTGTACCAACTTATTGCATTTGTTTATTATTTGAAGGAATTGCTTCTTCGGTCATTGTCACGTTAATGATGATGTTGTACTGGAACAATAAATATATCGCCGATTAATTTTTCAAAATAAAATAGATCTTTTAGCACTCTAAAATCATAAAAAAATATAATTATATGATTTTAGAGTGTTTCTTTTTTGAAAATAGCTGTCAAATATTCATTTACAGGATTCAACATTGGTTGATTAGAACAATTTCGTTACTTTTGAAGCTTCAAAAACAATGTACCTAATGAGCATTACAAAACACAACTGGACAAAAGACGAGATAATCGCCATATATAACAAACCTATGATGGACTTGCTTTATGAAGCAGCATCTATTCATAGACAAAAACATGATCCGAACGTAGTTCAGGTATCTACTTTACTTTCTATTAAAACTGGAGGCTGTCCGGAAGATTGCGGTTATTGTCCGCAAGCTGCCCGATATAACACGGGGGTTGAAGGTAATGATTTAATGAGTGTAAGTCAGGTAAAAGCTCAGGCCTTGCGTGCAAAATCAAGCGGATCTTCTCGCGTTTGTATGGGAGCTGCCTGGAGAAACGTAAAAGATGGTGAAGAGTTTGACCAGGTTCTTGAAATGGTTCGTACCATTAATAAACTAGACATGGAGGTTTGTTGTACTCTGGGTATGATTACCGAAAATCAAGCGCAACGTTTGGCAGAAGCTGGTTTGTATGCTTACAACCATAACTTAGACACTTCTGAGGAATATTATAAAGACGTAATTTCGACACGTGGTTTCGAAGACCGTTTGCAAACTATCGAAAATGTTCGTAAAACGAATGTGACGGTTTGTAGTGGAGGAATTATTGGAATGGGAGAAAGTATCGAAGACAGAGCAGGAATGCTTGTTGCTCTTTCGACTTTAAATCCTCAACCGGAATCTGTGCCAATTAATGCATTAGTTGCTGTTGAAGGAACTCCGATGGAAGAAGAAAAACCAGTTGAAATCTGGGAAATGATCCGAATGGTAGCTACTACAAGAATTATAATGCCGGATACACAAGTTCGTTTATCAGCAGGAAGAACAAACATGAGTCGTGAAGGACAGGCAATGTGTTTCTTTGCAGGTGCAAACTCTATTTTTGCAGGAGATAAATTATTGACTACTCCAAATCCTGATGTTCACGAAGACATGAAAATGTTTGATTTATTAGGATTGATTCCGCAGAAACCATTTGTTAAAGTTTCACAGCCTCAAACAGTTGAAGCAGAAGATTCTCAATTTGCTCCATTAGGCGAAAAACCTAAGTGGTCAAGACCGGGACATACTATTGAAAGAAACCTTGAGGCTTCGATCAAATCAAAAAATTAATTAAAAGAGTTAATAAATCTCACAAAATATTTTTAAATTGCTTCTTGACTTATGTCAGAAGCAATTTTTTTATTTAAAGAGATGAAGTTAAAACAAATCGAAAGGGTAAAAAAAATCTCAAAATCTGATTTTATTTCCCAATATGTAAAAAAACAAATTCCCGTTGTTATTGAAGAACTGACCCAAGACTGGCCAGCATATCATAAATGGAAATTATCATACATCAAAGAAATCGCAGGTGATACCATCGTTCCTTTATACGATAACAGACCCGTAAATCATGAAGATGGCTTTAATGAAGCTCATACTAAAATGAAGATGAGCGATTACATCAATCTTTTAGAACAAAAACCTACCAATTACCGCATCTTTCTTTATAATTTAATGAAAGAAGTGCCAACATTAAAAGATGACTTTCTATGGCCGGATATTGGCTTGAAATTAGTCCGGCAAATGCCGATGCTTTTTTTTGGTGGAGAAAATTCAAGAGTTTTTATGCATTATGATATCGACTACTCGAATATTTTGCATTTTCATTTTCATGGAGAAAAACAATGCATGCTTTTTGCTCCAAATCAGTCCAAATACATGTACAAAGTCCCACATGCTTTAATCTCCAGAGAAGACATTGATTTTGACAATCCTGATTACGAAAAATTCCCCGCTCTTAAAAATACTGAAGGTTATATCACCAATCTAAAACACGGCGAAATGTTGTATATGCCGGAAGGTTATTGGCATTACATGAAATATTTGACTCCCGGATTCTCGATGAGTTTAAGGGCTTTCCCAAAAAATATTACCAATCTATCAAAAGCAGTTTATAATGTTTTTATTATGCGCCATTTTGATATTATGATGCGGAAATTTCAAGGTCAAAAATGGATTGATTATAAAAACGAAAAGGCAATTACCAATACCAATGAAAGTTTACAGAAGACTTTTTGAGAGGAAAGATCAAAGAAAAGGGCTGAAAATTTAAACTTTCAGCCCTTTTCTTTTTAGTTATTAAAACACAATCTTTTTAGTCGATATATGATCATTTTCTAAAATTACTTTTACAAACAAAACCTGATTTCCTGATTGTAAATTTGGTATTTGCAATTCTGTATCTCCGATTTTCTTTTTGTCGTAAAGCATTTTACCTGAAACATCATAGATAACAACTTCACTGATGGGTTCTTTATCAGATGTTATTTTGATGATCTTGTTTTTCACAAAAGCAATAATGTTGCCTTCCTCTTTTTCAAAATCTTCAACTCCCAATGTTTTCTTGTATCGCAGTACAAAACGATCGGCAAAAATGCCTATTGCCGTTGTAAAAGTATAATTGCTTGCTCTTAAATCGTGCATAATACCCGTTTTTTTATCTTCAAGAAAGATTGGCTGCGCACTCAGGTTACCATCGGCGTGATCGATTGAAATCGTAAAATCACCTGCAATTGCAGATCGATATCCTAACGGAACAATATCTGAATCAACGAATGGCAAAGCTCGGCCTTGTATTACAAGTTTTAAATCTCCGTTGATGCTGTAAAAATCTAAATATTTATTTGCATCTGCTGTGATTCCATCATAATTAGTATCCCAACCATCTGTTGCTCCTTCAATATAACCAACCAATAATTGCTTGAAAGCCCCCTGAGTATTAGTCAGATTAAGCCAAACGCGATTTTTTTCAATCTTTGTATTTGTATTTTTAAAGAACTGTGTGTTATTCCCCGCAATACGCATTGAATTCGTAAAAACAGCATTTTGCCCCGTTTTTGATTTTACAAAGAAAGACTGTCCGGCTGCAATGTAGCCTAATGGCGGATTATTATTTCCTGGTGTTAATGCTCCGTCGCCTGTCATACCTCCTATAACTGTACTGCCTGATAAATTATAAATAGCATAATCCTCTTCTGTATAAGCATATGTTGTACTATTTGGAGATGAATTATGCGTCCAAAAATATAGTGTACCGTAAATATTTGCCATGTTATCAACGATAAACTGATCTGCATAAATTGCAGAAGGATACGGATTTCCTAACAAACTCCATTTCTCAGCTCCTCCTAAACTTATAGCGTACGGGCCATTATTAGGAACTCCTTCAAAAGATGCCGGGTAAACAGCAGGAATGTTAATATCATAATTTTGTGGAGCTCTAACAGTATAACCAACTCCTGCTAACATTGGAGCTGTTCCATTGTTAATAATTATCCATCCTGCCAAGGGGTCATATCTTTCATACTTATCAATCAAAGTATTAGGTGACAAATCATGTAATGTAAAAGCCGGAGTACGAGTAACTGGCGAAGACCAATAGGTAAAGTCATAACGACGAACCGGAGGAGTTACTCGCTTATAAATAATATTTCCTGTGTTTACAGAATTATTAATCTGAAGTAAACTGGAATTATTTTCAAAAATAAAAGTCCCCCCATTATTATCTACAGAGTTCTCAATAGTTAATGTATGATTGGCTTTTACAGTAACATTCACCCCGGGATGAACAATGCAGGAACACGCACTTAAACTTCCTGTTGTTTCATAATTTCCTGCGAACTCAACGCTATCAGTATTTATGGGCGCGCTTCCTTTAGACCAGACTGAACCATTCCAGATATTAATAATAGGCGCTGTAATCACAACTCCAATTGTTGATAACGAAGAACAATTAGCTCCATCCTGAATAGTAAAATAATACGTTCCCGGTGCTAAATTGGTAACTGTATAACTGGTACCAAAATTAGAATAGGTTTGGGGAGATGTACCGCTTTGACTAAGAATTACATTAGGTCCTGTAATTAAACCGCTTAAAACTACACTCCCGGTTGAATTAATGCAAGTTGGTTGTGTTGGTGTTCCAAGTACGGGAACTGATGGTCTTAAATCAATCTCAATTCTTGTTTCGGCTGAAAAATCTTCGGCACAAGTTCCATTTTTTATTACAGCTCTATAGCTAGTGCTTGTTGACAATACTCCCGGTTGATATGTGATACCTGTATGGCTTATGGGCTGCCAGACATAAGGCAAAGATTCGGCATATTCCCATCTAACAATAGTACCATTATAACCACTTAATATTAATAACGGACTTGAATTTCCACTACAAACATGTGTGCCTCCACTTACAATTCCTGGTTCTGTTTTTATTACTGTTGTTGTGTTGCTGGCGTTTACAACTGCTGCGCATCCAAGTGAAGAGTAACTTACAGTAACTGTTTTATTTCCTAATGTTTTCCATTGCAATGAAACTGTATTATCAGCGGTCGATATTCCTCCTGAAACAATAGCGTAATCTATACCTGCAACTCCCGGAACTGTCCAAAGATAATTTGTTTGTCCTGCCAGAGTGGTATAAGTTACATTGTCATCAACGCAAACTGTTGCTCCCGGCTGTGCAGAAAAAACTGGAACTGGTAATGGGTTAACGGTTATCGTTGCTGAACTTCCGGTAAAACTGGAACTTCTAACACAAGTTGTATTTGTATCCGTAGCGGAAACTAAAGTATAGGTTGTAGTATTTAAAACCGGTGTAACTGCGGTTGCAAATGCGGTCCCGCTTGTAACATTGTTTGCAGTGCGATTTGCGGTTCCGTCATTGTAAACTATTGTATATGGTCCTACGCCTGCTGAAGCAGTAAAGGTTAATTGTCCAGCACCTGTAGCACAAAAAGGGCCATTGGCAGACAAACTTCCTTGGGGTAATGGGTTAACGGTTATGGTTGCTGAACTTCCTGTAAAACTGGAACTTCTTATACAACTATTAGCATCGGTAACTAAAACTAAAGTATAGGTTGTGGTATTTAAAACCGGTGTAACGGAGGTTGCAAATGCGGTCCCGCTTACAACATTGTTTGCGGTGCGATTTGCGGTTCCGTCATTGTAAACTATTGTATATGGTCCTACGCCTGAAGTAGCAGTAAAGGTTAATTGTCCAGCACCTGTAGCACAAAAAGGGCCATTGGCTGACAAGCTTCCTTGGGGTAATGGGTTAACGGTTACGGTTGTCAGACCAGAATTCAACGCAGTGCAAGCGCCGCTTTGTACTACTGCTCTAAACTGTGTAGTTTCTGTAAGCGCTCCAGAAGTATATGTAGTTGCTGTATTTACAATAGGTAGCCAGGTTGAAAATGGTGCTACCGAAGATTCCCATCTTATTACTGCGCCTGTATTTCCTGCTAATGATAAAAGGGCACTTGGTGCTCCGTTGCAAATTGCAGTACCTCCACTAACTGATCCGGCTACCGTCGTTGGAGAAATTGTTACATTGGCCACAATTCCTGAAATAGGAGAAGTACAAACTCCCGATGTTAATGCGGTAACGGTAATTGAGCTCGTACCAACAGTTGTTAAGCCTACAGCCGTAAAATTTCCGGTACCGGCTGCACTTACTGTCATTGTTGCTGATAATCCTGTAGCTGCCGGAGTACCGCGACTATAAGTTACGTTATAAATACCAACAGGCAAAGATGCTGCACTGGCTGTTACTGTAACTAATGATGTTGGTGATGTGATACAAACATTAGCTGCCGATATTCCTGTAATATTATAAGTGGGACAAGTATAAGTAACAATAACTTGTCCGTGAGCACCTGAACCACCAAGCTGTGGGGAATTTAATGCCGTTTGCAATCCACCACTACCACCACCACCAGGTGGACTCCCGCTGTTGCCCGGTCCATTACCCAATAATAAAGTGGAAAGGGCTGCTCCACCTGCACCTCCACCTGTACCTCCAGCTGTACCTCCAGCACCAGATGTAAGTGTCAAACCTAGTACAATAGTATTTCCAGATCCTCCAGTTGAACCTGTGGCTGTTGAAATTGAACCAATCGAAGCAGCATCTAATCCTCCTGCTCCGCCAGCTGGCGCACCTCCTGCCGTATTGGCTGTACCTCCTGCTCCACCGACCGCCAAAATAACCCCTTCAAAACCTTGTATTGTTGAGCTGCCTCCTGTTGTTCCTGTCGCAGTTGTTCCTGCATTCGCTCCAGCCACTTTAACACTTAAAGGTACGCCTGACAATGGATTGACAGTTATAAGACCATGTGCGTATGCGCCTCCGCCTCCGCCTCCGCCACTTCTTCCGTTAAGTAAACCAGAACTACCGGCACCGCCACCAGCACCACCAGCACCCCATGCCTGAATATCCATAGTGGTAATCCCTGCCGGAATAACTACTGATCCATCAGCAGTAAATGTATGTGGAGGCTGTGCCCATAATGAAGCAGATACAAAAGATAAAACTAAGATTAGTTTAAACTTTATGCTAATAAACTTTTTTCTATTTTGCTCATTTAGAAATAAACATTCCATCAATAATGGAAGAAAAATCAAATAATTAAGTAAGATTTTTTTCATAAGAGGGCATTTTAAACAATTAAAAAGAACAGATTCACAATCAAATAAGAATTCTTTTAAAAACTTTAAATACCATATAAGCGAAACAGGAACGTAAAAAAAACGCTCTGAAACCTAATAAGAAATGAAGAAATAAACGTTAAGTACTTTTTTGTTTATTAAATGGTATTTAAAATTAACAATCAGTATTTAGGCGAATAAAAAACTAAAAAAATGATCTTAGTTTTTAGAGGTAGGCAATAAAACTCGTATTACAACTGGCTTTTATATAAGTTCGTCGATCAAAACCTATAACAAGGTACGATTTTATTTACAATGCAAAAACATTTTACCTTAAAGAATTGTATTTTAACATATTGAAGTCAGAAGAGTCCATTTTTTAAAAAGAATGTTAAGCTTAAAAAGTACAATAATGATTTTGTTATTGCAAAAAAGAAGCCCATTCTGCAAATGCAGAATGGGCTTCTTAATTTTAAAAATCTCGCAATTAAAAGACAATCTTTCTCGAAGTAGAATTACCGTTTTCTAAGATTACTTTGACTAATAAAATCTGACTTGCAGATTGCAAATTTGATATCTGTAATTCTGTATTTGCTATTTTATTTTTATGATAAAGCATCTTTCCAAGAATATCAAATACTACAACTTCTTTAAGCGCTTCTTTACTTGAAGTCACTTTTATATTTTTATCTTTTACAGAAACAAAAATAGTCTCAGCCAGATTTTCAAAATCATCGGTTCCAAGAGTTTTCTTGATGTAACTAATAGTAAAACGATCAATAAAAGTTCCTATAGCGGTGGTAAAAGTATAATTGCCTGTTTGCAGATCTGTAACAATACCAGTTACTTTATCTTCCAAATAAACCGCCTGATTATCAAATAGCCCATCAACATGATCAATTGCAATGGTAAATTCTCCAGCAACGGTTGTTTTATATCCTAACAAAACCACGTCAGTATTTTCAAACGGTAATGCACGTCCTTGAATAGTTAATTTTTTACCATCATTAATACTGTAAAAGTCTATAAAACTATTACTATTCATTGTTGCAGCATCAAAATTCTCATCCCAGGCATTTGACGCTCCTTCTATATACCCTACTAAAACTTGTTTGAAGGCTCCTTTAGCATTGGTCAAATTAAGCCATATGCGATTTTTTTCTATAGTATTTTTTTTCGCTGTTTTAAAAAACTGATTATTGTCTCCTCCTATTCGCATTTCATTTGTAAACTTAACAACTCCTGATCCCGATGCAAGCATGAAAAACGATTGACAAGCCGCTATTTTACCAGTTGGAGGAGGTCCGAAACTTCCATCAGGCAATAAAGCTCCTGTTGAAACTCCTCCTGATAAACTAAAAACAGCATAATCGTTACTGGTGTAATCATAAGTACCAGTGGAAGAAGGTGTACTGCTTGGAGGTGTATTATGTGTCCAAAAATATAATGCACCTACATCTACAGATGGTGAAGCATTATGATTAAGAGTAATAAATTCTTCGGCATCAATTGCTGATGGATATGGATTGCCTATCAAGCTCCACTTTGTTGCATAAATTGGAACTGTGTAATCTCCGTTGTTTGGAACACCTGTAAAAATCGCAGAATAAACTGCAGGAACAGTAATAGAGAAAAATTGCGGTGCTCTAACCGCGTAACCTACTGCAGGAACCATTACCCTTGTACCATTTAAACTAATATCCCATGCTCCGGTTACAGAATCATAACTTTCATATTTATCTAATAATGTATTTGGAGATAAATCATGAAGCGTATAAGGCTGGGCGTTATTGGTTATTGGTGTTGCCCAATAGGTAAAATCATAGCGACGAACCGGAGCTGTATCTCGTTTATAAATAATATTTCCACTATTTGTCGCAGCGTCTACTTGAAGCAAACTTGCATCGTCCTCAAATGTTAGGCTAGTTCCCGCTGCAGTGTCAACAATTAATCCGTTTGTAATTGTTAAAGTGTTTCCGGAATTTATTGTTACTTTTTTTCCGGAATCAACCTTACAAGAACAGCCTTTTAAGTCTCCCACTGATTGGTAATCTTCGGCAAATTCTATACTTTCAGTTGATGTATTTGTTGGCGCACTTCCTTTTGACCATCCCAATGTAGGGCCATTCCAAATATTTGTTTCAGAAGCTTTTATTTCAACATTATTAATAGTTACAGGACAATAATCTCCATATTGAACTGTAAAACTATAAATTCCTGGAGATAGACCTGTGATTGTATATATTGTAGGATCAGGGTCAGTACCGCCTGTATAAGATCTTGGTATGGGGCCACTCTGTTGAATGGTCCAGGTAGGCATCGTTGGTGTAGTACTAGGCAAACCACTCAAAGAAATACTTCCAGTTGGTGTAACGCATGTTGGCTGTATAGTATTAAATACCGTTGGTAAGTTCAATACAGGTTTTACTGTAACGGTCGTTGCTGCAGATGCAAGACTTTGACAACCAAATGCACTTCCAACCTGAACAGTATAATTTCCTGATGTGGTTACTACTATACTTTGTGTAGTTGCTCCTGTCGACCACAAATAACTTGATCCGGCTGTAGATGTTAGCGTAATATTATCGCCCTCACAAAATGTTGTTGATCCGCTTGCTGATATTGTTGGAGTAGCAGGTTTTGGATTAACAGTAACTGTTGTTCCCGCTGAGGCAAGGCTTAGACAACCTGATGCATTTGTTACCTGAACAGTATAAGTTCCTGAAGTCGTTACTGCAATACTTTGTGTAGTTGCTCCGGTTGACCATAAATAACTTGATCCGGCAGTAGAGGTTAGTGTAACATTCCCGCCTTCACAAAATGTTGTTGATCCGCTTGTTGATATTGTTGGAGCAGCAGGTTTTGGATTAACAGTAACTGTTGTTCCCGCTGAAGCAAGGCTTAGACAGCCTGCTGCATTTGTTACCTGAACAGTATAACTTCCTGAAGTTGTTACTGCAATACTTTGTGTAGTTGCTCCGGTTGACCACAAATAACCTGATCCGGCAGTAGATGTTAGTGTAACACTACCTCCTGCACAAAATGTTGTTAATCCGCTTGGAGTAATTGTTGGAGCAGCAGGTTTAGCATTAACTGTTACAGTTGTTGGTACAGATGCTGAACTTAGACAACCTGATGCATTTGCAACCTGAACCGTATAACTTCCTGAAGCTGTTACTGCAATACTTTGTGTAGTTGCTCCAGTTGACCACAAATAACTTGTTCCTGCACTAGAGCTTAAAGTAACACTACCTCCTGCACAAAATGTTGTCGCACCACTTGGAGTAATTGTTGGGGCTATTGGTTTAGCATTAACGGTAACAGAAATAGTTTTAGAACTAGTATAAAAGTTCCCGCTGTAAGTAGTTGTATAAGTAAGTTTTGCATCATATGTCCCAAGTATTGCACTTGCAAAAGATACTACAGATTGTTTATCAGGATATTTCGTAAATGATGCTGAACCGGAAGGTTTTATATCCCACCACCAGTTCAACGCACCTGCATCACCAACTGCCCCCGTTTTATCTGCTGTAAAGGTAAGTGAATTCCCTACACAGGCTGGTGCGCTGCTTGTTGGATTAGGTTGTAATGTTCCTCCTGCATTATTAAGTTCTGCAAAAGTATATTCAGAATTACCACCACCTGCACAAACAGCAAACTTGGTTGTACCTATATAAATTGCGACATTATTATTACACGTCCCTGTGTCATCGATCTTACCCGGACTATTAATAGCTATATTGGTTCCCGCAGGAAAAGTAATAGAATTCTTGTTGGTAACAGTACCAAAACCCAGTGTCCCATTAATAACAACGTATAAAGTATTTCCTGCCGGAGTTGTTACTGTTTGATCGCCGCTAATCACTAGTGTACCATTTATAGTTATTGATTTTGCCGAAACATTACTGCTAATGGTTATGACTGATCCTGTAGCTATAATAACATCATCGTTTATTGTAGGTACAGCTCCACCCACCCATGATGTTGTAGAAGACCAATCTCCCGTTCCTGTACTTGTTATAGTTGCAGCATTTGCAAATTCAAAACAAAGTAGTATCGAAAAAATAAAAAGTAGTTTTTTGCTCATGTCATGTAGATTTAAAATTTAACAGTAGATTTTTATTGCAATTTTTTTCTATAAAAGCATCTAAAAAATTGTGCTTATTTTCATCTTCTTTTTCAGGGTTTTTAAATTCAGTTTTTGAACCTGATTTTTCCCCTAAAATGCCATAAACAATTTACAATTTTCAACTAACTAAATCTAAATCAACACCTTATATTTTAGTCAAAAAAACCTGATTTTATTATTTTAAGTTATTTCTCATAAATATTTTTTTTTTATGTAATTCATCATTTAAAAAATGTAACTCATCTGATAAATTAAATATGTTATTTTCAGTTATTTTATAAAAACATGATGATTTTAAAAAAAATATGTTAAAATTTAATCTTACCATCAAAAAAAAACGTCAGGGCAAGTGCATTTGACTAAAATTTATTTCAAAAAAAAAGTCATTTCATAATGAGAAATGACTTCAAAAAAATAAGTTAAATAGTGTTAAAATATTATTTTCTGTATACTATTTGATCCGTCTTCCAGACCAATTTTTAACACTAAAATTTGGTTTTGAAAAGATAGATTTTCGATTAAGAATTTACTGTTTTTAATTTCATTTTTTCGGTAAATCTGCCTCCCTAAAATGTCAAAAACAGAAATATCTTTAATACTATTTTTCATCGCATCTACGTGTATATTTTTTTTGTTTACAAAAATTAAAACTTTATTTGCATCTGTCTCAAAATTATCTACTTTTAATTTTTCGCTAGCGAAACGCAAAATAAAACGATCATTAAAAATTCCTTTTGATGATGTAAACTGATATGGAGATTCTTTTAAATTATGAATCGTTTTTAAATCGTTATCTTCTATAAAAACATTTACCTTTTCAAAAATTCCATCCTTATGATCGATACTAAAATTAAAGTCACCTTCAATTCCTGTTTTAAAACCTAATACAATAGAATCTGTTTCTGCAAAAGGCAAACCGCGTCCCTGAATCACTAATTTCTTATTTTCAATAATACTATAGAAGTCTATAAATTGATTTCCATTCAAATTTTCAGCGTCATACTGATCATCAAATCCTTTTGATGCTCCTTCTGTATAACCTAACAGGATTTGCTTAAAAGCGCCATCATCATTCCTTAAATTGAGCCAAATTCTATGTTTTTCAACTGCATTTGTATTTACTGGTTTATCAGTCTTTGCCGGTTTAAAGAAATAGGAATTTCGTCCTGTTATCCTCATTTCATTTGCAAAACTGACAATTCCTAAATCTTTACTCCGCAGAAAAAAAGATTGCCCTGCCGCAATTGATCCGTTGGGCTCTGTAGTATTAATGCCAAAAGATGTTGCTGAGGTACCAACTCCTCCAACCAGATTGTAAGTGGCATAATCATCACTTGTATATTTGAGTTTGGTCATGGGCGTATTATGAGTCCAGAAATAAAGAGCTCCTTTTATTTTTAAAGCATTCTTAGTCAAAAAAACGTCTGCATCAAGTGCCGATGGATAAGGATTTCCAACCAGATTATAACTGTCAGGATTACCCAAATCAATCTCGATTTTCCCATTATTTGGAATTCCTTTAAAAGTAGCCTCAAACACAGCTCTTTCTGTAATTGAAAACTCTTGTGGCGCTCTAATAACATACCCTTTACCAAGAATCATAGTAGTCGAGGGTTCTTCAAACGTCCAGCTTTTTGATAAACTATTATAAGATTGATATTTATCAGACAAGGTAGTTGGAGAAACGTCTCTAAGCCTTTGATTCATTACAGGAGAAGACCAATACGTAAAATCGTATCGTACTACAGGCTTTGTCTTTCTTTTAAAATGAATAATTCCGCTATTTACCATATCATCATCCGATTGATATAAACTTGCCGAATCTTCTAAAACCAGCGTCCCTAAACCTAAATATGAAAACTCAATTCCCAAAGTCTGACCGCTTAATAATGTTACCTTTTTTTCTTTGTCAATAGAGCAGCTGCAAACATTTGCAGATGTCAAAGAAGTAAAACTTTCTTTAAAGAATACCTCTTTTCCACCAGACGGAAGTCCGTTACTCCAGGAAATTCCATCCCAAGTTGTTGAATCCAGACAGAGTTTCAAACGTGCAATTCTGTGCTTTGAAATTCCAGAAACCGAATTAAAATTTCCTCCAATCAACAACCTGTAATCAGGTGTAAAGTCCATCGCAAAAAGAGTATTATTTAAAGGAGCATTAAAGGAAACATCATAATTTCCATCTTTCAACAAGCGAATTAAGCGCTGAGAAGATGAACTTTTATAGGTTCCTGAGAAGGCTCCTCCAACCAAAATCCGATCATCGGGCTGAACTAAAATACTTCGCACGTCTCCTTTGCTAAAACCAGAGCCAGACTCAAAAGTTGTATCTAAATCTCCATTTGTATCTAGTCGAAGAATGCGTTTTTGAGAAGCTCCTTTATAATTTAAAAAAGAACCTCCAATAATTATCTTTTCATCTGATTGTAATCCGAGTGCATAAATGTTTTTATCAAAACCACTCTCAATCTTAAAACCGGAATCGACACTTCCGTTTGAATTTAATCGGACTAAACGAGCGAAGACATTTCCGTTGAAACTATTAAATCTTCCACTTACCAAAATTTTTCCGTCAGGCTGAATCAAAACGGCGTCAATAATAGCATCGGCACCAGTGCCAGCATTGAAACTGTTATCACGAGAACCATCAGATAATAATCTAATTATTCTTCCTATTCCATTTGTGCCATTGTATGCAGTAAAATTGCCTGCTATAATTATTTTCCCGTCTGGCTGAATTGCCATTGTATAGACATGATTATTGAATCCTGAACCGGTATTAAATGAACCGTCAATTGTTCCGTCAGGTAAAATTCGGGCAATACGATTGCAGATAATGTCATTGTATTTTGTAAAGTTTCCTCCAAATATAATTTTTCCATCTGATTGTAATATGGCAGATTTAATGAGATTATTTGCTCCTGATTTATTAGAATTAAAAGAAAGATCAGAAAATCCATTCTCTAAAAGACGGGTAATTCTAAATGCAGAGTTACCATTAAACTTGGTAAAACTTCCAAAGATCATCGTTTTATTATTTTCTAATGCTAAAACTTTTAAAACTGAATTATCAAAACCAACACCTGCTGACAAATAGCTGCTATCATGTTCTCCATCTGAAGCCACTTTGACTAATCTGCCTTGATTTTGTCCGTCAAAAGTTAAAAAGGAACCTCCTATAAACCAAGATCCATCCGGATCATTAGTTAATGCAAAAACAGAGGCAGAACCTGGTCCTGATCCTATATCAAAATCTGACTTTAAAGTTCCATCAGGATTTAAAAGAAGCACTCTATTAACATCATTACCATCATAAAAACCGGTAAAAGATCCTCCAATCATTATTTGTCCCTGAGAATCTATTTTGATTGTTTGAACAGTTCCGCCATTAAAACCGGAACCGGATAAAAAACTATTGTCTATACTGCCATCTTCATTAATCCGAATGATTTTATTTGCCGGAACTCCATTATAAGCCGTAAAATTTCCTCCCAGAATAATTTTACCGTCGTTCTGAACTGCCATAGCATTGACATCATCATTAAAACCAGTTCCTATATTAAAAGCTGTGTCTATACTTCCGTCATAATTTAAACGGGCAATTTTATTAACTAAAACGCCATTGAATGCAGTGAAATTTCCAGATATTATAATTTTTCCGTTTGGTAAAACTCTTGCATTTGTAATAATTACAGAGGAGCCTGAACCTGTACTAAAGGTAGGATCTAAGGTTCCGTCCGGAAGCAGGCGTGCAATTCTGTTTACGGTAACATTATTGTATTTTGTAAAACTCCCTACAATAATAATTTTTCCATCGTTCTGCGGACAAATATTATAAATAATACCCGTTGTTGCTCCCGGAGAAGTATTTAATGTACTATCATGCGTACCGTCTTCGTTTAAACGAATAAGTCTTCCTGAACTAATGCCGTTATAAGATGTAAAACTTCCGCCAGCTATAATCTTACCATCTGACTGAACATGGGTTGTATATACTTTGCCGTTAAGACCGGTTCCTGTGCTAAAACTTTCATCGATAGTACCGTCAGGCTTTAATCGGGTCAAATAAGAAACTGGTATACCGTTGAGACTTAAATAATCTCCACCAACTATCAAGTTTTCATTTGATTGCAATGATAAGGACCGAACGATGTTATCGAATCCATCTCCATTTAAGCCATTATCGAATGTATTAAAAGCGATATCAACTTTGCCTTGTTGTGCGTAAAGCTGCAAACAAAATGCCGAACTCATTAAAATCAAAGAACAAAATATACTTCTAATCAAAATCTAAAATTTCAGGTTATTACTAATCATAAGAATAACCTGAAATTTAAAATTCTTTTACAACAATGGCAATACCCACTTATAGTGATATTTTGCATTGTAACTATAAAAAAAATCCATTCCGAAAAACGGAATGGATTTATATAATTTAAAATAATTGAGAGCTTTTAATCTCACATCATTTATTGAAATATAACTTTCTTGGTTGTTGTAAAATCGTTCTCTAAAGTAACTTTTACTAACAATACCTGATTACTTGATTGCAAGTTTGGTATTTGTAATTCGGCCAATCCAACTTTCTTTTTATTGTAAAGAAGTTGTCCGTTAATATCATAAATAGTTACTTCCTTAATAGTTTCTTTGGTAGAAGTTACTTTGATTGTTTTTTCTTTTATTGAAACAAAAACACCATTTTGAGCATCTTCAAAATCTCCTGTTCCAAGAGTTTTCTTAACATACGCAATTGTAAAACGGTCAATAAAAGTACCAATCGCAGTTGTAAACGTATAATTACCCGCTTGTAAATTTGTAACTGTACCGGTTGTTTTATCTTCTAAATAAACTGCTTGGTTATTAAATACACCATCAGCATGATCAATTGCAATGGTGAAATCGCCAGCAACGGTAGTTTTATATCCTAAAGGTACTCGGTCAGTCTCCTGAAATGGCAATGCACGTCCCTGAATAGCTAGTTTTTTTGATTCATTAATACTATAAAAATCTATAAAACTATTTCCATTCATTGTTGCAGCATCGTAATTAACATCCCAAGTATCTGATGCTCCATCTATATAGCCTACCAAAGCTTGTTTGAAAGCTCCTTTTGCATTAGTTAAATTTAACCATACACGATTTTTCTCTATAGTATTCGATTTTGATGTTTTATAAAACTGATCATTTTTTCCATCTAATCTCATATCATTTGTGAACTTCACAATGCCTGATCCCGAAGCTCTCATAAAGAAAGATTGACATGCAGCAATTTCGCCAGTTGGTGGAGGTCCAAAACTTCCGTTAGGTAATTTTGCACCACCTGTTCCTATTGATCCTGATAAATTGAAAGCAGCATAATCATTACTGGTGTAATCATAAGTACCATTAGATGATGGCGTACCGCTTGGAGGAGTATTATGTGTCCAGAAATATAATGTTCCTACATCTACTGATGGTGAAGCATTATGATTAATATTAATAAATTTTAATGCATCTATTGCCGATGGATATGGATTTCCTATCAAACTCCAATTTGTGTTGTAAATCTGAACTGGATAGTCTCCGTTGTTAGGAGTACCGGTAAAGGTTGCCGAATAAATTGCAGTATTAGTAATCGAAAATGTTTGTGGTGCTCTAACCGTATAACCTTCACCAGGAATCATTTCTTTTGTTCCGTTTAAGTTTATATCCCATGCATTTATTGAAGAATCATAACTACTGTATTTGTCTAATAAGGTTGCCGGAGACAATTTATAAAGTGTATACGGTTGCGCAATATTTGTTATAGGTGTTGACCAATATGTAAAATCATAACGACGAACCGGTTCTGTATCTCTATGATAAGTGATGTTTCCAACGTTTGCTGCATTTGTTGTTTGTACTAAACTCGCATCGTTCTGAAAAACTAAAGAGCCTAGAGCACCAACTGTTACAGTACTCACAACTTTTAGAGTATTTTTAGCATTTACGGTTAATGAAGCATTATCATTTACAGTAAGTGTATATGCGTCTACAATTATTCCCGCCCCTTGAATTGTTGGAACATTAGGTACTGTCGCTACATCTGGTATTACAACACAATCTGACGCTGTTGGTGCTGTTGCAGTAACAGGATTCCAGTTTGCAGGATTGCTCCAGTTTCCATCTACAGCTCCTGTCCATACTTTAGCAGCAGCAGTATTTAGAACCACATTTGCAGAAGCCAAAGAATTACAAGTATTAGCGTCACCCTGAACGGTAAAAGTATAATTACCGGCTGCAAGATTTTTTACATCATATGTTGATCCTGTACCAGAATAAGTGACACCAGGAAATGATCCTCCCTGTGTGATTGTCCATGTACCAGTAGATGGTAAATTACTCAATGGAATTATACCACCTGAAGATGAAGCACACGTTGGTTGCGTTAGAGTTCCTGTTATTGGGGTTGATTGAAGTGGGTTTACATTAACTGTTGTTGAAACTATTGATGAAGTACCACAGCCATTAGCTTTAACACTAATTGTTGCCTGACCCGAAAATCCTGCTGACCAAGTAACCGTTCCTGTTGTTCCCGTTCCAGAGATTGTATTCCCTGTACCACTAACAGCCCAAATATAACTGGTAGCATTGGTAGCCGAAGTTGTATATGTAGTGTTTGCACTACCTTGACAGATCGTAGTTGCCGATGGTGTAATCGCTGTAGGTGTTCCAACTGTTGGAGTTACATCAACCGTTGTTGAAACTGTTGATGAAGTACCACAACCATTAGCTGTAACACCAATTGTTGCCTGACCCGAAAATCCTGCTGCCCAAGTAACCGTTCCTGTTGTTCCGGTTCCAGAGATAGTATTCCCTATACCGCTAACAGTCCAAGTATAACTGGTAGCATTGGTAGCCGAAGTTGTGTATGCAGTGTTTGCACTACCTTGACAAATCGTAGTTGCTGATGGTGTAACTGCCGTAGGTGTTCCAACAGTTGGAGTAATAGTTACAGTATGATTTGCTGTTACTGGACCATTACAACCAGCAGCACTTGCTGTTATAGTTGATGTTCCGCTCCATCCCGCAACATAAGTAACTACTCCTGTCGATGTATTAATAGTATTACCTCCAGTTCTAGAAGCCAAGTCAAGAGCATAAGTTATTCCGGTAGCGTTTGTTGACGAAGCCGTATAGGTATCTGTGCTTATTCCTTGACAACGTACAGAAGCACCACCAATTGTAAACACTGGCGCTCCAACAGTTGGAGTTACATTAACAGTTGTTGAAACTATTGATGAAGTACCACAACCATTAGCTGTAACGCCAATTGTTGCCTGACCCGAAAATCCTGCTGCCCAAGTAACGGTTCCTGTTGTTCCGGTTCCAGAGATGCTATTTCCTACACCACTAACAGTCCAAGTATAACTGGTAGCATTAGTAGCCGAAGTCGTGTATGTAGTATTTGCACTACCTTGACAAATCGTGGTAGCAGATGGTGTAATTGCCGTAGGTGTTCCAACGGTAGGAGTAACAACCACAGTATAAAATGCTACAGCTGTTGCACAAGGTCCATTTGATACCGTCATAGTTAAAATAACTGTCTTGCCTGCATCTCCTGATGCAGCTGTATAAGTTGGTGTTAATGTTGTTCCATTACTTAATGAACCCGTACCATCATGTGACCATAATATAGTACCGTTAGTTGCAGTTGCACCACCTACTAATGCTGTCCCAGTTTGGCATATTGTCTGGCTCCCTCCAGCACTTGCTGTTGGAGTGGCTATTGTAATTATTACTCTACCAGCACCTCCTGCTCCTCCGGATTTAGTACCACCACTTGATCTACGCCCCCCAGCACCTGCTCCTCCGGGAGAGATTCCAGGATTACCGGCAGCATTACTAGTAGTACCTACACCACCTACACCTCCATTACCACCTGCTCCTCCGCTACCTCCAGTACCTCCGCCAATAGCTCCATTACTTCCGCCGGCACCGTATGTATTAACAGTACCTCCAATGTTTCCAGTTACAACAACAGCTCCTCCAGTACCATTTGAACTAGTTGTACTTGCTACCACTCCACCATTACCACCTACAGCCAAAATTGTAGACGTTGAACCAAACCAGGATGATTCTCCAGGCTGCCCATTGGCAGTTGTAGCAGCACCACCTGCACCCACTGTAACCGTATATATACTATTAGAATTAACTGGAATCGATGTGTTTTTAACATAGGAACCACCAGCCCCGCCACCACCAGCTGAAGAGTTTCCTGAAGCAGCACCTCCACTTCCTCCTCCGCCCCAACATTCCACTTGTAAACTTGTTACTCCCGCAGGAACAGTATAAGTACTTGAGGCATTAAAAACTGCAGCTGCTCCTGATGAAACCGTTACTGGTCCAGTGATTGCTGAACAATTAGGTGCAGCAGTGTTAGTAAAAGTAAATGTAGCGATTCCTGCTAATACACCCGTTACTTCACCAGTAGTTGCATTAACTGAAGCAACTGCAGTATTGTTACTTACCCAATTACCAACGCCTGAAGACGATAAAGTCGTTTTATTCCCCACACAAATATTATTAGTACCTGTGATACTTACAGTTGGTGGAGTACTTGCTGTTACTACTGCAGATCCACTCATATTTGAAGTACAACCAGTACTAGTATTTGTAGCAACTACCGTATATGTACCAGCAGTTTGAATACCAAAATTAATGGCCCCTCCAGATGTAGTAACGGCACTTCCTGTATTGGAACCATCCTTTTGTAATTGATAGCTAACCCCCGAAGCAGAATTACTCAAACCAACGGTAAGTCCCGAGCCTCCAGAACAATATGATCCTGTTCCGGTAACATTGTAAGCAATTGGAAGATCAGCTACATTTATAAATATTGAAGAAGTACTTGAACAAGTCCCCTTGGTTGCAGTTACTGTAAATTGCTTAAGTCCAGTTGATGTAAATGTTACTGTAGGATTTTTAATAGTACGAGATGAAGTATACGTCACTCCTGCAGGTAAATTCCATGAATAAGTTACGCTGGAATCTGTAATGTTATCAACATCCAATCCAGCAGACGAACCTACACCACAAGTGGTTAAAGTTTTAAAAACACCTTTAGGCACCGTTGTGGCAATTGGAGTCACTTGACTCGTTGGGACTAAAACTATATTATCTATAATTGCACCAAACGTTGAATTTCCATGTAAGGAGTTATAAAATTCAATACCTATTGAGTTACTTGGTGCCGTAAAAGTAAATGTACCAACTTGCGGGGTTGTACTATTTGTAGTAATCCTTGGAAACGTTATAGAAGATGATGTTCCGTAAGTAACTCTAAAATCAACAGCAATAGTTGCAGGAGTAATAGGGTCTGGTCGTCGAGCATAAAGAAAACTTACAGTATAACTAACACCCGAAACAACTGTTAGCGCTTGCCTTAACGATGCTTGTACATCTAATTCTGCTGTATTATCATTGTTAGTAGTAGAAAAATAGGTGTTTTCCTGATTAATTTCAACTCTATCTCCCAATGCACGAGCAAAGGTCCAATTTGTTGCCCCATTACTAAAATCGCCATTAGTAACTAAATTATTCACACATTGTGCAGAAACTGAATTTGCACAAACAGAAAATAATACAATAAAAAGATATTTTATTCTTCCATCCAAGACAGTTTTAGATCTAGTCATTTTCTCAAACAGAGAAATAGGGGTAAAAGATCTTTCTTTAGAAGAATTAGAAAAATTTAAAAATAAAGAACGTACGAAATAAAGTAATTTTCGAATCATATAGGCGTGGTATTAGATTTGTTTTTGGCATTAAAAGAAACAAAACAGTACTGTATTTCTGATACAATACTTTAAATTTGGCTTTTAAAATGAAAAATTAAAGCTAAAATCCTGTTTTTAGGCGGATTAAAACTCATCAAATTCGCGTACAAAAATATTATAATTCCGCACACACACAACATTTTAGCTAATTTTATTTTTAAGAAAAATGAAAAAAACATATCCAATTTTAACAACAAAATGACTATTTTTAGCTCAAATAGTTAAAAAGAAAGAAAAAACTCATGAATACAACTTGTACTCCCAAAGAAGCCTTACTTAAACTGGAGCATTTTTGTGCTTACCAGGAGCGCTGCCATGCCGAGGTAGTTTCTAAATTGTACAGCTTAAAAATGACCAGCGATGAAACGGAACAAATTGTTGTTCAGCTAATTGAAAGTAACTTTTTAAATGAAACCCGTTTTGCCTGTAGTTTTGCCAGAGGAAAACACAGAATCAAACAATGGGGAACCATCAGAATAACCAATGAGCTAAAAGCAAGACAAATTTCTTCGACCAATATCACTATAGCTTTAAAAGAAATCTCTCCTGAAGAGTATGAAACAACTTTTGAGCAATTGTCTGAGAGATGTTGGGAAAATTTAAGAGAAAAAGATACTCTTAAGAAAAGAAAAAAATTCTGCGATTATATGTTAAGACGTGGTTATGAAAGCTTTTTAGTTTACGATAAAGTAAAAGAACTAGAGCAAAATTCGTAGCTCAATTTTACATTTTAACAATTTTGATTAGAACCACTTCTAAAATACAAAATGCAATAAATTAACTTTCTGAAATACAAAACAATAGACTCCAATAAAATTCTTTTTTCTTATAAATTAAAACTAGCTTTTTATCAGAAAAATCACCATCACAAATCTTCATGTTTTTTGCACATTCTGCACCATAATTCGCTTTTTTTTAATTAAATGCTCGAAAAAAAACTCATTTTAAAGCTTATTTTACGATTTTTCTTATATTTTAAAACTTTGATTTATAAGAAATAACACAACTTGGCCAATTTAAAAGTGTATTTCATCGACTATTTTAACATTTCATCGATTATTTGCCCCTTCCAAAAACCCTCTCAATTTCAAACACGCAGATGTATCTATCTTTGCGTTGGCAAAAAAAACCTCCGCCAACCTAACAATCTGATAGAAAACATTTAACATGAAGAAAACTCTACTTTTATTTTTATTGTTACCTTTTTTTGCGATTTCCCAAACTGATCTTGTTAAATGGGATGACGCTAATTCGCTTGCTTCACATGTTTTAGTTTCAGCAACGCAAGTTAGTTCATCAGACATGTCAGGAGCTAATCTTTCAATATTAAATTACGTAGGTTTTACAGGCACAAACTGGCCTGCAGGAAATGTAATCGATCCTTCAACTTACATTCAAATTTCTATAAAAGCAGAAACTGGCTATAAAATTGATTTATCAAGCCTAAAATTTGCCTACAATCCGTATGATGGAAATCAAGGCTGTAGAAAATATCAAGTACGCTATTCTAAAGACAGCTCTTTTCCATCAAATGGAACATTACTATTAGACAATCAAAACCCTTCAATTTCTGCAAAAACAAATGTAGATCTTCCTTTCCCAACAGGAGTATATATACTTCCGGAAGAAACTATGTACATTCGTTTCTATGCCTATGATAGAGGAAATACAGGTTGGGCTGGTGCCAGATGGGGATTATTAAATTCAAATACCCAAGTAAATGACGGTTCTTACTTTGTACCTACAATCAACGGCTCTGTGTCAGCATACAACCCTACACTTAAAGCCTTTGACGATACCGCAACCAGCATAAAAAACAATTTTACTTTTGTAAATGTTTTAGCAAATGACTCACAAGCTACTAACCCTATTTCATCTCTAACTGTAGCTACCCAACCCACAAATTCAGGCGGAACAGCAGTTGTTAACGCAACTGACAAAACAATAAAATTTACTCCTACACCGGGATTTACCGGAGCAACATCTTTTACATATACTATTGGTGATGGTACAAATACTTCTACAGCAACAGTAAACGTAAATGTAACGGCACCAACAGTCGACCCTCTAGTTAGATGGAACGGACCATCAGATGCTATTGCAACAGTTACAACACCAGCAGCGATAAGCGCAGGAAACATCACTTCTACACCAGCTTCGATATTAACAGTATTAACAAATGAAGGTTTTAAAACAGCTGGTTGGCCAACTAACTTTGCCAAAGACGAAAATAAATATGTTGAGCTAACCGTTAATGCAAAAACAGGATATAAAGTTAATCTGAATTCTTTTGACTTTACTTATAATGGGGCAGGCAATGTAGATGTTAAGAGATATCAGGTACGATATTCAAAAGACGGTTTTAACACTAGTTATTTATTACTAGATGAAGCCACTACAACCGGAAAAGTCAATAAATCCTTAAGTTTAGCAAATCTAACTTTGGTAGCAGGCGAAACGCTTAGCATACGAATCTACGGATACAAAGTATATGTATACGGTGATTTAAACTCTCCTATTTTCTTAGCAAATTCCAATACAATTCAAACTGGAAATACGGTTCCTACAATTACAGGTACAGTTTTACTTTATGACCCTGCAGACATAAATGCAAATGATGATAATGTGACTACAAGAAAGAATACAGCCATAAAAATCAACACGTTAAATAACGATACTGCGGGCGCAAGTCCCATATCGAGCATTACAATTGCAAGTCAACCAAGCCTTGGGCAAGGTACAGCTACAGTAAATCCAGATAAAACTATAACTTTTACGCCGGGAACTGATTTTACCGGAGACACTTCTTTTAAGTACACTATAACCAATTCAACGCAATCAGCAACGGGTACAGTGTTTGTAAAAGTTGAAGACGCTACTCCAAGTTTGGTAATTTGGAATGGAGCTTCACAACAGCCAGTTGCAGCAGTTTCTGATCCTAATATTACCGCAACAAATATCAATGCAAACGGAATGACTTTTAGTTCCGTTGACAGTAATTTTAGAATAAACTCAATACCTACCGCTTTAGATTATACCAAATACATTCAGGTAAGTGTTACTCCAAAAGCAGGTTATAAATTAGACCTAACACAATTTAAATTCACTTATAAATCCCCATCCGATGGGGATGCGGGACCTAAAAAATATCAGGTTCACTATTCTACTGATCCAACATTCCCTGCAAATGGAAATACTCTTATAGCAGAGACTACTGCAGTATTAAACACTCAAACAACAGTAAGTGTTAATTTTCCTCCGGGTGTTGTTGCACTCCCAAATCAGACAGTTTATATCCGAATTTATGTTTATGAAAATAATCAATATTATTCAGACTATTATCTGGTACATGATAACGGAGGGGAACTTGGTCCAACCATAATGGGAGTAGTTTCAAGCATTGACACTTTAACCGCAATCTATGACAACGCTACAACAGTAAGAAACCAAGCAGTGACAATTCCGGTTTTGGCAAACGATTTACGCGGATCAATTCCTTTACAGCCCATAACAATATCAACTCAATCTTTAAATGGTACTGCGACTGTAAACGGTGAAAATATAATATTCAATCCTTCAAATGGTTTTACTGGTTTAACATCATTTGTTTATACCATTTCTAACGGAAGCTCGACTTCATCAGCAATTGTTTACGTTACGGTTATTGATCCTCCTTGCGTTGCAGCTTTAACACCGGGAATTAATTACTGGAATGGCTACGTTTACACTTATACAGGAACACCAGCGCCAACTACATATGTTGGTACTATTGCTGAAAAAGCTAATTTTGAGCGAGATGTACAATACGGAACAATAACTGGTGATGCAACTGTTGCGGCAGATAATTTTTGTGGACCTGTACCAGCCGAAAATTTCCTGGTTCGCTATTTAATGCAAACGACGACAACGGCAGACACTTATAATTTTACTGTGGGTGGAGACGATGGTGTTAGATTATACATTGATGGAAACTTAGTTAACCTTACTCCAACGGATTCATGGACAGACCATGGTTATATAACGTATGTTGCTCAGGTTCCCCTAACTGCTGGAACGCATAATTTTATTCTGGAATATTATGAAAAAGGAGGAATTGCACGAGTATCTTTTTCACACGGTCCTGTAATAGCTCCTAATGCATCTCTTCCGTTTGGAATTAACAAATGGAACGTTTATGGTTTCAATTTACCAGATATCAATCTACAAACTGCAAGTTTTGCAGGAACTTATGTTGATTCAAATTTAAGCTTTGACACTCAGGCTTTTTGGGATAAAACAAAATCTCCTTCTTATAGTTCTAATTGGCAAGGAGCCCCTATGCCGGTAGATAATTTTACGATTACTTATAAACGTAGAGGATTCCCATGTGGACGCTACCAACTGGTATTGGCTAATTGTGATGATGTTGCAAAAATTTTCATCGATGGAGTTGATATTTTTACTCAAAATGGTTATAGTAATGCTAATGTGGAGGTAAATGGACAAACTACCTATTTCTTAAACGAAAACTCTACGGTAGAAGTACGTTTAAGGGAAGATGGCAGGGATGCTAACATTGCCCTAAATTTTATAGACACTCCAACAGAGTACAATGGCACTGGAACTATTTCTCCAAATACAACTTCTATCAGAATAAAAGAAAATACAACTTTAAATAACGACATCCAGGTTTGTTCTTGTACGATCGATAAAGATGTAATTCTTACTGTAGCTTCTAACAAAACATTAACGGTTAACGAAACTATAAATGTAGGAGCAGGTGGAAAGCTTTTGCTTGAAGATGGAGCCTCATTATTACAAAACAGTACAGAGTCAAATGCTTATCAAGGTGATGCATATTCGTTTCAAGTGCAAAGAAATACCGAATTAGTTCGTCGTTATGATTTTACGTATTGGTCAACACCAATAACCAGAACACCTGCATATACATTGCATGAATTGTCGCCAGAAACATTGTTAGACAAGTACAGCAGTTATGATTCTTCAATAAATGCATGGGATATAAACCTGAACGGAACAAAAGAAATGATTCCTGGTGTAGGTTATACTGTTAGAGCACCACAGCATTTCTCGATAACAAATGGGGCAATTTATTTAGCAACTTTTACCGGTATCCCAAATAACGGAGATTACTCCATTCCGCTTTATAATACAAATTGGAGTTTAATAGGAAATCCGTATCCATCAGCAATCGATGCCGAAAAATTCATTGATATCAATCATAAAGCTTCACCATCTGTAGATGTAGGGGCATTATACTTTTGGACACACAATACTCCTCCAAGTGATAAACCTTCGGCAGGTGGTACTTATGATTACACCAGTAATGATTATGCTGTTTTTAATTTATCAGGATCAATAGGAACAGGTGGCGCAAAATTACCTAACGGAAATTTTGGACCTCCACCAACTGGCGAAATTGCTTCATGTCAATCTTTCTTTATGAGAGCTTCGGGATCAGGAATAGTAAAGTTTACCAATGATATGCGAATAAGCGGAAACAATGATCAGTTTTATAAAACAGCTAAACCGAGTACTTTAGAGAAAAATCGTGTATGGCTAAATCTTACAAATGCAAAAGGAGCTTTCAAACAAGCTTTAATAGGATATATAGAAGGAGCTTCAAATTCCTGGGACATTAATTATGATGCTACGACAATGAATGGAAATAGTTTTATAGATTTTTACAGT